>QFCE01000338.1_pt1 | contig 406780 bp, 356 predicted proteins | sample 5346091 | NCBI WGS metagenome assembly QFCE01 (sample SAMN09062252, study PRJNA434731) | Human gut metagenome, whole genome shotgun sequencing project. | isolation source: stool timepoint A chromium assembly | host: Homo sapiens | collected 2015
TTATAGTATAGTTTCTTAAGAATTTCCATAACTTTTATCTGTTTATTTTCTTACGGATTCTTTACGAAACTTCATTTTTATGGCTATATTGTACTTATATTGGTACAATCCTTCATTTTTACCCTCTTGCAATTTCAATTTGGTATGGTATAATGTTCATATCTTTAATTTTATTGTTTTTTTTGAACATATAATTTTCATCTGATTTCGTTCAATTTCTATGGAGGAATACGATTATGGATCGTTTTGGACTGCTGTGCAGAAATATTTATGAGAAGAAAAAGATCACTCAGAGGGAACTGGCGGCAGCCATGGACCTTTCCCTGGGGACCTGCAACCATCTGATCCGGGATGCCCTGGCCGATGGACTGATCGCCCTGGATCCCCAGACGGGAGAATATTCCTTATTAAAAAAGGGCGTGGAACTGCTCCAGAAGTACCGGGTCAACAGCGCCGTTATCCTGGCGGCAGGATTCGGCTCCCGTTTTGTGCCATTGACCTTTGAAACGCCGAAAGGGCTTCTGGAGGTGTTCGGGGAACGCATGATCGAGCGTCAGATCAACCAGCTCCACGAGGCCGGGATCATGGATATCACCATCGTGGTGGGGTATCTGAAGGAGAAATTTGAGTACCTCATTGATAAATTCGGCGTAAAGCTGCTTTACAACCCGGAATACCACAATAAGAACACACTGACCACCGTTTACCGGGCCCGGGACTGCTTCAAGGGAAAAAACACGTATCTTTTATCCTCAGATAACTGGATCCGCGAAAACATGTACCATACATACGAGTGCGGCGCATGGTATTCTTCTGTATATATGGAAGGCGCCACCTCTGAATGGTGCCTGGAGGCCAGCAAAAAGGGGCTGCTCACCGGAGTGGCCGTAGGCGGCTCTGATTCCTGGGTCATGTACGGGCCGGTTTACTTTTCCCGGGAATTTTCCGAGGAGTTTTTCCCCGTGCTGGAAAAATATTATGAGACCCCCGGAACCGAGCAGATGTACTGGGAACAGGTTCTGGCAGACCTGCTGAATGGAACGGCAGGAGAACACGTTCCGTCCATGGCAAAGTACCCGGCTCCCAAAATGTACATCAACCGTCAGCCGGAAAACCAGGTGTATGAGTTCGAGAACCTGGAGGAGCTGCGGGTATTCGATGAAAAGTACCGGAACAATTCCAACAATGCGGCCATGGAGCTGGTGGCAGAAGTCCTCCATATCCCGGAATCCGAGGTGACCGATCTGAAATGCCTAAAGACAGGCATGACCAATAAATCATTCCTTTTTAAAGCCAGGGAGCGGTCGTATATCTGCCGGATCCCGGGGCCTGGAACCGATCTTCTCATCAACCGGGCCCAGGAAAAAGCCGTTTATGACGCCATCAAGCCCCTGGGGATCTCTGAGCATGTGATCTATATGAGCGGCGACACAGGTTATAAGATCTCTGAATTTTATGAAGGCGCACGAAATGGAGATCCCAGAAGCTGGCAGGACGTGGCCCGCTGTATGGAGCTGGTCCATCGCCTCCATAATTCCGGTATCCAGGTGGACCATTCCTTCGATATGAGAGAGCGGATCGACTTTTATGAGTCCATCTGTAAGGGCTATGAAAAAAATCTTTTTGAGGATTACGATCATGTGCGCGGCCACATGAACACGCTTTTAAAGCGTCTGGACCGTCTGGACCGCAAAAAGACCCTCTGCCACATTGACAGCGTCTGCGATAACTTCCTTTTCCTGCCGGATGGCGGGATCCGGCTCATCGACTGGGAGTACGCCGGAATGTGCGACCCCATGATCGATGTCAGCATGGCTGCGATTTATTCTTATTATAATGAGGAAGAGGCTGAAAAGCTCCTTGCCATATATTGCAGCGGAAATATCTCTGCCGAGGACCGGTTCGTTTATTATTCCTATATTGCCCTGGGCGGCTTTTTATGGTGCCTGTGGGCCGTATACAAAAGCAGTATCGGCGATGAGTTTGGAGAATACACGCTGATCATGTACCGGTACGCCAAGGAGTACTATAAAAAGATCGTTACCGATCCGGCCTTTCTCCTGATCGGGTCTGATTTTTAAATTTGTCCCGGAATTCCGGAAAATGTGGCAGAACTCCGGGATTTTGGCCCACTTTTGTAATAAATTATTCAAGACTCCATTGGGATTATATGGTATAATCAACATAGAAGTTTTTCGGAACTATTTTACCATGAGGGGGATTTCTATGATACAAAGGAAGCGGCTGGCTGCAGCTCTGTTAAGCCTGACTATGGCGTTTGCAGCCGTATATCCCGCCGTCCCGTCTTTTGCGGCGGCCTGGGAACGGAATGCCAACGGCTCCTATGTGGCGGCAGACGGCTCTGCACTCACAGGGATCACAGCCAGGGGCATTGATGTTTCCCACTGGAAGCAGTCCATCAACTGGAACGCCGTGGCGGCGGACGATGTGCAGTTCGTTATGCTGGGAACCAAATATAACAACGAGGTGGATCCATATTTCAGCGTCAATGCAGTAAACGCCTTCAATGCAGGACTGAAGGTGGGCGCTTATATTTATTCCTATGCCACCACAACGGCCGCAGCGGAGGCGGAGGCGGATTTTGTACTGAATCTGATCAAGGACTATCCCATTTCTTATCCGGTGGTGCTCGATGTGGAGTCCACGGAAATGAGCGCGCTGACCCCTGCCCAGCTGGCGGATGTGATCAATGCATTCTGTAAGAAGGTGGAGGCCGCCGGATATTATCCCATGGTCTACACCAATGATTACTGGCTTTCCCAGAAGATCGATATGACCAAGGTTCCCTACGACGTATGGGTGGCCCGGTATAACGCAAAGCCAGCCTATGCAGGCGCGGCCATGTGGCAGGCCACCAACGAGGGGCAGATCGACGGTGTCAACGGAAATGTGGATATCAACTTTGTCTTTAAGGATCTGTCAGCCAAGCTGCCTGCTGACCGGTGGCGGCTGATCGACGGGAAATGGTATTATTATAAGAATTATGTAAAGCAGACCGGCTGGATCAACGACGGACAGAGCTGGTACTATATGAATTCTGACGGCACCCAGTATAAGGGATGGCTGCTTCTGGATAATTCTTATTATTATCTGCTTCCTAAAACCGGGCAGATGATGACCGGATGGCAGACCATCGACGGGAAATGGTACTATCTGAAGACAGACGGAAGGATGGCCAGCGAATGGCTCCAGGATAATGGAAAATGGTATTATCTTCTGGACGGGGCCATGGTCACCGGATGGCTCCGGATCGGCACCGACTACTATTATCTGAAGGGCGACGGATCCATGGTCACCGGATGGCGGAAAATGGACGGCGCGTTTTATTACTTTGCCAGCGATGGGCGGCTGGTACGCGGATGGCTGAACCTGGACGGAAAATATTATTATATGAAGGCAGACGGTACCATGGTCACCGGATGGCAGACCATCGACAATGTGACGTATTTCTTCAATCCCGACGGTGATATGGCCTCGGGCTGGACAGTCATCGACAATTACTGGTACTACTTTAACGGGAATGGACAGATGATGACTGGATGGCTCCAGCTGGACGGCCGGTACTATTATCTCCATACAGACGGACGCATGGTCACCGGATGGCAGAGTGACGGCACCCACAAATATTATATGGATAAGACATCCGGCAAAATGGCTGTGGGATGGAAGCAGATCGACGGAGCCTGGTATTATTTCAACCCCTCGGGCCATATGGTCACCGGATGGGTCAAGGATAATGGTAAGTATTATTACATGAATCCGTCGGATGGAAAGATGATCTCCAATGGCTCCTACGCGATCAATAATATCAACTATACCTTTGACAACTCAGGCGTATGCCTCAATGAGGCCTCTGCCATTGACGGGGGCTCGGCTGGCAGCGTATATTCACCGCCGTCCGGAAATTCTGGAAATTCTGGAATTACCGGAAACCAGGTGACCAACGGCACCTCCTCTCCGGGAGGGATGTCTGCCGGAAATACGGGTACAGGGGCTCCCGGAGGCAGCGCTCCGGATACAAATTCTGCTCCCGGCGGAAATGGGATCACCACCGTGAATCCCGGAAGTACCTCCGGCCCCGGCGGAAGTTCCGGAAACTCTGGCAGCACGGCCGGTCCGGGCGGCAGCAACGGCATGTCGGCCGGAAATTCCAGCATACCGTCCCCAGGCGGCAGCAATGTCCCCTCCGCCAATCCGGGAGCCAGCTCCGGCCCCGGCGGATCGTCGGGCAGCTCCAGCATCACGGTTCCTGGCGGAACAAGCTGTGATTCCCCGTCCTGCGGTTCCGGAAGCTCCGGCTCTTCTGATTCGGATGGATTAAAGGAATTCCAGACCGGCGGGCCGAAATAAGCGGTAAAAAAATCCGCTGGAGGATGTATCTGATCACATCTTCCGGCGGATTTTTCTATTTTTCCTTTTTTCTCTATTTCTCTATCTCTTTCCGGATCTCCTCCAGAGGCCGGCCTGTTTTTTTCGCAATGGCGGCCAGATCTTCATATTCCAGCTTGGTTCTGGTAACGCCATGGCCCTGGGAGATCTTTTTCCGCACGGGTCCATAAGCCGTTTCCACAGTTTCCTCCCGGCGCTTCAGAGTGAACCTCCGGCTGATATGCTCCCGGACGCCCAGCGTCGTGGTGTGCCGGAACAGCAGCTCCACCATCTTTTCTTCGTCCTCCCGTCTGCACATACAAGTCAGAAGGACACCGGGACGGCTCTTTTTCATCCCCACAGGGACCGTATAGACCTCCAGGGCTCCGGCTTCGAACAGCGCCTCCTCCGCAAAGCCAACGGCCTCTGCAGTCATGTCGTCCAGGTTGCAGGACAGCTCTGCGATCTCGTCTCCAGTCTCAGCGGTATCCCCCAGAAAGGCCCGGACACAGTTGGCCCGCTCGAAATCCTTTTTACCCATTCCGTATCCGATCTTTGACGTGGTCATCACCGGCATTTCCCGGAATTCTTTGACAAAATGCTTTAAGAGGGCCGCACCGGTGGGGGTGCAGAGCTCTCCCTGTACCTGGGTGCTGTATGCGGGGATCCCCTGTAAAATATGGGCCGTGGCCGGAGCCGGGACTGGAAGGATCCCATGGGCACAGTGAACATGGCCGCTTCCCACATGGACCGGAGAGGCGATGATCTGATCCGCTCCCAATTCATGGAACAGAAGGCATACACCTGCAATATCTGCCACCGCATCCATGGTACCTACCTCATGGAAATGGATCTGGTCCACCGGCATTCCGTGGGCATGGGACTCGGCCTCGGCGATCAGGGCATAAACTGCCTTCATGTCTTCCTTCACCGGGTCTGGAATATCCAGACCGTCAATGATGGAGGCGATGCCTGCCATGGTGGAGTGATGATGGTGATGATGGGAATGATCATGTCCGTCGTGGCTGTGGACGTGTTCACCATGGTGATGGTCATGGCTGTGGGCATCATGGTCCTCATGGTGGTGGTCATGGCCATCGTGGCTGTGGACATGGCTGTGAAGCCCGTCAGCGGCAGCGGATTCGCAGGCTTCATGGGAATGGGTGTGGGCGTGTCCATGATCATGAACGTCCTCGCTCTCCTCTTCCTCCCCGAAAACAGTCACATTCATATGTGTTCCCGTGATCCCGCATTTTACGGCCGGTTCCGCTTCCACCTTCACGCCAGGCAGACCCAGTCCGTTCATTTTTCCAAGAAATTCTTCCTGCTTTTCCGGACACAGCTCTAAAAGCGCCGCCATGAGCATATCTCCCGCGGCCCCCATGCCGCAGTCCAGGTAAATCGTTCTCATTTCGTTTCCTCCTCTATCCCTTCATATGATTGATCATGCTGGCCAGATATCCGGCCCCGAATCCATTGTCTATATTTACCACACTGACCCCGCTGGCACAGGAATTCAGCATGGAAAGCAGGGCTGAGACGCCGTGAAATGAGGCGCCGTAGCCAATGCTGGTGGGAACTGCAATGACCGGGCAGTCCGCCAGGCCGCCAATGACGCTGGCCAGGGCTCCCTCCATTCCAGCGATGGCGATGATCACCCGGGCGCTCATGATGGTATCCATATGCGCCACCAGGCGGTGCAGGCCTGCAACCCCCACATCGTAAAGCCGTTCTACCTGGTTTCCCAGGGCCTCGGCTGTCAGGGCTGCCTCCTCAGCCACCGGGATATCGCTGGTCCCTCCAGTGGCGACCACGATCGTGCCGACTCCGTCCTTTTCCGGAAAGTCCCCGCATATGCCGATCCCGGTACCGTCAAAATACCGGAAGCCGGCTCCATCTTCAAACTTCTGTTTCAGGAGATCTTCCGTATGACGGGCCTTTTCCGGGTCCATCCGTGTGATCAGGACCAGTTCCTGGCCGCGCTTTTTCATCGCCTCCACGATCCCGGCGATCTGCTCCGCTGTTTTTCCCGCTCCGTAGATCACCTCAGCGATCCCCTGGCGCAGCCGCCGGTGGGTATCTAGCTTGGCAAACCCCAGCTCATCAAAGCCTGCCTCTGAAAATGGCTCTTTTTTCAGCTCCAGGACCGCCTGGTCCACAGAAAGCTCCCCGGATGCCACCCGGTTCAGCATGGTCCGTATATCTTCCATATACATTCTTCTCCTTTACCCTATTCTAACCATCGGAGTTCCAGGGGTTGGGCATAAGGCTTGATTTTCTAAAGAAAATCCCAAAAAAATCCGATTTTTTTGGGCATACACTAGAAAAAGGCCATTCTATGCCCAATCCTGCGGTTGCAGGCGCAAAGATCTGCTCCAAAAGCCCAGAAACCTGCGGCACAGACTCAGAAGTCTGCTCCAAAAGCCCAGAAACCGGCAGTACGAACCTAAATTCACCAGCCGGTCCCACTATTTTGAAAAAGCCATGAAAAGAAAGCCCCGCCTGCGGCGGGTGCGTTCCCTTCATGGCAAACTCTGCTTCTATATGATTCTGTTCTGTTCCGGAGCGGCCCGGTCCCTTCAGCATCCCAAAGCTCCTGTCTGTCCAGAAGATCCGCGAAGGCAGCCATGCCGCTGGGCGCAGGGAAATCTTCTTCCCCCTACTCCACCACCGGATTTTTCAGTGTTCCGATCCCCTCGATCACACACTCGACCACATCTCCCGGTTTGAGGAATCTGGGCGGATCAAAGCCCATTCCCACGCCTGCTGGCGTTCCGGTGGCGATGATGGTACCGGCCTTCAGGGTCATGCCGCGGCTCAGCTCACTGACCACTTCTGCGATCCCGTGAATGAACTGTTCCGTGTTGGAATCCTGGCGCAGCTCTCCGTTGACACGGGACTGGATCCTGAGCTTTGGCGGAAATTCCACGCTGTCGGCGGTGACGATCCAGGGCCCCAGGGGCGTAAATCCATCCAGGCTCTTCCCGAAATACCACTGTCTGTGGGCCGTCTGCACCTCCCTGGCGCTGACGTCGTTCATAATGGTATAACCAAAAATATAATCCTCCACATCCTCCAAAGCCACGTCCTTAGCATCCTTTTTCAGGATCACCGCCAGCTCTGCCTCATAGTCCAGCTGGCTCGTAAGCTCTTTGTGGGATGGGATCCCATCGCCGGGATCCGTGGCCCGGTTGACCCGCTTGGAAAAATACACCGCCTGATCCGGCTTGGAAAATGCTTCCTTTTTAAACCTGGCGGATTCCTCCGCGTGGGCCAGATAGTTGATCCCCAGGCAGATGATATCCTGGTCCGGCACCGGGATCGGGGCCATGATCTTTATGTCCTCCAGAGGCGCGGCATTGGATACCTCATAGGGAGGAAGCCCGGAAATATGGTCCAGGAGCTCCAGTTCCGACGGTCCGATCTCCCGTATGACCTCCTTCATGGTCCGGTATTCCATTCCCGCCGCAGAAAGGGGATACACGAAGGTCCCTTCCCTGTTCAGTACTCCTGTCAGCTCTTTTTTATTTATGGCATAGGTCAAAAGCTTCATAAAGCCCTCCTCACCGGTTTCCTAGCGGATGCGTTCCGGGAAGCCCACTTTTTTCTGGACCTTTCTAAGGGTCTTATTGGAGAAATAGGACGCCTTCTCCGCATTTTCCTTGATCACCTTATCCAGATATTCTTTGTTCTTGCTAAGGTCTGCAAACCGGTCCTGGAGCGGCTTTAATACGCCGACCACAGCCTCGCCCACGGCCATTTTGAAATCACCGTAGCCCTTTCCATCGAATTCCCTCTCTACCTCTGCCGGTGTCTTTCCGGTACATGCGCAGTAGATATCGATCAGGTTCTTAACGCCCGGCTGCTCGTCTCGGTACAGGATGATACCCTCGGAATCCGTCACAGCTCTCTTGCACTTGCGGATAATGGTATCTGGATCGTCCATGAGATAAATGCTGCCATTGGGGTTTTCATCGGACTTGGACATCTTTTTCGCCGGATCCTGTAAGCTCATGATCTTTGCTCCGGCCTTTCCGATATAGGCCTCCGGAACCGTGAACACATCTCCGTAGATATTATTGAAGCGGATGGCAATGTCCCTGGTGAGCTCTAAGTGCTGCATCTGGTCGATACCCACCGGCACCACGTCCGCCTGGTACAGCAGGATATCTGCGGCCATGAGTACCGGGTACGTGAACAGGCCCGCGTTGATATTGTCGGCATGCTTGGCAGCCTTGTCCTTAAACTGGGTCATCCGGTTCAGCTCGCCCATATAGGTAAAGCAGTTTAAGATCCAGGCCAGCTCCGCATGTCCCGATACATGGGACTGGTAATAAATGCAGTTTTTCTCCGGGTCAAGTCCGGCGGCAATATAAAGAGTCAGAAGTGTTCTTGCGCGCTTTCTAAGCTCTGCCGGGTCCTGACGGACAGTAATAGAATGCATATCCACGACGCTGAAAAAGGTCTGGTAATCATCGGAAATCGTCACCCAGTTCTTTAAAGCCCCCAGATAGTTCCCGAGAGTCAGGTTACCGGTTGCCTGCATTCCGCTGAATAAAGTTTTCTTTCCGTCTAACATTGTTCCGTCTCCTTAAATTTCCTTTTCATTCTCCAGGGGCCGCCGCAAAGGAGGAGGATAAAAACCCGCCCATTCGCAGCAGCCCCCTGTATTTTCAAACAATTCTTTTATATTATAATACACTTTCCGTCCATTGTCCACTCTTCATTGCAGTGGATCAGGGCTTGTATCCTTCCCGCTTTGCCGTTATAATGGAAGCAGAACTGTTTACAGAAAGGAAAGGAACCATCTATGGACAAGATCGCAAGCTTCACTGTCAATCATCTGAAACTCCTGCCCGGCGTCTATGTATCCAGACGGGATACCGCGGGAGACGCCCGGATCACCACCTTCGACATCCGTATGACCCGCCCCAACCATGAGCCTGTCATGAATACTGCGGAGATCCACACCATTGAACACCTGGGCGCCACGTTTCTGAGGAACCACAAGGTTTACAAGGACCGTGTCCTTTATTTCGGCCCCATGGGCTGCCGCACCGGCTTTTACCTTCTGCTGGCCGGAGACTATGAATCCGCAGATATCGTTCCTCTCCTTCAGGAAATGTTTTCCTATATCCGGGACTTTGAAGGGGAGATCCCCGGCGCAGCTGCCAGGGACTGCGGCAATTACCTGGATATGAACCTTCCCATGGCCAGGTATCTGGCCCGGAAATTCTGCGACGAGGTGCTGGAGGATATCCAGGAAGACCGCCTCATCTATCCCGAATAAGCCGTATCTGGCCGGGGTGCTGCAAAGCAGGCTGAGAACTGTTCAAAGCCGTCCTTTCAGCGCCCCGGCCGTTTTTTTCTGCCTGGCAGCTCCATTGGCTCCGGGGGCGGACCTCCCCCGGAACCGCCGGGCCTTTTCAGGCTAAACCGCTGACGGATCGGCAGACGCCTTTACGGACTGGACCGCGGACGGATCGGCAGATGCCTTTGCCTCAGGTCCAGCCGCCGGCGTGGGCAGCTCCCTGCTGCTTTCCTCCTCCAGAACTCCGTTTCCTGGCTGTCCGCATAAGACCACGATGCTCCGCGGCGTCATGGCGATCTGGGACTGGTCCTTCAGCTCCGGCGCCGCAGTCTCTCCGTACACGCCCTTTTCCGGGCCCTTTGACGTATCGTAAAGCACATGCCAGGTCTGGCCCTTGGGAAGGTGGGGAAGGCCGAATACATGGGGCTCCCAGTGCATGTTATAAAGTACATACATGGTATCGTCCTGGCTTCCGTCCTCCTTCGTCCCATATTCCCCCCAGTAAAGGATCCCCAACTGGCGGCGGAAATTCTCAAACTCCGGCCGCCATACGTATTCGCCGTGGTAGGAAACATCCGGGCGTCCGCAGGATCTGTAATCCATGATCCGGGGCTCCCTCTCCATATGGAATACACCATGTTTTTTCCGGAAAGCAATGAGCCCCTTTACAAATTCAAAGATGTCCCGGTTGGTCTCCAGAAGCCTCCAGTCCAGCCAGGAGATCCGGTTATCCTGGCAGTACGCGTTATTATTTCCCTCCTGGGAATTCCCAAATTCGTCGCCCGCCAGCAGAAGCGGCGTTCCCTGGCTTAAAAACAGCAGGAGGAACCCATTGCAGAGCTGCTGCCTTCTCAGGTCCCGGATCCTTTTTTTCCTGGTGGGGCCCTCCTCGCCGCAGTTCCAGGAATAATTGTGATCCGTGCCGTCCCGGTTGTCCTCATGGTTGTCCTCGTTGTGCTTCCGGTCATAGGAGACCATGTCCATCATGGTCATGCCGTTGGTATTGGCCATATAATTGATGACGCCGTATTCTGCCGGATTCCTTCTGGAATGGAATGCCAGGCTGTTTAACATCCCCTCGTCGCCCTTCAGAAGCCGCCGCATGTCCTCCTCAAACCGGCCGTTGTATTCCGCCAGGTGCTTGTCCCGCAGCGTCACCTTCCCGTCTCCCGGCATGGGATAGCCTGTTTTGGGCCTCCTTTCCAGGGCCTCCTCCCAGCTGTCTGCAAACAGCTTGGTGCACCGTAAGAACGGATCCCCGGCAATGGCCTCCCTGGGGGCAAAGCCCGTCAGCCGGAAGCCGTCCACATGGTACTCCTGGAGCCAGTAACGGAGGACGTGGAGCACATCGCCGGGAGACTCCTTACCTGTGAAATAAAACTCCAGGATACACTCCATATTTTCCCGGTGGAGCGCCTTCACAAGCTCCTTGAATTCTCTCTCAGGCTCGGTCTCCCCGGATCCATAGGAGGTCTTCAGTGCATAAAGGAACGATGGGCCGTATCCCCAGTAGTTGATCCGCCCCGTGGCCTCCGGCTTCTGTCCCGGGAGCCCGGCCGCAGGCTCTGTGACCATGACCTCGTCAAACTCCGTCACTGGAAGAAGCTCCACTGCCGTTACGCCCAGTTCCTTTAAATACGGGATCTTTTCCCGGATCCCACCGAAGGTTCCCCGGTCTTTCACACCGGAGGTTCTATGCTTTGTGAATCCCCGCACATGGAGCCGGTAGATGATGCTGTCAGAATATGGGATCTCCGGCCTCACATCATCCTCCCAGTCAAATTCCCCGGTCAGAAGCCTGGCCCGCACCGGCTTCCCGGCCCGGGAGAGGTCTCCCCATTTTTCCCGGCCTGTGACCATCCTGGCACAGGGGTCCGGCATCCACTGGCCGTCGCACTGGAAGCCATATTCCATATTTTCAAGATCATATCCCCTTAAGGTCATGGACCAGACGTCTCCGACCCGGTCCCTTTCCTGGAAATCAATGACTTCCGCCGCCTTTTTTTCTCCTCTCCGGAATAAAAGGAGACTTACCTTTTTCCCCTCAGCCTGTACGAGGATCTCTGCCCCTTCTTCTGTCGGCGTTACTCCCAATGGATAGAGGAGCTCATGTCTGTTCTTTCGTCCCGTCATATCCCGTCCTCCGTTCTATTCTACGTCTGTAAGCCTACCCCTGCTGCTCTGCGATCTTCGCCGCCAGCTCTTCCAGATACATCCACCGGTCCATCTTTTCTTCCAGCTCTTTCTCTGCCTTTTCCTTTTCCTCCATAAGCTGGTTCAGCTTTACAAAATCCCGGGCCGATGCCTGGATCTCTTCTTCGAGCCCTGCGATCCTCTCCTCCAGAGCCGCCATATCTGCCTCGATGGTCTCGTAATCTTTCTGTTCTTTATAGGTAAATTTCAGCTTCTGCGGCCCGCGGGTCCTCTGCCCCTTTTCCTTTGGAGGGGCCGCAGGCTTCACGTCCGCCCGGCTCTCCTCTTCCGCTTCAGCCTCCGCGGCCTTACGGGCTGCATAATCCGTAAACCCGCCTTCATACTGGCGGAGAACGCCGTCTCCCTCAAAAGCAAAGATCCGCCGTACCACCCGGTCCAGGAAATACCGGTCATGGGATACGGTGATGACGATACCCTGGAAGCTGTCCAGGTAATCCTCCAGGATCATCAGCGTTTTAATGTCCAGATCGTTGGTAGGCTCGTCCAGGATCAGCACATTGGGCGCGCTCATGAGGATCTTTAACAGATACAGCCGCCGCCGCTCACCGCCGGACAGCTTCTGGATCACCGTATACTGCACCGACGGCGGGAATAAAAACCGCTCCAGCATCTGGGAGGCGCTGATGCTCCCGTCCTTTGTCTGGACGTACTCCGCCACGTTCCGTATATAGTCGATGACCTTAAGGCTGGTATCCATGTCCTCATTTTCCTGGGAAAAATATCCGATCTTCACCGTCTGTCCGATCTCCACCGTACCGGAATCCGGCTTTTCCCATCCGGCGATGATCTTCATCAGCGTGGACTTCCCGCTGCCGTTGGGGCCGATATATCCGATCCTGTCATTTTTCAGAAAAAAATACGTATAGTCCTTTATGAGCACCTTGTCCCCGTAGGCCTTGCAGATCCCCGACAGCTCCACGGTCGTCCTTCCCAGGCGGCTGGAAATGGATTCCATTTCCACAGCCTGCTCCTTTTCCGGCCCTTTGGCATCCCGGAGCGCCTCATACCTCTGGATCCGCCCCTTCTGCTTGGTAGATCTGGCCCGGGCTCCCCGCTTCATCCACTCCAGCTCCACCCGGAGGATGGACTGGCGTTTCCGCTCCGACGCCTGTTCCATATCCATACGCCCGGCCTTCAGCTCCAGGAATCCCTCGTAGTTGGCCTGGTAGCTGTACAGCTTCCCGTTATCCAGCTCCACGATGCGGTTGGTGACGCTGTCCAGAAAATACCGGTCATGGGTGATCATAAGCAGCGCGCCCTTAAACCGCTTTAAATACTCCTCCAGCCAGTCTGCCATGGCGCTGTCCAGGTGGTTGGTGGGCTCGTCCAGGATCAGCAGGTCCGTGGGCGATAAAAGGACTGACGCCAGGGCCGCACGCTTTTTCTGGCCGCCGGATAACTGTCCGATCTGCTGGTCATGTTCCGGGATCCCCAGTCGGTTCAGCATGGCCTTTGCCTGGCTTTCCAGGTCCCAGATCTGGTCATGATACCGGCTCCGGTTTTCCCTGAGGACGCTTTCCAGGACCGTTTCTCCCTCCTCAAACACCGGATTCTGGGGAAGATAGCGGATATCCAGGTTCCTCCCGCGGACAACGGTCCCCGTATCCGGCTCCTCCAGGCCTGCCACCAGCTTTAAAAGCGTGGATTTTCCGGTGCCGTTGACGCCGATCAGGCCGATCTTATCCCCTTCGTTGATGGAAAAATCCGTGTCATTGAGGATCAGCCGTTCTGTATATGATTTGGTCAGATGCTCTGCCGTTACAAGATTCATGATTCGTATACCCTTTCCTTTAGTCCCCGATCACCACTTCCACCGGACAGTGATCGCTTCCCAGAACGTCCGTGTGGATGGCCGCGCTCACCAGCCGGTCCTTCAGGCTGTCCGATACGCAGAAATAGTCGATGCGCCACCCGGCGTTCTTCTGGCGGGCAGAAAACCGGTAGGACCACCAGGAGTAAACGCCCTCCAGATCCGGGTTAAAGTATCTCCAGGTGTCGATGAAGCCCGCATCCAGGAGTCTTGTGAATTTTTCTCTTTCCTCGTCCGTAAAGCCCGCGTTCTTCCGGTTAGTCTTCGGATTCTTCAGATCGATCTCCTTATGGGCGACGTTTAAGTCCCCGCAGAAGACCACCGGCTTTTTCTCCTCCAGCTTTTTCAGATAGGAAAGGAACGCGTCCTCCCACTCCATCCGGTAATCCAGACGCTTTAAGCCGTCCTGGGAGTTGGGCGTGTAGCAGGTGACCACATAGTAATCGTCAAATTCTGCGGTGATGACGCGCCCCTCCTTATCGTGCTCCGGGATCCCCAGGCCGTAGGAAACGGAGACCGGCTCCTCCTTTGTGAACATGGCCGTGCCGGAGTATCCCTTTTTCTCTGCATAATTCCAATACTGGCGGTAGCCTGGAAGGTCCAGTTCAATCTGTCCCTCCTGGAGCTTGCTTTCCTGGATGCAGAAAATGTCCGCATCCGATTCCTTTACATATTCTAAAAATCCCTTGCCCACGCATGCCCGGAGGCCGTTGACATTCCAGGAAATCATTTTTCTCATGAAGTTTCTCCTCGTATATCTCATATGCTAAAATCAGCAGCCACCTTTGGGGCCCTCTGCTTAACTCAGTTTTTCACAGCACCAGTATATCATCTTTCATGGCAATTTAAAAGAAATTTTCCATATACAAAAGTCTGAATCAGGGCTTCTTAAATTAACAGATAATATATTTAAATTATTTTAAAATTTATTATTACATATTTATTATATTGTATTTTGCATTTTTGTTTTTAAATCTTTTTCTATCTCTATTTTTTATTTATTTTCTTAATCTTTTCTTAATTTCTGCATTCACCTATACTTCCGATAATTTCTCTTATAGGAAGTATAATGCCTTTCGTGATGCAATTAGGAATTTCAAAAAAGTTTCAAAAAGAAAAAAAGGAGAGTGCATTAATTATGAGAAAGCAGACTAAAATTGCTGCCGTAGTATCCGCAGCAGCTCTGTTAGCATTAGGCGCTTCCATCACATCCTTCGCAGCTGCAAAGGGCACCTGGATGATGGTAGATGGCGAGTGGTACTGCTACGACAAGAATGGCGATGTATATGAGAATACCTTCTGCTCCAGCAATGGTAAGGAATACTATGTAGGCGACGACGGAATGCTCGTTCGTTCCAGCTGGGTAGAGTATGACGGAGATTACTACTTCGTAAACTCCAGCGGTGCAAAGATCGTAAACGACTGGAGATTAACAACACCGTACGAGGATGAGGATGCAGATGAGGAGTGGTTCTACTTCCAGTCCACAGGTAAGAGAGCAGACAACAAGAAGATCCTTTACAAGGGAAGCACATTCTTCTTCGATGCTGACGGTCAGATGCTGACTGGCTGGGTAACAGCTGACGGCAACGATGTTGTAAACGAAGAAAACGGCATCAATACAAGCTATACCTTTTACTGCGATGAGACAGGTGCCCGTGTAGAATCTGCTTGGGTATACACCACAGAGCCAGCTACTGCTGACGATGACGCAGATGCAGATGAATACTGGTACTATTTAAAATCCACAGGCAAGGTTGCTACCGGAAGGCAGACCAATGTCGGAGGTCAGGCGTTTATTTTAGGAAACCAGAGCGACAATCTTGGTCAGATGCTGACTGGCTGGGTTGGCGGAATCTATGATGAAACAAATAAGTCTTATTCCTATGCGGAAATCGATGAAGAAGGAAGCCAGACCAAACTGGGGGATGTAGACGTAGCCTACTACTGTTTATATGACGAAGAAATGGCTGACGGTCATGTCCAGGAGGATAAATGGTTCAAAACCTGGAGACCGGAAGACGCTTATGATGAAGACGAGGATGACGACAAATTCTGGTATTGGCTCGACAGCGATGGTAAGGCGTATGTACCGGCTCAGGATGACGACTACAGTGATCTTGTTGGCTACGGCTATAAGTACAGCTTAGGCGATGGCGCTCTGGAAATCGGTAACGATGGAGAAGCTATCAGCATCGCTAAAAAGAAGATCAACTCCAAGGATTACTTCTTTAACAAGGACGGAGAAATGATCTCCAATTTTGTTCATATTGTGGAATCCGCTGTAGACGCAAAGGGCAATGATAAAATCACCCTTGGTATGTATTATTTTGGTGGCTCTGATGATGGTTCCATGAAGACAGGATCCCAGTCTGTTAAGGATGACAACGACGATACCTTCAAATTCTACTTCGGAACAAAAGATAACGCCACAACCGGAGAAGCCAAGGGTGTGGGTATTACCGGTAATAAGAACAACAAATTATACTTCCAGGGTCATCTTGTTGCGTCTGACGACTATAAATACCAGCCAGTAACTATGGAGATTGAAGGAACAGAGTACACCTTTATTGTAAACCAGAATGGCTCCATCCAGCATTCCAATGTTGAGTACAAGGAAGACGGCGATGTTCTGATCAACGCTAAAAACGAAAAAGACGACGATGGTACAGAATATAACGTTGGCTTCGTAACAGACGGATGGGCAAAATATGCCATTGATCCCGAGACTGAAGATAACGTTGAGTTCTATGTTGACTTCCTGGATCCGACTTCTGTTATGGCTATCAGCGGAAGCATTGCCCTGACCCCGGATCATCCGACTCTGATGAACGCGATCGCAGAGTAATTATTCACTTATTATTTAAGAAATTCTAATTGCAGCTCACGGGCGGGAGTCATCTCCCGTCCGTTTTGCTGTCCCCAAACCCAAAAAAAGCCGGGCCCCGCTATCACACGGCGGGTCCGGCTTTTCTCCTGGCAAAATTAGTTCTTTAAGAATCTGGCTTCCCAGGCGTATTCTTCCATTTTTTCGATTTCTTCCTCTGTGAACCCGAACACGGTCCGCATCAGATCCAGCTCCTTATTTACATTGGTCCTGGAGCAGGTCATGTTGTCGGAGTTGATGGTCACCCGCACGCCTGCATCAAAAAGACGGCGGATGGGGTGGTCCTCCAGACGGTCCACCACCTTTGTATGGTAGTTGCTGGTAACGCTGACCTCCAGGGTAATGCCTTCCTCCACCAGACGCTTCACAAGCTCCGGATCCTCAATGGCCGCCACACCGTGGCCGATGCGCTTTGTGCCATAGGAAAGGGCGGTACGCATGCTGTCCGGTCCCGCTGCCTCACCCGCATGGATGGTCATGGGAAGACCGTATTCTCGCACCTTTGCAAATACCGGCACAAACATTTCTGTGGGGAACAGGCCCTCAGCCCCGGCGATATCCACGGCGCAGACCACGCTGCCCAGGTATTTTTTCGCCGTCTCCACAGTCTGCATGTTGAGCTCCTGGTTCGTATCCCCTCTCATACAGCAGAGGATCAGCCCCACACGGATCCGAGGATATTCCTTCATTCCCCGCTCTGCGCCGCGGATGGCCGCCTCCACCACCTGGTCCTGGGTGAGGCCGCCGCTTACGGAAAGCTGCGGGGCAAAGCGGATCTCTGCGTAGGTCACGCCCTCTTTTGCCAGATCCTCCACCAGCTCAAAGGTCACACGCTCGATGGCGTCGGCTCTCTGAAGCACCATCAGAGGCAGCGCGAACCGCTCCAGGTACTCCTCCAGGGTCTTGCAGTCCTCGGGGACCTCCATTTTAAACTTTACGTCCTCGGGAGAGGAAGCCGGAATGGCGATCCCCTGCTCCTTCGATAACTCCCATACGGTCTCCGGACGCAGAGAGCCGTCCAGATGCAGATGGAGCTCGATCAGTTTCTTTTCGCTCATTGGGTAGTTTCTCCTTTCATTCCTATTTTCCAGCCGCTGCCCTCATCTGCTTCTTTTTCTTATTTCGTTCCACCATGGCACAGTAAACGGTGTATGCGATGATGATGATCAGATACGGCATCATCTGGATGAACTGCAACGGAATACCAGAAGACTGTAAGTAGTTGGCCAGGCTCTGGCAGAAGCCAAAGAGCAGGGAGGCCAGCATGCCGATCACGGCGTTTCCGGCGGCAATGGCCTGGGTGGCCAGGGCGATATAGCCGCGTCCTGCGGTCATTCCGGCAGAGAACAGGCCCACATAGCCCATGGAAAGGAAGGCTCCGGCCATGCCGGTCAGGATCCCGCTGAGGCTTAAGGCAGTATATTTGACCCGCTTTACATGGATGCCCACAGACTCGGCGGCATCCGGAGACTCGCCCACAGCCCGGATATGCATGCCCAGCTCTGTGTATTTAAACATGTACCAGATCACAGCCACCAGGATCAGAGCCGCATACGTCAGCACATGATGGCCGGAAAGGATGGCTCCGATGACCGGGATGTCCTGGATCACCGGGATGTCGATGCTGGGGAGCTTTAAGGACGCCAGAGACGTGGAAGCCCCCTTTTCCCCTGTCAGAAGATACAGGGCAAAGATCGTTCCTCCGGATGCAAAGGTATTTAAGGCGATACCGGAGATAACAGAATTGGAATTCAGCTTTAAAATAAAATACGCCAGTATGTTGCTGATGAGAAAACCTGCCAGCACGGCTCCGAAAAAGCCGATCCATGCGCTCTGGGTAAAGGCGCTGACCACAACGCCCACAAAGGCGGAGATCAGCATGGTGCCCTCCAGGGCAATGTTGTTGGTTCCGGACCGGGAGGCGATCATGGCCCCCAGAGTCGTAAGGAGCACCGGAGTGGCGCTTCTGAAAACGGCAAAATAAAACTCCGGAAGACTCAGTGTATTGATGATATCCTGTAAGATCATATTTATGCCTCCCCTCCCAGTGCTTTCTTCGCTTCCTGGCGCTGCTTCCAGCCAGCCATGAACCGCTCTGCCGTTACAAACAGGATCAGAACTGCCTGGATAATGGATACCAGCTCGTTCTGAACGTCAGACCGCCTGGACATGAGGTCTGCTCCCACACGGATATAGGCCAGGAAGAATGCCGCCAGGGGCACATTCTTCGGGTTATTTCCGGAAAGGATGGCGATGATCACGCCGTCCCAGGCGTAGGACGGTGAATCCTGCCAGTTGAACCTCTGGTACATGGCCATCTGCTCCACAGATCCGCCAAGACCAGCAACGGCACCGGCGATCACCTGGGTCAGGATGATGACCCGGCTCGTATTGATTCCGGAATATTTGGCAAATTCCGGATTGCTTCCGGAAATACGGATCTCATATCCGAATTTTGTCTTGTATACCAAAAGGTATAACAGGATCACCACAGCAATGGCGATCAGATATCCGGCGTGGAATTTCGTTCCGCTGATGAGGCTTCCCAGGGAGGCTGTGGGCTGGTACTTTAAGGACGCAAAGGTTCCGGCCGCCCGGTCTGCCAGGAATTTGGTGACCGTATAGATCCCCAGATAGAAGAACACATAGTTGAACATCAGGGAGGTCACCAGCTCGTTGGTGTGGAAATACACCTTTAAGAGAGCCGGGATGCTTCCAATGATGCCGCCCACCACAGCGGCCAGAAGCATGATCACTGCCGGATGAAGTCCCGCAGGAAGAGCCGTCTTAATGGCCAGGGCTGCGGTCACCACAGCGCCTGTGTAAAGGCAGGCGTCTGCGATCATGGAAAAGTTTCCGGATTTAAACACCAGTCCCAGAGCCAGACCCGTAAAGATCAGCGGTACGCTGCTGGCAAAAACGTCAAAGAAATGACGCTTGGACTGCAGCGGCCCCAGGAACAGGTTATAGATAGCCGTCACCGGCTCCTCACTGACTCCGAAGATGATGGCCACCGTCAGAACGAAGGCGATGCCAAAGGCACAAAGGAGTCTTACAGCTGTAAATTTCTTACTCACAGTACGCACCTCCGATCTGCTCTTTTGAATCTTCCTTTACTCCCAGCATGTAAAGTCCCAGGTCATTTTCCGACGTGTTCTTTACATCACTGATATGGCCCACGATCCGGCCCTCATGCATCACCAGGATCGTATCGCTTAAGGAGAGGATCTCGCTCAGGTCGGCGGATACAAGTAAAATGGCCTTTTTTCTGGCCCGCATGTCCACGATCTTCTTCCGGATGAACTCGATGGCACCCACGTCAATGCCCCGGGTGGGCTGGTTCATGATAAGAAGATCTGGATCATAGTCAAATTCCCGTCCCACGATCAGCTTCTGGACGTTTCCGCCGGAAAGCTCGGACACGGACTGCTTCGAGTTATCGTATTTTACCAGGAACTCCTTTAGGATCCGGTTTGCGAAGCCGTTTACCTTTTTGCTGTCGATGAGTCCCCTGGATTTTAACTGGCCGGTATAGTACACCTTGGAGATGGCGTTGTCCTCCAGACTCAGCTTCGGCGCGGAGCCGTACCGCATCCGATCCTCGGACACATGGGAAATGCCGGCCTCCTGGCGTTTCAATACGGAGGCCCCAGTCAGGTCCTCTCCATTTAACCGTACCTGGCCGCCCTGGAGCTTTAAGGTGCCCACAATGGCCTCCACCAGCTCTGACTGACCATTTCCGTCGATGCCTGCGATCCCCAGGATCTGCCCCTCTTTAATAGAAAAGGAAACATGGTCCAGGCGTGTCTTTCCGAACTGATCGGCATACACCAGATCCTTTACAGAGAAAACAGTCTTTCCGAAATCCGCCTCCGCTTTTTCGATATCCAGACTCACCTCACGGCCCACCATCAGCCGGGAGATCTCATGCTCATCCAGATCGGAGATCTCATAGGTGCCCATGGTCTTTCCGTCCCGCAGGATGGTCATGCGGTTGCAGAGAGCCTTTACCTCGTTCAGTTTATGAGAAATAAAAATAATGGTATGTCCGCTTTCTTTTAAGAGCAGCAGCTGCTCGAACAGCTCCTCTGTCTCCTGGGGCGTAAGGACCGCCGTGGGCTCGTCCAGGATCAGGATATGGGCTCCTCTGTAAAGGGCCTTCAGGATCTCCAGCTTCTGGCGCATGGCCAGGGAAATATCCTCTACCTTTTCCTCTGCTTCCACCTTCAGGTTATACCGCTCTGACAGCTCTCTTGTGATCTCCACCGCTTTCTTCCGGTCCACCTTAAAGGGTGATCCGGTCTCAGCTCCCAGGATCAGATTCTCTGCCACAGTCATAGACGGGACCTGCATGAAGTGCTGGTGCACCATTCCCAGGCCGGCGGCAATGGCATCGCCGGAGGAGGTGAAGTGGACTTCCTTCCCATCCACAAAGATCTGTCCCTCGGTGGGTGCCAGCATGCCGAATAACATTTTCATCAGCGTAGATTTCCCCGCGCCGTTTTCCCCCACCAGCGCATGGATCTCGCCTTTTTTTACACTAAGATTGACGTTGTGGTTGGCCACAACTCCTCCCGGGTATACCTTTGTGATATTCCGGGCTTCCAGGATATTCCCCTGCTCCATATGATTTTCCTCCGTAACGGTTCCGAGCTTTTGCGCAAAAGGCGCTGAAATGGAGATCTCCCTTTCAACGCCTTCCAAAACGCCTGTCTTCCCAAAAGATTACTGGGCGCCGTTAATGATTCCCTTTAATGTCTCTTCGTCCATGCCGTATGCGGTGTCCACAGTCACCTCGCCAGCCAGGAGCTTCTCCTTTGCACCGTCCACAGCAGTCCTTACGTCCTCCGGTACTACGGTGTTGTAGATCTCGTTGTCAGCAAGGCCCACAGCGCCTTCTGCAAGTCCAAGGGTCTCATGCTCGCCGTAAGGAAGCTCTCCGGCCTGGGCTCTCTCGATGGAGCTGAAAAGGCTGTCGCCTACGCCCTTGATGGCAGAGGAGATGATGTAGTTGGCTTCATCCTTTCCTTCATATGCCAGAGCCTGGTCAGAGTCCACGCCGATCACATACTTCTGGCTCTCAGCGCCAGCCTCGATAACACCTACGGAAGCCGGGCCTGCTGCCACGAATACGCAGTCAGCGCCAGAGGAGTACTGGGTCAGCGCCAGCTCTTTTGCAGTTGCAGAGTCCACATAGGAACCAACGTAGGAAACCAGAACCTTGATGTCCGGATTTACGAACTGGGCGCCCTCGATGTAGCCCACAGCAGAGTCGTTGATAACGGCTGCCGTATCCTTTGCGCCTACGAAGCCGATCACGGCGTCCTCATTGGCGAACTCCATATCGGAAGAGGTCACGCTGGCTGCCAGAACGCCGGCTAAAAATGCGCCCTCGTTCTGCTTGTAGCTCATGGAGTATACGTTGCTCAGATCGCCAAGAGTGTAGTCCACGTCTGTATCAAAGATGATGAACTTCTTCTCCGGGAACTCCTGGGCCACCTGCTCGGTGATCTCCTTCATGTCCCAGAGACCGGTGATGATGATGTCGGCGTCAGACTCGGCAGCGTCCAGCATGGAGCCCTCGAATTTTGTCTTGTCGCTTCCCATTTCGATCATCTCTACCTCGACCTGGTCTCCCATTTCGCTCTCGATCTTCTTCATTCCTGCCTGGGCGGAATCGTTGAATGCCTTATCGCCGAAGGAACCAGTCACAAGAAGAGTCACCTTAACCTTCTCGCCGGAAGCAGCCTCTGTCTCTTTCTTTTCTGCATCCTCTTTTGCCTCTGTCTCCTTTTCAGCTCCTGCCTCTGCGGAAGTTTCCTTTCCGGCTGCAGTGGTCTCCTCAGCGCTGTCTCCTGCGCATCCGAACAGCATGCTGGCGGTCATAGCCATTACGGCAGCGCCGCATAAAAATTTCTTTTTCATAATACGTCATTCTCCTTTGCTGTAAATGAAATTGGTTGATTTATTCAAACTATCCAGTTTTTCCAGATAGTCTGTTTTGCTCATTACGGGGCGGAAGGCCTCCTTGATCCTCCAGGCAGCCGCTCCTCCGTCAGACAGCAGCTCCTCAATGGCATCGGCAAAATACCGGGCCGGGATCTCAAAAGCCTGGACCGGATCTGCGGTCTTAAAGTCCTTGCCGTGGATGGTCCCGGAGAAGCCTGCGGTTCCGATCTCCACCGTGGGCCACATCATGGAGATATCGCCCATATCGCCGGAAGCGAATCCGTGGGTCCCCTGGGCGATCATGGAATCATCCATATAATTGCGGATATGCTTCTTCAAAAGCTCCGTCAGATTTTCGTCCTGGTGGAGCGGGAAATAACCAGGTGTATCCTGGATCTCCAGGTCGCAGCCGATGGCCATGGCCCCGGCCTTTAAGGAGCGGTTTACCTTTTCCTCGGTCTCAAAGATAGCGTCTACGGTCTTTGCCCGCACATACATCTCCATCTGGGTCCGGGACGGGATCGTATTAACGGTCTGTCCGCCCTCCTGCATTACAAAATGAACGCGGATGGCGTCCTCAGCCCGGAAGGTCTCTCTCTGGAAGTTGATAGCTGTCATGGCCAGGTTTGCGGCGTTTAAAGCGTTGACGCCGCCCTCGGGGTTGGCTCCCGCGTGGGCTGCCTTTCCTTTAAAGATGGCCCGCTTCTGGATAAAGCCGTTTAAGCTGGCTCCGATCTCTGCGTGATATTTTTCCATATCCAGCCCCATGGCGTGGCAGGACAGCATGATATCGATATCGTCAAAAACGCCCTCATAGATCATTTCCTGCTTTCCGGACGGATATTTCAGCTTTCCGTCGGCGATCAGGGATCTTCTGTAATCCATGTCGCAGAACTCTTCGCCCGGCGTAAAGAGCAGAGTGACCTTTCCGCAAAGGTCCTCCAGCATACCAGACTCCTTAATGGCTAAAAACAGGCTCAGCATCACGCCGGTCTGGGCATAGTGGCCGCAGGTGTGGGCCGCGTAATCGTCCTTATTGGCATAAGGATGGCCCAGGGTAGGAACCGCGTCAAACTCCGCGATGAGCCCGATCCCGGGGCCTGGTCTTCCAGAATCCAACGTGGCCGTAAGTCCTGTATAGGCCACATCTTTATAAGGGATCCCTGCCTGGCTTAAGGCCTCTGTCACCTTCTCCCGGCTGCGGAATTCTTTAAATCCCAGCTCCGGGTGGCAGTAGATATCTTCGCTCAGCTCTATGATCCGCGGAAGGATCTCTGTAAGCGCTTCATGTATTTTTTTCATGGTACTCCCTCCTCGTATGCTCAATCGTTAAAAGGGTAACAGCGTTATAATAATCGAAAATAGGGGCTGTGTCAAGGAAAGAAGCCATTCTGGTTTGTGTCAAGTAATCGTTGGCAACTTACCCACTTCATTTTTTCCTTATGATATTTTTTCTGTTTTTGGGTATGCCAAATAGACCCTATGGGTTTTCCTTTGTTTAACAACAGAACGCTCTCTTAAACGCCTTTCTGGATGCTGTCTGTATCGCTTCAAACAGCGGCATATGCACATTTACCACATCCACATACGGATTTCCTTTCCCGTCCTTCTTTGGAGCTTTTGCGGCACTTAATGTTTCCACGATCTCCTGCATCTGCATTGTGAACACTAAGCCATCCGTATATCGCTCTATCGTCTCAATCAATTCCTTGTTTTCTTTTTGGTAAAGGATCTTGGCAAGGTTATTGGCTCCGTTTACCGACCAGCGCATCCTTCGGTTCTTCATCCTCAGCGTGATCACCGTACAATTCTGATTTTCCTGCACACCCATCCTTTTATAAAGAATCCCTTCCGGCGGGGCTGCTATCTTTATCCCCCTTTTATCGTAGGGCAGCAGACCTTCCCTGTTACGTTCCAGATATTGATATAATTCCCAGGCCTTTTGGCTGCTTTTATCCTTTTCATCCGGGCTTTCTACGCTGGTCGCATATATCTGTATATATTCCAGCATTTCCTCCGGCTTGCCTGTATCAAACAGTTCCCGGATTTCTCTCTGCGCTTTCTTATCACGGATCTTCCCTGTGATCTCCTGATATACATGATATCTGTCTAACTGGAAGATTGCTTCCGGGTCATATGGCTCGTAGATCCAGCTGCCTCCATCTCCGTTTAAGATGCGCTGGCCGATCTCATCCGCATCATATTTCTTGCAAATACAGGCCTCCCGCTTTTCATGGAATTTCTTACTTTTCTCCATCCCCGCAAGCATGGTTTTTCCCACCAGGCTGCTGCGGCCCTGCTTTTCTTTCTCCGCATCCCAGCCTTCATACATGGTAAAGACCTTCATTTCCTGTTTTTTCATCTTTTTATGCTGTTCATCCTGCATGGACAGCCATACGCCATCCATTTCTTCAAACAGTACCGGAATCTCCTTTTTTCCCTCTGACTGGTCCGCATGCATCTGTTTTACAGCATGTTCTTCCTCTTCGCTGATCCTTTCACCCAACCGCTGCATCACGTTCCACACACCGCCGGCACTGATGCTCTGGCCGCAGGTGCTGCTTATTGTCTCTGCTGTAACGCGGTACGGCGCTTCTGTTACCGTCATGGCCAGCTTCTCTGCCAGGTTTGTGGAGATCAGGCCTATCTTTTCCATCTGCATGGCTTCATCCAGCAGATACACACAGGCTTTCTTTCCATCCTCAAGTTTTGTCTGATAGACGTGCCTGCCATAGCTGACTTCACCGTAGACTGTTTTTATCGTGGTGGTGCGGATCCCTTTATCCCGGTAATTCTTTTTATCCCTTCCCTCTGCCAGTTCCTTATCATAAGCCTCCAGCATGGCAGTTGTGATCTCTCTGCCCAGCTCACATACATAAGAAAATATTTTTTGCTCCAACTCCTTGAAAGATATTGGTTTTTCCTCTACAATAGTTTTCATCATACAGTTTCCTTTACATGTTTTTCTTAGCAGTTAACATCATAAAGAAAAACTGTGTGATTGGGAAGCAGGGATTTTCTCTGTTTCCCTTTTTTGTCTTAGGAATAGTTCCTATATTTGCCAATGATAATTATACACTAACGCCATTCTGCCGCAAAATTCTGCCATAAAAAACACCCAGGACCTTTTCACAGGCCCTGGGACGTTCTTAAGATCATATTTAAAATCCATTATCTGGAAAGGATCGGTCTTACAATTCTCCGGAGCTTCGGCCCCAGGATCACTGCCAGAAGGATCTTTGCCGCATCTCCGGGAAGGTATGGGATCACGCCTATGCCAAGGGCCTCTGTAAATGTCAGAGACATCTGCTCCGCCAGCCATACGGTCCCAAACAGATAGCACACAGCTGTACCGGCTGCCATTCCGATCCCGTGGAGGACGGCGTGATCCGGGAACCGCTCCACCATGAAGCCTGCGGCCAGGGTCATGAAAACAAAGCCCAGAAGATATCCTCCTGTGGGACCTGCCAGTTTTCCCAGACCCCCAGCAAAACCAGAAAACACCGGAAGGCCCACAGCTCCCAGCAGCAGATACAGGCAAAAGCTCATCAGAGAGGCCTTCATTCCCAGAATATAGACCATGAAATAAAGCACCAGATTGGTCAGGCTGATGGGGACCGGACTGACAGGGATCGGTAAGACCATTGGGCCGAAAATGCACAGCACCGCCGTCATCAGCGCCGTGACCGTCATCTGGGTCGTTGTCATTTTTTCCTTTTTCAGTGAAGCAGATCTTTCCATAATACAGACTCTCCTCTTTCCGTTTTCCTCCGGCCTTCCCCGCCCCGGGCGTTTCATCCCCGGCTTGTTGTCAACCAGTTACATCTTTGTGTTTACATTATAACAAAATCCTTCGGATTGTCAACTTGTATTTTTATATAGTTTACATTTGTTTTCCGCTTCCATCGTCCATCTCCCTGTCAGCCTGTTGGATACAAAAAGCATCTGGCGTCTGCCGCCGCTTGCGGATCCCCTCCACGCGTGCTACACTGATATCATAAATCTTTCACACGGACTCCGGAGCCGGCCCGCAGCCGGGCTCCGGAGCGGAAACGGTAAAATATACAGGATGGTGAGCAGTATGATGGAACAGTTATCCATGTTTGATTACAAAGAGACCATGTCCCCTCTGGCCAGCCGGCTGCGTCCGGAATCCCTGGAGACCTTTGTGGGCCAGAAGCACCTGCTGGGAAAGGGGAAGCTCCTGCGCCAGCTCATCGACCAGGACCAGATCCCTTCCATGATCTTCTGGGGGCCTCCCGGCGTCGGGAAGACCACCCTGGCCAGCATCATCGCCAAACGGACCAACGCCGACTTTGTGAATTTCAGCGCCGTTACCAGTGGCATTAAAGAGATCAAGGAGGTCATGGCACGGGCGGAGCTGAGCCGCCGGTCCGGGCTGCGGACTCTGGTATTTGTGGACGAGATCCACCGCTTCAATAAGGCCCAGCAGGACGCATTTCTTCCTTATGTGGAAAAGGGCAGCATCATCCTCATCGGAGCCACCACGGAAAACCCGTCCTTTGAGATCAACGCAGCTCTTTTATCCCGGTGCCGCGTTTTCGTCCTCCAGCCTCTTTCCACCGACGACTTAACGGAGCTCCTCCACCATGCGTTAAAAAGCTCCAGAGGCCTCGGCTATCTGAATGTGGAGATCGGAGAGGAGCTGATCGCCGCCATCGCGGCATTTGCCAATGGAGACGCCCGGACGGCTTTAAACGTGCTGGAAATGGCCGTGACCAACGGGACCATCACACCAGAAAAGACCATTGTGACCCGGGATATCCTGGAACAGTGCATCAGCAAAAAATCCCTTCTATATGATAAGAATGGTGAAGAGCATTATAATCTGATCTCCGCCCTCCATAAATCCATGCGAAACAGCGATCCCGATGCAGCTGTCTACTGGCTGGCCCGGATGCTGGAGGCCGGGGAAGACCCCCTGTACATCGCCCGGCGGCTGATCCGGTTTGCCACCGAGGACATCGGACTGGCCGATAATAACGCCCTTACTCTGGCGGTCTCCGTCTACCAGGCCTGCCACTTCCTGGGAATGCCGGAATGCAATATCCACCTGACCCACGCCGTGGTCTATCTGTCCCTGGCGCCCAGGTCCAATTCTGTTTACATGGCCTACGAGCACGCCAAAAAGGATGCCCTGAACATGCTGTCCGAGCCGGTCCCCCTGGTGATCCGCAACGCGCCCACCGGACTTATGAAGGAGCTGGATTACGGGAAGGGCTACGTCTACGCCCACGACACGAAGGAAAAGCTCGCCCGCATGGAATGTCTGCCCGAATCCTTAAAGGGAACCCGGTACTACATTCCTGGCGAGGCGGGAGAAGAGAAAAAACAGGCAGAACGGCTTAAAGAGGTGCAGAGGTTCTGGGAGGAGGGAGAATTGCCCGTTGATGCAGGATAATCCCCCTCTTCCATGCATGAAAAAGGCAGACGGCTGGGCCTTCTCTGCCCTTTCAGCCGTCTGCCTTACGGATATCCGGAAATCCATGGGGATTCCGGACAGCTGGACGCGGATCCAGCCTATTCTGCCATCATATCCAGTCCTGTCATAGCCAGTACCTTCACAGCCGCCAGAAGCGCCCGTTTTCCTGCCGGGCCGCCGGAAGCCTCTGCAAAGGGAGCCGTATGGGTCCCCAGCCCCTCGCCGACACCGATATAAAACTGGGCCGCAGGCATGGCGTGGGTCACGTTGCCCACGTCCGTGGAGCCGATCCCCTGGGTCAGATCCCTGGGGATGTGGTGCTCGCCGATGAGGTCCATGTTCTTCTCCACAGCCTCCACCAGTCTCCGGTCGTTTCTCACATCCTCGATCAGGTAGCCGTCCTGGGAGATCTCCACCTCCACTCCGGCGCACATGGCCGCACCCTGGGCGCACCGGTCGATGACAGCGATCACTTCCTTTAAATACTCCGAATCCAGAGCACGGATATTGAACTTGCATACAGCCCGCTCGGGAACGATGTTCACAGCCGTACCGCCCTCCAGGACGATGCCGTGTACCCTTGTGTAGTCTTTAAAATGGAGCCTCTGGGAATCAACGGCATGGAACATCTGCATCACACCGTTTAAAGCGCTGGCTCCCACCCAGGGACAGGCTGCTGTATGGGCCGGTTTTCCCTTGAAGGTATACACCTTGTTCACAGCCGCAAAGGAAATATCATCGGCCATGGACAGATCGCTGGGATGCATGATCAGGGACATATCCACGCCCTCAAAGATCCCCTCGTCCAGCATGGTGATCTTCCCGCTGCCGTTTTCCTCCGCCGGGGTACCGAATACCTTCAGTGTTCCGCCGATGCCGTATTTTTCCATGATCTCCTTTAAAACCACTCCGGCTCCGGCTCCGCTGGTGCCGATGAGGTTATGGCCGCAGGCGTGGCCCAGCTCGGGAAGGGCATCGTACTCACATAAAAATGCAAAGGTCATTCCCGGCTTTCCGCTGTTATATTCCGCCACAAAGGCCGTATCCAGGGAACCTGCTCCCCGTTTTACAGAAAAGCCGTGGCGTTCCAGAAGGCTGCATAATTCATTCTGTGCCATCTTTTCCTGGAACGCCAGCTCCGGATGTTCAAAAATACATGCGCTCACCGCCTCAAATTCTTCTCTGTGGGCTTCTGCAAGCGCCTCGATCTCATGCTTCATTCCTGTCATATCCATGATCCATTCCCCTCCATGATCCTTTTCCTGTCTGTTTTCTGCACCGGGAGGCCGTGCTTCCCCTCCGGCGGATTCTGCGTGCCCGGACCTCTGCGGTATACACAGAAGCCGGCGCGCGCCAACGATACCATTGTACCATCTTCTCCCCATTTTCACAAGGACCTGGCAGAGTCTTTTATGGTTTTTTTGGATCTGGCGCAATTTTCTCCACAATTTTATTGTCATATCCCAAATTACTGATATAATATAGATAGACTTTTTATTCTGGAAAATATATCTGATTTAGGAGGAATCTTATGACCACATTATTTACCAACGGAAATCTCGTGGATGTGATCGGCCAGACCGTCCTCACCGGCGGCAGCATCCTGGTGGAAAACGGCATGATCAAAGAGGTAGGAACCAGTATCGCTGCTCCCGATGGCGCAAAGGTTGTCGATCTGGGCGGAAGGACCGTGCTCCCCGGGCTTTTCAACTGCCATGTACATATGTGCTCCGATGCCGGGACCGGCGCAAAGGAAACCATTTCTGACGCCGCTGTCACCATCCGGGCCCTTAAGAATTTAAAAACACTGTTAAATTCCGGCGTGACCTACATCCGTGACGCAGGCGCGCCCAAATATATTGATGTGGATCTCCACGACGCCCAGTTAAAGGGCGAGATCCTGGCTCCGGAAATGCAGACTGCATGCCGCTGTATCTGTATGACCGGAGGACACGGCCACGACTCCGGCCGTGAGGCTGACGGTCCCGACGACTGCAGAAGAGCAGCCAGAGAGCAGTTAAAGGCCGGCGCCAACTGGATCAAGGTCATGGCCACCGGAGGCGTTATGACCAAGGGCGTTGAGCCGGGCTCCCCGCAGCTCACCGAAGAGGAGCTCCGCGCAGCCATCGAAGAAGCCCACAAGGCAGGGGCCAAAACCTTCACTCATGCCCAGGGCATGGAAGGCATCAAAAACGCTCTCCGGGCCGGCGTGGACTCCATCGAGCACGGCTTCTTCATGGACGACTGGTGCTTCGACTTCATGAAGGAGCACAACGTGTTCTTCGTTCCCACCCTGGCCGCTCCCTACTGGATCAAAAAATACGGCACGGACGCCGGGATCCCCGATTACATGGTGAAGAAGGTAGAAAAGACCATCGACGCCCACCAGGATACCTTCCGCCGCGCCCATAAGGCAGGCGTTAAGATCGCCCTGGGAACCGATGCGGGAACTCCCTTCAATAAATACGATATGACTGGCTTTGAGTGTATCCTGATGGTGGAAAACGGAATGACCCCCATGGAGGCCATCCAGTGCGGCACCATCAACGCTGCCGAGCTCATGGATGTAAAGGACACCCATGGCTCCATCACCCCGGGCAAAAAGGCGAACTTCGCTGTCTTTGAAAAGAGCCCGCTGGAGGATATCCACGCTATTCTGGACTGCTCCATGACTGTCCTGGGCGGAGACGTCGTGTTTGAGAAATAATACATCGGTTGCCTGTGTTTCTTGAAAATTCCTCTTGAATATTTTCAGTGTTTATTATAGAATGTATACAATGATAAAAAAAGGAGGTAATTCATCATGGCATATGTAATTAACGATACTTGCGTTAGCTGCGGTTCCTGCGCTGGCGAATGTCCGGTAAATGCAATCTCTCAGGGAGACGGCAAATACGAGATCGATGCAGATGCATGCATCAGCTGCGGAACATGTGCAGGTGTATGTCCCACTGGCGCTATCAGCGAGGGCTAATATCTCACGTATTAGAAGAATACATAAAAGCTGCTGCGCTTTATTTGCGACAGCAGCTTTTTTGTTATGATCATTTTTATTTTACAGCTTGTTCCCATTTCTCCCAAACTTCTTCTTTTTCCCAAAGCCCCCGGAAAAAAACGGGATCCGGGATGCGGCGGCCTCCGCCTTTCCCTTGTTTTCCCGCTGGTACAGACGGATCGTCTCATCCAGCTGGCGGAACCGCTCCTCATCTCTTTCATCAGCCACCCGCATCAGGTAGTCCACCTCTTTTAAGACCTTGTCGTTGACCATGCGGCTGATATCCTGACTCAGCTTCTCATTGTTTTCCTCGATGGCCTGTCCAATCATTTGTCCCAGCATGGCCCGGAACTGCTCCGCCCGTTCCTCAGCCATCATGGTCGTCAGGGCCCGGTCATCCATGTTTTTTACTTTTTCATCCTCATGCTCCGTATGATCCTTTAAAGCAGCCACAACATCCTCCTCCAGAATATCATTGGGAACAACCACTTCCCCATCTGATTCCAGGGATCTGGCAAGCGCCGCTTTAATGGCCTTGAGCTGATATCCCTTCTCCTTCAGCTCCTTGATCTGCTTAAAAAGCCGGATATGAAGCTCCGTATAATATCTGTGTCCCATCTCATTCCTTGGTATATTCATTTCCAGCTCTTCTTCCCAATACCTGAGAACGTGGGATTCAACATCCACCTTCCTCGAGGCATCGGAGATCAGATAGTGCGTATCTGCCATGGTTGTCCTCTTCCTTTCCCTGTTACATAATACGATGTTAGGGGCTCAGGTCTTAAAATCGCCTGCAAGCAGCCTTGTGTCGAATCGATCGGCCTTTTGACCCTGATATCATAATATATGTGAGGACGTTCCAGAATATTCCAAAAATGTTGAGATACAGTCTGAATGGGCTTACTGCTCCTTGGCCATGTTCACAAACCTTGTGAGCTCCGGCCTCCAGCCCAGGTTTACGGTGCCGATAGGGCCGTTACGCTGTTTGGCAATAATGACCTCCGCCACATTGGGCGTATCTGTGTCTTTATTATAATAATCGTCCCTATACAGGAACATGACCACGTCCGCGTCCTGCTCAATGGCTCCCGACTCACGCAGGTCCGAAAGCATGGGCCTGTGGTCCGTCCTGGATTCGCAGGCACGGGAAAGCTGGGACAGGGCGATGACCGGGGCGTTGAGCTCGCGGGCCAGGGCCTTTAAGGAACGGGAGATCTCCGAGATCTCCTGCTGGCGGTTGTCGCCGTTTTTCGCGCTTCCGGTCATCAGCTGGAGGTAGTCGATCATCACCAGATCCAGGCCGTATTCCAGCTTCACCTTCCGGCATTTGGACCGCAGCTCCATAACAGAGATACCCGGGGTATCGTCGATGATCAGCTTTGAATTCCCGATGGTGCCGATGCCCTCTACCACTGCGTCCCAGTCGGCGTCTGTCAGCGTTCCCGTCCGCAGCTTCTGGGAATCCACGTTGGACTCCATAGCAAGCATTCGGTTCACCAGCTGCTCTTTGGACATCTCCAGACTGAAGATCAGACACGTTTTCTGGCGGCGCACCGCGATATAATCCGCTATATTCAGTACAAAGGCCGTCTTTCCCATGGACGGACGGGCGGCGATGAGGATCAGGTCCGACGGCTGGAGGCCCGACATCCGGTAGTCCAGATCGATAAAGCCGGTAGCCAGTCCTGTCACTGTGGATTTGGAACGGGTGGCCTGCTCGATCTTATCCAGAACATTCAGGGCCACCTGGCGGATGGGGACAAAATCGCCGCCGGTCCGGCTCTGGAGCAGATGGAAGATCTGTTTTTCCGTGTCTGCCAGGATCGTATCCAGCGGCTCCTTTCCCGCATAGCAGGAATTGGCGATCTCTTCGTTGATCTTGATCAGGCGGCGAAGGACCGCCTTCTCGTGGACAATGGCAGCATAGGACCGCACATTGGCCGACGTGGGCACCGTAGCCATGATGTCCCGGACGGCGTCCAGGCTGCATACCTCCGGCGGCACGTCCTTTTCCTTCAGCCGGTTCTGGAGGGTCACCAGATCCACCGGCTGGCCTTCGTTGAACAGCTCCACCATGGTCTCGAACATGACGCCGTACTGGCGCTGGTAAAACTCATCGGCCACGACGGTCTCTGACGCGGCGATGATCGCATCCCGGTCCATCAGCATGGCGCCGATGACCGACTGCTCCGCCTCCACGCTGTGGGGGAGCACCCGCTTTACTAACGCTTCTTCCATATCCTTACGCCTCTGTCACCTTGACTCTCAGCTTTGCAGTTACGTCCTTGTGGAGCTTAATGGGCACCTCAAAGGTTCCAAGGCTGCGGATGGGATCCGTTAAGACCATTTTCTTCTTATCAATATCCAGATGTAACTGGTCGGCCGCTGCCTTGGCGATCTCCTTTGTGGAAACGGAGCCAAAGGTCCTTCCGCCCTCTCCGGCCTTGATGGAGACTGTCACCGAAAGTTCGTCGATCTTTGCAGCCAGGGCCTTTGCCTCTGCCAGCTGCTCTGCAGCCACCTTGGCTTCGTTGGCCTTCTGGAGCTTCAGATCGTTCAGATTCTTTGTGTTGGCCTCTACGCCCAACTTCTTCGGCAGGATAAAGTTTCTTGCATATCCGTCGTTGACCTTTACGATCTGTCCTTTTTTTCCAAGTGCCTTTACATCCTCTAATAATACAACTTCCACGTTAAAATTCTCCTTTCTGTTTCATCGCCAGGATCACATCTTTGATCTTTTCCTTTGCCTCCTCCACAGTCGCTCCGGGAAGCTGGGCTCCGGCGATGGTCCTGTGTCCGCCTCCGCCCAGCTTTTCCATCATTACCTGGACGTTGATCTCATCAATGGAGCGGGCGCTGACATAGATCTTTCCGTTATAGGGGGTCAAGACCACAGAGGCCTTGATGCCGATGATATCCAAAAGCTCGTTGGCCGCCTGGGCCCCAACCACCGTGGGACTTTCCACATTCTCAGCCGGACATACGCTGATGGCAAAGGCTCCCTCAAAGACCTCCGCCTGGCGGACTGCCTCTGCCCTGGCCTTGTAGTCCTCCATTTTATCCCGGAACAGCTTCCTTACCCTGGTCACATCGGCGCCGTTCCTCCTTAAGAACGCCGCGGCCTCGAAGGTCCTGACTCCTGCCTGGTTTGTGAAATTGTTGGTATCGATGACGATACCGGCGTACATGGCGTCGGCCTCCAGGGATTTGATCCGGATGCTGTCCGTCACATACTGCAGGATCTCCGCCACCAGCTCACAGGCCGAGGAGGCATAGGGCTCCACATAGGATAAGGTAGCGTTGCTGATGATCTCGCTGGACTGGCGGTGATGGTCGATGACCACAATGGTCTTTACCAGATTTAAAAGCCGGGGCTCTTCCGTATAGCTGGGACGGTTCACATCCACCACCACAAGGGCTGTGGACGGGTCCGCCAGCTCCGCCGCATCGTCTCCCATCAGGAACAGATCCTGGGGATAATCGCTGTTATTGATAAACCGGTCCATCATGGGCCGTACCGATGAGGTGACCTCGTTGATGACGATATGAGCCTTTTTCCCAAGGGCTGCGGCGATCCGGTATACACCAATGGCAGAACCGAAGGAATCGATGTCCCCGATCTTGTGGCCCATGATCAGAAGCCGGTCCTTGGTCTCCAGAAGCTCCCGGAGGGCATGGGCCTTGACTCTGGCCTTAACACGGGTGGTCTTCTCCAGCTGCTGGGATTTTCCTCCGTAATACTGGATCTTTTCCCCGTTCTTCACCACGGCCTGATCACCGCCGCGGCCCAGGGCCATGTCGATGGCGGTCCGGGCGTACTCATAGTTGCGGATATACGTATCGCCGTTGATGCCGATCCCGATACTCAAGGTAACGGCCATCTCATTTCCGATATTAACGGTCTTTACATCCTCCAGGAGACTGAACCGCTCCGCCTCCAGGGACGGCATATATTTCTGCTCGATGGCAAAGAAATATTTGTCCTTTTCCATCTTTTTTACGATGCCGTTGACTCCGGAAATATATTTGCTGACCTTCCGGTCAATGAGGGCCACCAGAAGCGACCGGCGCACCTCCTCCACGCTCTCCAGCGCTTCATCATAGTTATCCAGATAAATAAGACCTGCCACCATTTTCTGGTCCGTGATGGCCTGCATATATTCATGGATCTCTGTCTCGTCATAAAGGTATACGGCCAACACCTGCTGCTCCGTCTTCTGGCCTGGCGCAGCGGAAAGCAGGCCGCTGTCCGACTGGATCGTCACACGCTTTATAGAGGCCCTGTAAATGGCTCCCCCATACGCGCACTGGACCTCCAGGGCATGGTCCATTTTTTCCAGGCCTTCCTCTGTGATCTCCGTGAACAGGACCGTAAGGCTCCTCCTGGCGCTCTTTTCGTCCCTGATCACCGCAGAAAACGCCCGGTTGGTCCACAAAAGACGTCCCGCTTCATCGGCGATGCCGTAAGGCAGCTCCATGGAAGCCATCAGGTTCTTCTGGCTCTGGTCAAAATCCGCGGCAAAGCCCACAAGCCCTGTCAGGATCCGCTTTTTTCCATACCAGAAGAGGACCCCCGCGCAGAATGCATACAGGACCGTAAACACGGCCATGACCATACCGGCTTTGCCGGAAACCAGGCCTACCGCCCCATTGGCGCAGAGGACCAGGGCCGAAAGTACCACGGGCCACTGCATGTATTTCTGCAGCACATTCCTGACCTTTTTATTCTCTTTCATGCTTTTCTCCTATTTCCAGGCCCCTGCGGACCATGGCAGAACAACAACGCAAAATTCCTTATATGTTCACCATTATATCATATCCCGCCTTGTTTGTAAATTTTAACCGTGCTTTTCACAGGGCTTCTTTCTCCCCCGGTTGACATTCCACAGAATCTGTGTAATATATTGAGTGGTGCCGCCGGAGACGGCCGCGGCAGACCCCCTTCCCGGCATCTGCGCCCGGAGCATATCATACAGATTTACGGAGGAATAGAAAATGGCCCTGGAAAATGATCTCGGTCGTGACGATATAAAAAAGCTTGTGTGGCGTATTGCCATCCCCAGTATGCTGGCCCAGTTCGTCAGCGTCCTTTACAGCATTGTGGACCGTATGTATATAGGAAACATCCCCGACGTGGGAAGCGTCGCTTTGGCGGGAGCCGGTGTGTGCGGCCCTGTGGTGACCATGGTGGGCAGCGTTGCCTTCTGGGTAGGCATCGGCGGATCCCCCCTGATGAGCATGAAGATGGGCCAGGGAGATATGAAGACCGCCAAAAAGATCCTGGCCAACAGCTTTCTTTTGCTGGCGGTGGCGTCTGTCCTTCTCGTGGCCCTCATTTATCCCTTCCGCGAGCCCATGCTGCGGTATTTCGGCGCCAGCGACACCACCTATCCCTACGCCAACACCTACTTCAGCATCTATCTGACGGGTACCTTCTTCGCCCTTATGGCCACGGGGATGAACCAGTTCATCATCTCCCAGGGCTTTGCAAAGACCGGCATGTATTCGGTGATCATCGGCGCCGTTTTGAATATCGTCCTGGATCCCGTGTTCATCTTCGCCTTACACATGGGTGTGGCCGGAGCGGCTGTGGCCACAGTCCTCTCCCAGATGGCCAGCTGTGCCTTTGTCCTGTCCTTCCTCTTCGGAAAAAAGGTTCCTGTGAAGATCAGCTTCGGCGGCTATGACCGGAAGCTGATCCAGAGGATCCTGCTGGTGGGCTTTACGCCCTTTATCATCATCGCCGTGGACAATGTGATGATCATTTCCATGAACTCGGTGCTCCAGACCTACGGAGGTCCCGGTGAGGGCGATATGCTGATCACCTGTGCCACCATCGTCCAGAGCTTCATGCTGGTGATCACCATGCCTCTGGGCGGCATCACCGGCGGTACCCAGACCATCCTGGCCTTCAACTACGGAGCCGGACAGCCGGACCGGGTGAAAAAGGCCCAGCGCTTCATCTTCCTTTTAAGCGCCGGATACACCACGATCCTGTTTATCCTGGCCCAGACTGCGGGACACATCTTCGTGCGCCTGTTCACCTCGGACCCGGCCCTGATCGCCGAGGCTGCAAAGACCATAAAGATCTACACCCTGGCAGTGATCCCCTTAAGCATCCAGTATGTGATCGTAGACGGCTTCACTGGCCTTGGAAAGGTCCAGCTTTCCCTGCCCCTGTCCTTTTTCCGGAAGCTGGTCTACTTCCTTCCGCTCTTTTTGCTGCCCCGGTTCTTCGGAGCCAGAGCCACCTTTTACGCGGAGCCCATTTCCGACATCATCGCCCCTGTGGTATCCATCTTCATATACGCCGTGGCCATGAAGCGGATCTTAAAAAAGCCGGTGATCCCCAACTTCTAAGGACCGCCGGATGGGCGCCTGCACTCCCGGGCCACATCCGGGAGATGCCCGCAGGCCAGGCATCCCTGGTCATACTGACGCAGCTCCCGGCTCCATATATACAAAAAAACACTGCCATTCCCCCTTTCCGGGAGTTTTGGCAGTGTTTTTTATTGCAGCTCTTTTTATTAGTCGTCGTCCTCCTGGCTCTCGGTGACTGTGAAAGTGAATCTCTTTCTCGCCATCTCGTCGCTCGCCAGATATTCGTCGTAGGTGGTGATCTTATCCACCAGCTGGCCATTGATGATCTCCATGATCCGGTTGGCCGTGGTCTCTACTACCTGGTGGTCACGGGAGGAGAAGATCATAACGCCCGGGAATTTCTTCATTCCGTTGTTGAGGGCCGTGATGGACTCCATATCCAGATGGTCCGTGGGCTCGTCAAACATCAGCACGTTGGCCCCGGAGATCATCATTTTGGACAGCATGCAGCGCACCCGCTCGCCTCCGGAGAGGACCTTTACCTTCTTGACGCCGTCCTCGCCGGCAAACAGCATTCTTCCCAGGAAGCCGCGGACATAGGTCACGTCCTTTTCCGGGGAATACTGGGTCAGCCAGTCCACGATGGTATCGTCGTTGTCAAACTCCGCACTGTTGTCCTTGGGGAAGTAGGCCTGGGTCGTAGTAAGTCCCCATTTATAGCTTCCGGAATCCGGCTCCATCTCGCCGGAAAGGATCTTGAACAGCGTGGTCTTTGCAAGCTCGTTGGGGCCTACCAGAGCCACCTTATCCTCGCGGCCCAGGGTAAAGGAAATATTGTCCAGGACCTTTACGCCGTCGATGGTCTTTGTAAGGCCCTCCACCGCAAGGACCTCGTTTCCGATCTCACGGAAGGGACGGAAGTCGATGTACGGGTATTTTCTGCTGGAGGGCTTGATCTCGTCCAGCTCGATCTTTTCCAGAGCACGCTTTCGGGAGGTCGCCTGCTTGGATTTGGAGGCGTTGGCGGAGAAACGCTGGATGAACTCCTGCAGCTCCTTGATCTTCTCCTCTTTCTTCCGGTTGGCTTCCTTCATCTGCCGGATCATCAGCTGGCTGGACTCATACCAGAAATCATAGTTTCCGGCGTAAAGCTGGATCTTTCCATAGTCAATGTCTGCGATCTGGGTGCAGACCTTATTTAAGAAATACCGGTCATGGGATACGACGATCACCGTATTCTCAAAGTTGATCAGGAACTCCTCCAGCCATGCGATGGCGTCCAGGTCCAGATGGTTGGTGGGCTCGTCCAGCAGCAGGATATCAGGATTTCCAAATAATGCCTGGGCCAGGAGCACCTTCACCTTTAAAGCGCCGGTGAGCTCGCTCATCTGCTTATAGTGGAATTCCGTATCCACGCCCAGACCGTTTAACAGGTTCTCGGCGTCGGACTCTGCCTCCCAGCCATTCATGGAGGCAAACTCTCCCTCCAGCTCGGCGGCCTTGATGCCGTCCTCGTCGGTGAAGTCCTCCTTCATATAAATAGCGTCCTTTTCCTTCATGATATCATAAAGACGCTGGTTTCCCATGATGACCGTATCCAGTACAGGAAACTGGTCGTATTTAAAGTGGTCCTGCTGTAAGAAAGAAAGGCGCTGGCCCGGTGTGATCACGATATCGCCGCTGGTTGGCTCCAGATTCCCGGACAGAATCTTCAAAAATGTGGATTTTCCGGCGCCGTTGGCACCGATCAGGCCATAACAGTTGCCTTCCGTGAATTTGATGTTTACATCTTCGAACAATGCTTTTTTACCGACGCGGAGCGTCACATTATTGGCACTAATCATTTTCTTTCAATCTCCTCAAATTTGTCCGCTGAAAAGAGGGGGCATCCCTGTCCCCTCTTTAAATGGTTACGCTCCTATTCTATTCGGAAATCCTTGATTTTGCAAGGTCTTTTGGAAATTTTATTTTTTTCTCCCTTTTTTCAGGTTTTCGTATATAATGATAGTAACTGTATCGAAATCTGTCATTTTCTGACAGCATCTGTTATTTTTATATTTGTACAGATCAAGGAGGTCCATTATGCCCATATCCATCGGGATCATTACGGCCCGCCAGTCCATGGACAATATACGCCAGACCGAGCAGAGCATGAAACAGCACTGTAAAATCTCATATTTTCCCTATGATACCCTGGATGAACTGCGCCATCAGTATACAAAGGCAGCCGCAAAATCTGACGGTCTTTTATTCAGCGGCCCGTTCCCCCATGATTATATCTGCGAAAACATAGGACGCATCACACTTCCCTGCCGATGCATTGACCTTATGGACCGCGACTATTATCTGGTCATCGCCCGTCTGCTGGTACGCAATCCAAAGCTGGACTTTACCAGAGTATATTTTGACGCCGTGGTGGAACCATCCATCATAGGAAATGTATTCCCGCCTGGTCTTTCCCCCTACTTTATGCCAAGGACCACGCCCGAATACCGGATGATCCTCCGTTCCAGCGCCTATCAGAGATCCTTAAACCAGTACCGCAGCATGTGGGCGGAAAGAAAATACGATCTGTTCCTGACGCGTTTTACAAACCTGGCTCCTTTTTTAGAAAAAGAACAGATCCCCCATATCCTCCTGAAGCCGTCTCCGGAAACGATCCTGGATCATTTTCATGCTCTGTTATGCCAGATCAGGGAATCCCTTTTGCAGAATTCCCAGACTGCCTGCTGTATCATCGAACTGCCCAGGCCGTTCCAGAACCAGAAAAACATGGAAATTTTAGAAAAAATCCTGGCAGATCTGAAAATCATTTTTAATCAGAATATTTTGATAAGAAGACATCATTTTCATTTGGAGATCACGGCCTCTATCATGGTCGTGCGGGAGCTTACCTCCGGATATACCTCATGCCACCTTTCCGAAGAGCTGGAAAAAAGACTGCCGTTTCCATTTTTTGCAGGCTGGGGCATCAGCTTTGATGTGGTGGATGCCTATAAAAATGCAGCAACGGCCCTTTCCGCATGCAAAAAAGACCAGAATCACTATACGTTCCTGGTAACAGAAAGCCAGGAAATGGTAGGGCCGTTAAACAGCAACCGGTCCATCAGCTACAGCTTAAAGCCCCACGCCCAGACTTCAAGCCTGGCAAAAAGCCTTGGGATCTCTCCCATAAACCTTGAAAAAATCATATCACTCCAGAAAGAACGTTCCATGTATGAATTTACGTCCAGCGATCTCGTTTATTTTCTGGAGATCACACCGCGGAGCGCATCCCGCATCCTCTCAAAATTATCCAGCGCAGATCTTGCACATCCGGTCCGGACCATCAATCTGAATGGAACAGGACGCCCTCTGACTGTATATGAAATCGATTTCAGTAATATAAAAGAATTCTGGGGATCCCATTAATGGGATCCCTCATCGGATTCCGGGTCATTGGCCAGATAAAACCCCTTCTTCAGCCATCCTTTAGCCAGACAGGTGAAAAATGCTGCCAGTATCAGGACGATCCATATTTTTTCGCAGATAAATACCAGAATTTCCATTTTTTATATCCATTCCTTTCGCTTCGCTCAGGCACAAAACGTTATGAAAATGTTTTCCTGAGCTTATTTTTTCTTTATAATTTTTCTTATAGGGAACTCGGTATACTACAAATCACGGGGAGGTGAGTGGGCTGTCCGGCTTGCCGGATGACCGTATTTTTATATGTGTAGTCCGCCTTTTCAAGCACAAATAAGTGTGACCTAAGAGCACGTAATCTTATCTTTGTATAAACATTCTCGTTTATAGCTTAGGCGTTCAGTCAATGCCGTCTCTCCCTATAATCTTTAGTGAACCTTCTGGTTCTGAAAGGAGTCCCTATGGCTTTAAAAATCGTGTACAAAATCTGCTGTGGCATTGATGTCCACAAGACTTTTGTAGTTGCCTGTATCGCTTCTACTAACGACAAAGGCATTACCTCTTATGAGAGTCATCGGTTTTCGACCTACACGAGCGGTCTGAAAACTTTGTTACAATGGCTACTCGACCGGAATTGCAAGGATGTCTGTATGGAATCCACTGGTAAATACTGGATCCCCGTTTATAACATCTTGGAACCGGATTGTTCGATTGTCCTTGCTCATCCCAAATATGTTAAGGCTATCCGTGGAAAGAAAACTGACAAGAAAGATGCCAAATGGATTGCTGACCTGTTTAAGCATGACCTTGTTGCTGGAAGCTTTATGCCACCTGCTGACATTCGCCAGCTTCGCGACCTCATGCGTTACCGCTTCAAACTGACCTGCTTCAAATCAAGTGAAAAGAATCGTTTGCAGAACTGTCTCACGGTTTCCAATATCCAGTTGGGAAACGTTGTCTCGGACACCTTCGGCAAATCTGCTCAGGCGATACTGGATAAACTTTTGGAAAATCCCGCAGATACTTCCTTTGACCTTGAGCCTCTCGTTTACAAAAGTTTGAAAAAGAAACTTCCGGAACTCCGTGACGCCATTGACGGTTATATCACTCCGGAACAGGCTGGAAAACTCAAGGTGATCAAAGCTCACTATGAAAACCTTGAATCCCGGAAAGCAGAGCTTGAAGAACTCATTCTTGCGCTCGCCGCTCCCTATCAGCAGGAACTTACCATTCTTCAAACTGCTCCTGGTATCAGCAGTCCTTTCACTGCCATCGGAATCATTTCCGAAATCGGTACCAATATGGAGGCTTTTCCTTCGGCGAAACACTTGTGCTCATGGGCTGGGCTTACACCAACCAACAATGAAAGCGCAGGGAAGAAAAAATCTGTCCGGGTGTCCAAGGCCGGATGCTACATCAAACCGCTTTTAGTACAGTGCGCAAACGCTGTCGTAAAAAGTACTAAGCATCCTGAAATGCGTAACCGTTATCTCCGTCTCAAAAAGCGTCGCGGTCACAAGAAAGCAATCATTGCAATAGCAAGAATGCTTCTTACCGCATTATACCACATGTTGAAGAACGGGGAAAACTATAATGCAGAACTTTATCAGAAATCCGATTTACTTCCCGTTGATCGTGAGATTACCGTAGAGCAGGCACTCATGATCGCCAGAAACCAGGGTTATAAGATCAAGTCAGCAACTGCATAACCTTAACATACACAATATTCAATTTTTAAAGCAGCCACCGAAAGATGGCTTGTTTGTGATGCGATTAAGGGAATGGATACCCTCTACTTCTCATTTTCAATCTTTTACCCGGTCATGTCCCATACAGGCTGCCATAAGACAGACCGTTGAAACAAACGACAATACCAGACACACGATCCAGGCTGTCAGATAACTTCCAGACGCCTCGTAGATCGCGGACAGGACCGGAGTGCTGACCGCCCCTACAACCATCGTAACCGTAGATATCTTTGCGTAAACCTCGCTGTAATTTCTCACCCCAAAGACACCAGAAACCAGCGACGGCGCAGTAATACTTTGGCATGTATTCCCGATTCCATAAAATAACGCGATCACCACAAGGAACCAGGCGCTGGACCAGAATACCGAAAGCGCCATAAGGAAATAAGATCCGCATATTCCCAGCGCACCAAACAGGATCCCTGCCTTCAAGCCCTTTCTGTCAAAAAGCCGTCCCATGATCATTTTAGAAAAAATACATACAAAGTTATAAATGGAGATCACTGTGGCCCCAAACCGTGCATCATATCCCAGCGACTGTACATAGGAGGAAATATGATACAGAGAGCACCCAATAAATGAAATACAGCTCATCCCTGCACATACCAGGATGAATCTCCGATCCTTCAAAAGGGAAACAAGGTCTGCCTTCTGTTCTCCTCTTCCGACAGTTTCCTCCTGGATCATCTCTTCATATCCATCCGGATAATCCCGGACCAGGGCCAGGGTCAAAGGAGACAGAAGGACCACTGCTGCCAGGCCATAGTACCTGTACGTCAGTCTCCATCCCACAGTCTCAATAAGAGCGGCCAGCGGATTTGAAAGCAGCACGCCTCCCAGACTGATCCCTACAAAGATAATGCTCGTGGCAAAGGAACGGTTTTCCTTTGTGAACCACCGGGCCGCCAGTGCCGCAAACGGCATCATTAGGGCAAACGGGTTCAGCGCTGTCCGGACCAGAATGATCGCATAATACGTATAAACAGAGGCCACATAGCTCTGGGCCACCATGGTGAGCCCCGTTCCCAGGATCCCAAAAAACATCAGCCGGCGGATGCTCTTTTTATCCATCAGCTTTCCGGCCCAGGGCGTAACGATCATGCTTACTATGGTGCCATAGGTGGAGGCCATGGTAAGCGTCGTGGTACTGACTCCCAGATCCTGTGTGACAGGCAGAAGGAATATGGCCTGGCTTCCCACTGTCCCATAATGAAGGAGCAGCATACACAGCACACCATATCCTACAATTACCCATCCGTAGTTAAATTTCTTCCCGATCATAATGCATCTCCTTTAAAAATCATGTGCGGAACATTCCTTTCCCCCATGAAATAAAATCCAGGCGGCACCCTCTTAAGGATACCGCCCGTTTTTCCGTTTCAGGATCAGCACGGCGGGAACATAAAACCAACCCATAATATGTTGGCCACCGATATGGTCAGAGCCGGTATGAGTCCCATTCGGAGAAGATCCTTCTGCTTATAGCCGCCCACAGCCATACAAAGCGGAATAGCCACGGTGGACAGCGGAGTCAGATAAGAGGTAAAGGTTGCCTTAAACAGCATATTGGATAATCCGGTGGGATTCCATCCATAGGTCGCGCACATTAAAAGCACCACTGGTGTCAGCGCTGAATACAGCGCCATGTTTGACATAAACTGTGTAACGATGAAACCGACCACCCAGAACAGAATGATGACGACCCATTTAGACGGGTTATCACCCAGGATCGACTGAATCGCTTCTGCCAGAAATGTTCCTGCACCAGAAGCTACCAGGGCGTTTCCAACTGCCAGGGAGCCAATGTACAAAAAGATCGGCGGCATGGTCAGCGCCTGCATAGCTTCTTTTTCGGATAATACGCCTGTGAGGATCGTTAATACCGCGCCAATAAAGCAGATCATCCAGGTCGGGATCGTTGCCGGCAGCTTCTCTGAAAACAGGATCGCGATCACAACTGCTACGAAAATACCGTATCCCATAAACTCACGGAACGGATCCAGAGGCTTCTGTTCCTTCATCTGCTTAAGCTGGACATCTGTATACAGAGAACCATAATCCGGAGCAACCTTGGGACAGTAAAACATGGCAAAAAGCACAGACAGGATGATCGTAGGAAGATAAACGAGCATCGGATCGAACATCCCCTCCTTAAAGGTAATCCCATACGTTTCCCACAGGGAATTTGCGGTGATATAAGAGGTAGCGCCAGAACCGATGGGAAGGGAAGTTACAGTACAGATCGAGATCAAAACAATGGAGAACATGGCCTTGGAGGGGCTCTGGTTATTCTTTCGGCAGAAATCAGCTACCAGAGGATAGCAGATGGAAAAAATCAGGATCGCCGACGGAGCAACCTGGGCAATGGCTAAGGTTACCAGGCAATAAAGGATCATGCCTTTCTGGAAGCTGCCCCCAGAAATCTTATAGGCCAGGTCTGTTACCTTATGGACCATCTGTGTGCGGTTTAATCCTCCTGCCACAATAAACATGGAGCCCATGATGATCACAGATGAGTTTGAAAAGCAGCTAAGGGCATCCGCCGGGGCCAGGCATCCTGTGATCACGTACACGCCCATGGCCGTCATGGAAACCAGCGGCAGCGGGAATTTATTTGACATATAAAGGATCAGAGTTATTACAAATACGGTCAGACATATGATTGTTTGTGCAGGCATAAAAGCATCTCCTTTCTGCTATTTTTTCGCTGAAATGATCCTGGGCTTTACACCCTTGGGGATCGGGCACTCATATTTACCGCCCTTTAACCTCTTCTGGTGCTCCTCTTTTGCTTCCTTCAGAAGCTCCGGCTTTTCTATAAGATCAATGGCAAGTCCAGCCATGGCCTGTCCGGCCAGAAGTGTTCCATTATGGGCAAGAGCACTTTTTCCCACTGCCACCGCCTGCCAGGAATGAGCCGGTGTTCCAGAGGGCCATGTGGGCGTACTCAGCGACACCGTCGGCACAACCCAGCTTACGTCGCCCACATCCGACGATGCCGGAAATACCATATCCGTGGGCATGAAATCCGGAATTTCTTCTGCCACCGGATGTTCTGGATCCCCGCCTGCATTTGTGGCTGCTATCTTTGAATAAAATTCCATCTCTTCTTTTGAATATTCCGGAAGCTTCAGCAGCCGCAGGTTTTCAACCGCTGCATAGCCCAGTACATTATTGGGGACCACGTTGGAGCACGCCTTTACAAAATCGATCTCCAGTTCTGTTCCGGTCATAAGAGCCGCACCTCTGGCAATGTCCTCCACTCTGGACCGCACATCTGCCAGGATCCCATTTTCCGGCGCGCGCAGCAGACAAAGGACTTCTGCTGTTGGCTGGACCACATTGGGAGAAAAACCTCCTGTATCTGTTACCGCATAGTGCATTCTCACGGTCGGAAGAACATGCTCCCGCAGGAACTGGATCCCCACATTAAATAATGTGACCGCATCCAGGGCGCTCCTTCCAAGATGCGGCGACATAGCCGCATGGGAACTGATCCCTTTGTATCGGAAATAGATCTGGCAGTTGGCTAACATTCCTCCGCCAGTGGCGCCATATGTACATCCCGGGTGCCATGCCAGGGCTGCATCCAGAACGTCAAAGCAGCCCTCTCTTGCCATAAACGCCTTTCCGGATCCGCCTTCTTCCGCCGGACATCCGTAAAAAATAACCGTTCCTTCCTTTCCTGTCTCTTCCAGGTATTTTTTCATTCCCATGGCTCCGGCAAGGCACCCGGCCCCAAGAAGGTTATGGCCGCAGCCATGTCCGTTTCCTCCCGGTACCAGAGGACATTTTTCTGCGATCCCGGCAGTCTGGCTGAGTCCCGACAGCGCGTCGAACTCTCCCAGGAAACCGATCACCGGTTTTCCATGTCCGTAAGTCCCCATGAACGCCGTAGAAATGCCAGCCACATTCCTCTCTACTGTAAACCCGGCCTCCTCCAGGGCTCTGCATACAGTTTCTGCCGAAACGTTCTCTTCATAACACGTTTCGGGCGTGTCCCAGACAGAATCGCTGACACCTGCCAGAAATTCCTTCTGGCTTTCCAGGTAGAAAAAAATTTTCTGCTTATCCAAACCTTTACTCCTCCTCTTTATAATGTTTTATTATTTCTTTTATAAAATCTTTATTTTCTGTTAAAATAATAATATTCCACAAATTAAATGTCAATATTTGCAGAACAATTGCTCCATTTTCGTAAATTCTTTATAACTTTTCAAGTCTTTCCCCTGTATTTTTCTAACTATTCGGGTCTTATACTCGTTTTATGAGTCCAAAACTTGCTTTATGTCCTTATCACGTCCTTAACTCGCACACAGACATTTTTATCTTACAGGATCTGTCCGTCTTCACCTGCATGCAAAAAGCCTGGAACACTGCGGAATATCCCGCTGTGCTCCAGGCTCTTGTTCTGTATCATTTTTTTAAATCAGCATCTTCCCGATCTTTTCCAGGGAATCTGCCTCATATTCCACATGAACCCCTTTTGTGTTTTCCTGCCTGTGGGGATTGAACCACAGAGTATCGATCCCGACGTTATTTCCGCCCTTGATATCCGAGGTCAGGGAATCTCCGATCACCAGCATGTTTTCCACATCCCGGCGGCCCATTTTCTTGAAGCAGTATTCAAAATACTCCGGCTGCGGCTTCTGGCTCGCGGCCTCCTCGGAAATAAAAATGTCCTTAAAATACCGGTCCAGGCCCGACTTGCCCAGACGGTGGTACTGGGTGGCCGCAACGCCGTTGGTTATGATATAAAGCTCATACTGGCCCTTTAAGCCCTCCAGGAGCTCCCTGGCGCCGTCAATGAGAAATGCGCCCTCGTTTAAGTATTCCCGGTACAGCCGGTCCGTGTCCATTCCGTCCACGGAGATCCCAAAGTCCCCGAAGAACTCCTCAAACCGCAGGCTTAAGACCTGGTCCCGGGTGATCTCGCCGCGCTCCAGGCGCTCCCAGTAGCTTTTATTGAGATGATGGTACTTTTCCTTATTCTCCGCTGTCACAGGGACACCGTAGTGCTCCAGAAGGCCCTCAATGCCCATTTCCTCCGCCCGGTCAAAGTCCAGGAGCGTTCCGTCCACGTCAAACAGCAGCACGTCATATTTCTTCATATGGTTCCAGATCCCTTCCTAAGCCTGTGTCTTTTTGTCCTCATATACGATCCTGCCGCCGCAGATGGTATATTTTACGCGCCCGTAAAGTTCAGCTCCGATAAACGGCGTATTGTGGGATTTAGAGGCGATGTCGTCCTCTGTAACCGTCCACCTCTCATTTTCATCAAAGATCACCAGATCCGCGTCAGCGCCTTCGGCAACACTTCCCTTGTCAAAGCGGTACAGCTTCGCCGGATTTAAGCTCATTTTTTCCATAAGCTGCACCATGGTCAGATGGCCGGGCTTTACCAGATTGGTCACAGCCAGGGCCAGGGCCGTTTCCAGGCCGATGATCCCGCTGGGAGCTTTCCATACAGGCTCCACTGCCTTTTCCTCCGCGCTGTGGGGCGCATGGTCTGTGGCGATCATATCAATGGAGCCGTCCCTGATCCCCTCGATAATTCCCAGTCTGTCCTTTTCTGTACGCAGCGGCGGGTTCATTTTCGCCATGGCTCCATGCTCCAGCACAGCGCTCTCGGTGAGAGTGAAATGATGGGGAGTCACCTCTGCCGTCACGTCGGCCCCCAGCTCCTTCGCCAGCTTCACCATGCGCACAGAATTGGCAGAGCTGATATGCTGGATGTTCACAGACGCGCCTGTGTGAAGGGCCAGCATGCAGTCCCGGGCCACCAGTGCATCCTCTGCCAGGGCCGGAGAGCCCTGGATCCCCAGCGCCTTCGCAGCCTCACCCGCGTGGATGCCGTTTTCTGAAATAAAGGCCGGGTCCTCCTCATGGAAGCTTAGGGGAACATCCAGCTCCTTCGCCTTCAGCATGGCCTGGCGCACCAGCTTCTGATCCATCAGCGGGATCCCGTCATCGGTGAAGCCCACAGCACCCGCTGCCTTTAACGCGTCCATATCCGTCAGCTCCTGCCCCTTCATGCCCACGGAAACGCAGGCCGCAGGAAGCACATGGATCCCTGTCTTTTTCCCTTCCTCCAGCACATATCTTACGGTCTCTTCGCTGTCCACCGGAGGCTTCGTATTGGCCATGGTCACCACTGTGGTGAAGCCTCCCTTTTTCGCCGCTGCCGCTCCGGTCCCGATATCCTCCTTATAGGTAAGGCCCGGATCGCGGAAATGGACGTGGACGTCGATGAGTCCCGGTCCCACCGTAAGGCCGCTGGCATCGATGACCGTTTCGTACTCTCCATTTTCCGGGTAATGGCCCATGGCCTTGATCTTTCCTCCGTCGATGACCATATCCATCACATCATCGGTCCCCTTTGCCGGGTCAATGACTCTTCCGTTTTTGATCAGGATCATTTTTATTTCCTCCTTCTGTTTCCTGGCACGCCGCCGCTATTTTCTCACTGGCACGATCTCCAGCCAGTATTCGTCGGGATCTGTAATAAAATAGATCCCCATTTTTTCGTTTTCAAAGCAGATGCAGCCCATTTCCTGGTGCTTTGCATGGGCCGCTTCAAAATCGTCCACCGTAAATGCCAGGTGGAATTCATTGTCTCCCAGGTCGTAGTGGTCCTTCTCCCAGTCTCTGAGCCATGTCAGCTCCAGAAGATGGCCAGTCTCCCCGTCTCCCAGGTATACGATGATAAAGCTCCCGTCCTCCGCTTCCTTTCTCCGCACCTCCTTAAGGCCCAGCGCTTCCTCATAAAAGCGCAGGGACCTGTCCAGATCCGTTACATTAAAATTGTTGTGGGCAAACTTAAACTTCAAATCCCATCCCTCCTGTGTATTTTTATTCATATTCTCAGATGGAAAATTCCTGACCCTGTCTGGATATTTCCACGACCCGTTCCCGATAGCCCCTGGAGCAGTCCAGAGCCTTAAGCCGTGCTCCCACATCAAACTCGCCCCAGAAATGCATGGGAAAGATCCAGTCTGCGTCCGCTGCCTTCATAAAATCATCGATCCCCAGATAAAAATACTCGCCAAGCCTGGGATCCAGCGGCAGGAACGCCGCATCCGCATGGCGGCCCTCCATCTTCCCGATCTCCTTCCGGTAATTCCTGGTCATGTTTTCATTCCACTGGGAATCCTCCCCGTCCCAGTACCAGTGGTTCAGGTCTCCCGCATGGTAAAGGGTGTGGCCGTCCACCGTACACCAGAATGCCACGCCCTCATCGGTGGACCGGAAGGTTTCCGCCTTCAGTACGTCGTCCTCCCAGACCGTATCGGGCTTCAGGAACACAGCAGCCCCCTTAAGCTCCTCCGGCACCCGCTTTCTCCAGATATCTGACGACAGGAGGAGGACCGTATCTCCATGCTCTGCCGCAATGTCAAATATCACTTTGGAAAAATGGTCGGGATGGCGGTGGCTGGCAAATATATAAAGCCTTTTCCCTTCCGGAAGCTTTGGCAGACTGCCTTTGAAATAGTCGAACAGCAGGCATGCGTGCTCCGTTTCCGCCAGGAATGCGCTGTGATGGATATAAGTGATCTTCATAGAACCTCCATTCAGGGAAGATCCGGCTATAAGTCTTTCCATAACATCCCTTCGGAAACTGAAGTGCCTGGATTTCAGTACCCCTCCGGGAGGATTAAGCGTCCGGATCTTCGCAGAAAATGGGAAAACCAGATGCTTGATGATATAATGTCTCTCTTACTGCAGCCGTTCAGCCATGTATCTTATTGTACCATGACCTCCGCCCTTCTTGCAATTCCTGGGGAATTATTTTATAATCGGAAAAGCAGACGCCCGATGCTTCTTGTCCGCTGCCGGCAGGCAGGAAGATACATGTCTGCTGCATTTGGAAATAAAACCACCGATGGAGGAAGAAAAATTATGCTGACAGTTGGAATAAAAGGAAAAGAAGAAATTGTCGTAACAGATGCAAATTCCGCAAAGACCATGGGCAGCGGCACCCTGGATGTATTCGCTACCCCGGCTATGATCGCCCTGATGGAAAAGACCGCATGGAAAAGCGTGGCTCCTTATCTGGAGGAGGGCTGCGGCACTGTGGGCACGCTCCTGAACGTCACCCACGATGCCCCCACTCCCCTGGGCATGAAGGTGTGGTGTGAAAGCGAGCTGACGGAGATCGACGGCCGCAGACTGGTATTCTCCGTGGCCGCCTTCGACGAAACAGGAAAGATCGGCGGGGGCAGCCACGAACGCTTTATCGTACCCAATGAAAAATTCCAGGCCAAGGCCGATAAAAAGGCCCAGAAATAGGAATGGCTCCGGAGCTCTTAGATCCCCAGGGTCTCTCCCACTAAAATGACCCGGATCCGGCCCGTATACCGGGAACGCCTGGTGACCACGATATTGCAGCACATGCAGTCCGGGGACTGGCAGTCTGTACAGAAGCCAGCTGTCCCGCACGGAGTCTTTCTCCCTGTCTTATCTGCGATCACCGGGCACGTCTGAGTCTGGATCCGGTGGATCCCGTCCTCCACAGTCTTTACGATCTTATTGATCCCGGCCACGATGACCACATGCTTCGGCCCGTGGAGCAGGCTGGAGACCCGGTTGCTGGCTCCGTCAATGTTCACCAGCTCACCGTTTATGGTGATGGCATTGGTACCCATAAGAAAATAATCGGCTCCGGCTGCCTCCTGGAATATGGGGCTTCCCGGAGCTTTCCTCTCCTCTTCCGGGTACTCCAGGAGTCTTGCTCCCTTTTCCCTGAGAAGATCCAGGATCCCCAGCTCGTTTACGGTAGCAGAACCGCCCCAGGTCACCAGGTCTCCCGGGCCGACCATATCCACCACTGCCCTGGCCGCCTCTTCCCCAGTTTCACAGTAGATCCCTTCCATATTTCTCTTTTTTAAGCCTTCGATCACATGCTCTGCCATTTTTCTGTATACATCTTCACGCATAAATATAACCCCTTTCCCAATTTTTTGTAGTGGTATTTTTCAGTCTGAATATTTATAATTATACAATAGAATCTTATAAAAAGAAAGCTTCCCCAGGAAGTCTGCCTGTGGTAAAATAATACCAGATGCAAAAGGTCAGACATCTTCCGTCTGCAGAGCCCCTATGCCCCCCAAGTATTCCATGATCATAAAACCGCATCCAAGGAGGATCCATGATCCAGAAGACCCTTACCAGCTTTGACCTGAAACAGATCGCCGATTCCGGCCAGTGCTTCCGTATGCTCCCGGCTGAGGAAGCCAATACATATACCGTCATCAGCGGACCGCACTTTCTAAAGGCCGCCCAGGACGGCCAGACCGTGACCTTCTTCTGTGAACCGGAGGAGCTTCCGTTCTGGGAACGCTATTTTGACCTGGACACAGATTACGATGCCTTCCGGAAGGCCATAAATCCCAGGGACGCCTACTTAAAGCAGGCTGCCGATTTCGGCCAGGGGGTCCGCATCCTCCGCCAGGATCTGTGGGAAATGATCATTACCTTCATCATCTCCCAGCAGCAGACCATCCCGTCCATCCGCCGCCGGGTAGAGGATTTAAGCCATGCATACGGAAGCCGCCTTCCCGTTCCCGGCACATTTTACTCCTTCCCGTCACCGGAACAGCTCTCTGCCGCTTCTCTGGAGGATCTGCTTGCCATGAAGCTGGGCTACCGGGCCAAATATATCAAACGGGTCTGCGAGGACGCATGCAGCGGACGGCTGGATCTTTCCTATCTTAGATCCCTGTCCTACGAAGACGCCATGGACTATCTCACCGGCTTTTACGGCATTGGCGAGAAGGTAGCCAACTGCATCTGCCTTTTCGGCCTCCACCACATCGACGCCTTCCCTGTGGACACATGGATCCGGAAGATCCTCATGAACCGGTACGCCCCCAAAAGCCGTCTTCCAAAAAATCTTCCCCAGTCCAGGGTCTGCGAGGCTCTGATACAGAAACATTTTTCCCGGTACCGCGGCTTTGCCGGAGTCATGCAGCAGTATATTTTTTATTATGAGAGAAACGCTGGAGAGGAGCTTCACGGGCCATCGTGACCTGCCTTCCTCCCCACCACAAACAGCCTCCCGTCCTCATAGGTGTATTCGCAGGTCCCCAGGGTGAGAAGCTGCTCCGGCCACTGGGGCGTGACCCCCGTATCATACAGACTGTGCTCCTTTGCATAGGCGATGAACGCGTTGTAGTCCTCCTCCGTGGCCGCCAGGAGCGTTCCGGCAAACGCTTCGGTGATCTGGGCCCCTGGCATCTTAAACACCGCCGCCACCTGATACCTGCCGGTCTCCTCCAGGGTATCAAAGAGGATCTCCGGGTGCTCCCTGTAAAATTCCTCTGACGTATATTTTTCCAGGGCCGCGAACATGGAGCCGTTTTTCATGTGATGGCCGTAGAGCACGAAGTTCGGACATCCCGCATCCAGATCGCAGTCCTCATCCATATAGATCATCCCATAAGCGGAATATTTTTTATCGAACCCCCGTTTCAGGTAAAAATCCGGGGTCTCCGGGGTCTGCATCACCGGATAGTCGATGACGGTCCCGTCCACGCGGATCCAGCCCGTCACGTCGCTGTTGGCCTTTTTAAGCTCCCGGTACTGCAAAAGCCTGGCTTCCTCTTCTTTCTTCCGGACATCAGACGCCTCTTTGTCTTCCCCGGTTTCTGCTGTCTCTCCTTCTTCCCGGCTTTCGTCCTGTCCGTCTCCCACGGACATTTCCGGCGTCTTCTCCTTTGCCCGCTCCCCGGCGCTTTCCATGGCCGCATACATCTGCCGCAGATCCTCGTCCCCGGCCTTATACTCTTTTGAGATCTTATAAAGCTGATACCCGGAAACGGCGGCCATTGCGGCAAAAAACAGGGCGGCGGCAAGCAGCAGGCCTTTATGATTTCGTTTCATCTCTCTTTTTCTTTCCTCTCTGTCCATGGTGTGGTAAAATCAAGGTATCCAATCTGAAAGGAGCGATCTTATGAGCATTACCATCACATGGCACGGACATTCCTGTTTTTCCGTCTCAGCAGACGGCTATTCCATTGTCCTTGATCCATACGCCCCGGATTCCGTCCCGGGACTTCCTCCCCTTTCTCTTTCCGCCAGCCAGGTGCTGTGCAGCCATGGCCACAGTGACCACGGCTATACGGACGCGGTGGACCTTTCCGCCAGAAAACAGGGCTCTCCCTTTACAGTCACGGTGATCCAGACCTTCCACGACGATCAAAACGGCTCACTCCGCGGGGAAAACCGGATCCATATCCTGGAGGCAGACGGTCTCCGGATCGCCCATCTGGGCGACCTGGGGTGTACTCTGGAGCCCGGCCAGGTGGAGCTTTTAAAGGATCTGGACGCCATTATGATCCCCGTAGGCGGATATTATACCATCGATGCGGCCCAGGCCAGAACCCTGGTGGAGGCGGTAAAGCCCAGGATCGTGATCCCCATGCACTACCGCTCCGAGACCTTCGGCTATGATGTCATCGGCCGTCTGGAGGATTATACAAAGCTGTGCCGGGACGTGGTCACATACGCCTCTGCTTCCATGGTCCTTGAAAAAGACACGCCGGCCCAGACCGCCGTTTTAAGTCTGTAACGGCCCGGGGCTGCTGCAAAAGGGTTTCCAGGCGTCCGCCCCCCCCCCTTTTCCAGCAGCTCCCCTGTCTTTTAGATATGTCTCCGCCACTCCTCCAGACGGTATCTCTGCTCTTCCTTTGCCTCCTCCAGCTCTCCTAACATCCGCGGGATATCCTCGTTGAGATTTCCCGCCAGCACCACATAGTTGGAGGCGTGGTTGGTACGGAATACGGTTCCTGGAGAATCCACATTCTTTAAGAACAGCTCCATTTCCTCCACGATCTCATCTGGCGTGATCAGCTCCATGTCGCCGCGCTTCACCTCCTCGTTCATCTCCGTCCCCTCGTAAAGACGGAGCGTTAAAAAGGAGGCATATTCCGGGTTCATTCCTGTGATCAGCTCCGCAGACTTTATGGCATGGTCCCGGATCCCCTTCCGGCCGCCCAGGCCGGAGATCAGCGTCACCGATGTCTGTAAGCCGCACCGCTTTAATTTCTGGCCTGCTGCAATGATGTCCGCCGCCTTCACATCCTTTTTGATATGCTCCAGCACCCGGTCATCGCCGGATTCAGCTCCCAGATAGATCAGCTCCAGTCCCGCTGCTGCCAGGGCCTTCAGATCCTCCTCAGACTTTTTTAATACGTCCTTGGCCGTTCCGTAGGCAGCGATCCGCTCCACCGCCGGGAAATTTTTATGGACGTAGTCCAGAAGCTCTAAAAGCAGCTCTGTTTTCACCACCAGGGCGTCGCCATCGGCGAAGAACACCCGCCGCACCATAGGCCCGTAGTACGCCCGGCACTCGTCCAGATCCCGCATGATCTCTTCCTTTTCTCTTACCCGGAACTTCTTCTCCCGGTACATGTTGCAGAAGGTACACCGGTTATGGGCGCACCCGATGGTGACCTGGATAATGAGGCTTCTGGCCTCGCTGGGGGGTCTGTATAAGGTTCCTTCATACTGCATATTGCTCTCCTCCATTTTCTTTTGGTTTTCAGTTCTTTATAAAAGCCGTTCCAGCTTTCTTTTAATATCCGCCTCCCGGTCCTCAAAAAGCAGCTTCCTGTTATACTGGTAATACCGTTCACACGGATTCTCCTCCAGGAACCGGACCGCATCATAGCTGGTGTTCAGCTCTGTGATGAAAATGACCATTTCCTGGCTGTCCCCAAAGGCGCCCTCCATAAAATCGAAAGCATATTCCACCATCTGAAGAGCGGCCCTGCACTGATCCTCATACTGCTCCCGTTCCTCTCCAAACCTGGCCGCCAGCATCCCAAACAGCGCCTCTCCATCCTGGGCTTCCGCCTCTCCTGCCGCCAGAATATACTGGTCCATGGTGCCGCAGACGTCCTCATACTGGTGGATCTGGGCCCTTGTGAGAAGCCCTGCCTGTTTCTTTCCTTCATATTCCTCCCGGACCTCTCCGATAAAAGCTGTAAGCCTTTGCACAGGAGTCCCGTCTCCATCCTCTGCCAACCGCTCCTTAACCGCCTTCAGCTTCTCAAACAGCAGCTCCAGGCTGTCCTCCATTTTCCCAGTCTTTCGGAACTCCACATTGAGCTTTGCCAGCACCAGGCTGATGACCGAAAGCTTCTCATCAAAGGGAGCTCTGGCCGCCTGCTCCAGAAGGGCTTCGCTCCTATGGCCGGACAGGGCCTCATCGATCTGATAATGAGCCTGGTATTTATAGTAAAGCTCCAGATAACTGGCAAAATCCCTGGCGATCCTCCCGTGGGAGATATACTGGGAAACCACCTCCCGGTCACAGGAGATTCCCAGCTTTTCATAAACCGTCAGAAATCTGGACAGATCCTCCCAGCCTCTGGGGGTCGCAAAGACCGGACCATCCACCGTAGTCTCCACCTGGCAGAAATTCTGGGGCCTGGCCGTAAGGTAGGACAGGATGGCCGGATGGACCTCCATCCGCACCGCATACTCCTTCCATACGGCGAAATCCGGCTCCACAAAGATCTGCTTCACCCGGTCCAGGGTCGCGATATCAAACTCCCGGACGGATTTATTGAATTCCGGCGGATTTCCCGCCGCCGCGATGATCCAGCCGTCGGGGATCTTATGGTTCCCAAAGGTCTTATACTGTAAAAACTGCAGCATGGCCGGAGCCAGTGTCTCCGACACGCAGTTGATCTCGTCGATGAACAGGATCCCCTCTTTAAGTCCGGTCTCCTCCATCTTATTATAAACAGCCGCCACGATCTCGCTCATGGTGTACTGGGTCACTGAGACCGCCTTTTCCCCATAGGTCTGCTCTGAGATAAAGGGGAGGCCGATGGCGCTCTGCCTTGTGTGGTGGGTGATGGTGTACGCCACCAGGCCAATGCCGCACTCCCTGGCCACCTGCTCCATGATCTGGGTCTTCCCGATCCCTGGCGGTCCCATTAAAAGAACCGGTCTCTGACCCATGACCGGGATCTCATACTCCCCGTAGCTGTTTTTTGCAAGATATGCCCGGATGGTATTTTTTAATTCTTCCTTCGCCCGTTTGATATTCATGCTTTATCCTTTCTCCTCCACATCCCGATCCAGGTCCTCCGGGGACAGGATGATCTTCATGGCCCAGGGAGGCACATCCACATCCAGGAAATCCTGTTCCATGAACACAAAAGCCGTATCATAGACCGGCCGCTTCACCGGATAGATCCCCCGTCCGTCGGTAAAATATAAAAGTCCCTTAAGCCTGGAAAACCGCTGCTTTCCCACCAGCTCATCCACGTATTGGAAAGCCGGGCGGAAATCAGTGCCGCCGCAGCCGTTTATGGTGAGCCGTTCCATATAGGATTTCAGAGCTTCCGCGCTGGTGATGGCCACGTCCTCCCGCACCCGGTCGTCGCACTGGATGATATGGATGTTCACTTTTTTAAAATACGTCTCCGACTGGGTCAGCACTGAATACGTTTCCTCTAAAAACTGCCGCACCAGTTCCCCGGAGCAGGACATGGAGGTGTCGATGACAATGACAAAATCCTCCACCCTCCTAAGCTCCTTCGTCTCCAGAGGCTCGATCAGGGGCATATTGCCGTAAAGCTCCATGCCGTAATGATAAAATACATAGTCAAAGGAATCCGGATCCACCTGGACGGTTTCCTTAAGGACCGCAAACTTCCGCAGGAATTTCCTGTAATCGTACCGCTCCCGGTTTTCCACCGCCAGCTGGCTGTGCAGGTCCTTTTCATCCTCCGACATTTCCTCAGAAAACGCCTCCATCTCCACCTGCATCTTTTCCCGCTTCTGATCCCAGTCCTCTTTCCGGTTTCTGGCCATATTGGGATGCGGAGGCTTCTGCTCCTGCTCCCAGAACCGGTGGTCGTCGGCATAAAATTCCGCCGCCAGCCGCTGGAGCTCCCGTTTGGAAAGGTCCATGTCCCGGAGCGTCCGGTACACGCTCTCCGCATTGAGAACCCGGCACCGGCTCTCCAGCCGCATATAAAACTCCCGTCTGGCAGCAGAAGGAGGAATACGGACACAGGGCCGCAGAAGGCTGTCGATCACCGACTCCGCCGCAATGTCACAGGCCAGGTCCCAATACTCCCTGTCCCGCTTTTTCCGGTTCCACAGATGGCAGAACAGACAGTGGAGCACTCCGTGGAGGTAGGTCCGGTTCACCAGGATCCTGTTCTTTTTATACATGGCCGCCAGGGACTCCATCTGGAAAAACAGGGTGGTGCCGTCGGTCCCCAGCCCCCGGACCGATGGATCCGGGGCAAAGTACAGAGAGCTTAAGGCCACGTCCAGAAAGCGCATGGAAAGATACAGCTCGTTCCTGGCGTTTCCAAGGATCTCCATACAGACTCCGGCCAGCTCCTCTGCCGCCGCCTGCTCCAGCCAGATGGGCGAGGGGGCTCCGGCCTCCGTCCGCATGATGCCGTTTCCCCGTTCCCCCGGCGTCTTCTGTTCATATGGCTCCACTGCATTCTCCCCTTTCTGCTGAACTAAAATTCAAACTTCTTCTTTTTTTCTGGAAATTTATGATATTTAAATTCCATAAGCATTCCGGAAATCTCTCCCATTTTCCTCCGGGAGGCCTCCAGGAGCAGGGTCTCCGTCTCCTCCCGGGTCAGTCCGTCTGCCAGAGAGCCCGGCTCCCCGTCGGGTCCATGGGCCATCAGCCACTTAAAGACTTCCATTTTCCCCAGGCTGTCCAGAAAGACCTCCCTCCGGTGCTCCTTTAGAAAGTCCCCGTAGGCGCTCCGTGCCTCCGCCCAAAGGCCATGGGGATACATGAGGCGGGACACGGCGATCTCGGCCGCTGCTGTTACGGATTCCTCCGCCGTCTCATAAACGAACAGCCGGTCATACTTATCAAACCGGACCCTTTTATCCTCAAAGCAGTATCTGTATTTCTGCCCGGTGCCGTGGATGTTGGACACGGTGATCCGGGCCGGCGTGTTCTCCACCGCCTCGTCGTAATAGACCGGAAACAGCAGCCTGGCCGCCTCATGCTCCTCCCCGTCCGGTCCTGGCAGCAGGTAATGGACCAGAAGCCGTCCGCTGGCCTCGGTCACAAAATCCCTGAGCGCCGACCGCTCCGACGGATCCATGTGGACCGTCAGCTCCCGCAGACAGCCGCAGGCCGTTAAAAAGCCGCCTCCCGTCTCCAGGGGACCTCCATAAAAATGGATATGGGAAAGCCTCTCGCAGCCATAAAAGCAGTACCGCCCCAACCGCCTCAAAGTCCTTGGAAGGAACACCTCCTCCACCCCGGTCTGGGCGAGTGCTTTATCTCCCAGCTCAGTCACCGGAAGCCCGGAAAGGGTTTCCGGTATAACACAGGCGGCGCCCGGCGACAAAATCTTTGTCACACAGGCGCCTCCGTTTTTTTCCACAAGATCAAATTGTACTTCCATATGCTCCATTACTGCCGTTCTTTCTTCTCTTTCTTTATGAGCTTGTTGATCCGGCGCATATCACTGAATTTATAGTAATAAATGATAAACGCAACGGATGTGACAGTCCAGCTTAAGGGATAGCTGGCCAGGCTGGTATAAAGGCCCGGATACATCACTCCTGCGGTAAAGATCCAGAGGACTCTTAAGCCGCAGGTGCCGAAGCAGATCAGCAGCATGGGGATAAACGTGTCGCCGATGCCCCGGAGAGTACTGGAAAATACGTTTACACAGATATAGCTGAACCAGAACGGCGTTACGAACCGGATGATGGTCATACTTTCCGCCAGCACGTCCGGATCGCTGGTAAAGAGCGAGCCCAGGATGCTGCCAAAAAGCATGACACCTGCGGCCAGGATGGCCGTCAGGATCGTGGTGATCCCCAGACCCACGTAATGGCCCTTCTGCATCCGCTCATATTTGCGCGCTCCAAAGTTCTGGCCTGCAAAGGTGGTGATGGCGATGCCCATGGCGTCCATGATCATCCAGAACAGTCCGTCCACCTTGCCGTAAACGGCCCAGGCCGCAATGACGTTGGTGCCGAAGCTGTTGATGTTGGCCTGGATCACCACGTTGGAAATGGAGTAGAGCACCGACTGGAGTCCTGCCGGAAAGCCGATCTGGATGATCTTTCTCAGCATGGGCTTATCCACCTTCAGATGCTTCAGTTCAAACCGGAAGGATTCCTTCGTGCGCATCAGCGTCCACATCACCAGGGCGGCGGAAAGGAGCTGGGACAGGATCGTCGCCAGAGCGGCTCCTGCCACCTCCATTTTCAGTACCACAACGAACAGCAGGTCCAGTCCGATGTTCACAAAACAACAGACGATCAGATAATACAGCGGCCGCCTGGAGTCTCCCACGGCCCTTAAAATAGCCGCGCCCATATTGTAGACCAGGTTGGGGATCACTCCCAGGAAGTAGATCCGCATGTATGTAACGGAATAGTCCATGATCTCTTCCGGAGCGCCCATGGCCTTTACAGCCACTCTGGCACAGGCCTCGCCCACGATCATCAGGAAAACGCCGCCGGCCAGGGCCAGACAGAAGGAGGTGTGGACCGAGGTCCGTACCTGGTCATCCTGGCGCGCACCGTAATGCTGGGAAACGATCACGGCCGCACCGGAGGACAGGCCCACGAAAAAGCCCACCAGAAGGTTGATAAGGTTTCCTGTGGTTCCGCCTACGGCAGACAGGGCCTCCTTTCCAACGAATTTTCCCACGATCATGGCATCCGCTGTGTTGTAAAGCTGCTGGAAAAAGGTTCCAAACAGGATCGGGAAAAAGAAGATCAAAAGCTGCTGCCAGATCACGCCCTCCGTGATCCCATTATACTGTACGGTCTCATTTTTCTTTCGCTGCATCAGTTTCACCTATTGTTTAAAAAAAATGTTTTTTTACAAAAGTTCCTTTCTCAGTTCCTCTCCGCTCTTTGAGGATAAGTATGCCGGCGGAAGATCCAGGATCGTCTTACAGCCGGTCATGCCCTCCTGCTTCATACGGTACGCAGCCCTGGCACAGGCCACGATCACGGAAGAGGTGAATTCCGGATTGGAATCCAGCTTCAGGCTATACTCGATCACATGATTATGCTCCAGATCCCAGCCCGTTTTTCCGCTGCGGATCACAAAGCCGCCGTGGGGCAGGCTTCTGTGGTCCCGATCCATCTCCTCCTGGGAGATAAAGTGTACGGTGGTGTCATAGTCGGCAAAGTAGTTGGGCATGGTCACGATCTCTTTTTCGATGGCTGCCTTGTCTGCCCCTTCCCCGGCCACCACAAAGCACTCTCTTGTGTGCTTCTGTCTTGTGGTCAGCTCCGGCGTTTCCCCGCTGCGGATGGCCTCCAGGGCGCTCTCCACCGGGATCGTATACTGCCTCGCGTCCTTCACGCCCGCGATACGGCGGATGGCGTCGGAATGGCCCTGGCTCACGCCTCTGCCCCAGAATGTGTAATCCTTTCCGTCCGGGAGCACTGCGCTTCCATACAGACGGTTTAAGGAGAACATCCCTGGATCCCAGCCGGCGGAGATCACCGCTGTGTTTCCGGCCTCTCTTGCGGCCTTATCCACAGCCGCAAAGTGCTCCGGGATCTTTGCGTGAGTATCAAAGCTGTCCACCACGTTAAAATATTTCGCGTATTCCGGGGTCTGCTCCGGAAGATCCGTGGCGCTTCCTCCGCAGAGGATCAGAACGTCCACCTGGTCTGCCAGGTCTTTGGCATCCTTCGCCGGATATACGTTCACTCCCTCTGTCAGGATCTTCACGCTTCCGGGATCTCTCCTTGTGAATACTGCTGTTAATTCCATATCGGGATTCTGCTTCAGCGCGCATTCCACACCGCGCCCAAGATTTCCGTATCCCATGATTCCTACTCGAATTGTCATAGATCTCATTCCTCCGTTCTGCGGCCTCCTCCGGCGGCAGCTCCGCCGCAGGTCCGGCTCTGGTTCACAGTCTCCTCAGACCAGAAAAAGCTCCCGGTCTTTTTTCATTTTAGCAATATGGCTTTTCCGTGTCAATGCGTTTCTCTGCGGATAAATAAGAAAGCCACTGCCGCTGTGATAAATTCAGAGACCGTTACCACCAGCCAGATGCCGTTGACACCTAAAATGACCGGAAGGACCATCACCAGTGCTGTATTTAAGACCACTCCCCTAAGAAGCGTGATAGTCAGGGAACGCCTGGGCTGCACCACCGATTGGAAATAGGTGCTGCACATGATGTTCCACTCGCTCACCAGGAAGGCCAGGAAATACAGACGGATGGCCGGGACCGCCATGGAAAGGATCTCCTCTGTGGGCTCCAAAAACAGGTAGGCCAACTGGGTGGGAAAGAAAAATCCCGACGCCGTAAAGATCAAGCCCGCAGCCAGGGCCACCCGGATCCCCAGGCCCAGTCCCTGACGGACCCGGTCTCTCTTTCCGGCTCCGTAGTTGGCCGAAAGAAGGGGCTGCACCGCCTGGGCCATGCCGTTGGAGATGGAGGTCACCACCAGGGCCGTGTTGCTGATGATCCCATAGACCACCACGCCCAGGTCGCCCACATAGGCTAAAAGCTGGCGGTTGAACAGGAACGTTACAAAACCGTTGGAAACCTCCAGGATAAAGCTTGCCAGTCCGTTCCCAAGGATCTCCAGCACCTTTTTAAGGCTCACATTCCAGAGGGGCTTTAAATGGTTCTCCTTTGAAAAGAAATGGCTGCTTAAGATCAGAACGGTCAGGGTCGTGCCCGTTGCCGTGGCCAGCATGGCTCCGCCCATGCCCCATTTCATGATGAAAATAAATACGTAATCCAGGATCACGTTGGTGACGCCGCCGCTGATGACTCCGGCCATGGCCAACTTCGGCGCTCCGTCATTTCTTACGAAGGCCTGTAAAAACGACGACATGACGCACATGGGCGACGCGGTCACCAGTACCCGCCCGTAGGCCACAGCGTGCTCCCTCATGGCCGGGGTAACCCCAAGAAGCCGTAAAAGCGGGTCAAAAAACACATTGCAGAGGGTCAGGGTCAGGACCGCAAACACCAGGGCCATCAGGAGGCCGGTGGTAAAATACCCCCGGGCCTCCCGCTCATTTCCCTTTCCTCTGGAAAAGCCGAACAGGACGCTGCCGCCGATGCCGCACATCATGCCAAAGCCGAAAAAGGTGCTGTAAAGGGGCAGCAGAATGTTAAGGGCCGCAATTCCCACAGAACCGATGCCGCGGCCGATCATCATGGTATCCGCCAGGATATAGATGGACGTTACCAGGGTAGCGCTGACCGACGGCACAAGATAGCTTAGGAATACACTGCGGACCGGATCTTCAAGTAAACGGTTCTGTTTCATAATCTCCTCATGCCATATTAAAATTTGTATCCTTATAGCCGGCAATGGTATCCGCCATCTCCCGGCCGTATTCTTTTGCAAAGTCCTCTAAGACTGCGTCGCTGGCCTTTACGCCTTCGTCCCCGAAGATCCCTTCGGAAACCTCTCTCAGGGACCAGAAGGTATGGGCGCAGTGGTACTCGAAGGATCTTACTCCGGGCATATATTTTTCGATCTTCATTTCCGGAGTGAGCCCGGCGTTCCGGACGATCTGGACGCAGTGGTCGTGGGTGTGGAGGGTCTGGGGCACCTCATACCGGATGTCCGGATTAAAGCCCCGGGAAATGGACGCGTCCAGGACACTGCAATAGGCTTTTCCCGCCTCACCGGCTCCCATTTTCTGGAACTGGGCAAACCACGGACATGAATAAATATTCATGATATAATCGGGATCATAGCCGCCGATCTCCACCCGGTTTGCGGCTCCCATGGCCTTGATCTCCTCTGTATTGACCCACTCGCCGTACCGGCAGTAGTTCTCATAGGTCAGGGGCTTTCCGTCCCGGATGGCTCTCTGGGCCATGCGGCGGCCCCTCTGGCTTCCATAATACTGGATCCCATGGATAAAGGCCTCCCGTCCCCGGTCCCCGAACTGCTCCGTAAGACGGATATAGTACCTGGCCGCCAGAAACGCGTGTGTCATCTCATTAAATCCCATAAAAACTCCCCTTTCTGAACCTTTGTCTACGGTTCCCCTAAAATATCGGAAAGCTCTGCAAACTGGGAAAGCGTCAGCGCCTCGCCCCGGACCGATGCCGGAAGGCCCATGCGCGCAATGGCCGCAGCCACCTTTTCCTTGGAAAACGGCAGCTCCGGAGCATTATTTAATCCATTCTGCAAAGTCTTTCTCCTCTGGTTAAAGGACGCCCGGATCAGCTTAAACATCAGCTTCTCATCCCGGACCGTCACCGGCGGATCCGTATGCCTTGTGAGCCGGATCACCGCAGAGCCCACATTGGGCCTGGGAATAAAGCAGTTGGGCGGCACATTGGCCACAATCTCCGGCTTTGCATAATACTGGACCGCCAGAGACAGGGCCCCGTAATCCTTGGAGCCAGGCCCCTCCTTCATCCGGTCGGCCACCTCCTTCTGGACCATGACCGTAATGTTATCAATGGGCACGCCGCTTTCAAACAGCCCCATGATGATGGGCGTAGTAATATAGTACGGAAGATTCGCCACCACCTTAATGGGACGGCCGCCGTTATACCGGTCCGCCAGCTCCCGGATATCCACCTTTAAAATATCCTCGTTGATGATGGTCACGTTGTCCCAGGCCGCCAGAGTCTCGCCCAGGATGGGGATCAGGTTCCGGTCGATCTCTACGGCCACCACCTGCCTGGCGTTTTCTGCCAGGTACTGGGTCATGGTGCCGATGCCGGGACCGATCTCCAGCACACAGTCGTCCTTTGTGACTCCGGCGGCGTTTATGATCTTTTCCAGCACATGGGTATCGATCAGAAAGTTCTGCCCAAATTTTTTCTGGAACATAAATTCATACTTCTGTATGATCTCAATGGTGTTCTTGGGATTTCCCAGATATTCTTTCATATACGATTCTCACTTTTCTTAAAGCCTGTAAAGCCGTCTGGCATTCTCTGCAGTGACGCGGATCACTTCGTCCCTCTCCATGCCCTTAAGCTCTGCCAGGGCCTCTGCCACGTAGGAAAGATACAGAGAGGAATTTCTCTTTCCCCGGTAGGGCACAGGCGTCAGATAGGGGCAGTCCGTCTCCAGGACCAGCCGGTCCATGGGCGCGTATTCCGCCACCTCCTTCAGCTTTTTGGCGTTCTTAAAGGTCAGGACGCCGCCGATCCCTAAGAAATATCCCATGTCCAGATATTCCCGGGCCTGGTCCACGCCGTAGGAAAAACAGTGGATCACGCCGCCGGTGGTCCCTTTGTGCTCCGCTTTTATAATGTCCATGGTGTCCTTTGCCGCGTCCCGGCTGTGGATCACCACAGGAAGCCCCGTGTCCTTTGCGATGGAGAGCTGGCGGACAAACCATTTTTTCTGGATCTCCCGGTCCGGCTCGTCCCAGTAATAATCCAGGCCGATCTCTCCGATAGCCACAATCTTTTCCGATCCGGAGGCCTTCCGGAGCCAGTCCATGTCCTCCTCGGTCAGATCCTTTGTTTCATTGGGATGGATCCCCAGAGCCCCGTAAAAAAAGGGATATTTTTCCGCCAGGGCCAGGGTGGTCCGGCAGGACTCCACACTGGCGCCAATGTTGCAGACGTTCCCGATCCCGTTCTCTCTAAGGCTCCCGATCAGGCTCTCCCTGTCCTCGTCAAACGCCTCATCGTCGTAATGGGCATGGGTATCAAAAATGTATTCCATAGATCAGCACTCCTATGAAGTAAATGATGAGCAGATGGGCCGGGTAAAACACATAAGGCAGATATCCCAGCCGCCTTCCTCTGGTTCCATTGTAACGGCTGATGAAGAAAAATGCAATGCATCCGAAGCCGCCCCAGACGATTCCCTCCAGAAGGATCAGCACCGCGCCTCCCGCCAGGCTCTGGGCCTGGAAATTTCCATTATAAAAATACAGGATCAGGATAAAAAGCACGCCCAGGGGGCCGTAGTCGGAGTTTAAAAGCCCGGCCGCCGCCATGGAAGCAGCTGCTGTAAGGATAATGGCCGCCGTTTTAAGCCACACAGCCCCCGCCCGGCCTCCAAAGGCCCCTTCCTCCGGTTCCCAGGTCTGGACGGCCCGGATCCCCTTTAAGGCCAGAAGGCTGATAGAAAGAGTTACCAGCGTATTCTGCACCGGATACATCGGCCTTCCGCTGCATATAAGGTTAAATGGGATCTCTGAAACCAGAGCCAGAAGGACCATGCGCTTCATATACCTTCCCCAGTCTCCCGTGTGGAAAAAGCCCTGGACCAGAAAAAAACCATAAAGAGGAAAAGCCACCCGCCCCGCAAGGCGCATGGCTGTTCCCAGTATATACCAGGCCATAGGGAGGTCCATGCCGCCGCGTTCCATCAGATGGAACGCCAGATGGTCCAGGACCATGGTCCCCATGGCGATCCGCTTAAGGTCGGATGCAGAATACGTCCTCTGCCATCCTAGCATACTTCGGAGCCAGGTTTGATATCCTTTTCCGGAGTCATAAGAGCCAGATTTCCCTCATCGTCCTCAGCGCACAGGATCATGCCCTCAGAAAGCATTCCCGCCAGCTTTGCCGGCTTTAAGTTGGTAACGACCATGACCTTTTTCCCCACCATCTGGTCCGGCTTGTACCAGGCCTTGATGCCGCTGACGATCTGTCTTGTCTCAGAGCCGATCTTCACCTGGGAGCAGAGCAGCTTCTTGGACTTGGGCACTTCCTCGCATTTTACGATCTGGCCGATCTGGAACTGGAGCTTTGCAAAGTCATCGTAGGTGATCTCCGGCTTTTTCTCCACATCCACAACGCTTTCCTCCTGGGCGTTCTCTTCTTCTCCGGCGGCCTTGGCTTCTTCTGCCTTCATGGCTTCCACCTTCTCCAGGACCTCCTTCACGTCCATACGGGCGAACAGGATCTCCGGCTTCTCCGTTACCTTATTTCCATTGGGATACAGTCCGAACTGGTCCATGGCCTCCAGAGTCCTCTTTTCTGTATTGAGCTGGGCCAGGATCTTTCCAGACGTCTCCGGCATAAAGGAGGACAGGAGAGACGCGCCGATGGTGATGGCCTCGGTCAGGTTGTAAAGCACCGTAGCCAGACGGTCCTTCTTCTCCTCATCCTTTGCCAGAGTCCACGGAGTGGTCTCGTCGATGTATTTATTGCTGCGGCGGAAGATATTGAAGATCTCTGTGATGGCATCGGCCACGCGCAGCTTCTCCATCTTCTCGTCTGCCTTCTTCACAGCCTCTAAAACAGCGGCCTTTAAGTCATCATCCACGTCCTCGCAGACGTTTTTGTTCTCCACAACGCCGCCGAAATATTTATTGGTCATGGAAACGGTACGGTTCACCAGGTTGCCCAGGATATTGGCCAGATCGGAGTTCATCCGCTCCACCATTAATTCCCAGGAGATCACGCCGTCGTTCTCAAAGGGCATCTCATGGAGTACAAAGTAACGGACTGCGTCCACGCCGAAGAAGTCCACCAGCGTATCGGCATACAGCACGTTTCCTTTGGACTTGCTCATCTTTCCGTCGCCCTGGAGGAGCCACGGATGGCCGAATACCTGCTTGGGAAGGGGCAGGTCCAGGGCCATTAAGAAGATGGGCCAGTAAATGGTATGGAACCGGATGATATCCTTACCGATCAGATGGAGATCTGCCGGCCAGAACTTATTGAATTTTTCATCATGGTTCCCATCGCAGTCATAGCCGATCCCTGTGATATAGTTGGTCAGGGCGTCCAGCCATACATAGGTCACATGCTTCGGATCGAAATCCACCGGGATCCCCCACTTAAAGGAGGTCCTGGATACGCAGAGATCCTGTAAGCCCGGCAGCAGGAAGTTGTTCATCATCTCATTCTTCCTGGATACCGGCTGGATAAATTCCGGATGGCTGTTGATATGGTCGATGAGCTTCTGGGCATATTTGCTCATACGGAAGAAGTATGCCTCCTCCTTTGCAGGCTGTACCGGACGGCCGCAGTCGGGGCACTTTCCGTCCACCACCTGGGACGGGGTCCAGAAGGACTCGCAGGGCGTACAGTAAAGGCCCTCATAATGGCCCTTATAGATATCGCCTTTTTCGTAGAGCTTCTTAAAGATCTTCTGCACCTGCTTTTCATGGTACTCGTCAGTGGTGCGGATGAATTTATCATAGGATGTGTTCATCAGATCCCAGATATTTTTGATCTCTCCCGCCACATTGTCCACAAACTCCTTGGGCGTCACGCCGGCGTCCTGGGCCTTTAACTCGATCTTCTGGCCGTGCTCGTCGGTTCCGGTCTGGAAATATACGTCATAGCCCTGCTCTCTTTTGTACCGCGCAATGGCGTCTGCCAGCACGATCTCATACGTATTTCCGATATGCGGTTTTCCGGATGTGTAGGCAATGGCCGTGGAAATATAGTACGGCTTCTTACAATTCTTGCACATAAAAAATCCTCCTTTAAGACAAAAAAAGACCCGTCTTCTCTTAAAGACGAGTTCTCCCTCGTGTTACCACTTTAATTCAGAGATCCCTCACAGGATCCCCCTCACCAGCTGCCTTAAACAGCCTGACACGCTAACGGGCGCTTCCGTCGCAGCCTCAACTCTCTGCCCTTTTACCGGCAGCTCCTTCAGCCGCGCAGCTCCGGGACCATCTTCTGCAAAAGCTCCGCTCCCCGCTCGCACCATCCGGGGTCTCTGAAAGCTTCCCTTTTTGCATACTCTTCCCTTCACAGCCTTTTCCCTATTATATCCCTAGTCTATCCTGTTCCAGCGGTTTTGTCAAGACTGGGAAAACGCCTGCAGGCAGACTTCTGCCACCCCGCTCCGCATCCTCCGGCCAAAAAACCGGCACATACCTCTTCCGTCCCCTTCATATACTGGCGGTATACAGCCGGTTTCCGGGCGCTCTTCCCGGCTCTGGCCCGGCTTTTCAAGGAGGTATCGTCATGCGGCCTGAACATGGCTTTTCCCGAAAATATCCGTACATACTTCTATGGGGGCTCCTGGCCCTGTCCCTGCTTCTCACCTCCTGCGGCCGTCAGAGGATCCGGCAGACCGGAGAAAGCAGCGCGGCCTTTGAAAACAGCACCGCTCCGGGAAACAGCGCGGCTTCGGAGTCCGGCGGGGCTCCGGGGTGTCCGTCCCAGGAGGACATTGCCGCTGCCCAGGCTGCCTTCGATTCCTTCTGCACCCAGGTCTTCCAGGAGGAGATGGGCCAGGCCGGTACCCTGGACCTCCACTATACGCTGCTGCGGCCGGAAGCCTTCGGGATCTCTCCCGGAGAACCGAGGCTGGGTACCTGCACTTTGGAGGACATGATCCAGTCCGGGGCGGCGGTCCAGGAGCTGGCAGACCGGCTGGCAGACTTCGACCGCTCCCTGCTCACCGAAGACCAGACCCTGGTGTACGACGCCCTTTCCGAGACCCTCCAGGCCTCCCTCATGGGCCGGGGACTGGAGCTTTATGAGCAGCCCCTGGCTCCCACCATCGGTGTCCAGGCCCAGCTTCCCATTCTCCTGGCAGAATATTCCTTCCACTCCTTAAAGGACGTGGAGGACTACCTGGCCCTTCTGTCCCAGACCGATGCTTATTACGCCCAGATCCTGGAATTTGAAAACCAGAAGGCCGATGCGGGCCTGGGTCCCTCGGATGCCACCATCGACCGGATCCTGGAATCCTGTGAGAGCTACCGGATCGATCCGGACCAGAACTTTCTCACTGAAACCTTTGCCGCCAGGCTGGCGTCCCTGGAACAAGAGGTCCCTCTGACCCCAGAGCAGAAGGCGGACCTCCACTCCCGCCATCTGTCCGCCATACAAGGACATTTCATCCCGGCCTACGAAGCCATGATCCAGGGCATGACCGCTCTTAAAGGGCGCGGGATCAACGACGGCGGCCTGGCCGGAGCCAGGGACGGGAAGCAGTATTATGAATACCTGGTAAAAACCGGGCCCGGACTCTCCTATACGGTCCCGGAGCTTAAGGAGGCCTTAAAGGCCAGGATCCGAAAGGACTACGAGGCCCTTGGCCGGATCCTCCGGGAGACTCCCGCTGCCGGTCTGGAAAACGCCTCCTTTTCCCTGACCGATCCCCAGGCCATCCTTCTGGACCTCCAGGAGCAGATGAAGGGGCTTTTCCCGGAGCTTTCCCAGTGCGGCTATGAGGTCCGCCAGGTGCCCTCCTGTCTGGAGGGTTCCTTAAGCCCTGCCTTTTATCTGACGGCTCCTGTGGACGACAGGGACCAGAACGTCATCTACATCAACGGCGGCTCCACCGACAGCCGGAAGGACCTCTACACCACCCTGGCCCACGAGGGCTTTCCCGGCCATCTCTACCAGACCGTATACAGCCGGACCCACGCGAAAACGCCGCTGTCCGCTCTTTTAAGCTGCTCCGGAGCCAACGAGGGCTGGGCCACCTATGTGGAAAATATCGCCTGTACCTTTGACAACGGCCTTTCCAGGGCCGCCGGAAAGTACCGGGCCCATATGCGCTCCCTGTCCCTCTGCGTCCATGGCCTGCTGGATATTGGGATCAATTATGACGGCTGGGACGAGGCCAGAGCCGGGGAATTCATCCGCTCCTGCTTCCAGGCCGACGACCAGACGGTCCGGGAGCTGTGGCAGGTGATGATCGATAACCCAGCCAATTATCTGGAGTACTGCGGAGGATATATTGAATACATGGACATGAGAGAGCAGGCGGAGGCCGCCCTGGGAAGCCGTTTTTCTCCCCTGGACTTCCATAATCTCCTCCTGGATCTGGGGCCTGTGCCCTTTTCTGTGATCCGCCCCCGGTTTACGGCCTGGCTGGAGGAACAGGTCTGACAGGCTGCGGGCCTGTCAGAATTATATTTACTGTCTATACTTTATATAGTATAATATTTACAGACACTAATTTATAATTTCTGTTCAAGGAGGTGTTTTATGGGCAGATCCATTCTTTTTCTGATTTTACTTTTTGTTTTCCCTCTTTCTGCCTGCTCCCATAAATCGTCCGCTCCGGTTTCTGCCGATACGATGCCGGACATGGAGGAGCTCCTGGCCTATTCCCAATCCCACTCCCAGGAAGAGTATGAGAAAAAATTAAAGGAGATCCAGGCAGTCATTGACAATACCTCTTATGAGGAGCTCTGCCAGATCCTTACCGATTCCCTGGCTTCCTGGGCGGATACACAGACCGATTATGAGATCACCGATACCTCCATAGAATTTTCCGAGGATCCTCTGCTGATGGATGAGCAGAGGAAGGAAAAGCTGTATAACAACTGGACCGTATCTGTAAATATCCAGCTGGCCGGAGATGAGAAGTCCAAATACGATCTCCCCGATGCGGCCGCCATCTACCGCCAGGCGGCAGATGCGCTGCGGAGCACTCCCTACGGGGCCTATAAGCTCCATACCTTAAAGATAACCGCCAGCAGCGACCCGGACCGGATCCTGACCTCGGAGCAGGAAGGCAGCTTCTTTCTGACGGACTCTGCCTTTTCCCTTCCCCAGGAGCCGGAAGAGCTGGCGATCCAGAAAGCGGTTCTGGAACAGGTGGAAACGTTCAACCAGGAGTGCTTTTCCGATGAACGCTACCGCGGACAGAATGTGACCTTAAAGCGGTTCGGATCCCCCAGGGATTCTTCTGTTCTTTACCTGGAGTTTCCCATCTACGCTCCGCCCTTTGACCAGGACATGGCTGCCTTTGCCGACAGCCTGGAAGCCCACGGCCAGGAATTTTTCCATGTAATTACGGAAAATAATGAAAATCTGGAATATTTAAAAAAATGTGGGATAACCTCTGTGACTGTCCGTTTTGTCACCTCCTGGGACAACCGCCTGGAAGGCCCCGAGCGGTACCGGGAATTTTCCTGGGAGCTTTAAACCGCGGATCATTTTTTCATTTTCTGATTTCTTATACCGCAATTCTGCGCTATAATGGAAGAAGCGAAAATGTACGGGCGAAGCCCGCAGACCTGTCAGTTTCCATGTAAAGGAGAAATGAATATGAATGAAGTAATGAACGCCATCCTGACCCGGAGAAGCATCCGGAAATTCACCGCAGACCCCATTCCCGCCGAGGTCCTGGAGGACCTTGTAAAGGCCGCCCTCCACGCTCCCAGCGGCATGGGAAAGCAGACCTGGCAGTTTACCGTGGTCACAAACCAGGAGATCATCCATCGTCTCTGCGGCCTCATCGGGACTGAACTGGGCCGGGAAGGCTACGACATGTACGGCCCTGCCGCTGTGATCATCCCCTCCAATGAAAAGGAAAGCCCCTGGGGGAAGGAGGACAACGCCTGCGCCATGGAAAATATCTTCCTGGCGGCCCGCTCTTACGGCGTCGGCTCCGTGTGGATCAACCAGATGCAGAACATCAACGACCGTCCGGCAGTCCGCGCCCTGTTAAACGAGATCGGCGTTCCCGCAGACCATGTGATCTACGGCGTGGCCGCCCTGGGCTATGCGGATCCCTCCGTACCGGTGGAGCCCAAGGAGCGCACCGGAAAAGTCGTATATGTAAAATAGCGCGTAAAACCCCGCCGGGAAACGCTGTAAAGAGGGATTTGAACCTCCCTGTTCTGCAGCGGTCCCGGCGGGGATCTTTATGAGTCCCGGCGGTCTGCCGGGGAATGTGGTCGCTTCTTATTTCTTTATTATCTGTTATCTGTTTAAATTATATCATATTTTGCAGATATTTTCCATTTACTTTTTTATAAAAAGTCTTATGGCGGATGCCTCAATTAATATTTCTGATAAAAAATTGATTTCTCTTTTTACCCTGCCCTAAAAGAATTGCAGTCAATTTCTTTACACCGGACTCTATTTCCTCTTCATTGGCATGACCCAGACTCAGTCTGTAATAATTATCATTTTTAAATTCATCCAGAAAGAATCCCCTTGTATCCATCATCCGGATATTATTTTTGTAAAAATCAGGCTGGACCCGTTCAAAGGGAATCCCCTGTTTGAGTCTGAGACAGGCAAAAAATCCAGAATCCGGAATGTCCCATGCAATCTCTCCTCCCGTGTCAATGCCCGCAGCCGTATCCTTTAGCTTTTTCATTCGATCCATATAAATTCTTCTGATCTCTTTCCTGTTTTTCTGGTACATACCGCTCTCCAGAAAAATCGTAAGTGCCCCCTGGGAAAGGATCGCACTGTATGTATCTGTCCACTGTTTATAGTCCAGAAATACATTTAACAGAAGGGGAGGAAGGACCACTGCCGCCAGGCGTAGTCCCGGCATCAATATTTTAGAAAAACTTTTTATATAGATCACCTTATCATAGATATCCGAAAAATAGACAGGATCTCTCTTTGTGTCAGTCTCAAAATCAGCGGCTATATCATCCTCAACAATATATACATTATATTTATCTGCCAGGCGCACAAGCTCCTCTCTCTCCTTTTTCGTATAGCTTTGCCCTGTCGGATTATGATATCTGGATACTGTATAAAAAAACTTAATATTCCCATATTGGAACTGTTTTTCCAATTCATCAAAATCGATCCCGCCAGGCCCCCTCATAATCCCTACTCTGGGGGTTTGTGTGATCTCCAGATTCTTTATCATTCCATAATACGCTGGCTGCTCCACCAGGACTGTCTGCTTTCCATTGGGAAACGGCATCCTGCACAGGATATCCAATACCTGCTGGGAGCCGGAGACAACCACAATATTTTCCTTTTTTGTGTAAATCTGGTACTCCGTCAAGTGCCTCTGAAGGGCTGATATGAGCTCTGGTATTCCCTTCGTATCTGAATACGAAAACAGCCGCTTATAATACAGATTTGTTGCCTTGTTGATGCATTTTTTAAAATCCTGGTACGGAATATACCGGATATCCGGCGCACCCGAATAGAAATCGACCAGCATCTGCGAAGATGTGGGCAGAAGTTTCCCTCCCAAAACAAAAAATCCCCGCTTCGGAACTGAATATATAAAATTTTCCCGTTCCAGATAGCCATACGCCTCTTTCACTGTCCCTACACTTGTAGAAAACGCATCTGCCATTTCTCTTAAAGAAGGGAGCTGCTGGTTTGGAAGCAATGTTTTACTCTGAATATTTTCCCGGATCTGTTCCGCAATGCTTTCGTATTTGTACATATGCCCTCCGAATTTGTACTATAACAGCATGTATTTTTTACATTTGATTTTAAATTTGTACCAGTATATCATAAATATATATTCAAAAGCAATGCGCATTGTATAATTTACATTTTTTTCTGAAAGGGGGATTCCTATGAAATCCATTCGTAAGCCTACTTTTACTGAAGCAGTCACTCCCATTGTTTCCATGTTTTTTATCCTGCTGGTTGGCCGCGGAATCTACGGGGCTCCGATTGAAACCCTCCTGATCATATCCTCCTCCATTGCCGCCTTTATTGCATGGCGCGTCGGACTGAGCTGGGATGATATGATTGAAGGAGTCTCTGAAAAAATCGCGAAGGCAATGCCTGCCATTCTGATTTTAATAGCTGTTGGCATCGTGGTCGGTACCTGGATGTTGTCCGGAACCATTCCCATGCTGATCTATTATGGGATCCAGATCGTAAATCCAAAATTTTTCTTTGTAACTGCCTTTATTATCTGCGCGATCCTATCCACCTGTACCGGAACCTCCTGGGGTTCATGTGCCACCATTGGTGTTGTTTTGATCGTAATCGCCCAGGGACTGGGAATCCCTCTCCCTATCACAGCTGCTGCCGTTGTAGGAGGTTCGTATTTTGGCGATAAGATGTCTCCCCTGTCAGATACCACAAATCTGGCCCCTCTGGCAGCTGGTGCAAACATTTTTGATCATATACGCCACATGTTTTATACAACCCTCCCCGCCTCGCTCGCAACACTTGCAATTTATGCCGTTTTAGGCTTTCGCACAAATGCTGAAGTTCTGACCGGTACAGAAACGATCGAGGGAATGCTGGACAATATCTCTTCTATTTTCAATCTGAACGTGATGGTCCTTTTTATTCCGGTCATTATTATTCTGATCGGCTCCATCACCCGGAAGCCCACGATTCCTGTCATGCTTCTTTCTAGTTTGTCTGCCGGAATTATCGCTGTGGTTTTCCAGGGATTTTCCATACAGGATTTTTTAAATGTTACTGTAAATGGCTTTTCTCTTGATCTGGTTGCAGCCAGGGGAATTGACACGAGTCAGATTCTTCCAGAAATCTCCAAGCTTTTAAACCGCGGCGGAATCAATAGTATGATGGAAACGATCCGGATGATCCTCTGCGCATTTTCCTTCGCTGGCATTATCACAAAATCTGGCTGCCTGGATGTAATTCTTCAAAAACTATTGGAGTATGTAAAAAATCGTGCTGGTCTGATCATTTCTACCATGGCTTCTACGATTCTGATGGCCATTACCACCGGAAGCGATTTTCTTACTATTCTGATCCCAGGTGAGCTTTTTGCAGATGCTTATAAAAAAATGGGGCTGGCCTCCCGCAATCTTTCCCGTACTTTAGAGGACTGTGGTACATGCGTAGTGGCTCTTATCCCCTGGTCCGCAGCTGGTGCTTACTGTGCAGGTGTTTTAGGAGTATCGACCCTGGAGTACCTTCCATACTCATTCTTTGGATTCTTCAGTGTTCTGATGGCTCTTATCTGCGCCATTACCGGATATGGTATTCTGAGTCTGGATGATGAGAAAAAAAACAACCAAAAAAGGAGGTCATGATCTTATGCTGGCAAAACAAATCAAAGACTATCTTCAGCTGCATCTCTCTGATATGATGGAGCTTCTAAAGGAACTGGTAAACTGTAATACAAGCTCTGATTTCAAACCTGGTATTGACGCCGTAGGAGAAAAGCTTGCAAAGGAATTTGAAAAAATTGGATACAGCACAGAAACGCTCTATAATGACAACTGCGGAAACAGTGTGATCGCCCGATCAGAGGGAAATGGATCAAGAGTGTTATTAATCTGTCACCTGGACTCCGTTTTTGCCCGAGGAACTGACTGCATCGAGAGCTTTAAAATAGAAGGAGACCACGCTTACGGAAATGGTGTTGTTGATATGAAGGCCTGTCTTGTAAACTGCCTTTATGCACTGAAAGCCCTGCATGATCTGGATGTTCCTGATCTTCCTGGTATTACGGTTTTCATGAGCGGTGATGAAGAAAAGGGAAGCTTATCTGTTCTTGACAGGATCCGCGAGGAAGGACGAAATGCGGACTGGTGCCTGGTAACTGAGGGCTCCCGGCCAGGCATGGCCGTCGTTACCCAGAGGAAAGGAAACGCCTATATCCATGTACATGCCCATGGAAGAGCCGTACACGCTGGAAATGAACCCCAGGCCGGGCGAAACGCCATTGAAGAGCTTGCCCTTAAAATTGCCCGGTTAAGGGGACTGAATAACTACGATACCGGAACGACCTTTACAGTTACGACGATCTCCGGCGGACAAAACCGTATCATCGTTCCAGAGGACGCCAGTTTTTATGCTGATATGAGATTCTATACCATGGATGAGTGGAAACGCCTGAAATCCTCTCTGGAACAGATCCTTTCCAAGCCGGACATAGAGGGGATCCAGTTAAGCTATGAGCTGACCTTAAACCGCCCGCCGCTGACTCTGGTAAACGGCACAGATAAACTGCATAAAATCGTAAAAGAATCCAGCAGGGAGCTGGGAATTCCCTGGCTGACATCCCAGCCCGGAGGCGTCAGCGACGGAAACTTTGTATCAGCAGAAGGAACTCCTACCATAGACGGAATGGGGCCGACTGGCGGTATGATGTGCTCCCCAGAGGAGTTTCTTGAGATCAGTACCATGGTCCCCTGCGGCTCACGCCTGGCCCTTACCATTACGAAACTTGGTAACCTGTAACTATGTGCTGCTCCAGTCCATTTCCAAAGCCGCCAGATAATTTTTTCATTTTCCGATTTCTTATGGCGCAATTCTGCGCTATAATAGAAGAAGCGAAAATGCATGGGAACTGGCCGCGGTCCTGTCAGTTTCCATGCAGCCTAGAAAGGAGAAAATCTTATGGAACGAGCAAAGCAGTTAATGGAAATGGTCACAAAGTATGAATCCCTGATCTACGATACCGCCGACTATATCTGGAAAAACCCAGAGACCGGATACCGGGAGTGGAAGACCTCCGCATATATGGAGGAGCATTTCGAGGCCCTGGGCTACACCCTCACCAAAGCCGGAAACATCCCCGGCTTCTACGCCGATCTGGACACCGGAAGACCCGGACCGAAGATCGCCATCTTAGGAGAGCTGGATTCCCTGATCGTTGGAAATCACCCGGACGCGGATCCCGAGACTCACGCGGTCCATGCCTGCGGCCATAACGCCCAGTGTGCCATCCTTCTGGGAGTTGCCGCTGCCATGAAGGAGCCGGGCGCGCTGGACGGTCTCTGCGGCTCCATCCGTTTCATGGCTGTACCGGCCGAGGAGCTGATCGAGCTGGGCTTCCGGGAGGAATTACGGAAGCAGGGCGTGATCCGGTATTTCGGCGGAAAGGTGGAATTTATTTCCAGAGGCTACTTTGACGGCGTTGACATGGCCATGATGATCCATTCCGGAAAGCTTCCCGAGGGAAAGACCCTGTCCGTCAGTCAGGGCTGCAACGGCTGTATCACCAAGAATATCACCTTCAAGGGCGTGGCCTCCCATGCCGGCGGTTCTCCGGAAGCCGGAAAGAATGCGCTCTATGCGGCCACCTGCGGACTGAATGCCGTCAACGCCATCCGCGAGACCTTCGTGGACAGCGAGCACATCCGCTTCCATCCCATCATCACCGAGGGCGGAGCAGCCGTCAACGCCATCCCGGAGACAGCCAAGGTGGAATCCTATGTACGCGGCGCTTCCTTTGACAGCATCCGTGATTATAATAAAAAGGTAAACCTGGCTCTGGCCGGAGCGGCCGCCTCTCTGGGCTGCAATGTGGAGCTGGACGACCATCCGGGCTACTTCCCCTTAAATAACGACGCCAACATGACGGAGATCCTGACAGAGGCTATGGAAGCGGTGACCGGCCCCGGTACTGTGACCCGCGGCTCCTGGGGGACCGGCTGCACCGATATGGGCGATGTTTCCGCCATCATGCCGGCTATCCATCCCCATGCCAGCGGCTCCATCGGCACCGGACACGGCAAGGACTACTATGTGGCTGACAAGAAAGCCGGCTGCCTGTATCCGGCCCAGTGCCTGACCGTAGCTGCCTCCATGTTCCTGGAAAACGACGCCGCCAGGGCAAAGAAGGTCCTCGCCGAGGCGAAGCCTTACTTTAAGTCCAAAGAGGAGTATCTGGCTGCCATTGACAATCTGACCATGGATAAAGACGCTGTCATCTACAACGAGGACGGCACCGTTACCCTGGATTTCTGTCAGAGATAACGCCGGAAAGCCAATCCATTCAAGCAGGGGGCAGGTGCAGCCCATATGAGCTGCATCCGCCCCCTGTTCTTTTCTCTTCCGGTATCTTCAGACAGATACCGCCTGTCTTTATATAAACAGATATTGGAACAGATTAAAGCTATAACCCACAAAAATGATCCCCACGGTACAGACCGCCGCAAATGTTCCCAGGAGCCGCGGCTTCACCGCCTTTCCCAGCATGACCATGGACGGAAGGCTCAGGGTGGTGACCGCCATCATGAAGCTTAAGAGGGTCCCCAGCTGGGCGCCCTTGGCCAAAAGCGCCTCTGCCACCGGGATGGTCCCGAAAATATCCGCGTACATGGGGACGCCCACCAGTACGGCCAGGACTACGCCAAAGGGATTTCCGCTTCCCAGGGCAGTCTCGATCCATGCCTCGGGGATCCAGTTGTGGATCACGGCTCCGATGCCCACGCCTGCAAGAATATACGGGAATACCTTTTTGAAGGTGAACTCCACCTGGTCCCTGGCATAGGCCAGCCGGTCCCGGACCGTAAGCGCCGGACCTTCAAGATCCACCCGGCCTGCCATCCGGATAAATTCCTCCACCTCAGCCTCCATGTGCAGCTTTTCGATCACCGTCCCCCCAAGGACCGCCACAAAAAGTCCCAAAAGAACGTATACGGCCGCGATCTTCACGCCAAAAATACTCGTTAAGAGCACCAGGCTCCCCAGATCCACCATGGGGGAGGAGATCAGAAAGGAAAAGGTCACGCCCAGAGGGAGGCCCGCCCCCGTAAATCCCATGAACAGGGGAATGGAGGAGCAGGAACAGAACGGAGTCACCGTTCCCAGAAGGGCCGCCGCGATCCTGGCCCCCAGCCCATGGAACCGGCCCAGGATCCTTTTGCTGCGCTCCGGCGGAAAATAGCTCTGGATATAAGAGATTAAAAAGATCAGAGTGCATAATAAGAATGTGATCTTAATGATATCATAGATAAAAAAATGTACGCTGCCGCCAAGTCTGGAGGAAATATCGGTCCCCATGGCCGTAAGGCCCGATCCCACCGCATCCTTCAGCCATTTCATGCCGAGGATCTGGTCCTGGATCAGGCTCCACAGCCCCTTTCCTGCCTCCATCATTTCTTCAGCAGACGGACGATCTCCGATGTCTTCGCCGTCCGTCCCGCGATCACCAGCTTACCGTCGATCATCAGCGACGGTGCCGCCATGACGCCCAGCTTCACGATCTCCATCAGGTCTCCGACCTTTTCCACCACTGCATCGCTGCCAGTCTCCTTTACGGCCTCCATCACATTTTCATACAGCTTATCGCAGTTTTCACATCCCATACCGATCACCTTTATGACCATGTTATCCTCCTTTAATTCTTAAGCTTCATCTCGCTGCCCACATGCTCCTCCCAGGCGGAGAAGATCTTTTTTATGACCATGGGGCCGATCTTTGAAATAAACACCAGCTGGGACCGTTCAAAGGCCCCGCACGCTTTATAGTCGATCAGGGAGCCAACCACGTCCACCTGGGTCCAGCCCGTTTCTTTAAGATCACAGAAGCCCTTGATCCGGTGTACATCCGGAGCCACCGCCGCTAAAAATTTGTGGAGCTTTTCTTTTTCCACCTGGCCATCATATTCCATGAACAGGGACTTGGGCTTTGTTTCCACTGAGTTGGTGGTCTCCTCGCTTTCAGCCCACTGGAAGATCCTCAGATCCTTCTGTAAAAAGGAATGGTCCATTTCCCCATTGACACTTTCAAGAATCTCACACACCGGGTTGATCTCCCGGATCTTTTCTGCCACCTGCTCCATCAGCCCCGTATCTGCCAGGTCTGTTTTTGTAATGACCGCCAGGTTGCAGTGCTTCAGCTGGCGGAAGGCCGTCTCCTCATCCTTGACCTGCTCCAGGAAGTTCACCGCATCCACAAAACAGATCACGCCCTTAAAGTCGTATTCCTTTTCCGAAGCGATCCGCGCCGCATCCAGGATCTCCTGGACATTGGAGGGATCTCCCCAGCCGGAGCTTTCCACAAAAAGATAGTCAAAATCCCGCTGGGCCATGTCCGCCAGGGCCTTGACAAAGTTTAATTTCTGGCAGGTGCAGAAGATGGAGCCCCGGTTGATCTCCACCATCTGGATATCGTCATTCCGCAGGATCGTTCCATCGATCCCCAGCTTCCCGAATTCATTCTGGATGACCCCGATCCGGCTGCCCTTCAGTCTCTCCAGAAGCTTTAATAACGCCGTGGTCTTTCCAGAGCCCAGAAAGCCGGTCAGAACGTACAGCTTCGTATTCACAGTTTCCATTTTTTCCATGTCCTCCTTTTTTCCCTCTTTCTTCCCGCAGCCGCAGACCCCTGTCCCCGTCTCCGGGACCATCAGCCCCTCCGCCGCCCGGCAGATCTCTCCCACTCTGGCCTTATTCAGAGAATAATGGGTCCATTTTCCCTCCCGCCGCGGGATCACAAGCCCCGTGTCGGTCAAAAGCTTCATATCGTGGGACAGAGTCGGCTGCGTAATATGAAATTCCTCCAGGATCTTACAGGCGCAGAGCTCGCCTCCTGCCAGCATGTGGACGATCTTCAGCCGCTTGGGATCTGAAAGAGCTTTAAACAGCCTGGCATATTCTGTATAGTCCAAATTTACATATCCCCTTTTTCATATAGATTTTTTTCTATGTTTGTATTATAAGTCACATATAGAATTTTATCAATATGTTTTTTTCCAAAAAGGGCTGCTGCAAAGAGAAAGCCGTCCCGCTTTCCTTTTACAGCAGCCCCTCTTTTCACCAGCGTTCTGCCGCCGGTATTCCTGTTATAATATGATCAGCCTTCCCTTACTTTCTTATGCCGGGAGGGCCGGACTGGGGCCGGCCAACGGCCTTTCCCTGCCGGGTCCCGGGCCTCTGTCTCCCAGCGCCCCTTCCGGCTTTAATCCCAGCCTTCTGCCTTCCGGAACTATTTCCTGCTTCCGGCGCAGCCTTCCCCTTCCCGGATCCGCGCTTTTCAGCCGTCTTCTTCACACTGTATCCAAAGGTTCCCAGGCATTCCCCCAGGCCGTAATACCGCCCGTGGGAGTAGGCCATGGGTCTGGCCGCCGACAGGTGGAAGGTGTCCTTTTCATCCATATATTTTTCGTCCACGTCCACCGCCACCACCTGGGCCAGAAACATATGATGGCTTCCCAGCTCATCCACCCGCACCACCCGGCACTCCAGGTTCACCGGACATTCCCGGATCAGCGGCACTGACACCTCGCTGGCTTTTTCCTTCGTGAGCCCCATATCTGCCCATTTATCCGTATCCCGGCCCGACCGGACGCCGCAGTAGTCCGTAGCCCGGGCCAGCTCCTCTGTGGTCAGGTTTACCACAAACTCCCCGGTCTCCCGGATCATATGGTAGGAATACCGCTCCGGCCGGATGCTGATGGTCAGCATCGGCGGATTGGTGCACACCGTTCCCGCCCAGGCCACGGTGATGATATTGGCGTTTCCCTCTTTATCGGCCACAGAGACCATGACCGCGGGAACGGGGTACAGCATGTTCCCCGGCTTAAACTGTCTTTTTCCCATAAAATTCCTCCAGCTCCCGCCGCTTACTGCTGCAGCGCCATCATGATCTGGGGGGCCAGCTGCTTCTTTCTGGAAACCACGCCCGGAAGGCTGACGATGCCGTCCATCTCTTCCATCTCCTCGTCTCCGGAGCCATCCTCATCTGCCATATGGAAGGCTGTGGAAACAAGCTGCTCGGCTCCCTGGCCCACGCAGATCAGGTCCGTGGACTCTGTCAGGATATTGGTCAGCATGAAGAACATCATATCCGCGTCATGCTGCTCTCTGGCCTTCTCCGTATAAGCCAGCATCCGGGGCTTCAGATTCTCCAGCTCCTCTGAATCCAGAGAGGTGATCTGGCCGATCCCGAACACAGAATTTCCCACCGTGAACCGCTTGAAATCCTGGTAGAAAATGTCCTCGTCCGATTTTCCCTTCAGATTGCTGCCAGCTGCAAACATCTTTTTTGCATACTCCTCGGCATGGATCCCCGCGATCTCTGCCAGAGCCAGGGCCGCCTCCTTATCCACCGCTGTACAGGTGGGGGAACGGAACAGCAGCGTGTCTGAAATAATGGCGCTGCATAAAAGTCCCGCTGTGGTCTTATCGATCTTCACGTTATTTTCCTGGTACATCTGGTAAATGATGGTAGCCGTACAGCCCAGAGGCTGGTTTCTGAAAAATACCGGAGACATGGTCTGCACCGTTCCAAGACGGTGATGGTCGATGATCTCCCGGATATCCGCCGTCTCGATACCCTCGACGGCCTGGGTCCGCTCGTTGTGATCCACCAGGATGATATGTTTTCCCTTAGCTCCCAGCAGGTTCCGGCGGGAGATCATGCCCAGATATTTTCCGTCGGAATCCAGGATCGGGAAATCACGGTGACGCTTGTTGGCCATGATGTCCCGGATATCGTCAATGGGGTCCTCATCGGAGAAGCCGATGATATTTTCCATGGTCATAAAATAGCTGATGGGCATGGACTGGTTGATCAGTCTTGCGGTGGTATATGTATCATAGGGCGTGGTGATCACCGTGCAGCCCCGTTCCTGGGCCAGCTTCCGGATGGTCAGGGAAACCCCCGCGCCCTCGCAGACAATAATGCAGCCCGCCTCCATCTCAATGGCGCAGAGCTGGGACTCGTACCGGTTTCCCAGGATCACCAGGTCATGCTTTTCAATATAATTCTCCATCAGATCCGGATTTGCGGCGGCGATCAGGACCTTTCCCTTATCAAAATATGCCTCCGCGTCTCCCACCACAATGCTGCCCTCCAGGGTATCCAGGATGTTGGAATACTTGGTATTGGCCTTGGAAATGATACTGCTGTCATACAGGTTCATATAGGATTTGGTAATATCTCCGATGGTGATGACGCCCTCTAAAACGCCCTCCTCTGTGACACAGGGGATCGTCACCACATTGTTTTCCTGCATGAGGCTCCATGCGGTCTTCAGGGAGATGCCCCGGTCCACGCCTTTGGTCTTGCGGATCTCAATATCCTTTACCTGGGTCTTCACGCTTTCCACCAGACGGGGCGCCTCCACCTGGAAAAAATCCAGTACAAACTGCGTCTCCGGATTCACATTTCCAGCGCGGCACGGTTCATATTCCTTTCCCGTCAGCGTCCGCTTCAAGGCGGCATAGCAGATGGCAGAACAGATGGAATCCGTATCCGGGTTCCGGTGTCCAATGACCAGCGTCTTCTGCTTTTCTGTATTTATCATAAATGGTCTTCGTCCTTTCCGATGATTTCATGGTCACATTCCAGTTCTTTCTTAAGTATAGCACACAGGGTAAAAACCGTACACCCGGGAATTTGTACAAAAAGCAAAGCAAAACGGGGGCATAATCAGACATGCCCCCGGATATTTATCTGCTTTTTTGAACTGTTACTTTTTCACGATCTGTACCCGGAAATCGCCGGTTCCATCGTAGTAATAATCTCCCACAACCTTTAAGCGGTAGCCCGCCGGAACCGTCGTCATCTCTGTACAGTTGATAGTACCCTTGCCGTCCACCAGGCCTTCGGCCCAGATCTGTCCGGGTGCCCATACCGTATTGTCTTCCTTACAGTAGTATACCACATTGACCCAGCCGCCGGTCTTGGTGTCGTCCTTTACGATACGGACACGCAGCTCGCTGCCGCCGTCGTAATAGTAATCGCCAACGACCTTCAAGTGATAGCCCTTGGGTACTGTGGTCATTTCACTGGAGTTTACGTTTCCTTTTCCATTCACAAGGCCCTTGGCCCAGATCTCTCCGGGGGCCCACACGGTGTTGTCCTCCTCACAGTAATATACCACGTTGACTCTTCCGCGCTGGGTCTTCTCCTTAATGACCTCCACCCGGAGCTCATCGCCGCCGTTATAGTAGTAATCGCCCACGACCCTCAGCTTATAGCCCTCGGGCACTGTGGTCATTTCACTGGAGTTCACATTTCCTTTTCCGTTCACAAGACCCTTGGCCCAGATCTCTCCGGGAGCCCACACGGTATTGTCTTCCTCGCAGAAATATACTACATTGACCCAGCCGCCTTTTTTCTCCTGGTTATTGTTGTTTCCGTTTCCATTGTTGTTTCCATTATGGTGCCCGTTGTGATGGCCGTTTCCGTTCTGATGGCCATGGTGATGGCCATTGCCCGGCCAGCGGTCGTCATCATCATCGTCCCAGTCGTCATCATCCCAACGGTCATCGTCATCCCAGCGGTCGTCGTCATCCCAACGGTCATCATCGTCATCGTCGTCATCATCCCAGCGGTCTTCCCACTTGTCTTCCCATTTATCTTCCCACTTATCGTCCCAGTCTCTGGCCAGGGCCTCAATGCTCGTCAGCTGGGTACCTGCGATCATAAAAGCTGCTGCGAATAATAATCCCTTTACATTTCTCTTTCTCATATGATGTCCTCCTTTTATCTGATTTCACGATTTTTTTCTTCTTTATATCTGGATTATAGTATAAAATTTCCATGATTTCAACAGATTGGAAAAGACGTAAGAAAACGTATGAAAAATGTAAAAATGTAATAAAAAAGTAATATTCGTAACATTCTTTCTATGCATTTTTCCCAGCAGCACCCCGTGAACAAAACTTACAAAAGCCACTTACAATAGTTTCATAATCTATTTACAATTTATTCATATTTTGTTCACATATATTTTTTATACTAATTGCATAGAAAAAATTTATTTCTCATCGCCAATATGACAAATTGCACATAGATTTTTCATAATTGCCCCGGCTGTCGCAGCCGGGGTCTCCTCATTTTATCCCAATACCAGCTTCGCAGCCCCATAGATCCCCGCATCGTTTCCCAGTGTAGCCAGGAGAACCTTTGCCTTCTTTGTGGCCATGGGCGATAACTGGTCGTGGTATCTCTGGATCTTTTCGGTCAGAAAGGTCCCAGCCCTGGAAACGCCGCCCCCGATCAGATAAGCCTCCGGATCCACCACCATGGTGATCCCGGCCATGGCCCAGCCCAGATACCGGCAGGAGGTCTCCACTGACTCCAGGGCCAGAGGATCCCCTGCCCTGGCTGCGTCCAGCACGCTCTTAGCCGACAGATTTTTCACTTCCCGCAGAGATGAGGGCCGTGCCGGATCTGCCTCCAGGAGTTTCCTGGCCAGACGGGCGATTCCCGTGGCCGAAGCTGCCTGCTCCAGACATCCGTATCCGCCGCAGTTGCACTGCTCTGTCTCTCCCTCGATCACATGGATATGGCCGATCTCGCCGCCGACGCCCTGCATACCGGACCAGATCTTTTCATTGAGGATAATACCGCCGCCGACGCCCGTTCCCAGGGTGATCATGACCATATTTTTATAGCCGCGGCCGCCTCCCTGCCACAGCTCACCCAGGGCAGCCACATTGGCATCATTGGCGCTCTTTACCGGCATCCCGTCCAGAAGGCCGCTTAGGATCTTCTGGGGGTTCATAGCCTTCCAGCCCAGGTTCACGCAGAATTCCACGTGGCCGTCCTCCAGGACCGGCCCCGGAAGTCCCATGCCGGCTCCTTCAAAATCTGCCGTCGAAAGTCCCCTTTCCGCTGCCTTTTTCTTTATGGCCGCCGCAATATCCTCCAGGATATGTGCCCCTCCGTTTTCCTTTCTCGTGGGGATCTCCCACTTCTCCAGGAGCGTTCCGTCCTGCTCAAACATACCGAGCTTTACGGTCGTGCCTCCGATATCGATTCCAATGCATTTCCGGCTCATGACTGATCCTCCCTTTCTCCTGGCCGCCCGCATTCCTTCCTCCCGCTCCTGCGGCCTTTTTCCATGTTTTTTCTGTTCCTTCCATAAAAAGATTCCGGGACCGGATTTCCACATCATCCGGCCCCGGTCCCATACTCTGTATTACAGCGCTTTTACAGTATTGACCACGTTCTCTACCGTAAAACCAAATTTTTCAAACAGCTTTGCTGCCGGAGCGCTGGCTCCGAAGCTCTTCATGCATACATACGCTCCGTCCAGGCCCACATATTTTCCCCATCCGAAATCGGAAAGCGCTTCGATGGCGACTCTCTTTCTTACGGCCCTCGGAAGGACTGTCTCCCTGTACTCTGCGCTCTGCTCCTCGAAAAGCTCCATACACGGCATGGAAACCACGCGTACCTTCGTTCCTTCTGCCTCCAGCTCTGCCTTGGCCTTCACTGCCAGCTCCACCTCGGAGCCGCTGGCAATGAGGATCACCTCCGGCGTGCCCTCGCAGTCGTCGATCACATAGCCGCCCTTTAAGGCCTCCCTGCTGCTGCCCGTGATGGGAGCCAGGTTCTGTCTTGTGAGCACCAGAGCTGTGGGCGTCTTCTCAGAGGATGCGGCGGTCAGCCATGCGGCAGATGTCTCCATTGCATCGCAGGGGCGGAATACCCGCAGGTTGGGCATGGCCCGCAGCATGGCCAGCTGCTCGATGGGCTCATGGGTTGGTCCATCCTCGCCGACGCCGATGCTGTCATGGGTCAGTACAAAGGTCAGCGGAACGCCCATAAGAGCAGAAAGTCTCGCCATGGGCTTCACATAGTCACTGAATACAAAGAACGTGGCGACATAGGCCCGTAAACCGCCGTGGAGCATGATACCGTTTCCGATGGCGGCCATGGCCAGCTCTCTCACGCCAAAATGGATGTTTCTTCCTGCCGAGTTCTCTGCGGAGAAATCGCCCTCGCCCTTCATCTCCGTTTTATTGGAGGGACCCAGGTCCGCGGATCCGCCGATCATGCCCGGGATCTCATCCTTCAGGAGATTGATCATCTTTCCGGATAAGGATCTGGTGGCCTCCGGCTTTTCCTGCTCCAGCCATAATTTTTCATTGTTCATAAGAGAATCCGCATCCACTCCGCTGTGGTACTTCTCCCAGAGCGCTTCCATCTCCGGATATTCCTGGCAGTAGGCTGCAAACATCACGTTCCAGGCTGCCTCTGTCTCTGCCTTTTCCTCTGCCAGCTTTGCAAAGTGGGCATATACCTCGTCCGGTACGAAGAACGGCTCCTCATAGGGCCAGCCCAGGGTCTCCCGCATGGCCTTTACATTGTCCACGCCCAGAGGCTCGCCGTGGGCGCTGGCCTTGCCCTGCTTGGCCGGACAGCCGTAACCGATCTCTGTTTTAATGGTGATGAAGGACGGACGTTCCGTATCTGCCTTTGCCGCCTCGATGGCCAGACCGATGGCGTCTAAGTTGGTGCCGTCCTCTACGGTGATGGTCTGGAAGCCGAAGGCCTTCATGCGCTCCTCCACGTTCTCCCTGAAGGCCAGGTCTGTGCTTCCCTCAATGGAGATCCGGTTGGAGTCATAAAGAACGATGAGCTTGGAAAGGCCCATGGTCCCGGCCAGGGAGAACGCCTCGGAGGAGATCCCCTCCATCATGCAGCCGTCGCCGCCCAGCACATAGGTGTAGTGATCCACCACCGGATAATTTTCCTTATTAAATACGGCAGCCAGATGCTTTTCAGCCAGGGCCATACCCACTGCCATGCCCATTCCCGCGCCCAGAGGGCCTGTGGTCGCTTCCACGCCGACGGTGTGGCCGTACTCGGGATGTCCCGGCGTCAGAGAGCCCAGCTGGCGGAAATTCATGATATCCTCCTTGGTAAGCCCGTATCCGAACAGGTGTAAAAGGGAATACAAAAGCATGGAGCCATGGCCGCCGGAAAGGATGAAGCGGTCCCGGTTCTCCCATTTGGGGTTGGCCGGATTGTGATTCATGTGATTGGCCCAGAGCTCATATGCCATGGGAGCGCTTCCCAGGGGCAGGCCCGGATGGCCGGAATTGGCCTTCTGGATCGCATCAGCGGCTAAAACTCTGATAGAATTGACGGACAGTGCATCGATTGCTTTCATGTCTCTTCCTCCTAAGAACTGTGCTTGTTTTTACATTTGTTTTATTGATGTTAGGGTCAAAAGCTTTTTGACCCCTCTGATATCGGATTGCTCCGCACTATGTGCTCCCGCAATCCTCAAAACCCTCAAATCCGCTCATTTTTCTATGAAAAATGGCTGCTTTTCGGTGTTTTGGCGGGTCTCAAGTTCAAACATCCTCCCGCAAGCAGGCTTGCGTCGGATTTATTGACCTTTTGACCCTGATATCATTTTAATTTTATCTCTTTCATTACCTCGCTCCCGGCCACGATCAGGGAATTTCCATGGTTTTTCCCCGAGCGCACACAGGAAACGGAAAAATCGAACTGGCCCTGGAATTTCAGATGGCCGTCCAGGCTGTATACCCTGCACGATTCCTCATTATACAGGATAACCCGGTCGCCGTCAATTTCAACTCCGGCATAATCGTAGTCAAAGTCCACGGTCCCGGCCAGCTTTCCATCAGTCGTATACACATCCAGGCGGCTGGGGTTGCCGGACCCGTTCTCCACCACGACTCCGGCGTACTTGTCCGAGTAAAAGATGCTTTTGATCTCCTCCTCCACCGGGACCGTCACCACCGTACTGTCCGGGATCACGTTTTTCACTGAAATAAAGGTCAGCCCCTTGTCCGAAAACGCGCAGACCGTTTCCTGGTTCAGGTAAACGACCCGTGCCGCCATTTTATCATCAAATTCCTCTTCAAAGCCTCCGATAAAACGATTATTCACGTTTTTTCCGATTTCTGAGAAATCATAAAAAACGACTTTATTTTTTAAAGTCCCGTTTTTCATGTACATGACCGACATGACGATCTGCTTTCCATCCGGCGACAGGGCGATATCCACTGGATAGCCGTCTCCCGACAAAAGCATTTTGATATTGATGCCCAGCTCTTCCCCATCCTTTTTAAAATAGAAGATGTAGCACGCCGAGCTGTCCTCCACCACAGCCGCCGTGATCCCCCGGGAGGACACAGCCGCCTTTGTAATGGGAAGCTGGGTCTTGGCAACGCCGGTACAGCCGGCCGTGCTGCATATATAGAGCTGGTTTCCCTGCTGATCTGCGATCACCGCATAGTCTCCGTTGACGTTGATGACCGGAGTCTTCATCTCAAAGCTCTGGGTCCAGACGGTCTTTCCCGCTCCGTCAATATAAGAAGCTCCGTCCTTGGTATAGCGGATCATATTCTCGCCAAAATACGCATATTTCACAAATCCGCTTTCGCTGACGCTCTTACTGGGTGTGATCTGGGGCGGCTGGCCATCATCCTCCCCAGCCCCTTCCGGGGCGTTGGCCGCCTCCGGATCCCCATTTTCCGGTGTTCCGTTTTCTCCGGCCTCCGGGGCGTTTTCTGCACTGTTTTCAGCGCCCGTATAGCGCATCGGTCTCTCCCAGGCCACATCGTAGCCGGTATACTCATACTCGCTCTGATATTTATAGAAACAAAAACCGGTCACTGCAAGAAACAGGACTGTCATGACCGTCGTCAGGATCCGCTTTTTCCGCCTTTCCCGATGGACCTGGCGGATCACCTCTTCGCTGTACTCCTCTTCATACCGGGACGGGCGTTCCTCCTGCGGCGGCTGGACAATGTTTCTGCGGAGCTGCCGTTTTTTTGATTCTCTGTCCATAAAACCCATATCATTCATATATTAAATCTCCCGGAAATGCCCATATATTTTTAGTATACACCATTTCGGGGAGATTCGCATTAAATTCTTTCTTAAATTATTCCTTCTCCAGTCACTCCTTTGACGGCAGGATCAGCTTCTGCCCCGCCAGGATCCGGTTCTCATCCTCCAGGCCGTTGAGGCGGCAGAGCTCCGAAAGACGGCTCAGGGTGCCATATTCTTTGAAGCAGATCCCATAAAGCGTCTCTCCCTCCCCCACCTGGTAGATCTCATATCCGTTGGCCCTGGCAGCTTCAAAGTCGATGGCAGGACAGTCCCCAGAGGAAGCGTCTCCCTGGCCGGATTCTGTGGGGGCTTCTGCGGACGGAGCTGTCTCTGAAGCCGGGGCTGTCTCCGGACTGCCGGACGGATGTGCCTCCTTGTCCATTCCAGTCAGCCTCTGGGGCGCTTCCGGAGAAGACAGAGCCGATTCCGGGGCAGAGGAGTCCGAAGAAGCCGTTTCCTGCACAGCCTCTTCAACAAGATCGGAATCTGCCAGAGCCCCGCTCTCCTCTACGGAGGAGCCTTCTTTGGCAGGAGGCGTTTCTGCCATGGTCTCGCCCTCATAGGTCTCCCCGGTCTCTCCCGGCAAAGCCTCTGTGGGATACACGCTCCCGGTCATTTCCTCGATCACAAAATCCGGCTCCTTGGCCTTTTCCTTCCGGTACTCGTCCCAGTCCGTGATACCGGCGGGAAGCACCGAGGTAAGGACGCTTTCCATTTCCCGCATTTTTGAATAATTATTGACCATGACCACGCCTCCGGCCAGGACGGCCACCGAAAGGGCACCGCACAGCATTCCCAGGGCGCTGGTCTTATGGCTCTCCATATCCGCCTGTTCCTTTTTTACCACCATCCGCTGGCGGAAATCCCGGATCACCTTCTCATGGGAGCCTGTCTCTACCCGGCGGACGTCCTTTCTGGTGATCATGTAATCCTGCATCATCTGGTTCCGTTCATAATATACACAGTGGCCCTTCAGACGGTAAAATCCGTCCTCTGAGGTCACATAGATGACCTCCTCGCCCTCCAGGCCATGGTTCAGATACATGAGCTGGTTCTTTCCTGCAAAATACTGGCAGTGTTGCTTCCAGTAATTCAGCGGGCTTAACTGGCTTCCGGGCCCTCCGCAGAGAAACCACCCCTGGATCGTGCGCTTGGGAAACGCTTCCTCCATGGCCTGGTACGCCTTTTTCCATCCGCTTTCTGTAAAGACGATCTTTTCCCCGTCGGTCTCCACATCCTCCATCTCCATGGCCCCGTCCACAAACACATACGGAGTCCCGTCGTACTGTTCCACGCTTCCCAGCAAAAGTCCCACCCGCAGCGTCTGGCTCCCAGACGGGTACAGGCGTTTTAAGTATGTATTGACATAATCCTCCATATAAAAACGGATCACCTGGTCCGGATCTCCGATCTGGCGGATATTTTTCGGCAGTTTTGGAAACGGATTGTATAAGTCTCCCATGGTCTCACCTCGCTATATTCTTCCACGGGAAGGCCGGGCCTGTCCTCCGGTCTTCCCCTTATGATTCAGGTGGAAGTATACCATGGGCCTTTTGCAAAACCTGTCAAAACGGGGCCGGCTGTCCGAAAAAGTTTTCGACACGTTTTCCCAGAAGATTCATGCCCAGGCAGATGCTGCGGCTGATGCAGTCTGCCAGACGCATGACCACAGACAGCCGGACGCTCTGGAGCATCAGCGGGTCCCCGTTCCTCACAGAGCCTACGATACCGGTGATGAAAAGATCCCCTACCGCATCCAGGTCCTTACTGACGCCCAGCCCGGGCTTTAGGGGCCCCCGTCCCAGGGTCACATAGCCCACATGATCCGCGCTGCCCACCGACGCGTCCACAGCCACCACCAGGGCGTCGGGGCATTTTTCACGCAGCTGCTCCATACACGGCTCCAGGTTCATGGCATGGATCGGCTCCTCCAGCGTTCCCAGGACCCTGGCGTTTCTCATGCCATTTTCCTTCAATTTATATCCGATCAGAGGTCCCAGGCTGTCGCCGGTGGACCGGTCCGTCCCGATGCACAGAAACAGGATCTCTGTTTTCCTTTTTTCCTGCATTCCCTCCAGGATCATCATCAGAAGACGGCCCGCAAACTTTTCCGTCTCAAACCCGGCCTTTGTATTATAGTAATAAATCTCATGCCTGCGAAATCTCATGCTCTTCTTCCTTTTCCTTCCTGGTCTTATACGCTATTATAGGCGGACATGGGGAGGAATATACAATAAAAAAGCGGAGGCAGAAATTTATCTGCCTCCCGCCGGAAGTTTTCGCTCTTACCACTCAAAGTGCATATAATCCTTGGTGGAAAACATAGCTCCCCATGTCCATCCATATTTTCCAAATGCCTTTACCACATCGCTGTCACGGCCGATGGAATACGGGTTTACGCCAGGCTCCCATTTATTTCCCACCAGGACCGTGCCGTCCATCCGCACCTGGGGATTCTGGTCCGGATTGATGTCGATGGCCATTCCCGCGCTGTGATAGCTGCCCAGCCCGTTGCCGCGCCAGCTGTAAGCGCCGATGCTCTGGATGGGGAACTGCTCCGGTCCATTGTAGATCTCTGTAAAAATGGCCTTCACCTCGTCCGCGATGCTGCTGAGGACCTGAACCTTATCTGTGCCAGCCGTCTTCTGGCCGTTTTTCAGCCTCCATACCGGGATCTCCACCCATACCATTTCTGCCTGGGCTGCCTCCGGCGTGGGATTTGCCGCGATCCGGTCATACTGTGCGTTTACCTGGTTCCAACGCTCCTCTGTTCTGAGACTGTAATCCTGGTGCACAGCTGAGTAATGATATCCGGCTTTCTCTCCCTCTGACAGCTCCGGATCGTTCTCATACCAGTAAGGATCATATTCATAGTCAAAAAGCCAGCCCCAGTCGTCATAGGAGCTTCCTCCTGTTCCGGAAGAATCTCCCCAGAAGGAACTGTCCCACGAGGAGCCGCTGTTTCCGCCAGAGGATCCGCTTCCACCGGCCTGGCTCTGGACATGGCCGTCCTTTACCCATGCGCCAATGCCGTTTACCTGGCTCCCGTCGGGCGTTCTGGTATTGGTCAGCACATACCCGTTGGAATCAAAATAGAAGCATTCCGAATATCCGTCATTGTCGCTGTCGATCCACTGCCATCCGTTCTTCGTACAGCTTCCATCATCGTTCTGATACCATCTGCCGCCCCCGTCGGTCCTCCAGCTTCCGGCAAACGCCGTTGTGCTCATGGCCGCCGCCATGAGAGCCGTCATTGTCATCATCCGTACCGTATCCACTTTCATCCTTCTGCCTCCGTAGCTTTTACCTTTGTATTTTCATCCTCACTTTTACTGCGGTGTCCCCTGGCGGTCCCGGCTTTTGAACACAGTGACTGCCTCGCTGATATTTCTCGCCTCTCCGGCGCGGATAAAGCCCTCCAGGGCCTCCAGCCGCTCCATGGTCATAAATTCTTTTCCTGTATAGGCTTCAAAATTCTCCGCTGTATACAATGTTTTTTCCTTCAGCTCCGTTCTCACGGCCTTAAGCTCCTCCACGGCCTTTGCCAGCTCTCCCTGAAGGCGGTCGATCTCCGGTTTGTTGCTTTCCATGATCTCATCCGAAAGGATCGTCTTTGTGACTGTGTCAAAGGCTGCCAGGGCCTCCTTTTTCTTTTTATTGGTCTGGAGCAGGTCCTGGTCCAGCTGGGCGATCTCGTCGTCGAACTTTTCCAGGTTGTAGACCGCATCGTTTTTATCTCTGCGGATGGTCCTTGCAATGGCTTTCATCTGCTTTTTATTGGCCTGGATCCGGTTCCTTATGCTGCGTCCCTCCCGGAGGGCATCCATATGCTTCATCTTGGTGGAATTTCCTATCTTCACATAAACTCCGCCGAAGATCAGGATATCTGCCAGATAGATCAGGATCAGATACCAGGTCTTCCGTTCTGGGACCGCAAAATAAATGCCGCAGGGAACCGCCAGGAAAAATATCAGCAGCGCCAGGAGCAGGATCCCCATTTCCTTCAGGCCCCTGGTAAAATAAAGGGAATAGTATAAACCTCCGGCACAGTACCCCGGTACATGATTGGCCCGGAACAAGGTCCGGATCCGCCCCTTCAGCTCTTCGTTTTCCTTTGACAGGCTCTGGGTATCTTCGGCGATCCGGCCCTTTACGCCCTGGTTCCTCGCCTTTTCCCGCTTTGCCTTAACCTTTTTCAGCTGATCCTCCGTTTTTCCAATCTCCGCGTCATAGCTCCGGGCGATCTCCTCGCCGCGGGCCTTCACTGTTCTGGCAATGGTATCCGCCACAGCCTTTTCCCTGGTCCTCAGCTGGTCCTCCAGCGTCTTCTCGCTTTCCTCCAGGCAGAGTTCCCTTTCTCTTAATTGTTCCAGTTCCTGTACAGCCTGCTTTGCACCGGCAAAAAAGGCAGTGTAATCCGTGATCGGCAATGCCATCTTTTGTCCTCCTGGATCGTTTGTTTTTGTTTCCGTGCGTCCTTATTGAACCGCAGGAACCTGCATACATATAGATTACTACATCTTTTCGGTTCGTACAAGGTAATATCATCAAAAAACACTTTAAAATCACCGGATCCCTTGTTATAATTGCCTGTATCACCATTGACATGGGCTCTTATTCCTGCCCGACGTAGAAAGGAGACCTTTTATGTTCCGTATGTGGGGAAAGCTCTGGAAGGACAATCATCTGCTCCGGGATACCGTGGCCGCCAACGGGGACTACTCCATGTCCCGCACTGCCATGGTCTTTCAGGCTTTGGATGAGATCTGCCGCGAATTTGACCTGGGCCAGCCCATCTGGCTGGATTCCAATATAAAAGACTTTAAGCTCCACGATAAGACCAGGTTCACAAGGGACAGCTTCATCGAGGAGATCGATTTTGATTACCTGGAGATCCATGTGATCGAAGAGTAGCCGGGAAGCAGCTTCCCGGAAAGCCTGGGACTGGCAGTTTTCCCGGGACCTGGTGAAAAAGAGGCTCATTTGCGGGCTTCTTCACCTGCGGTGGGACAAATGAAAAAATACTGGCGGCAGCTGCAGGAGATTTCCCCCAGGCTGACGCCAGTATTTTTTTATGCGTTCATGCTCCTACTTACAGTCTCTTTAAAAGAGCTTCCCTGGCTTCCTCATAGCCAGGCTTTCCAAGAAGAGCAAACATATTTTTCTTGTAGCTCTCCACACCCGGCTGGTTGAACGGGTTCACACCCAGAAGATATCCGCTGACGCCGCAGGCAAATTCAAAGAAGTAGAAAAGCTGGCCAAGGCTGTATGCATCCTGGGACGGGATCTTTACCATAAGGTTTGGAACGTTTCCGTCGGTATGGGCCAGGATGGTGCCATTCATGGCGCTCTTATTGACGAAATCCACAGTCTGGCCCGCCAGATAATTCATTCCGTCTGTATCCACGTCCTCCTTCTGGAGCACGATCTCCGCCGGAGATTCCTCTACGCTTAATACTGTCTCAAACATGATACGGGCTCCGTCCTGGATAAACTGGCCCATGGAATGGAGGTCTGTGGTCAGATCCACGGCGGCCGGGAAGATACCGCGCTGGTCCTTGCCCTCGCTCTCGCCGTAAAGCTGCTTCCACCATTCAGAAACGTAATGCAGGCTGGGCTCATAGTTGGCCACGATCTCCACCTGCTTCCCTTTTCTTAAGAGGATATTGCGGACTGCGGCGTAAAGAAGGGCCGGGTTCTTTTCATATTCAGCTTCCAGAGCCGTCTTTCTGGCCGCTGCCGCGCCTTCCATTAACTGGTCGATGTCTGCGCCGCTGACTGCGATGGGCAGGAGTCCCACTGCCGTGAGAACGGAGAAACGGCCTCCCACATCGTCCGGTACTACGAAGGATTCATAGCCCTCTTCAGTGGCCAGGTTCTTTAAGGCTCCCTTCGCCTTGTCTGTTGTTGCATAGATCCTCTTATTGGCCTCTTCCCTGCCGTACTTTTTGATCAGCATATCCTTGAACACGCGGAAGGCAATGGCCGGTTCCGTTGTCGTACCGGATTTGGAGATGATATTGATGGAGAAATCTTTTCCTTCCAAAACATCCTGAAGGTCCTTGATATATTTGCTACTGATGCTGTTTCCCACAAAATAGATCTCCGGAGTCTTTCTTTCTCCCTTGGGCAGCACATTATAAAAGCTGTGGGATAAAAATTCAATCGCCGCCCGGGCGCCCAGGTAAGAGCCTCCAATGCCGATCACCAGCAGCACATCGGAATCGCCCTTGATCTTTTCTGCCGCCTTTTTGATCCTGTCAAATTCGTCCTTATCATAATCCACCGGCAGATCAATCCATCCAAGGAAATCATTTCCGGCTCCGGTCTTTTCCGTAAGAACCTCTTTCGCCCCAAGAACGGCTTTCTTCATATTTACAATCTCTTCTTCACGGATAAAACCGGCTGTTTTGGAATAATCAAATACCAGTTCTCTGCTCATAGCCTCATTCTCCTTTTCTTGCGTGAGATAAATTTCATACATATATTTTAATTATACCATTGAGTTAAAGCCTTGACAATCCTGCCGCCGGATTTTCTGGCGGATTTTCCCATGTTCCTCCAGGAAAAATCTGCCCGGAGGATGTCATAGAGCCTCATAAAGCCTGGGGGCTGTTAAGCGCCTGAAGGCACACCGCAGGGTCTAAGGCCCGGCAGGATTCCTACGGACTTCCCGCCGGATCTCTCCGCCATGTACGCCTCTTATGTAAGATACTCCTGCAAAATATCTCCCAGCAGCTTCAGATCCTCCGGCTTCAGCTCCTTTTTGGCTCTCTGAAGCCCCTCCTTTTCTGTCTGCCTGGAGGATGGCTCCTCCCGCTTTCCGCCTTCTCGTCCAGCAGCGATCTGATCCAGGCTCTCCCTCAGATATTCAATGCTGCGCGCCAGCTCGTCCCCATTCCGGTCCTTGTCCCGTTCCTCCCTGGGGCTGCTCTCCCCGGATCCTTCTTCCTTCCGGTCCTCCCCCTTTTTCCTGGATAAAACAGAAAACCGGGCTCCAGTCCTCTCTCCCTGGGCGGCTCCATTTTTTCCCCCAGGCGCTCCCGCTGGTTTTTCTGTACGGGAATGGCAGGTCCTGTCACGCAGCTCTTCCTTTTCTTCCTTCGGGCCGGTCTCATTGCTGGCTGCGGTTTCCTCCACAGCCTTTAATCCCCTTCTTCCCAGGTCCCTGAAGCCGGGACCCGCTGCCGGGACGATCCGGTTTTTCCTGTCTGCCCGTTCTCCCTCTGCTGCCTTATCCACATTTTTATAAAAATGCGGAGAGTTTTCCACATAATCCACCAGACAGTCCATCAGCTGCTGGCGTTTTACGCCAATGTTGACCCCGTTGTCCACCAGCACCATGAACAGCCCCGACAGGATCCCCATGGTCCCATAAAGCACGATATAATAGGAATCGCACCTGTACCAGTAGGACCCGAACGCAGCCACGCCGCCGATCAGAAAGCACAGGATCATGGTCTGCACGGAAAAATTGTCCCAGTCATCCAGAGAGATCTTCATAAAACGGAATCCGTAGACCTGTTTTTCTATGTACGCAGCCGGATTGCGGAGTCCATGGCTCAGAAGGAACATATTTTCCGTCTTCTGCTTCAGCGCCCTCAGATTCCGGTTCTTCGTCAGCGCCATGTTTCCGGTTTCTTTTATTAATCTTTTGTAGAGGTTCCCTGTCACAAGCTTGCTTATGATTCCCAGCGCACATACGGCTGCCAGAACATAAAGCACTTTCCCAGTCTGTAAAAATTGTAACATAAAAAGCTCCCCTTTCTTCGTCCAGATGTTTCCAGATGATGGTTCCCATTATAACCACTTAGAAACTTTTTGAGAAGATTGAGAAGCCGAAAATCGTTCGTCAAATTCCGGGAAAATTCGGGGCTTAAGAGGTTGAGAAGCCTCTTAAGCCCTGTATTTTAAAGTTCTTCCAGCATTGCTGCCATAAGGCGGACCGAATGCTCCACGGCCTTTGCCTCAAACTCACTGTAATCCACATTCGCGCTGTCATCCGCCTTATCGGAAATGGCACGGACGATCAGATAAGGGATCTGATTCAGATATGCCGCCTGGGCGATCGCCGCTCCCTCCATCTCCGTACAGTAGGCGTCAAAGGTATCCCGGATCCAGTTCTTTTTTTCACGGCTGTTGATAAACTGATCGCCGCTGGCCACGCGGCCGCAGAAGGTCTGGATATCGGGATTGGCCCTCTGGCAGCACCTGACGGCCACCTCCCTTAAATGGGCATCTGCCGGAAACTCCTTGATCCCCATCTGCGGGATCTCTCCCGGCTGATACCCAAAGCCTGCGGCATCCACATCATGCTGGACCGCATCCGTGGCCAGGACGATATCCCCCACATTGACCTCATTTCTAAGAGAACCTGCAATTCCAGTATTTATGATCCCGCTCACATGATACCGGTCCACTAAAATCTGGCTGCATAGGCCGGCGTTCACCTTGCCGATCCCGGAGCGGACCACGACCACAGCCTTTCCTTTAATGGTTCCCTGGTAAAATGTCATCCCTGCCACGGTCTGGATCTCCGGATCCTCCATCATCTCACGGAGTTTTTTCACTTCCACATCCATTGCTCCAATAATTCCCAGCATCTTCCTTGTCCTCCTGTAAACTTTATACGTAATACTTGTCGTAACCGTTCAGCCATGCGGAGATATTAACGGGAAAATGCGTTGAAAACTTGTTTTCATCAGCATTTTCCCGTTAATATCTCCATAGGGCAGACGCCCGGCGCTTCTTGGCCGCTGTAAGCGGTCAAGAAGATGCATGGATGAACTGTTATTAATTGTCCTTATTATACGGAATCAGATCTGGAAAATCAAGGCGGAGTTCATTTTGGCAGGTTTGCCAGGGAAATTACAGCCGTTCAGCAGGAATAGATTTCTTTGCTTGACAGGACGCCCCATGGCTGAGTATAATCGGATTTGCAGACAGTCATGGGAAATTTTTCATTCCCCTTATTTATATTCAGGAGGTATTTCCAATGGTTTATACGACCCAGGGCACATGTTCCCGCCAGATTACTTTTGATGTTGTAGACAATAAGCTGACCAATGTCCGCTTTCTCGGCGGCTGCTCCGGCAATACCCAGGGAGTTTCCAAGCTGGTAGAGGGCATGGATATCGACGAAGTGATTAAAAGAACCGACGGCATCCTTTGCGGCGCCCGCCCCACTTCTTGCCCCGATCAGCTCGCCAGGGCATTAAAGCAGTACAAAGCCCAGCAGAATTCCTAAACCAGGAAAGCTTTGCGGCATCTGACAATAAGGATTTAGAAATGTCAAAAGCCTGGAGTCCCATTTCTCCAGGCTTTTTTTCCAGTTCATTTTTTAGAGAGGGATTGTCATTCCGGCATGACCTTCCAAAACGCCAATCCCTTGTCCGTTCTGTTGATGAGAAATATATTTTTGTATTGTCGTATCGTAATGATCCCCATAGATCATCTCCCTTCAAAAATATGTATTTATATAATTAGGCCTAAATTATATACAGGATTAATTGGAATTAGTCTTTGGTGATGAGAACGCCGTGGGTTTCAGTTGCACAGCCCTCAATCTCATCTCCGATTTCTACCATGTGAAGGCCGCGGGCGCGGTAATAGCGGTTAGTCGCAACATTTTTAATGGTGATAGTATCTGTCATCATTGAGAGTTCTCCGCCCTCTTCCTCTTTAGTACGTTCAAACTCCCAGTAATCAACTTGAACCCAATCCTGTCTTCCCTCATCCCATTGATCCAAGAAAACAGTATGGCGAATTCGATCTACATTTACATGTGCAAATGTATCTACACAAATATAGATGCTTCCATTCTCTTGGTTTGTTATTTCTAAAATACCATTTGAAAGGAACTCTCCCCTTGATGGATACCAGATGACATCTTTAGAAAACTTTTCGTCTGGGCCTAGCAATATACTCTGGTTATGATGTCCTGGTACGGTATCCCATGTCAGTTCTGCCGCATATGATATGGATGTAATCCCCAACACAGCAGTTAAAACGAGCATAATTAAAAATACACCTTTCTTCATTATTTTCCTCCTTTGTATTGTCTATATTAATGATAACGTTTAAAGGAATCTATTTGTGACCAAAATTTAAAAATAAATTATATTTTTTACTATTTTCTCGAATTCCTCCTGTGGAATTTTCCCACTCAGTAAATAATATGTATCTTCATAATAAAATTTTGCCTCGTACTCCGTCTCCGCTTTTCCTAATTGATTTTCCTTAATTTCAATTTCTTGATTTATCCATTCATTTACTACTTTTTTGGTTTCTCGCTTTCGATCTGACTTTACTATAACAGAGGAAGATTTATCCTTCTTTCCCTGTACAAAATATACTTTACCCCCATTATATTCGAATTGAAGAACTGCTCGATTTTGGCTAATTATAAGGTCCCGCAATACAAGATTCGAAGGAACATACCCTAACTTTACCATTGTAATATCTAATTCTTCATTAATTCGTATATATGCCTCTTCTAGCTGGCTCATCTCCACCTTGTTTCTATCATTATTGAAAATAAGGTCATCGACGTTCCCTTTCCATCCCCTAAAAAAATAATTCTTCTCCCCCACTGCCGTCACGCCCAGTGCTCCGACAAACACAGCCACCAGCGCGGCCACAAGAAATACCTTCTTTTTCCCAAGTCGCCGTATCTTTTTCTTATTTTTATCCGTTCCATCTGCACCCATTCCGCCTCCGGCGGCATCCATACCAGGCACAGTCATATTGTCCTGTACCGCATCCTCAGACAGATTTTCCTTTTCCCGCTCTTCCCTCTCCATTTCCATGAACCGCCGGAACATACGCTCTTCGGCTCCGGGGAACTCTGAAGCATCCAGAGAAGCCTCCGCTTCTTCCAGCTCCTTTAAAAGCTGCTCGTCGGTTGCCCCATATGCTGTCTGAAGACATTTTTTCAGTTTTTCATCTTCCTGTCTTTCTTTGTCTGTCATGACTCTGACCCCTTTGCTTTCCATTGGCGATTTCTTTTTTGGGGTTGACAATTCTTCCCCAATCGTTACTATTAAAATAGCTGTGACTGTCTGACGCTGTATCCCAGACATCCGGCAGCCATAAAACAATCAATGTGCATGAAAAATCCATGGAGGCAATGATTTATGAAAACCATTATACTCACCGGCGGCGGCACTGCCGGTCATGTTACCCCAAATCTGGCTCTGATCCCTTCCCTGAAGGAGGCCGGATATGAGATCCGTTATATTGGCTCCTACAATGGGATCGAACGAAAGCTGATCGAAAACGCAGGGATTCCCTATGATGGTATTTCTTCCGGAAAGCTGCGCCGTTATTTCGATCTTAAAAATTTTTCCGATCCCTTCCGCGTCCTGAAAGGATACGGAGAGGCACGGAAGCTCATTAAAAAATATAAACCGGACGTACTTTTTTCCAAAGGCGGCTTTGTTGCGGTTCCTGTGGTCCTGGCAGCAAAGCATTATCATGTTCCCACTATTATCCATGAATCCGATATGACTCCGGGTCTTGCCAATAAGCTTTGCATTCCCTCAGCAAAAAAGGTCTGCTGTAACTTCCCGGAAACCCTTAAGTATCTTCCCGAGGATAAGGCGGTGCTTACCGGATCTCCGATCCGCGCCGAGCTGCTGAAAGGGGACCGTCTGGCCGGTCTCCAGTATACCCATCTTTCAGCAGCCAGGCCGATCATCCTGGTCATCGGCGGCAGCCTTGGCTCCGTAAAGGTAAACCAGGCTGTACGCAGTATTCTCCCACGGCTCCTAGAGAAATTCCAGGTGATCCACATATGCGGAAAGGGGAACCTGGACGAATCCCTCATCGGCACAGCCGGTTATGTCCAGTATGAATACGTTGACAGTCCCTTAAAGCACCTTTTTGCGGCTGCCGATCTGATCGTATCCCGTGCAGGCGCCAACTCCATCTGCGAGATCCTGGCTTTAAGGAAACCCAATGTCCTGATCCCTCTGTCTGCTGCCGCCAGCCGGGGCGATCAGATCCTCAATGCCCGGTCCTTTGCCGGACAGGGATTCTCTGAGGTCCTTGAAGAGGAACAGATGACCGATGATACTCTGTTAAACGCCATCACGGATACCTACGAAAACCGGCGTAAGTTCGTAGAGGCCATGGAAAAAAGCCACCTGAACAATGCCGTTCATACTATTATGGAACTGATCCAGGCCGTCCAGTAAGGCTGCAGACGCTACTGGAACTGTTCCCACAGCCCCTTCAGCTTTTCTTTTAAACACTTTCTGGCTCTTGAAATCCTGGAACGACAGACCTCCTCCGTGATTCCAAGAGCCCTGCTTATTTCTGGGATAGAACGTTCTTCAATAAAATACATCCTCACCGGCTCTCTCCAGATATCCTTCAGACCGTCGATCGTGTCGCGGATATATTGGCAGTTTTCATTGCTGACTACCGTTTTGTCCACTGCATTGCCAGCACGATAGCTGATCTTATCCAGCTCTGTCTCACAATCCTCAATGGCGGCGATATCCGTCGGGGCCGCTTTTCTGTGATAATCCATGCATTTATTGTATACAATCCTGACCAGCACCTTTTTTATTTCTGGCTCTGTCATCTTTTCCAGGTAACCACCCTTATAACAAGACCAGAATGATGCCATTACGATATCTTCCACATCATCATATGGAACGCCCTGTTTTCCAGCAAAGCTCATGAACACCCTTGAATACTTTTCCATTAGCTTTTGCAGCAGTTCAATGCTATTCTGCGGCATATCTTCTCCCTAAGTAAACCATCCCTTATAAGGCCGCTTCAATCCTTGCTGCCGTCTCTGCCAGTTCCTCTGAAGCCATTTTTCCCGGCTCCCAGGTCACCATTTCCGGTCCTCCTGCGTAACGGGGGATCACGTGTACATGGAAATGAAAGACCGTCTGTCCCGCTTCCGCTCCGTTATTCTGGACCAGATTAAATCCGGCACAGCCAAGCGCCTCCTTCATTGCCGCCCCGATTTTAGCTGCCAGCGGAAGGACCCTGGCCGCCACCTTCTCGTCCAGTTCGCAGACGTCCTTAAAATGTTCCTTTGGAAGGATCAGGGCATGCCCTCTGGATGCCGGTCCCAGATCAAGGATCACACGAAAATCCTCATCCTCGTAGATCGTAGCCGATGGAATCTCACCATTGGCAATTTTACAAAAAATACAATCCTTATCTTTCATTCCAAACTCCTCCATCATCCATTTTTTTCTTTGGTTTTCGATATAAAAGGATCCCCAGAAGGATTCCCAGGATCAATCCGGCCACATGGGCTGCATTATCTACACCCGAACTGGTGAGCCCCATATACAGGGAAAGAACGATCATAACGGCTAACTGCTTCGTCTGCAGATCCTCCAGACGTCCCTTATTGACAGCCACCGCATAAAACAGTCCGCCGATCACTCCAAAGATCGCCCCTGATGCTCCGGCAGATACCACCATAGGGTCCTTATTTCCTATCATCATGGAGATCCAGTTGGCTCCGATTCCGCTGAACAGGTACAGGATCAGATATTTTACATGTCCCAGGGCCCTTTCCAGGTTATCCCCCAGAGCAAACAGAACGATCATGTTATTCACCAGGTGGCTGATTCCAAAATGCATGAACATGGCCGTTAGAAGACGGTAATATTCCCCGTCTTCCATGACTGCCGCCTTCAGCATTGCCCCTTTCGTATACATAAAATATGCATCCTCAGAGGATCCGGCCACCTCCAGGTATAAAAAAACCAGAGCGTTCACCGCCATCAGTATCCAGTTTATATATGACTTTTTCCCGGCGGTACCTTCCATTCCCTCAGCCCTTTCCTGCCGTCATAATATCATACCTTTTACAGTCCCGCAATGGAACGTAACTGGATAAGCCTAGTCCATGATACCCAGGCCCCTCGCCACAATCGTGATAAAATCCTGAACATTGGTCACCATGGTAGTGGCTGACAGGCTTCCTCTGTCCAGAAGCTTATTGACTACAAATTCGTCTGCATCTACTGTATAAAGATACAGCGGCCGTATGGTGCCATCTTCCAGGACCCTGAACGACGGCGTCATATTGCCTGTGGCAATGGTATGGAGCATGGTAGCCAGACAGATAACACAGGTGGATTTTTTTACAAGCTGTCTCATGGCCCTCTGGCCTGCATAAGCGTCTCCGATCACCTCCGGCATCGGACCGTCATCACGGATCGATCCCGTCAGTACAAAAGGAACCTGCTTCTTTACACAGCTGTATATGATCCCATTGTCGATTTTGTAATCTTCAATGAACTGGGGGATCGATCCGCTCCTGCGGACCCGGTTGATCACGTCCAGATGGTTATAATGGCCATTGGGCATGGAAACCTGGGTATAGATATCCTGTCCCAGGGCCGTATGGAGGAGAGCCCCCTCCAGATCATGGGTCGCCAACGCATTTCCAGCCATCAGTCCATGGGCATACCCATTCTCCACAAGCGCCTGCATCGCTTTTCTGACATTATGATCAAAGGAAAATGCCGGTCCCATGACCCATAAGATATTTCCATGCTCCTTCTCATATTTCAAGAGCTCCAGGAGATTATCGTAATCTCTGGCATAGGACGTTTCTCTGCTGCGCCCCTGCCGGAACACGAACTTTTCCTTTTCAGACGTTTCTTCGGTCTCAAAGCCTGTATTATGGACATAAATTCCCTCCTGGCACTGTTCGCTGCGGCCCAGGATCACCTTCTGCCCTTGTTTCAGGTTTCTGTTTTCCACCACCTCCAGGTGTCCATCCTCACAGATCACCACGCTGGAATCCATGCGGCTTTCTTCCGCCAGCACCCACCGGCCGCCGATCTTAAAATATTCCGGATACATGGATGTACTGTGGAAATATTCCGGTGCAACTCCATCTTTTTCCACAAGCTCCCATTTTACCTCTGGCGCGCTCACAAACTGAGGGAGCGAAAAGTCCGGGTGATGGTATTCTGGTAATTTGAATGGCATGTCATTCCTCCTCTCGCCCGCTTCACGCGGATATATTTTTTTCATTATATCATAAATCCCTATTCTTTTGGTGCACATTGGAATTATAAAATGAAAATTTTTAGTCCGCCGCCCGCATGCTCTGCGTATCTGGTTCCGAGAAAGGACGATCACTCGGGTCTTACCGGAACCGGAACCTTCTTCCAGCGATCTCCACTTCGCTGCCCGACTCAAGGCTGCACGTCTCATTGGCCTCCAGAAGTCTTCCATTTACTTTTGTTCCATTAGTAGAATTCAGGTCTGTAATGGTATAGGCTCCGTCCTTCTCTTCTATTTTTACATGAAGCCGGCTGACGCCCGGCTCATTCAGACAAAAATCTGCCATTTCCCGGCTTTTCCCGATCAGGAATGGAAAATATGTCAGAGGGATCTCCAGGTTTCCGGAAAATGCTGTCAGCTTCCGGCTTTCTATTTCCAAAGGCCTGGCTGCCAGAAGGATCGTCTGGAACTCCTCTTCCTTTTCTTCCCTCTGTTCTGCAGCAGGCCGGCTGGAAATTCTCCCCGCATCCGCCTCCTCTTCCCTAAAATATACCTCCCATGGTTCTGTCTTTTCCCGGTCCTCCCCCTCTGGACCACGCTCCTCCTGCCGCCTGGAATCCGCCTTCCCTTTCCCAGTTCCGGCCTTCACCCCCGACAACAGAAACACTTCCACTGCCAAAAGGACCATCTCTGCAGCCCCCAGGATCCATTTATACTGAAACAGGCCATGGATTCCAAAAAGAGCAGCTGCAGCCGCCGGAAGAACTGCCATAAGTATTCCGACGGCTATGGCCACTGTCTTTAAGACCTTATCCCTCTCCCCTCCCCTTCCATGGTCTGATCCGCAGACCCTTGAAGAGGATTTTTCTGTCCTTCTCTCATTCATCCATTCCCCAGATCCCCGCGCTCCGTTTTCTGTATCCATTTTCCATGGATCCTGCCTTTTTTCCTCCTCCGTTCCGGTCTGCCCGCCTGTACGGTTCCTGGAGACCTCTTTTTCTTCCGCTTCGCCGTTTTTTCCAGCCTCTGACTCTGCCCTGGCCTTTTCCAGACACTTTCCAATCTCCTCAAGTCCGAAATTCTCTTTTCTGGACTCACGGAAAATGGCAAATGCCAGCACCACGGCCTCCCCGTCCCTGTGGTCCACGTGATCCAGCAGATATTGAGACAGTTCACGGAATCCATGGGAAAAATCCCATATGCCCCCAGGTACCAGGCAGAACGAGCATTGGAAGGAATCTGGATCCACATAGATCATTTCCGGGGTCAGATCCATGGATTTTTCGTCTAAAAGGTATCTCTCTGTCTGCTTCAGAGAAAATAAAAGATCTGCCGCCAGCCGTTCCAGTTCTTTTCCCCTTAAATTTCTGTGTTCCAGGATCCTCCCCAGCGGCTGTCTGGACGTAACATCATAATAGAACCACCGCTCCCCATCCACCTGCTTTTCTCGAAATGGAAGAAAGCCCGGGATCCTGTTTTCTGTCAGCATCCGCACCGTATATTCTTCATTTTTTCCCGGTCCCGGCTTCAGGACCATATAATTCCGGTTCATTTCCCGTCTGAACTCCACTTCCCCCATCATCCTGGCCATTCCCCATTTCTGTCAGGGCCGCTGTCCTCCGTAAAAATAGCTCCGGACGGAACGCTCCCCTTTCTATTTCCAGCGCCCACGCTCCAGCAGACGCATATCCCGAAATCTTTCCTGTTTTTCTTTTAAGCCTGGCGCTGTATTTCCCCAGCCAGAGCCTGGGATTTCCCTGTTCCTCTGCCTGCCCGGTAAAATAAGTATCCTCTTTCTTTTCATCCCTGTTATAGGAGGCCCGTTCCAGAGCCTCTTCCAGGATCATAGAACCGGTTATCTCATCATGGATCGTATAGGCCTCTTTTATGGTCATTCCCATAACCATAAAGACCAGACCAAGGACCAGCGCCGCCTCCACCGTAAAGCTGGCCGCAAGCCGCCGTTCTTTTTTCAGGAAAGCACCAGCCAGAGTCCCACTGGAAGCAGAAAGGGGAGGAACGGAAGCCTTTTCTGCCGGACGCCGACACCTCCGATGAAGGATGCGGCCATATATGCAAGGCTGTACACACTGAAAAAAATGAGCCCCGATAAAAAAAGCATAAAATTTTCTGCTGGCTCCAGAAAAAAACCGGTCACAATAAAAAACCATCCGTCTCCCTCCCCGATTCCTCCATCCGTGATCTGTCCCAGTATCAGAAGAAAGATCCCTACCGCTGCTGATGACAGCAGCCCAAGTACACTGCGCCCGGAAAGCAATGAAACGGCTGCGCCAAGGCTCCCTGCCGCCGCCAGGAACCCCTGCCCCACTGTCCTGCTCCGGAGATCCTGCCAGACCGCCCACACCAGAAATATCAGAAATATCCATTTTCCCATTCAGTTAACCGCCTCCCTCTGCTTTCTTTCTGGATGCACAGTAAGAGCATACGCCCAGGTGTCCCACATCCTCCAGATCCACTTTCCGGACGTAGGAGACCATGGAGCTGCAGGCCCGGTTAAAATGATAATGCCCGCCTCCTGCGGTCACATACACCGTCCGGTCCCCATGCCCGGAGTCCGCACACCGGGAGCAGGGGCGGTAACGCTCTCCGAACTGGTTTGTCATTTTTTCTGCCTGATTTAAGGATACAGCTTCATATGCATTGGAAATATAATGGCAGTCCCTATACAAGTGGTACCTGCCCATACCTGCTCCCACATACACGGCATGTCCGTTTCCCTCACCGGCTTCTGTCGTATGCTCTCCCGACTCCATCAGCTTTCCTTCCAGACCGATCCATCCCCTCCTTCTGGAAGCTGCCTTCATGGTAATTCCCTGTCTGTATACAGGAAAGAATGGGATCCTTTCCGTATATTCCACTTCCAGGCAGATATTTCCCGATGGATCCGGAGCCTTTGCATCCTTCACAGTCACATGGTCCACAAGCTTTTCTGCTTTTCCCTGGATCCACAGTCCGGCTGCTGCTCCAGAAAGAAGCTCCACATATCCACTGGATAGACCGCCTTCCCCGTCCACAGCTCCACCTGCGGAGCCGGATCCATTTCCAGTCCCCTCACCGCTCCCAGGTTCCAGTTCCTTCAGATACACAGCCTGACTTAATTCTTCGCTAAAGCATTCCAGCGCCGTCTGGACCTGTCTCTGCCGGTCCAGCCACCGCACAGGCTCCATGAGCGCAGCTGCAAAAAACAGCCAGAGCGGAAGACAAAGGGCGGCTTCCACTGTCATACTGGCAGAGACGCGCCGGGAATGTCCGGAGATGAATGGCAGTACCCTCTTTCCCAGGATAAAAACAATATTTATTAAGGGGAGAATGCAAGGTACTTGGAGAGACATTGCACACTGGTAATGCAATTTGGATTTTAGAAATGTGCCTTTCAGCATATGAGAATGAAAATCTGAAAAAGAGGGCACCGCCATTCACCTCCGTTCTTAATACGCCCAGGCTGTCTCCACAGTCTGCCAGTACTCACCCTTCATAAGAAACAAATGCCGTTGGGATATCTCTGTGCGGATCTCCACCTCACAGGCACAGGCATCCGTCGAAAAGTCCTTCTGTTTTTTTCTTACATTCCACTGGATCACATCCATCATCCTGTAATTTCTCACAGCCTTATCCTCCAGGAACAGCAGGATCCTGATATAATCCTCATATCCGCTGCCGGAAGCTTCCATATCCGGCCTCCCCTCCAGAAACTCCATGGCCAGCAGCCCGTCCAGACTCAGATGCCATGTGCTGTCCGTTTTCCAGAATCCGGTCTTCCCGCCGTCCAGAAGCCCACGCACATCCCAGACGGCCTCTCCCAGAGCCCAGAGGCTTAAGATCAGAAAACCAACGATCAGTCCTGCCGCCGCATTTCCCCCGGAAACCGCTGCTGCCAGGCCGTCTGCCTGGGCTTTCTTATCTGCCGCATTAAGGAGATACAAAAGGTTCATGGCCGCCCGGATCATAAGGAGCTGTTCCACGGTCTGGGCCAGGTTATCCCGGTCAGAGCCTTTTCCGCAGAGAAGATATTCCTGTTCATAATCCAGGGCCTGATCCGCCAGCTCCTCACGGCTTTCGCTTTTTTTCAGAAAGGAGTCAAAATACAGGAGTATGTATTCGTTCACCAGAAGCTGGGCTGCCAGCCCGTTGGACTCTGTTTTTTCTTCAGACTGTTCTTTTGAAGGACCATTCTGTCCGGCTCTGACTCTTTTTTCTGAAAGCTTTACTCCCTTTGGTATTACCAGCTTCAGAAGGTCTCCGCTCAGCATCTCCTCCAGCCGGTCCAGAGCGCTGGATTTTTCCTGGTCCACAGGCTCCTGCACTGCTGCTTCCGGTATCTGGACCATATCCATAAGCTCCTGGATCTGATCCCAGTCCGGCCCCGTCTCATCTTCTTCCCCATTTTCCTCATGCTCCCCATCTCCTCCTTCCTCCAGAAGCTCTGAAATTTCCTCCAGACGGACAGCCTCCGCCTCCAGCTGATCTTTCATCTCCTGACAGCGCCCCTGAAATTCCCTGGCGGCCTCTTCCACACTCTGATACGCCGCCAGCTCCATATCCATGGTTTCCGACGCCTGCGGCTCCATCCCTTCCCTTCTTTCTTCCCCTCTGGCAGATCGGCTGTCCTCAGAAAGAGCCTCCACCTCCTTTTGATACCAATCCGCCAGAGCAGGAAACTTTCCGATCTTTTTCAAAAGTCTCTTTATCTCCGTTTCCATTTTTCCGGCCCTTTCATCCGCAGCCGCCTCTGCTGCCCGTATCCTTGACCGCTCCATATCCTCCAGTGCAGCCTCCACCTCCCTCCTGGCCTTTTCAAGCCGCCTTGTATGCCTTCCGGCCTGGCGGCATACCTTAAATACAGTCCTGAAGTCTCCTGCCCGGGAAGCGTCCCTTGCGCTCTCCGAGACCCCGGACAGATCTCCGGCAATATCCGGCAGTCGGTACCGGACATAGGAGAGGATCCCGTCCTCCAGAGGCTTTCCCGCATGGTCCTGCATATTCAGAATGGCTGTGACCTCCCGGCTCTTCCGCTTCATCGGATACAGGTTCTCCTGTTCCAGATAAAAATCCAGATACGTATCGAAGGAACGCCCAATGGCCTCTGGAGACTCATACTCCAGGAACAAAAGATGGTACATATCCCACAGATTCCGGTTATACTGGCTCATAACAGAGGCCATGGCTGAATTGGCGGCCATCGTAAGGTACAGTCTGGCTCCCGCCGTCCGGGCCGATTCCAGAAGTCCCATAAAAAGCGACAGGATACACACCAGCGTAAGGCTCAGAAACACAGTAATCTCTCCCCTTTTTTTCATGATCAGTACACCTCTTTTGACTGCTTGCTGATCTCCGAAAAAATATTGTTCAAAAGCTGATTGATCTGTTTTTTAAAGATGATCACCAATCCGATCAGTACAACAATAAAATCCAGTACCTGCCCCGGAATGCTTGAAAATACTTGTTTTATCTTTCACATCACTCCGATGTATAAATTATTTTTCTTTTTAATTTAGTAAAAAAGCAGACTCTTGGATATCCTCTTGTCCAAAAGTCTGCTCTCTTACTTTATGTAAAATTATCTATTTTCTTTCAACCTCTGATTTTCCTCTTCTAGTAATTCTATCTGCAGCTCTAGCTCTTTAATTCGTCTCTTGTATAAAATCATTTGTCTTTTCAGCTGTTTATTAACTTCCTCAGTTGCTCTATCAAAAATTGCCTTTTTAGGATTATAACATTCCCCCTGCTTCAACTGTGCATCTTCTACCATTTGTTTGGCCTGTAAATTTCTATAAAAATAACTTCTATCAACTCCTGCATATTTTGCCAATGTAGTAATCGAGATCCTCTCCTTTCTTCGGAGCATCGCATCAATCTCTCTCTGAATAATTTCTAAATTCTCTTTTTCTTGTTGTTTCTTGAGACCTACGATTTTATCATACTTCATTTAACATCACTCACACCTTTCTGTTGCCTTCGCAAAGTATCTAACTCTGATTCCAGCTTTTGATTTTCCGCTTTCAATTTTATAATTTCAATTCTCATAGCTAACAACTTTTCCTTATACTCATCAAGGAGTTCCGCTTCGTCTATGTTCATTTTATAGCTTTGATTTTGAATATCAACAGCTTTATGTACTTCTTCTTTGATTTTTTCATTTCTGTAGAAAAACGAGTTAGATAATCCTGTTCTTTTGCATAATCCGGAAACTGTAATCCTTTCACCCTCATTACGCATTCTTTGAATTTCTTCCATTGCTAGTTTTACTTTTTGCCTACTTTTCTCCTGGCTCATTTCGATGATTTTATTTGCTTTCATCTTTAATCACAACCTTTATAGTTTTTTCAACAACGCAATCTCCTTTCGATCCAACCGTTTCTTCAATGTGTCCACCTCTTTTTGAAGTATACTGCACTTTTGGAGAAGCTGCTCATTTTCAACCTTTAACCTTTGATTCTCTGACTGACAGCTGTTAAAATCCTTCTTCAATTCCTGAAAATTATAACCCACAACATTTGTTTCTTCAGATGGCTGCTGTACATCTATCCGCCGTGGCAGTTTGACAGCTTCCTCAAGTCTCTGACGGACTTGCATATTCTTATAAAAAAATCCTCTTGATAAACCTGTCCAACGAACCAATTCTGTTACAGATATCGGCATCCCTCTGGCACTCATATCATCGATTGCCCGAATCGCCTTTTTTATTTTCTGCTCACTCTCAGCTTTGTTAACAGCTATCATCTTATCATATTTCATACCCATCCCACTCCTTTACCACATCCATTAAAATCATATCGATTTTCTCTCTGACTGCCCTCGTTTCATCCGCCATTATCTTGTTCCCAATCTTTCGGTAATGATGTACACTTTGTAATGTTTTATGCCCCAAAAGCCTTGCGATCATCCAGTCGTCGATATGCATTTCTGTCAGCTTTTTCCCATAACAATGTCGGAATGTATGTGTTCCAAAATTCAGCAGTTCTCCATTCTCATCCCGAATATCATTTTTCCTAATCATTTGCATGACTCGATTTTGGAGCATGCTATACTGAAATGGTTTCGATGGATCATCTTTTTTTACAAAAATATATTTTGTCTTTCCATAATGTTCCTCGGTATAATCAATTGACTTTATAATAAGCTGTGCTATTTCATCACTAATTGCTTTTTCAAATGTAATTGATTTTACCTGCTCGATTCGTATAAAATATCGATTTTCTCTTATACTCAAACAGTCTGTTTTTAGTGTAAGCGTATCCGAAATTCGTGTTCCCAGCAGCTGATGAAGGATTAACGCCCTCGCTATTTGTTCATCCATCTGAAAAATGTTTTCATTCAGCTTCTTTATGGTTTCGTCCGAATAAAACTTAAATAGATATCTTGGCGTGCTAGGAAAATCTGTACTTATAAATAGGTTTTTGATATCCTGCCTATCATAATGATTTCCCACATCTTCAACTACCCTTCGTAGACCATATAAATCAGAGCGATAATTTTTCCTTTCCTTTGCCTCTGTCTGAAGATAGATCAAATAGCTTTCCATAATATCCCGTGTCAAATCTAGTAATGATATAATCTTAGGATACCTTAATTCCAGATATCTACAAAATCTTTTAGTCGCTACCACCTCAGCCATAATACTTCCTATTGCCATATATTTCAAATGCATAAAAATTACTGTTTTAACTTCTTTTCGGATTGTTATTTGACTAATTCCTTTAAAATTTATAGTCTTTACATTCTTTATCGGGTTGCTGCGGAGAGGAAATTCAAACTTGTCCAATTCCCACACATCTCTCTCCTGTTCTAAGCACCCCCCATCTTTCTGAGAATACCTCAGAATCTTCTTCATATGCTTTATTATGCCAGGTGTTTCTGTTGCTACAATTTCATAAACGCTTCGATACTTCTTACTTGTAAGGGCATATCCCTTTTCCATCATCCAACTCTTTAGCTGCAAAATAATCTTATTCTCGTCTTCATATCTCAGGATTTTAATATTCTTTTCTATAAGAAAATTCCGGATATTATTAAAATATAATATTTCAGATGCCAAACTACTTGGAGCAAGTTTCTTTCCCCTTTCCCAAACAAAATCTTCTAGGAGCTTTCTTACTTCTTCTGACGGAAGTCCCTCCAAGTCGAAGTAACGGTCTTTCCGAACCTTCATTCTCTTTTTTTGTTCTTCAGTCGCATTCTTATAGCAGTCTAATTCATAGATATGTATCTTATTTTCCAGTTTTTTCACCCCGTTTCTTTGGAATAATTCCAGTTGCAAGAAGATTTTCTGCCTGATTGAAATATTCCTTATTCGCCTGTTCGATCCGTTTAGGCATGTAGTCTATATACTGCTTTGTCATATTTTCATTGTTATGCCCTAAATAATCCCGAATCGTCTGAATGGACACTCCTTCATCATAGAAACTACTTGCCAATGTATGCCTGTAATCATGCGTCTTGAATGTTTCGCCCGAAATATGTATTCCATACTTCTTACAATTTGCTTTGAAGCCCTTAACAAATGTACCAGTCCTATATGCCCCGCCATCCTTTGATTTAAACAGGAAATCGGTAGGTTTAATATGATGCTTTTTTATATAAATTTTCATAATTTGATAAAGCACCAATGAAATTGGTATCATTTTTTCCGCTTTCATTTTGATTTGATAAACCTTAATCCATGCATCTTCCCCATCCCAATAATATGCACCTCCTTTTAATGTACACACTTCACTGATCCGTAATCCTGTTGCCCATAAATTTAGAAAAATAAGTCTTTGTACCTCTGGAAAAAACTTCAGCCTTTTTAATATTTCCATATACTCATCTTCCTGAACACTTCGATCATGGTGATATGGAAAAACTTTCTGGATGTAATAATTCGGATCAAAAATTATTCTCTTGATATGTCCTTTAGCATTTAAGTACACAAAAAATCTGTGAATATCAAATATCTGTCTGTTTACTGTTTCTGCTTTAATTTCCTCTTCCTGCAGAAGTTTGAAATACTCTGCTATCTGTTCTTCCGTAATTTCACATATGGATTCCAATGTGTTAAAGTAAACTAGAAATTTTTTAATATAACACAATTGATTTCGTATATTTCCAAGTGCTAAATCACCGATACCTACTTGATATTTCATATACTCTTGCAGCAATTCTCTGTTTCTCTCATTCGTCACTTCGTAAAAACTGAGTCGCTGCACAGGATTGCTTGGATTTACACGCTCTGGTGCAAAATTGAATCTTTCCATATACCAGACATTTGCATACCAGTGAATTTCTTTTCCACTCATAAATAGTATTTTGCGGCTGTTATCCACAATCTGCATACTATTCTTCACATTTGCAACTTTCCTGGCTACAATTGTTTCCAATTTCTTTATTTGCTCCAGTTCAAGCCGTTCGATATCATCAATTCCTTCCTCTACGCAAAACTCATACATCCACCTTAAAGGAAGTAGATAGCGCACTCTGCGATCCTTGCTGTCTTTTATATTTCTCAAGGCATAGCACAAAATCTGAAAAATTTGTTTTTTTAAAGTTTCTGGCGCCTTTTGACTAAAATCCCATACCAGTTCGCTTTTATCTTGGATATAATCAAAATCTGATGCTATGTCCTGATCCGGTATATAGGGAAGAAAAATCACTTGCCCTTCATACTTGAGCCGCTCTTTATTTCTTCCAGAAAGGGTTTCCATTTCTTTTCGGATATCAAACTGTTTGATCCGATCCAATGTCTTCAAATATTCAAGACCTTTAGAGGAAGTTTTTGTCCTGCGCAACTCACTTTCATACAGTTCTCTGATTCTATAATCAATTTCCTTTACATGATGAATTCCCTGCCGTATCAAGAAATTCCTGACATTTCCCTTCAAGCGTTCTTGCACTGTATTGCACTGCTCAATTTCATTCAACAACTCTTTATACTCTTCTTGGATGAGAGTCTTCTTCAAATTTCGCAGGAACCCAGTTCGCTCAAATACCTGTTTCTTTGTAAAGTTCCCTGTTTCACGCAAAAAGATTTTATAATTACGGAAATCCTGTTCTTCTATAAGGAAAACATCATATATCCCTACACCTTTTAGGTAGGACTCTGCACACTCCCAGTATGTACTCGGTACATTTATATCTGTTATCAACTGGTTGTGAAGATAATCCGCTTTATCCTGTGATTCCGTATTCAATAATCTTAATGCAGTCACATACTTCTCCTCCTTCCTTAAAGTAATTTGTCAATTTCATAAATGGACTGATGTTTTCTATAAAATTCATCACTGACATCCATCAACTCCTGATCCGATATATTTAAATATCTCATCGTTGTTTCTATATTTCGATGCCCAAGCGCTTGACTGATAAGTTCCAGCTTCCATCCAGCCTTCCGGCGAGCATTTGCAAAATAATGCCGCAGCATATGTGGTGTTACTTTAATCCCAGTCTTCTTCTGCAGCCGTTCCATCAATGCATAGACGCCTGAGTCCTGCATCGGTTTTCCTGCATAATCTCCCGAAATGTTAATAATCAAGTATTCCTGCTGGAAAATAAGGTCTTTATATTCCTCTATATAAAACTGCAGAATTTCAAAGGTGGCATCGCTGATTTTTGCCTTTCTGTATTCTGCATTCTTAGCCCTGGCTCCATTTTCATTATCTTCTCTAAAATTGACATACAGCAAGTGTCTCTCATAATCAATGTCTGTCGCATACCGGACTCCCAAAAGTTCCCCGATGCGAAATCCCGTTTCTGCTAATAATAAAAGCAGGATTTGATCGCGACAATTGGCACATGCCTTTAATAAAATCACGATCTTATCCTGCTCTATGGTCTTCCCTATATGTCCTTTTTCCTGTAGATATCCATGAAATGTATTCCGATATAATGTTCTTTTTACTCCCACTGAATTATGTACAATAATTCTCATATCAGAGAGGACTTTCAATTGCTTTGTAGATTCATCCTGCTGTCCAGAAAATCTATAAAATCGGAACACCTCTTTTAAATACGCATTACAGGTCTCATTATATGGTTTCTTTTTATAACTATCTCCACTATGCAATCCTGCCTGTAACCATATCAAATAGTCTGTAAAGTGTTCCTGCTGCTTATCATATGGCATCTCCCATACATCATCTAACTGAATGCCAGTCTCATCTATATAGTTCAGATAGTATGAAATGGCTCCTGCACTTCTTCTGATAGTGTTAGGTGACAATTTTGATCTTTTTTTATGCATTAGATACTTGGAGGGCAGTAACACTATATCTTGGCTCTCCTGTTCACGAATGAAATAATATTTTTCGTGATTATCTATCTGGGAATCCACAATATACCTTGCCATATTACTTTACTCCTTTCCTCTAACGCTATACACAGTATACCGTGTTACTCTTCTCATAGCTATCACACAATGTAACAATCTTTCCTTTTCAAACGAAGCATTATCAATAAACAACGTCAATCGATTTGATAACTCCCTGCTATTCCAAATGCAATACCTGCAGTTAACAAAAATCCAATAATTCCAACTGCCGCAACAATCAATATCCCAATCATGATCGTTCTACCTCCTCAACAATCTCTATAACATCTGACATTCTGCCATCGTAACCGCTTCATCTTCCATAGCAAAATATTCATCTGCCACATTGCGTTCCACCGCCAAAATCTCTCCAGCCTCCTTCTCTCCCAGCTGGATCGGCGCCAAATACTCAATAATTCTCCCACATAATTTCTGGTCCGGACAAACATCCAGCATCCCCATACAGGTATTCACAATCAGGCGATCCAACACATCGGTAATCACTATTTTTTTAGCATCATATCCTCTCGCACCGATAAAATTTGCCAAGTTCTCCGGGGTCAGTGCCAACATATATTCTTTTCTGGCTCCCCCACCATATGGATACTCATAGGCATATCCCATCGTTTCTGTGTCCATAATCCGTTCTACCATATTCTTTTCTTCTGCTCTCATAAAATCTTCTCTCCTATTTTTTCAACTGCCAAACTCAATTTTCCCTTCCAATGGCGAATATGCATCGACATCATAGCTTTCCTGAAGGATCTGAAATCTTGCGAGCTGCATGGATGATCTGGACAGCCTGCCACGGTTTACAATCAAAAGAACATCTATCTGTTCTTTCTGAACCGCTTCTATAAAATGACGAAATCCATTTCGATTCCAAAGTGGAGTTGTCCCCACATCACTGGAACTTCCAACCAGTTCAAATCCCATCTGCTCTCCATAATCAATCAGCTGTTTAAACTGACTTTTTAATGCACCATTTCTATCTTCCGGTGCATCAATCGCACAATAGATCCACGCACGTTTTCCCTGACCCATTCCTGCCTCCTGCTCCTTTTCCAAACACCCTTTATGTTCTTCTCTGTACTGTTACACCAAAACTCACGAGAATTGCCTCATCTACTTTACGCATCATGGCTCCACTCAGACTTCCTACATACCCTCTTAATCTTATCCGGTCAATCGTCCTTACCTGCTCCAATAAAATAACAGAATCATTATGGAGTCCTCTTACATGATTTCCCAATTCGATATGTGTAGGTATCCAGTGCTTATTAGGCCGACTTGTAATTGCTGCCACAATGACGGTTGGACTGTAACAATTACCAACATCATTCTGAATAATCAAAACCGGCCGGATTCCCCCCTGTTCAGAGCCTATTACCGGCATCAGGTCTGCATAATATATATCTCCTTTTTTTATCGTAACACTTCCCCTCCTTCCATCTACTCTGGACTACGAATGTTCCTACTCTTTATGAAAAGTCTCTATCTCTATGTAATTCTGCCGTCATATGGCAAATGCCCTTTTTCCAGCTTACGCTGATGACCTCGCCTGCCAAAAGTTCATCAGCTCGGATTCCCTTTCCCAGCTCCTTCTTGGCTGCTTCTTTCTGCCCTTCCAAAAGTATGGATTTTACCTGGTCAGAATTCAGAAATAAATATCCTTTCGATGTCATAAAATGAAAATTGCTGTCAGAATATAATTCCATAAATTCTTTGACACGCATATACATCTTCCTCCTTATCATTTTGTGATTTAGAACACAAGGATAGCGGCAGCCTTATCCAGCTGATCTATCTTTCCTTTTCCGCTGGATAAATATAAAGCTGCCGCCATAGTTTCTGTTAAAAATCACTTGTTCTTCATTTTCAAAAGTTCCTATTCGACACAACTTCCCGGAACCAGATATCGGAAATACTGATATTCCTGTTACAACCGATATCTTTGGGCGGCAACACTGACCAGCCATGGCTTAAGGCTGTCATGGGATTGTTCCCCTCCGAGGGTCTCTCCGAGCCGCCCTCATTGCGTGTTCCCGTTTTGCGGGGCTGTGACTGGACGGAAGTATCATTATAGGCTGTTCAGGTCATTGCAGGCAGTCTGCCAAAACTGCTTTAAGGACAAATTTTTTTCGCTCTGCACCTTTGATGTCATCTTATTGACAGACACTCTGACTATCTGCAGGTGGTCGTGGCGGATTTTCCTTTGTGCTTTTCCTTTTGGGCTGAACAACTAAGGTATCTGTATTGCCGGATATGACTGTTTCACACAGTTTTTGCCAAAGAACAGAAAGAGAAATCAGTCCCCTTCACTTCTTTCCACGCTGGCAGAGAAGTTTGAGAACCAAAAACAGAAAAATAATTAAAATAATTTTCTCAGTTTCTCTAAAATCTTCTGTCTCCGTTTGTTTATCGCCTTCTGTGACAATCCAAGTACCGAAGCTACCTCCCGTTCCGTCCGTTCCTCAAAATAGAGTTCCTGAATCAACCACTGTTCTTCTTTCGAGAGTTCTAAAAGGAATTTATGTAACTGTTCACACTCTATTTTTTTCAGAATCTGATCCTCAACACTTCTGTTTTCTTCTGGAAATTGCACAGCCATTTCCTGCAGGCGTTCATAGGAATCCTCTCTGCTAGGAATGGTCATTTTCTCTCCTGTTTTAGGATCTACGATATTTCTTGCTCTTTTTAAGTCATATTCCTGATACTGCATTTTTCTTTCACTTGTTCTCAATACAGCGATTACTTCCTCGCTGGCTTCCGGATACATTTTTCTAAAATCTGGTATTTTATATGGCTTTGCCATAATTTTTCCTCCTTTATTTTCAAAATTTGCGAAAATAAAGAAGGCTGGGCGGTTCCCTGCAACGTACTGCCAACACAATCATTGCAAAAAGGCATAAAAAAAAGCGCCGGGAAACAAATCCTTTTCCTCGACGCTATTTTGCTCAATTAATTTTTCGACAAACCGGGCAGCTATAATATCCTCCTGCTGGTACCTTTCATATGTAAGTCTTACGTTTCACGAAAGCATTCTTTTAATGGAGAACGGTTAATAAAACTAACCATTTTCTTTAACGCCCTACTCTGGATGCGTTTTAAAGTCCGTTCAGACCGTTCACAGTTTTCCCCGTATTTTTCGGTGAAAAGCCTTGTAGTCTCTGTCCATGTTTGATGATCAATTAGGTGAGTTTCTATTACAAATTTTTCATTCGGACTTAAAATATTTAGTGTCTGCTCAATAATTTTGAACTGAAAACGGTCACTGTATTGCAATATCCCATGAGTACTTTCCTTCGAAATCAAGCACTCTTCTAAAAGAGAATCCTGTATTTGTTCTGCACGCAGCTGCCATAACAGTTTTTTCAATTGTACTTCCGTTACCATTTCCTCAAAATATTCCTTTCCTTTTTTATAATAAACACCAAGTTCTGCCATTTTTCTACACATAGCATAAAAGTGGCACTGTTTTGTCACTTATCAAGTCATAAAAAGAACGCTATAGTAATAATAAAAAAGAAAAAATTGTATATTTCAGTTTCTAATTTCCTCATTTATTCCTTTTTATAAAAAAAAAGGAGTAAAAATGGAACATACTATATCATCTCTTGTCAGAGGATATTTAGATACTGGAAACGAGGACTATTTTGAACAATTACAGAAGCGGTTTGCTCCATTGATAAAAGCATATGCGAGAAAACTATATTATCTGGAGTATGAGGATAGCTTACAGGAATTAAATATCGCTCTGTATGAAGCAATCAGTAAAATGCCCTCATTAAATAACGAATACGCCTGTATTTCTTACATAAAGAAATCTGTCGTCAATAAATTTACAAAACTCTATCATGCCAGTGTTAAAAATCAAGCTATTCAGGCAAAGTGCATTTCACTAGAGGACTTTGATGGTCGTGATTATCTCCATGATTATGAAGTGGATAATTGTATTTCCCTTTTGGATTTGGAAAGAATCTTGAAAAATAAACAACCATCAGAACAGGAGCTTTTGCGTATGCTTATATCGGGATACAACGACAAAGAAATTGCTGAAAAACTCGGATATACCAGGCAATATGTGAACCGGATTAAAAAGAAGATATGGCAACCTGATTCTGCCAGATGAACCGCCAAAAGGCGGTTCACTGGGAATCACTCTTTCATCTGCGAGGAATACTGGGTACATAAGGTATCTAGCTTGCTATTTATCTCATTGACGATGGTAAATTTATCTGTCAACTCCAGTAGCAGTTCCCGGTACTCTTTTTCTCGTGCGTCCTGCAACTCATCCAGCTTATCATTCTTCTTAATTGTATAGAGCAACAGGAAAACAAACAGAACGGCCCATATCCCCTGGGACTGTATCAGCTGGGTCAAAATTGCCTCCATTTTAAATCATCTCCTTCCTTTCAAGATATATAGTAATAAGAAACTTGTCTAAAATATGGAAACTGGCACATAAAATTTTTCCGTTTTACAACCTTTAGTATTATTTCTATAATTTGTGGTCATTTCAATATAAAATGTAATTTCTGTATACTTTAAGGAAATAACTAAAAGTATTATATCTTTAACAAAATAGGAGTTACCCCATGGACAAGAAATCATTTGGAAAACAGCTCCAGCGATACCGTGAGCGTGCTGGATACAGTCAGGAAGCCTTGGCAGAACTGGTTGAATGCAGCACCATCTTCATTTCCTATATTGAGCGTGGCGAAAAATCCCCTAGTCTAGATACTCTGATTAAACTTGCTAATGCCCTTGATATCTCGGTAGATATTCTTTTGGGGAAAGAGCTGAAACACTACACCTTTGAAAAATTGAAATATATTGAAGAGCAGATGAAAAACCTGCCTGCTTCCGATCAGCAAAAAATATTGGATATCGTGGATTCTGTAGTTGCTATCGAATTAAACTATCACAATGAAAAGAGGCATCAGAAAGAATGTTGATCCTCTTTTTAACATTTGACACACCAGAAGATACAGATAAATTTCTTCTTTTATATGAGAAATACAGAAAAATTATTTATTATACATTAACGAGGTTTAAATTCGATGAATATACCAAAGAGGATTTATCGCATGATATTTACATAAAACTAGCCTCTCATTTAGATGATATTGATATAAACGATTCTAAAAAGACACAAAATTACATTATTACAGTTACCCGCAACTACAGCCTCAATTATTTGCGAAGTAAAAGCAGAAAACCGGAATCTTTTCTGGAAGATATTCCGGTTTTGCTAACAGCTTCCGAAGATATCCTGGAACATCTTATCAACAAAGAACAGGTACATTGGTTGGCGAAAGAAATTAATAAACTTGACGACATTTATAAATCTGTATTGGAGTTAAAATATGTCAATAACTTTTCAAATGATGAAATCGCATCATTTTTAAATCTCAAGAAAAAAACTGTAGAAATGCGGCTTTATCGCGCAAATCTAATCTTACGTGAGAAGTTAAAGGGGCAGGGAGATGAATAAAGAATTTGAAGATGAAATCTGGGAATCCTTTTTAAAAGCCGCTGTTATTGAAAATAGCCAAAACGAGAACCGGGACTATCCTTCAGAGCAGGAATTGAAAAAAATCCATATTCCTGAACATTACGATTTGAAAATACGACAACTAATCAGGTACTATAATTACCAAGTTAAAGTCAAATCTGTGATGAAGTATTGTCGCAAAATAGCCTCTATAATGCTTCTTTTTATGGGATTCAGTTTCGCCCTTCTTCTACAACATAACGAAGTACGTGCTGCATGCAAAAATGTTATAATAGAAATATATGACCGATACATCACTTTAATCCATACCTCTGACCTTCCTCAAGGAAAACCTTTCGTTGAGGTTGAATATATACCAGAAGGATTTTCTATTATAGATTCTTCATCTGATGGAATAAGCAATTATATTATTTATCAAAACTCTTCTGGGGATTTGATTGAATTGAATTATGATACTCAAAAGTATACTTCGTTAATTGATAATGAGCATTATTCCATTCTTCATGTAAAAATCAATAATGTCGAAGGCACTTTTTTTGAATCTCAAGATAATCGATTCATGAATATTCTTATTTGGGATACTACAAATAACTATTTCAAACTAAAGTCAACTTTAGGAATGAATGAAATGATAAAAATTGCAGAAAATTTAAAATAACTTGTAGAAAAACATGTAGCATTGGTGTTAATAAATATATAAATAGGCAATTACGAAACTCACTGACTAAAATCTATGCACTCTGTGTAGAAATAAGCCTAAATTGAATCTATCAAGCTGGAATTTTATGCAAAATGGACATAAAAATTCAAGGCTTGGTGAGGAAAAAGGTAGAAACAAAATTCAAAAAAGCTATTAGAGGCTTTTAGAGTTTCGCAACCGCCTAAATATATAAAAAATGAAAGGAGATTTTCTATGAAACTCAAAAAAATTTACTCATTAAGCCTTGCTACTGTACTACTTGCAACTCCCGCTTGCACCATTACAACGTTGGCACAAGAAAACACAGTATCTCACAATTTAACTACTGTTGCTTCACCACGTTTTGCTTATATCCAAGAAGCATCTATTAAAATAGATCCCAGTAGCACCGGTATCAACTATAGTGTCCTTGTTTCTGGAATAAGAGAGGTTACCTCTATATCAGGCAAAATGACCATATATAAGGGAAGTTCCCAAATTTATTCAAAAAATCTTTCAACCAATACAAACACGCTGAGAAAAAGCGGGTCTATTTCAACAAAAGGGGCTGGTAGCTATACAATTAAATTTTCAGGAACAGTCTATACCAAAACTGGCTCAGAACCCATTACTCTGGAAATGGAGGATTCTTATAATTAAATAGAAGATATACTATCACATTCAAAAAACATCCTACTAATTATATTTTTATCTTTCTAATGGAGACAGTAATGCAGAACAATTGACCAACCTCTTATCAGATAACATTTACAACCTATCTCTAGATAAAGGAAGCTCTGGTGTTGGATCTGTGGCTTTCTTACATAAAGCAGATAGTAACGAAACCTTATACTTTATTGGCTTTGGCAACACACTTGAATTTGACTTAAATTAAATAATCTGATGCAAAATCCTTTAAGTCCCATTTTCCGGACTTAAAGGATTTTTTTATATTAGTTTAGTTTCCATTGTAAGCGCTTTATAATCACCCGGATAGCAGATTCGCAAATTTTGTCAGATACTTTAGATACTTGGAGTAATTCACTTCATATCTAGTTCTCAGAGTTACAAAAGCTGCATTTCTCTCTGTATCGTTAGCCGCTTTTGTTGTACCTCGTTACTCCAAAATCTCACATTGAAGGAGTTAAATGAAATGAGTACAACTTCAAAGGAGGATCATTGGCTGGAGTTAATCACCCAGTGCAGATCCAGCGGACTTACCGGCCACCAGTGGTGCATAGAAAATGGAATCCCGGTCAGCACATTTTACTATCATGTCCTGGCATTGCGCAAAAAAGCCTGTGCAGTTCCGGAAGCAGTGGATGCTTCCGCACAGAAGCAGGAGGTTGTCCAGATCCCACTTTGGGAAACGGAACAGCATCCTTCAGATCCCATTGCGTTATCTATCCCATCGGTCTGTCTGGAAATGCAGGGCATCCATGTTGAGATCCATGAACAGGCCGGGGCGGATGTGATCCGTAATACCCTGCTTGCCCTGCGGCAGCTTTGTTAGGCGAACTATCCGACGTAGCAAAATTTTTCCTGGTGACAGGTTATACCGACATGCGCAAGAGCATTTATGGATTAATAGTAATCGTCAGGGATACTTATGAATTAGATTCTTACAGTAACTCCCTGTTCCTTTTCTGCGGGAGACGCTACGACCGGATTAAAGCGCTGCATTTCGAAAAAAGATGGGTTCTGCCTCTATTATAAACATTTGGATAATGGTCTGTTCCAATGGCCGTGGGATTCTTCGGAAGTAAGGAATCTTAGCTGCCAGGAATACCGCTGGCTCCTGGAAGGGCTGTCGATTGACCAGCCAAAAGCAATCCGCCCCGCCGGGAAGAAAGAGTTCTGACCTTTGTGCAAAAGGGAGAAAAATTTTTTTCTCCCGTAGGGCCGGAAAAAATAAAGCAGATGGCTTATCCACGGAACCGTCCGGGAAACAGGGGGGATAACTGCCCCTGCTTTTTACGGATCGCTGCCTGTATGTGGAAAACACAGCGTTTTGTCCGGGCAGCTGCCTGAAAAAACGACCCGTTTTCCACATTTCCCTTCCGTCAAAATGACAGAGGTACTATGGCACCGGATTCGCTTCTCTGCTGGATTTCCGGTATAATAGGAACCAGTGAAAAGAAAGGTGGTTTCCTAATGCTGCAGTCAGAAATGGAAGCACTTATACAGCTTCAGAAAGAGACAATTGAATCCCTGCGCCAGTTAGTGAACAGCCAGCGTCTTACGATCGAGCAAATGGCCAAAAGCCATGAGGAACAGACCGCACAGCTGAACCAGACGATCGTGAACCTAAATGAAACGGTCGAGTATCTGAAGAAGTTGCTCGCATCTTCCAGTGAAAAAACAAAAAAAGATGAATTTCCCGGACAACTGGATCTGTTCAATGAGGCGGAAGCTACTGCGGATCCTTCTGTCCCGGAACCAGCCCTGGAGGAGGTTGTTGGCGGTTATAACCGTAAGGCAAAGAAACCCAGGGCCACCAGGGAAGAAATCCTTGCAGGGCTGCCTGTAATCGAAGTTCCCTGCACGGTAGCAGATGAGGACAGGAACTGTCCTTACTGCAACACCCCGATGGAAGTCATCGAGAAAAAGGTTGTCCGTGAAGAACTGCGGATCATCCCTGCAAAAGCAGAACGAATCCGGTATGTCCAGGAAGTCTTTGGCTGTCCGGAATGCAAGAAAGACGGCGCTTCCGTTATCGTCGGGGCTGAAACACCAAGCCTCCTGCTCAGGCACAGCCTCGCATCCCCGTCCACGGTTGCTTACCTGATGTACCAGAAATATGTGAACAACGTCCCGCTTTACCGCCAGGAGACAGACTGGAGTGAAGCTTCCCAGGGCGACACTGGCTAACTGGGTCATCAAATACAGCATAGATTATATGGAGCCGGTGTATGAACAGCTGCACCAGCATCTGCTGGAGAGGGATATCATCCATGCAGATGAAATACCCTGCCAGGTACTGAAGGAGGAAGGGAAAACGGCACAGTCCAAGTCCTATATATAGCTGTATGGCTCCGGAAATGACGGGCTGCCGCCGATCCGTCTGTATGATTACCAGCCCAGCCGGGGCGGATATCATGTGGAAAATTCCTGAAAGGGTTTTCCGGATACCTTTCCTGCGATGGCTTTTCCAATTATAATAAGCTGAAAGATGTCATCCGCTGCGGCTACCTTGCCCATATAAGACGGTACTGGCATGACGCACTTCCCGGGAAACCAAAGAAATCCCCGGATAGGACTCCGGCGGAAATCGGTTTCGGTTATTGCAACCAGTTATTCGAACTGGAAAAGGAGTATGCGGGGCTGGATGCCGATACCCGGAAAGCCAAGCGTCTTGAGATGGAGCCTGCCATATGGGAGGCTTATTGGTCATGGCTTGAAACAGTGGATCCAGCTGGCGGGAGCCGTCTGGCCAAGGCGGTGACCTATGCGAAAAACCAGAAGCCCTATATGGAGAATTATCTGTTGGATGGCCGGTGCTCCATATCGAACAATATCGCAGAAAATATCGCCCGCCCCTATGCCGTAGGAAGGAAAAATTTCCTGTTTCATGATACTGTAAAAGGTGCCCGGGCCAGTTCCATCATTTACAGTTTAGTAGAAACTGCGAAACTCAACAATCTAAACATCTACGCATATCTGGAGACTGTACTGCTCTATATAGCGGACTACAAAAATGAGCCCGAAGCTATAGAAGAGCTGATGCCATGGTCTGACATGATACAGCAAAGAGGCCGGATTAAATCGAAAAGTTGAAGTTGGAGTATTTTACTTCAACTATAGAGGAATACCTTGTGAAAAGATAGCTATTATTTTATTGGGCGCTTAGAAAGTGTAATAGAATCTGTGTAAGTTCCGTTAACCTGCTCTTCAAATCATATCAAATCCCAGAAATGTCAGTCAAGGCTGGAACCCTTACCTTGACTGCATTTCCAGGATTTAAGACAAGGTAATCAAGCAGGCAATAGCCGAATTATCAGGCAATTTATTTGCACACTTTTTTAGACAACCCCAGCGCTTACGATAAATCAGAGTCAGAAGTCTTTCATCGTAGAAAAAAGCATTTTGTCCATAGCTACATACATAGAATTACCGCCAGTTCTTTTGAACTGACGGCAATTCTTTATAAATCATTCAGATTCCTGTTATCCTATATACCTTTAACCCTGATAAGCATTTTCCGTTTTGTAATTCTCTACAACTCGATAACTGCGGTCAGGTGTGGCGGTATCATACTGATTCAGGTATACACCATCATCATCTACCCAATAATAGGTATTATTGACTTCAGACTTAATGTAACACTCCACGAACAGATAGCTATCCGGACCGAAACAATAATCTTTCTCGGCAATAGTTTTCCATTCGCTCTTCGGATACGTGTAACTTTTTTCTACATACCACCATCTGTTGTTGTCATTGTAATCCTTTACCCATCCCTGGACATAGTTCCCGCTGACCCAGCCATCAGCAATATGGAACCAGGGATCCCCACTGATCATTACACGCCCATTAGCCTGAATAGCAGCTCCTGTATTCAATGTTTTCACAATATCGGCACCGGTACTTGGGCTTGTTCTTACATTCACATTAGTCCCCTGAATCGTCAAGTTTGCACTAACGGGAATTTCCTCAACCGGTTCAACTGTAGCAAGACACTCTAATAAGATTGTATAATCATACAAACTTTTCGCAGTCGCATCTGTATAAGCGATGTCATGCCAAGTCTGTGCAGCTGCACCAAGATCTTCGTTCGGATTTCCGATTGTAATATATCCGGTATGCGGTCCCTTAGAACGATTTGAATGTGTATAGTCAATTCGTGTTTCCGTAACCCCAGTAATAACAAGAACATGACCTCCATTATCAGATCGCATTAGACACCCCGGTGTCATATCCTTCGCCTTGGTAATCCTTTTTCCATATGCTGTATTAGTAAGCGTCGCAGCACTAATACCGTAAGCATAGGTCAAACTATCTTCACCAGGTAGTGCGTTTTCAAAATAGGATCTAACAGCACCATTGGATGCCTCATTAATGGCATAGTAGACAAGTCCAGAGCAATCAACTCCTGCCTTAGCAGGGTTGGCAGTCGCCCACGCCTGAAGATCTGCCCCAGATTTTCCGGTAGCTGTTAAATTTGCCTTAATTACAGATGGAAGGTTTTTTCCTCCCCAATGATACGGTAGCTGAATCCTGGTTCCTCCAATCACCATATTGGTATATTCTTGGCATTTACTGTTCAACGTAGTTGTAAAACTCATATTCTATCTCTCCTTTATTTTATTTATAAGCGCTTACACCTATTAATAAGGAGAATTATCATGAATTGTAAACTATGTTTTTTATCCGGCAGTAGGCAAATCTAAAATCACTTCGTCTATTACATCATCCTTCATCAACAAAACAATACTATAACAAGACGTTCTATCTATACCGTAATTTTTAATTTCATCTGCAGATGCGCTTCCAACATAGGCATATATATAATCATAGTCTGTCATATTAAGCGGACCTTTTTTATCTCTCAACAAACCACTACCAAATATTATCATTCCTATTCCATTATCAATTTCACTTTTACATTTTTCAAACGGATAACCTGTCTGGATCAGTTCTAATTCTGTCATTCCTACTCGAATACCATTTGCTAATGAATAATCGCTATTATTTATAACAATTCCCGCAAGATTCTTTTGGGAAGAATGAGTTACATATTCAATCCCCTCCCCTTTCCAATAATTATAATGACCATTTGCACCTTCATAACCTTCAATTTTTTCCAATTCAGAATCATAGACTAAGACATGTTCAATATCCGCAACCATAAATGGAGTTTCAGCAAGATAGGGGATTTCCGGTATAAGTATATCTGATACTCCTATTTCCATTTTCATATCAATGTTGTCCTGATGCTCTGACTGTTCGTTTACACTTTCTGCTTCTACAGATGATATTATTGTCACAGGCTCTTCGTTTTCTTTTGAATCTGTCTCTTCCTGTGTAATAGCATACTCCTGTGCAATTATTTCTGACATCGGCATAGACGCAGGAACCATAACTGAGCTTTCCTCTATCGTTTCTATGTTTTCAGTTCGCGCACAAGCGGCTCCCAATACACATACTGATAAACAAATTAAAACTTTTCCAACTTTCCTCATAAATGCCTCCTCATTCAGTTAAATTAACCTGTTGTGCTAGATGGAATAAATAAAGACACTCCTTACTAGAAAAATAATTAGGATATCGGTCTTGAATAAATTGGTTTGCTACACTCCAACACTCATCAGATTCCGCATCGCCGAGAACTTCTATAATGTTATAGCGGTCCTTCTCTGCATAATCTTCTGCCTGTTTTTTTATTGGTCTATTGCCACTTGCTTTTCGGCTACAAGAGTATCTATCGATTATTCAACCACTGTTTCAGCGAACGAAGTATCCATTGATGATTTACTCCTATCAGACGTTGCAATATCAAACTTAATGGTTTTTCCATATCCTACAAAATATAATAGCTCATTGCTGCCAATCTTACGCAGAAATGCAACTGACCCCTGAGCACTTTTTCCCTTTTCGACAGTTAAATTATAAATATTATCGCTGAGATACTTTGTGAACTGCTCTGCATTGCTATCCCCATTAGAAAGTGCGAAGTACATCTTTGCTGAATCTAAAGAAGCATGATCTTCCATAATATAAAGATTGTCTGACGTTCCGCTATCATAGGTAACATTCAGAGTTACTACAACATACTCCATGCCATTCTCCGCCTTCGGAATTTCTGCATTACCTGAGATAAGTGTTTTATATGCCGATTCTCCTACCTGAACATTCATAACATTAAATGATGCCTGTACCGGGACATCCGTACCGTCAACCATCTGAAAACCGTCTATGGTTTCGATACTTCCATATAAAATAGTATCATCTCTAGCCACTGGTGCTGTTTCTATTGCGATGCTTTCTCTCTTTTGCTTTTCCCCCTCCGTTTCTGATTCAACAACTTCTTCTTGCTCGATTCCTTCCTCCCCTCCGGTAGAAATTGTGTCACTTTTATTTATGATAGATATTTCACCTTCGTCTACTGTGCTTTCCATAGATTGTTCACTGCCGCCTGTTTTGAAATTATCGTTTTTACTTTGGATACAACCAACTTCAATGATGCTTGCCACTGCAATTATTACAATTACCAAAAGTTTATTTACTTTTCTTATCATAGCGTCCCTCTCATCTTTGCCTGAATTTGTGTATTAAAAATTATTATACTCTGTATTACCCCTTTTCTCTAGTGACAAAACAGAGACATTTGTATGTTATATACATATTAACAATTCTTACCGCCAGTGGTTGTTATTGTAATCTTTTATCCAACCCTAAACGCATTTACCGCTAATCCAGCCAGCAGTGATAGAGGCCGTATTTGCAGATTGCCCGCAAAATATGACCTTGTTGCCCGCAGAAAATAACTGTTTGCAGTATTCAGTATCATCGAAATATCATCCGTTTTAGAACTTACTCCTGTAAAGTACTCAGTGTATCATCAACAGACACTGCAATTACTTTATCATTTTTAGCAAATGCCAAGAGTCGATAAATGAGATTTGAATACGTTGCATCATAAGACAAAGCTTCCGTAGCAATATATACCTCATCACAGTCAAACTTTTCTTTTAAAAATGTTAGAAATGAATAATTTGGTATGTTTTCTAATGAACTTTCATTAAAGATTAAATCCATTTCCATTAGGTCTTGAACATTTATCCCAACCTTTAGTCCACAACAGAATTCATATTGAGGCGTTGTAAGAACCACACCTCTAATCCGTCTTGAGGAAAAATCCGTTTCTTTTTCTTTCTCTCCTGTGGCATAAATAATCCCTGCTTCTTCAAAAAAATCCCAATATCCATCTTCCATCTCCACCGAAGAATATTCTTCATAGGATGAGGTTAATACATCGCTAAGGTTAGCTGCAAAAAAAGGGGTTTTGTTTAAAATGGGGTGATTAGAAATCAATATTTTCTCGTCAGGCTGACTCACCTCTCCCTTATATCCTCCGTAATACTGATCATACATCTGTTGAAGCAGACTCTCCATATTCCGCATTTTTTCTATAACAGTATCATCTATTAACGTTCTTTTTCCTAGATATATATCTTGCGCTACTTCAGAAACAATTTTTCCCATTTCGAAATAACGTCCTCGTCCATTATCTGTACCTTCAGAATCTTGATAAACAGATACCAGATAATGCCCATATTCTATGCTTTCTTTAATCAGCGCATCGTTGGAAAAATAATCAGGGTAACTATCTTTTATGTACAGAATCGCTTTATCACAACGGTTATCTGCCTCTACATTGCCAAGTGCCTCTAAAATGGCGTTCCGATCATTTTCTGCATTTTTTTCCGCATATTGTTTGATTTTTTCTATTTCTATCTGTTTTTGTGTGCTAGTATCGTTTTTTTCTGAAATTTCTATATCTTCATTAGAGGGAATCGGCAGGCTGACAATGATTTCCTCCTGCTCAATCTTTGTTATATTCTGTTCTTTCTCTTGCCTGTCAATATGTGAACAGCCTACATTAACAGTACATAAAACAAAGACTACGATAATAAACTCTGTCCTTTTAAAGTTTTTTAATCTCATCATATCCAATATTCCCCTTCCTTAAATGTCAACCAGCCTTCTATAAACTTCTGAGCCATACACTTCCTACGGTTCGTGACGATTTTTTTCCCTCCAGCCAGCGGGTTCTTTCTGCATGGTGGTTAATCTCCGCCCGATTATGACTGCCAGTTCCCTCACGAGAGGCGGTATGATCTAATTCAGCACCGTAATCCCGCCATTCTGTTTGTTCTTGCCTGCTGTGAGCTTTACCAGCTGCTTTCTTGTCTTTATTTTAGTATAGCATTTCTTCCTTCAAAACAAAGTGTCAAAAGGGTGTCATTTTTCTTAAAAAAAAATAACTTTTGTTGTAGAAAAGCAACTATTAGTATTATAAAATTTAAAACATAATTCTATTTGTTTACAATTCAACCAGTTCCCCCTTATTAACAGGCATAACCGGTTATAACAAAAAAATAGTATTGAAAGGAGAACAAAACATGTCAATAATTGATACAATCATTAACAAAGCATTAGAGTTTGAGGGCATCACCGAAAAACCGGCCGGAAGCAATAATGTCCAATTTAATACCCATTATTATGGCCATGAAGTGGAGAACGGAAAGCCAAATAAAGACGATGCATACCCTTGGTGTGTGACCTATTTATGGGATGTATTTAGACTATGTGGTGCTTCCAATATTTTCTGTGACGGCTTAAAAACAGCTTCTACGGAAACAGTTTATAATACCTACAATAACGGAAGACTATTTTCAACCGGACAAGCTGGTGATTTTATTCTAATCAAAACTTCTACCGCCAGCAGCGACAGGCGTGTAAATCATGTGGGATTAGTAATCAGCAGGAATAGTGATGGAAGCTACGAGACAATCGAAGGAAATACAGGTGGTAATATTGCCGATGGAGGTGGTGTGCTCAGAAACACTCGTCGTAGCAATGATACTGGATATACAATCGTGACATTTGCAAGACCCTCTTATTCCGGGTTCGAACCTATTGATGAAATCCCTGTCAGTGCGCAGTTAACTGTTCAGGGCGTTAATGTCAATGTTCGGACAAGTCCTATAACCGGCGCTGTAGTAAAAACATTGAATACTGGTGCTCGTATTCAGGCAACCGGACGTGTTCTGATTGATGAGGATCCGTGGTTCCATATCACTGATGGCTGGATTAGCGGTAAATACATTCAGGGCTGGGTAAAAGACTATAACGACAACAATCGCTGGTGGTATGTGGAGAAAGGCTATTCCTATTCGGTAAGTGCTTGGAAGACTATTGCAGGGAAAGACTACTGTTTTGGAGCGGATGGCTACCTGTTCGTGGAATGCTATATCAAATCCGAAGTCAACAGCACCTACTATTGGGTAGATGATGACGGCGTACACCTGAACCAGTATGATACTACCGTTCCTGATTCCGGATATCGGATAGTAGAAAATTTCAAGACAGAAAACGCTTATAGAGGATAAACAATTCTGGACGGACATCAAGTCACTTTTCCAGTATACAAACAAGAACTAATTGGCAATTTCAAGAGTTTTCTTGTCTGACACAGGATGTGGTATGATAACCATTAGTATTATATATATGTAAACGGTAGATAGTCCGTACCTGTACAAAACTGGAGCAAACCTGTATACAGAGTGTAATAGAATCTGTGTAAGTCCCGTTAACCTACTCTTCAAATCATATCAAATCCCAGAAATGTCAGTCAAGGCTGGAACCCTTACCTTGACTGCATTTCCAGGATTTTTATTGTATTATAACCTAAGAAATGATAAGATACAGATACGAGGAGGTGTATCCAATGCAGAATTTGATAAAATGTAGAAATATGAGATTGTTTCGTCTCTAGATAAGGGTATTTAGTATGAAAAAGTTACATCTTATAATATTTACAGCTATGATCTCAATTATTATTTCCTGGTTTTTATTTTTCCCATGGAACAAACAGGTATTAGAAGATGGTGGTACTATTGTTTATTCCAGTCTAACATACAAAATTTATGTATGGAATAAAATAGGAGGAAAAAATACCTCTGAAATATATTATTTTCCATTTAATTTTCAGTATAGAGATGGCTATTAAAAGCCGACACTTATAAGATTCTGTATTTAGCAATTATTAGGTGTTTATTTTCCAGTCATTTCAACCAAAATTTTTATAACCAAGCCCCGCCCACCGGCGGCACCACCGAGCAGGAAATCATAAACGGTTCCCTGCTCTTTTTATGCCCGGGCACCGGGAGAAAGGAGAACCTTTTCATCCACGCCCTCAATCCGGGGAATAAACGAAATTTATTGCAAAAGAATAGTTGCCACTTCGGGCCACATTGACCCGTAGTGACAGCTATTTTAAAGTTATTTCTGATAAAAATTTCGTTTTATGGTTGCTTCATATGAACGCTTTCTAATATTTCTATAATTAGTGCTCCATATTGTTCATAAGTCTCTTTCTTCACTGTCGCACACGCGCCATAAGAACCACCCATACCAATTCCCTCTGTATACCCATCTTCATAATAAGCTAAAATCTGTACCCATGTTTGCTCCTCGACTTCTAGTGTTCCTGTAATCATGGTGCCTGTAATACCAAGAGTATTTACAATTTCATCTTCCTCCCCGGATATTAGCCGAAAAAGTCCTCCATCACGAGACAAGGAATCAAAAATAACAATACCTTCTTCGCCTACATAGGCATTTATAGCTCCCTCTTTTTCGTAGATATAAAGATTGACGGTTTTTTCTGGATCACTTTCAGTTGTTTCTGTCACTGGCTGCCAAGGGACTTCTGCTATAGTCCATTGGGATGGATACTGAAATAAAAAATCATAATCTTCACTTTCATAAAAGGAATCCAACTCTAAAAGTTGTTCGGGGCGGCTAATGTTATCTTCTTTTTGAGTGCACGATACTAGAAGAAGTGACATTGTAAGTAAATTAACAATTATGAAAAATATACGTTTTTTCACAGTACACCTTCTATCTTTTCAGATTAAGGATTTGTGCAAACGCCTGATGAATCAAAATGATACGTTTTTCCATCAATAACAAGTGATTCATTAGATGCCATGGCCCCAGAACCCGATTTCAGATAGTACCAATCATCGTTATACAGTAACCATCCTTCGTGCATAGCTCCATTATCTGGATTAAAATAATACCATACTCCGTCAATCAACTGCCAATCCGTTGCCATTCTATGATTTTCCGGTAAAAAATAATACCAATATCCATCTATTTGTTTCCATCCAGAGGCTTCAATATCATTTTCGTAGTAATACCAATATCCGTCTATTTTATACCATCCATCTGTTGACGATTTAGTAAATGGCTTGTATCCTCCTCGAGCAAGATCTGCGTATGTCCATGTGTTAATGGTTGTCTGCGGAGGTGTTTGTTCGTATACATGTACTACTTCATTCTCTGGATCGGGAACAGCTACCAAAAGAGCATGTCCACTATCATCAATTCTATATACTAATCCATCACCTCGTTTTAAATAATTATAGGAGTTCTTCAAATCTGACTGATTCGGTTTTTCTGCACTTGCAGAATAAGAACCAACCTGTGCATATGTGCCATTTTTAATTCCATTTGTAAAGGCAAGAGTTGTTTGTCTGGATATACCCCATGAAAAACTCAAAAATCCAGAGCAATCGTTCCCATATCGCGGCATGTCTTTTCCATTTATTGTAACCGTTTTATAAAAATCAGTAGCAGATAATGATGCTAAAAATCCAGAAGCATTTTTTTGCTGATTTTGAGTATAAGGAATCCCAATTACTTTTTTCCCTGCGGGAAAGGTATGCTGTCCTTTCCAACCAACTAAATCCTTACTTGGAGTCCATTCTAGATTTAACATTTCTTTACCACGAGAAATGATCTCATCTCTTTCCTCCTGTGTAATTGCGTATGTAGAAATGCTTCCTGGAGAATCTGGATACAGTCTATTCAATCTTTCTACTTCTGCTTCTAAATCAATGTAATCCTCAACCTCCACGTCAATCAATACATCTAATCCTGCGAGAGAGGCTTTAACCGTAGTGGCTCCTTGATCTCTTGCTAAAATTCTGCCATTATAGGCATAGGCTATGTCATTATTTTCGCTTTCCCAGTCAACAACTGATGTTACATCTACGTAGGTATCATCATTGATTTTTGCAATTATCTCTATAAATTCTGAGCGTCCATTATAAGGTATACTCACAGAAGTATCGGATGCAATCAGTTCTTCTAAAGCATTTGCCTCATATTTTTCAGAATCAGTGGCTTGAGAGGGTGTAGCTTGGGAGGGTGTAGCTAGTAATATATTATTAGTATTGGATTCGCTGGTTATCTCTGGTAGTGTGACTTTAGGTGATTTTCCTTCTGTGGAGAACATATGAGTTCCAAATAGTTCTTCGGCCGTCGTTGCTGTTGGTAAATCTTCATATCAAAGAGCCTCGTCAGCTTTTGCCACTATTGAGTTTGTAATACTACAAAAAGCCATCAAAACACACCCTGTACTTATAAATAATAACTTTTTCATATTTTCCCTCCTGGTTACTAAAAAACAATTATTAGTTACTTCAGTTTAAATACTTCAATGGTATCACCCCTTTTACACACAAAAAACACAATACAATTTTAAATTGAGCCCTCAAATTTTATATTCAAATTATACCATAGTCACTCTTTTTGTGCAACACGCAAAACAGATATGCGTTTATTTGTAATAACATTATAAAAATGTAAGAGATTTTAGACAAAAACCCGTCATATTCTAACCTTTTTTACGTTACATATGGCAAGTATTAGGATATTTACATTTTGTCCGACTTTTTATTCAGCTTTTAATCTCCGTGAGGCATGTTCTTCCGGAGTCCAGGCCAGCGAAGCTTGTCTCTCTTGTGCGCACTTGCATTTCCAGCACAATCCCTCATAGCCCAATAGTGTTCCACAACTGGGGCAGGTATATTTCAGACTCATAATCTCATATTCCTTTCTGACAATAAAAAAGCCCCACGCCGCACTGTCATAAAGGCAGGCTGACGCAGGACATGAAGAAGCCGCGTTGAAGGAGCCTCATCCACCGGCAGATGTAGTTTCTTCAACTAACCAAAATATTTTTTTCGTATCTTAAAGCAGCAAATTGCTGTCCAATATATTGATTCATCGCAGCACCCTTTTTGTTCACATAGCATTGCTTTTTATTATACCACATATTGTTTTATTCGGGAATATTTTTCTTACCCTAAGTTGTTTTATATTCACCAAAAATTGATACGCATTAACCTCACACTCACCTTCTTTTTTTATAGATAACTGTCTAATTTTTTCTCTGATTATTATATTTCTTCAAGTGATACCTTCTCTTCATATGTCATATTGCCATATCCCATATGCCACCAAGAAAACAAACTGATCCCTTGGTGGCGTATCTTCTAGCTGCTGTCTATCAGCGTATACAAAAGACTGCTTTTTCCTCCGTTTTCACGCCACCTCTGTTCCTTTTTTATAAGCCCAGCCTTTACCAGATCCTGAATCGCCCGCTCTACAGTTCTCCGTGATAGGTTTAATTCCTTTGCGATAGTACCAATCGCAGGATAGCATTGTCCGTCTGTATTACTCCGGTCTTTCAAATACATATACACAGCTTTAGCCCGATGAGGCAAATCTGAAGAATAAATTTTAGAAAAATAAGCCATCTGTTCTCCTCTCTGCTAATCGGTTCTAAGAGGTGGTCTTCGAGTAGCTGCCTTATGCTGTTTTTCCTTCGCTGTCTCTCCATGAGCCTTTCCTCCTAAAAAAGAAGCCTCCTCCAACTTTCCGCTTTCAACAGATTCCCTCCATAAGTCTTCCTCATCAAAATCAGACCGCCTTACTATTTCCTCCTCCAATTCCAATCGGTCAGCATATACAACTTCTCTTGCTGCCTGTTCCGGGACTTCATAAACCTCCTCAAACCGGATACCCCATTTTAAAAACAAAGGAAGTCTTGTTTTCATAGGGCATACCCCTGTCTTAGCAAGAATGAAATTCCCTTTTGGCAAGGTCTTTAACTCCTCCGGCGCCATTAATGGTCTGCTCATCATCTGCAGGCTCTGACTGGGGTCATTTTTTCCTCTGGATATAGAACCAGACAACACTGTTCTGTTTCCCAATGCTTTTGATAAGATTTCTGCGCTCTCTGAGTTTGGTGCAAAACCTCCAAACAAAATATCCTGGCAGTTATCGATGATAATACTGGAACCTTCTTTTCCATAATTCTTTTCCAACTGCGCAAAGCTCTGAATGATAGGAACCATGCTGATCCGTCTGGAACGGCCTGCGGAAAACATCATCTCCATGGATTCAATTTTTGGTATGGTTCCAATTTCATCCGCAAACATCATGACTCTGTTGGGCAGCTTTCCCCCATGTTCATCTGCAATCGTCAACATTTCCCGGTAAAGCTGCTGTAAAAACAGGGATACCATAAAATACTTCGTGCTATCTTCTTCCGGCAGCACAATAAAAATTGCTGACTTTTCCCTACAGAATGTTTCCGTGTCCAAGGTACTCTCAAAGCACAGGATCTGTTCCATTTCAGAATCCAGAAACGCATTCAATCTGGACATGGTTGTGGATAGCACAGAGGCCATTGCCTGATCCGCAGAATTTAAAGCTGCTCCTGCAAACCACTTCGCCTTGTGAGTAGGTGGCAGCTTATCCATAAGTAACTGGAACAGGCTCCGGTTCTTCACGGGGGATGGCGCCAGAAGATCCTGAATCAGCTTGAACACAGAAATGATATGGCGTTTCTCTGGCGGGCAATACTCTGCAATCAACAGAATCACAGAAGTCAGCAAACCTTCTGCTGCATCATAGAAAAAAGCATTTTGTCCATAACTGCTGGCAGAAGCCCCTTCAGAGCAGATGATGGTTTTAGCTGTAATTTTCGCATACTTCTCTGCTCTTGCCTTTGCTGCCAGATTTTCAGGATTCTTTAAATACTCATCCATGTATTTATTAACCAGTGTCAGGATATTGTTGCCATCAGAACGGGTGGGATTTCGTAAATCCAGAATGGAAATCCGATAGCCATAATATTCCTTGGCTATACCTGCATAATTACGAAACAGATCGCCCTTCGTGTCTGTGGTGAGGAAACTCATTCCAGAAGCACAGGCATATTCGATATTGGGGTATAAGAAGTTTGCGGTCTTACCCACTCCTGCTGCCCCGATCATGAGACAGTGAATATCTCCACTGTCTACCAGTGCTGTGATGGAATTTCCTTTCTTTTTGCATCCAACTACCAGCCCCTGCTCTTTTGGTAGATGCTTTCCTGCTCTCCATTGTTCCGGTTCATATGGTACATGTGCATACGTTTCCCGTATTTCCTTTTCCGTTGCAAACCGTGCAGTTCCATACTGCCCATCTCCTACCGTTCTCGATTTAATTCCGTTTAAGGTATAATGATTTGATATCATTACCAGACTGCCGATTACAGCGAACATCCCCAAACCTATACAAATAAATATAATGACTCCCTGTATCCTGCTCCCCTCCTCTCACATCATCTGTATAACTGTCTGCTGTCTGTTCATATATTCCGGCGGTGGCTTCTTCAGCTCTTGAAGATCCTCATTCCAATCCTTAAGATTTGAAAAAAGCGAGAATACCATATGGTATCCCCGCTCAGACAGGTTTTTCTTTATCCGTTCCCTTGCCTGGATTCCTGCCTTATCATGATCCAGACATAAAGCAATCTGGGAGATGTGTGGTGCATCATTCAAAAGCTGCATCAACGCATGTTCTGCCACTCCACAGAGTGCCACATAACTATGATCCATCCACCCCTTTTGATACATGGAAATAAAAGACAGCATATCAATCGGTGCCTCAAATACATACACGGTATTACTCTTCCCAACCCAACGAAAACTGTACCTTGGATCACATCCTTCTACATTCCCCTTAAATGGTTGTCCCTTCTGACAGGTCCCCCTTTTATGTGCATGGCGTGGGATTCCATCTGAATCAAACCCCACAAACACAACATTATGATATTTGACATCTTCATAAATCATGTGTTTTCCTGCAAATACAGATACTACTTTAGGATCCACACACCTTGTCTTTATCAGATACGCAAAAGCACGGTGCATGGTCTGGTTCGCCTCTGGAAGTACGAATGGCTTTTTCGGTTCTAGTTGCTGATTCACGCTTTCCCGGTATGCAACTCCCTGTTCTCCACCAAGCAGCATTGTAACTGCATCCGGAAAGCTCTGGTTATAAAACATCCGCACAAAGTCAATGGCACAGCCTCCCTTTTCTGTCGCGTGATCATACCATCGATTTCCCCTCACTGTAATACTGTGATCACTGGCCAGGCGCTTTTCTCTTCCAGAACGAAGCAGCTTTTCCCCCTGCCTGGAAAGAAAATCTTCCAGATCCACCGCATTGGCCCTCTGTTTCTGTTCTTCCGTAAAATAAACAAATTCTCCCATGCCATCCTCCTTCGTCAATAAATACCTTGTGCCGGCTCCTGATCATCCCTATGATGTCCTTGAGCCTGCTTTTTCTCTGACAGTTTCCTGCGTCGTTTCCGGTCAATCTGATACCGCTTCATTTCCATTGGTCTCTGTACTTCTTCGCAAAACAGCTTTTCCAGATGATGAAGCAGTCTGGTTGCTGCCAGAAACAAGGACGGATCCTGATATGCATCCAGATGTTCCAGTAAAAAACTGGCATACAGATTTCCTTGTTCTGCCGATGCTGTCAGATATTCCACTGCCTTTTCCCGATCACGGGAAACATCTCTGCCACAGAGATATAACTTTCCCAACACATACTGAGCATACTGGTTTCCTTTTTCCGCACATAGTCCCAGGTAATGTACTGCTGTTTCCACATTTTTCGTTACATGTTCTCCTGAAAGATATAACTTCCCTAACTGATAAAAGGCCCATTCATTTTTCTGCTCCGCTGCCTGTTGAAGCCATTTCATTGCCACTTCCACTTGAGGAGAAAACTCTTCCCCCTTGAGATATAGCATTCCAAGCCGATACTGCGCATATGGATTTCCTTTTTCCGCTGACAGGCTGAGCCACTTCACAGCCGCTTCCACATCCTTCGGTATTTCCTCCCCCAAAAGCAACAAACATCCCATCCGATATGCAGCATATTCATTTCCAAGTTCTGCTGCAGAGCGGAACCATTTCATGGCCTGATCCATATCTTTATTAAAATACACACCATCCTGGTATAATTTCCCCAACACATACTGGGCGGCTGAGTGCTCTGCATTTGCTGCTTTTGTAAGCCATTCCACTGCCTGGCCGCTGTCTCCACTTCCCGTTTCCAGCCAGAGTGTTCCAAGTGCATACTGAGCATTGATATTCCCCAGCTTTGCAGACTTTTCCCAATACCTGGCCGCCCCCTCATCATCTTTGCTGGTTCCCGTTCCAGTATGAAGCATCTGACCAATCCGGTACTGGAGTTTATCATCATGACTTTTTTCTTCCAGAACCACAAAACCGGAATACGCATTCTGAAATCTCCACTCTGCCTGCTGTAAATCCGGCTCTGTACCAAAACCATCCCTATACATCTTCGCCAGTTCCAGGCTGGCATAAGGATTCCCCTGCTCTGCTGAACTCATATATAGAGAAAACGCCCGTATATCATTTTGCTCCACCCCCCGGCCCCGCCGGTAAAGCCCAGCCAGAGAATACTGGGCATACTTATGATCCATTGCAGCCGCCTGAGAAAACCAGTGTGCCGCCTTTTCATAATTTTGTTCTGCTCCCAAACCAGAAGCATACATTTTCCCAATACGATATTGCAGATATGGTTTCTCCTTTTTCTTTACGGATTCTTCTCTTACAAGAAATGCTTCCAATGCTTTCTCATACCATTTCTGTGCCAGCCCCACATCCGCATCCCGTCCCAAGCCATCCGCAAACATTCGACCAAGGTCGTGCATGGCAAACCCATTCCCCTGCTCTGCTTCCTGAAGGAACTTCTGATATGCCTTTTCAAAATCCTGCAATGTAGAATCGCTGCCATACAAATAATTCCTAGCCTGTATATATCCATCTGTCCACCAGTTGGAACTGGATTTTTCTTTTCTGCCATTAGGAAAAAGCTCTTGCTTGAGTTCCTCCACCGCATAGTCCGAATCTAGTTCCCCTGTCAGCTCTGCTACCGGATCTGGTTCTTGTATAAAGAAATCGTCCTTTGGTTCTGAGTATCCATCTTCATTCTCTTCAAACAAAAAATGATGACTGCCAAGCCTCAATGCTTCTGCAATCACCATATTTTTGATACTTTTTAATTTAGGCTGTTTTGATAAAGGCGGTAATTCTTCCGTCTGTTTTCGGTAGGTCTTCACAATCTCATCCTCCCATAGCCCCCATTCCCGGTACAGGGCAGACACCCGGTCATCTTTCTCCAACTCGTCTACGATGTGATCGACCAGATCCTTCACATCTCTCTTCAGGTAGCCATAAACCTTTTTCCCACCTGTATTCTGCAGCCGTTTAGAAAGCTGCATCATACTGGTTTCAATTTCCGAACTCTTAAGCGTCCCCGCCCGTATTTCATCTATCCATGTCTTCATTACAACTTCCGACCGTTCCTTTAAATCCATACGAGACTGCGCCTGTTCCTCATAAATATTTGCAAAATCCTGACGGAAAATATCATGCGCCAGCTCAGAACGCATGGCCTCAATCGACTGCTTTGTCAGATACCCTTCTCCATCTTTTACTGAGTACACCAATAGATGAACATGGGGATGATGGCTTTCATTATGAAATGCAGCGTACCATTTCAGATTGGCGCTGTCAATTTTCATATGCTTACACAGCATTGCCCGTTTGGAACGCAGCAATGCCATCCACTGAACAGCACTGTCATACCCTAACCGGGCTGCATCCTCGCGCCGAAGGGAAATCACATGGGTCCACACAATTCCCTTGTGATCTGCCACTTGATTCTGCACCTGTCCAAGAACCACCGGTTCTCCCTCATCTGTAAACAGACCATGCTCACCAATCTTTTCTACACGGGGACGATGCGCCAGATAATCCACATAATTTTTTCGCGTCGCTGCTATATCAAGATTTTGTTCCAATACACAGGAAATAAATTCCGAGGCATTTTCGATTGTTGGTTTTCTTTGATAATCTTCATACTCCAGCATTTCTTTTGTCGCCGGAAAATCCTGCAGGAGCTGATGCACTAACTTCTTTTGACTCACCGTTGCTGGGAGGTGCTTTTTACTTGTATCAATTTTCTCTACCCCTTTCCGCGTTCCAATGTAATGGACATAATTTTCTTTCTGAGATGGTTTTGCATCTTTTAAATATCGGGAAGTAAAAATAAGTTTTGCCATGTTACTCCTTTTTAGAAAGCAAAAAGTGATATTGTCAAGATTAGTTGACACATTTTTCTCAAGGATATCACTGACTATGCAGCTATCTCCAAAGCCTCATAATACTGCCTACGTTTTACCATGGGAGGAAGGCCTCCATTGGCAGAGCAGATCCTCCGGTTGTTCCAGTAACTGAGGAAATATCTCCAAATAAGTACCTTTAGTTCTTCTACTTCCATCTGCTTTGTATCATAACGGTCATAAAGGAGTTCTGTCTTCATTCTGGCCCACATGCTCTCACAGCGTGCATTATCATGGCAACGTCCTCCGGCACTGTTCATGCTTTGATGGATATGATGCTTCCGTATGGTTTGACGGTAAGACTCGCTGGTATATTGTGTACCGCGGTCACTGTGAATGACAGCACCTTCCAATGCAGGATAAGAAGTTAGGGCATTTTCCAATGTATGGATACATAAGTCGGCTTTCATACTTGTTTCCATTGCCAGACCGAGAACACTAAGATCAAAGCAGTCAAAAATTGCAGATACATATAGTTTCCCATTGCATGCCGGAATCTCCGTGATATCTGTGATGCATTTTTCTAATGGGGTATCAGAACGGAAATCTCGCTTCAGCAGATCGTCCGATTTCATGGCTTCGCGATCAGCCTTTGTGATTCCGTTGGGTTTTCTCTTGGGGCGATGGCTCAAGCCAATTTGATCCATAACCCGGTATACGGTTCTCTCGCTGGGGATCTGTATTTCTTCCGGTTGTTTCAACAACAATGCCTGATACATCCGAATCCGACCATAAGTATCGTTACATTCATCCTCCATGACGATTTCTTTCATGGCAGCTGCCAGATCCTGGTACTTCCAGGGACGGTCTTTGTTTGCGAGATATTTATAGAAGCCTTGGCGGCTGATCCCAAGCATTCTGCAGTAGAACGAGATTTTTCCAGTAATCCTGCCGTCCTCTGTCTTCAAAGCCAGAAAGATCATTCTCTGGTTTTTGCTGACTTCCGACGGCTGGCAGCGAAAAAAGCGCTGGCTTCCTCCAGGAATTCGTTTTCTTCCTTGAGGCGACGGATTTCCTTATCCTGTTCCTTCACCCGTTTGCGCAGCATGGTAATTTCTTCTGACAAACTCATTGCGCTGGTGGGAGTATGGGAGCCTTCCCCAATATCCAGCTTACCGGCTCTAACAGCTTTCAGCCAGGTATGGATGGTTCCTTCAGGGATTCCTAATTCTTTAGCGGCCTTAGCGCCACCGATTTCTTTGGCAAGTTTTACTGCCTGTACTTTGTATTCATGGTTATATTTGCGTGCCACTTTGAATACCTCCTTATTCTCTTGGTTTTATTATGAAATCCTTGAGAATAAGCTGTCAACTTTTTTTATACCACACCAAAGGAACCTATGGCTTATCACACACCATGGCTCCTTTTACTTTTTATCACATCTTCTTCCGTTACATAGTTTCAACATTTGAACATATCATGTACATTGCTTGATCCAGTCAGAAAGAAAGTCCATCTGCTCTTTCGTATGAAACCAGTGCTCCCCGTTTTCCATAACTGTAAGTGTTGCTCCGATTCTATCTGCAAACTCAGCTATTGTTTCATACGATGTCAGGTTATCCTTTTCTCCATACAGAATGTGCGTTGGAACAGTCCAGGTAACAGGATGCTCCCTCACATAACAAAGATAAGCCCAGGAAAGTGTTTCCCCAAAGGATGTCGGGATTTCTTTCTGTTTCTGCAAGTCATCTTCGGTCACATTCGCCCACTGCATCATATTCCGAATCAATCTTTCCATGTCTACAACCGGAGAAATAAAGTATGCCTTCTCTATTTTGCTGTCTGCCAAAGCACTCATAGCAAAGAAAGCACCAATGCTGTTCGCAATCACTGTTACTGTTTCATATGTTCCGCATAGGTTATCAAACAATCTGGGGAACTCTTTTTTCGCTTCCCAAGGTAACTGTGAGGAATAGTCAAAACCAATTACATCATATTCTTCAAAGAGCGCTTTATAATACTCTGCCTCTTTCGGATTTCCACCTTTACCATGTATATACAAAATTGCCTTGTCCATTTATTTGTTTTCCCTTCGCAATACCTATTTTTTCTTTTTGGGTTTGGGCAGCGGCAGTTCATCATACATCGCGTGGAACAGTCCTGTCAAAAATTCTTTCTGATCAACCTCCTCTACCAGCAGCATCTCTTTTGCTCCCTCATAAGGTACTTCATATACCGGATCTGTCATATAGGCAATTGCTGACTTTGTGGGTTTTACAAGCAGTCTGTCATCATAAATGCCTCCTACGATCTTGCCACGATAATAAATAATAAATTCTCCCATCATAGTCCGATATGTAATTTCATCCAACTCGGACAGCTGCTCTAAAACAAATTGTAAATAATTTTTACTTGATGCCATCGTTTACCTCAAACCAAATTTTGTGTAAGAATACATTACATTCTTAATGCCCTCGATGTTTCTCTTTTTTCTTTTTTTGTTTTAAATCAAACATTTTTTTCTCTTCTGCCAATTTGTCTTCCCGGCTTTTAGACTTACGCTGCTGTTTCCTTTGTTCCTGCTGCAGCTTTAGTGCTTGCTGAGATTTTGTTCCAGTGCCCCTATCCAACATTTGTTTATGAATTTCACGCTGGAGCTTCTTTGGGTTTTTTGTTAGTTCCTTTTCAGTAACCTCCACAGATGGACTAAATTGCAAACGATCATATTCCTTTAGCACAAACTCCCAAATCTCATAGTCCTTTGGTTCAGTTCCAAATGTTACTTTGGAAACGGAAAGTTTCCCATTTTCAACTCTCTCAAAAATACCTACCCAAAATGGTTCCTCAAAAAACACTGTCAGCATGCCTGTCCTTATACTCATGGCAATCCCTCCTTAATGATTGAAATGAGCAAAGAATGGACAACCCGGAGGGGCAGGTTACTTACCCTGATATACAGGACGGTCGGGCTACCTACCGGCTCTGGTATGCATCACTGCATACGTTGCGTTTTTATCTTTACTTTTATAATCAAGCCTCCTCGGCCAGATTAACACATATAATTTTTCTGTTTCTGATTAAAACCAACTAGTCTTTTCATCTCTAAATTTAGGCATATCACTATCCTCATAAGGATTATAATTGTTTAAGTTACATCCAAACTCCTTTAATGATTTTATTTTATTATCTGCTGTCCATACAATCAAGGACATTCCGTCAAATTCCTCTATATTCCCATTATTCATTTCATTTTTAAAATACCACTCTACAACCGTCTGGTTATCTTTATGAAAGAACTGCTTGATCTTCCACTCCATCACCTTGCCACGTGTATTCCATTCATTAAACCAATGTTTTACAACTTGACGGTTATTATATTTTGGACTCCAGCTTTCAGTATAAATCACGTCTTCCGCAAAAATGTCATCCATACCAAGATCCTGTTGTGTAAGCCACATTTTGAACCATAGTTGAATGATTTGTTCTCTCTCATTCAAAATTCTACACCTCGATTCATTTCTTAGTATATTATAATCGATGAGTTATTGCATCGTAAAGGACAAATCTATTTTTTATCTCTTCTGAAAATTCATCACACAACTAGAGGGAAGTACAAATAAATTCTCTTTCCATCGTTTCCTTTCCAACAATATCTACACATCCCGCTTTTGATAATGATACGCATCTTCAAACTTCACAGTTCCATTGATCCGTCTCACTTCATCAACACATTTTACGTGCAGCCTGTTTAAAGATTCTTCATCCACATCATGGGTGTAGGCAATTACCTGTGAGAGCTTGGACAATTCCACTGCTATCTTAAAGTCCATCCTGGCCAGACGGTTCTCACTATCCTGAACGGTTCCCGTAAGCACAGAAGCCAGTGACTGCAAAAAATAATTTTCTGCTTTTCCTGCAAGAAGATATCCCATATAGAATTTAAGTGCTTCTGCTACAAATTCGTTTCTGGAACGCACATTGGCAGTCTCCAACAACCCGTCTGCCTGTTCTAATATAGCTTTTTCAATATAAATCCCAACACGGACTTTCGCATTTTCGCTCCCCATCGTTCCCTCCTTACCAGGTATTCACAAACTCTCTCTCATTTCCTCCAAAATCCTGCCACTTTCAAAAATCCAGCACCATTCTTTCGACCGCCTTTTCCAAAAGTATTCAAACCAGATTTCCCGAACGGCTTTGCCGGTCGGTGTTTTCCAGGGGTAGGCTGCCAAAAGCAGCATACCCCCTTTAACCTGCACACGTTTCGACCCTGCCAACCACTCAGGAATCCCATATCCCCCGTGTTCTTGCTGTTTCCATAACCTTCTCTCACATTTGCCCAACACTGCTTAAAATCCTCGTATGGGTACCACGATGCCACCTAGCTGTCCAAAGCCCGACACAGGGGCACACAGGGGGGCTACACGGGGATGTCATGGATGACTGGGGATTCCGTTTTCTTTTTTCTGGTTATCATACGATTTCTGATTCTTCCAGCTGGGACTCCTCCCGTCTTGCAGTCCGATCAGCTCTACGGGTACGTTCTCTGGTGGATATTTCTCTTGCCACCTTGTCATCAATATATTCACGAGTAGCCTGCGGGACATATTTTTCATACAGTTTCTGTACTGTATCATTTAATTCCCCCTGAAGATCGGTGTCCCTTTTTTCCATGTGGAACTTTAACGCATCCAATTTTTCTGTGTTAAAACTGACATTGATCGTAGTATTTCTCATTTCAAATCTCCTTTTTCTTTCAGAAAGCAAATCAGGCGGCTGCTCACACAGCCGCCCGATCTCGTTTCATCAGGTTCTTAAATAATGGATTAGTTCAATGGCATCTGCAAGACCCGCCTTATAATACCTCAAACGCTCCTGTTCCGGTATATCCATTTTAGCCATAAGCTGGTCATCCAACCATTGCCGGTCATCCTCTGAAAGGCTATTGAGAATTCGATCCATGCGGAGGACATGTTCCTTGGTCTCTGTGCAATAAGCGGGAACCTTGTCCTCTTCACTTTTTCTCTTCAGCTCCAGAACTCGTTCTTCGATTACCTGATTTAACTGATCCATAATCTCATCCATCGGTTACTTCCCTCCTTTCAGCCACACACAATACCGAACTTTTTTCTAAAAGTCGATATCACATATCCATAAACTGTCCAGGCAAATCTGCACAAATTTCATTTTTAGCTGCCTCATTCCGGAATAGTTGCCAGCCTTCCAAAAGCATACAGATGGCTGTTCCAGTAAGGAGAAGTAAGGTCCGCATAGCCAATAGGCGAACCACAATGCAGCATCCTAGAGCCTCCAACATAAATCCCCACATGGCTGACCGCCCCTGCAGATGCATAAGTTCCCGTAAAAAACACCAGATCTCCGGGTCTAGCTTCCTCTCTTGACACAATCGCACACTGGTCATAAATCCCCTGAGCTGTTGTTCGGGAAAGGTGATACACCCCGGATCTCGTGTAAACCCAACAGATATATCCACTGCAGTCGAAACTGGTGTCTGGAGAACTACCGCCCCATACATAGGGATAACCAATATAACGGGTTGCCTCTGCCATCAGCGCGGAAAAACTCCCATCTCCCATAGCCTGTCCGGGAGGAAGACCATTTCCATCTGGTACACTCACACCGTATTTTGCCAGCATATAGATGCGCTGTACATTCGTTTTATCTTCCAGAGAAACCTCCTGGTTTAATTCTGCAGCAAGATTTCCGTAGACCATATTCAGGCTTTGGATTGGAATTGCAACTGTATAGGTTTCTCCCTCTTCATCCTCCCTCTCCTCATACTCTACAAAACAATCTGCGAATGCCCGATAGTCCCCCTCATCCATCCGAGGGTGATCCTTACCAAAAAACAGGGCATAAAAAATCGCTTTTACCTGGTAGGGATCTACTTCTTCGGCTTCTGCCATACCATTAATTTCATTTAACACCCCATCCAGTTTTTCAAAACTGTCCTGCATATTTTCGATGTACATCCGATACTCTGCTGGCACCTTTGAGGACAAATACCCTCCATGAAAGGACAGCTGGACAGCAGAAATGTTATGGTCTACAGTCCCAGAAAGCGTGCACATAATCATGGTGGCAATTAAAATAACAGGGGTTACTAATGCTGCAATAACAGAAAAAACCACAGTCCGCCCATTCCGGTCAGATAGGGTAAGCGCTACCAGTTTTGCTGTCACAGCGGAAGCTGAGACGGCCATAAAATCACTCCTTCCACACTTTTTATCGAGATATTCATCTGACGCATCAGGATTTATTTCATTCCATCATAGCCCCCCATATGAAACAGGCTCTGCTGATAGAAGTCTCCCTCTCTTTCCTGTTTCTGTACAAGCTGATAAGCATGTTCGATTGCGTCCTCCAGAAACTGGGTTTCAAACCCTGCCGTTTCGTATCCTTGCCAGATTACATTGGAATAATAGTCAGAGGGAATTCCAAATGAATGCCCTGGTGTCATCACATAAACCATGGCCGGAACAATTTTTCCATCCAGTTCAATCTCCAGCATCTGCTTATCATAGAAATTCGGATACCCTTCATAAAGATCCAGCGATGCCTCGTCTTTCTTCTGAATCTCCCAGACCAGTACCGGCACAGTACTCCCTGCTTTAGGTTCTACGGTTGCCACAGCCCCCCTGCGGCCTCCCCGAAATAACAGTTCGTAATCCTTTAATTCACTCTTTCCTACTACCTTCGCAGTCGGACAACGAAATGCCATCTGCTCCAGATTCAGATTGCTCCCATAGGCAATATAAAGTCTTTGTTTTCCTTTCAATTTGCTTCCTCCTGTCACATTCGCATACAAAAAGCCGGGGATTCCTGTGCTTCCCCAGCTGATTCTAATTCCTCAATTGGATGAATGGTTTCCTGTCTCTGGATCCGTTCTGCCAATTCCTTCTCCCGCTTCTGTCGCATTCTTTCCTTTTGTGCTTCCGCCTGAGCCGGATCCTTCCAGGCAATACAGCCCGGCAGATTTGCCAGCAGATGTTGACGAGCTGTGGCGAATTCTTCCCCATTTAATCCTAGCCGTAAAAGCCAAGTGCGGAATGTATACTTCTCATTGCTGGTCTGAGTTTTTCTTCTGCTGGCGCAGGACTGATTCAGCGCTTGGGCGCCAATCGCCAGACAAAACTGGATATAGGCCTTAATCTTGCCTGCATGAAGCGTCCCATTGAACAGACGAAATTCCACTGTTCCTTTCTGAAAAACAGAATGAAGGTTCAGACAATGATAACGGCTGTCATCATAATGCTGGTCTCTGCGGCTCTCCCCGTTATACCAGATCCGTTCCACTGCCTCCATACTCTTTGGTTTTCTTCTGTTTAATTCTTCCAAAAATCGTGTGTCTACTGGCTGACACCACCGGTGCTGCCGATCCACGGACACCCCCAGAGCTTTATAGATCAGATCTTCCTTGGCTGCCATGATATTAGTGATATTACGAAGGGTTCTGGCATCAAACGGTTCCGCATTGATATGCACATGGATACCGCAGCTTCCATTCGTCAGTGCCCCATGCTCTTTCAGCTTCCGGATGATCTCCTGAATCGTCACAATATCCTCATAGCGACAGATGGGACTTACCATCTCCGTCTGATATTCTCTCCCTGCATTGATCTTTCTCTCATTCGATTTTTTCTGCGCTGTTATACTCCCATCACTCATAAACTTCCACTGCCGCCCCTCCGTGTCAATGGCTGCATAGGTATCGTAATAGGTTCCCAGATATTTGACTCTAGTTCCAAAATACTCTGCCGTTACCTCAGCCGCTTTCGCACGGGTAATGCCGGTCATCTCAATCTCAATGCCAAATTTCTGCTCCTTTAACTCCATTCATAGTCTCCCCTTTTAGCGTCCTCCTGCCTTTCCGAACAGTCTGGCTTTGTGTTCCGGGGCATTTACCATTAAGTTATATCGCTCATTTCCACATTTATACAGGCAGACTCCCCGTTGTGGATACCGGATCAGGTTATACTCACTATCCTCCAGCTGCAGGGTATCCGTATAAAACTTGGCATCAATGCTCCCCGCATTGAACAGAAACTGATGCGTCGGGATGGAAAACAGCGGCTTGGTATACTCCCTCACGCCATCCAGATTAAAATCCTCTAGGTTCTGGCTGGCTATGATAACTGCAGAATCTTTTTTTCGCACACGCTTCATAAAATTTCTAACATACTCTACTGCAGTCAGGTTGGAAAGGAACAGATAAAACTCATCCAGACTGGCCGCCGTATTGCCTTGTGTCAAAAGAACATCGCTCATAAACGAAAGCACATTAAAAAGCAATGCATTTTTAAGGCTCCTGCTGGCCTGTAACAGTCCTTTTACCCCAAAGGTAATGAAGCCATCATCGGTGATATTGGTATGTCCATTAAAGAACTTGCTCTCAGCTCCCACACACATGGAATTCAGCCCAAGAAGAATACTCTGAAGCATTTCTGCTGTATAAAGCTGTCTTCTGTTTTCGTCAAATCCCTGATATTCCTCCTCAATGAACGCATAAAGATCGGAGAGAACTGGGTAATCCTCCGCAGCCAGGCATTCAAAATCACTTTCGTCTGTAATCCCCCATCTGGTATATAACTTCTGCAGCATGATCTCAATCACATCGATTTCCCTGTCGGAAAAATCCTTGTAGCTTCGGAAAAAGTCCTTTAAGAAACTGATATGCTGGGATAATCTGGACCGGATGCGAAAGGTCTGAGGTGCATCCAGATCCTCCGGGCTTCCCGCTTCGTCCCAGGTTTTCGGTTCCAGAGGGTTGATAATGAACTCCCCGCTCATTAAGTCGATAAAACATCCGCCCAGATTATTGGTCAGATCTTCATACTCCATTTCCGGATCCAGAGCGCAGATATGCATTCCGGACTCCCTTAAATTCGTCAGCAGCAATTTAAGCAGATAGCTTTTTCCCTGTCCGCTGTTTCCCAGAATCAGGATATTGGCATTCGTCTTATCATCTGCTCTCCGGTTAAAATCCACCAGTACATTACTCCCAAATTTATCTCTCCCAATATAGAACCCGTGAGGATCCGTCTTTCCTGAATAGTTAAAGGGATACAGATTCGCCACACTGCTGGCCGGAAGCACTCTCTCAAACTGATCCTTAAACAGGTTATAACCGCTTGGCATTACACACCGGAACCCCTGTTGTTGACGGAGGATCAGTCGGTCTACATTCAATTTTGATCGGATCAGTTCCGTTAGTACTTCTGTCTGAAGAAGCTTCAAATGCTCCAGATCATGGGCACACAACTCCAGATATACTGCCGTATGGAGGAGGGGTTCTCGGTTGCGATGCATCTGGGCTACGATGGTAGTTACATCCTGTAAATTACTTTCAGCCAGAACAGTCTGCTGTAAATCACTGGTATTGCTCCGATCCATCCGGTTTTTGTTGGCTGCATTACTGATGATCTTCCGCTCCTCAACGGGTGTCACATGACGGGTATAGATCCGCAAGGTTACACCATCTTTCTCCCCTAAATGTGAGAGAATTGCCTGCTCTTCCGTAGCAGTCGGGTACTCCCGCAGTGCCCAGACACAACGATATGTGTTACCACAAATAAAATGATCTGTTTCAAATTTAATGACAGACGGGGCAATCATATCCAGAAATTCCTGGATACGCACATTATCTTCCCTGTCATCAACTGCTGTTCTTCCTTTTTTCAAGTCATCTCCTCCTCACTCTAAATCTCTGGTATGATCCACCGCTCCCCGTCAAAGTCTTCAAACTTCTCTGTGGTCACGTTCTGCTCATAGTAAACAGCTAGGATACGTTTGATATCCTCTTTATCTGCCCGTTTAACAGAAAAACTCTGTTCCTTCAGGGATTTTTCAATCCTGGAAAGGTACGGAAAAATATCCGATTCCTTTTCATCTTTTAACCGCAGCATAATCAGAAATTCACGGGCTGTCGCCATCTGCACCTGAATCCGGTCCAGATGGGTCTGATCCTGTTCCAAAAGACGGCGTATGACTGGATTCTCTTCCTGCTCCATCTGACTTTTCAGAAACCGCTTGTTGTCTTCAAAACTTTCCCTGCTGTTTAGACACAGCATCTCAATCTCTGCCACTCCTTTTAGTACAGTCATAAGAGCATAGATTCTTGCCCCGACACTAGATTCGGACAAAACAGAAATATTCGTTGGTTTTACAATAAAATACACCAGCTCCCCCTGTCCGTAGGTCACCAGACTGTAGTCTGTAATCTCCTTTGCACCAATGAACTGCCGTGTGGAGAGGCGCTTCTCTGCCTCTTTTTTCGCTTTTCTTTTCTCCCTGCTCATTCATACCTCCACTCAAAAAATTGCTGACGCATAAAAAAATACGCACAGGCATACCGGATAAAATCCAGAATGCTGGTATCTTCAAAGCGGATCGTCAGAAATCCATATACCCCTGTCAGAACACAAGGGAACATAAATCCCGCCTGCGTAGCTGCTAAAATGGAGACCAATCCGCAAATACCAAGAATCCCAATGTCCCGAAGCTGCCATAACCAAAGTGTTGCTTTTGATTTCAAATGGTCCGGATAAATATACAACCGATCACCTCCAAATAATAACCGCCGGCATGATGAAGCTCTGCCGGCGGTATGTTCGATCCTTCCTCTTATTCAGTTTCCTCAAGTTCTGCCTTTCCCTCTGTCTCCTGCATCTCTCCAGATACTACATGTTCTTCCTGCGAAAGTACATCTTCAATCAGTCCGATCACAAATTCTTTCTGGCTCTGTCCTGTCTTTTTGAGGTATTTTTTTAACCTCTGAAAAAACTCCTCTGATACCTGAAATGCCAGTGTCCTGGTTCCGTTTGCCATCTCTCTTTCTCCCTTCTCAAAGTGGTCTTTTAGAATCCGTTCCATATACTCGTTCAGCTTGATTCCCCATTCTTCCTGTTCTTCCCGCACTTTCTTATGCAGGGATTCCGGAATCATGGCGCATAAATTTTTCTTACGCTCTTCCATTTGACTCTCCTTTCCTCGTTTTTACAAGCCAAGTATATCCATAAAGAGATGAGATAGCTATGACGATACCCAACAAAGATTACCTGAAAACGGAAGCAGAACTACCAATCTTATGGTTCTTTCTCCTCCTTCATCTTCCGCAAAAAATAAGCGATACCACGGAGAACAAAATCCACACACGGTATCGCTACGCTATTCCCAAGCGCTTTGTAACGGGCACTGTCCGAGGCACCAGGGATATCTGTCCAGTGATCCGGAAAACCCTGTAACCGTTCACACTCCAAAGGCGTCAGCCTCCGGATCAGTCTCCGGTTCTCAACAATACATTTATCTTCGCTGACATATTGATTATTAATCCCCTTATGATCTGTATATCCAATGGTTCCTACCGTATTCTGATACGGCTCACACACCAGATCCGTAGCATCCTTATGCTGTCTGGCGCTCTGAGTCGCTGTTACCCGATTTTGCAGAAATTCATCACTTCTCTGGCGGCTGAACACTGCATGACGGTCTGCGCTCGTAAGAGTATAGGAAATATCCGACTGGCATCCCAGACCATTTCCTCCATTTTGTACTTCCCGATCAATGATATTTCCGGCAATACAATAACTCTCCGGCATATCTGAGACCAGTGGGACATTGTTTCCTCCTGTTCCATACCGGGCTGACATGGTAGGGGCCACCTCATGCGGACCTGTATATCTGGCATCAATCCCGTGATTCTCAAACAGAATCTGCTGATTGTTCCCGCCGGTTTCTGCCTCCTCTGTAAGAGCTGGATCCGGAGTTTCCTCTGTCCCAGCACTCCCCTGCTGGATGCCCATCACCAGAGGCGGATGACCACTCATCCCTGCCCGCAGGGTTGCTGTTACATCGACCGAAACATCCATACGCTCTCCTCCTTGGTCATTGAGGCACAGACACTCTTCTTCTTTTTCTGCACTTTCAAACTTCCTCATCCCCTCTGCCACAAAGGTCTGCATCTGCATATTGGTCGTTGCCATCAAAGCTCCGGATATTCCGTTGAGGTTGATTGTTTCTTCCCTCTGATTAATATGGAACGCAAAAATATCCACCTGTTTTTCCTCTGCTACTCTACTCCCGCCTGAATCCGCAGAGCTGTTTCCAGCTGTGGTGGTAACTCTTTTCCCCTTACCTTGGCTCTCCGCAGGATCCCCAAGCAGGCGTTCCTGCTCAAATAATATCTTTGGTGCGGTGAGTCCTCCAAAATCTGCGACAAGGAAGATTCTACGGCGGCGCTGGGCGACTCCCCAGTATTGAGCATCCAAGACTCTCCAAGCCAGGCTGAATTGATCTCCCAAAATGGCAGCCCCAGCAGATTCCCAGCGCCCGGTGTCAGGTCGAGGCACATGACAGGTACTGTCCTTGATATGGACAATCTCCTCGATGACCGCCCGGAAATCTTCTCCATTTGCGGAGCTGAATGCTCCAGGGACATTTTCCCAAACGAGGTATCGAGGTCGAATAAAGTCATCTGATACCCCTCGTCTTTCATCCTCTGCTCTCATCTCCTTTACTATGCGTACCTGATCCATAAACAGACCGGAGCGCTCCCCTGCCAATCCTTTCCGTAATCCAGCTACTGACAAATCCTGACAGGGGCTGCCTCCGCAGATTACATCCACAGGCGGCAATTTTGCTCCATCCAGTTTTGTAATGTCCCCTACATGGATCATATCTGGAAACCGAAGTTTGGTTACCCTCATGGGAAACGGTTCTATCTCACTGGCCCATACCGGCACACCTCCACAGTGAACTGCCGCCAAAGGGAATCCTCCAATCCCGTCAAACAGGCTCCCCAGTGTCATCATCCGCCCATCTCCATTCCCTTTTGTATCGGTACTTCACATAGTTCCCATCCAATCTCCTGTTCACTGACCCGTCTAAGCGGAATCTGAAGCTGCCTTGCTGCACGGATTTCCTGCTCCATTCCTGAAGACAGTTCACTTCCACACACCCAGACTTCCTCACACACCTTCAAAATCCGAAGCCCCATATCTGTTCCCAGCTTCCTCTCTTCTGGGACTCCATCATCCAGCATCTGCGGATATAGCAGATGGGAGGCAATTGGCGTAACACCCTGGTTCATGGCATAACGACAGGCTGCCTTTGCAAATGCTACATTCCGCTCAACATCTCCAGAATACGGAGATGCAATATACACCAGTTTGTTGCGTTCCATCCTTCACCGTCCTCTCTACTTAGAAACCACTTGCACAACCGTCCTTGTTAGGTTCATAGCTCCCTGCGCTGCATAGACTGCTCCCATCACATTTGCTTTGGTTCCCGTTTCCAACCCAAACTGCCCCGCAATCCGCGGAATCTCACCTGCCGATAACATAAGTCCCAGACCAAGCAGTGCCTGATCCTTAACGACCATCAGACCTGCGATCAGGACCGTCGCCTGTAAAAATGCGGTCAGGCACAGACCGATTACCTGCTTGCACCAGCCAACAAATCCATCAATATATCCCCTTGGCACACTGAACAAATAAAGGCTCCCTACTGCAATCTGGATCAGCAGGATCCCGCCCCGTTTCAAGTTCGCAAAGAACACTTTGATTACCGCATAACCCATGAGGATCAGGAGAAAAATCATAAAAATCGGGCTGCTGATACTTCCGATTCCACCAAAAACTCCAGATGTAGCAGCATCCTGCCAGGTAGCGGCATCCTGAAGAGACTGCACAATCCCAGCCGCAACTGTCCCAATATCTTCTCCCAATCCTGTAATACCAGCAGTAAAACTGCCCTGAAGTGAAACACTGAGCTTATAAAGTTCTACTGGAACAGTCGTAAACAGGCTGGCTGCCAGAAAACCTTTGATTACGTTCAGTGCCGTGTCGCGTATGCTGCCCCTTCCATTCTGATATTCAATTCCACATTCGAAGGCTGCCACTACAATTCCCGTCACATAAAGTGCCCATGCCAGATAATAAAAAAGAAGCACAACAGACTGTACCCAGCTCATTTCGAACAGTTCAGCCCCCATGCTTCCCATCTGCATGAAAAAATCCCCCAGAAATCCAACAATCTGACCATACAGCCAGTCAATGATCTGTCCCAGAACCGTGTCTGCAACAAAATCCCAGATAAACAAGTTTTAACCACCTCCCCTTAACACATCTTCTGTCCCATTTGCATAGCTTCCTCCGGTTCCTGAAACACTTGCAGATAGGTCTTTACCGCTTCACTGAGTACTTTATAATCCTCTTTTCCGGGCTGATATACATACCAGCCGATCTCCTTTCCATAGGACCAGATATGGGGATTTACCCCGTCGCGGAAGTTGGGATTAGTCGTTTTTTTCAGACCCCACACATCTCCAAATTTCACAACCATGCTATCGATCGTTCCTTCATTCCGATTCAAAAGGGTCACTTTCAATCGGTCATAATGATCCGCAACCATGCCTGTCTGGAAGTTGATTTTGACACGGATCTGATCCGTCAGCCTTCCATAACAACAATTCCCGACAAACCTTGGTTCTGAAAAGCTCGCTCCCGTTCCAAACATTTTTTTTAGTTCCCTTTCAAAAAATGTCATGCTTTCCTCCTCCGACCTATGTGGGTTCTCACGTTCTTCCCCTTCTTTCTTTCCTGCCATTTTTCCCGGTTCCACCTTCTGGCAAACGCTTCCTGTCCATAATGCAACTGTTTCTCCCTCTCTTGTAAGCAGTTCATCCATCCTTCCAATCAGTTTTTCCATATGCGCCTGCCAGTGCTTCCAATCCCGTTCCTGAAACCAGCCGCCCCACAAAACTCCCGACTTCTCCTGCTCTTTTGCACATTTACGGCTGTAAAAAAGAGTTTCCGACAGATATTCCCTTACCCACTGAAGGGATTCTTTTGATGCTGTAAAAGAAGACAGGGAGGAAAACTTCTTATCCCTCCTGATTCCATCCAGTGCAGAAAAATCCTTCTCTTGGAATTTTACAATTAGTTCTGCCACTGCCATTGGGCTTGTATGAGACACCCCTTCTGACACTTCCGGAGGGGCATTCCAAGAATCTGCCCTCAGCCAGTCAATCATCTGCTGAAGTTTCACATCTCCTCGTTCCGGAAGGCGATTCCGTATAAGACCAATGGCATCCAGTCCGGCATCAGACTCAAACGCAGTAATTCCCCAACATCCCATGATATACCTCCTAAATTCCAAGAATCTGCCAAATATAAAGCGGTGCAGTCAGAGTAAATACCAAACAGGCAAACAGAATTGCCGGCGCTGCCCATTCAAACTGCCCATGCTTCCGATAATCAAAGTATGCCGTTCCCAGTTTTCCAAAAAAGAACACGGCAAGGATCAGATCTATGGCTGGGAATACAACATGATCGACAACTGTTTTGATCTGTTGGGATGCCGTCTGCCAGGTTCCCTCAATTGCCCCAGCCACGTCCCCGGAAACCGCATATGCCGGCATACAGATTAAGCTTGCGAAAACGGTGGCTGTACAAACAGATGTTATGATTTTCTTTGTTTTCATTAAAGTGTTCCTCCTACTCCTGTGTAATTTCCTGCAAAAACTCCCCCTACTCTGGGTTCTGCGGTGCGATGTGCCAGTCACTCCATAGGTTTCCGTCAATGGTAATGGAATCATTCAGATTCATGGAAAGCATCCCAGCAGGTGTCCAGCAATCCAACAACCATGTATATGGCGTATAGCTTCCATCCGGATACCAAATTGGTGTAAAATGCGTTCTCCTCTCATAGGTACTGTAACCATTTTTCTTAAACTCATGGGTCATGTCATAACCGCCATTCATCCGTTCCAAAAGCCTCCAAAACCTCTCATACTGAAATTCCGGAAAATAAGTCACCGCATTCTGCGCAGATGTCACTGCAGAACTCTGATTGGTGCTGACATGAGTTGTTACCTTTTCCTGGAATCCATAACCGGATTTCATCGTCCTTCCCTGTAGCGGTAGGGGACTTTTCATCGGTTGTAATTCTCATATCTGCAGTCAGGCTTGCGGAGTATCGGTCCAGGTCAAACTCCCACCAGCCATGGTCACACCAGTAGCCCGTCATCATCCTCATCCCCGCTGTGCCATACCCAGTATTCCCTGCCACCATGGTCTCCACACCCCCCAGGATGCAGAGGTTACTTCTGCATTGGAAGGAAGCACAGGCCTCGTAAATCCATCATTCCGGTCATCCGCATTAGGGATCCGGCGGAGGATTTTCATCCAGATCCACGACATTGATATGAAGAGTCCCTTTACTGGTTCCTCCTCCACCTCGCACACGAACGGTCATTGTCATGGTCTGGGGTTCTTCCGGTGTTGTCCAGCGGATCCAAGCCAACTGGCTGTCACCGGATGGATAATATACCTCTCCCACCTCGTAGCTTCTTCCTCCTACGGAAAATGTTACGGATACCGGATGATCCGGATCACTCTGTCCTCCGCTTACCTCTACTGCCGTAATCACTTCCGTGTTAGTCCTATACTCATAATCATAGGTCGTGATCTCCGGTTCCTCTGGTGGCACATCCCGAAACCGTACAATGCCAAGTCCCAGGGAACTTTTTATTTCACTGTTGGAACGGATTCCCGATGTAGGACCTCCCCAAGCCGGATATCCCAGATCCGGTGTTTCCAAAAACATAGAAAGTGGTAGATTCTGAAATGCCACTGTTGGAAGGACAGCACGAAGCCCACCACTTAACATCTCATCATAGAGCGCTGCCTCTGTTGCTGTAACTGCAATCAGGGTTCCCTGAAATTTAAGAAAACTGATCGGCTCCAATAAGAGCCTATACTCCCCTCCCACCAGTGTGTCAAAATCCATTCCAGTCAGTCCTGCAATGCTGCGCACCACCTGTTCATCTGTAAAATAACTTTTAATCTGCTCAATATTTGCCTGCCCCAGACTTTTCGAGCTGATGATTCTGGGTAGAGACTGTGCCGGATTTACATATTCATATGGATTGGTATCAATCATCAAAGCACTTCCTCTGGTATAAGACATTTTACTGACTTTCCCAAAGGAGTAGGCAATATTCGGGATGCTTGTTTGTTAAGTCAATCGGTCTTGTTACCGGATCATGGCTCTCTGCCCGAATGACAGTAACCCGCACCCCTTCATTTCCCGGTGACCAGGAATTCTGACTGGTCCCCTGTCCCATACTTCCGCCGCCCCCATCAAGATTTCCCGTCCCCTACTGCATAAACCTGAATGGAGAGTATCAAAGACAGTAAGATTGAGACTATGAAAAACACACATTTCTTCTGTTTCAAGTATCCTCCTTTCCAACCACAGGGAAGCCTTGTTTCCTTCCCTGGTATCTGGGAAAAGAAAAAACACCACATTGATGTGGTGCTTCTTCTTTCTGTCTTAATCCATAATGCCAATCTTATTCCCGTTTTCATACATATCTTCTGCTGCAGTTCCAGAGCCTCCTCCTCCATGGTTTTCTACCCAGCCGAATCCTGGAACATAGATCTGGTTCCCGGAAGTATCTCCTGCCTGCGGCTGTTCCGGATCTGCTACCGGTTCGGACGGTTTTTCTACCGCTTCATGATCCACGGGAACCGGAGGGGTATCCTGCTTTGTACCATCTGGTTTTTGTGTTGGATCTGTCAGGATCTCCTTGCTTGGCGGTTCTGGTTTAGTTGGTTTTGGTTGGATACTCTGCGTTGTCTGATCAGTCTGTGGCGACCGGCTGTCCACCGCCTGAGTGTCTGTTTCCTGATTTTCTCCGATTCCTGGATGAATCACAAGGCTCTCTTCTTCTCTGGATACTACTTTACTTTCCTCTTCCTTCTTTTCAAAATCTCCAGGATCTACAATCAATTCTGTTTCCGTCTCCCCTGTTCCTGGCAGAACATCTTTCACCGGACGGTTTCGGACCAAACTGCATTCCTATGGCAGCGATCAGGCCGATTCCTATGAGCACGCCGCCCAAAATTGCCAGATTCTTTTTCATCTTCTCTGTCAGTTTCATGATTCTGCTCCTCCTTTATCCTGTTTTCTGTTTTGTTATGCACAACATACTATACAATCCTCTCAAAGTCCAGGTCATTCCCTAGAACACCTCTGTATATCCAGCCTGTACCTTCAATGTGATCCACATGGATGGAAGAATCCGGCCACCAAACCGAACTGGAACCTCCAGTCTAACAATGGCATCTGCCTCAAACCGCTGCGCATGGGCTGGATCCGATGGGGCCAGAGGTGCATTCCGAAGCGTCACTTGCAGGCTATCTATGGCAAACTCCATTGCAGTTCCAGTATCCGCATACTTTACATGCCTGCCGCCAGACAATTGGGTCCCTATGGTTTCATCCAGATAATCATAAATGTCCCCTTCATTCAGATCTTCTTCCCAGCTTCCCTCTCCAAAGGGAACATAGCTGCCAGAATATCCCTCCCTGACTCCATGATACACACCTGCATAATTATCATTGACTGTGGAAATGACAGCATCCTCCACGGCTTCCCGCACACCTGCCGCAATGACTTGAAGCCGGAAATACTCACTAATCCCACACATCAGAATAATCAGCGAAAGAACAATCCCGATGGTCATGGGAAATGAGGAGGCTCGCCTGTCTCTCAGTATCTCTTTCATCCGTTTCCGCAATCCCTCCACCTCATTTCCAGTAAACTTCTGATTTTCCAGCTGCCTGTGCGCGGAGCGTAACCGGAAAAGAAGCAAACTCGCCAAACAGACCGATATTTGTATCCATCGTCAGGGTAACGGTAACCTCTTCATTTAACTGGATTCTTCCATGACTGGACCATAAAATGTCCGGATGAAGCCCTGTTTTTTCCGACAGCACAGCGGCACGGCGGCTTGTCTCTGCACCTACGCGCCCGCTTACCTCTGCTTCACGCACCAGTTCTGTAGCGAAGGTATCCAGCTGCTGTTTCTGAATAAAAACCGGAAGCACACGCATGGCAAGGGCAAGCACCATGACCGCACACAAAACCAGCACGATCACATCCACATATCCTTCGCCCCGTCTTTCTGACAGCGCTCTCCATAAACGATGACTCCTCATCCTCTCCTCCTTCCTGTCTAAAACATTCCTCCAAGGCTCTCCAATGCCACATAGCAGATAATCGCCAAATAAGTCAGCAGAAAACATACCAGCATGACAAAGGAAAAAACACGGATCTTGGGAGGGATTTTCTGTGCCTGTGCTTTTAATCTCTGCAGTTCGATCTGCTTAAAATCATGAGCCAGCATCTGAAAATACACTGTGCTGTCATCCCCTCGAAGGACACCAATCAATCCACGTACCACATCGGACAGCATGGGCGAGTTCAGTCTTGCCTCAAATCGTGTCAGCGCCGCTTCATAATTGGAGGAACGCATATCCGCCAGAAGAATATCTAACTCTCCAGTCAGCGCTGGTCCCGCATTCCCCTTGAACCGCTCCAACATATCGATCACATTACGGCTTGCTTTCAGTTCCTGTTCCATAGTCGCCACCATTCTCGGAAGCTCCCCCTCTATCTCTTCCCGCTTTGCCTTTAAGGTTTCATCCGCTTTCTGATTTTCCTTAAAGTAAAGAAGTAAGGCCAGCACAACCACGACAGGAACCAGAAGCGGAAAAAGGAACATACAGGGAATCGCCCCCAAAAGTACTGCGCCTGATTTTACCAGAGCATACGCCTGATACACTTCCGGGGTCATATTCATTCCACTGGCTTTTAACACATTCTGCATCCTGCTTCTCTTATATGCATCCATCCGGATGAAACCAGACAGTCGCACTGCTAGGATCATAAAATAAGTCTCCAATGTCTTTGCCGCTTTCCGCTCCTGTTTTACCGTACCCAGCATGGCCTTCGCCGCACCCATGGTAGGTAACTTTAGAACAGACGCAGTTAAAAAGAAAAGTCCCAGAGCTAAAAACAGCCCGAATAAAAATAACAAGCCTTCCATAGCTACCTCCTGTATTCAATGGGACGGGTCAGTTTCACTACAAAGCCAGCGGATATAAAAATAGCCGCCGCAGTGGCAGCCAGAATACACTGTCCCAGTACCGTATGCATCAGTACATCATACCAGTCCTGATTCAGTAGATACATAAGAGGAATATTGCCTACTACAAACACAACCATGATCATAAACTCTTTTCTTGGTTCTGCGATCATGTATTCCAGTTCTGCGTTCACATTCCGCATATCTGACAGCTTTGATACGATGGGCGGCAGTGTAGTCTTTAAGCTCCGGTCATGCTGGCAGTCACTGACCGCATCGCACCACTCCCGAAACACCTCATTATCAATCCTTCCCCGCAAAATCCGAAGGGCGGCCTGAACATCCGGATTTACCATTTTAATCTGGATGAGAAAATCCTGAAATACTCTGGATACTGGAGGATTTAAATATGCTATATTCTCCTCCACCGCCGTCACAATATCTTCTGTCCTCAGATATGCTGTGGTAATGACCGAAAGCGCCGTTTCCAGTTCTGCAGACACATCCCTTTTATAATGATTGGCAGTCAGTTTCACATACCAGAATGGTAGAAATAAAAAACCCACTGCCATCACCGGAGCAAGGAAAAAATTTCCCAACAAAATAGCAATGGATCCCCCAGCGCAAAACAGTGCCAGAGCAACTGCGCAGATGATGGAAAACCGGTTCCCCCTGCCCGTCATTTGAAGGATATTCTGTGCTTCCTCCAGTTCCCTGCGCAAAATCCCTGATTTTTTTCTTCCTGATGATTCCCTGATGTCTTCCCGCAGACTTCGTTTTGGATTCAACAGAAATCCAAACAGGCTGTCCGTAAACTCCACTGGCTTCATTCCCAGCAGTAAAAATACACCCACTATCATTCCCGCACACGCCAATAGCTGAATCGCCGTCATTCATTCTCCTCCTCTCTATCCTTTTTTACATTCAAAAGTCCTGCCAGCGTTTCCTGCGGCATTCCATTCTCCATCAGCCGTCTTGCCAGACTGTCCGAGATTGGGTTGATTTGTCTATGGTGCCCCACAATTACAAACTTTCCATCCTCCACCCTGTTTTCCGTAATCTGATATTGAAACAGTGGACGGTATCGTCTGGTTCCATCTGCCAGAATCTCACACTCCATGATTTCCATTAAACGGCGTTCCTTGTTTTCCAGCTGTTTGCAGAAAGCGATGATCGGATAGGCTTCCGTTACAAATCCCATCAAAGTCTCATCACTCATATCCACAGCACGTTTACACAGGGAAACCATGCGGCGGTAAGTTGCCTCACAACTCATGGAATGGATGGTTGTCACAACCGCAACACCGGTTCTGGCAGCCTCCTGTGCCGCATTCGCTTCTGGTCCACGCATTTCTCCTACCACAATAATGTCCGGATTAAAGCGTAGCGCCATATCAAGGAGTGCAATCTGATCTACTCTCTGCCTCTCATTCTCGCTGTCACGGGTCAAGGTATGAATCACGGAATTGACTACCCTCCCATCCTTTCTGCGTACCAGCGCCAGCTCCCTTGAACCATTCTCAATACTGTAAATACGCTTACCGTCCGGAATTGTGGTCAAAAGCCAGCCTAAAAGTGTGGTTTTTCCGGAGCTTGTGGCTCCCGCCACACACACAGAGATTCCATACCGGATGCACTCCGATAAAAAATCCAGCATCTGACTAGTTGCCGTTCCTCCCTTTATAAAGTCCTGTTTCTTCATGCTCTGGGGATTCACAATTCGGATCGAGGCTGCCACCCCGACATCCTCATCAACAAGAGGTGTCTTCAGTACAGCAATACGGATATTTTTACTTAAATGTCCCAGAACGCTTGGACTCGCATCATCCAGCACCATTCCAGACACATGCAACATACGCCGAATGACATTGATGGCATGTTCGGGGCTTTCAAAATGCTCTTTCAATTTTTCTGTCACTCCACCAGAATACTGGACCTCCACATCATCCCAGGCATTTACATCGATCTCCTCGATTCCTTCCCCGTAGATGTACTTTGTGAGAAAACCGAACTCTGCCATTTCTGAATAAATCGCATCAATCAGCTCATCCGTGGTTTTTCCCGGTACTTGTATACGGTTATCCTGAATATACTTCCCGGCAAATCGGCGGATCTGTGCTTTTATTTCTTCGTTTCCATCTCCGGTTACCAGATTACTGTATTCTTTGGAAAGATACGCCTGTATCTCCTGCAGCACGGACTGAAAGTCACGCCCTTCATCCTCTGATGCAAAAAACAGGTCATGGGTACGGAGAGAACGACCTCCCGTTTTTTGAGTACACAAAGGAGCCTCTATGTCCTCCTCTTCTGACCAGATATCCTCCTTTCCATGCATCTGTCCTTCACAAGCCTGTTCCGACAGGCTATCATTTTGGAAGTTTTCTTCTGTCCCCTCCCCTCCATCCAAGCCATCCAAAGAAGCCTCCGTTTCCATGATCTCCTCCGGAAGATGTCCAGAATCCTGTCGTGTTTCTTCCCGAACAGCTTCGGGAAAACCCGCAGAAAACGCGGCTTTGCTGCGTCTTTCCCCTAACATCCGAACACCTCCTTTGTGATTGCTTCCATGGTTTTTCTAAACCCCTTACTGTCCTTTAGCACCAGTTCTTTCAGAAGGTTCCCTTCCAGAACCTGTGCCTTTACTTCCTCGGAATGAGGGATCTGGAATGCCACATTGCCGAGCACCCGTTCAATGTGTTCGCTGGCCTCATTGGGATATACATTGCTGGCCACTTTATACTGCTTTTCTGCATCCCACTGACTGTCCTTAAGAAGCGGAAGCTGACTGGAAAGATAACTGATGGATTTCAGATCACAGTTTACCAGCCGCAGCACTGCATCCGCCTCCATCAAGGCAATGGCCGAAAGAATGTCATTGGCAATACAGCTTCCACAATCAACGATGATATAGGGAGCGATCTTTCTCAAACACTGCAGTAATTCCTCTGCCTGTGTCCGCTCGTAAGGTGGATATGTGTATTCATTTTCCCCCTTCCTCATTCCAAGGATCGTTAGATGGCGTATTTTTTTATGAGTAATACAGTTATGGCGTACCAACGATTCCGACACATGGGTTGCTGCCAGAACACTCCCCAGAGAATGCTCCTCGTCCAGGTCTCCCGGAGGACAGATACAGGGAAGCATCGGTGTATTCATATCACACAGAAGGAGAGCCACATCCTTCTTCTGCATGGCAAGACGCGCCGCCAGCTTCACTGCTGTCGTGGTTTTACCAGATCCAGGACTTCCCCAGACTGCCAGCATTTGATTCTCATTTTCCGGTTCCCAGTCAGGAGAGCTGTCCCCGGCTCCCCTGCTGAAAATACTGTTTTTCAGAAAATTCAAGGCTTACTCCACCTCGCTTTCCTCTGTTTCACCCTGTTCGGACTCTTCCTGCTCCTCTGCTTTGGTTTCCTCTGGCTCCTTATCAGAATGATCCGGCGCCTCGTTTTCTTCCGCTTCTCCTTCCATATCTTCTGGAGGATACAGTTCCGTTAATATCTGGTTTTGCGCTTCCAAAAACTGCCCTGCACTCTTTTCATCCCCACGATACACCAGAGACAAATGCAGTTTTCCATCTGCCTCCAGCTCTGCCAGAACCATTGACTGCTCTGGCGTTACCAGCAAGGTAACGGTTCCAGGCAGCTCACGATCCGCTCCATCTTCCAGTTCTTCTCCCGTATTTGCGTCATATCCGCTGTTTGCAGTCACAGCAATGACCTCCACATACTGAAGCTCCGCAGGAATTACCGTTTTTCCCTGCTTTCTATAATCTGGAGCTATAACTGACACAATATCGCCGCTCTTTAGCTTTCCAGACAATCCATTGGCAAATGCCTTAACCGTAACAGAGATTGCCTGCTTTTCTCCTGTCAGATGATAGAGATAGGCATTTTCTGCCGCCGGCTCTTCTGCAATCTTGGATGTCAGGATGTAATCTCCTGGCGCCAAATCTGCAGATGCAAATGCCCCAACCACAGTATCCGAATGTTTTACTACATCATCTGGCAGGTTATAACTGCCAACCTCTATGGTCTTTACCATGTCAGAAATAATTTCTTCTCCCACTGAAATTGGTTTTACTACACGGACAATTTCCGTCTTTTCACTCATAGCCTTATTAAACAATGGTGTAACTGCAAAGCAGATGATCAAAGACAGCACGATGCAAAGCACACCAAGTACAGTCCTGTTTTTCAAAAATCGCATTTCATCTCCTCCAACTCTTTTCCTTATTTTGGTTCCTTTTTAACCAGTGTTCCACTGACTGCTGTCTACCTATTTTCTGTTGTGGTATATGATGGCCGCAATCATTGTAAGCGGCACTGCAACACAAACCATGATCCATAATTTCTTCTTCATATCATCCATCCTCGTATAATAAGTGTATAGCCAGTAGAAATGATGGTTATGCACTTATCCTTTCTATAAATTTATAGATGATCTGAGACACCTGGGATAAACCCTTTCCATCTCATCTACATTGGTTATTAGTTTCATAGGTTATTCTGTGGTATGATATCAGCAGAGTCTGATGTCTAGAGGCACTGCTTTTAATCCTTTCAGCCCGGTCTCCGGTGCCTGCTTATGGAGCTTGCAGCCTGAATCATATGTCACATTCCGCTTACACAGATGTTTCATCCCCTGGCGTACAGCACCAGCAAAAGAGCTGCCAGGGTGCATGCTTATTACGCGAGGTTTCGGTCAGCATATGATTCCCAGGATAAACCTTTTTCTTCAGGTTCCAAGAATACTTAATCGGAAAGGCGGGTGGTATCATGTTAAAGATTAACCCATTATCTACGTTTTACGTCGGTATTGACGTCAGTTCAAAATCCAACTATGTTTGTGCTTTGGATTTTTATAAAAATAAATACATAAACTCTTCTTTTGCTAACAATCAGCCTGGTGCTGAAGAACTAGCCAAGAAGATTCTTGAATGTTTGAAAGAACACCCTGATCTTAATACGATTGTTGCTGCTCTGGAGTCTACCTCTGTTTACAGCATTCACATTGCAAATTTTCTCTCTTCCTGCGAGGAACTGATGCATTTCAAACCTTATGTTTTTGTGCTCAATCCCAAATGCACAGCTAATTACAAAAAGTCTTATATCGGATTAGGTAAGTCTGATCCTATTGATGCCTTTGTTATTGCCGATTATGCACGTGCAGGAAATATCGAAACTGAGCCATGGCGTGGAAGCCAGTTCTTGGCTCTTAAACGCCTAACAAGGCATCGTCTGCATCTTGTTGAATGCATGACCAGAGAGAAAACCTACCTGGTTTCTAATCTGTATCTGAAGTTCAGTGAACTACAGATGTTAGAAGGTGATGACCAGCCTTTCTGCGATATTTATGGAGCAACCTCTTCCAGTGTATTGACAGAATACTTATCTCCTGAGGAGATTATTGATTCATCTGAGGAAGATCTCATAAGTTTTCTCGCACAAAAAAGTCGCAATCGTATCAAAGACATTAGCAAGACCGCAGAATTACTCAGGAAAGCGGCCAGAGATTCTTATCGCTTAGATAAAGCTCTTTATGAACCATTAAATGTATCTATTGCCAGCTCTTTCAACTGTATTGAAACTTTCAAGAAAGAAATCAAGCTTATAGATATTGCCATCGAAAGAGAAATCAGAGGATTAAATCCTAATGCTTTTATTATTCTTCAATCCATAGATGGCATTGGTCCTGTCTTTGCAGGTGGCATTGTAGCTGAAATAGGCGACATCTCTGCTTTTCATTCCTCTGATGCTCTTGCTAAATATGCCGGACTCATGTGGAAGTCAAACCAATCAGGTGATTTCGATGGAGAAGATACTCCAATGAGTAAAGCCGGAAATCGTTATCTCAGATACTATCTTGGCGAAGCCGCCAACAGTATGAGAAAACATAATGTTGAGTACGGAGCGTACTATCGAAAGAAGTACAACGAAGTTCCGAAGCATCAACACAAAAGAGCACTCGCGCTGACTTCACGTAAATTCGTTCGTTTGGTTTATGGATTGCTGGCCAGAAACCAACTGTACTCCGGCGTATCGCTGGATACATCAAATGAATAACTGGTTTTAGCCTGTGTTTTTGCATAGGTCTATTAAAGTTACCCTTTTTCTGAAAAACATATCGAAATCTTTTCAAAAATCATCTTGACATATCACCAGATTGCTCCTAATCTCATACAATAAACGGCTGCCGCTCCTCCTGCCAGAAACGGTCCCACAGGAAATGCTTCTTTATCTCGTTTTCCCTTGAACCGATTCCACAGGCAGACCATACAACCATACATCACAAATCCTGTCAGTCCTAAACAGGAAGCAGTCAGACTTGCAGGAAGTCCCAGTACCAAGCCGGTTGCTCCTGCCAGCTTGATATCACCGCCGCCAATTCCACCTTCCCTCTTGCAAAATAATGCAACTATGAGGTATGGCACTGCCCCTAAAGCTCCAAACAGCTGTCTGGGTGCAAAGTTCAGAAAGGAAAGCAGGGCAATCCCTGCCTGGAATCGGTCCGGAATAATCCGGTACCGAAGATCCCAGGCAGAAACCGCAATAAGCAGCGAGAAAAAAAGCACTGCCTGTACTGCCTGAAGCAGCGATATCCTGATCTCCATATCAACCGCTATAGTCAAACATTTCCTGCACCCTGCGTACCAGTGTAGGAAGTACGGTATCATTAAACAGTGCATAAAGACCTGCCAGAAGCAGTGCTCCCAGCACAACTGCGATCAGGATCTTAATGGCTGTGTCCACATATCCCTCACCAGATGTATCCTGAAGCTTGTTTTTTACGTTCCACATATGCATAACCATTGCATTTCGATAATTTACCAGCTGTCTTTTAATATTCTTCATTTGATCTCCTCCATTGATTTTCTGTTTTTGTTCTCTGTACCCCTTAAATCAGACCATGTTCTGCCCTGGATTTTGAGGGGGTGCTGTCTGTAAGGTAGATGCCTGTGCCATGGACAGTGCCTCTCCATACGCTCCCAATACCGCTTGTTTCAGCTCGTTGCGGAATTCCTCCGTCACAGGAAAACAGATATCCTTGTATCCATCCTGTGTTTTCCGGCTGGGCATAGACATAAAAAGCCCATCCTTACCTCCCTCGACGATTTTGATTCCCCGGACGGCAAAACATCCGGCGATTGTGGCGGATGCATAGGCTCTGATCCCGCCCTGTACTCCTGGTGGATACATAGATGTAATCCGAACGTCTAAATCTGGCATACTGATTCTTCCTCCTTTGTTTTTTTCTGCTCATAAACCGTTCCTTTCTGGATCTATTTCAGTCAAGCAGACAGACAAAACTGCCTGCTAAAACTGCATGGTGTGTATGAATTCCTCCGCCGGTTGCGACTCTGTAAAATCAATTCTCTTAAAGTCATAGCGATCCACATAAAAAAAGGAACTCCCTGTTTCATCATAGAGTTCCAGCACATCACTAATGGATAGCCCATGACCTGTATAACCGGACGGCGGATGATACCGGAATTTATCATAGAGTTCTTCCAGGTCATTGGTGTCAGATGCCCCTTCATAGACTTTGATATAAAAATCCGGCTTGGGGGAGCCATATTGCTGCTCCATCTGGGAAAGTGCAAGGAACTTCATATGCACATCCACATCTCCTCTCAGTTGCCAGATGCGTACATCTTTTAACCCCTTTGCCGATTCCATATCTTCCTGGCTATTTGCCAACCGGTCGTAGATCCCGTCCTGCCACTGAATTTTTTGGATATTCCTCTGCTTACGCAGGAAGCTTTCTAATGCTTCATTCTGAAACATGGGATCCACTACTGCACATCCTTCCGTCACACGACCTACCCGGTTCCCATAATACCGGATCACTCCATTTTCAATCTGAATCTGCTTCATTTCCCTTCCCTCATTTCTAAATCATCTCCATCCCCCCGTCCTTCTGTGCCTGTTGAAACTGTTCCAGACTCTGCACATCGGGAAAGATCATCCTTCCCTCTAACATTTCCAGTACGGCAAAATCATCCCTGTCGCAGATCAAAATCCGATACTGGTAGTCCTTCTGCATCATTACATAGCTCCATACTTCCTCTGGATTTGCCAGCCATACCCCTGACGCATAGCGTCCATCCGGCAGAAAACTGTATCCAGAATATTCTGGGGAATGTCCATGTAAATCCAGCGCCCCAAATGGACGGATCTGGGAGAGCTGGAGCCGTTCCTTTTCCCCCAACAGTTCTGGCCGCAGCACACCAACCACATCCCTGTTCCAGCAGTGCCATGCCTCCCCAGTAGATAAGGAAACCAGATGGGCAATGGAATGTCTGGGATTTTCTGTTTTCTGGATATTCGTACAGAAAAAAAGCTGCCCCATGTAATGCTCTGGTAATACCTTTGAGGGAAGAACCACCACCCGGTTCTGGATAGATGCCTCCTTTTCTGTCTGCATACAATCCTTTTCTGTGAATTCCTGCATAATCTTACCCCTCCTTTTTCTGCAGCAGTCTGCTCAGTTCTCCGATCAGATCCAGTCGGAGGCTGTCCGGCATAAACTGAAATGCAGTACGGACATATGCCTCCACTGCCTCCGGAGACTGATCTCCCACCTCGATAATCTCTACCTTCCGGACTGTAATTTTTCCACCCGCCATTCCCAGACAAACAATATCCCCATACTCCAGCTTTGCCGCTTCCCTCATAGATTTTGGAATCAGGACACGTCCCTTTCCATCCACTAAACGATACATCGGTTTACTCATCTGGTCCTTTTCTCCTTTCCCATCAATGCCTCCACTTCATTGGGTTCAATCCCCAGCTCATCGAACACCTTCAGATAGGGTTTGCAAACCGTCTGTACCGGAGCCTCAATACCAATCAGAATCACTCCGGGGACTGTTTCTATCATCAAATCACAATCAAGCGGAATCCCAGCCGTCAATAACAGTTCACTAGGCACAGAAAGGACACCGTTTTCCTTTTTTTGCACCATTGTTTTTCTCTTGTTTTCTGTTCTCATAGCACCTCTCTTTCCGGACAGATTTCTTCCCGGATCTCATAATGATCCGTTTCTCCATCTCCCCACATTCCAAATAAATCCAACTGTCTTGGTTTTGACCGCTCCCTCTCACCAGGATCATAATTGGTAATAATGACCTCTGGAAACTCACAACCGCCCTCATACCTCTGGGCCAGGTTATTGATGCGGGTAACGGCTGTAATAAAATATCCTGCATACAGTTCCCGGATGAAATCGCAGTCATTGTAGCTGACCATCCACTTCCCCCTGCTCCCTGTCAGAGTGTCTCGGAGCCGTTTGTGATCCTCTTTTCGGAATACCACTGCATAATGACCTTCCGTCTCATAATAGGGCGGATCGCAATAAAAAAAGGCACTATCCCGGTCATACTGCCGAATCAGTGCCTCAAAGTCTTTATTTTCTATTACGGTATCTGCCAGCCTGCGGGATGCCTGCCAAATGGTGTCAAAGCAGTTCCTCACATCAAACGGACGGCAGCCAAAGGACGTGCAGCCACTTCCATAGCTGTACCGGATCAGTTTAAAAAATGCAGCCGCCCGTTTTACATCGGTTACCTCTGCATTTTCCAGCAGGATTTTTTTCACTTCCTCATAATCCGGCGGCATCAGATGCTTCTCTGCCAGCTCCAGCTCCTCAATTAAAAATCGGGTATCCGGTTCCTGCTTTTCAATAAAATTACGGATTACTGCAAATTCATCCCTGCTGTTTAACGGAAGAAATCCGAGTTCCTTAAGGAATGCCCCCGTGCGGTTCTTGACGCAATAAAACAGGTTTGCCAAGTTAGAGTTATAATCATTATAAATCTCCATACACCGGTCATCTGGTGGTTTTCCAAATAGTACCCAACCACCTCCGCCAAACACCTCAATGTACCGGTCATAACTTGCAGGAAACATCGTGTAAATCAGGCTGCGGAGTGCTTTCTTTCCGCCAACCCATGAAATAAAACTGTTGATTCTGCATCCCTCCTAACATCCGCAATACTCGTGAAACATATAACTGAGTCCTACGCAAATACCGGTGACATCCCAGGTTCAAAATCCAGCTCCTCTGCCTGTTCTACTGCTTTTTCCAGTCTTTGGGCCTCCCTATCAAATCGGTAAACAAAATTCCCCAGCCTTCTCCTGTGGGATTCACGGCTTCCGCATTTACTGCCTCTACCATCGCATTCAATTCTCTTACGCTCATATTCTCTGTTTCTTTTAGAATAATCGTTTCATGAATCGATGACGGAATCACGATTAAATCTGATCCCAGCTTTTCTGCAATAAGAGACATTACTTCTTCATCACACATATAAACCGCCCCATTGACCTGATTTGAATTCGTCAGAACATACATCATTGCATTGGGATCCACATCCTCTAAATGTTCCAAACTACCGGCCTTTGACATCTCCCGGTTCGTCAAAATACATTTTTGCCAGCATATCCTGTAAATCCAAAAAACAAGGAGGATTGCTCTGCTTCATGTTTTCCCAGGCATCCTGCTTTAATTGCTCCTCGCTGACTCCCAGCCACTTCAGCCTGTCATAATTGATAATGGCACTTCCGTCCTTTTCTCCGTCCACCAACACATGAAATCCATAAACCAGTGCCAGATCCTCACGTATTTCATGAGGACAATCTGCAAGAAAATCAACATTTTCCTGTGCATTTCGGACATAGACGGTCAGCCCCTTCTTTATGGTTTCATAATCCCATTCTTTACTGGAAATGCCATCTATGGTTATTGCCGTTTCCTGACACTTCTGATAATCCCGAGCGATGTTCTGCCACACATCTTCAAGCTTCTTTCCGTTCTCAAGCTCCTGATAATAGGATTCCAGATATAAAAGCGGGACGGAGGTGTAGCTTGGGCTACCTGACAGATATACTCCCTGTAATTTGATGTTGTTATTTTTTAAAACCTCTCTGATTTCCACTTTTCTCTCCTGAAAAGATTCCGGAAAAAATCGTTTTAAATTCTTTTCTGTTAACTGTAAAAACTCCTCATAGGTCATTTTCTACTCTCCTTCGCACTCATTCTTATTAATTTCCACCACTCGATTACAACACAATTCCAGCTCTTTCCTTACTGCATTTTCATTCCCTGCTCTGTGTTCTGCTGTGCCTGTATTAGAAAATCTTCATTGCGGGTAATCATTCCATAGGCTGTCTGCACACTTTCCAACAGCCCAAGCTGACGTTCCCCATATCCCTGAAAATCAAATGTAGCAAATGCTGGATCATCAATATTAATCTCCAATTCACGAAACAGATACCTTGTATACGCAGCCATGGAATACATCTGTGGATCATAGGAATAACAATCCAGATTTTCCGCAATGTGAAGAGCCTGTTCTAGGCTATCGCATTGCTCTAGCTCCAAAGCTGCCTCGAATTTGCAAAGCGTTCTATCATCAGTAAATTCCTGAATCCGTCTTGCCAGTTCATTCAGCGTCTCAATGTCATCTGTCTGCTTAACGGATAATCCTTGCACTGTGCTGATGCTCTCCGCAATGATACAGTCATCAAAAGTTCTCTCATTTAATCTGTTCAGCACCCACTGAAATCCCAAATCTGTAGTTGGAAGCTCCAGCCAGGTTCCCTGTTCTTCCGGATATTGAGATCCGACCAGACGAAGAGAAAAAATCCCTCCAGCCACTCCGTCAATATCGGGAAGGTGAATTCCATCATAAATATCTTGATAGGAAAGAGCATTCTCAAATACATAACCTTTTGAGGTAAATATGCCCATTTCCTCCTTACGCTGATCCATCCCCACTCTTTGCGGATCCAGTAATTTTCTTACATCCACTTCAAAAATATGAATCCAGTCCAATCTATCTTCTTCTAAGCAGAATTCTCCCAACATCCTGTCATTTATAATACCAGGGCGGAATTCAAAGCACTTCAGGTTATAACAAAGATTGAGTAAATCTTTTATCCCAACTGGAGCATCCGTATTTTTCTTCCTGACGCATCTGAATGGCTGCTTCATAAGTTTCCAGCTGAATGGAATCCATATGGGCAACCAGACAGGCTAATACATTGACTTCTTCTAAGGTAACAGACGCTGCCTTTTCCAATATACTCTTAAGAAAAGATGGCCAGTCCCCCAGAAGTTCAATCCGGTAAGGCTCATTTTCATGAATAAAGGCTCTCATCTTTGCATCCTTCAAAAAAGCGGGTTCTGCTGGAAGCCTCACCTTCGCCCCTTGATAACTCCGCTCTAGGAAATATGCTTCTGAATAAATGGCAACATCCAGGGCCGGTTTTAATGTATGCGCCGTCCCTTTCAAAACCTCTTCCGGACATACAAAGTAGTCCAGTCCCTCATTTCCAAGAAAAACCGTAAGTTCTCCATCTGGTACCAGGATCCTTGTCTCTTGCATTTCTCTGATAAAGCCTCCAGCAGCAATCATCTCCCATGTTTCTGCTAAACTCTGAACCTCCTCATGTGTCAGTTTATCCTGTGAGTCTGCCTGCAGTACACTCCATAATCTTCCCCCATAAGCTTCCAGATCCAGTGACAGGCTAACCGGCTTATGCAGCCTTATTTCATTATTAAAGTATGTCATCAATTTCTGATTTCTTTTTCCCAACAATCCTACATCTTCCATATGGTCGCGTATAAAAGACGAATAGTTTTCCATCTCATAAGCGGTCAGATGAGTACCTTCCTCTGTACTATTCAGAGAATATATCTCTCCTTCTATGGGACTGAACAATCGAAGGGTATAAAATTCTCCATCATAATGCTCCAAAAACAATCCCTCCTTTCTGAACGACTGGTTCCTGCTCTTCTCCTTTCAAACCTTCTTCTGTGGTCAGAAAGAATTCATCTCCACTGTTCCAAAAGCTGACATACAGTTCTCCCTCTGGAATTTTGATTCCCCGCTGTTCAAAGCCTTCTCCCCACCCATCACTTTCCTGACCTTCCCAGTACTCCTTTACTGCTTCAATCTCCCTTTCAGAAAGCTGGTTAAGACTTTCTACTTCCAGAACTCCCCATAGTTCCCCCCGCCAGACTTCCACGGTAGGCTTCATACTGTAAATTTTCTCTTCTAACTTTGGATCATCCAGATAGACCGCCAGCCCCCTATCTCCTTCTTCCTCAAGATTTTCCTCTGCAATCCGTTTCAGGATCTCCGTCTCATAGCTGCACAACTCAGCTGGAAATACCTCCTCGCCGTATTCCTCCAAGTTTCCCCAGTCATCTTTTGCATACATGGTAGCTATCAGAGGACTGAAAAACCGAAGTACAGAACGCTCCGTTGTTTTTTCACTGATGCTGTCCGATTTTACTCCTGTCAATACTTCTTTCCTCCTCTCGTAAAACTCTGCTTCCATGCCTGCGAATCACACAGGCCGTCATAATCCATTCAAATGCCCGGTCGCTCACCAGCTCTGGATCTGTAAGTTCTGATAAACGAATATGACTGCTTCCCTGATACAGATCCCTTGCCATATGAAACAAAACGTAGCCATCCAAATCAACACCATGGATATGGATTTTGGAAAAATGAATCCCCTCCTGGTCAATTGCCGCTAAAGCTCTGCTACACAAAAATCGATCTGCGGAAAGAAGATAGACCGCAGAACAGGTCGCTGCTTCTTCAATGGCTCTGTTACACTTCTCTCCCATAGCCAAAAACCGTTCTCTATGACCATTTTGAAAAAAGCACGGATTTCTTCTCCCTGTCAGACGGCACACGCGGCTTACAAAGGTGCTGACAGCCACTTCCTCTGCCAACACCTCCAGAAGCTCATAAAACGGGACACAATCGGTAACACGGCGTTCACACGGGCTTCTCTGATTTTCCAGACAACCAGAAAGGTGACTGATAACCATTCCGCTCCTTCTTGGACGAAATCCTGGTATATGCTGCATTTCCTTTTCCAGTCCAGCATAACGTGTATCACTCATAAATCGAATCATTGTTTCCTACCTCCTCAATATCTCAATTTCTTCTACCCTAATGTCATTCCTCCATATCCTTGTTCTTTTGATTCTGATAATGTTTCAACCGCCTCCTCCCTTGTACGAAACATTCTCCACGGTGAAACTCGATGATAAAGTCCAGTATGACTTCGTACTCCAAAATACCTCCCGTCATAACTCTCTACCGTATATTCGCAGGTACTTTTTTTTGTTTTGTTTGTGATCATCACACAGGTATCTCCCTTATTCCATCCATAAGGAAAGCCTGAATCTTCTTTTAGCTTTTTTTCATCCATTTTCTTCAATTACCACACTCCCCTTTTCTTTGAACTTTTTAACGCCAAAAAGCCAACCATGTTCTAGTAAATAAAACATGATTGGCTCATCTGCTTCTAAATATATAAATACCAGTTATCCCCTTAAATCTTTTTCTCCTTATGATTTATCCACAAGGTTGTCCAGACTTACCTTTTAAGATCACACCTAAAGCGACAATACGAGTACAGATTCCAGATGTTGGCTAATATTGGATATTCTTTTCGATACTTGAACTTTGTTCTATACCTTATATTTTGTCTGGTGCACCAGCAATGAATATCCTTCATCATCATCGAATCTCCCATACCTAAACGCTCGCCTAATATATTAATCTTATACTCATCCAGCTCTGTTTTCGCAAATAAATAGAACCATACATTATAATATCTGATTCTATACACCTTGCAATCATCACTGTACTTCATACACACTCCTGTTTATACTGTTTCTCTATTTCCACTATTTCCACTGTATCTACATAATATATAGCGTGAATTAGGGGGTAAATATTCCCACCAGGATCAGCACCACCTCGATCACGCCAACACCGTCTTCTTCCTTTAAAAACTCCATGATCCTCATACGGTCCCTCCTTTCAGCCCAGCGAGAAAAACGCCGGCGCAGTTACCATTACCATAACGATTCCGAGCATCCCAAACATGGGAAGCAGCAGCTTTGTGGACGCCTCCTCCCCCTTTCTCCGGGCCAGGTCCGCCTGTATCTTAAAGGCTTCTTCCATTTCCGGCTCCAGAAGGCTTCTGAGGCTGCTTCCACCTGTGCGCAGAGAGCTCTCCAGAATACCGGAAAATCTCGTGTAACACCGGAGTCCGCAGCGTTTTCCAAACCGGACGTATGCAAAAGCCTCCGGCGTCCCCGTCTCCATCTGGTTCAACGTGACCTGCATTTCCTGGTAAACCTCTGAAAACGGAAGCGTCTCCGACTGTTTCCGGTCCTGGACTGTCTTTTTCCAGGCCTGGCGGATGGAATAACCGGCCCCTGTCAGTACCAGAAAGCCTGAGACCAGGTCCGGATAAGCTGCCGTCAGGCTCTCCTCCCTTCTCTTTTTCTGGACCTGTTCGTCATTTTTTTCCTTCATCCAGAGACAGGCCGCCAGAACGCCTCCCAGAACCAGAAGGACCGCATTCTGAAACCGTCCCTTTCTCCGGTATGTAATGGGGACTCCTTCAAATTCTTCCATAAGCCGGACCGTCTCATTTTCCATATCCTCCAGCGCCAGACTGTCTATCCTTTCCGCCAGGCGCTCTCCCTGGGTCATCTCCTCCGGAAGGACGGTGACCGGGACCGTCACCAGCTCCTTCTCCTCTCCGCATGAAAGCTCCGCCATCAAAGAGAACGTTTCCCCCCTGGACGGGTCCACCCCCCGGAGCCCTTCCTGGTTTAAAAGCCCCATGCTGCTCAGAAGCTCCGGCCTCTCCGATTCCCATTCCACCTGGATCCCATATCCCGGAAGCTCCTCCGGCAGCTCCAGATCTGTGCGGATCTGGTCCAAAGACACATTGCTTCCCAGGATACCGGACAGGAGGATCTCCGAAATCTCTGGCATACGCTGGTGGAATTCCTTTGGGGAAAGTCTCCGGGGCGGAACCGTTACTGCCAGTTCAACAGCTCCCTCCTCCAGTCCTTCCGCATAAAATTCGTATACTGCATCCCTTTGTCCCCATGGGTTCCGTTTTAAGATCCCTTTATCCACAGTCTGCCGGTCTGTATCCGCCGCTTCAGCTCCCAAAAAGAAAACGATTCCCAGGGCAGCGCATCCCCCATACCGGAGATATCTGTATACCGTTCCCCTCATATACGAATCTCCAGGATCCTTTTTGAAAGGCTGCAGGCCCCTAAATAAATTCCAAGACATACTGTCATCACCACCCGTCCGGCTGCCGTCCCATAAAGAAGGTCAAAAAAGCCCGGGGACGTAAGCTCGATATAAAAAACGATCAGCAGCGGAATGGCGCTCATGATCCTCTGCTCCATCCGCCTGGCTGCTGTGGCCGTCATAATGTCCTCCTGGATCCGTATCTTTTCCGCGATGATCTCCGCTGTCCTGGCAATGATCCTTACCAACTCCCCTCCGCTTTTCCGGGCTGCCAGAAACACCTCGGAAAAGCTCTGGATATCCTCCAGGCCGCTCCTCCTGGCAAAGTCCCCCAGGGCCTCCCCGAAAGCCCGGTTCATCCGGGTCTTGGCGAGGATCAGGCGCAGCTCCTGGGATATCATAGAATCCTTCCCATAAAGCCGGTCCATTTCCTCCAATGCAGCGGCAAAGGCATTTTCCACCGAATACCCTGCGTTGAGTCCGGAGGCAGCCGAAAGGATCGCATCCTTGAACTGGAGCTTTAAGGCCTCTTTCCGCCGCCGCTTCAGATCCTTTCTCAAGATAAGCGGATAGCAGATCCCCATAGGCACCAGCACCGCAAACAGCGCCACGCTTCTGTAAAATACGAAGTCAAGAAGCGCCAGATACCCAATTCCCTGGCTTCCATACAGCAGCCACTCCTTTTTGCTCAGCCGGTATACCTCATAATCCATACCCTGCCCTTCTGAGCTTTTCCTGGCATCTGAGGTCTCCGGCCTTTCTGAGCTCTCCCTCCCCGTCAAGGGAAAACAAAGGCCTGAGGACGATCTCACCATTTTCAATTCCCACCACCTCCTCGATTGCCGTCACCTTCCGGCTCCTGTTCCTCATTCTTGCCACATGGACCATCACATCCAGGGCTGACGCGATCTGGCTCCTTATGGCCGGCAGGGGAAGCTCCATCCCCATAAGGACCATCGTCTCCAGCCTGGCCAGCATATCCCGGCAGCTATTGGCATGGCCGGTGCAAAAGCTCCCGTCATGGCCGGTATTCATGGCCTGGAGCAGGTCTACGGCCTCCTGGCCCCGGACCTCCCCGATCACTATACGGTCCGGTCTCATACGCAAAGCCGCCCGTATCAGCATCCCGATCCCGATGGCTCCCTGGCCCTCCCCGTTGGCGTTTCTTGTTTCCAGCCGTACCAGGTTCTCAATGTGGGCCAGCTTCAATTCCGCTGAATCCTCAATGGTGATCACCCGCTCTTCTGGAGGGATAAACTCCGAAAGAGCGTTTAAAAAGGTCGTCTTTCCCGCCCCCGTGCCTCCGCTGACAAAAATATTGTATCGGGCCGCCGCCAGTATTTTTAAAAGGTCCGCCGCCTCCCTTGTGACGCTCCCGTATTCCAGAAGCCGGTCCATGGTGATCGGATCCGGGAATTTCCGGATCGTGAGGATCGGTCCGTTTAGTGCCACCGGCTCCAGCACCACATGGACCCTCGAACCGTCCTCCAGCCTGGCATCCACAATGGGGGACGCCGTATTGACCGTCCGGTTGACCCGGCTGACGATCTGCCGGATCAGCTCCAGAAGCTGTTCCCGGGATTCAAAGGATTTTTCCCATCTCCGGATCCTCCCTTCTGTCTCCACAAACACCTCCTCCGGGCCGTTGACCATGATCTCCGTGATTCCCGGGTCATCCACCAGCTCCTGCAGGATATCCAGCCTCCGGAAGGAATCGAACAGCTCCTTCTGAAGTCTCAGCCTGTCCCTGAGAGCCATGGGTTCCCGCTCCATCTGCTCCAGGATCTTCCCGTCGATGACCTGGGACAGCTCCTCATCCGTCATCTGGCGCTCATAGGACATTCCCTGGAGGATCTCCTCCCGCAGCTCCCGTTTCAGATCCTGTATCAGCTCTCCCATATCCCTCTCTGCCCCTTTAACATCCCTCGGACGAAATCTCCCAGATCCCCCCACAAAAGCTCCTGCGGAAAATGCTCCATCCGCTTCATTCCTGTGACCATGGGAACATGGATCTTATGGAATTTTCCCGCCACCGTCTTTTTCCCGCTTTTTTCCACATACTGCTCAAACTCCTGGAGCTTGGCCCTGGAAACGGCATCTTCCCGGATGGGCATATAGACCGCCTGGCAGATCTCCAGAAGCGGCATGACCTGTCTCCCATAGTTCCCAATATCCAGGACCAGGGTCCCATATCCTCCCTCCTCCAGGATCTTTAACAGGAAATCCGCCATTTCCTCTGAAGTGATCTGGTTATAATCATCCGGAAAACGGATCGGAGGAAGCCAGGCCATATCTCCCAGATAGTAAATGACCGAATTAAGCTGAAGGCCGTGGAACCGGCCCTGCTTATAATAATAGATCAGATCTGAAAGATCCCGCTTCCACTGCTCGTCCAGAAGACCGGAAAAACCGGTAAACGTATCCAGCGTAATGAACAGCAGCTTTTCCTCTCTGGCCAGAAGCTGGCCCATTGCCAGGGCCAATGACGTTTTTCCGCATCTTCCCACCGGGGAATACACGCCGATGATCCGTTTCCCCGAAGCCGGAAGCCCCGGAAAATCCGTTTTCCCTTCCGGCGTTTCACAGTAGGCCGCCATCACCTCCCGCAGGATATCGTCGCCGGACTGGTATTTATAGATCCCATGCCCGCCTCCCTCCCCTGCCCGGACTTCCTCCTCTGTGAGAAGAATCCGCTGGACCGACGGGAGGCCTGGAAAGCCTCCTTCGGACAGCGTTCCCGTAAGGAGCACATCGATCCCATGGTCCCTGGCAAACTCCTCCAGCCGCTTCCTGGATGTAAAGGCCCGGGCGGAAAAGATCCCGTCCTCCCTCCGGTTGATATAATCAGAAAGCCGTTCCGCATAAAACGGATCCTCGTCGTAAACTGCCATGATCTTTTTCATCTTCCCTCACCTCCTCAGAGATATCTTCCAGCCAGCCATATACAATATCCCAGGAACAGCCAGGGACCCAGCCGCAGGATATTCCGTTTATCCTCCCTTCCCGGATATTCCAGGAGCTTCCCCTCCCTTCCGGAGCGGATGATAAAGGTTCCGATCCGCTCCATCCGCATCCACAGCGAGCCCTGCTGCCAGATCATCCCCGCCGCCCGGAGGGCGGCCAGAAAAAGCCCGGTGAAGATCACCAGGAGCCCCGGCCCCATACCCAGAAGACCTGTACAGAGAGCCATCAGCTTAATGTCCCCGGCTCCCAGCATCCTGCATAAAAACAGGGTATAAAATACAGCACATGTACCAATGACCCGGGCCGCCAGTCCCGCCAGCAATATAAACACATCTCCGCCGGTCCCGGCTCCCCATATGGCTCCCACAATCCCGCCTGCCAGCCCCAGAAGGATCTGCCAGTGGAACACCTTCCCATACCTTCAGTCCGTCACAGCGGCTGAAAGCAGTACGACAAATAAAACTGCCAAGGGCAGACACCTCCCATCTTTATTTTTGTTGTTTTCTGGAATCCTGCCCCGATCCTGGGGCTTCCGGCGAAACTGCCGGTCCTGTCCCGGGCGGACGCCCGGTTGGAAATGATCTGGAAATGAAGAAGCTCATTTCTGAATGTGCTCCTATTATCGGCCAAACAGGAAAAAAAGTCAATTTCAAAACCGTAAAATCGCCCTCTATATTTTCAGCAATATTCTACAAAAAATTTCATACAAAATAATAACTTTACTAAGTTTTATCCAAAACATTGACGTACCTTTCAAAAAATGCTAGAATATATTTAGTTTATATTTTTAAACCAATGGAATCAGAACACACAGACAGGAGGGCCATCCTATGCCGCAGGAACCGGACGACAGAGAATATACGCCGGATGAAAGCCGGTTAAAAACTTCATTCAGGGAGTGTATCCCCCTTTTCATCGCCCTGGGCGACAGTACCCGCCTAGCCATCATCCAGCAGCTTTATGAGGTGGAGGAGGACCGCAGATCCCTGGAGACGGAGCAGAAAGGCGGCCGCAGCGTATCCGAAAAACGCCGCGCTCCGGGTCTCAACGTGAAAGAAATCACAGAAAAAACCAGTCTTTCCCGTCCGGCTGTCTCCCATCATCTGAAGATCCTGAAGGATTCGGGGCTGATCGCTGTGGAAAAACGCGGCGTCTGCAATTATTACCATCTGACCAGCCAGTCTGCCATCGACCGGCTTCTCAGATTAAACGAGGCGCTGCAGCAGAATTCCAGTAAATGAATATCTCGCCCATAAAAAGACAATACTACCATTAACCTTTGTAATGCTCCGGAACGCGCCGCACAGCACCGGAAGTCAAACCAGTCAGAAGCCGGAGGTTCCGAAGCTTCCGGAAACCGGAAAAACAGCCTCCAGCAAACGAAGCTGCGGGCTGCCGGGAGGCCGGATACTGGAAAAGACCAATACCAGAAGAAAGGAAAATGGAAGTATGCGATTCATAAACAAAAAATCCGCGCCAAATAAGGAACGGACGAAGGAGCTTCTGGAGCTGAAAAAGCAGATCATGGCCAGCCAGACTGCGATCCTTTCCGCCCAGAACCAGTTTGAGCAGGTGGTGGACCCCGCGCTGATCGACTGCTACATTTATGAACTGAACGCAGCCCAGCTCCGCTACCAGTTCCTTCTCCAGAGCCTTAAAAAGCGGGAATTACAGGAGGTCTGACCGGCTATGAAGCCCTGGTATCAGAAAGCAGTTTTTTATCACATCTACCCTTTGGGGCTCCTGGGAGCTCCTAAGACAAATCATGAAACCTCTGCAGCCTGTCGTTTTGATGAGCTGCTCCAATGGATCCCCCACATACGGGATCTGGGCTGCACCGCCCTTTATATCGGTCCGGTCTTTGAATCCACAGGCCACGGCTATGACACCAGGGATCTGCGCCTGGTGGACCGGAGACTGGGGACAAATGAAGATTTTACAAATTTCGTGGACCAGTGTCACGAACATGGGATCCGTGTGGCAGTTGACGCCGTGTTCAACCACACCGGACGGGAATTTCCCGCCTTCCACGATATCCAGGAAAAGAGAGAAGCCTCTCCCTATAAGGACTGGTACCGCGGAGTAAACTTCGGCTGGGGAAGCCCCATGGGCGACTCCTTCGGATACGAGGCATGGCAGGGCCACTATGAGCTCCCGTGCCTGAACCTGCAGAACCCGGCGGTCAGAGAGTATCTGATGGATACCGTAAAATTCTGGATCGATACCTTCCACATCGACGGCCTCCGCCTGGACTGCGCCAATATTTTAGATTTTGCCTTCATGAAGGAGCTGCGCAGCCGCACCGCCTCCATGAAGGAAGATTTCTGGCTCATGGGCGAGGTGATCCACGGAGAATACGGAAGATGGGTCAATGGAGAAATGCTTCACTCTGTTACCAATTATGAGCTCCATAAGGCTCTTTACTCCGGTCACAACGACCATAACTATTTTGAGATCGCCCACAATGTGAAGCGGCTGGAATCTGTGGGAAGGGCTCTGTATACCTTTACGGATAACCACGACGAGGACAGGATCGCCAGCAAGCTGCGGGAACCAGACCACCTGTTCCCCGTATACCAGCTTTTATTCACCCTTCCCGGGATCCCGTCCGTGTACTACGGAAGCGAATGGGGGATCCAGGGAGCGCGCACCCGAGAATCTGACGAGGCGCTCCGCCCAGCCCTCTCCTTAAAGGATATGGAACAGAAGACCGGCCCCATCACGGACCATATCGCCGCCCTGGCCCGGATCCACCGGGATAATCCGGAGCTCCATGACGGAACGTATAAAGAACTTCTTCTGACCAACCGCCAGTATGCGTTTGGCCGGCTGGGAGAAAATACAATGATCCTTTCGGCAGTCAACAATGACAGCCAGCCCGCAGTCCTTTCCATACCGGTCCCGTTCCCGGCGTCCCAGGCCATAAACCTTCTGGACGCGGAAGCTCCTTCTATACCGGTGGAAAACGGAAGGCTTTCTGTGACCCTTCCGCCGTCAGGCGGCGCGATCTTTAAACTTCGGGAGGCATAAGAGTATGAAAAATTCAGGAAAAAGCAGTAAAACCACAGCAAAAAAGGCCGGAAGACCGGCCGGTACCGGCTTCATTACAGAACTGGACCGCTACCTGTTCGGTCAGGGTACCCACTATAAGATCTTTGAAAAGCTGGGGGCCCATCCCCGCACCTATGGCGGAAAGCCGGGTATGTACTTTGCCGTCTGGGCGCCCCATGCGAAGTCTGTGGGCGTCGTTGGGGACTTCAATGGATGGGATCCGGAGGCGTCTCCCATGAAGCCCCTGGAGGATTCCGGCATCTACGAAGCCTTCATACCAGGCCTTGGAACTGGCGAGCTTTATAAATTTGCCATCACCACAAAGGATGACAAGATCCTTTTTAAAGCGGATCCCTATGCGTTCAGCGCCGAGTTCCGGCCAGGAACCGCCTCCATCACCACCGATATCTCCGGCTTTTCCTGGAGCGATGAGAAATGGATGGAGAAGCGGAAGCACACAGAGCCGGAAAAAGCTCCCATGGCCATTTATGAGGTCCATCTGGGCTCCTGGAGAAAGGCCAGCCGGCCGGAAAAGGATGGCTATTATACATATAAGGAGGCGGCCCACGAGCTGGCCGACTATGTGGTAAAAATGGGCTACACCCATGTGGAGCTCATGGGCATCGCGGAGCATCCCTACGACGGCTCCTGGGGCTACCAGGTGACCGGCTACTACGCTCCCACCTCCCGCTATGGAGGTCCCAAGGATTTCATGTACTTCGTCAATTATCTCCACAAAAAGGGGATCGGCGTGATCTTAGACTGGGTCCCGGCCCATTTTCCAAAAGACGCCCATGGCCTGGCGGATTTTGACGGGGAACCGCTTTATGAGTACGCAGATCCCAGAAAAGGCGAGCATCCCGACTGGGGAACAAAGGTCTTTGATTACGGGAAAAACGAGGTGAAAAACTTCCTAATCGCCAACGCCCTTTACTGGGTAGAGAATTTCCATGTGGACGGGCTCCGGGTGGACGCCGTGGCCTCCATGCTGTATCTGGACTACGGGCGCAGCGACGGGAACTGGGTCCCCAACCAGTACGGAGAAAATAAAAATCTGGAGGCCATCGAATTCTTCCGCCATTTGAACAGCGTCCTTACAGGCCATATGACCGGAGCCATCATGATCGCCGAGGAATCCACCGCATGGCCCGGCGTCACAAAGGCACCGGAGGAGGGCGGCTTGGGCTTTACCTTCAAGTGGAATATGGGATGGATGCATGACTTTCTGGAATATATGAAATTGGATCCATATTTCCGAAAATTCAACCATAACAAGATGACCTTCGGGATCACCTACGCCACCAGCGAAAACTACATCCTGACCCTGTCCCATGACGAGGTGGTCCATTTAAAATGCTCCATGATCAATAAAATGCCCGGCTTCCCGGACGATAAATTTGCGAACCTGAAGGCCGGCTATACCTTCATGATGGGCCATCCGGGCAAAAAGCTCTTATTCATGGGCCAGGATTTCGGCCAGTACCATGAGTGGGACGAAAAAACAGCCCTGGACTGGTATCTGGCAGAGGAGCCCCAGCACAGGGACCTGCTAAAATATTACAGCGACCTGCTCCATATCTACCAGAAATATCCGGCCCTTTACCGGCTGGACAGCGACTGGAACGGTTTCCAGTGGATCAACGCCAACGACGGCGACCGGAGCATCTTCAGCTTCATCCGCCGGGATGAAACGGGGAAAAAGAACCTCCTGTTCGTCATCAACTTCACTCCCATGGCCCGGGACGATTACCGGGTGGGCGTTCCCAAATCCGGAACCTATACGCTGATCCTGGACAATGAGCACGGCCTCTATAAGCGCGGGGAGCATGCCTTCTCAAAACGCTCCGTAAAATCTGAATGCGACGGCCAGCCATATTCCTTTGCCTACCCGCTGCCGGCTTATGGAACCGCTGTTTTCCGTTTTAATTAATTGACAGGAATTTTTAATACGTTCACCGCATTTTTATGTTATACTGGATGTGGTGAACGTATTTTTACCTGGATAAAACTTTCAAGGAGGGAACTTATGCAGACGATTCTTGTATGCGATGACGATAAACAGATTGTTGAAGCTATTAATATTTATCTTACGGGAGAGGGCTTTGAGGTCATCAAGGCCTATGACGGCTACGAGGCCCTGGAATACCTGGAGGACCACGAGGTGAACCTGATGATCGTGGATGTGATGATGCCGGGATTGGACGGGATCCGCACCACCTTAAAGGTGCGCGAGACCAGCAGCATCCCCATTATCATCCTGTCGGCCAAATCCGAGGATACCGATAAGATTCTGGGCTTAAACATCGGGGCGGACGATTATATCACAAAGCCCTTTAATCCCCTGGAGCTGGTGGCCCGGGTCAAATCCCAGCTCCGCCGCTACACCCAGCTTGGAAACCTGAACCAGCAGAACAGCTCCCAGGTCTATAAGTGCGGCGGTCTCATGATCAATGATGAAAATAAAGAGGTGACGGTGGACGGCGAGCCCATCAAGCTCACGCCCATTGAGTATAACATCCTGCTGCTCCTTGTAAAGAATGCCGGAAAGGTATTCTCCATTGACCAGATCTACGAAAAGATCTGGAATGAGGATGCCATCGGCGCCGACAATACCGTAGCCGTCCACATCCGCCATATCCGCGAAAAAATTGAGATCAACCCCAAGGAACCCCGCTACTTAAAGGTGGTCTGGGGCGTGGGCTATAAGATCGAGAAACAGTAAGGAGAATCCAGATGAACCAGAATACACCGAGTTTTTTTCTGAAGCGTTTTTCCGGTTTTCTGCACTTTATCTTTGCCCTGATCGCGCTCACCGGAGTCGGGTTCATGTATCTGAACAGCAACTACGGCCGCGGACTGGACTGGATCGAGGATGAGACCTTCGACCAGTCTCCGGATTTTAATAAGAAGGTGCAGGCCGACATCGCCAGTATTTTCGACTATATCCAGTACCAGGAGCTTTTTGAGACCAATGGAGAGGTGGACTACAATAAAATGGTCCTGGACGTCTCTTCCGGCCCCGGCGGAGACAAGAGCTATACCCTCAACGACATCATCCTATACGGAAAGTCCCTGGGCTATTATATGGATGAGGCCGACAACTATGCCTTAAAGGGCGGGCCCGAAAACCTCAGCGCAGAGGATGAGGAGCAGTATTATGTGCGCTGGCGCTGCTATCAGTCCGAGGAGGAGCTGACGGGACCCGACCAGTCCTTTGCCACCCTGCCGGAGCTGACCTATGAGATCCTGAAGCGGTTCTCTTCCTATTACTCCATATATTCCCGGCTCATGTCGGATTTCACCAACTTTTATTTCCGTGTGGCTTTTTATTCCAAAAATGACGCCATCTATGAAATCCACACCAATGCGCCGGAAATGACCATCGACGACATGATGGCCATGGGAAAATATATCTATTATTCCGGGGATTCCAATGACCTGGCCGTAAGGACGAACTTTAATTCCACCTTCCCCAGTGTTCCGGCCCTCATGGCCAAGGCCAATCCCTACAACAGCTCCAACAACTATGTGGTCATCGGCCTGGACACCACCTACAAGGCCCTGGACGACTATGCCCATGCATATACCCAGTACAACAGCTCCAGGAAGACCTTCGTAAACGGGCTCTACCTGGCCTCCATCGGCCTGGCCGGCTGCCTTCTGACCTTTGTTTTCCTTATGTTTGCCTCGGGCCATCCGGCTCTTGGGGACCGGTCCGTGGTCCTTTATCCCTTTGATAAGATCAAAACGGATCTGATGCTTCTGTTAATGGCCTTTGCCGCTTACATAAGCGCCGCCTTTCTGGCCCCTCTGGCATCAAAGCTCCTTCACCTTCTGGTGACGGAAGGCTACTGGGACCGCGCCAGCCGTCTCATGATGTTCGGAAGCCTGTATATGGTTGGGATCCTGACCTTTTTCAGCCTGGTCCGCCGTTATAAGGCAGAAAGCCTCTGGACCAACAGCCTCCTCCATGATCTGACGGAGACCCTTTCCGAAAGCACCTTCAAATACCGTCTGACCTTAAGCTTTGCGCTTTATCTGGCGGCCAATGTGTTTACGATCACCCTGGGGGCATTTTACCTCATCCAGAGCGATGGGAGCGGGTTTACCTCTGTTCCCTTCCTGGCCGGTCTCTCCTTCTGGGTGGTGGGCAATCTGGTCGTATTCTATTTCCTGTACCGCAACGCAGTCCAGACCGATAAGCTCCACCAGGCCATCGACAAGCTGGCTTCCGGAGAGACCAGCTACAAGGTGGACGTTTCCCAGTTTTCCAGCCTGGAGGCGCAGCTGGCTGAGGGCTTAAACCGCATCAGCGACGGTCTGGAAACGGCTCTGGCCGAGCAGGTAAAAAGCGAGCGCTTAAAGGCAGACCTGATCACCAACGTATCCCACGATATTAAGACGCCGCTGACCTCCATCATCAACTATGTAGATCTCATCAAGCGCGAAAAGCCCCAGGATCCCACGATCCAGAAATATCTTGAGGTCCTGGACCAGAAATCCCAGCGCCTTAAGACGCTGACCGAGGATCTGGTGGAGGCCTCCAGGGCCAGCTCCGGAAATATCAAGCTGGATATGGCCAATATCGACATCGTGGAGCTGGTCCAGCAGACCAATGGTGAATTTGAGGAAAAATACGCCATCCGTCATCTGGACATCGTTACGACCCTCCCCAATGAGGTGATCCTCATTGAGGCCGACGGCAGACGGCTGTGGCGCGTACTGGAAAACCTGTACAACAACGCCTTTAAATACGCCATGGAAGGCACCCGCGTCTACGTGGGCATCGAGGACCGGGATTCCGAGGTCGTATTCTCCATTAAAAACGTTTCTGCCACGCCGTTAAACATCAGCCCCGACGAGCTGACCGAGCGCTTCGTCCGCGGCGATACGTCCCGTACCACCGAGGGAAGCGGACTGGGCCTTTCCATTGCCAAGGACCTGACCCAGCTCCAGGGCGGCCGGTTCGAGATCACCATTGACGGGGATCTGTTTAAGGCAGAGCTGACATTTGCCATTAAAAACTAGCCGGATCTGTATCTGTATTTCAAAAAAAGAGCTGCTGCCAGCAGAGGATCTTCAAAATCCCCCTGCCGCAGCAGCTCTCTTCTATATTGTTCTACCGGATATCCAGAATCAGCGAAGCCAGCAGCGCGATCCGCGGAATATACTGGCTGATCCGCAGGTATTCGCTTTCGGAATGAGCCCCGTCCCCCCAGCCTCCCAGGCCGTCCAGGGTGGGGATTCCCATGGCTGACACAGCGTTTCCGTCGCTGCCTCCGCCTACGAACTGGTGGGAAAACGAAAGTCCCAGCTTCCTGCCGCATTCCTTCGCAGCCACAAACAGCTCCATGTTCCCCTGGGTCTCCTCCATGGGAAGCTTCCCTTCCACGATCTCCACCTCCCTGGACGCACCAGGAACAGATATCGGCAATTCCAGGATCTCCCGTCGGATCCTCTGGCCCTCCTCCATAGATTTATAGCGGCAGTCCACGGAAAAGCTGGCCGCAGCCGGTACCACATTGACCTTCGTTCCTCCCTGGCATATGCCCACATTGACCGTAGTGCCGGCCTCATAATCCGTCAGTGCCTGGATCTTCAGGATCTCCGCAGCCATCTCCTGGATGGCGTTGATTCCTTCCTTATGGGCATTTCCCGCATGGGAGGCCTTCCCATGGATCGTCACATTGAATTTTATATTTCCCTTTCTTCCTGTCTTAAGATCCCCGTTTCCCACACAGGGCTCGCAGACCAGGGCCGCCCGGGCGTTTTCTGCCAGTCCGCAGATAATGTCCGAGGATTCATGGCTTCCCGTCTCCTCGTCTCCATTGAAAATAAAGACCAGCTTTCTCCCCGGATCGATCCCCAGCTCCTTATAGGCTCTGGCCGTCCATATGGCCGAGATAAGACCACTTTTCATATCCGAAACACCAGGGCCATACAGCCGGTCTCCCTCTGTGCGGTACTGAATGGCGCCGATCAGATGTACGGTATCATAATGGCCAATGATCAGGAGTTTTTCCTCTCCCTGTCCGAGCTCAAACCGCACCAGATCATGTCCTCCCTCCCGCTCATAGACCAGCGGCTCCTCTCCCGTCCGCTCCCGGATCAAAGCCTCCAGGACCTTCCTGGTTTCGGCCAGAGCCTCCAGATCCGATGTGCTGGCCTCTGCCTTCACCAGCCGCTCCAGATCCCCAAAGATCTCCGCCTCGTGATCCCTGAAATACTTTAAAAGTCTCTCCTCCATATGGATCCCTCCCTATATATTTAATTTTTACGCTTTTCTCCCTGGTCTGCAGATATTACCTTCACCCGCTTCCATTTTCCCGTCAGATACCAGCCAAAGGAAATGATATAGTTGGCCGCCCAGCCCATGGGAACGGCCATCCATGCCACCTGGATCCCGTAAACAGGGGCAAACACGTTGGTGACGATGACCCGGATGGACAAATTCACCAGATTGGCCGCCGTAAATGCCGCCACATCCCCAGCTCCCCGGAGAAGACCATCGGTAGTGGCCTTAAGGCCGATGAAGGCATAGAAAAAGGAAAGAAATTTCACGTAAGAAACGCCCACAGAATAGGCAGTGCTGCCGCCGCTCTCCAAAAACATGGACACAAACGCGCCGCCGAACAGCTGGTACATGATGCACAGGCCCGCGCCCACAGTGAGCACGGTCACATAGCACATCTTATAGCCCTCCTTCACCCGGTCCAGCTTTCCAGCGCCAATATTCTGGGCCGTAAAGGTGGACATGGCATTTCCCATGGCCAGCATGGGAACGATGCTTAAGGACTCGATCCGGCTTCCTGCCGAATAGCCTGCCAGGGCCGCGGAGCCGAAGCTGTTGACCACGGACTGGACCAGAAGGATGCCCATGTGGACGATGGACTGCTGGAGCGTGGAGGGAACGGCGATCTTCACCATGGACCGCATCATCCCGAAATCATAACAGCCATATTTTTCCTCTTCCTCATACCCCTTCAGCTTCCGCATCAGAAGGAAAAAGGAGAGTACCGCCGAGACGCCCTGGGCGATCAGCGTTGCCACCGCCACTCCACGGACTCCCTGATGGAAGCAGATCACGAACACCATATCCAGCGCAATGTTTAACAGGGAGGAGAAGATCAGAAGATACAGCGGTCTTTTGGAATCTCCCAGGGAATTAAAAATGGATGCCTGGACATTGTACATGAACAAAAACGGAAGACCCAGAAAATAAATGGCCAGATACAGGGCTGCATCGGAAAAAATGTCCTCCGGCGTATTGACCCACGAAAGGATCTGATGGTTAAAAACAGCACCAACGGTCCCCAGGATCACAGAGATCACCAGGAAATTGATCATGGTCGTAAATACGGCTGTCTTCATTTTCCCTATCTTTCCCGCTCCCAGAAACTGGGAGATGATCACCGAGCTCCCGATTCCGCCGCCGATGGCAATGGCGATGAACACGTTGGTGATGGCGTAGGACGCGCCCACGGCCGCCAGGGCATTTTCCCCGACGAAGCGGCCCACGATCACCGAGTCTGTGATATTGTAAAGCTGTTGGAACAGGTTGCCGAAGATCATGGGGAGGGCAAAAAATAAAAGCGCCTTCCCTGGATGATCTGTCAGCATGTCGTATCTCTTCTTTTTTGCTGTCTGATTTGCCGGCATGGTTTTCCACTCTTTCTATCTGTTTTTTCTGGCTGATGCCAGAGCCTGGCCAGGAGCCTGACAGTTTCATTATAGCACTCTGAGCCGGATTCTTCCAAGGGTTTCCTCTCAGAAAATCCAAATGTGAAAATCCCCAGGAAGTCCGCCAGCCCCCATATTGTGAAACCAGACCGGTCATGATATAATGCGTTACAAACAGATCCGATCGCCGCCAAAATCCGGCGCTTCATTCTCCCGGAGGGATACGGATCCCCCAAGAAAGGAATTTCCTGCCAATGATCGATTTCAATGAATATAAAAAATACTTTGACGATTATGCAGCCCGCTATGATCACACAGACGGCCGTGTTGCCCTTAAGATCGTCCATACCTATGCCGTTGTCTCTGTCATGGAAAATCTGTGCCAGAAGCGCCTTCTGCCGCCCCACACCGCCGGACTGGCCCTTTTATGCGCCCTTTTTCATGATATCGGCCGGTTTGAGCAGTTAAAACAGTACGACACCTTCCTGGACCATAAAAGCGTGGACCACGCATCCTTAAGCTGCCGGGTCCTGCGGGAAAACCATGTGCTGGACCGGCTGCCTGAGACAGACAGGGAAGCCGTTCTCACTGCCATCGAAAACCATAACAAGCTGAGGATCGATCCCACCGTGACGGCCGCAGCCTCTTCCTGTCCCGATGACGCCCAGAGTTTAAGAGCGCCGGGGCCCTGCTGCTCCGCCGGAGAGGTCCTGGAGCTGTGCCGCCTCATCCGGGACGCCGATAAATGCGACATTTTCCGTGTCTTTGCCACCGACGACATGACCGATGTGGTGGGGGCCTCCGAGGAAGAGATCTCCCGGGAAACCATAACCCCAGAGGTCATGGAAGCTCTCCGGGACCATGTTTCCGTGGACCGGCGTGCCAGGAAGACCCACCTGGACCAGTGGATCGGCTTTTTATGCTTTGTATTCGACTTAAACTACCGGGAAAGCATCCAGATCGTAAAGGAGCAGGGGTATTATAGAAAGCCCTTTGAGCGGACGGATTTTAAGAACCCTGCTGCCAGAGCCCTGGTCCACGAAGCTCTGGGAACGGTGGACCTGTACATGGAGACCTTCGGACAGACCATTCCCGACGCTCTCCGGGAATTTTTCCAGGACCACCCGAAGATGGCTCTGGCGTTTTCCGGTGGGACTGACTCCGCCTATCTCCTATACGCGGCCAGGGCCTGCGACTGCCATGTCCGGGCTTATTATGCAGCTTCCCCCTTCCAGCCGGCCTTTGAACTGGAGGACGCAAAAAAACTGGCCGTTTCCCTGAAAGCCGAGATGACCATACTCCCCTTAAACGTCCTGGAGCTGTCCGCAGTCCGGGAAAACCCCTCCGACCGCTGCTATCACTGTAAAAACGCCATCTTTTCAAGGATCCTGGAGGCGGCAGAAAAAGACGGCTTCCTGGAGGTCATGGACGGTACCAACGCCTCCGACGACGCCGGAGACCGGCCCGGGATGCGGGCCCTTCGGGAGCTCCGGGTCCTTTCCCCCCTGCGGGTCTGCGGCGTCACCAAAAAGGCCCTTCGGGAATATTCCCGGAACGCGGGACTCTTTACCTGGAACAAGCCGGCCTATGCCTGCCTTGCCACCAGAGTCCCCACTGGCTGCTCCATCGACCCGGAGATCCTAAAAAAGATCGAGCGGGCAGAGACCGGCCTCACCAGGCTTGGCTTTTCTGATTTCCGCGTCCGCGTCTGGAAGGATCCCGCAGGCCAGGATTCCTGGAATGCCAGGCTCCAGCTTACGGAATCCCAGTTTTACCTTCTGGCCGGAAAACGGCTGGAGGTCCTGGAGCTTTTAAAACCAGATTTCTCCCAGGTACTCCTGGATCTTTCCGCCCGGTCTGTGACCATATAAAAAACAGATACAGCAAAGGCAGTCTGAAATCCATCAGAGCTGCCTTTTTTCTGTATCCGCCTTTTCCTCATCCGTTCCGTAGTTCTCTCCATAAAATCGGTTCAGCCAGTCCACTGCATTCCGGATCCCCTCGTTATCGAAGGAAAATTCCTGAAACGTCTTTTTTTCATCCTCTGTCACAGAAAAAATATAGGGTCCTGGCCAGGCAGCGGCCTGAAGAACGTCGCCATTCTCTCCCGCTTCCTTCCGTATCATGAAATTCATTTCTTTCTCACTTCCCGTAAACGTGGTTTTTTTCAAATATGGGATGGAGATCATCCCATCCAGATCGATCATATTCCCCGCCTCCTGTCTAAATTCATTATATCATCCTTTTTCCTTCTCCGCTATTGTAAAATCTGTGAATTCTTTATATACTTTATTTTATCAGAAAACATAAAATATAAGAAAGGAACACACAAATGAAACAATTTGTCAAAGACCTGGTCCACTCCTATGAAGAACCGTTAAAAGAGATCCGCCACCATCTCCATGAAAACCCGGAGCTTTCCTTTGAGGAATACAGGACCGCAGAATACATCCGCAAGGCCCTTGGCTCCATGGGGATTGCCCTCCAGGACGGGATCACCGGCACCAGCACGGTGGGAATCCTGAAGGGCCGGGAGGCTGGTCCCTGCATCGCCTTCCGGGCAGATATCGACGCTCTTCCTGTGGAAGAAAATAACGATCTCCCCTATAAATCCAAAACGCCCGGCATCATGCACGCCTGCGGCCATGACACCCATGCCGCCTGTCTCTTAGTATTGGCCCGGATCTTATCTGAGCATCCGGAGCTGGTAAAAGGAACTGTAAAATTCATCTTCCAGGCAGCGGAGGAAAAGCTTCCCGGCGGAGCAAAGGCCCTCTGCGCAGATCATGCCTTAGACGGCGTGGACATGGTATTCGGAATGCACAGCTCCTCCAACCATCCCCTGGGGACCATCACCTTAAGCCACAGCTCCAGCTCCGCGGCCATCGGTATTTATGAAGTGGCTATCCACGGCAAGGGAGGACACGGAAGCGCTCCCCACAACGCGAAAAACCCGGTTCCTGTGGCCTGTCTCCTGGCCTCTGCCTTAAACCAGATCCTGGCAGAAAAGAAGGCCCCCGCAGATACCGGAGTATTCACCGTCTCCTACATAAACGGCGGCCAGTACCCCAATATCATCACAGATACCGTTACCCTGGGCGGCAACATCCGTACCCAGGACAATGACCTGATCCAGCAGATCTTCGGCCACATTGATTCCATCAGCCACGGCATCTGCGAGGCCCACGGAATGACCTGCGACGTGACCACCACCCTGGGATACCCGGCCACCATCAATACGCCGGAATACGCAGATGTGATCGCAGATGCGGCAGATACCATGGGGTACACACCGGTGGAGGAATCCGGTTCCCTGGGCGGGGAGGACTTCGCCTACTTCCTGATGGAAAAGCCCGGCGCATATTTCCATGTGGGTATGGCCGATCCGGACCGTCCCATCACCTCCAGCCCCCATCACAACTGCAGCTTCCAGCTGGATGAACGCGGACTGGCCATTGCCCTGGAAATGGAGCTGGCTCTGTACTTAAAGCTCACAAAACAGGATGGGGAATAAAACGGAAGTCTGATACTTGTAATTTCTTTCAGATATGATATACTAAATATAGAAAAAGGGAAAGCCACAGAAGCGGCTTACCCCGAACAATGAATTACTACCCTAACGGGCGGCCGTCACATGTGCGAGATGTGGCGGCTACTTTTTTCCCTTAAAGACTGTATAGCACAGTCCCACAAGGGCGCATATGAATATTCCCGTCTGAATCATATCAGAATATGTAATATACATAAGCAACGCCCTCCTTTCCTCTTTGGTCTGGAGGGGTTATAGGCCCTCCGAATCATCAGAGGGTAAGCCGCCCTGGCTCTGTGGTTTCCCATATTGGTATTATATAATAGCGATATCTGGATGACAATCTTTATTTTTATCCGCGATATCTGATACTTGTAATTTCTTTCAGATATGATATACTAAATATAGAAAAAGGGAAAGCCACAGAAGCGGCTTACCCCGAACAATGAATTACTACCCTAACGGGCGGCCGTCACATGTGCGAGATGTGGCGGCTACTTTTTTCCCTTAAAGACTGTATAGCACAGTCCCACAAGGGCGCATATGAATATTCCCGTCTGAATCATATCAGAATATGTAATATACATAAGCAACGCCCTCCTTTCCTCTTTGGTCTGGAGGGGTTATAGGCCCTCCGAATCATCAGAGGGTAAGCCGCCCTGGCTCTGTGGTTTCCCATATTGGTATTATATAATAGCGATATCTGGATGACAATCTTTATTTTTGTTTTATAATTCCCTTTCACCGCATGGCGATCCCCGCGGAGCGTTTTTTATGTCGTAGGACGGCACTTTCCTATGGCATAAAAGATGCTGCAAAGGGAATATAAAGCCTGCCCTTTGCAGCATCTTCCATTTCTTACTTCTATTTTCTTACGCCTTCCACTGCTTCTTTATCTCTTCAAATTCACCGTCCGAACAGTAAATGGTATGCCCGGGAGCGATCTCATGGTAAGAAGGCTGGTTCCCATCCCCATACCGGTGCATTTCCGGATCATAATGGATCTTCTTCCGCTTCTTTTCATTGATGGGATCCGGCTCTGGGATAGCAGAAAGCAAAGCCCGGGTGTACGGATGCATGGGATTCTTAAATAATTCGTCGGAATCCGCCATCTCCACCAGCTTTCCATAATACATCACGCCGATCCGGTCAGAAAAGTACTTGACCACCGACAGGTTATGGGCAATGAAGAGAATGGTCAGCCCCATCTCCTCCTTCAGCTTGTTTAACAGATTGATGACCTGGGCCTGGACCGAAACGTCCAGGGCCGACACAGGCTCATCGGCGATCACCATCTGGGGCTTCACGATCAGCGCCCTGGCAATGCCGATCCTCTGCCTCTGGCCGCCGGAGAATTCGTGGGGGTACCGGGAGGCATGCTCCGCCTGAAGCCCCACGTGCTCCAGCATGGCCACCACCTGCCGATGCAGCTCCTCCGGATCCTTTACCCCGCGGATCTTTAAGCCCTCGGCAATGATCTCCTGGACTGTCATTCTGGGGTTTAAAGAGGCAATGGGATCCTGGAAGATCATGGCGATGTTGTCGGTGATATACTTTCTCAGGCTCTTATCCATCTTCCCGCTGATCTCTTTTCCGTCAAAGGACACGGTCCCGCTGGTGGGATCGTACAGACGGATGATGGTGCGGCCTGTGGTGGTCTTTCCGCAGCCGGATTCCCCCACCAGCCCGAAGGTCTCTCCCCGCTCCACATAAAAGGAAACATCGTCCACCGCCTTCACCACCGAGGTTTTCCCGCGCTTTTTCGTGGTAAAGTGCATACTTAAGTGATCCACATCCAGGATATGGTCACGCTCTTTTCTGTTATCCGATTTCATATCCTGCCTCCTCCCTCATCCTGGCGATCCTGTGCTTTAAGATATCCGGCATCTCCACCTTGGGCGCGTCGGGATGAAGCAGCCAGGTGGCGGCATAATGGGTATCAGAGATCTTAAAATACGGCGGCTCCTTTTCAAAATCGATCTTCATGGCATACTTATTTCTGGCCGCAAAGGCATCTCCCTTGGGCGGATGCAGCATGTTGGGCGGCGCACCGGGGATAGCAAACAGTGTCTCCTCCGTGTGAAGGTCCGGCATAGCCGAAAGGAGCGCCCAGGTATAAGGATGGGCCGGCCGATAGAAAATATCCTCGCAGGTCCCCACTTCCACAATGCGTCCTGCATACATCACGCAGACCCGGTCCGCCATGTTGGCCACCACGCCCAGATCGTGGGTGATGAAGATCACCGAAAGATCCCTTTCCCGCTTCATATCGTTGATCAGCTCCAGGATCCTGGCCTGGATGGTCACATCCAGTGCTGTTGTCGGCTCATCACAGATCAGGATCTCCGGGTTGCTGGCCAGAGCGATGGCGATGACGATCCTCTGGCGCATACCGCCGGAAAACTGGAAAGGATAAGCGTCGTACCGCTCGGCGGCGTTGGGGATCCCCACAGCCTCCATAAGCTCAATGGCCCGGGCCTTGGCTTTGGACTTTTCAATGGCCTTGCTTAAGATCAGAGCCTCGGTGATCTGCTTTCCGATCTTCATAATGGGATTTAAGGCCGAAAGCGGGTCCTGGAATACCAGGGAGATCCGTTTTCCGCGGATCTTATAAAAATCGGCCTCCTTATACTTCGCCATATCCTGGCCCTGGTACATAATAGTGCCGCTGTCGATATGGCCGTTTTTGGCCAGGATCCCTAAGATCGCCTTGGTAGTCACGGATTTTCCAGAACCGGACTCCCCCACGATGGCCAGGGTCTCGCCCTTATACAGGTCAAAATTCACATCCCGCACCGCATGCACCTTTCCCGCAAAGGCATTGAAGGATACGGAAAGATCTTTTACGCTTAAAATTGGTTCCATACTTTTCTCTCCTTTCCTTATGCGCCCCGCTGGGTCGGATCAAAGGCGTCGCGCAGGCCGTTGGACAGCATGTTGAAGGCGATCATTAACAGCGAAATTACCACCGCCGGGAAAAATACCTGGTTGGGATACTGCTGCATCACCTTCTGGCCCTGGGATAAGAGAACGCCGATGGAGCTTTCCGGAGCACGGATCCCCAGTCCAATGTAAGCTAAGAAGGACTCGGTGAAAATAGCGCCCGGAATGGCGATCATGGCCCTGGTGATAATGGGGCCGATGGAGTTGGGAAGGATATGGCGGAAGATCAGAGCCATGTCCCTGACCCCCAGGGTCCTGGCCGCCAGCACATACTCGCTGCCCTTATAGCGGTAAAACTGAGAGCGGATCATCCTGGCCGTTCCGATCCAGTTCTGGACCACCAGGCAGAGGATGATGGAAAGGATCCCCGTACCAAAGAACAGGATGAACAGAGTCACCACCACGATCTCCGGGAATGCACCGATGATCTCGGTGATACGCATCATGATCATATCCACCTTTCCGCCGTAATAGCCTGCAATAGAGCCGTATACGATGCCGATGCACACGTTGCAGATCACAGAAATAAAGGCGATCAGCAGGGAGACCCTGGCGCCGCGCCACATGCGCACCCAGAGATCCCGGCCCAGATAGTCGGTCCCCATCCAGAAATACGTTCCGTCCTCCACACCGGAGTACTTATAATAATCCACCTTAATATCGCACATTTCCACGCCCTGGACCATGCGGTGGTTGATGACCTTTAAGATACTGCCCTCCGGATACCGGGATGTATCCTCCAGAGAGTCCACCCGCCGGTTGGTGAGCCACCGGGTCCCGTCCAGAATGCCATAATTTTCCAGCACCGGCACCTTGGGCGGAAGATTGATGCGGTTCAGATCCTGGTCATTGTAGTCCCAGCGGCTGAGGGCCGGGGCAAAAACAGCGAACAGAAGAACGATCACGATCCCTATGAAGGCGATGATGGAAACCTTACTGCGGCAGAAGCGCAGCATGGCGTCCTTAAAGAAGCCGATGGGCTTATCCTGGAACTTTTCATCAGCGATCTCGCCCTCCATCTGGACAAACTCAAAGCTTTCCGGCTCCACCTGGTATTCAGGCAAATCGGAAGAATAAAATTTTGCCATTACTTCTTCCCTCCCATCCTCACACGCGGGTCAACAATGCCGTAAGACAGATCCACGATCAGAACCGTGATCAGAGAAACCAGCGAGTAAAAAATCAGTACTGCAAGGGTCACTGTATAATCCGGCGCGTTGACGGATTTGACCATGATGCCACCCATGCCGGGAATCGAAAAGATCGTCTCGATCACCAGACTTCCGCCCATGATGCTCGTGAACATGGGAACGATGATGTTCATTAACGGAAGCAGGGAATTGCGGATCCCATGGTTCAAGGTAGCCTGCCGCTCCGTAAGCCCCTTGGTCTTGGCAAGGAGCATGAAGTCCGAATTGATGGTCTCGGCCAGCTCTGCCCTCAAATACCTGGTGACGCGGGCAATGGGGCCTAAGGACAGGGCGATGATGGGAAGTGCCAGACCATGGAACCTGGCCCAGCCAGTGGATGTGGCATCGAAGATGATCGGGAACAGCCCACCCTTAAACGCCACGAAATACTGGAGCAGCGTCGCAAAGATAAACGACGGCACGGAGATAAAGATGACCACCAGAAACGAGATCAGGTAGTCGGTGATGGAGTTTTTCCGTATGGCCGCCACGATCCCCAGGCCGATTCCCAGCGGCAGGGAGATCAGCAGCGAGAAGAAATTAATATATAACGTCACCGGGATCTTGGTCTTTATAATATCCCAGACCGGCACGTTAATGTTCATCTTAAGGGATGTCCCCCAGTCTCCCTCTAAGATCAGACCCTTTAAAAACAGGCCGTACTGGACGATGATCGGCTTATCAAGGTTATATTTTGCCTCCAGGGCCGCCCTCTGCTCATGGGTCATATCCACCGCATCGTCAAAAATCCCCCCAGGCATGAGGCGGATCACCATGAATCCCACGGTCAGTATGATAAACATGGTCAGCAGCATGGCTAAAATTCGCTGGATCGTATACTTCGCCATAAGACATGTTCCTTTCCACATCAGATTAGAAAATGGGGATGCCGCAAAACAGCAGCCTTGCAGCATCCCCATCCTGGTTCCTGTCAGTTATTCTGCAAACGATCAGTCCTTTGTACTGAGAATGTATCCAAAGCCATAGCCGGGGATATATTCGTCGCATACAAGATGGATCTTAGAGCTGATCAGATTGTAGGACGGAGCCTCATAGACCGGGCAGGCCGCCACTTCATCCAGAACGATCTTTTCCATCTGTCTTGTGAGGTCCATGCGGTATGCAGGATCCAGCTTCGCTTCGATATCGTAGTTGGCCTTTTCCCAAAGGGCGTCAAATTCGTCGTTATAATATGGCTCGTTCTTATTGGAATACATGCTGCTGTAAACCTTAAGTCCGTTCCACGGAGCCGGAGTACTGGTGTTCCAGCCTCTCCACTGAAGCTCGAAGCTGTTGGGATCGCCTTCCTTCCAGCCCTTGATATAGCTGTTTAATACGGAAGTGGAGCCAGCCATCAATTCCAGAGTAAAGCTGTCGCCAAATACCTCTGGCAGAGATTTGTGCAGAAATTCAGAAGCTGCTTTATTATTGGCGCTGGTCTCGTTATACTGTAAGGTCAGGGTCAGACTTGTAAGGCCGCATTCTTCCAGGGCCTTCTCATAATATTCCTTTGCCTTTGCCGGATCGTAGCCCAGGTTGGGCTCTAAGAGAGCCTGGGACTCTTCCATATCCCGGTAAGTCTTTCCGTCTAAGCCAAGACACTTGCTGGCAACCAGATAATTGGCCGGGATCCCGTTTGTCATCTTTGCAATGCTCTCACGATCGACAGCATAGAATAAGGCCTTGCGGAAATTTAAATTTCCAAGAATTCCATTGTTATTGGTATTTCCATGGTTGATGGTAAGGGTCTGAATCGAAGTGGCCGGGGCTTTCTTGATGCTAGGATCATCGATATACTGCTCGATGGATTCCGGGCTTAAGGAAACCGCGTCCAGTTCGCCGTTTAAGTAAAGCTCCAGGGCTGTATTCCGGTCGCCCACGATCTTATAGTTGTAGCCATCCAGCTTGATCTTATCGCCCAGAACGAAATCCGGGTTCTTCTTCATATCGAACTGGGAGCCTGCGATCCACTGGTCCAGGATAAATGCGCCGCAGCTCATGTATTTTTCCCTGGTGGATCCGTAAGTGTTTGTGCTCCGGTCCTCGCTCATACATGCCTCATAAGTAGGCTCATGAACCAGGCAGGTCCATACATAGTTAAAATGTGACTTAATGTCTTCAGCCGTCACGGGAGCGTCCAGCTGGAGCTCCAGGGTATAGTCGTCGGCTTTTTTAATTCCTACGTCCTCCCAGGCAACAGTTCCGGCGTTCCCCTGGAGAGAATAATCCGATGCTTTGGTAATAGTGATATAGTCGCTGGCAAGCTGGGAGGCACGGCTGTTGACCATAATAGGATCCAGACACATCTTAAAGGAGTAGATCACATCGTCTACGTCAATGGCGTCTCCATTTTCCCACTTGGCATTTTCACGGATCTTGATATGCCATACCTTTCCTTCCTCATCCGTCTGTTCCGGCTCTTTTTCTGCCAGCTCCGGGAGGTACTCGAAACTGGTCCCCTCCGCGTTGGGATACTGGCGGTAAAGCTGGAGGGAAGTCCTGGCGATCACGTCGCCGGATACGCTCATGGTATAAATATGCGGATTGATGGTATCCACATCCGTCGTCATATAGTCATGGAAGATCTTCAGCCCGGACTCTTCCGCCGAGGCTATCTCTCCGGCCTGGCTCTCTCCGGAGGTCCCAGCTGCGGCTGTGGTAACCGGCTCATTGGAATCCCCGGGATTCTTCGGTTCGCTGCTGCACCCGGAAAGCAGGCCGGCTGCCATGGCACATGCCATCATTGCTGCTAATACTCTTTTCTTCATTCACTCATTCCTCCTTTTTTATTGCAGGGCTTCTGCCCATAAATAACGACTGGCGTTTCTTGACTTTCTTTCCAATCCAGGTATAATAGGACTCATAATCATTTTTAGAAACAAAGGACGGTGCATCTATGTCTTCACTTTCAGTCAAAAATCTGAAAAACTACGTGGTCCTGGGGATCGCCGTGGCTGCTGCCTACATTTTTTTCCAGAAGGACCAGATCTTCCTCTACCGGCTCATCGACGGCCTCTTCATCGGCGGCATGCTCCCAATGATTCTGGGCTGTTTCCGCCTGGCCAAATATGCCGGCTCCTTTGATCTGCTGGTCTACTCCCACAAAAAGCTGGCGCGCTCGGGGAAAAACTCCGATCTTGCACAGGATGAAAAGGATTCCAATGGTTCTGCCGCTCCTGCTCCCGAACAGCTCGGGTCCTATTCCGACTATCTGACCCAGAAGAAACCGGCTGCCACCTATAAGGAGCCGCTTCTGGCCGGAGGCGTCTTTATCCTGGCCTCCCTGTTTTTGACCATTGCATTTTACTAAATGTGCATGACTCATTTATGTGTATTCTGTATATATTTGAGATATTTACTTGAGATTCATTGTGTTTATTATACAAATACATATATTGTGTGTCAAAGCAGAAACTGTTATTTTTCGTCCACATCGTAAATTGTCAGACAAAATAAAGGGATTAGGTTTTTAAAGAAGTTTTCTCCTTCGTTTAAACAACCTAATCCCTTTTGTATTTTACTCTAACTGGAGCTCTCCTGTTTCTGTGATCTCACAGCCTCCTCTGGTGCGGTTCACCTTTATGAGTCCCTGCTCCGAAAGACTCTGAAGGATGCTCCGGATCTTTCCCTCCGCCACCTGGATCCCTTCATTCTCCAAAATTTCCTGGAGACCGGCCCGCCCGGTCTTCGGATTCTGGGCCACCGTCTGTAAGACCCGTTTTTCCAGGGGAGAAAGCAGCGACGTTTTTTTCGCCATCTGAAGCCTTATGTAAGCCGGAAGATCCCGGATGGTCAGCTTTCCCTCCGAATGAAAACAGTAAACATACTTACAGAGGTTTTCGATCTCCTCTCCGTTGCCCGGCCATGAATACGCCGTCAGGCTGTTCCACAGCTCCTCGCTGCACATATCGGTCCAGCGCAGAGCTGAATTGTTGTAGATATTCCGTATAAAGTACTCAAATAAAAGCGGAATATCCTCGGGTCTCTGGCGGATGGGAAATGTCTCCAGGGATACCTCGCCGATCATATAAAAAAGAGACTTTAAAAACCTCCCCTCCTGGCACATGGTATAAAGATCCTCTTCCGTGGATGCGATAAACCGCACGTCGGGCATCTGGTCCATCATATTTAAAAATTCCTTCTGCATCGATATCGACATACAGTGAATGCCATTCAGATACAGGGTCCCGCCCTCTGCCCGATTTAAGATCCCCTCCCGGCCGTCTCCGGGAAACAGCTCCTCCATGATCTGCCCTTCACTCAAAACCGTCAGATTCAGCTTCATAAAGGGCTCTGCACTTCTCCTGGAATTATTGTGGATGGCCTGGGCCAGCACCTCTCTTCCCGTACCCGGCTCCCCGGAGATCAGCACCCGGTAATCCGTTAAGGAGATCCGTCTGGCCGCCTCCACCATGCGCAGAGAGCGGCTGTTGGCCGTCCGGTAATCATCAAAGCGGAAGTAGGCCCCTTCTCTCTTTATAACGTTTCCTTCCGTATCCCCCTCTGGAGCCGGTCTTTCCAGGGCCGGCTGGTCCATATGGCAGTGGATCATGGTCAGTCTCCGGTGGTTCATGTCCCGGATCTCCTGGACTGTCAGCTTCAGAGGCTCCTCCTTACCCCTACAGACCAGGAAAAATGGGGAACGCTGGTCCTGGGACCTTTTCGCAATGCCGTCCAGCTCCGGTACCGCCTCCTTAAGGAGCGTACCCACCAGGTGGGATCTGGGAATATCCAGGGCCTCCTTAAACTGCTTATTGATCATCTGGATCTTCCCCTCATCGTCTATGATACAGATGCCCGTATCAATGTTGCTGATGATGCTCTGGGTAATGAACTTCGTGTTAGTGGCCTGGCTCAGCTGGTGATTGGATATTTTCAAAAGCTGCACAAACTGGTTGATATAATTTAAGGACACCACATCCGCCAGGCTTAAAGGCAGATGGAAAAATGAGGCGATCTCCGAGATCGTCGAAATATCGGCGATCCGGATCCCGATGTCCACCAGCGTCTGGACGTTCCTGGGAGCCAGCTTATTTTCTCCCACCGTCACCGCATACTGGATCCTGGGATCCGTCTCCGGACAGTCCGGATAGTATGGAATGAAACGGTATTGGGTGATCCCAAGTGTGTATAGAAGCTGTATGCTGTCCTTTGCCGAGCATTCCGAATCATTGACCAGATACACCTCCGAATTGGACGGGATCGAAAGGATCCTGTTTAAATACGTATGGTTAAAGGTCCGGATACAGATCAGATACCGGATCTTCGGCGTCATGAGAGGCTCTGCCATCCTGGCCGCGGATCTGGAGCTGAACAGTACCAGATCCGCCTTTTCCATCCGTTCCGTATCCACATCTGCCGCAAGGCAGGTTTCCAGATGGATATATTTACTAAATATATGATTTAAATAGGACCGCATTCCTACATTTGTCGTTGAGCTCTGAGATACGATCAGCATTGTGGGCTTTTCCACCTTATACCCCCCCCCTGTATTTTTCATTCAATTCCATTATAGTCGCTCATATACAGAAAAACAACCAGATCTCCCAGTCCTATATATTTTTTTGTTTTTCCTCCCTATGTTCCATAATTTCTTTGACATTTTCACAAAAAATTTGTACAATAGTACTGATTTAGAGCTATGATCTAAGAAAGGAGCGTGCTTTTCAATTGCTGCTGATCAAAAATGGAAATTTAATCACCATGGCCGGTATGTATGAGCAGACCGGCGATATCCTGATCGACGACGGAAAGATCGTAAAGGTCGGCCAGGTGGGAGAGGTGCCGGAGGACTGCCAGATCATCGATGCCGCCGGACGCACCGTCACTCCCGGTCTTGTGGACCCCCACTGCCATGCAGGTCTATGGGGAACCGCCTGCCGCGAGGAAATGGACGGAAATGAGTATACGGAGCCGGTCCTTCCGGGACTGCGGGGCTTAGATGCCATCAACCCAGAGGATGCCACCTTTGACGCGGCTCTCCGCCAGGGGATCACCACCGTTGTGACCGGTCCCGGAAGCTCCAACATCGTCGGCGGAACCTTCTTAGCCATCAAGACCGCCGGCGAAGATATGGAGTCCCGTGTCATCTGCCCGGAGCTGGCCATGAAAATGGCTCTGGGAGAGAACCCAAAGATGACCTTCGGAAACCGTGGAAAGGCTCCCAGAACACGGATGATGAGCGCCGCCCTTATGCGGGAGGAGCTTTTTAAGGCAAAGGAATATTATGAAAACTATAAGCTCCATGGCCAGGAGCCGGATTTCCCGTTCGACTTCCACCTGCACTCCTTAATGCGGGTATTTGAAGGAATGCGGGTCAAGATCCATGCCCATCAGGCGGACGATATCCAGACTGCTGTCCGCGTGGCCAATGAATTCGGCCTTCATTACTCCATCGAGCATTGTACCGAAGGATGGATGATCCCGGAATTCTTAAAGAAAAACAACGCCGAGTGCCTGCTGGGCCCCACCGTCGGCGGCAAGAGCAAGATCGAATGCCAGAACCGCTCCTATGAAGCCGGACGGATCCTGGAGGAGGCCGGAGTCACCTTCGCCCTGATCACCGACGCTCCCTTCGTTCCCATTGAGGACCAGCTGCTCCAGGTCATCCTTTATGTGAAAAACGGAATGTCCAGGGAAATGGGAATCCGCAGCGTGACCTTAAACGCTGCAAAGATCACAGATATCGACTCCAGAGTCGGAAGCATCGAGCCCGGTAAGGACGCTGACATCGTCATCTGGGATGTGGAACCGTTAGACACCATGTACCAGGCCGGTATCGTCCTCATCGACGGAAAGATCGCATATGAAAGAAAGGCAGGTGAACGCAATGTTGATTATCAAAAACTGTAATCTGATCAACATGGCCGGAATCTACAAAGAGAAAAAGGATCTGGTGGTAAAGGACGGAAAGGTCCTTGATATCTGTGACGACGCCTGCCAGAAATACGGCCAGGGCAACGTGATCATCGACGCCTGCGGAAACTATGTGACTCCCGGTATCGTCGAGCCCCACTGCTCCCTTGGCGTCAAAGAAGAGGTCTTCCGGTTTGAGGGCAACGACGCCGACGAGACCACCAATCCCATTGTACCCCAGGTGCGGGCCATGGACGCCATCAATCCCAGGGACGAGGGCTTTAAAATGGCTCTGGCCGGAGGCGTGACCACAGCCGTTACCTGTCCGGGCAACGCAAACCCCATCGGCGGAACCTGCGCAGCCATCAAAACCACTGGCAATACGGTGGAGGAAATGGTCATGGTGCCTGAGATCGCCATTAAAATGTGCCTCACTGACGGAGTGAAAAATACATACGGCGGAAAGAGATCGCCCATGACAAGACTTGGCACGGCAGCCCTGATCCGCGAGGCTCTGATGAAGGCGAAACGCTATCATGACCAGTGGACCGCTTCCCAGAAGGATCCGGCAAATAAGCCGCCGAAATTCGATATGAAGCTCCACTCCCTGATGCGCGTATTCGACGGAATGCCCGTAAAATTCATCGCCAAGCGCGGCCATGACATGATGACTGCCGTGCGCATCGCCGAGGAATTCGGCTTCACCTATACAGTAGAGAACTGTGTGGATGCCTGGAGGATCACAAAGGATCTGAAGAAGCACAACGTCCGCTGCGTGCTGGGACCGGTCTACGGAGAAAAGAACAGTGAAAACCGTTACCGGGATCCCATTGCAGGCTCTGTTCTGGAAGAAAACGGCATCGAATTTGCCGCCACCACCGGCCATCCGGAAATGAACGTGGAGCTCTCCATGGTCCAGATGACGCTGATGGTGAAAAAGGGATTAAATCCCATGACAGCCCTGGAGGCCGTGACCATCAACGCAGCCCGCGCCTGCGGCCTGGAGGACCGGGTGGGAAGCTTAGAGCCCGGTAAGGACGCCGACATCGTCATCTGGGACGGCGATCCCTTTAACTTCTATACATCGGCTGCCACAGTCCTCATTGAAGGAAATGTGGTCTACCAGAAACAGCAGTAAAATTTCCATAAAAAGCGCTCCGGGATCTGGCTACCCTTGCGGCGCCTTTGTCCCGGAGCGTTCTTCTTTTTTATAGATCCCTGGCCGCCGGAAAACCATAGGCCGTCTCCGCACTCATAACAGCCCGGAGAATGGCTTCCGACATGACCTGAGCCGCCAGAGTACCCACCATGTCCAGATCCGCCTCCAGCGTCCCTGTGGACAGGGCGTAGATACTGTCACCATCTGCCGTCGTATGGACCGGGCGGATGGAGCGGGCATAGCCGTTGTGGGTCATGGACGCGATCTTACAAAGCTGGGTCTTGTGGAAGGCCGCATTGGTGATGACCGCGCCGATGGTGGTGTTGGCCACAAACTTATTTTTTACCACCTCATAGCTCTTATAGACCTCGTCCTCGGTACAAAGGAAGGATTTTTTATCCTTTGCCAGAAGTCCGGCAACCTTCTTACCATTTTTCCAGTCATAAATATCTCCCAAAGCGTTGACCGCCACAATGGCTCCCACCTGCAGTTCTCCGATCTGTACCGCGTAGCTTCCGATCCCCGACTTCATACAGAACTCCGGTCCGTAAAACTTTCCCACAGTGGCTCCGGTCCCGGCACCGAAATTCCCGTCCCGGTAATTGCCCTTTTCCGCATTCTCACAGGCCGCATAGCCCATAGCCTTGTCCGGCCGGACCCGGTGATCTCCCACCATCAGATCGAACAGGCAGGATTCGCACACCAGGGGAACCTTTGTGATCCCCACATCGAAGCCGATATTCCGCTCCTCCAGATACTCCATTACGCCTCCGGCCGCATCCAACCCAAAGGCGCTGCCTCCGGACAGCAGCACCGCATGGATCGACTCTGCCGCCGCTGTGGGCTTCAAGAGCTCCGTTTCCCGGGACGCCGGACCGCCTCCCCGGACATCCAGCCCCGCTGCCATGCCCTGCTCACAGAGGATCACCGTGCAGCCGGTGGCGGCGTCTTTGTTTTCTGCGCTTCCGATCTTTATGTTTTCCAGCTCCTGGATCTTTATTTCTTTCATTTGGGGGACTCCTTTCCTAGCGAATGATGCTGCACAAACTCAGCCTATTCCATCTCTCCCAGCATCTTCTCCGCATCATCCGCTGCCTTTACCTTATCGTTGGCGCGGATGATGATGCCGTCCTCATCGATGAGATAGGTGGTGCGGACCACGCCCATGGACACCTTCCCGTAATTCTTCTTTTCCTTCCACACATCATAGGCCTCGATGACCGTCCGCTCCGGATCGGAAAGCAGCGTGAACGCAAGGCCGTATTTCTCCTCAAACCTTTTATGGGAGGCCACAGAGTCCTTGCTGACTCCCAGTATCACCGCGCCCTTCTCCATAAACTGCGGATAGCGCTCCGAATAGCCGCAGGCCTGCTTCGTACATCCCGGAGTATTGTCCTTGGGATAAAAATACAGGATCACCTTTTTTCCTTTGTAATCCTCCAGTCTGTGCATGACTCCGTTCTGGTCCGGCAGCTCAAACGCCGGCGCTTTTGTTCCTGTTTCCAGCATTGCAGATCCCTCCTTGTGATTTCTCTTATCCACTATTTTAAATCATAACCGGCAGTTTTTCCACCGTTTTAAAGCAAACTTTCCTCCAGTCCCCGCCGGATCGTATCACAGAAGCGTTCTTCAATAACTGTACATTTCTTCCAGCATTTGGTATAATGCTCTTTAAACCTTTGAGAAATGAGATGATACCTTGCCTGTATAAGCCTGAACACAGAAAATTACATTCAAAGAGGTGTCGTATGATCACAGAAAAGAAAGAAAAACAGATTTTAATGATGTCCTTTTTTTCGGGACTCCTGTTTGCCATCGCAGAATTTATTTTTGCCATATACAGCCATTCCCAGTCTGCACTGACGGACGCTGTATATGATGCGTCGGAGCTGGTCTTCATTGCCCTGCTCCTATTCCTGACGCCCCTGTTCCATAAGCCCGTATCGGAAAAGCATCCCTATGGGTATTTCCAGCTGGAATCCATATTTGTCATAATCAAGGGCGTTATGATGCTGTCCGTGACCATGGGCGTGTCCGCCGAGGTTCTGGATTCCGCTTTATCCGGCGGTAATCCCATAAACAATGCCCAGGTCTCCCTTTTCCAGTTCTGCCTCGGCGCAGCCAGCATCATCATTTTTCTTCTGATGAAGCGGCTGAACCGGAACCTGTCCTCGCCCACCATCACCGCAGAGCTTCTGGGATGGAAACTGGATATTGTATACAGTCTGGGCATGTCCCTGGCCTTTTTCCTGTCCCGTTATCTGGAAAAAACTCCCCTGGGATTTATCACCCCATATTTTGACCAGATCGTGGCCGTCCTTGTTATGGTATTCATGCTTCCAGAAAGCATCAAGGTTCTCTGGAGCGCCGTCCGGGATATATTCCTGTTCTCGCCGGATGAGGAATTTATAAATGAGGTCAAGGCCCTCTGCGGACCGGTCCTGGAGCAGTATCGCTTCTCCCCGGTTTTCTTCGATATCACACGGACCGGACGGCACCTGTGGGTCGCCGTATATTTTAAGATCGACACCGGCAGCCTGAAGGTCCAGGACCTGTCCGACGCCCTGGATTCCTTAAATGAAAAGGCCCGGGAAAAATTCCAGGAATGCACCTGTGAGCTGATCCTGGTTCCTTAAATCAAAAAATATTCAAAATCCCCCTTGACTATACTGTTACTGTACGGTTTATGATAAAAACATACCGTAACATGCAAGGAGGATTTTTATTTATGTCCGGTGAAAATGCATATCGACAGCCCGTTACCCTGAAAAACGTGCTGATGTTTTCCGTCCCTACCATCGTTATGACCGTGTTCATGTCCTTTTATACCATGGTGGACGGCCTGTTTGTATCTAACCTCATAGGAACCGATGCCTTATCCGCCGTCAATCTGACAGCGCCTGTGATCTCACTGGTCACAGCCATCTCCACCATGCTGGCCACTGGAGGGAGCGCCGTCATCATGCGGAAGGCCGGACAGCAGAAAGCCCAGGAAGCCAACGAAGACTTCACTTTTCTGATCGCTGTAAACGTGGCGGTGGGACTCATCATGTCCGGCCTGGGATATCTGATCATGGACCGCCTTTTTGAACGCATGAGCCTGTCCCCTGCCGTGGCCGGCTACTGCCGTATCTATCTGAGCCGTTATCTGATCTTTACGGTTCCGATCCTTCTGATGAACAATTTCACCTTGTACATGATCGCCGCCGGAAAGTCCGCTCTTTCCATGGTCTGTTCCATTACGGGAGGAATTTTGAATATAGTCCTGGACTATGTCTTCATCTCCATATTGGATATGGGGATCGCCGGGGCAGCCATTGCCACAGGGCTGGGGTACTCCGTGACAGCAGTGGCCGGTCTTGTGATCTTTTCCAAAAAAGACTGCCTGCTCCATTTTGTAAAGCCCGTGTGCAGGATCCGGACCCTGGTAAGCGCTGCTTCCAACGGAAGCTCGGAAATGGCAGCAGCTCTGGTGACTGGCATCGTCACCATGATGTTCAACTGGACCATGCTGAAATATGTGGGAGAAAACGGTGTGGCGGCCATAACCATCATCATGTATGTCCTGATGTTCGCCACATCCCTGTATACCGGCTATTCCTATGGCGTAGCACCCATGATCAGCTTCTATTATGGCGAGCAGAACCAGGATAAATTAAAGAAGCTGATCCGTCTCAGCATGAAGATCATCGGTTTCATTGGAGCGGCTGCTCTGATGGTCTCCCTGGCGGTCACAGAGCCCCTGGTGGCCATCTTCGCCCGGCCGGACAATCCTGTTTATGATCTGGCGGTAACAGGAAACCGCATCTGCTCCTCCGCTCTGGTCTTCATCGGCTTTAACGTATTTGCCAGCGGCATGTTCACGGCCCTGTCCAACGGCCTGGTTTCCGCAGTCCTGGCCTTTTCCCGCTCCTTTGTGTTCATGGTGGCCGCCATGCTGATCCTTCCGGCCATACTCGGTGTCACAGGCGCATGGCTGGCGACTCCGGCTGCTGAAGCCGCGGCGTTCTTACTGTCCGCTGTTATGTTTATAAAATACAGGAAAAAGTATCAGTATTAGGAAATGAGGCTGCCAGCAGGCCGGGGATCCTAAGTCAGGGTCCTGGCCTGCCGGAAGCCTCTCATGTCCAGAAAACTGTATTATGTACAATATTTTTTATATGCTTTCATTATTTCCCACTGGATCTCATCTCTAAAACGCTTTGGTCCAATGATCTCACACCTGTTAATATGGCTCATTCCTGATATATCTTTCCAGATGCCCACTGTATCGAATATATATTAGTATATGCAAAACTTGCTTACTATGCTAAAACTGACATCCGCGCTTTCAGTAAAATTGTATTTAAGGCAAACATCCTGTGTCATTAATATAGCAGCCTATAATACAGCCTGGGATGAAATTTAAGTGCTTTCAGCCCAGGAGTAAGAATAACTGCACTCTTTTTCATAGGTAATTGAGAGTTATTTTCCATCTATTTCAGTATTCTATTGTTCCAAATTACTCAGGCTCTTTTTGCTGATTTTACAAATAATTCCACGATCTGTTATCAATACTACCTTTGCCTTTGCTGTATCGCCAATTTTATCATAGATTCTTCCGGCACTCATACTCTCACCAATAACCGTATATGTACTATTTGCCACATAACCAATATCTCCAAGGCCTTCCATTTTTACCACGATTGCTTCCTTATCGTATTGGTTATCTGGCTCCTTCTCCAACTGCAGTGTCATACCCGGCTTCAGAAATTCTTTTCCGTAATAATATTTAGTTCCTGTCAGTGTAAAATAAATTTTTCCCATTATAATTTCCCTCCCATTAAAGATTGTAACAATTCGGATTCGAGCCACCATTCTCAAAATCTTATCTTACTTCGTATACAACAAACATATAACATTTTTCTTTGTGCTCCACCGCTTTGATGAAGACTTAATCTTCCGAACACTCTTTGTAATCGTCCTGTTTACAAATAGATCTATAGCTTTATTGGTGTAACCAACCATTATTTGTGTAATACCCCTTCATCCTCAAGAACCACCGTTTCCTTGAATATATCTGATGATGTCATCTTGCAGCAAATAGCTGTACATAAATCCATATAATCAAGTTAATTTAGGATTTTTCCGCCAGGGCTTTCCGAGAAAACTTTATACTCCATATATGATGGTTTACTATCACAGACATTTTAATTCCATTACCTTACAAAGCAACTTTCCAAAGGATTGTCTAAATTGCACATCATCCTCTGCGATTCTCTTTCTTGGATCTTTTACATGATTCTTTGAAGACGCCCTCCTAGCTTTCTTGTTCAAATATCATTCCATGAGCATCCGGTCTATATTATCATTGGTATACCATTTACCAGATTGATGGATTGCAAAAGCTCCTTTTCCAAGAACCATTGCAGCCACTCCATAATCCTGCATTAAGACAATATCATCTTTATTGCAAATATTTTCATATCATTTTCTCCTATATACAGCTGGTAGTGTCAAAAACTACCTACTTTTTATTGTTTAAATCTATTAAAAACCTCGATTTTACGGGAAGTTTCAAATAAAAAGAGCATTGACCTCCCTTTTCTGGTATAATGTCTATCGCCAAACAAACATCCCCGAAAGGAGCCAATGCTCATGGACATTATACTATACTTACTTTCTCTTATTCAATACCAACATCAACAAATTTGCTGGCTTTTAAATTTTATCTGCAGATATATCCCTCTCAAACAGTGGGCGTTCGATGATTCCCATTCTCCCAAATATCAGAAATTCAAAGTAGATGAACTTCCTGTCATTAAAACCTTTATCAAACAGGACTGGCAGTTCCTCCTTGAATACTATCAGTGGAAATATCATAAGCCCCTGAAGCCCGTTCAACGCCGGAACGGAAAAACCATCCCTGATGATACCGTATGCCCTCTGTGCGGCGCTCCACACCATTTCATCTATGACAACAATGGCGGCAATGGCCAGTATCAGTGCAAGGTCTGTGGACAGACCTTCTCTACTGGTGACTCCGTAACTGCTCCGAGCCGCTTTTTATGTCCTCACTGCGGACATTCTTTAGTTCCAAAGAAAGACCGGAAATTCTTCCGCAGGCACAAATGCGTGAACCCTAAGTGCCCTTACTATCTCCATAATCTCGCAAAAGTAGACCGCAAAGATTTGGAAGACGATAACGGCAAAACCAAATATAAGCTCCATTACATCTACCGTGAATTCACGGTGGATTTCTTTGCCATGGATTTAAATTCACTTCCAAAGAATGCTTCTTCCCTGAAATTCTCCAGGCACAACGCACATGTCATGTCCCTCTGTCTGACTCTGCATATCAACCTCGGGCTTTCTTTAAGGAAAACTTCCCAGGCTCTCAAAAACCTTTATAACATCAGCATCTCCCACCAGCAGATCGCCAACTACTGCAAAACTGCTGCTGTCTGTATCAAGCCCTTTGTCGATCATTACGGCTACAAAACAGGCGATGTTTTTACTGCTGACGAAACCTATATCAAAGTCCGGGGAATCAAAGCGTATATCTGGTTTATCATGGATGCCGCAAGCCGTTCCATTATCGGTTATCAGGTCTCTGACAGCCGAAGTGTCGGTCCCTGCATCCTTGCTATGCGGATGGCTTTCCGCCATCTGGCAGAACTGCCCGAAAACTTTCAGTTCATCGCAGATGGATACAGCGCTTATCCATTAGCTGCCATGGAGTTTGCCAGAAAATTTAAAAATAACTTTAAATTCAGCATTACACAGGTGATCGGCTTAACCAATGATGACGAGGTTTCAAAGGAATTCCGTCCCTACAAGCAGATGATTGAACGCCTGAACCGCACCTACAAGGCCTCTTACCGCACCACAAATGGATTTGATAATTATGAAGGTGCCAACTACGACTTAGCCTTATGGGTGGCTTACTATAATTTCCTGCGTCCACATAAACACAAGCAATATCAGGTCCTGAATCAGGTCGATATGCTGAATCAGGCTGACAATATGCCAGGTAAATGGCAGCTGCTTATCTTTCTGGGACAACAGACCATCTTAAACCTCCAAGCCGAAGGCTCTAACTGTTCTTAGATTCCAAGCCTGAGGTAGCATAACCAGCCACCGAAAGCACTGCTTTCGGCCTGCCCTTGAGGGCACGCAGAAGAACTGCTACACTGCTGTATACGACGGATGAATTTCTAACTGTTCTTGAGTTCTTCGCCGTCGGTGAGTCGCCTACAGCAGTTCTTTTGCGTGCTGTCAAGGGTGGCGGAAGTCTGCCCCAGACTAAAATATCTGCAATTTTCAAGGTTCATCTGAGTCTTTTTCTTTTGACTCAGTTTTTCATAGTTTACTTGACACTACCATACAGCTTTTATTAGATAATCTTACCTGATAAATGATCGATTTCATGCTGACAAATTTGCGCTGTCCATCCAGATAATTTCTGACGTTGTTGCTTCCAGTTAAAATCATAGTATTCTACTTCAATTTCCTGGTATCTAGATGTTTTGCGAAGCCCCTCTAAAGACAAGCAGCCTTCTTCTGTTTCATACAATCCGTTTTGGGAAGTAATTACTGGATTAAACATGACAACATCGATAAATCCCATATTCACAATAATAATATTCTTCTTTACACCAATCATATTTGCTGCCATACCAACACAATGTTCACGGTTTGCCTGCAGTGTATCCTGCAAATCTTTTCCTACCTGAATGTCAGCTCTTGTAGCGGGTGTAGATGGCTGACCTAAGAAGAAAATGTCTCTTACAATCTGTTTTACCATGCTGTTCTCCCTGTATCTTTATTTATCTATAACTCCATATTTCGTATCCTTGCCGTCTTGCCGAATCGTACACAGGCTGCATATTCTTCTGCAAAATATTATAAAATTCTTCCTTAGAATTCCCCGGCCTATACAACTCCTGTCCTGCCCAAATGGAATGCAGATTATCTCTATAACAAGCCTCAAACCGTTTATGCAAGTCCTCTTTCTCATAAATTAAATTGTACATATCGTACTGATTTTCTGCAAAAACAGTAAAAAAAGGATCCCATTTCGGTAGTTTGTTACTTTTGGATGAATTTAGAGAGGAATCCATCGGCATTAGATTCCATAATTCATCGTTCATAACAAAAGACCATGGTATAAAATGATCCACATCATAATTCTTTTTAAAAATCGGTTTGCCAGTAAACACATCTCTTACCTCTTTTACATCTAAAATGCCCTCCCATAGGCCACGCACATGATTTAGCTTGCGCATCTTCTCATCCATTGGTGCCAGTTTGTAAATTAATCCTGGGACCTCTGGATTATTATTTTGTAACCATTTTACCTTTTCATACTGTATCCACCCAAGAATATTGACCGTATTATCCTGAATCATGTTCATCCATTCAGCACTGAAATGGACCTCTTTTTTCAGCTTACTACTATCTCCAAATGTATAAGGTAAACGAGTAACAGTACTGTCAATTCGGCGGATATATTCTGTTAACCTGCGAATGCTTCCCCAAGGCACTTCTTCCTTTCTATTGGAGAAAAATCCTGCCAATGCACGTCCTGGGACCATATTAGTCAGCTGTTCTTTATAGGTTTTTAATTCCAGATCATATCCATAAATAGCATTTTTTATTTCCATCTTGGATGCATTTGACGGCAGACTGCTAATATCTGTTAGCTTAAGAACCGCTCTCTCTAGCCCATCTCTTACGAATCCATCTGCCTGCAATCCACTAAGGTGAATATGAAATTCCCTTACGGAATACCATGCATTACAAATCATCTCGTCAATAATTGCATTAAATGTGGTATCTTGCGTCCCTTCAGAGATAATATTGACAATTGCTTCCAACCAATAGAATTTATAACAATAAGAAGGATCCTTCATCATCTGGGAAAAACCAGAAATATCTAAGGTGTTATAATATTTGCCGTCAACATTTAACAAATATTCCCCTTGCGGAGGATTAAATTTAGCCACTTCTCTTCACCCCTTCCTGGACGTACATCAGAAGTAATCCACTGTTCCTCAACGGTAAGTTCTGGTATTTCTTTTATAAATTCCTAAAATGTATCTTCTCTAAAATCCGTAAAATAACGCCCATTACGTTCCCCTTCGAAATTACCATATTTTAAAGGATGTATAAATAACACTATTCTCTTTCAGCGCATTGCACATCTTCTGAAATACAGGAAACTGTTCTATCTTTGGTAAATGTAAGATGGAAGAACATGCCCAGATTCCATTATACATACTTATTGCATCAAGATCTTGAAATAACATTTCCTTTACATCAATCCCAGAAAATGCACTGACCAGTTTGCAAAGTTCTGCTGATCCATCCGTTGCTGTAACATCATATCCTTTCTAAAGAAAAAACTTTGTATCCCGACCAGAACCACAACCAAAATCAAGAATAGATGCATGTTCAGCTAATAATCGGTGAAAACGGTTTTGAGGTATATGCATGTCCGCATTCTGAGTATTCTCTATGAAATTTTTTGCATTAAGATTGTAATAGTTAATTGTCTGCTCCATAGAATATCTCCTTAAAATTAAATCTTAGTATCATAAAATGGTCTGTCTCTCGAATTTTTAATGGGGCAGACCATATTATGTTTTGATACCTCTTTACCACTAATAATAGTTTCAATACACTAATTATAATCCCCAAGCAGAACAATATCAATTTAAATAATACTATCGTTTGTGTCAAGTAATCGTTGGCAACTTACCCACTTCATTTTTTCCTTATGATATTTTTTCTGTTTTTGGGTATGCCAAATAGACCCTATGGGTTTTCCTTTGTTTAACAACAGAACGCTCTCTTAAACGCCTTTCTGGATGCTGTCTGTATCGCTTCAAACAGCGGCATATGCACATTTACCACATCCACATACGGATTTCCTTTCCCGTCCTTCTTTGGAGCTTTTGCGGCACTTAATGTTTCCACGATCTCCTGCATCTGCATTGTGAACACTAAGCCATCCGTATATCGCTCTATCGTCTCAATCAATTCCTTGTTTTCTTTTTGGTAAAGGATCTTGGCAAGGTTATTGGCTCCGTTTACCGACCAGCGCATCCTTCGGTTCTTCATCCTCAGCGTGATCACCGTACAATTCTGATTTTCCTGCACACCCATCCTTTTATAAAGAATCCCTTCCGGCGGGGCTGCTATCTTTATCCCCCTTTTATCGTAGGGCAGCAGACCTTCCCTGTTACGTTCCAGATATTGATATAATTCCCAGGCCTTTTGGCTGCTTTTATCCTTTTCATCCGGGCTTTCTACGCTGGTCGCATATATCTGTATATATTCCAGCATTTCCTCCGGCTTGCCTGTATCAAACAGTTCCCGGATCTCTCTCTGCGCTTTCTTATCACGGATCTTCCCTGTGATCTCCTGATATACATGATATCTGTCTAACTGGAAGATTGCTTCCGGGTCATATGGCTCGTAGATCCAGCTGCCTCCATCTCCGTTTAAGATGCGCTGGCCGATCTCATCCGCATCATATTTCTTGCAAATACAGGCCTCCCGCTTTTCATGGAATTTCTTACTGTTCTCCATCCCCGCAAGCATGGTTTTTCCCACCAGGCTGCTGCGGCCCTGCTTTTCTTTCTCCGCATCCCAGCCTTCATACATGGTAAAGACTTTCATTTCCTGTTTTTTCATCTTTTTATGCTGTTCATCCTGCATGGACAGCCATACGCCATCCATTTCTTCAAACAGTACCGGAATCTCCTTTTTTCCCTCTGACTGGTCCGCATGCATCTGTTTTACAGCATGTTCTTCCTCTTCGCTGATCCTTTCACCCAACCGCTGCATCACGTTCCACACACCGCCGGCACTGATGCTCTGGCCACAGGTGCTGCTTATTGTCTCTGCTGTAACGCGGTACGGCGCTTCTGTTACCGTCATGGCCAGCTTCTCTGCCAGGTTTGTGGAGATCAGGCCTATCTTTTCCATCTGCATGGCTTCATCCAGCAGATACACACAGGCTTTCTTTCCATCCTCAAGTTTTGTCTGATAGACGTGCCTGCCATAGCTGACTTCACCGTAGACTGTTTTTATCGTGGTGGTGCGGATCCCTTTATCCCGGTAATTCTTTTTATCCCTCCCCTCTGCCAGTTCCTTATCATAAGCCTCCAGCATGGCAGTTGTGATCTCTCTGCCCAGCTCACATACATAAGAAAATATTTTTTGCTCCAACTCCTTGAAAGATATTGGTTTTTCCTCTACAATAGTTTTCATCATACAGTTTCCTTTACATGTTTTTCTTAGCAGTTAACATCATAAAGAAAAACTGTGTGATTGGGAAGCAGGGATTTTCTCTGTTTCCCTTTTTTGTCTTAGGAATAGTTCCTATATTTGCCAATGATAATTATACACTAACAATACTATCTTATCTTCACTATTTCATAATACTCTAACAAATTCAGGGACGTATTCTCTCTTTTTCATAAGCAATCTATACTGTAAAAAAACCAGTCTCTATACGATACTGACATCCCGAACCCAGGTCATCTTATCCTAATTCTATTTCCTGTTTTTTACAGTTTCTTCGGCGTGATGCAATATTCTCTGCACCGTAGCTTCTCTGTATCTGCATCTGCTTTGGAGATCACGATTTTCCCTTTGATCTTGGTAGTTGCCATATCGATAGCAATTTCCTGACCATTTTCCTCTGTCTTTCCTTCTGAACAACATCTGATCCTACTGGTCCATGCTTTCGATCTTGTGCTCCGAGGAAACAGAGATATCTTTGACATCTGTTTCAGATTGTAGACAGATACCTACGGAGCCATATCTACCAACAGAACTTTTCCCTTTCCATTGCAAGACCAATTCCAAAATTTTTCCTATATCATCTCTTACTTGCATTTAATTCGATTCTAACTCGTTTTAATTCGTTTCCTGTTGAGGTAAATTTATTTTTAACTCGTTATTGCGAGTTAGAAATACGTTAATCATTTATATAAAGCCCCCCGCTTTCTGACAGAAGTTCCGAAACAACGTCTCGAATTTGCTTTTTCGTGCAAACTGAGATGCTTTGAACTTGCTTTTTCGTGATTTCGGAGTTATGATCAGATCATATTATGGATATACTATCCTCAAAAGCCGTTTTCCGATTGCTAACTTTCTGCAGGGCGATACTGGATAGCCAAAAGTTTTTGAACTTTCTGGTTCCGTCAATGGAAGTGGAATTGAATACGATGTGTTTATGAACATGGGATCGATCGATATGAGTTGCCACAATGAAGGCATGCTTACCTTTTGTAAAACGGAGAGCCAGTTCCTGCCCCAATCAGTTCGCTTCCTCCGGTGTGATCTTGCCGGGCTTGAAGGACTGACGAATCTGGTAAGCAATCACTTCATGCCTCTGTGGCGGCGATCGGTAGTCTGCTCATATTGGCGTTTGAACAACATAAACTTTTTATCCACGGTCATGGGATCATGACCAGTTCACCTTTGTCCGTCTTCTCCGGATTCTTCGCATAATCCGTTCTGTCGCCCAGACTCTGGGAAATGGTTTTTCCCCTTATTCATGTGCATGGGAATACGTCTGGTTACTGCCATGGGCATCCGTTCCTTTCGCATATTTATACAAAAAAAAGACCTGAGGCGTATCATTTCCCCAGGCCCGTTAAGTTGTGATTCGTCATGAAAAGATAAATTTCAATTTTTTTCCGGTCAATTCTTCCAGACAGAGAGAGACTACCTCGGCAAACATGCCAGAAAAATGAGAACGGCAAATCCAAATATGAGCGCCGCATAGATCCAAAACATGCTGAAAAAAGCATCAAAATACAGACACCCAATACCAGATATACAAGTCCGATAACCATAGCAAAAAGGTTCAAGGCGAGGGAGTAGACGATAGAAAGCACGGCAACAATTACCATGATCGACAGTGCAAGTCTTCGAGTGGGGGCGGACATTTTAAATGAATCGTTTTTCCATCCCAATTGTAATAATCCATTTAATCAGTCATTGATGCTCCCGGTTTCAATTCACTATCACAAAAATATTGAGTATTATAACCTAACACTTTATTTCCTCCAAAGAAAACCTCTGTACCTCTTACAAATTCTGCAGAAATATTACCATTATTAATAGCTTTAACTAGAACTTTATCTTTAAGGTCTGTAGCTTCTACTGTGATATCTTGGATAAATCAAGGTCCTTCATAATCATTTATCTTCATCTCAATTTCTCTGTAAGCTTTCCCTCTGTTTATTAGTAGAAAATTAAACCAGGCCGTTGGCACGGCAACCAGATCTAAGTACATGGAGCTCCATGCTTTTGATATAAAAAACGCGGAAGATTCAAAATCTTCCGCGATAGTGTGCTGGCGTCCCCGGCGCGATTCGAACGCACGGCCTTTCGCTTAGGAGGCGAACGCTCTATCCTACTGAGCTACGGAGACAATATTCAGTTGAGCAATGGGTTTTCCTATTCGGATCATCCATTTAACTCAACACTCCTCGTATTATTTTATCAAACCCATCAAGGAATGTCAAGCAAAACGCCAGCAAAAATCACCTAAAAAGCGAAAATCAAAAAAGCCAAAAACTCCAAGTCTCCATCACAGCCCAAGATCCAATCCTTCCCAACACCCCCAGGCATAACCGCCATCTAGTTCCCTGTACGCCCAAGTTCCTGGAAATTAAGGATCCCCTGCATCCAGATCTGTCCCTTGAACCTCCGTCCCACGGCCGGCTCTCCCAGAAGATCCTTGCCATTGATGCAGATAATGAAATTCAGGTCGCTGCACTCCAGATTCAGCCAGTATATTTCTTCATTTGTATATTTATTCTTAATTTTCTGAATTTCTTTAATTTCTCCAATGACAGAGTACTGATCGCATTCGATCCCGCATGGCATAAAGCAGGAATCGATGATGGAATACAGGTCCTCCTTCATGGCACGGCGGGAGATCTTAGAATACAGGTCGATATCCTCAATGGTCAGCGTTTCCATGGCGTCCTCGTCGCCATTTTTCGCCGCCTCAATCAGATTATTCCTGTTTTTAGCCGCCACCTTTGCCATCTGGATCTGCTTCTGGGTCTTTTTGATGGGAAGAAGGATCTTCCCGCCAGTGGAAAATCCAGCCAGGCTGATGGAGCGGATCTTAAAGGCCTCTCCCTTTTTCAGTACCTTCTCCCTGTAATCCAGGAAGTTCTGTACGTAGAAGATCAGTGAGATCCCCACACAGGATTCGTCCACCATACCGGCATACGTTTCCTTTTCCACATGTCTCTGGACCGAACATTCTGCTGTGGAACTTTCCTGGGCACATTCCACATAGGGAAAGTAAAACTCCCTTTCAAAGTCTCCTTCCTCGTTCAGCTCACCTACAATGGAAAGCCCGATGCCGGGGGCGATCTCCGTCCGCATCTCGCAAACGTTGGTCTCCTCATCGATCTGAACACATTTTGTCACTGATGGCTGCGTCTCCAGCAGATCCAGAAGCTTTTCAATATCCTTTTTCTTCTGGTACATGCTGAAGCCAGCCGCACGCAAGAATTTATGCATATAGATTAATATTCCCCTTCATTCCTTTCGGGCTCCACGCCATCCATGTCTTCCATGTCCATGATCTCGTCCATATCCGCCCCGATGGCCTCCCGCTGCTGTCTCCTCAGTTTCTTCATCCGCTCGCTCTTATTTCTCTCACTTCCGGAAATCTCAATGGACTGTTCTCCAGAGCCGGAATACACGTCTTCTGTCTTTTCTCTCCGTCCTCTTTTTCCGTCCCCATCTGAGATAGACGGACGTTTCACGTAACCCAGAGCCTGCTCCAGGGCCTCCTGCTCTTCACTTCCCAGAAGTACCTCTGTGGCCCCTTCCTCCACCTCTTTCAGATAGATATAGCAGCCCTCCCGGCTGTGTACCACATCCAGGACAAAGCCGGTGTTATTTCCGTCCAGCATGGCGATGACAAAGCTGAGATTCCCGCCCATTCCCTTAAAAGCATTATATTTGACAAATCCAAATTTCTGGAATGAATCCTTTACCTGCTTGGACAGCCGTTTCATAGCGTCCTTGCTGGCCCGGTCCCTGGACTGGCTTTCCTTTAATTCCTCCAGGATATCCTCCAGCGTATCCTCCAGCGTTTCTGCATCCTTTCCACGCATGAAAAGATCATAACGCCGGTACAGCTTATTCATTTTAACAATACAGACGATCACGGCGATCAGTAAAACCACCGATAGTACGGAAAATCCCACGATCAGAAGCATTGGATCGATGGGAAGATGATACAATAGACTATTTTCCATATATTTTCTGTCTTCTGTCCTTCCTTATTTACAGAATTTAATTTTTATTGCCTGGCTATGGACTCCATCATCTCGATCAACCGTTCCAGTTCCTCCTGGGAGTAATACTCGATCTCGATCCTGCCCTTATTTTTATCCTTCCTGTTGATAAGAACCTTAGTGCCCATAATGGACTTCAGCTTGTCCTCGATCTGCCGGTAGATCAGATTGATGTCCGGCCCCGTTTCCGCTTCTTTCTTTGGCTTCTCCGGGCGGTTTAAGAGCTTCACCAGCTTCTCCACATCGCGGACGCTTAATCTTTCCTCTACGATTTTCTGGGCAGTCTGGAACTGGCGTTCCCCATTTTCCAGTCCCAGAAGGGCACGGGCGTGGCCGCTGGAGATCTTTTCATCGATCAGAAGCTGCTGTACCCTGTCATCCAGCTTCAGAAGACGCATACTGTTGGTAACCGTGGCTCTGTTTTTTGAAACGCGGGCCGCGATCTCCTCCTGAGTCAGATGGAATTCCTGGATCAGCCGCTGATACGCCTGCGCTTCCTCGATAGGGTTCAGATCAGCGCGCTGTACATTTTCGATCAGTGCGATCTCCATGGTCTTCTGCTTATCATATTCACGGATCATCACAGGGACCTCGGTAAGTCCGGCCAGCTTGGCCGCTCTCCACCGGCGCTCCCCGGCTATGATCTCATAATGACTGTCCTTTTTCTGGACGATCAGCGGCTGAAGCACTCCATACGTCTTAATGGAATCTGCCAGCTCCTGGAGCGCAGCCTCATCAAAATTTTTACGGGGCTGTGTCCCATTGGGTTCGATCAATGATACCTTTAATTTCTGCTCCACTGGCTTTTCTACGATCTTTTCAACAATGATCTTTTCTGCTTTTTTCCCGTTTCCGGTGCCAGAGGATGTTTTTCCCTTTTCTTTTTTCTCCGCAGCCGAAGGCTTTTCTTCCTTTACAGCTGCATTTTCTTCCAACGTGACTTCTTCACCAAACAGGGCTCCCAGGCCTTTTCCCAATCCCCTTTTCGCCATTATACCTCTTCTCCTCTGCTTATGACTTCCGCGGCCAGAAGCCTGTAATTTTCTGCACCAGTGGACCGGCTGTCATACATATTGATGGGCATGCCATAACTGGGGGCCTCCGCCAGACGGACGTTTCTTGGAATGATCGTTTTATAAATATTCTCATTCAGATGTTCTTTTACATTTTCCACTACTTCCAGTGAAAGATTGGTTCTGGAATCATACATGGTGAAGACCACGCCTTCCACTTCCAGCTCCGGATTCAGTTTTTTCTGTACCAGATTCACAGTCTTTAAAACCTGGTTCAGGCCCTCCAGGGCGTAGTATTCACACTGGATAGGGATCAGCGCCGTATTGGCAGCCGTCAGAGCATTGATCGTCAGCAGGCTTAAAGAAGGTGGACAATCAATGATGATAAAATCATAGTTATCTTTTACCAGATTCAGATTTTCCTTCAGGATATTCTCCTTATCCTTCATATCCAGAAGCTCGATCTCTGCTCCCGAAAGATCCACATCAGATGGCATCACATCCAGGCGCTCCTGCACGCTGGGCATGATACAGTCCCCCACCTGGCACTCTCCCATAAGCAGTTCATACACCGTATTATCAATATTTCCTTTTTCCAGTCCCAACCCACTGGTGGCATTGCCCTGAGGATCGAAATCCACAGTCAGCACCCTCTGCCCCGCTTCTGCAAGGCAGGCCGAAAGATTGATCGCCGTAGTCGTTTTTCCAACTCCGCCCTTCTGATTTGTGATCGCTATAATACGTCCCATATATCTCAAGTATCCTTTCCACAGACCAAAAACGCATTCTGCTTTTTATCCAGTTCACACTCATTTCATCCACTGAACTGTTACATGGACTTAAGTATAACACATTTCATTTCATTTTCCTATGGTTTCATAAGAGAAAAATGTGGATGTTTCACGTGGAACATCCTACATTTTCTACAATAATGTTTTTTCTTGTATTTTCTTCTGTCTTCCAGGCTGCACAAGAAAGAATCCCGATTGCGGGCTTCTCCGCCTGCGGCATAATTCCCTTCCGCCGCATGGCGATCCCCGCAGAGCGTTCTTTATGTCATAGGACGCACTTTCCTATGGCATAAAAAGCTGATTTCCGGAGAAAAGATCGGAAATCTGTACAGGGCAACCTCAAAAATGCTCCTTAATCTTATGCTTATCCAAAATCATGTATATAAAAAATCCTCTTCTCACTGAAAAATAGCGTTTTTATAGTGAGCATGGAACGTATTTGTGAAAACTTTTGAAAATTTCGTGAACACATTATGCGGAATAAGCCGACGTCAGAAAGAATAAAATCCCACTAGCCCCAATATAAAAATTGTTTCCATGAAATTCTTTCTTATTCTTCTATCTAAATTTTTACCTCAATTTAAGTTTCTGATCTCTGTTTTCCTCACCCATGCTTCTCTTTTTGGCTTTACACAATTCCCCTCCCCTGCGTCTGGACTCCAATATTTGTATATTTTGGGGAATATCTTCTTTGTGACAACCTCCCAAAATTTTTATTCTTAAAGATTCCCTCTGTTTCCCATAATTCAAACCTTAATTCATATCCACAGAGTTCCATATTTTCGCATCCCTCTGATCTTCCAATAATCGTATCTCCTGATAACCTCATTTTCCGCTTTCATTGTTTAGCCACAAGAATGTTTCACGTGAAACGCTCTGCTTTCCATTCTCACTTCTCCTATATATCTATTATCCGATGTTCCACGTGAAACACTACCTGTTATATATTCCGCTGTTATATTCTCCTCCGTCTTTTCCCTCAAAAATACCCTTTAACTGCGAATATTTCAAAGCAAGCTGCTGTCTGTCTAGGTTATCCCTTTCCGCAAAAACTGCCATTCTTGTCTTTTGCAGAAGGAAAAATCATTGCTTATTGGAATTGATCACAAGCCCTTAAGCAAATTTAAGCCGTTTTTTATACTTCTTAATATCATTAAATCGGCTTTTTCGCCAAGTACATCACATACGTGTCAAAAAATATAACCTTTCCTCCAGCTTCGTTTACTGCACATTTAAGACCATCATAAAACTTGCTCTTATACGGTTCAGAAAGTACAATATGGTCGCAATGCGTTCCGCAAAAGGCAATGTATTCATCTGTTGTAAATTCTCGCTTGCCATGATATTCACGTTTTTCAAAATCTACATATCCGTAATTTACAGCGTTTGAATAAACAAACGAACCCTGTTTATATTCTATATTAGGCTTAAAATAAGCTGAATAAACTTGCTGTATTTTATTGTAAAGCTCTTCATTCGGCGTTTTATAGTCCGCTTTCGTCAAAAGCATTGCAAGCACCCCGCCAGGATTTAACAAATCGAACGTTTTCTGAAAGGCTATATCCTCTGGAATCCATTGTATGGTTGCTGCAAAATAAATCATATCAAATCTCTGATCTCCAAAATCGTGTATGATAAAGTCAGCGTTTACAATATCAAAGTTTGCAAACTTTCCGTATTTTCTTTTCATCATATCAGCCAAATTCCCGCCAAGTTCAATCGCGTAATAATCGCATCCAGTATTTAAAATTGGTTCTGTAGCCTGACCTGTTCCTGGACCAAGTTCCAATATTTTTTTGCCTGGTTTGATATCGGCATAGGAAACCAGCTCCGCAAACAACTTCTCACTATATCGGGGCCTATACTTATCAAATTGTTCTGGAATTGTATCAAATACTTTTCTAAACTCCATGACTTTCTCCTTTACACACTTTAGATTCTCAATCTTGCTCAACACACACATTATATCACATATATGATTTTTGATTTTATTCCTGCTCTCTAAGCAACAACCGAACGAGATCGACGAGTGCTTTCGCCCTCAAATAGTATGGCTTTTCTTATATCTGCCCGTATCGTTTTATATCTCTATGGGAGATCCGGGCACCATTTTGAGACCAAAGAATCAAAAATAATAGCAATTTTCCGCACCTGACTCCCTTAAAAATTCAGTATTTGCAAGGAATTTCACAGGTCAATACTTTTTGACGGCACAAATTCTAATACTATTTTTTATATCCGTCTCTCCCCCCCCCATCCGAAACCCATCCAATGTTTCACGTGAAACACAAATGTAAAAACATGACCCAATGTTCCACGTGAAACATGAAACACGATCCAGTATTTTCCATAGCCATGTTTTTTCACAATCCTATTGTCATGCCATGCCGCCTATATTATAATAGGGGGAAAGGATCCACAGACTCTCTTTTCAGGAGGTTCATATTATGAAATCTAAAAATAAGATCATCACAGCGGTCCTTCTGGCTGCAGGAACTGCTGCCGGTACTGCTCTGATCAACAAATACATTAAGGTATCTGCCACATCCAAGAAGCTGCTGAGCCACCCGGAGCCCTCCATCTATAAATGGCGTCTCGGTGATATTTATTATACAAAAACTGGTACCGGAAAACCCCTTCTTCTGATCCATGATCTAACCCATGCATCCAGCGGCTGTGAATGGGACAACCTGATCCCATTCTTAAAGGACAATTATACGATCTACACCATCGACCTTCTGGGCTGCGGAAGATCAGAAAAGCCCAATCTGACCTATACGAACTTCCTCTATGTACAGCTTTTAAATGACTTTATTAAATCTGAGATCGGACGCCGCACCAATGTGATCGCCACCGGAAGTTCCTCCTCCCTGGTGACCATGGCCTGCAGCTATAATCCGGACTTATTTGAGCAGCTGATGTTCATTAACCCGGAAAGCTTTACCTCCTGCTCGCAGATCCCGGGCAAATCGGCAAAGTTTTATAAATTCCTCATTGACCTTCCCATTGCAGGTACTCTTCTGTACCACATTGCGTCAGCAAGAAGTCATATGGAAGAAGCGTTTTCCTCCAGCTATTTCTATAATTCCTTTGACGTGACGCCATTTTATGTGGATAAATATATGGAATCCGCCCACCTGGGAGACTCACCCAAGTCCATTTATTCCAGCGTGATCTGCAATTATACCAAATGCCGGATCAGTCCGGCCCTGGAGAAGATCGACAACAGTATTTACATTCTTGGCGGCGGAGAGGAACCTGACATCGACCAGATCATCCAGGAATATACACTTTGCAATCCGGCCATCGAAGCATCCAAAGTTCCTGAGACCAAACATCTGCCCCACCTGGAAAAGCCCCAGGAGGTTTATAAACTCGTCAATATGTTCTTTCATTAGGACCGCCCGCTTATAAACGTATAAACGGTCTTCTAAAAAATAATTCCCGGAAACTGCGGCCAATTTCCGGGAACATGACTGATTTCCGAAAGCCGCTGCCGCAGGCCGCAAACGTATTCTGACACACAGAAAAACCGCCAGAAAGGATCGGAACATCTCATGTTCCAGATCCGTCTCTGGCGGCTTTTTTATTTCAGCGGCTCCTTTCCAGGCATCCCCGCTTTGCGGGGATATTTTTTCGGAGTCACATTTATTTTATCAATGGGAACAAAGGTCCGGTCCACATCTGTCCCGGGAAGTACAAGGGTCTTCGTCTCTCTCATAGAGCCTCCCAGCTTCTTTACAGCGCTCTCAGCCTCTCTGGCCTCCTCTTCCACCTTTCCGGATTTATAAGGAAGGAATTCTCCTCCTGCCTTCACAAAGGGAAGACAATATTCCGACAAGGTGGAGAGATTCGCAACTGCTCTGGATACACAAAGATCAAACTGTTCCCTATACTCTTTGTTCCGTCCAAAGTCCTCTGCCCTTCCATGGACCGCCGTGATCCCCGTCAGTCCCAGCTCCTGGATCACGGTGTTTAAAAAGCCCACCCGCTTGTTCAGAGAATCCAGAAGCGTGATCTGAAGCTGTGGAAATGCGATCTTTAAGGGGATTCCGGGAAATCCGGCTCCGGTCCCCACGTCGATACAGGAATACGCCTCTGTACGGATCCCATCGAACACCTTTACCACCAGGAGACTGTCCACAAAATGCTTTGTGACCACCTCCGGCATTTCTGTAATGGCCGTCAGATTCATCACCTGGTTCCATTCCGTTAAAAGCTGAAAATATTTAAAAAACTGCTCCTTCTGCTTCTCTGTGAGAACGATTCCCAGCTCTTCACAGCCAGCATCCAGAAGTCTTGCAAACTCTTCCATCCTATCTCCTTCCTGCCTGCTCTAAATACACCATGAGGACCGAAATATCTGCTGGAGACACGCCAGAGATCCGGGACGCCTGACCGATGTTCAAAGGCTGATAAAGGTTCAGCTTCTGTACCGCCTCATTCCGGAGGCTTTTCACAGTGGAGTAATCAAAATCCACCGGCAGCTTACGGCTCTCCAGCTTCTTAAACTGTGTCACCTGCTGCATCTGACGCCGGATGTATCCCGCATATTTAAGATTTATGTCAACCTGTTCACAGACATCCCAGGGGAGACTGGGCCTCTCCGGATCCAGCTCCTTTAATGCCTCATATCCCAGCTCCGGCCGCCGGATCAGCTCTGCAAGGGTCGTGCCGGATTTTAGCAATGTGCTGTTATGCCGTGCTAAAAAGTCCTGTACCTGCTCTCCGGCTCCCACAGTCCTCTTTTCCAGACGATCCATTTCCTTCTGTATAGCCTCTTCCTTCCAGAGAACGTACTGATACTGCTCCTCGCTCACAAGTCCGATCTCATGACCGATCTTCCTCAGCCGCAGGTCCGCGTTGTCCTGACGCAGGAGCAGCCGGTATTCGGCCCTGGAGGTCATCATCCGGTACGGCTCATGGTTTTCTTTAGTCACCAGATCGTCGATCAGCACGCCGATATACGCCTGGGAGCGGTCTAAGATCACAGGCTCCTTTCCCTGCAGCTTCCTGGCGGCGTTGACACCGGCCATAAAGCCCTGGACAGCCGCCTCCTCATAGCCGGAGCTGCCGTTGAACTGGCCGCCGGAAAACAGGCCGCTGATGGCCTTAAATTCCAGGGATGCGTCTAACTGTCTGGGATTGATACAGTCGTATTCAATGGCATAGGCGTTCCTTACGATCTTCACGTTCTCCAGCCCCGGCACCGTCCGGTACATGGCGTACTGGACGTCCTCGGGCAGGGAGCTGGACATGCCGCCCAGATACATTTCATTGGTGTACAGTCCCTCCGGCTCCACAAAGACCTGATGGCGCTCCTTATCGGGGAATTTTACCACCTTATCCTCAATGGACGGACAGTACCTGGGGCCAGTCCCCTCGATGGCCCCGGAAAACAGTGGGGAACGGTCCAGATTTTCCCGTATAATCTCATGGGTCTTTTCATTCGTATAAGTAAGCCAGCAGGAGACCTGCTCTCTCTGCACCGTCTCCGGATCCGTGGAGAAGGAAAACGGAACGACCCGTTTATCTCCAAACTGCTCCTCCATCTTTGAAAAGTCGATGGAACGGCGGTCAGCCCGGGCCGGAGTCCCCGTCTTAAACCGGTACATCTCGATCCCATGCTCCTTCAGAGAATCCGTCAGATGGTTGGCCGCCTGAAGGCCGTTGGGCCCGGTAGGATTGCTCACGTCCCCGTACACACATCTGGCTCCCAGATACACACCGGTGGCCAGCACCACAGCCCGGCAGTGGTACACAGCGCCCGACAGGGCCTTCACCCCTGTGATCCGCTTTTTCTCTCCGCCCTCTTCTGCCGGTTCAGTTAAAATTTCCGATATTTCCGCCTGCCGGATGGTCAGATGGTCCGTATTCTCCAGAACACGCCGCATCTCACTGGTATAATCCTGTTTATCAGCCTGGGCCCGCAGCGAATGGACCGCCGGCCCCTTGGATTCATTTAACATTTTGGACTGGATAAATGTCTTATCGATATTTTTTCCCATCTCGCCGCCCAGAGCGTCCAGTTCCCGCACCAGATGGCCCTTGGAGCTGCCGCCGATGTTGGGGTTGCAGGGCATGAGAGCAATACTGTCCACGCTGACCGTGAACATAATGGTCTCAAATCCCAGTCTGGCTGCCGCCAGCGCCGCCTCACATCCGGCATGTCCGGCTCCTACGACGGCAATGTCATAGCTTTCCTCTAAAAAAGGCATAGACTTCCTCTTTTCTAACTCTCTATTTTCCCATACAGAACTTGCTGAAGATCTCGTTGACCAGATCATCCTCCACCGCTTCTCCCACAATGAGCCCCAGCTTTTCGTAGGCATTCATCAGATCGATGGAAAAGAAGTCCTCGGGCATTCCGCTTTCGATGCTGTTTTCCACCATACGGATGCTGTCATAGGCTTCCCGCAGGGCCTCCGCGTGGCGCACATTGGTGATCAGGATCTGATCGTTGAAGTCGATCTCCCCCTCGTAAAACAGGGACTTGATCTCCTCCTCCAACTGGTCGATCCCAGTCTCCTCCTTGGCTGAAATGGAGATCACCCGGTGGCCCGATTTTTCCGCGATCTCCTCCAGGGATACCACCGGCTCCAGATCGCTCTTATTTAAAAGGACCACAGCCTTCCGCTCCCGGATCAGCTCCATGATCTGAAGGTCGTTTTCATCCAGTTCCCTGGAACCGTCCACCACATAAATAATAAGGTCCGCGTCCCTGGCTGCCTCCATGGCCCGCTCCACGCCAATTTTTTCCACCACGTCGCTGGTGGAACGGATCCCGGCCGTGTCCACCACGTTGAGGCTGATCCCCTGGAGATAAATATGCTCCTCCAGGATATCCCGGGTTGTCCCGGCTATATCCGTCACAATGGCCCGGTCCTCTCCTACTAAAACGTTCATCAGAGAAGATTTTCCCGCGTTGGGCTTTCCCAGGATCACGGTCCGGATCCCTTCCGATACCACGCGTCCATTGGCTGATGACCGGATCAGCCTGGACAGCTCCTGCTCCATTTTCTGGACTCCGATGAGCAGTCTTTCCCCATAGCCATCCAGAGAAATATGCTCCGGATCATCCAGAGCTGATTCAATAAAGGCGATCTCATACAGGATCTTTTCCCGTAATTCCCTGATCTTTTTTGAAACGCTCCCCCGGAGCTGGCCCACCGAGGATTTCAGCGCATACTCATTTTTCGCGTTGATCACGTCGATGACGGCTTCCGCCTGGGACAGGTCGATCCTTCCATTTAAAAACGCCCGTTTTGTAAATTCACCGGGTTCTGCCAGCCTGGCGCCTGCCTTTAATACAGTTTCCAGGATCCGCCGTGTCACAAGCATGCCTCCATGGCAGTCGATCTCCACCGTATCCTCTGCTGTAAAGCTCCTTGGCCCCCGCATCAGCATCACCAGGACCTCGTCCACCACCTGGTCCCCGTCATAAATATATCCGTAATGGATCGTATGGCTGGGAGATCCCTCCAGCGTCTCCTGTTTTCCTTTTTCCTTAAAGATCCGGTCGGCAACCGCCACGGCCTCCTGGCCGCTGATCCGTACAATGCCGATGCCGGAATTTCCCATGGCTGTGGCAATGGCCGCAATGGTATCCGTATGAATCATACTCTTCTCCTGTTCCAGGGCATTTTTCCTCAATTATCGTCCTTTATAATAGCACAAAGGGGCTGCCCCAGGCAACCCCTTCTGATTTTCTTATATGCTTTTACTCTTCCGGATTTCTGCTGCGGTCCGGTCTGGGCCGTCTTTCCCTGCGTTCTTCCCTTTTTAAGGAGATCACCACATGGCGGAACGGCTCCTCGCCCTCGCTTCTTGTGAACACATATTTATCGTTCTGTAAGGCGGAATGGATGATCCGTCTCTCATAAGGATTCATGGGCTCCAGAGCGACAGAACGCTTCGTTCTCTTTACCTTATAGGCAATATTCTTCGCCAGGGTCTCCAGGGTCTCCTTCCTTCTGGCACGGTAATTTTCCGTATCCAGCTTTACCCGTAAATACTCGTCAGTCTTTTTATTGACCACAAGACTTACCAGGTACTGTAAGGAATCCAGGGTCTGTCCCCGCTTTCCAATGAGGATCCCCATTTCGCCGCCGGTAAGATTTACCTCCAGCTCCTTTTCCTCCTCATTGAGCTTCGTCTCCACATCAACGGAAATGCCCATGGCGTCAAAAACGGAATTTAAGAACTCGACTGCTTTATCATCGACGGTTTCTATTTTTTTCGCACGGATGATCGCCGGCCGGGAGCCGAAAAGTCCGCCCAGCACACCTGCGCTTCCCTTTTCAACCACCTCATACTGAAGTCTGTCGCTGCTGACACCCAGCTGCACCGATGCCTGGGTGATGGCATCTTCCACAGTCTTTGCCGTTACTGTAATCATTTCCATAACAGAATCCCCCTATTTGTTCTTTCCACGCTTTTCATGTGCTTCGTTATACTTCTGGACCATGGCCGCCTTGGCTGCAAGGCTGCCCGGCTTCGCAGTCTCATTGTAAAAACGCTTGGATTCCTCGATCTGCTTTGCAGTCTTTTCCCGGCGGATCTCCTCCGCAGCCTTTTCCCTTTCCTCCTCTTCCTTAATGGATTTTAAGGAAGCGGTAGCATTCTGGGTGATCTTTGCCGGAGGAAGTCCCTGCTTGGCACGTTTCTTATTCACCTTTTCCAGATTCTTCTTCACCATCTCGTCGATGTCGATCTTATCCATATAAGAATTTACAAGAAGCTGCTGGATGATCTGCACAACGCTGGTGGCGATCCAGTAAATACCAAGACCAGCCGGCATGGTGATACAGATAAAGGCAGAGAACAGAGGCATGGTGACCATCATCATCTGCATGGACTGGGCTGTCGGGTTATCCGGATCCGGCTTAGGCTGCTGGCCCTGCATCAGCTTTGTACTGAGCCACTGGGTAAGGGCTGCCAGGATCGGAATGCTCCATGCCAGAGACGGAGCCCAACCGGGAGCTTCGGCCATATTTAAGCCGCAGAAGGTGTTCATCCGCTCGATCACGCTGGCATTTTCCGCGATCACACTGGAAATAGCCGGGAACAGTCCCTCTAACTCCTGCCACTGGGCAGTCGTGAATTTATAAAGCAGGTCCACCATCTTGTCGGCGCTGGCAAAATCAAAGGTCTCAATGGATTTCACCGCTGCTGCTGTGGCAATATTGGTAATGCCCTGCATCTTTTCTGCGTAACCGGCCTGTCCCATTAACGGGATGACCACATTGTCAAAATATACCCGGACAGATGGAACGTAAGCCGGAATATTATAGATCACACGGTATAAGGCAAACAGGATCGGCATCTGGATCAGCAGGGGCAGACAGCCGCCTGTCATGCTGGTGCCGTACTTTTCATAAACCGCCTGAACCTCCACGTTCTGGCGCTGTAAGGACTCGTTATCTGTTTTTCCCTTATACTTTTTCTGGATCGCCTGAATTTCAGGGTTCATCACAGACATGAGCTTCGTAGTCTTCTGCTGCTTGATCGTAAGAGGGATCATCAGAGTCTTCATTACGATGGTAAACAAGATGATACATAAGCCCACGTTGAAAATACCAAAGATATCCGTAAACCGGAACAGGATATCCATGATATATCCAAGGACGGTAGCAATCGGTCCTAAAATAGACCCTGCTTTTGTCAATATCATAGCTGTAACCTCCTGGGTTTCCTACGGAACTGGATCATAACCGCCTTTTGCAAACGGATGACAGCGAAGGATCCGCCTGCAAGCAAGATACGTACCCTTTACAGCGCCATACTTTTCCAGTGCTTCCAAGGCGTATTGGGAGCACGTAGGCGTGTAGATACAGTGAGGGCCAATACACGGCGAAATAAACTTTCTGTAAAACCTCACCATGCCCATTAATACTTTTTTTACCAAACCTCTCACTTCGATTCTTTTAAAATGTTATGAAGTCCGCATAAGTGCAGAAACGCACTTTCAATTTTGTCGAATTTTTTGTCTCTGGCCGCGGCCCGCGCAACCACAACGATGTCTTTTCCATCCTCCAGCATGTCTTCGTTTAAACGGAAGCTCTCCCGCACAAGCCTGGCAAACCGGTGTCTTACGACGCTGTTGCCGACCTTCTTACTGACAGAGATCCCGATCCTGGCTCCCTTTCGGTCCGTATCCAGCACATACATGACCAGGTACTTATTTGCATAGGACCTTCCCTGGCGGTAGACCGCCTGGAACTCGCTGTTTTTCTTTAACGAATGAAATCTCTTCATAGAAACCTCAAAAAATAAGAGTACCCAAAAGTTTTCCTAAACTTCCGGATACTCTCTTGGATTCATTAAGCTGATAATCTGGCTCTACCTTTTGCTCTTCTGGCAGCTAAAACTTTTCTTCCGCCTGCGCTGCTCATTCTCGCTCTGAAACCATGAACTCTTTTTCTCTGAGTATTTTTCGGCTGAAATGTCATCTTCATAATCCCGGCACCTCCTCTTACTATAAATTCCAAGTACCTTTTTTCATGTACTGTATAAACTTAGACATGATGAAACATCGTTTCAATTATATAGAAGTTATGCGGCTTCGTCAAGACTAAATTTCGGGAAAAAGCCAAAAAAGGAGCGGGAAATTCCCGCTCCGCAAGAAAATGTATTTATTTTCTTATTTGTCACTATATTTAGTATCTTCCTATTATATAATAAGAAACGTTTTTTTCAACTAATGGTTTTTCACCTTTAAAAGCGCCTTTACAATGGCTGTGGTCAGGATCGCCGCCACAATGGCCTCCGGGATCCCGAAGCCCACGATCACTCCCAGGATCATATCATAAAGGCGGGCCACCACTTTATTTGAGGCTGCGGCATAGCTGTTTCCAAAGAAAAAGTAGATGCCGTTCATTACCAGGATCGTATTGGTCATGGAACCTGCGATACCAGCCAGGCCAAGGGCCACGGTCTGGCCGCCCTTTTTTCCACGGGCGAGCTTTAAGACCAGCTCATACACATAGTATGCCGCCACTCCGATCAGGACTCTGGGGACGATGGAGATCACCACACTCCACATATTCCCGCTGTATCCGCCAATGGTCACAAAGGGGCTGAATACAAAGGATGTCACCGTAGGCGTAAGCGTCGCACGGACCAGACTGGTGAGCCCGAATACAAGGCCCAGATACGCGCCGTATTTAGGGCCAAGAAGGAGCGCGCCGATGATGACCGGGACATGGATGATGGTGGCATTCATAAAGCCAAGGGGGATGTAGCCCAGGAACGGTACTACTGACATGGCAATGATGACGGCCGTGAAGATCCCGGCAAGGGACATGTCTAAGACTTTCTTTTCAATTTTCATGATCTTCCTCCTGCTACTGTTCTTTTCTTATAAAAGATACAATGCAATATAGTCACACACGCATTATACAAAACCATGGGAAAATGTCAATAAAGTTTTCCCCATTCCTATGAAAAATAATTATCCCCAATTTGTGGACAAACTGTGGATAACTTTCTGGATAACCTGCGGATAATTTGTGGATTGAATCTTTTCATTGAAAATTCCATCGGATTATTGTAAAATGATATTAGATTGGGTTTATGTGCTTTTGTGGACGGGTCCAAAACTTATCCACAGTTATGCACAGGTTTATACACATATTTAGGAGTACAGATATGCTGGAGAAAATTTTAGAGAAATGGGACGCGATCCTTTTAAATATCAAGGAGGAGCACGATGTCACCGATGTGTCCTACAAGACGTGGCTGCTGCCTTTGAAGCCATATTCTGTGGATAAACATATCCTCACCATCCTGGTGCCTGACGCCCTATTTCTGGAGTATGTGAAAAAAAAATACGAGTTTTTGTTGAAAGTTACCATTGAAGAGCTGACCGGGATCTCCTGTGAGATCACATTTATCCCCAAAGACAGCATCAAAGAGGAGGAACCGGAAAAAAAGCTGATCCAGAACCACACGGCTGCCGTTAGCCAGCTGGCGATCCAGAACGCCAATCTGAATCCCCGCTATACCTTTGACACCTTTGTGGTGGGAAAAAATAACAACCTGGCCCACGCCGCATCCCTGGCTGTGGCCGAATCCCCAGGAGAGATCTACAATCCGCTTTTTATTTATGGAGGCGTGGGACTGGGAAAGACCCATCTGATGCATTCAGTGGCCCATTTTATCCTGAAAAATAATCCCAGCGCCAAGATCCTCTATGTGACCTCTGAGAAATTCACCAATGAGCTGATCGACGCCATCCGTAATAAGAACAACGTTTCCACCACGGAATTCCGTGAAAAATACCGGACCAACGACGTCCTCCTCATTGACGATATCCAATTCATCATTGGAAAAGAAAGTACCCAGGAGGAGTTTTTCCACACCTTCAACGCCCTTTATGAGGCAAAAAAACAGATCATCATCTCCTCAGACCGCCCGCCCAGAGAGATCGAAACCCTAGAGGACCGTCTCCGCTCCCGGTTCGAGTGGGGTCTGACTGTGGATATCCAGCAGCCAGACTATGAGACACGGATGGCGATCCTCCGGAAAAAGGAGGAGCTGGAGGGCTATAATATTGATAATGAAGTGATCAAATACATCGCCTCCAACATTAAATCCAATATCCGTGAGCTGGAGGGAGCCCTTACAAAAATTGTAGCCTTAAGCAAGCTGAACAACCGCGAGATCAATATCGAGCTGGCGGAGGAGGCCTTAAAGGACCTGATCTCCCCCAATGCCGTGAAGGAAGTGACTCCCCAGCTGATCCTTAATGTGGTGGCGGAGCATTTTGGGATCAATACCCTGGATATCATCGGCCAGAAGCGCAGCAAGGAGCTGGTATTCCCCCGGCAGATCGTGATGTATCTCTGCGGTGATATGACGACCGAGTCCCTCCAGAATATTGGCAAAGCCCTGGGAGGCCGCGACCACACCACGATCATCCACGGAACGAAGAAGATCGCCGACCGTTTAAAGACCGATGAAAATCTTCAGAACACTGTGGATATCTTAAAGAAAAAGATCAATCCTCACTGATCTGTGGACAGCCTTGTGGAATACCCGTGAAAAATTTGTGGATAAGCAGCTGAAATTTTTTTCAGATTTTCCCCTTGTGGATACTTCTTAAGTTATTCATCCTAAATCTTAAGGTTACCCACAGCTTGTTCAACGTGGAAAATCCTTTATATTTCAGCAATTTTACGCTTATTCACAAATTCACAGCCCCTACGACGATTGCGACGAAAATCTTTTATATATTTCTCTATTAAACCTGTCGCCAGCCAGAAAGGAAGTTATCAACATCTATGAAACTGACATTTCAAAAAGCCGCTTTACTAAACGGCATTAATATTGTTTTAAAAGCCGTTCCCTCAAAAACAACCATGCCTATTCTGGAATGTATCCTGATCGACGCATCCACCGATGTCATCAAGCTGACCGGTAACGATATGGAACTGGGGATCGAAACAAAAGTTGAAGGAAATATTCTTGAAAAAGGAAAAATCGCCTTAGATGCAAAGCTTTTTTCTGAGATCACCAGAAAATTATCCGATGGAGATTCCATGGTGACCATCGAATCCGATGAAAAATACAACACCACCATTACCTGTGACAACTCTGTATTCCGGATCCAGGGAAAAGACGGGGACGAATTCTCCTATCTCCCCTATATTGAAAAGAATAAATATATCTGTCTGTCCCAGTTTACATTAAAGGAGCTGATCCGACAGACGATTTTTTCCATTTCTGTCAACGACAGCAATAAAATGATGACCGGAGAGCTGTTTGAAGTAAACGGCGATTCCTTAAGAGTGGTATCCTTAGACGGCCACCGGATGGCGATCCGGAAGATCCTTTTAAAAGATACCTATGAAAATACAAAGGTCATCGTTCCGGGAAAAACCTTAAACGAGATCAGCAAGATCCTGACCGGAGACAATGAAAAAGAGGTGCAGATCTACTTCGGCGCCAACCATATTTTATTTGAATTTGACGATACGATCGTGGTTTCCCGCCTGATCGAGGGAGAATATTTTAAGGTGGACCAGATGCTGTCCAGCGATTACGCCACCAAGATCTCTGTAAATAAAAAGGAATTCTTAGACTGCATCGAAAGAGCCAGCATCCTGATCCGGGAAAATGATAAAAAACCAATCATTTTAAACATCGAGGAATCAAAAATGGCCCTGAAGCTGAATTCCAGCTTTGGAACTATGAATGCAGAGATCCTGATCCACAAGACCGGCCAGGATCTGATGATCGGCTTCAATCCCAAATTCCTCATCGACGCCCTGCGGATCATCGACGACGAAAATGTGACGCTTTATATGATGAACCCCAAGTCCCCCTGCTTTATTAAGGATGAGGAGGAAACATATATTTACCTGATCCTGCCGGTGAACTTCAACGCGGCGGCGGTATAAACATATACCTGGTAATGGTATATACTCCTGGTATGGAATAGAAAGGAAAAAAATGGAAAAGATTCATTTAAAGGATGATTTTATAAAGCTGGGCCAGGCTCTTAAGCTGGCCGGCCTGGTGGATTCTGGCGTGGAGGCCAAGATCGTGATCCAGGATGGAAAGGTTTCTGTCAACGGAGCGGCGGAGCTCCAGAGGGGAAAGAAGCTTTATCCGGGCGATGTGGTATCCTTTGGCGGAAAGGAATTTCAGATAGAAAAATAAGGGTACGGTTTCATGTTCATTGAGTCGATCGAGCTTCTGAATTACAGGAATTATAAGCAGTTACATATGGACTTCCACAGCGGGACCAATGTGCTTTACGGCGACAATGCCCAGGGAAAGACCAATATCCTGGAAGCCGTTTATGTATGCAGCACCACCAAGTCCCATAAAGGGAGCAAGGATAAGGAGATCGTCCGGTTTGGGGAGGAGGAATCCCATATTAAGATGACCGTCCGGCGGGACGGGATCCCATACCGGATCGATATGCATCTGAAAAAGAACCGGACCAAGGGCGTGGCCGTCAACGGCGTCCCAATAAAAAAGGCCAGCGAGCTGTTTGGGATCGTCAACGTGATCTTTTTCTCCCCTGAGGACTTAAACATCATAAAAAACGGACCGGCTGAGCGGAGAAGGTTCCTGGACCTGGAGCTCTGCCAGCTGAACAAGGTGTATGTATACGATCTGGTCCAGTATAACCGGGTGGTGGTCCAGAGAAATAAGCTTTTAAAGGAGATGGATTCGGATCCGTCCTTAAAGGAGACCTTAAATATCTGGGATTCGCAGCTGGTGCGGTTCGGAAGCGAGCTGATCCGGCTCCGGACCCGTTTTGTGGAGGAATTAAATGAGCTGATCCGTGAGATCCATTTTCATCTTTCCGGTGAAAGGGAGGAGCTTGAGATCCGGTATGAACCCAATGTGACGCCGGAAACCTTTGAAGCAGAGCTTTCCCGGAACCGGAACCAGGAGCTGAGGCAGAGACTCACACTGACAGGCCCCCACAGGGATGACCTGAATTTTATCGTCAATGGCGCAGATATCCGGAAATTTGGTTCCCAGGGCCAGCAGAGGACGGCGGCCCTGTCCTTAAAGCTTTCGGAGATCGAGCTGGTGAAAAGGACCGTGAAGGATTATCCGGTTCTGCTTCTGGACGACGTGCTGTCTGAGCTGGACGGAAAACGCCAGGAGCACCTGCTGTCAGAGATCAGCCATATCCAGACGCTGATCACCTGCACAGGACTGGATGAATTTGTGAACAGCAGATTTCAGATGGACAAGATTTTTAAGATCGTTGAAGGAACCGTTGAGAGTGAAGAGCTGTGTGTGCAGTTGTAACAGAATTTAAAGGAGGAACATCATGAGCACAGAATATGGAGCCGACCAGATTCAGATCCTGGAAGGCCTTGAAGCAGTAAGAAAAAGACCTGGAATGTATATTGGGAGCACTTCCTCCAGGGGACTTCATCATCTTGTATATGAGATCGTAGACAATTCCGTGGATGAGGCCCTGGCGGGATACTGTGATTCCATCGACGTCCAGATCAACCCGGATAATTCCATTACGGTGGTGGACGACGGCCGCGGGATCCCGGTGGACATCCAGAAAAAGGCCGGGATCCCGGCGGTGGAGGTGGTATTTACCATCCTTCATGCCGGAGGAAAGTTCGGCGGCGGGGGCTATAAGGTTTCCGGCGGGCTCCATGGCGTGGGTGCATCGGTGGTAAATGCCCTGTCCGAGTGGCTGGAGGTGGAGGTACGCACAGGCGGCCATGTATATAAACAGCGGTATGAACGGGGAAAGACCATGTATCCCTTAAAGATCGTGGGAAGCTGCGGGGCGGAGGAGCACGGCACCCGGGTCACCTTCCTGCCGGATAAAGAAATTTTTGAAGAGACCGTTTACGATTTTGATACCTTAAAGATCCGTTTAAGGGAGACGGCCTTCCTGACCAAGGGACTGAAGATCACTCTGAGGGACGGACGGGAGGAGAAAAAGGAAAAGACCTTCCACTATGAAGGCGGGATCCGTGAGTTTGTGGAGTATTTAAACCGCAGCAATGTGCCCCTGTATGAGCATGTGTTTTACTGCGAGGGCCAGAGGGACGGCGTGCTGGTGGAGGTTGCCATGCAGCACAATGACTCCTATACAGAAAATATATACAGCTTCGTCAATAACATCAACACGCCTGAGGGCGGGACCCATCTGACCGGCTTTAAAAACGCCCTCACGAAGACGTTCAACGACTACGGGAGAAAGAATAAGCTTTTAAAGGAAAATGAACCGGCCCTTTCCGGTGAGGATATCCGGGAGGGACTGACGGCTATCATCAGCATCAAGGTGGAGGATCCCCAGTTTGAGGGACAGACCAAACAGAAGCTGGGCAACAGCGAGGCCAGAGGAGCCGTGGACGGCGTGGTCAGCGAGCAGCTTACCTATTATCTGGAACAGAATCCGTCAGTGGCCAAGGCCATCATCGAAAAATCTGTCCTGGCCCAGAGAGCCCGGGCGGCTGCCAGGAAGGCCAGGGATCTGACCAGAAGGAAGACGGCTCTGGATGGCCTTTCTCTCCCTGGAAAGCTGGCGGACTGCTCCAGCAAGAATCCGGAGGAGTGCGAGATCTACATCGTAGAGGGAAATTCCGCCGGCGGTTCGGCCAAGGATGCGAGAAATAAGGCCACCCAGGCGATCCTGCCGCTGCGCGGAAAGATCTTAAACGTGGAGAAGGCAAGACTGGACCGGATCTACGGAAATGCAGAGATCCGTTCCATGATCACGGCCTTTGGAACCGGGATCCACGAGGAATTTGATATTTCCAAGCTGAGATACCATAAGATCATCATTATGACCGATGCGGACGTGGACGGCGCCCATATCAGCACCCTGCTCCTGACGTTTATATACCGGTTTATGCCGGAGCTTATCAAACAGGGATACGTTTATCTGGCCCAGCCGCCTCTTTATAAGCTGGAAAAGAATAAGCGCATCTGGTACGCATACAGCGATGAAGAGCTCAATGAGATCCTGAAGGAAGTGGGCCGCGACCAGAATAATAAGATCCAGCGATATAAGGGTCTGGGAGAGATGGACGCGGAGCAGCTCTGGGAGACGACCATGGATCCCGAGCGCCGGATCCTTCTTCGAGTGACCATGAATGAAGAAATGACATCAGAGATCGATCTGACCTTTACCACCTTAATGGGCGATCAGGTGGAACCCAGAAGAGAATTCATTGAATTAAACGCCAAATACGGAACCCTGGATATTTAATCCCGGGATATGGAGAGGCCCTTGGGGCCAAGAAGGGTGGAAAAATAAATGGAACCGAATATTTTTGATAAAGTGCATGACATTGATCTGAAAAAGACAATGGAAAAGTCGTATATCGACTATGCGATGAGCGTCATTGCCGCCCGAGCGCTTCCGGACGTGCGGGACGGATTAAAGCCGGTGCAGAGAAGAGTGCTGTACTCCATGGTGGAGTTAAATAATGGACCGGATAAGCCCCATAGAAAGAGCGCCCGTATCGTCGGTGATACCATGGGTAAATACCATCCCCACGGCGACACCTCCATTTACGGAGCCTTGGTAAATATGGCCCAGCACTGGTCTATGCGGTATATGCTGGTGGATGGCCACGGAAACTTTGGATCTGTGGACGGCGACGAGGCGGCGGCCATGCGGTACACCGAAGCCAGATTAAGCAAGATCTCAACGGAAATGCTGGCGGATATTTATAAGGACACTGTGGACTTTGTTCCCAACTTTGATGAAACAGAAAAAGAGCCGGTAGTCCTGCCGTCCAGATTTCCAAATCTTCTGGTCAACGGCGGAACCGGCATTGCCGTCGGCATGGCCACCAATATCCCGCCCCATAACCTGCGGGAAGTGATCGCAGCGGTGGTAAAGATCATCGACAATAAGGTGGAGGAGAACCGGGAAACGACCATGGAGGAGCTGCTTTCCATCATCAAGGGACCGGATTTCCCCACGGCGGCTACCATCCTGGGGACCAGGGGCATAGAGGAGGCATACCGGACCGGACGCGGAAAGATCAAGGTGCGTGCGGTGACGGACATCGAGACCATGCCCAACGGAAAGAGCCACATCATCGTCACAGAGCTTCCCTACCTGGTCAATAAGGCCCGCCTGATCGAAAAAATGGCGGAGCTGGTAAAGACAAAGAAGATCGACGGCATCACGGCCATCACCGACGAATCCAACCGGGAGGGCTTAAGGATCAACATCGAGCTGAGGAGAGACGTCAACGCAAATGTGATCTTAAACCAGCTCTTAAAGCACACCCAGCTCCAGGATTCCTTCGGCGTGATCATGCTGGCTCTGGTAAACAACGAGCCCAAGGTCCTTACCCTGTCCCAGATGCTTACGTATTATCTGGATCACCAGAAGGACGTGGTGACCAGAAGGACCAGATATGACTTGAATAAAGCAGAGGAACGGGCCCACATTTTAGAGGGACTGTTAAAGGCCCTGGATCATATCGACGAGGTGATCCGCATCATCCGGGGTTCAGCCAACGTGGGAGAGGCAAAGACCCAGTTAATGGCCCGTTTTGGCCTTTCAGACGTCCAGGCCCAGGCCATTGTGGACATGCGTCTGCGGGCGCTCACCGGTCTGGAACGGGAGAAGCTGGAGAATGAATACAAAGAGCTTCAGGCCAGGATCGCAGAGCTGAAGGCTATCTTATCAGATGAAAACAAGCTCTTAGGCGTGATCCGGAAGGAGCTTCTGGTGATCTCTGACAAATACGGGGATGACCGCCGGACAAAGATCGGCTTTGACGACGACGTTTCCGTGGAGGATCTGATCCCCGACGACGACGCAGTGATCGCCATGACCAACCTGGGCTATATCAAGAGGATGTCTGTGGACAATTTCAAGAGCCAGAACCGGGGAGGAAAAGGGATCAAGGGAATGCAGACCATCGAGGAGGACTTCATCGAGGACCTTCTGATGACCACCAATCACCATTATATCATGTTCTTTACCAATACAGGCCGCTGCTATCGGTTAAAGGCCTATGAGATCCCGGAGGCCGGAAGAACGGCCAGGGGCACAGCCATTGTCAACCTCCTCCAGCTTCAGCCTGGAGAAAAGGTAACGGCGACGATCCCCATGAAGGAGATTGACAATGAAAAATATCTGATGATGGCCACAAAGAACGGTATGGTGAAAAAGACCCGCATGGAAGAATATACCAATATGAGAAAGACCGGCCTCCAGGCCATCCTCCTCCGTGAGGATGACGAGCTCATCGAGGTAAAGGTGACTGACGATACGGAGGATATCTTCCTTGCTACAAAATACGGCCTTTCCATCCGCTTTAAGGAGAGCGACGTGCGGATCACCGGACGGGTCTCCTACGGTGTCATCGGCATGAAGCTGGATCCAGGCGACCAGGTCATCGGTATGCAGATGGAGAGCCAGGGCGAATATATGCTGGTGGCTTCCGAAAAAGGATATGGAAAGAGGACCCGCATATCAGAATTTAAGAGCCAGCTCCGGAATGGCCGTGGCCTTTTATGCTATAATGTGACGGAGAAAACAGGGTGCCTGGTGGGAATGAAGCTGGTGGACGATGAGCGCGACATCATGCTCATCACCAACGAGGGGATTCTGATCCGCATGAGTGTGGACGATATTTCCGTCATTGGAAGAAATACGTCAGGGGTAAAATTAATGAGCATCGATCCGGATTCCAACGTGCGTGTGGCCACCATCGCCAAGGTGCGGGAAAGCAGCCATGGGGACGGAGAGGAAGACGGTGAAGATATAAAAACGGATCTGGAGAATGGGGACCAGAACGAATAAAACAGACTGAGGGAGGTAGTCTTATGGGAATTTCAAAAAAAGAGGCCTTACAGGCGATCGAGCGGGAACGGGAAATGATCTGTGCAGCCAGCGATGCAGTCTGGGATCATCCGGAAACTGCATTCCAGGAATTTAAGTCCACAGAGATCCTCTGTGAGCTCCTGGAGAAGGAGGGCTTTTCTGTGGAGAGGAATCTGGCCGGGATCCAGACAGCATTTTCCGGCCGGTTTGGCCATGGAAAGCCGGTGGTGGGCATCCTGGGTGAATTCGATGCCCTTTCCGGCCTTTCCCAGGAGTCGGAGAGCATTGAAAAGGTGCCTGTATGTGAGGGGGAGCCGGGCCACGGCTGCGGCCATAACCTGCTGGGAGCCGGATCTGTGGCTGCGGCCATTGCCGTAAAGGAATACCTGGAGAAGAATGGAAAAGAGGGGACTGTGGTATTTTTCGGCTGTCCCGGTGAGGAAGGCGGCTCCGGCAAGGGCTTTATGGCCAGGGACGGTGTCTTTGACGAGCTGGATTTCGCCATCAGCTGGCATCCCGGCGACCAGAATGAGGTTTCTGTGGGAAGCTCTCTGGCCAATTACCAGGTATTTTACCGGTTCTTCGGAACGGCGTCCCATGCGGCGGCCTGTCCGGAGCTGGGAAGGAGCGCCCTGGATGCTGTTGAGCTTATGAACACCGGCGTGCAGTATTTAAGAGAGCATGCCATCCAGGAAGCCAGGATCCATTACGCCATTACCAACACCGGCGGCTATTCTCCCAATGTGGTGCAGCCATTTGCGGAGGTCTTATACCTGATCCGTGCGCCTAAAAACGATCAGGTGAAGGAACTGTTTGAGAGAGTCAATGACATTGCCAGGGGAGCGGCTCTGATGACTGGTACCCGGATGGAAATGCAGTTTGTGAAGGCATGCTCCAATGTGGTGGACAATACGGTCCTGGAGGAGGTGCTCCAGAAAAACCTGGAAGAGGTAGAGCGGGAGCCCTATACAGAAGCGGAGCTGGAGTTTGCGAAAAAGCTTGCGGGTACATATGGCGGCGGTGAGCTGGATGTCCAGGATCTCCTGAAGCGGTATGAGAAGTCCAGAAAGGCAGAGGTGGAGGCCTTCTTAAACGCCCATAAGGACGATGTGATCTGCGATTATATCGTGCCCTTAAAGGATACAGAGACCGTTATGGCCGGTTCCACAGATGTGGGCGATGTAAGCTGGGTATGCCCTACGGCCCAGATCAACGCAGTGACCGAGGCGGCTGGAACACCAGGCCATTCCTGGCAGCAGGTGTCCCAGGGAAAATCCTCTATTGCCCATAAAGGCATGCTGTTTGCCGGAAAGGTCATGGCTGGAGCCATCATCGACGTGCTGGAGGATCAGAGGCTGATCGGTGAGGCGAAGGACGAACTGAAAAAACGGGTCGGCGAAGCCGGCTATGTGGCTCCGATCCCCAAGGATGTAAGGCCCATGGCCATCAATCCGAAAAAATAATGGAGCTGTTTGAGGTAAGATGTGATGAAAGCATGGGAAACGTTTAAAGAGTATTTTATGATCACGGTGGGAGTGGCGATCGTGGCGGTATCCGTTTATTTCCTTCTGGTTCCAAGCCATGTGACTGTGGGAAGCATCAGCGGTCTGTCGATCATCCTGGAATATTTTATTCCTCTGCCGCTCTCAGTGATCACCTTTATCCTGAATGCCATCCTTCTGGTGGTTGGATTTTTACTGATCGGAAAGGATTTCGGGATCAAGACCGTTTATACGTCTCTGATGATGCCAGTGATGATGGGAGTCCTGGAGCGGATCTATCCGGATGTACAGTCGATCATGAAGGATCCGTTTCTGGATATGATCGTGTATATTTTCATTGTAAGCATTGGACAGGCGGTGATGTTCCGCTATAATGCGTCCTCGGGCGGCCTGGATATAGTTGGAAAGGTCCTCAATAAATACATGCATATCGAGCTGGGAAGAGCCATTTCCATGGCTGGAATGCTGGTAGCCATTTCCTCGATCCTTACGTCTGATCTGAATATGGTGATCTTAAGCATTTTGGGTACGTACCTCAGCGGTATTATCCTGGATCACTTCATCTTCGGCTTCAACATTAAAAAGAGGATCTGTATCATCTCCAAAAAGGAAAAGGAGATCACAGATTTCATCCTCCATGAGATGCACAGCGGAGCTACTATTTATGAGGCCAGAGGCGCTTATGACAATACGGTGCGCCGGGAGATCATAGCCATTGTATCAAAGAGCGAGTATTCTAAGCTGATGAATTTCATTGCGAGGACAGATAAGGATGCGTTCGTTACGGTCTATACGGTCAATGAGGTGTTATACAGACCGAAGTTCTAAAGGAATAAAGGAGAGGCCATGAGAGAGGTTTCAGTAAGCGAGATCACAAAAAACATAAGGGAAATGTGCATTGAGGCCAACCATTTCCTGTCTCCGGACATGAAACAGGTCTTTGATGAGGCTGTAAGCATGGAGGAATCCCCTCTGGGAAAACAGATCTTAAACCAGCTGGAGGAGAATCTCCGGATCGCCGGGGAGGATATGATCCCCATCTGCCAGGATACCGGTATGGCTGTGGTATTCGTAAAGGCAGGGCAGGAGGTACACTTTACCGGCGGCAGTCTCACGGAGGCGGTCAATGAAGGTGTCCGTCAGGGGTATGTAGAGGGATTTTTAAGAAAATCTGTGGTGCAGGATCCCATCGACCGTGTAAACACAGGTGATAATACGCCGGCTGTCCTTCATTATGAGATCGTGGAGGGAGACCAGGTGGAGATCACTGTGGCTCCCAAGGGCTTTGGCAGCGAAAATATGAGCCGAGTGTTCATGCTGAAGCCGGCAGACGGCATTGAAGGCGTTAAGGAGGCCATTCTGACGGCTGTCCGGGACGCGGGGCCAAACGCCTGTCCGCCCATGGTGGTGGGAGTCGGTATCGGCGGTACCTTTGAAAAATGTGCCCTTATGGCGAAGCACGCGCTTACCAGAGACCTCTCTGAGGAAGCTCCGGTCCCCTATGTGCGGGAGCTGGAAAAAGAGATGCTGGAACGGATCAATGGCCTGGGAATCGGTCCTGGCGGCCTGGGAGGCCGTATAACGGCCTTTGCCGTGAATATTGAAACGTATCCTACCCACATTGCGGGACTGCCGGTAGCGGTCAATATATGCTGTCATGTAAACCGCCACGCCCACCGGGTCATCTGATCATGAAAAATCCGGTATCATCGGATAAAGGAGAGAGCCATGGATAAAAATATACATGTACCTATCAGCCGGGAGGATGCAGAGGGTCTGAGGGCCGGCGATTACGTTTATTTGACAGGCACGATCTATACGGCCAGGGATGCGGCCCATAAACGGATGAAGGAAACTCTGGACGCAGGAAAGGAGCTTCCCCTTTCCCTGGACCGGAATGTGATCTATTATATGGGACCGTCTCCGGCCAGGGAAGGGCGTCCCATCGGTTCTGCCGGCCCTACGACCGCCAGCAGGATGGATAAGTATGCTCCGGAGCTCCTGGACCTGGGCCTGGGGGCCATGATCGGAAAAGGAAAAAGAAGTCTGGCGGTGGCTGATGCCATCGTAAGGAACGGGGCTGTTTATTTTGCTGCCATTGGAGGAGCCGGAGCTCTTTTATCGAAATGTATTTTAAGCTCAGAGGTGATCGCATACGGAGATCTGGGGCCAGAGGCGGTGAGAAAGCTGGAGGTAAAGGATTTCCCGGTGGTAGTGGTCATCGATTCCCAGGGGAATAATCTTTATGAAACCGCCGCAAGGGCGTATGCAAAGGAAGGATGACATGAACAGAATCGCTTATATGGTCATAAAGAGCCTGCCGTTTGTTCCGGCATGGTTTTACCGCGTATGCCGCCTGGGAAGAGATCAGGATCCCCATACGGAGCAGGAGCGGTATGATTATTTAAGAAAACTGGTTAAGAGGGTCAATAAAAGCGGCCGTGTGGCAATTGAGGTCCATGGCCGCGACAACCTTCCTGCCGCGGACGGCTTTATCATGTTCCCGAATCACCAGGGCCTCTTTGACGTTCTTGCTGTGATCGAGGGATGTCCACGCCCATTTGGTGTGGTCATAAAAAAAGAGGCAGCGGATATCATTCTCGTAAAGCAGGTAGTGAGACTGCTCAGAGGGATTTCCATAGACCGGCAGGATACCAGGAGCTCTTTAGAGGTGATCAATCAGATGACAGAAGAGGTCAGGAAAGGGAGAAATTATCTGATCTTTCCAGAGGGGACCAGATCCAGAAAGGGGAATGAGCTCCTGGAATTTAAAGCAGGTACCTTTAAAAGTGCTGTAAACGCCTGCTGTCCCATAGTGCCGGTGGCATTGATCAACAGCTTCAAGCCATTTGATATCCGTTCCATCAAAGAAGAGACAGTCCAGGTCCACTTTTTAAAGCCTATTGAGTATGATCAATATATAGGAATGAAAACAAAAGAAATCGCACATCTTGTACATGACAGGATACAGGAAGAAATAAATAAATTTATCTAAAAAAAATTATTGACAAAATGTTTTTTCTCTTATATAATGACATATGCGTCTGGCGAATGCCAGAATTTAATAAGTGATTATTAGCTACGGTAATAAGGAGAAATACTCAAGAGGCCGAAGAGGCGCCCCTGCTAAGGGTGTAGGTCGGGAAACCGGCGCGAGGGTTCAAATCCCTCTTTCTCCGCTCACTGCAAGCAGCATGACGGCACAGCAAACGCCGGAGCTGTCAGACAGTGGTACGCAAAGCAGGACAGAGTTTATATGGCCAGCAGAGCGTAAATGAATTTCTTCAAAAAAGAAATTCAAAAAAATAAAAAAAGTTCTTGACAAACAGAACACAGCGTGATATACTATCTAAGCTGTCGCTGAGAAAGACAAGAACAGCACAGAACCTTGAAAACTGAACAGTATGTAAAACCCTGAAAATTCTTATAAAATGGCCAAAAGGTTTCGGCCATGAATGAGAACATTCAGAACAAAAACCTAAACAACAGTAGAACGGTTTAAAGATTAGCCAAGCGGATTTTTGAACTGGACAAACACTTGAACATGAGAGTTTGATCCTGGCTCAGGATGAACGCTGGCGGCGTGCCTAACACATGCAAGTCGAGCGAAGCATTTTAAAGGAAGTTTTCGGATGGAATTTGAAATGACTGAGCGGCGGACGGGTGAGTAACGCGTGGGTAACCTGCCTCATACAGGGGGATAACAGTTAGAAATGACTGCTAATACCGCATAAGCACACAGTACCGCATGGTACAGTGTGAAAAACTCCGGTGGTATGAGATGGACCCGCGTCTGATTAGCTGGTTGGCGGGGTAACGGCCCACCAAGGCGACGATCAGTAGCCGACCTGAGAGGGTGACCGGCCACATTGGGACTGAGACACGGCCCAAACTCCTACGGGAGGCAGCAGTGGGGAATATTGCACAATGGGGGAAACCCTGATGCAGCAACGCCGCGTGAGTGAAGAAGTATTTCGGTATGTAAAGCTCTATCAGCAGGGAAGAAAGTGACGGTACCTGACTAAGAAGCCCCGGCTAACTACGTGCCAGCAGCCGCGGTAATACGTAGGGGGCAAGCGTTATCCGGATTTACTGGGTGTAAAGGGAGCGTAGACGGCACAGCAAGTCTGAAGTGAAATCCCCGGGCTCAACCCGGGAACTGCTTTGGAAACTGTTGGGCTGGAGTGCTGGAGAGGCAAGCGGAATTCCTAGTGTAGCGGTGAAATGCGTAGATATTAGGAGGAACACCAGTGGCGAAGGCGGCTTGCTGGACAGTAACTGACGTTGAGGCTCGAAAGCGTGGGGAGCAAACAGGATTAGATACCCTGGTAGTCCACGCCGTAAACGATGCATACTAGGTGTCGGGGAGCAAAGCTTTCCGGTGCCGCCGCAAACGCAGTAAGTATGCCACCTGGGGAGTACGTTCGCAAGAATGAAACTCAAAGGAATTGACGGGGACCCGCACAAGCGGTGGAGCATGTGGTTTAATTCGAAGCAACGCGAAGAACCTTACCAAGTCTTGACATCCCCCTGACGAGCGAGTAACGTCGCTTTTCCTTCGGGACAGGGGAGACAGGTGGTGCATGGTTGTCGTCAGCTCGTGTCGTGAGATGTTGGGTTAAGTCCCGCAACGAGCGCAACCCTTATTGTCAGTAGCCAGCAGGTAAAGCTGGGCACTCTGATGAGACTGCCAGGGATAACCTGGAGGAAGGTGGGGATGACGTCAAATCATCATGCCCCTTATGATTTGGGCTACACACGTGCTACAATGGCGTAAACAAAGGGAAGCGACCCTGCGAAGGCAAGCAAATCCCAAAAATAACGTCCCAGTTCGGATTGTAGTCTGCAACCCGACTACATGAAGCTGGAATCGCTAGTAATCGCAGATCAGCATGCTGCGGTGAATACGTTCCCGGGTCTTGTACACACCGCCCGTCACACCATGGGAGTCGGAAATGCCCGAAGCCAGTGACCCAACTGCAAAGAGGGAGCTGTCGAAGGCAGGTCTGATAACTGGGGTGAAGTCGTAACAAGGTAGCCGTATCGGAAGGTGCGGCTGGATCACCTCCTTTCTAAGGAAGAAGAAGTAAGGGTTTTATATACTGTTGAGCTTTTAAGGGAGCCTGCACAGGATGGCAGACAGGAAGGAACAGGAAAACTTGTTTTCCTGGGACTGGATGGATGACAGACTGTATTGGCGGGCTTTGCGAAACGGCTTAGGGAGCGCAGCTCCGTAAGATGGTTTGCAAAGAACGGCAGGCGGACTTGAAAGACGAATAATTCTGGTGTCGATGCGCTTATGGGAAACACCCGTTCCCATCCCGAACACGACGGTTAAGACGTAAGCGGCCGATGGTACTATGCTGGAGACGGCATGGGAGAGCAGGTGGATGCCAGATTTATATGGGGGTGTAGCTCAGTTGGGAGAGCACCTGCCTTGCAAGCAGGGGGTCAAGAGTTCGAATCTCTCCATCTCCACTCGCCGAAAGCAACTTAGCGAGAACAAGCCGGAAGGCGCAGATCGAGCTTGGTGCGAGGCGGTTCACGAATCTTAGCGAACGCAAGTGAGCTTAGCTGAGTGAACATACAGACTGTACCTTGAAAACTGCATACTGAATAAAAGATCTTAGATATATATTTAAGATACAAGACATCCGAGGCATATCGAAAGATATGCAAACCGAAAAATGTAAACAAACAGCCAGGGGTGCAACGCTATGCACCTTCGTTTCGGAGCCGTTCCCGCGGCGAAGAGACATCTGGTTAAGCTAGAAAGAGCACAGGGTGGATGCCTTGGCACTAAGAGCCGATGAAAGACGTGATAAGCTGCGATAAGCTTCGGGGAGGAGCAAATATCCTTTGATCCGGAGATCTCTGAATGGGGAAACCTGCTTAAGTAGACCTTAAGCGACGTATGGTGAATCCATAGCCATACGCCGGGAACCCGGTGAACTGAAACATCTAAGTAGCCGGAGGAAGAGAAAGAAACATCGATTCCGAAAGTAGCGGCGAGCGAAATCGGAAGAGCCCAAACCGGAATGCGTGCATTCCGGGGTTACGGACCACGATATGTGAGGCGATTCGTTATCAGAACAGTCTGGAAAGTCTGACCAGAGAGGGTGAAAGTCCTGTATGAGAAAACGATAGCCAGCTAGTGGGATCCAGAGTACCGCGAGACACGTGGAACCTTGCGGGAAGTCGGGGGGACCACCCCCCAAGGCTAAATACTCCTTAGTGACCGATAGCGCATAGTACTGTGAAGGAAAGGTGAAAAGGACCCCGGGAGGGGAGTGAAAGAGAACCTGAAACCCTGTGTTTACAAACTGTGGGAAGCACGTTAAGGTGCAACCGCGTACTTTTTGTAGAACGGTCCGGCGAGTTGCGGATGCTGGCAAGGTTAAGGACAGAAAGTCCGGAGCCGAAGCGAGAGCAAGTCTTAACAGGGCGTCAAGTCAGCATGTGCAGACCCGAAACCGGGTGATCTATCCATGTCCAGGTTGAAGTTTCCGTAAAAGGAAATGGAGGACCGAACGCACATCCGTTGAAAAGGGTGGCGATGAGGTGTGGATAGGGGAGAAATTCCAATCGAACCCGGAGATAGCTGGTTCTCCTCGAAATAGCTTTAGGGCTAGCCTCGGTTTAGTCTCGTGGAGGTAGAGCACTGAATTTCCTAGGGGGCGTCAAAGCCTACCGAAGAATATCAAACTCCGAATGCCACAGAGATGATGACCGGGAGTCAGACGGCACGAGATAAGTTGGGTCGTCGAAAGGGAAAGAGCCCAGACCTGCAGCTAAGGTCCCAAAGTGCGTGTTAAGTGGAAAAGGATGTGGGATTTCAAAGACAACTAGGATGTTGGCTCAGAAGCAGCCACACATTCAAAGAGTGCGTAATAGCTCACTAGTCGAGAGGTCCTGCGCCGAAAATGTCCGGGGCTGAAACACGTCACCGAAGCTCAGGAATGACGCAAGTCATTGGTAGAGGAGCATTCTTAAAGGAGCGAAGCAGTACCGGTAAGGAGCTGTGGACTTTTAAGAAGAGAGAATGCCGGAATGAGTAGCGAGATGGAGGTGGGAATCCTCCAGGCCGAATATCCAAGGTTTCCAGGGTAAAGCTGATCTGCCCTGGGTAAGTCGGGGCCTAAGGCGAGGCTTAAGTGCGTAGCCGATGGACAACAGGTCCAGATTCCTGTACCGCATGGTATCAGAACTGTGGGGACGCAGAAGGACAGCACATCCGGGGAACAGAGCCCCGGGCAAGCAGGGTAGGAGTGAGACTGGCAAATCCGTTTCATGATCCGAATCTGTGACGCGGACCGAACATAAGTAGGGAAGTGTGCGATTCCGGCTGCCGAGAAAAGCCGCTATTGTGTACCATGTGCCCGTACCGTAAACCGACACAGGTGGATGAGGAGAGAATCCTAAGGCCGGCGGGAGAAGCATTGTTAAGGAACTCGGCAAAATGACCCCGTAACTTCGGGAGAAGGGGTGCCGGAGAGATCCGGCCGCAGAGAATAGGCTCAAGCAACTGTTTAGCAAAAACACAGGTCTATGCGAAACCGAAAGGTGAGGTATATGGGCTGACGCCTGCCCGGTGCTGGAAGGTTAAGAGGAGAGGTTAGGGTACCGAAGCTTTGAATTTGAAGCCCCAGTAAACGGCGGCCGTAACTATAACGGTCCTAAGGTAGCGAAATTCCTTGTCGGGTAAGTTCCGACCCGCACGAAAGGCGTAATGATTTGAGCGCTGTCTCGACAATGCACCCGGTGAAATTGAAATACCAGTGAAGATGCTGGTTACCTGCGCCAGGACGGAAAGACCCCATGGAGCTTTACTCCAGCTTGATACTGGGATTCGGTGATGCATGCACAGGATAGGTGGGAGGCTAAGAGACAGGAACTCCGGTTTCTGTGGAGCCGCTGTTGGGATACCACCCCTGCGTCACTGGGTTTCTAACCTGCAGCCATGACCTGGCTGGGGGACAATGTCAGGCGGGGAGTTTGACTGGGGCGGTCGCCTCCGAAAGGGTATCGGAGGCGCTCAAAGGTTCCCTCAGAATGGTTGGAAACCATTCGCAGAGTGCAAAGGCAGAAGGGAGCTTGACTGCGAGACCGACGGGTCGGGCAGGTAGGAAACTAGGACTTAGTGATCCGGTGGTATGAAAGTGGGATTGCCATCGCTCAACGGATAAAAGCTACCCTGGGGATAACAGGCTTATCACTCCCAAGAGTTCACATCGACGGAGTGGTTTGGCACCTCGATGTCGGCTCATCGCATCCTGGGGCTGGAGTAGGTCCCAAGGGTTGGGCTGTTCGCCCATTAAAGCGGTACGCGAGCTGGGTTCAGAACGTCGTGAGACAGTTCGGTCCCTATCCGGCGTGGGCGCAGGATATCTGAGAGGAGCTGTCCTTAGTACGAGAGGACCGGGATGGACGGACCGCTGGTGCACCGGTTGAGCCGCTAGGCTCACGGCCGGGTAGCCAAGTCCGGACGGGATAAACGCTGAAGGCATCTAAGCGTGAAGCCCCCCTCAAGATGAGATATCCCATTCGGAAGAAGTAAGACCCCTTGAAGACGACGAGGTAGATAGGGCAGAGGTGGAAGTGCAGCAATGTACGGAGCTGACTGTCACTAATCGGTCGAGGGCTTATCCAGAAAGGCTGTTTTAGAAGGTTTCGGAAGTTCAGTATGTGGTTTTGAAGGTATAGTCATTCAGATGGCCCGGTGGCTCAGCTGGTTAGAGCGCCGCCCTGTCACGGCGGAGGTCGTGGGTTCGAATCCCATCCGGGTCGCTCTTCTTAAATAGAAGAGACAGTTTCATATCTGGGGTCTTAGCTCAGCTGGGAGAGCATCTGCCTTACAAGCAGAGGGTCATAGGTTCGAGCCCTATAGGCCCCACTTTTCAACTAAATGTGCCGATGTGGCTCAATTGGCAGAGCAGCTGATTTGTAATCAGCAGGTTATCGGTTCGAGTCCGATCATCGGCTCGCAAAACTCATTGAGTTGAAGACAATATGGGCGGGTTCCCGAGTGGCCAAAGGGGACAGACTGTAAATCTGCTGCAACTTGCTTCGGTGGTTCGAATCCACCTCCGCCCAGTAAAATAAGTATTGATATTTTCAAACTTATTGTATATAATAATATAAGAAACGTCGCGGGGTGGAGCAGTCTGGAAGCTCGTCGGGCTCATAACCCGAAGGTCGTAGGTTCAAATCCTGCCCCCGCAATTTTTATGCCCAGATAGCTCAGTTGGTAGAGCAGAGGACTGAAAATCCTCGTGTCGCTGGTTCGATTCCGGCTCTGGGCATTACAACTAAATAGTTGTATGGGATATTAGCTCAGTCGGTAGAGCACTTGACTTTTAATCAAGTTGTCCGGGGTTCGAATCCCCGATGTCTCATGTATTGCGGAAAGCCTTGTAAATAGGTTTTCCGTTTTTTATGTGTAGTTCGTGTGCCGGATTGTAAAAAATATCTGAATATGGTATAATTTATTGTAATGTATCTATTTAAATTAAATAATGCTGTATACTATATGATAGAAGTTATTTATTAAAGGAATTGACATGACTCTGCTCCAATTAAGATATTTTATTGAAACAATCCATACTGGAAGCACTCAAAAAGCCGCTGAGAAGCTGAATATTTCACAATCCGCTATTTCTGTATCCATTCGGTCTCTAGAAAAAGAATTGGGATTGACCTTGTTTAATAGAACGTCCCGGGGTCTGGTCTTGACAGAAGAGGGAGAAGAGCTTCTAAAAAGGGGAAGAGCAGTTTTAGAGCAGTTTGACTTGATGATATCAGATATGGAAAAGTATTCTGCCGTCCGCAGGCAGATAAGAATAGGAATGCCGCCTTTAGTGAGTTTAAGTCACTGGCCGGATCTTTTTTGCTGTCTGAATAAGGCCTTTCCAGAGGGAGCTTTCGAAACGGTGCTGGAAACACGACTTATACTTTTAGAAATGCTGAAAACCAATAGGATTGATCTGGCAATTATGAACTCGAGAATGCCGGAAACTGATTTTTCAGGATTGAATTATAAATTTCTTTCTCCGGATGATCAGAGATCCGTGACCATGTCGATTGAAAATCCTCTGGCGGTCCATCAGACGCTTACGTATGCAGAATTGGTCCATGAACCTCTTCTTGGATATCAGAAAGGGGATGAAAAGACGAAAATGCTTCGTAAGCTATATGCTTCCTATGGTGTGGAGCTTCATTATATCCAGGAATGTACACAGCTTTCTGTATTGATTGAGCTGCTAAAGAAAAATGTTGGAATTGCTTATCTAAACGAAAGAGTTATCCGAGATTGTGAGGAACTGGTAAATATCCCTATTTCCGATGCGGGGGACAAAGGGAATTTTTATCTTATATATTCCAGAAAGATATCAGAAAAAATCTGTTGTGTAGTGGCAGATTATTTTAAGAATATAATGAAAAAGCCGGAATCTGTAATATAGAAGATTCCGGCCTTTATATTAGATTTCCTGGTCTCTGTATACCAGGATTCCGTTCTTGATGGTCATCATATTTTTCAGAAACTGATGTCCTGTCTTTATGACTCCTGTATAATCTCCGAATACAACAGGCTCGTTTAAGAGCCGGATGACAGCCAGATTGGCAGGCCGTCCTACAGAAATTTCTCCTTCAGAATCCTCCAGTCCCATCCATTTAGCAGGTATCCTGGTCACACAATCCAGTATACGTGAGAATTCCATCCCCATATCCATATATTTTGACATGATATGGAGAAGATTATAGGAGTTTGGTCTGCGATACAGGCTATTAATAGTTTGATCTGTGCTGATGATATCAGGATAAAAGTGTTCATTTAAGGCCTGTTCCGCTACGGAGAAGGCAAAGTGGGCGTTGGCATTGGCGGCATCCATGAGGACACCACGTTCATGAGCTGCCTGAACGGCTTTAGAGACGCATCCGTTTGGATCAATGACTGTGCTTCCTTTTCCCATGAATACATGGGCCAGCACATCACCCTTACGGAGCAGATTTACCATATCATCCAGGCTTCCAGGAGGATTTGTACAGTGGACCATAATGGGCAGCCCCAATTCTTCAGCAAGGTCAATGGCAGCCTCCAGAGGCTTAAGGCCCAGTTCTCCGGCAATCTCCGCGCCCTGACGTATTTTCAGTCCGATGATTTCTCCTTTATATTTTACGGCCAGCTCCCGTATTTTACCTCGGTCGAATAGGCCTGGATCAATATTTTCATTGATTCTTCCGCTGAGTACACCTGTAGAAGAAACATTGAGAAGAGTCTTGATTTGGAGCCGTGATGAATCTATGACAGCCCTCCTTTTTTCATAATTGGCGGCTCCAGCGCTCCCGCAATCAAGAGCAGCAGTTACCCCAGAGGAAAAACAGGACGCTTCTGCGGAAGTACCAAAGGCAGCCAGTGGATAAATGTGGGTGTGCATATCGATCAGACCTGGGAGTACCATTGCTCCGGACACATCGATTACATTGGTCAGCCGTCCTATAGTTTGTTCATTTTCATGGATAGGACCAATGCAGGCAATTTTCCCATTTTCGATGGACAGGTCTTTCTGAATGGCACTGCTTGTGGCAGAGTCCCAGATAAGTCCATTTTTTAGTATGATCTGATACATAAAGAGTCACTTCCTTCTTAAATATTTAAAAGCTCAGTGTTAAAAACCACCAATGTTTGGGAAGAACAGGAATACAGAGACAACTGCCCCAGCCATTGTAAAGAGTACAAATGGAACGCTGAATTTTAAGGAGTCACTGAGTAATTGTTCAGAGGTTGCATGGGCCATGGCACAAGCTGAGGAACCGGACGGAAGCAGGATCGCACACCATGCCAGTTTTCTTACAACAATCACAAAAGGAACCGGATTCCAGCCAGCAGCAATAGCCATTGCTGCGACGATGGGACAGAGAACCGCGTTGGTGGCGATGTTTGACATCAGTGAAGTCATAATCACTGTGGCGATCATGACGACAAAAAAAGCAAACATAGGAGAAGGATTGCTTCCCATCAGCTTCAGGACTGCATTTCCAAGAATCTCTCCGGCTCCTGATGCTCCAAGGGCATTGGACATGGAAAGAATGCCGATGACCATAAAGGAAGTGGGAGAGCAGACGGAAAGGACCATATCGCGGTTTGGAATCGCCTTTGTGTACAGAAGGATCAGATCTGCAATGATCGGCACGCCGTACACGAAGTTTCCAAGCTGATTGGAAAGAAAGAGTGCGATCATGGTGCCACCGAAGCAGAGATAAACGATGGTCTCATCTCTTTTTGAAAGAGGAGCCTTGGAAGCAGCAGACTTCTTCTGTCCATTGTTTTTTTTGGTCGTGGATAAGATAGCGCGTCCCTTCTGCGGTTGGATCTTATAGCCGATCAGGCACCAGATGAATCCAAACAGGAACATGGGGATTCCCATCTTAAATGGGTCCCACATGGTAACAAGCTGGCGCGCGTCAGTGATCATGCCCTCATAGAAAGCGTTCATAGCGGTATAGCTTACCAGTGCGCTTCCCATGGGAAGTACACCCATAGACATGCCGGCGATACCAGCAATGGGAACGCACAGACGATCGGATGAGATTGCGTTTTCATTTCCAAGAGTAGCAACGAAGGTCATCATCAAAGAAACAGTAACAGCACTTGGGAAGAAGTTACCAAACAGGAAAGCAACTCCAAAAATACAGAGAACAAGAAAAATGCCCTTTTTCCCCTGGAGTGAGTTCAGGACCTCCTGCATTTTTTTTAATAAAGAGGTCCTGGCAAAGGCGGCTGACAGGCCATACATGCCGACCATTAGGAAAATGACCTGATTGGTCAATCCAGAAAAGGCTGCGCCAATGTCTCCCTTATAGTAAAACAGGAATAACAGGATACAGGTCGTAATTCCTGTGATTCCGAAGGACCACTTGTTCATCAGAAGACTGACGATGAAAATTCCAAGAATGATCAATACGATGGTAGATTGTGACATTGTAATTCCCTCCTTCATTTTGATAAAAAATGTGGAAATTTAATACGGAATGCAAAATTTGAAGAAAATTACAAATATATGAGTTTAAAATAACATTTTTTGTCAATAATGCCAAATAGAAAAAATGCTTTGGGATATGAAATTTTTATATTGGATATTTTATGGATCAGGTGCTATCGTAATCAAAAGATGTGGGAATTTTTTATGGATTTGCAGGAAATACATTAAAAATTCGGTGAAAGAAAAGGAGAATTCTTATGGAACTTGCAAAGACATTATCAGTGAGCTCATTAAAAGTCCGTTACTTCGCATTTAATGCCCTGGAAATTAAAATGCCCGATGGAAAGACTCTGGTGGTCGATCCGTGTCTGGAAAAAGAAGGACATTTCAGCTGTGGATATGATGTGGATGACCTGGAGGGGTGTGATTATGTTTTTCTGAACCACTCCCATGGGGATCATGCGGCGTCTCTGGGAAAGCTGTATGATAAGTACCATCCTCTGATCATGGCCCATGCAGTCACCAGCTTTAATCTTGCCAGATTATATGATATTCCTTATATCCGCTTTATTCCGTTTGTAAATGGGGATGAATATGATTTTGACTCCTTTAAGATCCAGGTCGTACCAGGAAGGCACAACAATCTTGTGCCTGGAAATTTTATGGTGCGGCCTTCAGGACGACGGGATGAATTGTGCGGCACCCGGGTCATGAACATGAAGCATGGGTCTGAGCTGGAGAAGGAGCTGGGAGATATGGGGACCATGTATGGAAGTAATTTTCTGCTTACAACTGCCAATAATCTGCGGGTAGGTTTTTATGCGGGAAATGCCGGAATGGAGGATCCACAGGAAAAGAATTTATGGACGAGACTCCGTCCGGATGTTATATTTGCCCATAGAGCCAAATTTACCACAGGGAATTTGTCGGCTTCCCAGAGTGTCCAGAAAATGGCAGATGTTCTGGAGATTACAGGAGCCAGGATTCTGATTCCTATACATATTGAGGACGCGTATTCCGGGAAGTATGATCCAACTGAATACGTATATCAGGTCAATAAGGCCTGTGAAGAAAGAAATATCCTTGGACGCATGATGTTTATGGAACGTGGACAGTGGTATCAGTTCTCCACTATGGTTTCAATGCTTTAAAAGGAAAGAGAAAGAAGCGCGGAAAATGAAAGTTTCGATCATTAAAGAACCAGAATTTTATAAATCTGTGATCCGGATCATGCTGCCGGTGGCTCTGCAGCAGGCCATCAATATGGGCGTTAATATGATGGATACCATGATGCTGGGCTCCTTTGGGGAGATCCAGCTGTCGGCATCCAGCCTTGCAAATCAGTATTATAATTTTTTTACGATTCTGTGCATGGGGATCATCGGGGGCTCCAGCGTCCTGGCGGCCCAGTACTGGGGAGCAGGAGAAAAAGAGAAGGTAAGGGAAACGTTCAATATGGCGCTTCGGCTTTCTGCGGGTGTGGCGGTGCTGTTTATGATCCTGACCTGGGTCTTTCCAGGCCCGATCATGTCCATATATACATCGGAAGAGGAGGTCATCGTCCAGGGAATCCGCTATCTGAAGATAACGGCATTTATTTTTGTCATTCATGGGACCAGTCTTGTGGCGGCCCAGCTGATGCGTTCCGTGGGACAGGCTCATCTGGGGCTTATTGTGTCCATCATATCCTTTGTGGTCAATATCGGAGCCAATTATATTTTCATTTTTGGAAAATTTGGAATGCCCAGAATGGAGATTGCCGGAGCGGCGCTGGGAACGCTCATTGCCAGAGGAGCGGAGTTTATTACCACCTTTTTTTATATCCTTGTGAAGGATAAAAGCCTGGGCCTGAGGATCTGTCATCTGATAAAATCACCGTCAGCCGCTTTTTACCGGAGCTATTTCCGGCTGGGAGCCCCGGTTCTGGTCAGTGATTCTCTTTTGGGTCTCGGCGGAAATATTGTTTCTGTGGTCCTGGGGCATATGGGAGCAGCAGTGGTTGCCAGCAATGCCATCTGTCAGGTGGTGGACCGGCTCTGCACTGTGGTCATTCAGGGCGTTTCCAATGCGTCGGGCATCATCACCGGACAGACCCTGGGAACGGGAAACAGGAAAAAGGCCATGGAGCAGGGAGAAACGTTTTATTTCTTCAGTATTGTATTTGGTCTCTTAAGCTCTCTCCTGGTGTTCCTGTTCGGTCCGCTGACTGTATCTGTTTATACATTAAACCAGGAGACCGTTGTTCTTGTCCATCAGATGATGAACGCGTATGTGGTGATCGTGTTCTTCCAGGCGATCCAGTCAGTGATGACCAAGGGAGTGCTCCGGGGCGGAGGCGATACGAAATTCCTTATGAAGGCAGATATCCTGTTCATGTGGCTGGTTTCCATTCCTCTGGGAGCCGTAGGCGGTCTGGTCCTCCATTGGCCTGCCTGGCTGGTGATGCTGTGCCTCCGGGCAGATTATGTGATTAAATCTGTATGGTGTGTCTCCAGACTTCTCAGCGGGAAATGGATCCATATGGCAGATGGGATCAGTGAAAAGGTATAAAAGAGAAAGGAACGGCTCCTGCAGCAGCAGGAGCCATTTTTTGTAAAGTCATCAATTATTCGTGGGAACAAACTGTGCCACCCGTCCGGCGAATTCTGCCAGGTTCTGGGTCTGGAGAAGAACGCGTCCGGGGCCGGTGAGCTTTGTGAGGAACAGGCCTTCTCCGCCGAAAAAGATATTTCCAAGGCCCTTTACGGTTTCGATCTCGTAGCGGACACTGCGGTCAAAGGCCACCACATTGCCTGTATCGACCTTCAGGATCTCGCCGGGAGCCAGCTGCTTTTCCACCAGATCACCGTCCACCTCAAGGAACGCAATACCCTGGCCGCTGATATCCTGGAGGATAAAGCCTTCCCCGCCAAAGAAGCCGGAGGAGATTTTTTTTGTGAAGGAGATATTGACATTGACGGAATCCTGGGCGCACAGGAAGGCCCCCTTCTGGCAGATCAGGCCGCCGGTGGCGCTGACATCCAGAGGGTAGATCTGGCCAGCCACAGTGGAAGCAAAGGCAATGAGAGCGCCGGGCCTCTGGGCAGTATAGGTGGCCATGAACAGGGATTCTCCTGCAAACATGCGGCCGATTCCCTTCATAAGGCCGCCGCGGGTGTTGGTGGCCATGGCGATCCCGTCGCTCATCCATGTCATGCCTCCGGACTGGGTAAATACGCTCTCACCTTTCGAATCGAACATGATCTCCACAGCAGGCATTGTGTCACCTACAATACGATATTTCATATGGGTCCCTCCTTTAAGAATGATACATGAATGGCAGCCCATGATCCTCATGATGGCGTGCGGCAGAGGCGGGGCCATACTGTTTTTATCATTCTATCATACAGGCCGCAGGATGAACAGATGGAAACATTTCAAAAACGTTACGCTTTTATTAATTCTTCTGCGGGCACTTGTGTGGATTCCGGGCGGATGTTAGAATGAACGCAGGATGGTGATCAGAATGAGAAAATGGATCATAAATATGGGGATCCTGACAGGGATCTGGCTGACTCTGGCCGGCTGTGGGGCTCCCAAAGCCCAGGTAATCATGGAGGCGGAAACGGCAGCTGCGGATGGGACAGAGACCCAGGCTGGACAGGAGCTGCTGGGAGATCCAAAGGAGAGGGTAGAGGAAACGGTTTCTTTTCTGGAGCAGTTTGAGAGCAGCCTTTCCTTCCAGGATATGGACCGGGAAAGGGCAGCTGCTTACGGCGGTCCCCTGGAGGATTCTTACGCGTTTTACGGACGTGAAACAGAGGACGGGGCAGGCTATGTCCTGGGGATCAAAATACGGAAGGAGAGCCTTCTGGACGGGCTTACGGTGTATGGAGAGGACGATCATATGGAGGCAGTGATCCAGAATAACCAGGACGGTGGCTATGATACCGTTTATGAGCTGGATGGCATATCGGTATTTCTTTCGGGTTCATCCCAGAATGGGGTTTTAAATGAGGTCCTGTATCTGCAGCCGGAGGATCTGGAGACGCCGGAGGAGCTTTTAAATGCCTTTGACCTGGGATACTGCCATGGAGCCGCAGGTGCAGCCTATGTCCGGGATGTGCTGGAGCGGCAGGTCCGCTTTACGCCGCCGGATACTGAGGCATACCTGGCAGTGGAGGTGGAACGGGACGGAGAGCTTTGCACAGAATACGTTCCTCTGACACGGGAGGAGGAGCGGGAGATCCTGGATTCCAAAGAACCGGTCCCTTTGGAGGACGGAGACAGACTGGAGTTCTTTGTGAGCCAGGAAACGTATGAGGAACAGGATATAGACGGTGGCGCGGTCACGGCTCCAGCCCTGCGGATCGCAGAGGAACGATGCGGGTTCCGGCCTTCTTATATTGAGCCAGATATGGACATAGAAAAGAAAGAGGAAACCAGAGAAGAGGCAGAGAAAGAGAACGAAGGGGAAGCCGGAGAAGAAACCGGGGAAGAAAATGAAGAAGCCAGAGAGGAAGCCGGAGAAGAGAGCGAAGAAGCCAGAGAAGAAGCCGGAGAAAGGGCCAGGGAGGCCATGGAAAATGGAGAAGCCGATGGAGATTAGAAAAAATAGTTTATTGGAAAAATTAGAAAATTATGGAAAATCGGATTTTTATCCATTTCATATGCCAGGCCATAAAAGACAGGATTTTTTAAACGGTTTTCCGGATCCGTACTCCATCGACATTACAGAAATCGACGGTTTTGATAATCTGCATCATGCAGAAGGGATCTTAAAGGAGTCCATGGAGCGTGCGGCAGAGATCTATGGGGCGGACCAGACGTGTTATCTGGTAAATGGCAGCACCTGCGGGATCTTAAGCGCTGTCTGCGGCTCCACGGCCTGGGGCGGAAAGCTCCTTATGGCCAGAAACTGCCACAAGTCGGCGTATCACGGGCTGATCTTAAACCATCTGGAGCCTGTATATGTGTATCCGTCTTATCTGGAGGGGCCGGGGATCAGCGGAGGAGTCTGTCCTTCAGATGTGAGAAGGATCCTGGAGCAGGATAAAAAGCGGGAGATCCAGGCGGTTCTGGTGGTCTCTCCTACGTATGAAGGCGTCGTATCGGACATTGCAGGGATCGCGGCAGCGGCCCATGAGCATGGGATCCCGCTGATCGTGGACGAGGCCCACGGCGCGCACCTTCCCTTTGGCGGAAAGGAAAACGGCTTTCCGGAGCCAGCGCTGTCCATGGGGGCGGACGTGGTGATCCAGAGCCTCCATAAGACGCTCCCATGCTTTACCCAGACGGCGGTCCTCCATATGAAGGGGGAGCTGGCGGACCGGGAAAGGATCTGCCGATATCTGGGGATGTTCCAGAGCTCCAGCCCGTCTTATGTTTTCATGGCGGCTATGGAGCAGTGCATCCGGTTCATGGACGGGGACGGACGCCGGGAGATGGCGGCTTATGGAAAGCGGCTGGAGCGGTTTTTCCAGCAGGTAAAGGATCTTAGGAACTTAAAGGTACTGGACTGGGAGAAGATCGTGGAGGCAGATCATTCCAGAAAAGCCGGAGCAGCTCCCGGAACGATTTCTGTGTACGGCTGGGATCCCTCAAAGATCGTTATTTCCTGTAAGAGAGTCTGGTTTAAGAACGTCTCTGGGGAAAGGCAGCGGTTAAGCGGAGAGGCTCTGGGAAACATCCTGCGGGAGCGGTATCATCTGGAAATGGAGATGTGTGCGCCGGAATATGTCATTGGAATGACGTCGGTAATGGACACGGAGGAAGGACTTCTGCGGCTGGAAAAGGCCCTCTGGGAGCTGGATCAGGAGCTGGACACAGAGCTGGAAAGCGTTTCCGGCAGAACGGGGGAAGGCCATGGAGACAGAGGGCTTTCTGAGCTTCCACAGCCGCCTCTGCGGCTTTCTCCGGCGGAGGCCATGGAAATGCCCGGGATCAGGAAAAGACTGTCAGAAAGCGCTGGCAGCGTGTCACGGGAATTTATCTATCTGTATCCTCCGGGGATCCCGGTCCTGGCTCCGGGAGAGGAGATCACAGAGGACGTTCTGGAGCGGGCAGCCTGGTATGAAGCTATGGGGCTGTCTGTCCAGGGCCTGGAGGACCCATCCCTTTCCAACATAATAACGGTTGCGGAAAAATAAGGGTTTATGTTACAATGTCAGTCAGTTGGGCCAATATTGCAGCATGGCTCCAGGATTGTACAGCAAAAGAGAACGGAGCGCAGAAAATGGGCAGGATCTTTTATATCATGGGCAAGAGCGCCACAGGTAAGGATACGGTATTTAAGGAGCTTTTAAAGCGGAGGCCGGAGCTTACGACGGTGGTTCCCTATACCACCCGTCCCATCCGGGAGGGAGAGACAGACGGGGTGGAGTATTTTTTTACTTCGTCAGAAAAACTGGAACAGTTTAAAAATTCCGGAAAGATCGTGGAGCTTAGGACGTATGAGACGGTCATGGGGCCGTGGAGCTATTTTACCATGGACGACGGCCAGTTTGATATCCATGGAGAAGGGGACTGTCTGATGATCGGGACCCTGGAATCCTATGAAAAGATGTGCCGGTACTACGGAAACGGGGCGCTGGTCCCGGTTTATATAGAGGTCCCCGACGGGATCCGGCTCCTTCGGGCCGTGAAACGGGAGGGAAAACAGAAAAATCCCAATTACAGGGAGGTCTGCCGCAGGTATCTGGCCGACGAGGATGATTTTTCTGAAGAGCTCCTTTCCAGGCTCCGGATCGGAAAACGGTTTTCCAACACAGACCTGGAGGCCTGTCTGGAAGAAATTTTAAAGGAAATGGAATCACACTGAAAAATGTGATATAATAGAAGGAAGTTTCGATAAAAGATTGGAGGGATGGTTATGCTGGAGGGTAAGGTTACAGGTTTTCAGGATATTCTTGGAAACGATATGGTCAAAGAGCATTTTAAAAAGGCCATCGAAAATCATAAAATATCTCACGCATATATTCTGACAGGCGAGGCTGGAATGGGGAGAAAATCCATCGCCAATGCATTTGCCATGACGCTCCTTTGTGAAAAAGGAGGCAATGAGCCTTGTATGGTATGCCATTCCTGCAAACAGGTCCTTGGGGGAAACCACCCGGATCTCATCTATGTGACCCACAGCAAGCCGGGGAGCATCGGCGTGGACGATATACGGGAACAGATCAACGATACCATCATGATCCGGCCGTACAGCAGCTATTATAAGATCTATATTGTGGACGAGGCGGAGAAGATGACGGTACAGGCCCAGAACGCCCTTTTAAAGACCATGGAGGAGCCGCCGTCTTATGCGGTCATCATCCTGATCACCACCAACCAGGAGGCGTTTCTTCCCACGATCCTCTCCAGGTGCGTCCAGCTGAAATTAAAGCCCTTAAAGGATTTTACAGTGAAAAGCTATCTGACGGAGCATCTGGATATTCCGGAAAAGGAGGCGGAGATCTGCGCGGCCTTTGCCCGTGGAAATCTGGGAAAGGCCATCCACCTGGCGTCCTCCGACGAATTTAAGGAGTTGTTCCAGAAAGTCATGAATATCGTGAAAAATGTAAGATCCATGGATATTGCAGTGCTTCTGGACTGTATCCGCGAGATCAAGGAAATGAGCTTTGATATCGAAGAGGTGCTGGATCTGATGCAGCTCTGGTACAGGGACGTCCTTATGTTCAAGGTGACAAAGGATATGAACCTGCTGATATTTAAGGATGAATATAAAATGATCAATGAACTGGGGGAAAAGGCTGACTATGCGGGGCTGGAGCAGATCCTCAGCGCCATCGACACGGCGCGGGCGAGACTGGAGGCCAACGTCAACCTGGAACTGGTGATGGAGCTTTTGTTCCTGACCATGAAGAACCCGTCGTAAGGAGATAAGAATGACAAAAGTAATCGGAGTCCGTTTCCGCAAAGCGGGAAAGGTATATTATTTCAGTCCGGGAGATGAGGAGATCAAAGCCGGACAGCACGTGATCGTGGAGACAGCCAGGGGCGTGGAATACGGCCACGTGGTCCTCGGAAGCCACGAGGTGGACGATAAAAAGGTGATCCAGCCCTTAAAGCCTGTGATCCGGATGGCTACGGCAGCCGACGAGGAGATCGAGAGAAGGAATAAGGAAAAGGAGAAGGAAGCCTTTAAGATCTGTCTGGAAAAGATCAAAAAGCATGAGCTGGATATGAAGCTCATCGATACGGAATATACCTTTGACAATAATAAGGTGCTGTTCTATTTCACAGCCGACGGAAGGATCGATTTCCGGGATCTGGTAAAGGATCTGGCATCTGTATTTAAGACCAGGATCGAGCTGCGCCAGATCGGCGTCCGGGACGAGACGAAGATCGTCGGCGGTATCGGGATCTGCGGAAGACCGCTGTGCTGCGCCTCCTACCTGTCTGAGTTTATCCCGGTGTCCATTAAGATGGCCAAGGAACAGAATCTGTCCTTAAATCCCACAAAGATCTCCGGCGTCTGCGGAAGGCTCATGTGCTGCTTAAAGTACGAGGAAGAGACGTATGAGGAGTTAAATGGGCGGCTTCCCAATATCGGGGATTATGTGACCACCGACGACGGCTTAAAGGGAGAGGTCCACAGCGTCAGCATCCTAAGGCAGCTGGTGAAGGTGGTGGTCACCGTCAACGGAGATGAAAAGGAGATCCGCGAATATAAGGTGGATCAGCTGAAATTCCGTCCCAAGAGGAAAAAGGAAAAAATGAGCATCAGCGATGCAGAATTAAAGCAGCTGGAGGCTCTGGAGAAAAAAGAAGGGAAATCGAAGCTGGATGATAACTGATCTGATGGAAAATGAGCGGCTGGATGATCTTCAGAGAAACGGGCTGAAGATCATCCAGAAGACCGACGGCTTCTGCTTTGGAATGGACGCGGTGCTGCTTTCCGGGTTTGCATCAGTAAAGCCCGGAGAACGGGCGCTGGATCTGGGTACCGGGACCGGGATCATCCCCCTTCTCCTTTCGGCAAAAACAAAAGGAGACCATTTCACTGGGCTGGAGATCCAGACAGAGATCATGAAAATGGCCCAGAGGAGCGTGGCCTTAAACGGCCTGGAAAAAAAGATCGACATCATACAGGGAGACATTAAGGAAGCCAGCCGGATCTTCGGAGCGGCTTCCTTTGATGTAGTGACCTCAAATCCTCCCTATATGAACGATGCCCATGGCCTTAAGAATCCAGGGGATGTGAAGGCCATTTCCCGCCATGAGGTGCTCTGCACCTTAGAGGACGTGGTCCGGGAGGGAACGAAGGCGTTAAAGCCCGGAGGCCGTTTCTACATGGTCCACAGGCCCCACCGGCTGGCAGAGATCATTACGGTGATGAGGCAGTATAAGCTGGAGCCCAAGCGGATGAAATTTGTCCATCCCTTTGCAGATAAGGATGCCAACATGGTCCTCATCGAGGCTGTCCGGGGCGGGGGAGCCTGGCTTAAGCTGGAACCGCCGGTGATCGTTTATAAGGAGCTGGGGGTCTATACGGACGAGATCTATGAGATATACGGATACTAGGAGCCGCGTCCGGGGGACATGGCGCCCCTGCCGGGGATGACAGAAACCGTCGGAAAGGAGATACAGACATGGCGGGAAAGCTATATTTATGTGCAACGCCCATTGGAAATCTGGATGATATCACCCTGCGGGTGTTAAATACATTAAAAGAGGTGGATCTGATCGCCGCAGAGGATACCCGCCACAGCATCAAGCTTTTAAATCATTTTGATATTAAAACGCCCATGACCAGCTATCATGAGTATAACAAGGTGGAGAAGGCCAGGTATCTTGTGGATAAGCTGAAGGAAGGGACCAACATTGCGTTGATAACTGATGCGGGAACGCCTGGGATCTCGGATCCCGGGGAGGAGCTGGTGAAGCAGTGCTATGAGGCCGGGATCGAGCTGACCTCCCTTCCGGGACCTGCCGCCTGTATCACGGCCCTGACCATCTCCGGCATGGCCACCAGGCGCTTTGCCTTTGAGGCCTTTCTTCCCCCGGATAAAAAGGAGAAGCAGAGGATCCTGGAGGAATTAAAGCAGGAGACCAGGACCATGATCCTCTATGAGGCCCCCCACCGGCTGGTCAGGACCCTGGAGGAGCTTCTGGAGGCTCTGGGGGACCGGAATATCACCATCTGCCGGGAGCTGACGAAAAAGTATGAGACGGCCTTTAGGACCACCTTTTCCGGGGCTCTGGCCCACTATGAGAACGAAGAGCCCAGAGGCGAGTGCGTCATCGTCGTAGAGGGGAAGAGCCTGGAGGAGATCGAAAAGGAAAAGGCAGCGGCCTGGGAGGACATGACGGTGGAGGAGCACATGGACCTGTACCTGGAACGGGGCCTGGACCGGAAGGACGCAATGAAGCAGGTGGCAAAGGACCGGGGGATCAGCAAAAGGGATGTATACCAGGTGCTGGTGGAGAGAAAGCTATAACATCAAGGGAGCAGATGGTTTCTGGTTTTCTATCAGGAACAGGGTCAGTGCAATTGCGATCGCCGCACTGGCCAGGGTCCCTACTAAAAATTTTTCCGTAAAATCCTGGTCTTCAAACTGTTTATACCTTGCCAGGCTCTTGGCGGCCAGCACAAATCCGATCGCCCCGGCTTCACCATATATGACCAGCATGGCAATGATCAGCCGTTCTAATTTTCCGATCATGCTTCCGGCGGAGGAATCATTGGATTTTGGTGAATCAAGATTTTTTTGAAGGGAAATAGATGCGGTAAGCATTTTTACAAATTGGGAAGCCGGGGTCAGAAGAAGGATTACCAGCAGCAGATAACGCATATTCTGAAGAAGCGGGACTTGTATACACAGGGACTTGAAAGTTTCTGTAAGATTTTCGGGGAGATGGAAAAAACAGGATCCAGCGAGAATCGATGCGGTATGAATAAGCTGGCTGGTACAGAATGCAGTCAGCTGACTGCGGGGAGATATGTGATTTCTGGTATAATAGTGGAATGTAAGAACGTCGGTTATAAAGTGAGACAGGATAATGAACATCCACGCGATGACTGCACTGGGAAATGAAACACATAGAATAAATATAAGTCCCAAAATAAGAGAATACATCCCAAAATGAGGGAGCAGGCATCTGAAACAGGGATGTTTTTTTACATCAGGGGAACCTGGCCATAGATGAAAGTCAGCAAGGAAATGTACGGATAAAATCAATAATAAAAGTGACAAAACTATACCTCCTTCATATTTGTATTCATTTCATATAACACGGTTAACGCCATGCTGCGTGCCCAATATATATTTCCGCTTTCTAATGAACGCGCAATGGTCTGTCTTTTTATAGAAAGGATTTTGGCTGCTTCAGTTGGGATCCCACGCTGCTTGCCGCCAGTGACAAAAAAGGCGTTCGGTTCTGTTTTTCTATAAATATCATTTCTGGCCCGGGCCGGTATCTGCCCGACTGAATCATCGGTTAAATTTATATGATCAAGAGGAAGTTCCCTGTCTGTTTTTGATATTTTATGATCAAAACAGCTTTTTTCAATTAATAACCGATTGAAAGCCAGAGAGTCATAGGGCCATTGAAAGTCATTTTTCAGGCAGAGCGGAAACAGAATTTCAGTGATGAGGAACAGCTGATTCTGGGTGATGCTCAGATTTTCAGTAACATTTGCAGCTCCTCCCATTAGTGTATTGAGCGTTCGATCATTTCTGGAGGCACTGTACATCAGTACAGGATATCCCAATGTAGGGTCTGTGCAGCGGATCGCATTTCGTGCATTATGATAAACTTCGCCATCCTGACTGGTTGTTCCCCGGCCTTTCATCTGCAGGTTCCAGTTTCCGATCCCTATTCCGGCCCGGATCCTAACTGGATACAGCCATATGGAAAAAAATCTGTAAAATAAATAAGCAGATTCTCCTGTAGAAAATAATCCCTGTATTTCGTCTCCGGCACTGAATTCTACTGTACGCAGTATATCGCCGGAAAACGCCTTATTTAAAAAATCCAGAACCTGGATCATATGAGTCTGGATCAAAAAACGGTCTGAATCCGTATAGGATCTGGAATTTCTTAGATCTATAATTAATGCTGCATATTCCTGGGACATCACAATCACCTCTTCATGAGTATAACATTTTAGAAGTATAAAAGCAACTGAATAAGGGTGCTATTTAAATATGCAGCTAAAATACGCTTCTAAAATATGAAGCAGGATCTATGATTTAAGAATGGCGGTCATCAAAAGCTTCCCTTACATCAGAAAGAAATTTTGTGATGGGCAGCGTCTGAGGACAGCTGCCCTCACATTTTTTACAGCCGATGCAGTCTGCCGGGCCTCCTCCTGAAGCGGTCATGTTCTGGTAAACAGGAGCGATCTTCCAGCCGTCTCCGGGATTTTGCTTATATTCGTTATACAGCCTGAAATATTCCGGTATATGGATCTTTTTCGGGCATCCGCTGACACAGTAGCCGCACCCGGTACAGGGAACCGCGATGGAGTTCCTTAAAAGGCCGGCAGCTTCAAAAAGAACGCTCTGTTCGTATTCTGTCAGCGGCTGGCGGCACGCCAGATTATCCAGGAGCTGCTCCATGGTGTTCATTCCGCTGAGGACGATCTCCACCTGCGGAAGGCTTTCTGCAAACCGGATCGCATAGGAGGCCTGGCTGGCGTCCGGTGAAAGTTTTTCCAGGAGCCGTCCGGCCTTTTCGGGAAGAGCAGCCAGCGCTCCGCCCTTGACAGGCTCCATGACGATGACCTTTTTTCCATGCTTTACGGCAGTCTCATAGCAGCGTCTGGACTGGATGGAGCTGCTTTTCCAGTCTTTTTTAATTCTTCAAGAAATTCAAATTCCCTATATTTTTCAGCAATTTCATAATGTTTTCCATTGAGCCAGTGGAGCAGATATACGTCAAAGAAATCCACCTGGCAGCGGTCCTGCTGTTCCTTAAAGTACTGGTAACAGTCTTCATGAGAGGTCATTTTATAGCCAGGCAGCTTGTCGGCCAGAAGAAAGGAGCTCCGGGGATGGCGCTTTACCAGGGATTCCCGGATGGCCCATTCGCTTTTTCCATCCAGATAGGTGTAGGCGGTGTCAAAATAGTTCTGCCCGTGGGCTAAAAATACGTCTGTCATCTGATCTAACAGGCTTAAGTCGATCTCTCCGGCCGGGGTTACCGGGAGGCGTAAGAAGCCAAAGCCAAGTTTGTTCATATGGGGTTCCTCCATTTTTATATTTGAAAATAAGGGATCACCGTCGGTGATCCCTTCAGACTGTAGACAAAGTCCCAGCAAAAGCCGGGCTTTTCTACATTTATAACCGTTTTTCTGGTATAATGGAATTATCAGAAAGGCGGTGTTTTTTATGATGACTAAAAATGCAGATAAGAAACGAGAACAGATAATCATGTTCTGTATGGATGACATGGTTCCACAAAACCATATGCTGCGTTTGATTGATAAAGCCATTGACTGGACTTTTATTTATGATCTTGTGGAAGAAAAATACTGCCCTAATAATGGAAGACCGAGTATGGATCCGGTTATGCTGATCAAAATCCCTTTTATCCAATACCTTTACGGGATTAAAAGTATGAGGCAGACGATTCGGGAGATCGAAGTAAATGTTGCGTATCGCTGGTTTCTGGGGCTTGATATGATGGATCCGGTTCCTCATTTTTCTACCTTCGGAAAGAATTATACCCGCCGTTTTAAAGATACCGGTCTTTTTGAGCAGATCTTCGCAAAGATACTGGAAGACTGCATGAAATTCAACCTGGTAGATACGGAGCAGATTTTTGTAGATTCCACTCATGTTAAGGCATGCGCAAACAGCAAAAAAATGAGAAAACGGGTGGCCCATGAACAGGCGCTCTGGTATGAAGAGGAGCTCCAGAAAGAAATCGCAAAAGACCGGGAATCCCATGGGAAGAAACCGTTGAAGGAAAAAGACCGGAATGATCCATCCTCCGGAAGTGGAGGCAGTATGGATTCTCAAGAAGAGATTCCTGAAGGAGTAAAAACACAGAAGTGCAGTACAACCGATCCAGAAAGTGGATGGTTTCGTAAGGGGGAACATAAACATGTTTTCGCCTACGCAGTAGAAACAGCCTGTGATAAACATGGCTGGATCCTCGGTTACAGTGTTCATCCAGGAAACGAACATGACAGCCGAACCTTTAAACCTCTTTATGATAAGATAAAGCATTATCACCCTGCAATGATTGTTGCAGATGCAGGTTATCGAACACCGGCGATCGCCCACGAATTGCTGGAAGATGGAGTGGAGCCATTGTTTCCATACAAGAGGCCAATGACGAAAGACGTATTTTTCCGTAAATACGAGTATGTATATGATGAGGCGTATGATTGTTACTTATGCCCGGAAAACCAGATATTATCTTATCGTACCACGAACCGTGATGGATACAAAGAATACCACAGTTGTGGAGAATTATGTGCCAATTGCCCAAGTCTCCATAAATGTACGGAAAGCAAAAATCATGTGAAGGTAGTAATGCGTCATGTTTGGGAAGAATATATGGAAATGGCAGAAGACATCCGTCATACCCTTGGGAACAAAGCGATATATGAATTGAGAAAAGAAACCATTGAACGAATCTTCGGAACAGCGAAAGAACAGCATGGCTTTCGCTATACCCAGTATATTGGAAAAGCCCGGATGGAAATGAAAGCGGGGCTTACTTTTGCCTGCATGAATCTGAAAAAGCTGGCCAGAATTCTGGGAAACAGGGCCTCTAAAACATCGGAAATCTTGAGTTTTTTAAGATTTTTGATAGAAGAATCGCTATATGTAGAAAAGTGGTGCTGGGAATAATCCCAGCACCAACTTTGTCTACAGTCTGAAGGGATCACCGCCGGTGATCCCTTAAAATCGTAAAAGGTGTACTATCTGGTCTTGATGGCCATCATCCAGTAATGATTATCGTTGAAATCAAAGGTGCCGATCTCCGTCATATGGGCCTTTTTTGTGTGGGCGGCGTAGCTGCGTCCGTTGATCTGGTTGATGAAGGTCACCATGACGGGATACTGGTCCTCGAACTGCTTCAGAGAGGCCTTGAAGATCCCTTCAAAAACGCCTGTGCCCCGGACGGAAACATCCACGCAGACGGGGCCGTACTGGTAGGTGTTCGTTTCGTCTAAGGCGGTTCCCTCAAACGGCATATCCGGCAGCACCTCGGTCATCCGCTTCATGATGGGGACCTGCATCCAGTAATCCCATCCCGCAGCCAGGGCAAAGGCCTTTACGGTCCCGTTTTCATCCTTTGCCAAGGTCACGCCCTTCCGGTTTACGATGAGATCCTCAAACTGCTGGTCCGAGAGCCTGGTGGTCACGAAGCCGCCGGGGATATCCTCCTGGGAGATGGTATCTTTATGATATCTTGCCAGCAGGGCTTTGATCGCCGGCAGATCGTTCATGGTTGCCAGAGTGTATTCCATCTGTCTGTTCCTCCGTTTTCTTATTTTATAGCCGGACGGATGCTTTTTAGTGGTTCTTTAACCACTCCATAGCCACATGGGCGTAAACAGCTGCTCCCACAGGAAGGGCGTCCTCATGGAACATGGCCTTTGGATGATGCTGGGGGTAGCAGTAGCCCTGTTCGGGCTGACCGGCGGCGATGCCAAGGAACACGGTGGGAACCTCGTTGGCTACATAGGAGAAGTCCTCAGAGCCCATGTTGCTCATGTGCTGGCCGATGTCGTTTAAGTCCACAAAGTGAACGCCCTCAAGTTCTCCAAGATATCCCTTTACTTCCCCGTAGAGCTCCTGGTTATGGAATAAGACAGGACAGCCGCTTCCATATTCCACATGGGCCTCGGCGTTGAAGGCGGCAGCCACAGTGCTTACGATGGCGTCCATACGGGTCTTTACCATTTCCCGGGTGGTATTTTTTAGTGTGCGGATGGTTCCGGACATCATGGCCTCCTGGGGGATCACGTTGGAGGTGTTTCCGCCGTGCATCTGGCCGATGGTAAGGACCATATTGTCAGCCGGATCCATTTCCCGGGCGTTGATGGCCTGGAGAGCCAGATGGATGTGGGACATGACGTTTAAGGGATCCACGCCGTTGTTGGGCTGGGCTCCGTGACAGCCTTTGCCGGTGATCTTAATGGTAAACCAGTCCACAGCAGCCATTTTAGAGTCTGCGCCGGTCATGATCACAGTGCCTGCCGGCAGCGGAAGGTTTGTGAATACGTGGATGCCCAGGGCGGCGTTTACGTCCGGGTCCTTTAAGATCCCGTTTTCCACCATCATCTTTGCTCCGTCCATGGTTTCCTCGGCCGGCTGGAACATGAGCTTTACCTGGCCCTCCAGCTCATCCTCATGGGCTTTTAAGAGACGTGCTGCGCCCAGCATATTGGCTGTATGACAGTCATGGCCGCAGGCGTGCATGCATCCGTTTTCAGATTTAAATTCCAGGTCTGTCATTTCTGTTACAGGGAGGGCGTCCATATCACCGCGGATCAGGAAACATTTTCCCGTCTTCTTTCCGGCGACAGCCACTACGCCGCTTCCTATTCTCTGTGGCTCATACCCCATTTCCCTTAATTTTTCCTCCACATAGGCCGCGGTCTTCGGAAGTTCCAGACCCAGCTCCGGGTTCTGGTGGAAGTGGCGGCGGTCCGCCGTTAAAGTGTCCTTCATGGCAAGTGCTTCGTTATACATGTTCATGATCCATTCCGCCTTTCTTTTAAATGAATGATTGAATCGGGGCCAGGCTGCAGATATTGCAGCAGCAGCCCCAGTTTTGTGCGTTCAACATAGTCGTCCCAGTGGACCGGGATCAGTTCATTGACCTTTTCGATCCGCCTCCGGACTGTATTGACATTGACAAAAAGCTTTTCGGCTGTCAGGCTGTAATTTAAATTGTTTTCAAGATAGGTTTTTAAAGTATAGAGGAGTTCCTGGTTCTTTTCTGAGTCGATGAGCTTCTGGAGTTTTTTAAAAGAGGGCCCAGTTCGTCCTCAGGGATATTGATCCAGGTGAGGATCCCCAGTGCGTCGTAATCAAAGATGGTCTTCCGGGAATCGGTAAGTCTTCCGATATTCAGGACCTTCCGGCATTTTTCAATATGAGGACGGAGATCATGGAGATCTCCCGAATCTCCCGTAAAGCTGAAAAACCAGGATACGTCGGGGAAAGTCCCCCGGAGGAGCTTCTGGAACTCCAGGATCAGTCCACGGATCTCTTCCTTATTTACGGGGGACAGCCGGACGGCGTTGAGGAGGATGACTCCTTCTGTGGATGACAGGAATGCCACGCGGCCGATCCGGTTCATCCGGCATCGTTTGAACGCCTCCAGCATGGAGGTCCTGTGGCTCCGGATATCCAGCTCATCCTGGTCGTGACGGAACAGGATGCAGAGGTATGGCTGCTCCACGGAGAGTCCCAGCTGGTCCGCCTGGTAGATCAGCTGCCGGGCGTCAGCAGGAGTGCTTTCCATGGCCAGATGGATCAGATTTTCAAACCCGATATTGCTGGCATCCCGGGCCACCACCTGCTGGTCGAAGATTCCCTGGAGCATCAGATAGGCGATGCGCATGGAGTATTCGTCATAAAAATCCAGGAATTTCCTGGATTCCATCACACAGAAATACGCCTGTACCACTCCTGCGGACTCGATGGGGATGGTGACCCAGCTGATCCGGGGTTCATTGGCAGCCTCTCCCTTGAGGAGACGGTACCGTTTCATGTGGATACAGTCGCAGAGGGCGTGGCTGGTATGGGGAAGCTGGGGAGACCAGTAATCGGATTCGCGGATCCCATATTTTTCACTGGCCTTTTTGAAGTTGTCTGAGCTGTAATACCGCTTATCCATGGTCACATCATAGAGAAAAGCGGGAAATTCCATTTCGGTTTCCAGAGTTTTTAAGATTTTCTGGATGGCCTGTTCCTTGTAATTCTGATTGTAGCAGCCGGGGCCCTGGCTGATGTCGATCCTGAGACTCTGGATCGCATGGTTTAATACGCCCACGTTTACCTGGTTGACCACGGTCATCCAGGACGGGGAGTAGGGCATGGTGATCAGGGGAATGCTGTTCCTGTCATAAATCTCGATCAGTTTCTCCGGGATCTTATCCAGATAGCTGCCCCTTTTTATCACCAGGGCTGCGTGGCTGGGAATAAAATTCTCACAGAATTTATCCAGGTAGCCTTCAAATTCAGCAAAAATATAACCGGACGTGAAAATAAGCTCTTTTCCAATACTCCAGCGATGGCCTTCCGGCACCTCCAGGAAGCTGACGCCCTGGATCTCGCGGTTTAATCCTTTATGGCCGGCAATGACGTGAAAATCCTTAAAAAAGTCCATACTGAGCAAATCGCCGACTGAAATTCCCATACTGCGGGACCTCCCTCTTCTGTCACCCGGATGGAAGCTGGTTCCAAACCGGTTCTTTCATGCAAAATATTGTCGTATTCAGTCTAGCATACCATAAAATAGACAAAAAATATAGGACATATTGTGCATTTTGCTGTTTTTTAACAGCGTGAGCAGAAAGAGGGAGGAAGAGAGACGGGATCTATTCTGTTTTTTTGCCTTCCATTTTTTTCATGGCCATGGCGATAAATATGGAACCAAATACGCATAACAGGGTTCCCAGATAGCTGCTGGCTCCCGGAAGGAAGTTAAATACTCCTTTGTTGATGGCAATATAAACGACACACCCGAATACCAGCATGATCACGGCCAGCTTTTTCTGGTTCACGGCGAACTGTACGAAGAGAGCGCCGAAGAGGGCCGGAAGCAGGTAGTTTAAGGCTGCGGTAACAGAGGGCGGGAGCATGGCCAGAATAGAGCTTCCGGCAATGACGCCAACGGAAAGAATGATGATGTTGATGATAATGGAAACTCCCATTCCAATGGTGGAGATGATGGAGCCCTGTTCGGATCCCAGCTCCACACCGGCAGAAACCTGGGCAATGCTGGCACAGGGAACGCGCATGTTGGAGATATTTCCGGAAAGGAACGCCATGTAGGTTCCCACAGGCCCCAGGACCGGATAATAGGAGATCGGCTCAATGACCCAGAGGAAGCCGAAGCTGGTGGTAACGGTAATGAAGCAGGTAGCCAACAGCGCAAGATCCGGCCAGAGGCCATGGCCAAAGCCAAGAACAAGGGCGGGAAGGAAAGAGGCGAAAACGCCGAGAATGCCGGTGATCTTTCCGATCCGGTGCATTTTTGGTAAGTAATCGTTGGTGAAATAATGTTTGTCCATAAAAATAAGCCCTCCTATACCAGTGCTGTGATGATCATGGCGACCAGGATCGCGATGGTCAGATTCCATTCTTTTAACCAGGAGATTTTGAATTTTCCGGAAACATAGAGCAGAATGGCCATAAATACGCCGCCCAGCACGCAGGAAAGGGCAGATTTATCCACTGCAACCAGCTTCTGGCTCACCATGCCGCCGAAGGCGCCGACCATGGCAGCCCCGGAGATCACGCCCACTAAAGCGGAGTTTCCGCCTGCCATTCTGTTCTGTACCTTTTCCATTTTGTCAGCGGTGAGAGTGGAAACGATGATCCAGCCGATGGAGCCTAGGATCATGGTCCAGACAGCCATTGTGAAGGCAAAGGTGGTCATTTCATCCACGCCCAGCTGGACACCGGCGGATGCGGTTCCAATTCCGGCTGCGATGGACTCGAACATAACGGAGCCGATGAAGGAAAGACGCATCCAGGCCATGGGGCCGCCCACTGATACCAGGAGCGAAAGCATTCCGCTCAGGATCACGACCGACGGGCCAAGAGAGGTGAGGGCGGAGCTTTTCATTGCCCGTTTCACCTGGTCGTTGGTAAGGCCCACCTTCGGGGCGGCGTCCATGGCCTTTTTCGTGAAGATCACAGCCTGGAATACCACCAGAAGTACGGCGGTTCCGCAGGCCAGCCACATGGGAAGACTGTTTGCAAGCTGCATTGCATCCATAAGAGTACCTCCTTTAACGGATTCAGTAAAATTTTTTAAAAGAATGACACAATTTTACTATATAAGGATCCGTTATACTATGGTACAGGATGAGTATTTTTGTAAAAATATTTCCGTTAGGAATAAAAATTATAAAAAAACTGGAAAAAAGTAATTTTTTTTACTTTTTAGAGAAATTTCACCCGCAGGCTCCGGATGGCCGGGGATCTGGACAGGACTGTGTAGGCCACACCGCCCAGGACGATCCCGGCAGCCGTCTGAGCCACCAGGGTGAAGCACTCGGCCATGGCCACGCCTCCGCCGTAAAGGGGGATCTTTACTAAGGTATAGCCGATCACATGGAAAATGCCGCCAGTGACGGCCCCGGCCAGCCAGGAATATTTAAAATGGGGCAGCAGCCGGTACATGATGAGTCCCATGATCAGCGCCCAGCCGCCCTTTAAGACAATGGTAGGCAGGACCCAGGCGGCGTATCCGGCGATGAAGTCGGAAAGCCCGGCTCCGATGGCTCCGGCCAGCATTCCCCTGCGGGTGCCGAACAGGCAGACCGTGAGGATGATCATACAGTCTCCCAGGTGGGTATAGCCAAAGGCTGTGGGGATCTTGAAAAAATACGTTCCGGTGAATACCAGGGCGGCCATGAGGCCGGTGATGGCCATATCCAGGGTGGGATCGCAGGCACGGGCTGGTCCGGAGGAATGAATTTTTTGCATAGCAGGCGCTCCTTTTCGTTTCTGTTCCGGGATTTTATTTCAGTCCCATGAATTTTGCAGCGTTATTGTAGAAAATATTTTCCAGGCCCTCGTCGTCTACTCCGCAGGCCATGACCTTCTGGATCTCCACAGTGGGATGGTGGAATGGGGAGTCGATGCCGAACATGACCCGCTCGTGGCCCACGGTCTCATAGGCATTGGCGATCTGGCAGCTCATGGACGTGCCGGAGGTCTCCAGCCAGATATTTTCGTATCTCCTGGCCATGGTGATGGCTGCGTCCACATAGACGCCGTGGGCATGGCCCATATGGATCATTACCATGGGAAGCTTCGGGTGGCGCTCTGCTAAGAGGCCGATCTGCCAGGGAAGGGAGAAGGGCGGGTGGCCGGAGTGGACGAACAGGGGCTTTCCGTATGCCTCGCAGATCTCTGCCACGGGATCCACACAGGGAGCGTCGGCGGTGTAGCCGTCAAAGAGGGGCTGGAGCTTGGCTCCGGCAAAATGCTCGTCCCGGATATAGTGTTCCAGGGCATCGTAAGCCTCCTTTCCTTCGGCGCAGTTGATCCACATTAAGGGGATGATCTTCTGGGGCTCTGCCCGGAAGGCTGCCGCGGTATCTTCGTTGGTGTGAGGGCCGCTGGCAACCAGGATGGTCTTTTCTATATTATAAGCTTCCATCTGCTGTAAGAGGCGTTCCGTATCGAAGTGGATGTTAAAGGGACTTCCGAAGGCGCCGATGTGGGTGTGGGCGTCGATCTTTTTGAAGCGTGCAAATGTATTACTTGTGTTCATGACGGGTTCTCCTTTCCTGCTGGCTTTTCTGGCTTCCGGGATCATGGGTAAATCGTGGGGATCTGGGATCCCCTGGAAGCCGATTGACTTTATGGCATCATCATATAGAAAAATTGGCATTGTTTAAATAGCCAATTTTAGAATATTTGACCAGGCCAGATAGAGAGGGTGGGAAGCCGTCTGATATGAACCGATTGTTTATAAAAGTCTGTAAGGAGCAAAAAAACTCTTGACAAATCTTCTTCCAGGACGTAACATAGGCAATATAATTTGAATATCAAAATATTTGAAACCAAAAACAAAATTCGACAAGGACAGAGTATGAAAGCCAGAATTGCAGGAATCGGCGCGTATGCACCGGAGAGAGTCGTGACCAACGACCAGCTATCAGAGATCGTGGATACCAGCGATGAATGGATCAGAAGCCGCACCGGCATATCGGAACGGCGGATCTCCACAGGGGAGACCACCAGGGACCTGGCGGCGGAGGCGGCCAGGCGGGCGTTAAAGGCCGCGGGTGTGGATGCCCGGGAGCTGGACATCATCATCCTGGGAACCTCGTCGCCGGATAACAATTATCCCAGCGACGCATGCAGCGTCCAGGCCATGATCGGCGCGGAAAACGCCGTGGCCTTTGATATTTCGGCGGCCTGCGCGGGATTTATCTTCGCCATGAATATCGTCCATGGATTTTTCCAGGCGGGGATCTATAAGACGGCCCTGATCATCGGAGCCGAGACCTTAAGCAAGGTGACGGACTGGACGGACCGGGGAACCTGCGTGCTGTTTGGAGACGGAGCCGGGGCGGCAGTCTTAAAGGCAGAGGAAACGGGAGTCGTGGATATGCTCATGGGCTCCGACGGGACGAAGGGACCGATCCTTTCCTGCACCTCCAGGACCCTGGGAAATTTCCTTACGGGAACGAAGCCGGAGCTGGGGCTCATGACCATGGACGGTCAGGAGGTATTCCGGTTCGCAGTGAAAAAGGTACCCGAGAGCATTGAGATCCTTCTGGAACGGAATCATATTTCCAGGGAGGAGATCAAGTACTATGTGCTCCACCAGGCCAACGAGAGGATCGTAGAGGCAGCCGCCAGACGGTTAAAGGAGCCCATGGAAAAGTTCCCCATGACAATCAGTAAATATGGAAACACCTCTTCGGCTTCCATTCCGCTGCTTTTAAATGATATGGCGGAAAAAGATATGCTTCAGCCGGGAGATAAGATTATTTTGTCCGGGTTCGGCGCAGGGATGACCTGGGGAGCCGTACTCATGGAATGGTAAAAAATCAAAAAGAAAAAAAGGAGATCATGACCATGTTAGAAAGAATGAAAGAGATCATCGCAGAGCAGTTAAACACAGACGCAGCAGCCATCACAGAGGAATCCTCCTTTAAGGACGACCTGGGGGCCGATTCCCTGGATCTGTTTGAGATGGTAATGGCCCTGGAGGACGAGTATTCTGTGGAGATCCCGGCAGAGGATCTTCAGAATCTGCTGACTGTGGGAGATGTAATGAAGTATTTAAAGGATAAGGGCGTAGAATAAGCCGCAGAGCGGTCGAAAAGGGTTGGAAACGGAATGAAAACTAGAATCACAGAATTGTTGGGAATTGAATATCCGGTCATCCAGGGCGGAATGGCCTGGGTGGCGGAGCATCATCTGGCAGCGGCCGTTTCTGAGGCCGGAGGCCTGGGACTCATCGGCGGCGCCAACGCGCCGGGCGAGGTGGTCCGCCAGGAGATCCGAAAGGCCAGGGAGCTGACGAAAAAGCCCATCGGCGTCAACATCATGCTCATGAGCCCCTACGCCGATGAGGTGGCAAAGGTGGTCGTGGAGGAAGGCGTCCAGGTGGTGACTACCGGGGCCGGGAATCCTGGAAAGTACATGAAGATGTGGAAGGACGCCGGGATCGTGGTGATCCCTGTGGTGGCTTCCGTGGCCCTTGCAAAGCTCATGGAACGGGGCGGCGCTGACGCCGTTGTGGCAGAGGGCACCGAGTCCGGCGGCCATATCGGTGAGGCCACCACCATGACCCTGGTTCCCCAGGTGGCGGATGCGGTCAGCATTCCGGTGATCGCCGCCGGAGGCATCGGAGACGGACGCGGCATCGCGGCGGCCTTCATGCTGGGAGCGGAGGCGGTCCAGATGGGAACTCGGTTCGTGGTGTCAAAGGAGTCCATCGTCCATGAAAATTATAAGAAGCGGGTCATCGGAGCCAAGGACATCGACTCCGCCGTCACAGGCAGGAGCCACGGCCATCCGGTGCGCTGCTTAAGAAACCAGATGACCAGACAGTATGTGAAGCTGGAGGAAGAGGGAAAGAGCTTTGAGGAGCTGGAGTACCTGACCCTGGGCGGCCTCAGAAAGGCAGTCATGGACGGCGATGTGACCGACGGCGTGGTCATGGCCGGACAGATCGCAGGTATGGTGAAAAAGGAACAGACCTGTAAGGAAATGATCGAAGAGATGATGGAGCAGGCAGAAAAGCTGCTGGCAAGATAAAGGCGGGAGAACAGATGGGAAAGACGGCATTTATTTTTCCGGGACAGGGCGCGCAGGTCTGCGGCATGGGCCAGGATTTTTATGAACATACAGAGACGGGACGGAAAATTTTTGACCAGGCTTCAGAGCTTCTGGGATTTTCCATGCCAGAGCTGTGCTTTGAAAAAAATGACCGGCTGGATATCACAGAGTATACCCAGGCGGCCATGGTGACAGTGAGCGTTGCCATGTTAAAGGTCATGGAGGAGCGGGGGTTCCGGCCGGATGTGACGGCTGGCTTAAGCCTTGGAGAATACTGCGCCCTGGCAGCTTCCGGCGTTATGACTCCGGAGGACGCCATCCTTACGGTGCGCCGCCGGGGCATCCTCATGCAGGAGGCCGTTCCTGCCGGGATCGGGGGAATGAGCGCCGTCCTGGGGATGAACGCAGAGGCCATCGACCAGGTTGTGGATCCCATAGACGGAGTCCAGGTGGCGAATTATAACTGTCCGGGACAGATCGTTATTTCCGGAAGGCTGGAAGCAGTGGCACAGGCCGCAGAGCAGTTAAAGGCGGCAGGAGCCAAAAGAGTTCTGCCGTTAAACGTCAGCGGCCCCTTCCATTCCGCGCTCCTTAAGGAAGCTGGAGAAAAGCTTGGGAAATTCCTGGAAAATGTGAAGATTTCGGATCCCGTGATCCCCTATGCGGCCAATGTGACCGCAGAATATGTGACCCGGGCGGAGGAGGTAAAGCCTCTGCTGGAAAGACAGGTGTATTCTTCTGTAAAATGGCAGCAGAGTGTGGAGCGGATGATCGCAGACGGCGTGGACCGGTTCGTGGAGATCGGCCCTGGAAAGACCCTGACCGGCTTTGTAAAAAAGATCAGCCGGGATGTGAAGGCCGTTAATATTGAAAAGCTGGACGATCTGGAAAAGTTAAAGGAACTGTAATAGGAGGCGGACCATGGATTTAAGCGGAAAAATTGCTCTGGTGACAGGGGCTGGAAGAGGCATCGGGCGTCAGATCGCGCTGACCCTGGCTGGATACGGAGCCACAGTGATCGTAAATTACAATGGCTCTAAGGAAAAGGCAGAAGAGACAGTGAAGGAGATCGGGGAAAACGGCGGCCAGGCGGAGGCCATCCAGTGCAGTGTGGCAGATTTTTCCCAGTCCAGGGAGCTGATCGACACTATCGTAAAGAAATACGGGCGGCTGGATATTTTAGTCAATAACGCCGGGATCACCAGGGATAATCTGATCATGAAAATGTCGGAGGACGATTTTGACGCGGTGGTCGCCACCAATCTGAAGGGGGCGTTCAACTGTGTGAAGCACGTTTCCCGCCAGATGCTAAAGCAGAGGAGCGGCCGGATCATCAATATCTCCTCGGTTTCAGGCGTTATGGGGAATGCAGGCCAGGCCAATTACTGCGCCTCCAAGGCGGGGCTCATCGGCCTTACAAAATCCGTGGCCAGGGAGCTGGGAAGCCGCGGGATCACGTCCAACGCAGTGGCTCCCGGTTTTATCCATACAGAAATGACAGACGTTCTGCCCGATGATGTGAAAAAGGCCATGGGGGACCAGATCCCCTTAAAACGGTTCGGGGAGACGCAGGATGTGGCGGAGGCAGTGGCCTTCCTGGCATCCGACGGGGCAGCATATATCACCGGCCAGGTCCTCCAGGTGGACGGCGGCATGGCCATGTAGGAGTCAGTGTGACAAAAAGGAGAGCAAGAGAATGAACAGAGTTGTAGTAACTGGCATGGGCGCCATCACCCCCGTTGGAAACGATGTGGATACGTTCTGGAACAGCTTAAAGCAGGGAACGGTGGGCATCGGGCCCATCACCAGCTTTGATACAGCAGATTATAAAGTAAAGCTGGCGGCAGAGGTGAAGGATTTTGACCCGAAGCAGTATATGGATCCCAAGGCTGCCAGAAGAATGGAGCGGTTCTCCCAGCTGGCTGTGGCCGCGTCAAAGCAGGCCTTAGAGGATGCGGGAATTGATATGGAAAAAGAGGATCCCTACCGGGTGGGCGTCTGCGTCAGCTCCGGCATCGGCAGCCTCCAGGCCATTGAACGGGAGTATCAGAAGCTTCTGGAAAAAGGGCCGGGACGGATCAATCCCCTTCTGGTGCCGTTAATGATCAGCAACATGGCCGCCGGAAACGTGTCTATCCAGTTTGGCTTAAAGGGCAAGAGCCTGAATGTGGTGACGGCCTGCGCCACCGGGACCCACTCCATCGGAGAGGCCATGCGGGCCATCCAGCACGGAGAGGCAGAGGTCATGGTGGCCGGGGGCACGGAAAGCTCCATTACTCCCATTGGTGTGGCTGGCTTCACAAGCCTGACGGCTCTTTCCACAGCGGAGGATCCTCTGCGGGCCTCCATTCCCTTTGATGCAGAGCGCGGCGGCTTTGTTATGGGCGAAGGCGCAGGCGTCGTGGTGCTGGAATCCCTGGAGCACGCAAAGGCCCGGGGCGCAAGGATCTACGCAGAGTTAGCGGGCTATGGGGCCACCAGCGACGCCTATCATATCACCTCTCCGGCAGAGGACGGCAGCGGGGCTGCAAAGGCCATGGAATACGCTATGAAGGACGCTGGAGTAAAGCCGGAGCAGATCGATTATGTCAATGCCCACGGCACAGGCACCCACCACAATGACCTGTTTGAGACGAAGGCCGTCAAGCTGGCCCTGGGAGACCAGGCATACAAAACAAGGATCAGCTCCACCAAGTCCATGGTGGGCCATCTGCTGGGAGCAGCCGGAGGCGTGGAGTTCATCGCCTGTGTGAAATCCATTGAAGACAGCTTTGTCCATGAGACAGCGGGCCTTCGCACTCCGGATCCGGAATGTGACCTGGACTATGTAATGGGCGGCGGCGTTTCCATGGATGTGGATTGTGCAATCTCCAATTCCCTGGGCTTTGGCGGTCACAACGCCAGCCTGGTTGTAAAGAAGTTTGAAGAATAGGAGTGAAGGCCATGGAGATCAAGGATGTCATCGAACTGATCAAAGCCGTTTCAGACAATGGGCTGACGGGCTTTAAGATCGAGCAGGGCGATACGAAGATCGTCATTAAAAAGGAGCAGCCGGCGGTCATCCAGGCGGTTCCGGCGCTGGCTGGATGCCAGCCGGCCGATGGAGCCGTGCCCCAGACCGTCCAGACCGTTTCCGGAATGCCGTTAAACGGGAGCCAGGGCAGTCCTGCTCCGCAGACGGATACGGCTGTATCTGACCGGGTTGTTGCCTGTCCTCTGGTGGGAACGTTTTATTCCTCTCCGGCTCCGGATGCCGAGGACTTTGTAAAGGTCGGAGACCATGTGAAAAAAGGCCAGGTCATCGGGATCGTGGAGGCCATGAAGCTGATGAATGAGATCGAATCCGAGTATGACGGCGTGGTGGAGGCCATCCTTGTGAAAAACGAGGAGACCGTGGAATACGGCCAGCCGCTTTTCAGGATCCGTTAAACAACAGGAGGCAGAGATATGCTGGGAATTAAGGAAATCAAGGAGATCATCCCCCACCGCCATCCATTTCTTCTGGTGGACTGCATCGAGGAGCTGGAGCCGGGCGTGCGGGCTGTTGGATATAAAGCAGTCACATATAATGAGCCGTATTTTTCCGGCCATTTCCCGGAGGAGCCGGTGATGCCGGGTGTCCTGATCGTGGAGGCCCTGGCCCAGACAGGAGCCGTGGCCGTCCTCAGCATGGAGGAAAATAAGGGAAAAACGGCGTATTTCGGCGGCATGGACCGGGTGAAATTTAAGAAAAAGGTAGTTCCCGGCGACAGACTCCGCCTGGAATGTGAGATCATTAAGCGGAAAGGGCCGGTGGGCGTTGGAAAGGCCACGGCCACCGTGGACGGAAAGATCGCAGTGAGCGCAGAGCTTACGTTTATGATCGGTTAGGGCTGGTGAAGATATGTTTCAGAAAATTCTGATCGCCAACCGCGGGGAGATCGCGGTGCGGATCATCCGGGCATGCCGGGAAATGGGGATCAAAACGGTGGCTGTCTATTCGGAGGCAGACCGGGACGCCCTTCATACGCTGTTAGCGGACGAGGCCATCTGCATCGGCCCCGCCCCGTCGGCAGAAAGCTATCTGAATATGGAGCAGATCCTTACGGCCTGCGTGGCCATGAAGGCGGACGCCATCCATCCAGGATTTGGATTTTTGTCGGAAAACGCCAGGTTTGCAGAGCTGTGCGAGAAATGTCATATCCGGTTCATCGGCCCTCCGGCAGAGGTGATCCACCGGATGGGAAATAAGTCCGAGGCCAGAAAGACCATGATGGAGGCCGGAGTTCCGGTGATCCCTGGAAGTAAGGAGCCGGTATTTACGGTGGAGGAGGGCTTAAAGACTGCCAGAGAGGTGGGCTTTCCTGTGATGATCAAGGCGTCCAGCGGCGGCGGCGGAAAGGGGATGCGGGTCTCCTATGGGGAAGACGATTTTGCGTCCAATTTCCAGAACGCCCAGATGGAATCGGTCAAGGGATTTTCCGACGATACCATGTACATCGAGCGGTTTGTGGAGCGTCCCAGACACATCGAGTTCCAGATCCTGGCGGACAGCTTTGGAAATGTGGTCCATCTGGGAGAGCGGGACTGCTCCATCCAGAGACGCCACCAGAAGCTTCTGGAGGAGGCCCCGTCGGCGGCTATCTCAGAAGAGCTTCGTGAGCGTATGGGCCAGGCGGCGGTGAAGGCCGCAAGATCCGTACATTATGAGAATGCAGGGACCATTGAGTTCCTTTTGGATAAAAATAAAGAATTTTATTTCATGGAAATGAATACCAGGATCCAGGTGGAGCATCCGGTGACCGAGGCGGTGACGGATCTGGACCTTATTAAGGAGCAGATCCGGATCGCGGCGGGGGAGCCGCTGTCTGTGACCCAGGAGGATATCCAGATCACCGGCCATGCCATTGAGTGCCGGATCAATGCCGAAAACCCGGATAAGCACTTTATGCCGTGTCCGGGCACCATCACGGATATCCATCTTCCCGGCGGGCGCGGGGTCCGGGTGGATACGGCGGTCTATAATAATTATACGATCCCGCCCAACTATGATTCCATGATCTTAAAGCTCATCGTCCACGACAAGGACCGGCCATCGGCCATTGCCAAGATGCGGAGCGCCCTGGGAGAGCTGGTCATCGAGGGGATCACCACCAATGTGGATTTCCAGTATGAGCTCATCGGAGACAGGGATTTTGAAGATGGAAATGTGGATACGGATTTTATCCCGTCCCATTTTCCAGACTGCTGATAGTGAAGGAGGTTTTCCATGCTGCGGGATATGTTCAAGAAGACATATACAAGGATCGACACCAGATACCGCGCCCCGGAAGCGGAGCGGACGGAAAAACAGGAAGAGGAACCGGGGATTCCGGCGGGAATGTGGAGAAAGTGCAATAAGTGTGGGAAACCCATCTATGTGGAGGATGTAAGGGAGAATTTTTACGTCTGCCCCAAATGCGGAGGCTATTTCCGCGTCCATGCCTGGAGGAGGATCCAGATGGTCACGGATCCCGGCACCTTTGAGGAATGGGATCGGGAAATGGAGGTCTCCAACCCCTTAAACTTCCCTGGATATGAAAAAAAGCTGGAGGCAGCCAGGGAAAAGTCCAGGCTCAACGAGGCCATCGTCACCGGCTGCGGAAAGATCGGCGGCAATCTGGCGGTGATCGGCGTCTGTGATGCCAGGTTCCTAATGAGCAGCATGGGCCACAATGTGGGTGAGAAGATCACCAGGGCTGTGGAACGGGCCACCAGGGAAAAGCTTCCAGTGGTGCTTTTTGCCTGCTCCGGCGGCGCCAGGATGCAGGAAGGGATCGTTTCCCTAATGCAGATGGCCAAGACGGCGGCGGCCCTTAAGCACCACCATGATGCGGGCCAGCTCTTTGTCAGCGTGCTGACGGATCCTACCACCGGAGGCGTCACCGCCAGCTTTGCCATGCTGGGAGATATCATCCTGGCGGAACCGGGGGCCCTCATCGGCTTTGCCGGCCCCAGGGTCATCGAGCAGACCATCGGCCAGAAGCTGCCGGAGGGGTTCCAGAGAGCAGAGTTTCTTCTGGATCACGGCTTTGTGGATAAGATTGTGGAACGGAAGGAATTAAAACAGACCCTGGAGACCATCCTGCGGCTCCACCGGAAAGAGAAAGGAACAGCTGGCGGAGACAGCGTTAGGAACGGCGGCGGGGCGCGGAAGCAGGAAGAGAGCTCCGACGGCATCAAAGGCTCTCTTCTTTCAGCCGTCCAGAACCGGGCCGGAGCCGTGATCCGAAGCGCCTGGGATTCGGTGCTCCTTTCCAGGAAGACCGACCGGCTGGTGGCTTCTGATTATATTGATGCATTATTTGAAAATTTCATGGAATTTCATGGAGACCGGTACTTCAAAGACGACGGGGCCATCATCGGCGGGATCGCAGAGTTCCATGGGATCCCTGTGACGGTGATCGGACAGGAGAAGGGAAAGACCACCAAGGACAATATCCACCGGAATTTCGGGATGCCTTCTCCTGATGGCTACCGGAAGGCCCTGCGGCTCATGAAGCAGGCGGAGACCTTCGGCCGTCCGGTGATCTGCTTTGTGGATACCCCCGGCGCATTCTGCGGCCTTGAGGCCGAGGAGCGGGGCCAGGGCGAGGCTATTGCCAGAAATCTTATGGAGATGTCGGGGCTTCAGGTTCCGGTGCTCTCCATTGTCATTGGAGAAGGCGGGAGCGGCGGCGCCCTGGCCATGGCCGTGGCCAACGAGGTATGGATGATGGAAAACGCCATTTATTCCGTACTGTCGCCGGAGGGCTTTGCCTCGATCCTCTGGAAGGACAGCAAGCGGGCCGGAGAGGCGGCCGGAGTCATGAAGATCACGGCCAGAGAGCTTTATGAGCTGGGGATCATCGAGCGGGTGATCCCGGAGGAGGAGCCGGCATGTAAGGAAACGCTTCCGGCCATTGTTTCTTATCTGGACCAGGCCTTAAGCCGGTTCCTGGAGGACTGGAGAGACGTGGATCCGGAGGAGACGGCACTCCTCCGGTATGAGCGGTTCCGCATATTTTAGGACAGACCGGCCGTAAGCCGGGGAAAAGAGGGAGTTATGGGAGAAGCAGCGTTACAGTTAAAGCCGTTGAAGATCGGTCCGCTGACGGCAGAATACCCGGTGATCCAGGGCGGCATGGGCGTTGGGATCAGCCTTTCGTCCCTGGCGGGGGCTGTGGCAAAGGCCGGAGGGATCGGGATCATTTCCACGGCCCAGATCGGCTTTAAGGATCCGGATTTTTTAAAGGATCCCATAGGGGCCAATCTGAGAGCCATCCATGAGGAGCTTAAAAAAGCCAGGAAGACCGCCCCGGATGGGATCCTGGGCTTTAATATCATGGTAGCTACGAAGGAGTACGCCCGGTATGTGAAGGAGGCCGTGAAGGCTGGAGCGGATGTGATCATCTCCGGCGCGGGGCTTCCGGTGGATCTGCCCAGATATGTGAAGGAGGCTGCAGAGGAAATGGGGGAAGAGTGTCTTCGCCGTCCCATGCTGGCTCCCATTGTTTCCTCCATTAAGTCGGCGTCGGTGATCTGTAAGATGTGGGACCGGAAGCATAAAATGGCTCCAGACTTTGTGGTGGTGGAGGGGCCATGTGCCGGAGGCCACCTGGGATTTTCCAGGGAAGAGCTTTCTGAATATGAAGTTGACACTCAGTGTGTGTCAAAAACGTATAAAAGAGAGAAGTATGAAGCGGAGATCCGCGGCATCATCGGCGTGGTGAAGGAGTTTGCCGGAAAGTATAAAAAGGAGATCCCGGTGGTGACGGCCGGAGGGATCTTTGACCATGAGGACGTGCTGCGCCAGCTCCGTCTGGGGGCCGACGGCGTCCAGGTGGCGACCCGTTTCGTGACCACAGAGGAATGTGACGCGGATCCTGCCTATAAGCAGGCGTATCTGGATGCGGAGGAAAAGGACATCGTGATCGTAAAGAGCCCGGTGGGAATGCCTGGAAGGGCCATACGGAACCGGTTCCTGGAAAGGGTCCAGGAGGGAAGGATCCCGGTGAAGGGGTGCTTCCGGTGCCTGGAGCACTGCAATCCGGCGGAGACCCCGTACTGCATCACCCGGGCGCTCATCCATGCTGCTGAGGGAAATATAGAGGAAGCCCTGCTGTTCTGCGGAAGCAACGCGTACCGGTGCAAGAGGATCGAGACTGTGCCGGAGGTAATGCGGAAGCTTTGCGGCGTGGAGCCGGAGGAGGAAAGCGAATAAATCCCGCCCTTCTGTCATAAAATCTGGCAGAGGGGTGGGATTTTTATATGTTAAATTATTTGTGGGCCGGGATGATGGCCCTGGGGATCCTGTGGGGAGCGTTCCATGGAAATCTGGCCCAGGTGACCAATGGAGCGCTGGATTCGGCCAGGGAGGCAGTGACCCTGTGCTTAACGATGCTGGGGATCATGTCCTTCTGGTGCGGGATCCTTAAGGTCGGGGAAGAGGCCGGGCTCATCGAGGCGCTGACAAAAAAGATGAGGCCGGTGATCCGGCTTTTATTTCCGGATATGCCGGAGGACCATCCGGCGGCGGCCCATATCTCCACCAATATGATCGCCAATATGCTGGGCCTGGGCTGGGCGGCGACCCCCGCCGGGCTAAAGGCCATGGAGGAACTGGAAACTTTGGAGGAGGAGCGGAGAAGGCAGAAAAAGCCGGGGGCCTTCGGAAGGGGAACGGCCAGTAATGAAATGTGTACGTTTCTGATCGTCAATATCTCGTCCCTTCAGCTGATCCCCATTAATATGATCGCCTACCGGAGCCAGTACGGCAGCGTGAGCCCGTCTGCCATCGTGGGCCCGGCGCTGGCGGCGACGGCGGTGAGCACTCTGACAGGGGTGGCGTACTGTCTTCTGAAACGGAGGAGGTGAGGAGATCCTGATACGATTTTATACCGGAGACACTTGACATTTTTCATTTATATATATATCATCAATATGAAAACAGCCAATAGTTTCATCTGCAAAAGCGAAACCCCAGAGGAGGTGCTGACTCCGCTGGGGTTTCTCGCTCGTTTCGGTGAGCTGGTCCGTTCAGGCTGTTACTGTCCGTTAGTTTCTATCCAGCCATCTGCATATGTAGTAACTTACTACACTTGCTCCGACAGAAACTAAAAATGAAGCCAATAGCTCCACCTGCTCACCTCCTCCCGCTGGAAAGAGTCGACAGCAAAGATATGGTATCATATAAGGAGAACGATTTATATGGTGTCCGGTATAATTTAAAAAATAGTTGACCTTTCCGGCGGGAGACTTTATGATAATACATATGCGCGGCAGAAGCCGCATACCGCACCCAGAAGGATGCAGGCGGCATGGGCCGCGACTAAAAAACACGCAGATATCAGGTACCAGGAAGGTACAGGGAACAGAAGCTCCCTGATTTTTCTGGTACCTTTTTATTTGCGCGGGCAGCGAGCCAAAGTCTGCGTGTGCACGAGACCTTGGCGGCTACCGCGATAGCCATGAGAAACCTGTGCAGCGTATTTCTTATGGTTTTGCAGAAAAAGGAGAGGAAACGTATGAGATATCAAAAGAAATGGAGAGTGACAGCCGCCCTTCTGGCGGCGGCGCTGGCGGCCTCCTGTGTGACGGGCTGCTCCGGCGGACAGGAAAACGCAGAAACAGCAGGAAATACAGAGGCAGAAGGCAGTAAGGGGACAGAGGGAGCCGGGACGGCGGAAAGCGGAAGCTCCCAGTCCGCAGAGACTGAGACCAGGGATTCGGTCGTCGTGGTCATGGGCCCCACATCGGAGCCGGAGGCAGGCTTTGACCCGGCATACGGCTGGGGAGCCGGTGAGCACGTCCACGAGCCTCTGATCCAGAGCACTCTGACGGTGACCACGCCGGACCTTAAGATCGGCTATGATCTGGCGGAGGACGTCCAGGCCAGTGAGGACGGGCTCACCTGGCAGGTGAAGATCCGGGATGATGTGAGATTTACGGACGGAGAGCCGCTGACCGCAGAGGATGTGGCCTTTACCTATAACACGCTGAAGGATACAAGCTCTGTCAACGATTTTACCATGCTGAAGGAGGCCGTTGCGGTGGACGATACCACCGTGGAGTTCCATATGAACCGGCCCTACTCCATCTGGCCTTATACCATGGCCATCACAGGGATCGTGCCGGAACATGCCTATGGCCCGGATTACGGACAGAAGCCCATTGGCTCCGGACGATATATTTTAAAGCAGTGGGACAAGGGGCAGCAGGTGATCTTTGAGGCCAATCCGGATTATTACGGGGAAGCTCCGAGGATGAAGAAGGTGACGGTGCTGTTCATGGAGGAGGACGCGGCCTATGCGGCGGCTCTTTCCGGCCAGGTGGATCTGGCCTACACCTCGGCGGCCTACTCGGACCAGACCATGGACGGCTTTTCGCTGTTTTCCTGTGAGACGGTGGACAACCGGGGCTTTAATCTTCCGGCTGTGCCGGCCGGGGAGACCGATGAAAACGGAGTTCCCATTGGAAATGATTTCACCAGTGACGTCCGTGTCCGCCGGGCCATTAACCTGGCCATCGACCGGCAGGCCATGATCGACCATGTGCTCAACGGCCACGGGACCATTGCGTACAGCGTCTGCGACAAGATGCCCTGGTACAGCAAGGATTCTGAAGCTGCCTTTGATCCCCAGGAGGCGGAGCGGCTTCTGGATGAAGCCGGATGGAAGACAGGAGCGGACGGGATCCGGGAAAAGGATGGAAAGAAGGCTGGATTCACAATGCTTTACTCCGCAGGAGATTCGGTCCGCCAGGCCCTTTCAGAGGATACGGCCAACCAGCTTGCAGCGTTTGGGATCCATGTGACTGTGGAAGGCGTGGGCTGGGATACGGCCTATGACCGGGCCCAGTCGGAGCCTCTGATGTGGGGATGGGGAGCCCACACGCCCATGGAGCTTTATAATATCTACCACACAAGGCCGGGTGGGAAGTATGCCCAGTATTCTCCCTATGCCAACGGGGCTGTGGACGCCTATATGGACGAGGCCCTGGCCTGTACGGATCTGGAGGCTTCTTATGAGCTGTGGAAAAAGGCCCAGTGGGACGGAGAGTCCGGCATTACCCAGGAGGGGGATCTTCCCTGGATCTGGCTGGTGAACATCGATCATCTGTACTGGGTGAAGGATGGGCTCCAGGTGGCGGAGCAGAAGCTCCATCCCCACGGCCATGGCTGGTCCATCGTAAATAATGTGGACCAGTGGACATGGGAGTAGGCCGGAAGGCGCGCCGGAGCGGAAGGACGGGCCATGGAACTGGAAAAACAGTCTGGTGGCTTCTGGTCTTCCAGACTGCCCGTATGGCCCTTCTGGTGGCCCTGGTGAGCATCCTGGCCTTTGTCCTTCTTTCTGTTTCTCCGGTGGATCCCCTTCAGACCAACGTGGGACAGGCGGCCCTTGGAGCCATGAGCCCGGAGCAGGTAGAGCGGCTTAAGGGATACTGGGGGGTGGATCTGCCTCCGGCAGAGCGGTATCTTTCCTGGGCGGCGGATGTTCTGAGAGGAGATATGGGGACCTCCCTTCTGTACCGGAGACCAGTGGCGGAGGTGATCTGGGAAAAGCTTTCCAACTCTCTCTGGCTCCTGGCCTCTTCCTGGCTGCTTTCGGGCCTGCTGGGCTTTACCCTGGGCGTCCTGGCGGGAAGAAAACGGGGAGGGATCTGTGACCGGCTGGTGACGGGATATTCTCTTCTGGCAGCCAGCACCCCTGCCTTCTGGACCGCCATGGTCCTCCTTATGGTCTTTGCCGTTTATTTTAAATGGTTCCCCATTGGCTTAAGCGTTCCCATCGGCATAACGGCGGAGGAGATATCCTTCGCAGACCGGATCCGCCATGCAGTCCTGCCGGCGGCGGCCTTAAGTCTTACGGGGATCTCCTCAGTGGCCCTCCATACCAGAGAAAAAATGGTCAGCATCATGGAAAGCGACTTTGTGCTGTTTGCCAGAGCCAGAGGAGAGTCAGAAACGTCCATCGTCCTCCGCCACGGACTCCGGAATGTGCTGATCCCTGCCATGACCTTGCAGTTTGCATCCATCAGCGAGATCATCGGCGGCTCTGTTCTGGTGGAGCAGGTATTTTCCTATCCGGGACTGGGCCAGGCGGCAGTGACGGCCGGACTGGGAAGCGACGTGCCCCTTCTTCTGGGGATCACAGTGGTCACGGCGGTACTGGCAGCTTCCGGGAACCTGGCGGCCAGCATTCTTTATGGAATCGTGGATCCCAGGATCCGGAAAGGAGCGGCCCGATGAGCGGTATGAAGAAAAGAGAAAACGGGAAGAGGCTGGGGAACCGCCGCCTTTTTTCCATGGGATTGTTTGGGGCGTCGGTCCTGTTCCTGCTCCTGGTGGCTGTTTTTGGGTATGTATGGCAGGATGCGGCATCGGTCACAGATTTTTCAAGGAAGAACCTTCCTCCCTGTGCCGGATATCTGTTCGGCACTGACTGGATGGGGCGGGATATGTTTGTCCGTACTGTGGCGGGCCTTTCCATGAGCATCCGCCTGGGACTTTTAACGGCCGCGGTCAGCGCGGTCATCGCCTTTCTTCTGGGGCTTTCGGCCGCGGTCCTGGGACGGGCAGTGGACGGGCTTGTGACCCTTCTGATCGATCTGGTCATGGGGATCCCCCACATGCTGCTTCTGATCCTGATCTCCTTTGCCTGCGGAAAGGGCTTCTGGGGCGTGACCCTTGGCATCGCACTTACCCACTGGGCGTCTCTGGCCAGGCTGATCCGCGGGGAGGTGTTCCAGCTCCGGGAGAGTCCGTATATCCGGATCGCCGGGAAGCTGGGAAAGAGCAGGGCTTATCTTGCGTTCCATCATATGGCACCGAATCTTCTGCCGCAGTTTATCACCGGGCTGATCCTCATGTTCCCCCATGCCATCCTCCACGAGGCCAGCATCACCTTTCTGGGGTTCGGCCTTTCGCCGGAGGAACCGGCCATTGGGATCATTTTATCGGAGAGCATGAAATATCTGGCCATGGGAAAATGGTGGCTGGCGCTGTTTCCGGGGCTTCTTCTGACGGCGGTGGTGCTGATGTTCCATTATGCGGGGCAGACCATATGCCGGATGGCGGCTCCGGGCAGTGTCCATGAGTAAAGAGGAGGAACATATGGAGAATCACAGAGCAGAGGAGGAGATCCTCACAGTAAAGGGCCTGTCCGTATCCTTCACCCAGTATGACCGGGGCTTTGGACGGAAGGAGATCCAGGCGGTCACAGACCTGGATCTGAGGATCCGGATCGGGGAGATCGTGGCCGTGGTGGGCGCCAGCGGATCGGGAAAGAGCCTGCTGGCCCACGCGGTCATGGGGATCCTTCCATATAATGCCTCCATGAGCGGGGAGATCCTGTTTAAAGGAACGCCGCTGACCAGTGGGCGTGTCCGGCGGCTGAGGGGCCGTGAGCTGGTCCTGGTGCCCCAGAGCGTGACATATCTGGATCCGCTGATGAAGACCGGGCAGCAGCTAACAAAAGGAAGAAAAAATCCGGAAATTCTGGAAAAATGCAAAAATATCCTGAGCTCCTGTGGACTGGGCCTGGAGGTCATGGACAAGTATCCCTTCCAGCTTTCGGGCGGTATGGCCAGGCGGGTGCTGATCTCCACGGCGGCCATGGAGGACGCAGAGTTAGTCATTGCCGACGAGCCCACGCCGGGGCTTGATAAGAAAACGGCCATGGGGGTCATGGATCATTTCAGGCAGATGGCAGACCGGGGGGCCGGTGTGCTTCTCATCACCCATGATCTGGAGCTGGCGGTCCGGTCGGCGGACCGGGTGACGGTGCTTTACGGAGGCAGGACCGTGGAGGAAACAGAAGCCTTCTCCTTTCTGGATGAAGGTCTGCTGAAGCATCCGTATACAAAAGCCCTTTGCCGGTCCATGCCGGGGAAGTGGCCGTCCGCGGACGCTTTGGAAAATGACCGGGAGAGCGGGATCCCCGATGAAGGGATCCTGGAATATATGAGAAAGGAATATGGACGATGAAGCTGGAAGCAAGGGATATTTCCTTTAGGTACGGGGAAGGAGAGAGACAGGTCCTGGCCCACGTGGATCTGACTGTGGAAAGCGGGGAACGGGTGGGGATCATGGCCCCCAGCGGCTTTGGAAAGACTACGCTTTTAAAGATCCTGGCCGGATATGAAAGGCCGGAAAGCGGGGAGGTGCTGCTGGACGGGACTCCTCTGGAGCGCTTCCGGGGATACGTTCCGGTCCAGATGATCTGGCAGCACCCGGAGCTTTCGGTAAACCCGGCCAGACGGCTGAAAATGGTGCTGGCGGAGGGGGATTGGCCGGAGGACGGCGGCGTCATGAGAGGGCGTATAGAAAAGGAAATGGGGATCCTGGAGGAGTGGAAGGAACGGTATCCGGCAGAGGTATCCGGCGGGGAGCTCCAGCGGTTTAGCATCGCCCGGGCCCTGGGACAGAGAACGGAGATCCTTCTGGCCGACGAGATCACGGCTATGCTGGATCTGATCACCCAGAGGCAGATCTGGAGCGCCCTTTTAAAGGAGACCCAGAGCCGGGGGATCTCTCTGGTGGCAGTGAGCCATTCCCAGGAGCTTTTGGAAAAGATCTGCAGCCGGATCCTCCATTTATCCGCAATATCTGGATAAGATTGACAAATTCTGGCAATTTTATTAAGATTAGGGTGCTGACGCGCATTTGACGGCGGGAGAGTACGATCTGGGAGGACAGCAGGATGAAGAAAGCAAAGAAGGGGTTTACTCTGGTGGAGCTGATGGTCGTGATCGTGATCATGGCGGTCCTGGCCGCTGCGGCAACTCCGGTTTTTGCGGGCTATGTGAAAAAGGCCAGGGCGGCAGAGCATCTGTCTGAATGCCGGGCCATTTATGTGGCGGCCCAGTCCTGTCTGGAGGAGGCTTTTCTGAAGGCTGGAGAAGGCACGGTCACAGTGGAGGACCTGGATATGGAAAGGTTTCTGAAGGATGTGGAGGAGCTTTCCGGTGTTGGCGGAATCGGGTCCGGAGAGGGAACGCCGGGGAGCGGAGGCTCTGCCGGAACCTTTTCCATTTACCTGGAAAACGGAAGGGACGGAGCCGCCTGTACGGCGGTCGTCTTTCATGGTGAAGGCTCAGACTGGGTCTTTGATACCGTGGACGGGACATATACAGAAGCATAAACTCTGGCGCGGCGCATGAAAGGATGTGCGGCGCTTTTGCTATACTGGAGACCGGGCCAGACGGCCGGGGCGTGGTACGGATCGTGGAGGAAAGGAATGGAAGAACTTTTACTGAAGCTCGTCACAGTAGGTCTGCTGGCAGTCATTGGCTGGATCGATGGGAGGACCATGGAGATCCCATACGCCTTAAGCGGCGCTCTGGCCATATGTGCCCTGGCGGACTTTTTTCTTTTCCCGGGGCTGCCTGTGGGGGAGCGTCTGATGGGCATGGTCTGTGTGTCGGTTCCTATGTATACATTATGCATGGTCGTAAAGGAGGCCTTTGGCGGCGGAGATATCCTTCTGCTTTCCATCATGGGCTTTTATCTGGGCTGGAGGGCGCTCCTTCCCGGCGTGTTCCTTGGCTTTCTGCTGGGCGGGCTGGAGGCGGTATGGCTTCTGGCATCGGGACGGGCAAAGCCTGGGGAGGGGGCCCATATGGCCTTTGGCCCGGCCCTGTGCCTGGGACTTGGGATCAGCTTGTTTTATGGAGAGAGGATCTTTTTCTGGTATGCGGGGCTTTTTGGCTGAGTATGCGCAGGGAGACGTATATTATGGAAGGTATTGAAAGAAAAAAGGAATGGAGATCCGGGGAGCTGGCTGATTTTTTTCAGCAGATGGCGGTGATGACCGGATCGGGGATCCCGTTATGCAGGGCTCTGGGGATCCTTGGGGACTGTACGGACAGCAGAAGGTTCCGGAAAATATATGAAGAACTCCGCAGGAAGATGGAGAAGGGGACCCTGGCCAGCAGCGCCATGGAGCAACGGGCGTATTCCCGGAAATGGCCGTCAACATGATCCGTGCAGGGGAAGCGGGAGGGACCGTGCAGGAAATGGCCGGAAGGCTGGCGGTCCATTACCGGAAGGAGCACCGGATGCAGCGCCGGATCCAGGGAGCGCTCCTGTATCCGAAATTTCTGGGGCTCCTGTCGGTATTTCTGGTTCTGTCGGTTTTTCTCGTGATCATGCCCACGCTGGAGCCGCTGCTTGGAGAAATGGAGCTTCCGCGGTTCACCCGTTTTCTCATGGCGGCCAGTATATTTCTGAAGGAATGGTGGTATCTGGTCCTGGTTTTCACGGTCCTGTGGACAGCGGTCTGGGAACGCGCGGGGAAAAAACGGAGGATCCGGCTGTTTCTGGACCGTTTGTGTCTGAGGCTTCCAGTGGCTGGAAGGCTCCTGCGGTCGGTCTATACCTTCCGGTTTGCTGAATCCTTAAGCATTCTGTATGCCAGCGGCATCCCCATGCTGACATGTCTGGAAACGGCAGGAAGGACTGTGGGAAACCGGTATGTGGAGCTTCAGACCCGGTTCCTGTCTGAACGGCTTCAGAACGGGGAGGCCCTCAGCCTGGCCATAAGGGATGTGGACGGGCTGGACCGGAGGCTGGCTCTCATGGTCCTCACAGGGGAGGAAACGGGAAAGCTGGACGTGATGTTAAAAAATACCGCAGACAGCTTTGAATACGAGGCAGATATGGCTGTTTCCCGTCTGGTGAGCCTGGTGGAGCCAGTGATGATCCTGGGGCTGGGAGCGGTCATCGGCGCAGTCCTTCTGGGGATCATGGTTCCGCTTTGGAGGATGTATGGGTATATGGCATAGGAATGGACGGCCCCGGTGCAGGAAGGAGATTTTCCGTCGCCGGACAGGCCGGCTCCGGAGGATGAAGGGGTCAGCCATGCTGGAGGCCATGGCAGTGATCCTGGTATTTCTGGTGATGGCTTCCGTTCTGTTTGCATCGGGGCGGGCCCTGAACCGGCAGACCGTGAGGACTCTGGAGAAAAATGTGGCCCGGGATGGGGCTCTGACAGCGGTGAGGCTTCTGGCGCAGGATATTATGGAAGGAAACAGACCGGGAGAGGAAATGGAGCCGGAGAAAACGGAGCTGGAGGTGATCCCGGAGGACGGTCTGGGAACGTTTACGGTCCCGGTCACTGTCTGGGCCGGAGAGGAAGGCAGAAATCTGGTCCTGTACGGGATGTGCGCCTATGGAGGGCAGACGGAGGCCGTCTCCCTGCTCCTGGAGAAAACGGAAGGAAGCGGCGGCGGGGTCACGCCTTCATCTGCGGCAGCACCGGTGTGGAGACCAGTGCGGTATGCTCCGGCAGAGCCTTTGGAGGAATGAAAATGGGAAAGAAGGGATATGCGCTGGTGGAGGCGGTCACGGCTGTGGCTCTGGTGATGATGGCCTCGGGCATTCTGAGCCTGGGGATCTCCTTTGGCCTTCGTATGGAGAGACGGGCGGAACAGCTGAAGGATACGGATACGGTCCAGGAGGTCCCTGCACGCTTTAGGATGCGGACATGGGACGGAACTGTCATTTCCGGGGAGGGCTGTGTGCGCCGCCAGACGGTTACAGGCCGTAACAGAGAGCTTTTTATCTATGGCTTTGGAATGGAGCCGGGAACAGGAGAGCTGGAACGGCAGTCTTTGGATCCTGTGTTTTCGGATCAGAGGGAGACAGAATGAAGGGGACCAGGGGATTTACGCTGGTGGAGCTGATGGCGGCTGCCATGTTGGCAGGAGCGGCGCTTTTGACCGCCCTTCCCTTGATGCTCATGGCCCAGCGGACTGCCCGCAGGCTGTCCGGTGAAACAGCAGCAGCCATGAGAGGGGACGCGGTCTTTGAGCTGGCAGCCGGGGAGCTCAGATACGCAGAATCTGTATCGCTTTCAGAAAAGCCGTGGAACCGCATCGATGGGGATACGTTCGGGAGCTTTTCCGATGTGGAGATCGGGATCCGGGCAGCAGGAGAAAGAAGCCTCTGGCTGACGGTACGGGTAAACCAGGGAGAAGAGCTTCTATATGAGAGAACTGGGAGGGTGGAGCTTCTGAACGTTCCTTTTTATGGAACTGGAAGGCTCGAAGGCAGCGGAAGGACCGGGCAGTCTGCCGCGGAGGGAGCTTCTTATCCGGCGGTCTGGTACATAGACGGAGGAGATTCATGAGGGAAATGGAAATTTTAAAGGGCCTGGAGGGCGGAGAAAACATGGCGGTGCAGTTTGTAGACCATCTGCTGGCCCTGGGGCTCCGGAAAAAGGCCAGCGATATCCATCTGGAGCCGGGAGAGGAGCAGATGACCGTGCGGATGCGCACAGACGGGCGGCTGAAGGTATGTGCGGCTGTGGAAATGAGGCACCATCCCATGATCCTTACCCGTGTGAAGGTCATGGCGGATATGGACATTGCGGAAAAGCGGCTTCCCCAGGACGGCCACATAAGGGCTTCCATCCAGGGGAAGCCGGCGGATCTGCGGGTCAGCGTGATCCCAACCATACACGGCGAAAAGGCAGTCCTCCGCTTTCTGAATACAGATACAGTCATCGACAGCCCGGAAACCTTCGGCATGAGTGAGGAAAACTATGGAAAGGTACTGGATATCTTAAAGCGGCCCAACGGGATCTTTTATATCACCGGGCCCACAGGCTCCGGCAAGACGACGACGCTTTATATGATCCTGGAGAGACTGGCGGAGCTTCCGGTGAACATTGTGGCCATTGAGGATCCAGTGGAGAAGCACATCCGGGGCATCAGCCAGATGCAGGTCAATACCCAGGCCGGGCTTACGTTTGAAACGGGGCTCCGGGCTGCCCTGCGCCAGGATCCGGACGTGATCATGGTGGGAGAGACCAGGGACAGCCAGACGCTGAAGACCAGTGTACGGGCCGCGGTAACGGGCCATCTGGTGCTCTCCACGCTTCATACGAACAACGCGGCGGGGACTGTGGTGCGGATGCTGGACATGGGTGCGGAGCCGTATCTGGCGGCCAGCAGCCTGAGCGGCATCCTGGCCCAGAGGCTCGTAAGGAAGATCTGTCCGGACTGTAAGACAGAAAGGGAACCGGACGAGGAAGAAAGGAAGCTTCTGGGACCGGGGATCCGCCGGATCCGGTACGGAACCGGCTGCGCCCGCTGCGGCTATACGGGATACCAGGGGCGGACCGCTGTCCATGAGGTACTGGCGGTGGATAAGACCATCCGCGCAATGATCGCCGGAGGCTGCCGGGAGGAGGAGATCGCCTCCTATGCAGAAAATATCCTGGGAATGAGGACGCTGCGGGACGATCTTCTGCGGCTGGTGGACCAGGGGATCACAACTGCGGAGGAGCTGGAACGGCTGACCTTTGGAGAACAGAGGCCATAGGCGGAGCCGTGGTCCTGCCCCAGGACCATGGCTTTTCTGCCCGGCTGTCTTCCGATGGACTGGCAGAATGACAGGAAATCATTTTTTTATTACTATCAAGTTTGGCGGAATGCATGGTTTTTGCCATGCATTTTTTATGGATCCGCCATGGACACACCGGAAAGGTGAATGGTATACTGTCTGTAAAACAGACATTATACCACCGCGCATCTGGTTTTCGCGTACACCGCGAAAATCCAGGCGCCCAATTCACCCGGAGGGGTATACTGTCTGTAAATATTCTAAATTCATTTCTTTGAACACACACAATGCTTTGGCGTCATCAGCCAGAAGATCCTGGAGGTATTATGAAAAAAAAGAGAATAGGGGGAGTTCTGGCAGCGGCCGGGGCGGCGGCTGTCCTGTCGGGGCTTTGTACAGGAAGGGCTTTCTGCCTGGATATGGAATCCTATGCCGGGCTGCTGGATAAGGAGCGGATGTCCGGAGAGACGGAATATATGGTTTCCGGAGACCAGGAATGCCGCCGCCTTCTTATGGAACTGGTTTCCGCAGGAGCCGGGAAGGAGAGGGAGGAGTTTTTTATCACCGGGGAGGATTACGAGCCGGAGACCCTGGTGATCGCCCAGATGTTCCCGGCCGCCGTCAATATTTCCAACACAAAAATCGAGGAATATGAGGAAAACGGCCGCAGATATGTGACCTGCCGCATCGGGTTTGAGCGGCAGCCGGACCAGGAAGCGTGTACCCACCGGTGGGAGACCAGGATCCTGGAGGCCGGGACCTGTCTCTGGGGAGGAAAGGAGGAACTGACCTGCCGCCTCTGCGGGCTGAGAAAGGTCCGGTCCCCGGCTGCCCTGGGGCACCTGGATGCGGACCGGGACAGGCTCTGTGACCGGTGCAGGGATCCTCTGAACGGGGATGAACCGATCGAGACCGGCCGGTGGGCCGTGGGCGACGTCCAGACGAGAAGGCTTGGGAAGGACACGTACCAGTTCCGGTGCGTGGACGACGATTACAGCAGTGCAGGAACCGATCATCAGAAATACGCATTATTCTTATGCGAAACTGTCATACGGTCAGATATGGACAGTACAGATTCCCAGAAAAAGATCATCACATTTGGAAAAAACAATAATTATAAGGACTCAGAGATACGGAAATGGCTCTGGGACCGCTGTACGGGAGAAGCCGGTCTCCAGATGGGAGCCGGGGCCCTTATGCCTGTAAACGTCGGGGTCTGCACGGCTTTTCTCGGGCAGACGTCTCCAGGTACGGAGGGAGAGGCGGCGGAAACGGAGCTGGTGAAATATACGCTCCTTCCGCAGATGATGTCGGACCGGATGTTCCTTCTGTCGGTGGAGGAGGCGCTGAAATACAGGGAGGAGCTGTGGGACACAGTGTCAGAGGAAAGTCCGTACAGCCGGGGATACTGGCTTAGGACTCCTGTTTATCAGGAGGGAGAAAACGGAGGCTTCATCTATGGAACAGAGGCATATGCGGTGGATCTGAGGGATGGGACCATAGGCCCGGCAGAGGTTTCTGACGGAAGCTTCGGCCTCCGTCCAGCGTACTGTCTGCCGCAGTCATAGCCGGTGCTCCGGGATCTGGCAGGCACTGGGAACAGAGGTTATGGATTTCTATTGTAACAGGAGGAAAATATATGCAGTTTGAAAAACGTGAAATGAAAATGAGACGGGCCGGGAAGGCTGGCCGGGCAGCAGTATTCTGCCTGTGCGCAGGACTGGTGCTGGGAGATCCGGTGAAAGGATTTGCCTGGGAGCAGACGGAATACGTCCGCAGGGCCACAGGCTCCAATGCCCTGGGCCGTCCGCTTCTGATGGCGGAGTCCAAAGATCTGTGGGAAAACTGGGTCGGAGACCTGGGATTCCTGGATGGGACCAGAGGGGACGGAAGCCGGGAAAAGCCGTTCCAGATCTCCACAAAGGCACAGCTCATGGGCCTTTCCAGGCTTGCGGCCATGGGAATGGAGATCAAAGAGGGGGAGGGAACGTATCCGGGCGATTATTCCGGGTCCTGCTTTGAGCTCACAAGGGACATCGATCTGGGAGGGATGGAATGGATCCCCATAGGCTTTTACCGGAACAGCTCCCAGATCCATTCGGATCATATCCCGGCCTTCCAGGGGCGTTTTGACGGCAATGGAAAGACCATTTCCAATTTCCGTCTTTACCGCCCGGACTGGAGCCATGTGGGATTGTTCGGGGCCGTAAGGGATTCAGAGATCACAGATCTTACAGTGAGTCCCGGACATGTGATCACAGCGGGAGAAACGGCTGGGATCCTGGCCGGCAGCGTACAGGACAGTGTGATCCGGAATGTGGCCGTGGCCGGAGCCTTAAAGACTGCGGGAAATACCGGCGGCATTGCCGGGGAAATTGCGGGTACAGTGGTGGAAAACTGTACGGCGGATCACGTGGCCATGGATCTGGGAAAGGGAAAGGAGACCTTTGCCGGGGGGATTACCGGAAAGGCCGCAGGCTCTGTGATCTCAGACTGCACGGTAAATACTGGAGACAGCCTGAACGCCAGGATCCAGGGCGGCGGCTATGTGGGAGGGATCACAGGCTTCCAGAACGATACGGATATTTTCAATGCCCACGTCATGGGGACCATTGGAGGAAGCGGATCCCAGGCCATTGGGGGCGTAACAGGAAAATATGCCTCGGGCAAAATGAAGGTGGCCAGATTTGAGGGAAGGATCGCCAGCTCGGGCCTGGGGAGCAGCGCCCGGGAGGGAACGTTCATCGGGACCCATGATACGGGCTTTCATTTCCGCTATGGAACGGAGGCCGGGGCAGATCTGGCCTATCTGTTTGCGGATACAGAGGGAAAGATCATGGCCGGAGTCTGCGGCTCCGGGATCCCGGACGATAACCGGTTTGGCTACGACGCCCATATCGGCTTCTGGCACGGGAAGGACAATGGGTTTACCCTGGTCCAGGGACAGAGCACCAGGCCGGAGGAGGAACGGTACTTCTATGAGGAGCTGGAGGAAGGAGCGCTTCATGTGATCGACACAGAGGATTCGGTGAAGGAGATGGAATTTTCCCCGGACCATTTTGCACCGGGAAAGACGGGACGGCCAGCCAGAGGCTTCCTGGTCTCGGTGCTCCAGATTGATACGGCGGCCAACGTACAGAATTATTATGATGTGGCGTCGCTGACGGCCCGGGGCGGATCCGCTTACAGTAAGGAGCTGGATAAGTCCCACCGGGGGGCTGTGGCGGCAGGAGACACGGTCACAGTGATCACGGCCCCCAGAAATAACGGGGAGGAGAAATATCAGATGGACGGAGTTCCATTTTATACGGAACCCGGGGGCGGGAAAACACCCATGGCGTATCAGACCGGCGGCTCTTATGCCTTTGTGATGCCGGAGCATGATACGGAAATTTCGGCCGTGTATAAAAAGGTGGCGGCAGATATCCGGGTGACGCCGGAGGAGCTGGCCTTCCATGTGACAGAGGAGAGGACCGGGAACAGAAAGTCCCCTTCTATCGTCACAGAGGTTAGAAATGACGCGGGAAAGCTGATCGCCAGATACATAAATGGAAGTCTGGAAGAGGGAACAAAGGTCCAGGAGGTGAAGGTGGAGGCAGTTGTGGATAAGAACAACGATGTGGCAGACAGCCGTGTCCAGTGGAGCGTGGACGACGGAGAGCTTCTTCTTTTAAAGCAGAATCCCGATGAGGACAGCGAGGGCTATACGGAGATGAGCGCATCCCTGGAGCTGGATCTGAAGGCCGGTTTTTTCCGGGACATCATAGAGAAGGCGGAGAAGGAACAGGCAGATAAGGGGTTTAAGTATCCGATCCCCGATACCATATATGGAAACGGCACCCTGGGAGGTCTGGCTGTGCTGACTGCAAAGACCAGGCCTGCGGCCAGCTTTGAGGGAAAGCCCCTGACAGCCAACTGCCGGATCCCGGTCACCTTCCAGATAAAGGACAGGACCCGGGTGGCGGCAGAGGGGGCCTCCTTAGACCGGGAGAATCTTTTCTTTACGGTCACAAGGACGCTGACAGGCGACAGAAAAACTCCGGTGGATACAGTAACGGTCACTGGCCCGCAGACACTGAGCGCCGTTTTTTCTCCGGATCATTTTGATAAAAGGGATGTTTCCTGGTCTGTGGACGATAAAAATGTGATCCGGGTGGACGCCGGAGGCTACGGACAGGGAAATACGGAGGAGGATTATAAAAATGCCAGAGTGGAAGCTGTGAAGGACACCAGATGGATCCGGGATATCATGGCAGCGGATGACGCGGTCCACGAGGCAGATCCTTATGCCAGACGGAGCGGGGAAGGGAAGAGGACGGCCTTTGTGACCGTCACGGCGGATGATTCCCTGGGAAACAGGCAGACGGCTTCCTGCCGGGCAGAGGTGTCGTTTGTGACGGTGGATCAGACAAAGGTACTGGCGGAGGAGATCCAGACAGACCGGGAAAGGCTGGAATTTGACATGGTGCTTACAAAGACCGGCCGCCGCTCGGATCCGGTGCTCACATGGACTGGAACCGGAAGCCAGAAGGTGACGGCAGTTTTGTATCCCCAGAGACCGGAGGGGGAAGCGGAGGAGGACTGGCCGGAGCTGGAGTGGAAGGCTGACAGAGAGCTTCTGTCCGTCAGCGGGGACGGGCTGGTAACGCCGGCAGTGAATGCCGGATGGATCCAGGAGGCCATGAAGAAATATCCGTATTCTGCACAGAAAACTACAACGGCTGTTGTGGGCTCCGGGGATAAGAAGAAGGAGGTCACAGTGGTCCTGAATTTCAAAATGGAGGACCGGACATACCGTCCATCGGGCTCCGGCAGCTCCGGAGGCCACTCTTCGGGCAGCGCTTCTTCGGGGATCACCACCAGGGGGAAAAAGACGGCGGACGTACAGGCTCCCAAAGGAAGCGTCACAGGCGTATGGGTACAGGACGGCTCGGGAAGGTGGATCTTTACCAGCGGCGGGCGTACCTATGCCGGTGAATGGGCCTATATCCACAATCCTTATGCGGGCGAGGGCCAGGAAAGCACGTCCTGGTTCCGGTTTTCCAGCGACGGGGCCATGGTGACTGGATGGTTCCAGGATCCGGCAGACGGAAACTGGTATTATCTCCATGATATATCCGACGGCGGTCTGGGACGTATGTATACAGGCTGGCACAGGATCGGAGGAAGCTGGTACGCCTTCGGCCCCAGCGGCAGGATGCTGACCGGATGGAACTGGATCAACGGAAGGTGCTATTATCTGGAGCCGGAAAGCGGCAGGATGCTGTCGGATGCAGTGACGCCCGACGGATATACGGTGGACAGCTCCGGAGCCTGGACCGTAAACGGAAAGGTACAGGTCCTGGGAAGGGATCTGGAGGAGGGCCGGTAGGCCGGTCCCAGCAGGCTGTTTTCCTGGCCGGGAGATCAAGAAAGGACATGGATATGATGGAATGCATTTGGAATAAAAAATCAGTAAAAAGGGGGACAGCCCTGGTCATGGCCGCAGTCCTGCTGGCTCTGGCTGTGCCGTTTCCCCTCCCGGCCAGGGCCTCCAGCGTATGGCCCCAGAAGGCAACGGCTCCGTTTTACTGTCTGGACGGAGGAAAGGGATGGAAGCAGGTGGACCGGTATGACATCTATGAATACGATACCCTGCCGTCGCCGCTGACAGAGACCCAGACGAAACGGCTGTTCTGGGCCTATCCCAGTAACTGGACCGCATTAAAAGAGGCGGCCCGGAAATTTGATCCGGAGCTTTATGGGGAGATCGCCTCCACGGCGTCGGGCCCCAATGTGGTAAAACGGGTGAAGGACGATCCCAGTACAAGGTTTGCGTGGGTGGCGGATCACCCGGAGATCGAGGAAAGGGCCATAGCCGCCATGGAGCAGATGGCGGCGGATGGTGGGGAGAAAGGAAAGGAAGCGCCGGACGCCATCCGGGATGCCACCTCCGAGGAAACGGCAGTATCGTTTACGGTACTGCCCTTCTCCGATGGTCCAGGAGCCCTGGATACAGAGTTTTTCCTGGGAAGTGAGTTTATCCGGGATATTGCAAAGATCGAGCCCCAGAGCGTCTGGGACAACGGCTCCACGGGAGGAAATGTGGGCTGGCTGGACGCATCCCAGGATAAAAATATCGCCAGGTCTGTTCTGGGAGAGGAATTATATGAGATCACCTGGAGCGGAGACTCCATTAAGATCCATAATAACGGCTCTGCCACAGCCAATGAGAATGCTCTGGACAGTACCATGACAGAGGAGCAGAAATACAATAAGACCATGGTCCGCTATAAGATCACCATGCGGAAAAATTCCGGCTGGTATACGGAGGGAAGCTGGAACGACGACTATCTCCATGAATGGATGGACTTTAAGGCATGTGTCAATGCTCCGCAGCACCAGAGGCTTTATAAGGCCGGGATTGAGATCGTTCCGTCGGATATGGTCTTTTATATAGTCGTAAGCCAGGAGGGGGATGGAGGCGGCCCGGACGATGACCGTGAGCCGGCTTACGGGGGCGGAGAGCCGGAGCTGTCTTTCCAGGTCTTCCGCCATGAGGAAACCTTTCAGTCCGATTATAACGTGCGGCTGAAAAAGCTGGACGATGAGACCGGAATGCCCTTAAAGGGGAGCCAGTTTTATCTGTATGAGCGGTTTGAGGATGGTGGAAGCCTTGGGACCGATGAAAGAGGAGCCGGGCTTTCGACGGAAAATATAAGCTTTGCTCCATGGGATGGCTTTCAGATCTTTGCCGAGGGGACCACAGACGAAAATGGAGAGATCTCCCATACGGACAGCCGGAGCTACGTGTATTCCAAAACGTACTGCGACGGCCATGGAGTTCCCCAATGGGCAGATATTCCCCAAAAGGATCCAGGCTCCGGCACAGGAAAAGAGGATAGGAGCGGAGATACCTCCTGGGAAGAGGCGGCAGAGGTCACAAGGGATAAGAACCGTGCGGCGGCAGAGGAATGGCTGTCCCTGGTGGAGGCCTGTGAAGCAGAGGCAGAGGGGGGCGTTCATTTTCACTGGGTTTCTGATGAAAGCGCGTTTGACCAGGTGGCCGGAGTTCTGGAAAGCGGCACCGGCGGGGGAGAGGCCAGAGAGCGGGATAAAGGCGGACCGGAAGAGGATACAGGGTCCGGCAGCGCCTTTGAGGCGTCCGGCTGCAGGGCTGACTGCGAAGAGACGTATGAGAATTTTACTTCCCTGAGATTTACCTATACATGGAAGGAGATACAGGCCAGGAATGGCTATATCCTTCATGGTCTCCATAACGACGATATTCCTGTGGAGCTGGTGACGACCACGTCGTCCCAGAACGGGGCTGTATGCACCCGGGCAGAGGGAGACAGCGGGGACATTACAGAAAACATCTGGTATACGGGCTCCAGAGGCAGCGGAGAAATACAGGCAGAGACTGCCGGAAGGGAGGTGCAGACCTTAAAGGCTCCTGGGATCTCCCTCCAGTCTGATACAGAGAGGCTCCTTACGCCTTCCAACGCAGGACGGATCTTTACTTCCTCCAATGCCTGGAAGCTGTTTTCCATGCTGTGGGCAGACGAAGGGGAGCCGGAGGATGAGGACTGGGAGGAACAGGGGGGAGGAGACTTCCAGTCGTATCTGGAGAATGCCCGTCCGGACGGGATCCGTCATCTGGAGACAGGGGATCCGGGGATCTTTTCCCACTGCAATGGAGAGGAGGGCTGCGGGGATTCATGGATCGTTAAGGATCACAGGACCGAGGGCGAGATCCATATCAACAAGCGGGATCTGAACCTCTATAAGGGAGAATCAGAGGAATACTCCTCTTTCGGGGATACGGAAGGAGACGGAAGCCTGGAGGGAGCCGTTTACGGCCTGTTTGCAGCCGAGGACATCGTCCATCCCGACTCGGAGTTAGGAAGGGATGGGAAGCTGATCAATACGGGAATCGTTTATAAAAAGGATGATCTTACGGCGGTGGCAGCCACCGACCGGGATGGAAACGCTGGATTTACCGTTTATACAGAGGCGCCTGGAACCACCTTTGATTATGATGTGGGAAAAACGGTCAGACGGACGGATCCAGGCTGGAAAGGTCCTGGAAACCGTTATGGGGAAAATCTGTCCGTCAATGGGAACTGCTGGATCGGGAGACCTCTGATCCTGGGACGGTATTATGTGAAGGAACTGTCCAGAAGCGAGGGATATGAGCTGTCGGTCAACGGGCGTTCTGGCCAGTGGACCAATAAAGGAGCTGGCTTTGAGACGCCAGAGGGGGCAGCCTCCTTAAGGGGGACATCCGTTGTCTCCATGCCGGAGCTTTCTGCCTCCATGGAGGGGGAGGATGGAAGCGGAAACGGCTTTGACCAGCTTCCATTTATGGTGACCTCTTCCGGGACTGTGGATCCGGAGTCGGGAACCGGGGGATATGAGCTTATTTTTTCCGGATTTCCAGAGGATACGGAGTTTTTCCGGGTGGATACAGGGGAGAAGGAGGTGACGGGTCCCCATGTGACCGGCACAGAGGAGGTCCCTGTGAAGGATGAGAATGGGGACCAGGTATGGAAAACTGCGGACACAGACCGGAGCCATGTGAGATATGAACCGGAATATGGGCCGGACGGCAGGATCACCGGGCAGCATCCCATGAGCCGGACAGAGCCGCAGATCTTAAGGGCGGAGCATGTTCCGCAGACGCCGGTCATGGGGCTCACAGATCTGGAGCTGGATGAGACAGAGCCGATGCTCAGGGAAAAGGCGGCGGACCACGACCTTACGGACCCGGAGGACCCGGCGTTCCGGTATCTGAAGGCAGAGGTGGAGGAGATCCTGAACCGCAACGGATATGAGATCCCTGTCATGGCGGACGGGACCTGCTCATCGAGAGAGCTTCCGGTATACAGCAGAGGGGTCAAAAAGGGCCAGACGGATATTTTTGGCATGACAGCCGCTCCCGGGGAACCGGCAGTAAAAACGCATTATGGAGCAGCGGTCACGACTCTTTCCCTGGAAGGCCTTGGGCCGGACGCAGAGATTGCCGCCGTATTGGAGAAGATTCTTTTATGGTATGCGGAGCACCCCCAATGGAGCTTTGGCGGCATCGACGCCTTTGAAATGTCCGGAGATACATGCTGCGCAGTCCTGTATGCAGGCGCGTCGGTCCGGGGAAGCCGCCGTTTTTTTACCATGAAGGAGGAAAATGGGAAAGCGGAGGTGGATAAGGTGTATTCTGTCCTGGAGGATCCGGTCCATTTACGGTGGATGTATCAGGAATACAGCCGGGAAGGAAGCCACTGCTTCCAGACAGAACGCCGGTACTATATGGGCAGCGGGGCTGGAAAGCGGTATTACATAGACGTGGTCCTGACTCCGGCGGTGCTTGTGGATGGAAAAGGGCAGCTCCAGGATATGGACCATCAGGTGATGGTATATCATGAAGCCGGTGAAAGGATCGTGGATTATATAGACGGAGACCCGGAGCACGGCTGGCAGGTCCCCCTCACAGAAACCATAGATAAAATTGAGATCACCACAGAAAAGGAGCTGGCGGATACAGATGTAAGGCTGGAACAGGCAGAGTATGACCGGAAAATGGGGATACACAGGGTCCGGGTCGCCTCTAAGGGCACCGACAGCTTTGGAAAAGCGTTTTCAGACGAAAATGGCCGGCTGACGCTTTCCTTTATGGCGAAGCTTCCCAGAAAGCAGACCGTGCTTACAAAAGCGGAGGTCGACAGCCTGGGAGCAGGGAATGTATATGGCTACCGGGCCGGGGATCCGATCGGCTTTGCAGAATATCTTGCGCGGTTTGGAAATATTTCCATAAGCGCTTCGACTTTTACAGGGGATGGAGGGGCCGATACATATATTGTGGCAAAGCATCTGGTTTACAGAGGCCAGCATAAGATCACGGAGGATGGGGATACGGTCCTGGCTCCGGTCCAGGTCCTGGAGCGCCCCGTCAGGCAGATGGTAAAGGTCATAAAGGATGTGGACAGCGGGGAGGCCCTGGGGAATTTCCGGTTTAAAATTTATTTAAGATCCAATCTGGAACGGCTGTATTGTGACGAGGACGGAGCGATCACATGGACAGATAAAAACGGAACGGCTGTGGACGTGGACCAGTACCACAGGGTATTTCCGGAGCTGGTGCAGAAGCTGTATACGGTAAAGACGGAAAGAAGTGTCCTGGAGGATCACAATTATGAAAAATTTTTCCATGCGGTCCGGACGGCGGATACGGACAAGTGGGACCTGGAGGGCCAGGTGGTAAATTCCTCCTTTAAGCCCTTTGCCAGGAGTCTTCTTACGGGAGTAGAAAATACAGTCAATTCCTCGCCGGAGGCCAGGGAAAATGCAAAGCGGTCCGATGCAGTACGCCAGTTTGCAGTCACCTGGTATCTGGAGGACCAGGTAAAGGAGGAACTGGCAGAGAATGGAGCAGAGGCCGCCTATGGGGACCAGGTATACGACCGGGCTCTTTATAAAGCCATCCTCAGGGCGGAGGAGTATCTGGAGCCATTTTTTAAGTATGATCTGGATTCTCTGTATTCCATCCGGTGGGACAGTGAGGAAAACGGAGGGATCGACCGGGATAAGACGACCCTGTCCGCCTGGCAGCTTAAAATGCAGGGGGGAGAAGCGGAGTACGCCTTCGGGATATCGGAGTATCTGCCATATGGAACCTATGTCCTGGCAGAGCAGCAGCCCTTTAAAGCCCAATGGATGGATTTTGAGAACCGGCATTACCGGATCGATCCGCCGAAGGAGATCGTTCTCCCATCGGTGTATGAGGACGGATGGGCGGAGATCCCGGACCGTCTTTCAGAGGAGCTGGTGTACAACAGTAAGGAGCCGCCGGAAAAAACAGCCGGGCGGTATCGGATCCGGTTTGATGGAGTAAAGAAAGGAAACGAAAGGGAACCGGACGGGAAATATGTGGTAAAGGGCCATGGCCACAGCGGGGATTTCTATGTATATCCCTATGGGGAGGAGCGTGACAGGTCGTCCTGGGATGGAAAGTATGCCCATATGTTAGAGCCGTGGAGCCAGACTGAGGATTTTGTATTCCGGACCTTTTTAAACAGGCTGTACCGGACCAGGCTGCGGATCGAAAAGCTGGATGCGGAGACCGGAGAGCAGATCCTCCATGATGAAGCAGTATTTGCCCTTTATAAAGCAGACCGGAATGAGGAGAAGGATGGGGACGGCGCTGTAAAGCGGTATGAAGCAGAGACGGTGATCCAGGGAAGCCGGGCGTTTCTGGAGGCCATGGGAGCAAGGGGGATCATGCCCTTTGCCAGGATCCAGGGGCCAGGCAGTCTGTTTTATGGAACCGTGCCCGCAGGAACGCCTGTATGCCGGGAAGAGGACTGTATTATTTTCAGGGACCAGTCCGGAGTGAGGACGGGAGACTTTCTGGCCCTTTCCTCCGTTTATGACGGGGATGAAGGGGAACCGCTGCAGATCACCGGCTATGTGGAGACACCAGAGCCGCTGACAGCAGGGGTGTACGTTCTGGCAGAGCTTCTGGCTCCGGCCGGGTACGCCAGGAGTCTGCCTGTTCCCGTGGAAATATACAGCGATGGGATCTGGTATTATACCGGAGACTCCCAGGATAAAAGGGCGGCGGTCCGTTTCAGCTCCAGGAAGGAGGGCGAGGATGAAGCTGTGGAGGACACAGCCAGGATCTATGTAAACAACACAGGAGTCAGCCTGGAGGTATCCAAAGTGAAGACCCCGGCGTCTTACGAGGGGATGAAGGTCTCAGGACGCGTAGAGGGAAGCCTTTCCTTCCTGGAAGCGGTCTACGGATTGGAAAACCTGGAGCCTGCATATAATTCCATGGGAACGTACCAGGGCTTTGGATGGAAAAAAGGGACCCTGGAATATCTGGAGGAAAGAAAGGCAGCCGGGGAGCGGGTGGAGATCGTTTACGAAAATGGGATCTTCCAGGGCTATGGCTATGTGACCAGGACACTGGAAACAGCCGGTGATCAGAACCGGTATGTGGCCGGGGCGGAAATGGCTCTTTTTGAAGCCATAGAGGTGCGTCCTTCCGGCGATACGGGGGATCACAGGATGGAGGGGGTAGAGATCCAGAGAGACCGGAACGGAAACGTTCTGGATATCCAGGTGAAGAAAGGGTATGCAGGCAGCGCTTTCCGGTTAAAAAAGGATGACAATGGCCGCTGGTCATTACAGGAGGAGAAGCGGGATGATACCTCGGTACTGTTCTACGATCTGGGGAATCTTAAGGTACTGGAGACAGGAGAGGATGGGATCGTATACGGGTTTGGAAGAGATGGGGAAAAAATAAGGATCACTCCGGATACCCGGTCTGTTTACGCATTCCAGGGCGGACAGCCGTTCCTTGAGCTGGCCGGAGGGGATCTGTCCAGTCTGGTCTATGACCCTGGGGCAAAGGCGTTTTTGTCCATGGATCCGGGAACAGAGATCTACCATCTGAACCAGGAGATGCAGCGGGATGCCTGTGTGGATCCATACACGGGGCTGGCTTATGTGGAAAAATCCGGAACTGGTCCCCTTGGAAAGGAAGAAGCCCACTATTTTGTATGGCCGGTGATCTCCTTTTATGATCCATATGGGAACCGGATCGCCAGGGAAAAGATCCTCACCGGACGTCCCGGAGAGGTCAACGCCGGAACAGAAAATGCGTATCTTACGGGAACCTGGGATCCGGAGACAGGAAAACTGGAGAAAAGGCTGAAGCCGTTTTATGACTCTTATGGGATGGTGCGTTACTATCCGGTCAATGGGGAAACATACAAAAAGGGCGAGGCGGTTTATGACAGGGATGGGGATTATCTGTATTTCCGGTATGACGACCTGTTGGAGCAGTACCATAAGGCTTCCTATACCATAGGAGAGCCGGAAACACTTTATGATGTGGGAGATCCAGAGACAGAAGGGGACGGAAAACCCGTCCGGCACCGGAACGGGGAGTTCTGGATCATTCCGAATCTGTGGATATCCGGGGAGAGGTCGCCCCAGGATCCGTCTGAAGGGGAGATGACCTGGGGGCAGGCGGATATGCTCCGGCGCGTGATCCCTGGAACCTATATCATGGAAGAAACCGGTGTTCCGCCAGGGTATACGCGGGCGTTTCCGCAGGCAGTCCGGGTAGAGGAGACCCGGGACATTCAGAGGACCGCCATGACGGATGAAAAAATACGGGTAGAAATACTGAAAACAGATGGAACGGAGACGTACAGGATCCCTGTGGTAAATGGGGAAAGCGGGCAGACAGAGGAATGGACTGTGGAGGGAAAGGGCTTTTATTCCCATCAGATGGTGAAGGGGGCAGAGCTGGCCCTTTATCCGGCCAGAAGAGTATATTCCAAGGATCTGGAGAAGTATCCCAAGGGCTATTACCTTGTGAAAAAAGGAAATACTCCGGCTGTGTGGAATACAGAGGATCCTGTGGATAATCACCCGGTTTCAAAGACTGCCCGGTGGATAACGGATGGGCATCCGATGTATTTTGAGGGGATTCCAGCAGGAGATTATATCCTGGAGGAGCTGAAGACCCCTCCCGGATATCTGCCGTCCTCCATGGAGATTACCATAAGGCCAGTGGATGAGCTCCAGAGCTTCGTTTTAAAGGACGATCATACGAAGGTGGAAATTTATAAATATGAGGAGGATGAAAAGGGAATCCGGAGGCCTCTGCCGGAGCGCCATGGAGCAGGGCTCGCTCTTTATCCTGCGGTTCTGGAGGAAAATGGAACGGTCATGACGGAAAACGGAGCGTATGTATACCAGAAGGGAAACCCTGTGGATACCTGGACTGCGGATGATCTTTCCTTTTACGGAACGGAGCTCTCCCAGGCGTATGAGGCCATGTTCCGGGAATACGGAGAGGACTTTGAACGCTTTTCCTGGAAGGTATACGATGGAAAGCGTACCGGGACAGGAGAACGGACGGAAAGCCGCAGCACAGGAAACGGGGAAACGGTCGTCCAGCTCTGGAGCCTTTCGGACGGAAGCTGTCTGCGGGTGACTGCATCCCGGACCGGACCAGATGGGGACAGGAAATTTGAATATCAGTACCATTATAAAACAGGTATGTTCCGGGATGCCCCGGCGGCATGTAGCTTTGATACAAGGGGAGGCCTCCACCGGATCGACCGTATCCCGGAAGGATATTATGTTCTGGTGGAAACGGAAACGCCAGGGGGCTATGAAACGGCAGAGCCGGTGCTGGTCCAGGTGAAGAAAGAGAACCAGGTGATCCGGTATTATATGGAGAACAGGCGCAGACAGTGGTATGCAGACAAGACTGATGAGAATGGACGGCAGATCCGCGGAGCCAGGCTGGCCCTTTACCGGGCAGACGAAAACGGGGGATTTTCCGCAGAGGAAGAGCTTCTGGAAGATACCTGGACGTCGGGAGGGGAAGGGACCTATACGGCGGATGATCTGGCAGAGGGAAGGATCCCGGAGCGGTATGGACCAGGCGACCTGCGTCTGCACCGGCTCCCTCCTGTAAGGGAGGGGACCTATTATCTGGCAGAGCTTAGGACGCCGGATCATTTTTCAGCCATGGAGCCGCAGAAGATCGAGATCGGAAAGGATTCCGGTGGGATCATCCAGGCGGTGAACCGTCTTTCCAGAGGACGGATCGAGATTTTAAAGCTGGATGCCCAGTGGCACGAGAAACCGCTTCCGGGAGCATGGTTTGAGGTGAAAAATGCAAAGACCGGGGAGCTTTTCCGTATGGTGACCGGCAGCGATGGGAAAGCGGTGTCCGGAGAACTTCCGGCGGCATATCTGGGAGATGATGGAAGGGCTGTGCCGTATGAATACCAGGTACGGGAGATCCAGGCCCCGGAGGGCTTCTGTCTGGACCATAGGGTATGGAAATTCTGGTTTAGCAATGACCATACGCCGGTGGCCGTGCAGAAAATAAAGGCAGAAAATGAAGAAACCAGGCTGTGGTTTTCCAAAAGCAGCTTTCATACGGATCATTTTGTAAAGGGGGCGCGGCTGGCCATTTATAATGCAAAGGCAGAAAATGGAAAAATGCAGCCCTGGGGAGAGCCGCTGGAAACATGGATCTCCGGCCCGGAGCCCCACCTGGTATCGGGAAAATTATCCGGAGGAAGAACGTACTTCCTTGTGGAGGAGGAAGCGCCAGAGGGATATTCCGCAGCGGATCCAGTGATGTTTACCGTATCGGCTGACGGACGGAGCATAGCTGAGATATCCGGCGCATCCAGTCTGATCCAGATCCTGTATGACGCAGAAAAGGACAGGATCGGATCGATTCTTGTCAGAGAACGCAGGGTCCAGGGAGGATGGATCACCTTAAAAAGGGATGGAAAGGAAATCCTTACGGCTCCCATGACAGGAGAACTTACGGCTTTTAAAGAGGCTGTGGAGCAGGAAAATGCAGGAGCGGTCCTTACCTGGGAAGAAACGGTCGGTTTTTCCGATGGCAGCAGCATGATCTTAGAGAAGGAGACGATCTGCCTGTCGGATAAAAACCGGGAGCGTATTCTGAAAAGCCGGAAGAGGGTGCCTGTCGGGACACGGTACGCATTCTGCGGACATGGCCATACAGTGCTGGAGACCTGGAAAACAGAGGGAGGAGGCCTGACCCATGAAATCGTGAATGAAGAAAACAGTCATGGAGAGCCGCTTTTAGCAAAGGGAGAGGCATACACCCTGGAGGAAATTGTGGTCTTCAGTGATGGAACCGAATTTTTATCCGGACGGGTATCCGTTTCCATTGGTGAAAACGGAAAAATGATCCTGGCAGATCTGAAAAATAAGGAGACAGACGTGCGGATCCGAAAGACGGATCTGATCACAGGAGAAGAGATTTCTGGGGCAGTGCTTTCCATAAAAAGCCTGGATGGAAAGCTGGTAAAGGAATGGATATCCGGGGAGGAGATCCAGATCACGGGAATCCTGAAGCCGGGAGAAACGTATCTTTTAGCCGAGGTTTTACCGGCCTCAGGTTATGCCTGGGCGGAGGAGATCCCATTTGCAGTCGGCGGGGGTGGAGGCATCCACAGGGTAAGGATGGAGGACAGGCCCACCCAGGCGGAGATCCGGAAAACCGACATGGTCACTGGGGAGGAGCTTCCCGGAGCAGTCCTGGTCCTGAAGGATAAGAATGGGCATGTAGTGGACCGGTGGACATCGGGGAATACGCCTCACAGGATCATGGGAAGACTCAATGCAGGAGAAGCGTATACACTTTCAGAGGTGACGGCGCCTTCTGGATATCAGATCGCAGAGGAGGTGACGTTTACAGTGTCAAAGGATGGGACCATAGACCGGGTGGTCATGGAGGATAAAAGAAAGGAGCCGGAAAAACCAGAAAAACCAGGGAAACCAGAAAAACCGGAACGGCCGGTACCGGACGATGACAGAGAAACGGAACCGGAAACGCCAGATGAGACAGAGACTCCGGAAACTGAGCCGATGGAGGAGCCCAGGAAAAAAGGAATCATAACTGCCCAGTATGAGATCGAGCTGGATGGCAGAGGGGAGCTTCGGATCAGCCACCCATCCAGGATCCGGACAAAGATCCCAAGGGCAGGAGACCAGCAAAGGCCCTGGGTATATGGAGCCCTGGCTGTTCTGGGGATCCTGGGCGGAAGCATCTGTCTGATCCTTTGGAGGAGGGATACATTTGAAAAATAAAGGATGGAAGAGGCAGGGATCAGTCCTCGGGGCTGTGCTTTTTTGGATAAGATTCTGCCTGGCATGGATATGGGCCGGTTCCTGTGCCATAAGCGGAGCCGCCGCCGCTTATGGTGCAGAAAGCCTGCCGGACCGTACAGAAGAGACACCGACGGCGGAGACGCTTACCCTTGAAGGCCCGGTATTTACCGATGCGGGACAGGCCCAGGAGCTAAAAGAGATCCTGGAACGGGATGGAAAGCAGTACCGGCTCGTTTCCAGGCGGATCCGCCAGGTCAGCCAGGGAGGGACCATGACGTATGCTTCTGTCACGGTTCCATATGTCCTGGAGGGCAGACAGGATCCCCCGGAAACGGCCCGGGTCACATTGACGGATGAGCAGACCGGACAGGAATATGAAAGAGAGATCCCCAAGCTGGAGACGGAGGAGACCAGCGCCCAGTGGACCGGCGGCTTTCAGTTCCTGATCACAGTGTCCGGCTATGATGCAGATGTATTCCAGCTGGGGAACGCGGAAATACCGAAAGATGCGGAGCTGTCCTCTTATGGAACGGAATTTCTGGAGTACCTGGGCCTTCCGGAAGAGTGCTATCGTGTAGAGAATGTGGAATGGAGCGGGGAAACCTATGAAAAAGAAGGGATCCTGTGCCGGGACGCACGGGCCACCGGGGAAAAGCTGGTGAGAAATGTGGAGGTACGGTACGGCGGACAGGTAAAAACACCGGAGGTAAAGAGAAAACAATATATCGGACTGTACCAGGAGATCCGCCAGGAGCCGGAAAGCAGCCAGGAGGAAGAAAAGAGCCGGGAAACAGAAATAAAAACAGAGAAAATGGAAACGCTTCCGCATGAGGAGCAGAAAAAAACGCTCAGTGCGGCGGAGAGGTTCCTGTACTGGATAAAAAAACATCTGACCAAAGTGGTTTTTGGAACTGGTTTTTTCATTTTGATCCTAGGAGGCACGGCGCTTTTATGGATGTCCAGAAGAAGAGAAAAGAGGGAAAGCGAAAGCCCGGACAAGGGTCCAGGCTCCTGATCAGCCGAGCGCTTCGCTCCATTCGCTTTCTTTAAAACCTACGAGAACAAAATCCTCAGATATTAGGATGGGACGCTTTACCAGCATTCCATCGGTGGATAAGAGCTCCAGCTGCTCCTCCTCAGTCATGGACGGCAGCTTGTCCTTTAAGGCCATGGATTTATAAAGAAGGCCGCTGGTATTGAAGAAGCGCTTTAAAGGCAGTCCGCTTTTCTGATACCAGGCCTTCAGCTCCTCCTTTGAGGGATTCTGATCCTTAATGTGGCGGGAGGTATACTGGACCCCGTGGGCGTCCAGCCAGGATTTTGCTTTTTTGCAGGTGGAACAGGGCGGATACTCTAAAAATAACAGACTCAGACTCATATGCACAACCTCCTGTTGTTTTTTATAAGTATATCTGATTTCCGGAGAGAATACAATGGTTCAAAGCAGGCATAGAGGAGCAGAGCTTATGGACATACTGGTTTTTCTGTCGGAATTTATGGTTCCGCTGGCGGTTTTTTATATTGTGGGGTTTGGGATACTGTCTGGCCGGCCGGTCTTTGATGATTTTTTAAAGGGGGCTTCCGAGGGGATGAAGACAGTTGCGGGCATCCTTCCCACTCTGATCGGTCTTATGGCCGCAGTGGGGATTTTAAGAGAGTCCGGTTTCCTGGAAGCCGCGGCAAAAGCTCTAAGGACCCCGGCGGGCTGGCTCCATATCCCGGTCCCTCTGGTCCCTGTGGTCCTGGTCCGCCTGGTATCCAGCTCTGCGGCCACGGGGCTGATCCTGGATATCTTTAAGGAATACGGTCCGGATTCACTGATAGGGAATATGGTGTCTATTATGATGGGATGCACGGAGACGATCTTCTATACCATGAGTGTATATTTTATGACTGCGGGGATCCGGAAGACCCGGTGGACGCTTCCGGGGGCTCTGGCAGCTACGGCCGCCGGGATCGGCGCCAGTATTGTTCTGGCGGGGAGCATGGCCTGATCGGGGTTGTATTGGGGGACCAGTCCGTTTATAATGAGGATAAGGGAAAGAATGGCAGCCGTGGCTGCCGGAACCTAAAAAAGAAAACGGGGTGGAGCATATGGCAAAGATCAGCAGAAAAGAAATTTTTTCGATTCCCAATCTGATGGGCTATTTTCGCATTCTCATGATACCAGTATTCAGCTGGATGTATCTTACCGCCAGTACCAGGGAGGATGTTTACCGGGCGGCGGCTGTGGTCTTTATTTCCAGTGTGACAGATCTTCTGGACGGCTGGGTGGCCCGGCGGTTTCATATGGTCACAGAGCTGGGGAAGTTCGTGGATCCTCTGGCGGATAAACTGACCCACGGAGCCCTGGCCCTCTGTCTGGCGTTCAAGTATCCTCTGATGTGGGCGCTGGCGGCGCTTCTGGCCGTGAAGGAGGGGTATATGGCAGTTATGGGACTGATCCTCTTAAAGCGGGGAAAGAAGCTGGACGGCGCAATGTGGTTCGGAAAGGTCTGTACAGCCCTGCTGTTTGTGGGAATGCTGGTATTGTTCTTGTGGTACGGAATGCCGGAGGCCGCTGCAAACGGTCTGATCCTGTTTATGATGGCAGTCATGGCGGCAGCTTTGCTCATGTATGTGCCAGTGTTCAGGAAAATGAAAAAAGAAGCATAAAAACGGAAAGAAAAACGGCGGAATCTGCCATTTGCAGGGGTTCCGCCATTTTTCATCCGATCAGGGAACTTCGCTTCCCGGGGTTTCCCAAAAGGTTTTCAGTCTGCCTGGGGCTAATTCTGGTACAGGATCTGCTCCTTTTGTACAAGGGGATACGGAATTAACCGGGTCCCCTCCAGATCCTCCCGGTGCATATCCACGGCAGTGATCTGATGGTTTCCGTAGGTGGTGTAATAGTAGATCCCTTTATCTCCATTACAGCAGCAGGTATACAGGGTCATCTCAAAATTCCCGTTTCCCAGATCTGAACAGCCCTTCTGCTGATCTACGGAGCCCAGGATATGGAAGAACTGGCTGACGCTTTCTTCCTCAGAATCGCCCGATACGGAATTCAGCTTTACAAAGGCGGCACGGACGAAGCGGGACTGGGAGGATAAGTCTCCGGGAAGGCCAAGTGCGCCCATGCCCCGGCAGTAGGTTTTCAGAGAGAGCTTGTCAGAAAAACAATTCTCCGGATCCTTTGGGGACAGGTGCATATAGTTATTGAGGTTAAACATCTGCTCTGGAAACGGCGGATTATTGGTAAGGACTCCCGCCGGATTGGGATATACATGGATTCCAGAGAGAACGGATTCCACTGTTACGGCCTCATCCCGGTCAGCAAGGATCCAGTGGAGCTGGGCCAGTGGAAGGCTCTCACTGAACGGCGTATTGACCAGATTGACCTGTTCCAGAAGACGGAGGGCCTCTTTTACAGAAGCGCACTGTCCCAGGATCCAGGGAATAAATTCAAACTGGGCCACATTATCCTTTCCGTCCGCCTTTTCTCCATAGTGGGCATTTCCAACGAAATTAAGCCCCGCCATTCCCAGGCCTTTTTCATTTACGGCCTCATAATAGAGCGGATAATCGTCAGCCACATGGGCCATGCCGATCATGGCATAGTGGGTTTCCATGGTCCCTTGAAAACGGAAGCGGAAGGGATAGTTCCTTGGAGTGATGGTCACCTGGTCGCCAAAGGAAAATTCATAATCCAGGGTCCGGCCAAAATAAAAATCTTTTGTCTTATAGGCTGCTGCTGTACACATAAACTACCTCCGGTTTAAATTTTATTGCTGCGGGCACGGGTCAGCTCGATGGCCTCTTTCCCGGTCATATGCTCAATGGAAATCTCCACACAGCACAGATTGTTCCATTCGTTCTGGATCTCTTTTTCCACAAAATCCCGGTCTGCGTTGTATCGGAGGCTGAAGACCCTGGCGGCATGGAGGATCTCCTCGTCTGTTTCCAGGATCCTGGCACGTCCGAACAGGATCACGCTGCGAAAATATGTGGTAAGCTCCTCCTTTATAATGTCCTCTTTTTCAATTACGCATAAGGACACCTTGTCATGGCTTTTTATGGAATCGTATTTGTGGCCCGACCTCGCACCATGAAAATAAATTTTCCCATTCTCGTATACATAATTGATGGGAACCGTATAGGGATAGCCGTCGTCACCGGTCAGTCCAAGAACGCCGGTGGTGCCGGAACGCAGGATTTTTATGGTTTCATCGTTTTCCAGCTGCTGTCTGGAACGTCTCATACTGCGGAACATAGGGAGTCCTCCTTTGGCTGATATATTATGAAAAAGGAATTTAGATAGTAGTGTTATTGTAGCAGATAGCACAACCCTATGCAAGATTTGCATGGATTATAGATGATTGACCTGTTAGTGCTGCAGATATGGATCGTAAGTATTCCTGCAAATAAAGATAGATATGTTATGGATGGAAATATGTAGATTGTCCCCAGTACCTGGGAAGGAACTGGGGACAGCGGATCCGTCTATGTAAGGTTTTATTTTAGCTGGGGAACGATATGGTTCCATACGCAGTCAGAAATAGATCCGGAGTTAAATTCATGGGAAGTAACAGCAATACAGGCATCCTGCTCCGGTAAGACAAAAATTCTCTGTCCGGCATAACCATTTCCACAGTATGCATTATCTCTGGAACATCTCCAGAAAAAGTATCCATATCCGGCGCATTCATCGGGATGCTGGACTTTTCCCTCGATTTTATTAGAGATCTGGCAGGCAGTGGCTTCCTCGATCCAGGAGGCAGAAACCAGCTGCTTTCCTTCCCATTGGCCTTTATTAAGGCAAAGCTGCCCAAATCTGGATAATTCTTCTGTGGAAAGATGAAGCCCGCCGCATCCCAAGGTATATCCTTTTACAGATTCCAGCCACTGAGGATTGCGTATGCCGAGGGGAGTGAACAGACGGGGCTTTAACCAGTCCACAAGACGTTCCCCGGTCCGTTCCTGAATGATAACGGATGCCAGATATGGGCCGAAATTATTATATTTCCAGTAGGTCCCGGGTTTATACGGAACGTCAAATTCCAGAGCATACTGAACCCAGTCGTCATTTTCAATGGCATCCCTGACAGGCCGGTCATCAGAAGCAGAATAGCCTTGCAGAATAAAATGGTCATGTCCGGTAGCCATCATGATCATATCCCGGATCGTCATTGCCTGTAAGTTTTCGGATGGACTTTCCGGAAGCTTATCAGAAAATATCTCAGCTGGTTTTTCATCCAACCGGAGGATCCCTTCATCAATGGCAATACCGATGGCGATGCTGAGAAAACTTTTGCTGACAGAATGAATGTCCTCCCTGCGGTTTTCACGCCAGTCAAATTTACCAATGATTTCTCCATGCTGACGGACGACCACATGGTATAGATCCAGCTTTCTTTTAATTGTATCCTGAACGAAAGATTCCAATCGCAGTTCCATATTTTCTTCCTTTCTCATCTTTTGATTTAGAATTCACCCACAAAATGGCAGGCAACCATATGACCATTTCCAATATCCTTTAATTCGGGTGTTTCGTGACGGCATTTTTCCTTGCAGAAACGGCACCTTCCGGCAAAGCGGCAGCCAGGGGATGGATTGATGGGACTTGGGACATCACCTTCCAGCACAATCCGGTCCACATGATAATCAATCGATGGAATTGGAACTGCACTTAGCAGAGCCTGGGTATAAGGATGGGATGGGTACTTAAAAAGATCCTTGCATTCAGCTTTTTCAACAATCTGTCCCAGATACATAACAGCGATTTCATCACTGATATGTTTTACAACACTTAGATCATGGGAAATAAACAAATAGGTGAGTCCCATCTGTTCCTGGAGCTGTTCCATCAGATTCAATACCTGCGCTTGAATAGAGACATCTAATGCGGAAACCGGTTCATCGAGAACAAGAAAGTCTGGGTTTAAGGCCAGGGCCCGCGCAATTCCAACACGCTGTCTTCTGCCGCCGTCCAGTTCATGAGGGTATGAATTGGCAAGGCGTCTGGCAAGGCCGGCAGTAGCCATGAGCTCATAAACTTTTTCTTCCATTTCTTTTTTGTTCTGATATATTTTTTGAACCTGGAGAGGCTCGGCGATACTTTCAAAAATGCTTTTTCTTCCGTCTAAAGAAGCGTAGGGATCCTGGAAAACAATCTGGAGCCTTCTCCGTGTGTGACGCATTTTTTCACGGTCGTATTTTCTGATATCGTCGTCATAAAAGAGGATTTCCCCATCTGTCGCTTCCGTAAGCCTTAAGATCAGACGGCCAACCGTTGACTTTCCGCATCCGGATTCTCCGACCAACCCCATGGTAGTACCTTTTTTAATGGAGAAATTTACATCGTCAACAGCATGGAGCAGTCCGCGTTTGGTCGGAAAATATTTTTTCAAATGACGGACTTCCAATATATTTTCACTCATGGTCAATCCCTCCTTTATATGTGCAGACACTTGACATGGTGCCCATTTTCGATTTCCTTACTGGCGGGATTCGTTTTTGAACATTCTTCTGTCGCATATGGACAGCGGGGATGGAAACGGCAGCCAGTTGGAAGATTTGTAGGATCAGGGGTCATCCCTTCAATGGGAATCAATGTAGTCTCTTCCTCCATCAGATTTGGAATACATGCAAACAGGCCTTTTGTATAAGGATGGGATGGACGATGGAATAATTGCTCTCTGTTTCCGTATTCTACAATTTCACCGGCGTACATAACGGCTACATAGTCACATATTTCTGCTACGATTCCCAGATCGTGGGTGATCATGATCATGGAGGTCTGGTATTTGGCCTTAAGTTTTCTCATCAGCTCCAGCACCTGCGCCTGGATCGTAACATCCAAAGCAGTGGTGGGTTCATCTGCAATAAGAAGTCTGGGGTTACATGCCAGAGCCATGGCAATGATTACACGCTGTTTCATACCTCCGGAGAACTGATGCGGATAATCGCCAGCCCGGTCCGCTTTAATTCCTACAAGTTCCAGCATTTCGCAGGCCTTGGTATAAGCATCCTTCTTACTTATTTTTTTATCGTGGAGCCGGATTACCTCCATAATCTGTTCTCCAACTGTGATCACAGGATTTAGAGAGGTCATGGGGTCCTGGAAAATCATGGAAATCTGTTTTCCACGGATTTTTCTCATGGATTTTTTGTTTTTTTTCAGAAGATCTTCCCCGCAGAAAATCACTTCTCCAGTTAGGATTTTTGCAGGCGGATCCGGGAGAATCTGCATGATCGCTTTAACGGTTGTAGTTTTTCCCGCTCCTGTTTCCCCCACCAGTCCCAGGGTTTTTCCTTCGGGAAGAGTAAGATTCAGATTTTCAACAGCATGGACGGTACCGTCCACAGTCACATAGTGCACTGTAAGGTCCTTGATTTCTAAAAGGTTTGTGTGCTCATTCATTCAGATTCACCCCCTAGTTTTTCAGCTTGGGATCCAGCGCATCCCGTAATCCATCACCCATTAAGTTCATGGCAAATACAGCGAACATGATAGCCATTCCAGGGAAAGCAGTCAGATGCGGCGCATCCCTTAAAAAATCCCTGCCAGTGGAGAGCATTGCGCCCCACTCTGGTGTAGGAGGTACAATTCCGAGTCCGATAAAGCTCATACTGGCACAGGAAAGAATCGCACCGCCAATTTTTAAAGTCGCCTGAACGATTAGAGGGGCAAGGCTGTTTGGAAGAATATGATGGATGATAATATGAACGTCACTGGCCCCGGCTGCACGGGAAGCGTCTACAAATTCCTGTTCCTTCAACGAAAGAAGGGATGCACGCATAATACGGCAGTAGGCAGGAACACTGGAAATTCCTATGGCGATCATTACATTCTGGAGTCCGGTTCCCAACGCTGCTACAATGGAAATATTTAGAAGAATGCTGGGAATTGCCATTAGTACGTCAGTACATCGCATAATTATATTGTCAAGTACGCCGCCATAATATCCAGCTATGGCTCCAAGGGCGCAGCCAACAATGCTGGAGAGTCCTACGGCAATCAGACCGACAGTGAGGGAAATACGGCTTCCATAGAGAATACGGCTGAAAATATCGCGTCCCAGTTCGTCGGTTCCGAACCAATGGGCAGATGACGGTGGTTTTAAACGGTTGATAATGTCCTGCTCCACGGGATCATAGGGCGCTATGATGTCAGCAAAAATAGCGGCAAAGATCAGCAGAAGAAGCATGCACATACCGACCATGGCCTGTTTATTTCGGCAGAACCGTCTCCATACCTCCTTGACCTGACTTCGTTTTTTGATGGAACCAGCCTCAGAGGATGATGTTAAATCCTTTGTTTTTTCCATATTGCCACCCCCTTACTTGTACTGTGAACGGATTCGTGGATCAACAAAAGCGTACAGGATATCCACGGCCAGGTTTACAAGGCTGAATGTAAGGGCTACCATAAGTACACCGCCCTGGACAACGGGATAGTTCCTTGCCTTGATGGCATCAACCATCATCTTTCCAACGCCTGGCACTGCAAAAATGGATTCTGTCAGCACAGCACCGCCAAGAAGATGGCCAAACTGGATGCCGATGGTGGTAATAACAGGAATCAGGGCATTTTTAAGGGCATGGAAGATAATGATTTTCAGTTCCGTCTGGCCCTTGGCCTCAGCAGTTGTAATGTAGTCCTGCCGGATGACCTCCAGCATACTGGATCGGGTCATTCTGGCGACAGCCGCTGCAGAACTGGTACCAATGGTAATCGCGGGAAGGATCATATAGGTCCATCCATCAAAGCCAGATGCTGGGAGTATCTTCCAGTGCAGCGCGAACAGAAGCATCAGGAGGAGTCCTTGCCAGAAGTTCGGCATGGCATTTCCGATCATGGCCAGAGTCATAGCGATATTATCAAAAAGAGAATACTGCTTTACAGCAGATACGATACCAAGAGTCAGCCCGATCGCAACAGAAAGAAGCACAGAGCATCCCGCAAGTTTTAGAGAATTGGGAAAGGTCTGGATAATTCGGTCCATGACAGGCTGCTTTGTGGAGTAACAGATCCCGAGATCTCCGTGGGCCAGATTTACCAGATATTTACCTAACCGTTCAATATAGGTACCGTTGAGTCCAAGTTCTTCCCGCAGCTGTTCTGCCATTTCAGGAGTTGCATCATCTCCAAGAAGTGTATCCACAGGGTCACCGGGAGTGATATACATTAAAGTAAAAACAATCAGAATAACTCCCAGCATGACTGGGATCATCATGAGCAGCCGCCGGCCGATGTATTTCAGCATGTTGGAACCTCCTTTCTCTGTAATAGCCGGGAACCTTCTGGTATAAAAGAATATCATCTATCCCAGAAAGGTTCCCGGAATCAGTCAGTCCGAGTCAGATTAGTAAGATTATTCTACGAAGTATACAGTTCTGAAATCATACATGGCTGTGGGAGTAGGAACAAATCCGCGTACTTTGCTTCCAGCGCCGATGATGTTTTTTGTAAAAGCAATATAAATAAATGGAGATTCTTCATGAATCAGTTCCTGGGCCTGTCCAACAAGCTCTGCACGCTTTTCTGCGTCTGAGGTTATATTGATCTCATCGAGGACCTTGTCCACTTCCGGGCTTGAGAGATTGGAGCGGGCACTTCCGGAATACATTCTTTCAGTGTGGAACATATTATATAATCCGGCGCCTGCTTCAAACAGGCTGTAACTTGTACCAGCACAGCACAGTTCCTGCTCCCCTTTATTTAAGGATGTGGTCAGTGCTCCGGATTCAGTGGGCTTTAATACAAGCGTAACGCCTACCTGGCTCCACATCTGCTGGAGGAGTTCTGCCAGCATATTATTGGTGGAATTGGCAAGATACATAAATTCTACTTCAAAGCCATTTTCCATACCGGCTTCCTTTAAAAGCTCCTTCGCTTTTTCAATGTCATAATCGTACTGTTTAAGAGAAGAAATATGTCCTGGAAGTGTGCTTGGAACCACACTGTCCATAGTTTCTGAGGTATTCTCTCCGTAGCATACCACACGGATGGATTCTTTATCAGTTGCGTAGTTTAATGCCTGGCGGACGCGTTTATCTTTAAAAACGTCCTTCTGGCAGTTGAAGGCAATATAACGATCCGTAGCACCAGTGCTGACGATAAGCTGGGTATCTGGATTTTCTTCAATACGGTCTGCGTCAGTGGTAGGAAGCCCAAGAGTGATGTCAACGCCTCCGCTTTCCAGGTCGATGGTACGGCTGGCGGCTTCGGTGATGATCCGGAATTTGATTGTTTTTAAGATGGATTTATCTCTCCAGTATTCATCGTTTCTTTCTACCGTAATATTATCGCCAGCGGTCCAGGAGACAAATTTATATGCGCCGCTTCCGACAGGAGCACGTCCGAATGCATCGTCCCCCATTTCGGTTACTACTTTTTCTGGAACAATGCTGAGAGCTTCGGAACATACCTGGGCTTCTGTGAATGCCCATGGTTCCAGGGTTTTTAAGATAAATGTGTAATCGTCAGGAGTTTCGTATCCATTTGGATCGAACTGTGTGGCAGCATCATTTCCTAAAGTTCCGTTGCCGACCCTTAAGAAACTGAATTTTACATCTTTAGAGGTCAGAGGATCACCATTATGGAACTTCACATCTTTTCTAAGATTGAATTTCCAGGTCAGCTCGTCTATTTGCTCCCAGCTTTCAGCAAGACAAGGGGATGGCTCCATATTTTCATTAAATTCTAAGAGCGTATCAAAAATGCTGCCTTCGATCATACGCTTTACCGTTACATTGTTTCCAAGAGGGTCCAGAGTTGCAGGCTCTCTATCAAAGGCAACTACCAGAGTATCCTTGGACGAGACTTTCTCAGTGTCTGATGTCTGCACAGGTCCCTTTTCCACTCCGGCGGATGCGGATTCTGATGAGGTCTCTGAAGGGGCTGGTGAGGATCCATCCGTAGTCTGCTTTTCTTCACCTCCGCTTCCGCAGGCCGTCAAAACCATACACAAAGCCAGTGATAAACTTAAAAATCGTTTTTTCATAAACTTTCCTCCCTTTACTTAGAAATGTGGAAATTTTGGACAGTTACATCTGATAATGTATTTTATAGTAATATTATAATTATTTACCGAATATTTGTAAAATCAATTAAAATTATTAAAATAATTTGTTTTCCTTATGTTTGTATGGTAGAATAAGGAAAAGGGGGAAGAATGATCGATGAATTTAAAAGAACAGCTGTATGTATGCACATTAGCGGAGACCGGAAATATTACACAGGCTGCCAAGCTTCTTTTTATTTCCCAGCCTGCGCTGAGTTTGTATATTAGCAATCTGGAAAACATCCTTGGAATCCGTCTGTTTGAACGGATAGGAAAGTCTTTTGTATTGACACAGGCAGGAGAACTGTATGTAGAAAAAGCCAGACAGATGTTAAGTCTTAAAGAAAGCTTTGATTATGGGCTTTCAGAAATTGTTAATGGACAAAATGAACGTTTACGCGTGGGGATCCAGGACATTCGATCTCATTTTCTTACGCCAGTAGTATTGCCCTGGATGGATAAAATGTATCCAAGGACAAAGCTGGTCTGGATGGAACATAATTACGCACCAATGGAACAGATGCTCTTGAATAATGAACTGGATTTATTTTTTTGCAATTGTAATACGCTTCGTAAGGATTTTGAGTATGTCCCTCTTTTAAATGATGAGGTAGTGTTTATGGTACACAAAAATCATCCCCTTTGTGCGAATGCTCAGATATGTCCGGGGCATACGTTTCCGTATATTGATATGGGTTTATTTCAAGATGAACGTTTTTTATTGGTAAATGAATCCCAGAGCCTTAGAAGATATAGCAGTCAAGTGTTAAAGGCCTGTAATGTCTTTCCTAAAAATATATTTCTCCTAAAAAAGATTTTTGTAATGATTAACCTGGTGAATATCGGATATGGTGTAGGTTTTTCTCTGGCTGGCTACATAGATAGAAGCGCTCATAGTGAAAATCTTAGAATTTTTTCTGTGGTAGATCCGCCAGTTACGGCAACTTTTTATGCAGTATATAAAAAAGGAAAGCATCTGACAGAAGCAGCCACTTCTTTGATCGATATGGTAAAAACATCTGTGAATGAGCAATTTCATTTTAGTTTATGAAAAGGAAGATAACCTGTATTTCCAGAAAAGGGGCACTGCAAATGATATTTCAGCAATGCCCCTTTTGATATGAAAATATTTTGATTCAGAGAGGCTTTTCCTACACCCTCACCGCCACCTTGATCACTCCATCCCGCTTCTCCTCAAAAAGCTCATAAGCTTCTTCAATTTTCTCCAGCGGATAGGTGTGTGTGATCAGGGGCGTCGTATCGATCTTCCCTTCCCCGATCAGTTTTAAGATCGCGTCGCAGTCACAGCCGTCCACGCCTCCTGTTTTAAAGGTAAGGTTTTTTCCATACATACCCGGTAACGGCAGCGTCTGCGGGCGGTCGTAGAGGGCGACGATTGTTACGATGGCGTTGGGACGGGCGCATTTCCAGGCCATTTCAAAGGTTTTTTCCGTACCGGCCACCTCCAGGACCACGTCTGCACCTCTGTGACGGGTATGGGATCGTACAAAGGATTCCGGGTCCTCAGATTGGGGATCAAAGACCAGGGCCTGTGGGTAGTGTTCTCTTACGAAGGAGATCCGCCGTTCATCGGTTTCGCAGACAATGACTTTTTCTGGTTCTTTTAAGAGAACACAGGCCAGGGTACACAGTCCCGTGGGACCTGCTCCGATGATGAGGACCGTATCGTCGGGCTTGATTTCTGAAATTCTGGCGGCCCAGTAGCCGGTGGCCAGGATGTCGCCCACAAACAGGGCCTGCTCATCGGTCACAGAGTCCGGAATCCGGTTGAGCCCCTGGTCTGCGTGGGGAACCCGCACATACTCAGCCTGCCCGCCGTCGATGCGGCAGCCAAGAGCCCAGCCGCCGTCAGGATCCTCACAGTTGTTGACAAAGCCGTGCTGGCAGAAGAAGCATTCCCCGCAGAAGGTTTCCACGTTGACCGTGACCCGGTCCCCAGGCTTTACCTTTGTGACGCCGCTTCCTGCTTCCTCCACGATCCCTACCATCTCATGGCCCACGGTGATGCCGGGAACAGCCCTGGGAACGGAGCCGTGCTTGATGTGAAGATCACTGGTGCAGATGCTGGCCAGAGTGACCTTTACAATGGCATCCTTCGGATCCTTTAAAACAGGTCTTTCTTTTTCTTCTAAAATAAATTTTCCATGTTCTTTGTATGTGTATGCGAGCATGTCCATCCTCCTCAATAAAAATAAGCCGTATCTTCTGTTATTATAGGCGTTATAATAAGGAAAGTCAAAACCATCGTGAAGCACCCGGCCAGAGGATGGAAGGCTCCCGGAGGCAGAAAATCCGGTATAAAAGGCAGAAGCTCCGGTACAAGAAGCGGAAATTCCGGAGCAAAAGGAAAATCTCCGGTCTGTGAAACTTTCCCGGACGGCGGGGTGTCTAATGAATAGAAAACAAAATACAGAAAGGCACAAGACAATATGAACAGCTGTGAAAAAATAATTGAAGATGTGCTGACAGAAAACTATGGACAATTTTACCGTCTGGCATATGGATATGTCAGAAATGAGGAGGACGCCCTGGATATTGTCCAGGAAAGCGCCTATAAAGCCATAAAAGAGGCGGAAAAACTGAAAAATCCTGCATTTGCCAAGACCTGGATCTACCGGATCGTGATCAACACGGCCATCAGCCAGCTTCGGAAAAAGCGGGAAACGGTTTCTCTTGATGAGGCCGCCGAGATCGCTGTCAACGCATCCTATGGAAATGCAGATCTGCAGAAAGCCCTTTCGGGACTGACGGATGAACAGAAAACACTCATACGCCTTCGTTTCTTTGAAGATATGAAGCTGGAGGAGATCGCCATGGTCATGGATGAAAATCCCAATACCATCAAAAGCCGTCTCTACCGTACCTTGAAAGAGCTGCAAGTGAAAATGGCCTGAATATAGAGAGCAGGAGGGTAAAAATGGAAAAGAATTGTAAATATGAGGAAGAGGAACTTCTGGAAAAAGAGTTCCAAAGCCAGGTGATGAATATGAAACAGAAATATGGGGAGATTCCGGTTCCGGCCCATGCCAGAGACCGTATGCTGGCCGGTATCAGGCAGGCAAAAGAAGAAAAAGAAAGGTCTGTATCCAGGGTGATTTCCCTGGAGGACAGGAAAGGAAGAAAAAATATGAAAAATCATGTATGGATGAAGAGGACTGCTGTTGCGGCCGCCGCTGTTCTGGTGACCGTAGGCGCCCTGGCAAATATCAGTCCGGTAACGGCCAATGCCATGGAAAAGCTGCCGATCATCGGCACGCTGGCAAAGGTGATGACCTTCCGGACCTTTGAAGATGAGCAGGGGAATTTTAACAGTAAGATCGACATTCCCAAGATCGACAGTGAAAACGGGACCGAGATCGCGGCCAATCAGGAGATCGAGGAGTATGCAGAGTCTCTGATCGCCCAGTATGAGAAGGATCTGGAATCATCTGGCGGAGAAGGCCATTATTCCATGGAATCCAGCTATGATATCGTGTCCCAGAACGACCGGTACGTGAGCATCCGGATCAATACAACTCTGGTCATGGCCAGCGGGACCCAGTATGTGAAGGTGTTCACCATTGATAAGACAACCGGAAATACCGTGAGCCTTACGGATCTGACCGGAGGAAGCGGAGAAATGCTCACGAAGATCAGCGAAAATATCAAGGAGCAGATGCGGGCCCAGATGAAGGAGGATGAAAATATCGCATACTTCATCGATTCGGATATTCCGGAAATGGACTTTGCAGGCCTCACCGGAGAAGAAAGCTATTCCTTCAGCGACAGCGGGGAGCTGGTGATCTACTTTGACGAGTATGACGTGGCTCCTGGATATATGGGAGCTGTAAGCTTCACGATCCCTCTGGAAGTGACAGGACAGTTGTTCCAGTAAAAAAAGATCCTCTGCCAGCGGCCATCAGCCGTCCGGCAGGGGATCTTTTCATGCAATAGGAAGGTGCGTCCTATGAAATAAAAACGCTCCGCGGGGATCGCCATGGAGCGGAAGGAAATTTGTCCGCAGAAGCGGCTCGCCGCAGGCGGAGAAGCCTGAAAGCGGGCTTTTTTCTTGTATAGTCATGAAAATTATAAATGCTGTAATAATTCGATTAGTTCGCCGTCAGGTCCCTTAAAGAACAGATTCCGGATCCCGCCGAAAATGGGCATAGTCATGGGTTCTTCTGTGCGGAAGGAGGAAACTCCGGCAGCCTTTACATCGGCAAAGGCCGCGTCAATGTCGTCCACCTCAATGGCAATATGGGGGAACAGGCCTCCTTCGGCGGTCACAGGGCTGCCGTCGTGGGGCTCGATGATCTCCAGAAAAAAGCCGGGCATCCGCACCATGGTGATGTGGTTGGTGCCGGTCGGCTTTTCCACATCCGCATGGTCGGTGACAACGCCGCCCAGGGCTTCATAAAACGCTGTTGAGGTCTTCAGGTCTTTGGTGAACAGGGCGATGTGGGCAAGTCCAGTAAAGTGTTTCATACATGATACCTCCGTGTTTGAAATAATGAATGTTTAACTATTTTATGTATACAGTTTTTTTTGAAAAAATGTTTCAATTTCCGGATGAAGAAGGAAACGTTCCACGTTCCAGTCTCCGTTTTCCTGGAAGGTCACAAGCTGGTAGCCGGCCCGGTCATTATAGGCCAGGAAATGGCCGCAGTAATCGCAGCCGGTCTTTAAGGAGTCAGCCGTGAACTGGGGAACGCCGCAGACGGTTCCCGTATAGCTGCCGTGGACGTGGCCGTTGAACATGGCGGCGATGCGGCCGCTTTCCAGCAGCCGGAGGAGACGGGGATCTGCCGTAAGCCCCATGGGTCCGGCGGCCTTCAGGATGGGGTGGTGCATTAAAAGAATGGTTTCCGGCCCGTCAGACGATCCAGGCCCGCTTTTTCCCGCCGCTTCCATGGAATTTTCCAGAAAATCCATGGCTTCTTTGGTCAGTACCCCTTCCAGCCCCTTTTCAAAGGCACTGTCCAGGGAGACAAAAAGCCAGCCCTTGACGGATGCGGAGGCATAGTATGGCCCGCCTGAAGGGGTGAGCCCAAGAAAGCCTTCACGGAACGCGCCCCTTACATCATGGTTTCCCATGGCGCAGAGCACCGGGGTACCTGGAAGAGCGGAGGAAAGGGCGTCATGGAGATACCGGTAATGGCTGGACGTTCCTTCATGGGTCATATCTCCGGTGATCAGGACAATGTCCGGCTTTCTCTGCTTCAGGGTCTCCAGGCACTGGCCCAGGAGTTTTTCCACAAGCAGGCCCTTTTCCCGCAGCAATGTGGATATCTGGCTGTTTTCGTCTGGGTTATGGTGGATATCGCTTAAATGGGCGATGGTGATGGCGTTCATGGGCACCTCCCGTATGTTTTTCTTATGATCCTAGTATAATAGTGGAAGGAGAGAAACACAACCGGAAATTCGGCCGGCCCGGGCCGGGGAACCAAAGCCGCCGGGGCCGGGAACTGCCAGGGTCGCAGGCCCAGACCCGTTGGAGCGATCGGCTGAAGCCGTCCTGTGACCATCGTGGATGTCAGCCGCAACTGCCAAAACCGCCATCCGGTAACCGCCAAAGCCATCGGGGCCGTCGTCCTGTACGCTGCGGGCCGCCGTTACAAATTTACAACGGGAGGAATCTGTGTTATACTGGGCGTATTATGAGTAATTACATTGTATTTGATCTGGAATGGAACCAGAGCGCGGCAGGAAAGGAAACATCCCTGGATCATCTGCCGTTTGAGATTTTTGAGATCGGAGCTGTGAAGCTCAACGAAAAAATGGAGCAGGTATCCCAGTTCCACCGGCTGGTCCGCCCCTGCGTGTACCGGCAGCTGCATTATATCATTTCCGAGGTGACCCATGTTTCCATGGACGAGCTGGACAGGGACGGAAGGCCCTTTAAGGAGGTCATGGAGGAGTTCATGGAGTGGTGCGGGGAGGCGCCGGTCTTCTGTACCTGGGGGAGCATGGATCTGACAGAGCTGCAGAGGAATATGGTATACCATGGCATGGAGATCCCCTTTGCCAGTCCGCTGCTGTTTTACGACGTGCAGAAATTATACAGCCTTACTTTTTCTGACGGAAAGACAAGGGAGGCATTGGATGAAGCTGTGAAGCTTCTGAATATCCGGATGGACGCACCCTTTCACAGGGCTCTGGGCGATGCAGTCTACACAGGAAAGGTCATGGCGTGTCTGGACATGAAAGCGGTGGGGGATTATGTATCTGTGGATTATTACAGGATCCCCCGGTGTCCGGAGGAGGAAATTGTTTTGAATTTTCCGGATTATTCCAAATTTGTATCCAGAGGCTTTGCATCAAAGGAAGAGGCCATGAAGGATAAGAGGGTCACGGACATGGTATGTTATAAATGCCGGCGGATGCTTAGGAAAAAGATCCGCTGGTTTTCCTATGGACAGAGATTCTACCTTTGTCTGGCCGCGTGCCCGGAGCATGGGCTTATGAAGGGGAAGATCCGGATGAAAAAGGCTGAGGATGGTTCGATCTTTGTGGTGAAGACCCAGAAGCTGGTGGGAGAAGAGGGCGCAGAGTTTGTGGCGCGGAAGAAGGAAGAGGCCAGAGTCCGCCGGGCAGAGCGGCTGAAAACAAAAAAACATGGGAAATGATCAATGGGGCGCTTAAAAGGCGCCCCATCTGCGTATTATTTTTTCCACCGGTCCCGGAGGCCCGGCTTTTTTATCTGGCTTTTAGAGCGGAGATGCTCCTCCATGATCTGGTCAAATTCCTTGGTGGAGTAGCCCCATTTCTTCAGCCGTTTTTCACGGCGCTGCTGGCGGAGGATCCGCTCGGCCCGCTCCTTGTGGGCCCGGTAGGTGAGGAATCCGAAGATGGACGCCCCGATGACGGCGATCACAGCCAGGACAGAGATCCCCTTAATGAGGATGGAAACCATAGGAGAGCGGTCCTTTTTTTCCGGAGCTTTGCTGCCAGTCGTTTCCGGCTTTTCGTCCTTTTCCTGGACGCCGGATCCGTCTTCATCTGCCCTGGAGCTCTCCGGGGTATCGGCCTGCTCCGTCTCTCCGGTCTCCAGCCCGGAATCTGCCTTGGCCGTTTCGTTTACGGCCCCGGTGCTTTCTGCAAGCTCTGCCAGCATAGATGGATCTGGTGTATAGGCAGGGACATTGACGGCCTCCAGATAGGCATGTCCCACATTTCTGTCTCCATACGTATAATCGATCCGTGCCACGGCAGATGATGGAGCTGCTTCCTCCAGAGTATAGCTTAAGGAAGAGGATACATCAGAAAAATCCCCTTCCGAGGGAAGGGTAACGGCGCTGTTTTTTCCAACAGAAAGCCGTATGGAGCCGCCCAGATGGATCCCGCCGATGGCCAGGTCGTTTTCGATGTCCTGATAGACGCTGTCCTGGCCTGCAACGGACACGGACTTGAAATTCCGGAAACCAAAGTCAAAAAGCGCCTTCGTATCGGAGTAATGAGTCTGATGGCCGTTTAAGACCACAGCGATCAGTTTCAGCCCATCCCGCTCTGCACAGGTCACCAAGGTGTTTCCTGCAAGAGAGGTGTAGCCCGTTTTTCCGCCGATGACCCCGTCATAATAGAGGGAATCATTTTTTTTCAGCATCCGGTGGTGGGCGTAGTAGCGCCAGCCATCGGGATACTGCTTTAATTTCCCGGCCGGAACGTCGTAATAGGTGGTGGAATCGATCTCTACAAAGGTGGGATTGGAAAAAGCCGCCTGGGAGATCAGGGCCATGTCGTAGGCGCTGGTATAGTGGTTTTCATCATTGAGGCCGCTGGGATTGGCAAAATTTGAACTGGTACAGCCCAGAGACCGGGCCTTTTCATTCATTAGCTCCGCAAAGGCATCGATGCTGCCGGAGCAGTGCTCCGCCAGAGCGTTTGCCACCTCGTTGGCTGACTGGAGAAGAAGGGCGTAGAGGCATTCCCGGACCGAAAGCTGGTCTCCGGCCCGTGCCCCAAGGATCGAAGCTCCAGGTTCCAGGGTGTTGACGGCCTCATTGGAAAACGTTACAGTCTCGTCCAGATCACAGTTTTCAAGGATGACAAGAGCTGTCAGGATCTTGGTGATACTGGCGGGATAATAGGCCTCCCGGGAGTTTTTTTCATAGAGGATCGCGCCGGAACCGGCGTCCATAAGGATCCCGCCGTCGGCGGAGATGGATACGTCTGTGGGCCAGTCTGCCGCAGCGAAGGCTGCGGAAACTGGAAAAAGCCCTGTCATAAGGGCTATGCACAGAAAGAAGCAGAGTATTTTTTTCTTATATTTCATAAATAAACAGTCCCCATTTTGTCGCTTTAGGGTCATTATATAAGAAATCAAAACACAAGTAAAGGATTAATTTCCCCCTTTTTCCGCGGCTTTCCGCCCCTTGAGCCAAAGGAACAGGCAGGCTCCGAAGAAAATGGTCACGAATATGGCAAAAACAATGGCGATCCGCAGAGCCGTATCCATAAAGAACGCTTCGGGCACGATGTTGATGAGCATATCTGTGTTAGGATCCAGGATCCAAAGGTCGTTGTCAAAAAAGATATGGTGGAAAACAACGAAATACCGGGAAAAGTCTGTGGATATGACGGCGGCCAGTGCCAGGCAGGCGGCGAAAAAACGCCGGTCCCTGCGCAGAGGGAGCCGGGGACTGCCCGGGCCAGGTATGCGCTCCGGTCCTTACGGCCCCGTTTCCAGAAATATAAAAGAGCGGCAAAGGCCAGGGTAAACATAAGTCCGATCCGTCTGAGCCACAGGCCGCCCAGGAACAGCCCCCGCACGTCCTCCATGTGGGCGGTCTCCCGGGCATTGAAAAACTCCCGGTATTCTCCGCCCATGGTGGTGAACACATGGAGGTCCTCCCGGTTTCCGCGCAGATATGCCATCATCTCATCTGTGACGGATAAAAGGTCGTCCATGGTCATTTCCGGCAGGTCGTCCAGGACCTGGTATTTCTCATACTCCATTTTGTAATAGCCGGGGGTCCAGTAGGCCACTGCCTCCACAGCAGTGATCAGAAATACGATCATGAGCCATAGGGCCGTAAGGATACCGGCGGCGTGGATCCAGGGGGCATGCACGCTGTTTTTCGAGGGTTCTGTGGTTCTTTTCTGAATCATTTTCCTGCACTCCGTTTAATCACTTTTAGTCTGGTAAACTCCTCCCGGTCCTTTTCCTCCAGGGCGTTGGTGATCTCTGTGACCAGGGCCTGATAGGACGGGATAGTGATGTTTTTCAAGGCGTTGGCACGTTTCTGGGTCTTTTTGATACTTTCTGCCAGCCGGTAGGCTGAGGTCTCCACCGTGGCCAGCCGGGCGGTCAGCTCTTTCACCCGCTCAAAGGCCAGGCAGGCCTCGTCCAGGGAATCGCTGGTGCTGTAAAAGGAATAGGGAGGCCTTTCCTTTTCCCTGGGCGTATATTCCACCAGAGGGATCTCTGTCCCCATGATGCTGCGGGCCTTGACCCGGATGGAATCCTCTGTGGGGATGGAGTCGGCAATCTCCTCCACAAAGCGGACCCCCAGCTCAATATTGGCCTTCTGGAGCGCGCGGTAGGCAGAGGTGAAGGTGGAATCGATCTCCGACTGGATGGAGCGGGCCTGGCCGATGAGTCCGGTCAGCTCCTTTAAGAGAATATTCCTCTTTTTATCCATAAGTCCGTAGCCCTGGACAGCCAGGGCCAGGGAGTTTTTGGCCAGGATCAGATTTCCTTTGGTGGGAAAGGTGTTGGGATTCATATGGTTGCCTCCTTATATGCACAGGGCGGCTGTGGCGCATCTATGCGGGTTTATAATATTGATCCAGGATCTTTGTGTCGATCCGGTCCAGCTCTTCTCTTGGAAGCAGGCCCAGAAGCTCCCACCCAATATTCAGGGTATCGATGACCGTCCGGTTGTCGTGGGGATCCTGGCCGATGAACCGCTTCTCAAAGGCCTTTCCGAATTCCAGATACTTCTTATCCAACGGGGAGAGCTCATCTTCTCCGATAACAGAGGCCAGGGCTCTGGCGTCTCCTACCCTGGCGTAGCAGGAAAAGAGCTGGTTGGCCACGTCCTGATGATCTTCCCGGGTATAGCCTTCACCAATGCCGTCCTTCATCAGTCTGGACAGGGACGGCAGGACGCTGATGGGCGGGTAAATGGACTGGCCGTGAAGGGTCCGGTCTAGAACGATCTGGCCTTCGGTGATATATCCGGTAAGATCCGGGATAGGATGGGTGATATCATCGCCGGGCATGGTTAAGATCGGGATCTGGGTCACGGAGCCGTTTACCCCCGCCACGATGCCCGCCCGCTCATAAAGGGACGCCAGCTCGCTGTACAGATAGCCGGGATAGCCCTTTCGGGACGGGATCTCTCCCTTGGAGGAGGAGACTTCCCGCATGGCTTCCGCATAGGAGGTCATATCCGTCAGGATCACCAGGATGTGCATTCCCTTTTCATAGGCCAGGTATTCGGCCACGGTCAAAGCCACCTTGGGAGTGATGAGCCGCTCCACCACCGGATCGTTGGCCAGATTGATGAACATGGCCACATGGTCCAGGACGCCGCTTTCCCGGAAGGTCCGTTCAAAATATTCCGCCACATCATATTTTACACCCATGGCGGCAAAAACAACAGCAAATTTTTCATCGGTATCGTCCCCCAGAGACGACTGCATGACGATCTGGGCGGCCAGCTGGTCATGGGGCAGGCCGTTGCCGGAGAAGATCGGCAGCTTCTGGCCCCGGATCAGGGTCGTAAGGCCGTCGATGGCAGAGATCCCGGTGCGGATATAGTTTCTTGGGTATTCTCTGGCCACAGGGTTCAGGGGCTTTCCGTTGACATCCAGCCGTTTTTCGGCAAGGACCGGTCCCAGGCCGTCGATGGGATTTCCGATGCCGTCGAAGGTGCGCCCCAGCATATCCACGGACACTCCGATCTCCATGGGATGGCCAGTGAGCCGGGTGTGGGTATTGCGGAGCGCCATGTTTTCCGTGCTCTCAAAGACCTGGATCACGGCTTTATCCTCATAGACCTCGATGATGCGGCCCAGCTTTTTTTCCTTCCCGTTTACGGTCATTTCCACGATCTCATCATAGGCGGCTCCGGAAACGCCTTCCAGGACCGCCAGGGGGCCGTTTAATGAGCTTAAGCCAAGATATTCGATTGCCATTTTCTTACGCCTCCTTATGCGTTCCGTTCCATGACGGAGTTATAGAAATCGTCGATCTGCTTTTTATAGCCGTCGAACATGTCCGGACGGTCATTGGGTACGTCATACCGGATGGCTATGACGCGTTCAAAGATCTTTTCCTCCTTCAGTACGGACACCGGCATGCCCATAGAGATGAGGGCCCGGCATTTTTCATAAAGATACAGGATGATCTCCATCATTTTAAACTGCTTTTTTAAGGGTACGCAGGTATCGTCCTTGTGGAAGGCGTTCTGCTGCAGAAAGCCCAGCCGGATCACTCTGGCGATCTCTAAGACCAGCTTCTGGTCATCAGGCAGCACATCGGAGCCGATGAGCTTTACGATCTCCATGAGGCTGCTTTCCTGGTTTAAGAGCATCACCAGCCGGTTCCGGTACTCTACGAAGCTTTTGTCCACATTGGTTTCATACCAGCCGGAAAGGTCTGTCAGATATTCGGAATAGCTGGTGAGCCACTGGATGGCCGGGAAATGGCGGGCATAGGCCAGATTTTTGTCCAGGCCCCAGAAACAGCGCACGAACCGCTTGGTGTTCTGGGTCACAGGCTCGGAGAAGTCGCCGCCCTGGGGGGAGACCGCGCCGATGATGGAAACGGAACCCTCGGAACCGTTTAAGTTCTGGACCATGCCGGCCCGCTCATAGAACTGGGACAGGCGGGAGGCCAGATAGGCCGGAAAGCCTTCCTCTGCGGGCATTTCCTCCAGACGGCCGGAAAGCTCCCGCAGAGCCTCGGCCCAACGGGAAGTGGAGTCTGCCATGATGGCTACATGGTAGCCCATATCCCGGTAATACTCTGCCAGGGTAAGGCCCGAATACAGGCTGGCTTCTCTGGCAGCCACAGGCATATTTGAGGTATTGGCGATCAGCGTGGTCCGCTCCATCAAAGGATTTCCGGTCCGGGGATCGTCCAGCTGGGAAAATTCCTCCAGCACCTGGGTCATTTCATTTCCACGTTCACCGCAGCCGATATAGATGATGATGTCCGCGTCGGACCACTTGGCGATCTGGTGCTGCATCATGGTCTTCCCGGTGCCGAAGCCCCCCGGGATGGCGGCGGTGCCTCCCTTGGCCAGGGGGAACAGGGTATCCACGATCCGCTGCCCGGTGATCAGAGGCCTGGAGGCGGGATAGCGGCGGCTTACGGGTCTGGGGACGCGGATCGGCCATTTCTGGGTCATGGAAAGAACGGCCTCTGAGCCGTCTTTTTTCTGGATGGTCACCAAAGGCTCCTCGATGGTGTAATCCCCATCTTCGGCCACAGAGAGGACAAATCCCTCCATGTCCGGCGGCACCATGACCTTATGGGTGATGGCCCGGGTCTCCGGCACCTCGGCGATGACGGCGCCGGGATAGAGGCGGTCGCCTTTTTTAACTGTCATATGGGCGTGCCATTTCTTTTTTGTATCCAGGGAATCCGCGTGGATGCCCCGGTCGATGTAGCAGCCGCTTTCCTTCTGGATGGCGTTTAAGGGCCGTTCGATGCCGTCAAAAATACTGGTCAGGATCCCCGGAGCCAGGGTGGCGGACACGGGAGCCCCTGTACCAGCGACCGGCTCTCCGGGCTTTAAGCCGGTGGTCTCTTCGTATACCTCGATGGTGGTCCGTTCAGAGGTAAGTCCGATGACCTCACCCACCAGCCTGCCCGTTCCCACATAGACCATTTCATTCATCTGGAATCCGGAATCCCCTTTTAAGTAGATGATGGGACCGTTGATCCCGTAAATGTTTCCCTGAGCTGTCATGATCTGGCGCCTCCTAAAATAAACTGGAAGTTTTCTCCGGCTTCCTTTAATTTCGTTTCAAAAGAATTGTCGATAAGGATGTTTTTTGAGGCGATCACAGCCCGGGTGCCGCCGGAGAAGGGATACTGGCTCACACGGATGTCGCAGCCGGTTTCCATGGATAAGAGGTTCTGCTTTTCCTGGTTCGCAGGATCGATATAGATATGGATCTCCTCGCCCTGGGCAAAATCCCGGGCCTTTCTGATCTGCTCCTTTAAGAGCGTTTCATAAGCCGGGGTCTCCATGAAGCGGGCCAGCCGGTCCCTGAGCTCGGAAAAGATCCGGCCCTGGAGCTCCTCCTGTTTCTGGCTGTACGTCCGTTTCAGACCGATCTGATTGATGGCCAGCCGTTTATTGGCTTCCCTTTGTATGGTTTCTGTTTCCGTCTGGATCCTTGCTTCTGCCTGTTTTCTGACATTTTCCTCATGATCCCTAAGGACCGATTCCAGATAGGCCGTATAGTCGGCGGTCATTTTTTCTCCGGCCTCCTGGGCGCTGTGGATGCAGAGCTCTTCAAAATGCTGTAATTTATGTTCAATGGTCACAACAGTCACCTCGATTTTTTAAAGTTTCAGCCCGATGGCCTCGTTGACGTATGCGGTGATGAAATCCGGTCTCCGACCAGTGCCGTGGCGGTCCGGGATCTCGATCAGAAGGGGCATCTTATGGCCGGTCCGGGTGATCCTGACCAGGTCCGGATATTGCTTTCCCAGAGATTCGGTCAGCAGGAGGATCCCGTTGTCCTTATCAGAGACTGCGTCCTCCAGAGCTTTTTTTACCTGATCCCGGCTGCGGACCAGGATCCCCTCCACGCCTGCCAGCCGCATGCCCGTAAGGGTGTCGGTGTTGTCACTGATGAGATACATTTTCATAGTCTCACCCCGGTTTACAGGCTGCCGATGATCATAAAGGAGATGATCAGCCCGTAAAGGCAAACGCCCTCAGCCAGTCCCACGAAGATCAGGGATTTACCAAGGATAGAGGAATCCTCACTGATGGCTCCCAGGGCAGCGGAGGCTGCGGCCGACACGGCAACGCCGCCGCCGATACAGGAAAGACCGGTGGAAAGGGCAGCCGCAATGTAGCCCATGCCAGTGGCGTTGGAGGCAGCGGAGGCCGTTTCAGCGGCAAAGGCGTTTCCTGTGAAGAACAGGCAGGAGGCGAAGACCATGGTGCCGAAGAAAAGGAATACATTGGCAGCCAGGGCCCGTTTATAGCGTCCTCTGGATCTCTCGCCTGCGGCGAAGGCCCCGAAGGGAACTGCAATGCTTAAGATCAGAGCAATGGTTAAAAGAACTTTTACTGTAAATGTCATGATAAGATCTCCTTTTTAAAAAGTTTGTTTTTTCAGGAATGGTTTAAATTCTCGTCCAGTACCTCGGTAGAAACGGCTGAACAGCTCATAGTATTCCAGCCTCAGCACCTGGATCCCCACCACAAGGCCCTCCATGCCGCAGACGAACAGGTTGCCCAGGACGATGACCGGGATGCTGATATGCCCGGTCTCCGCTCCGGAGAGCATAAGCACCACCTGCATCATGGCAGCGTGGCTCACGGCAAAGGCGCCCACACGGACAAAGGACAGGGTATTGGAAAAGTAGCTTAAAAGCACCTCAAACAGTTCGAAAAAGCCCTCCACGAAGAACATGGCTCCGCCGGAAAGCTCCGGGCCCCGCCTTTCCACCAGGGCGGCCAGGGGCTCCTTTAAAAAGATCAGAAGGAGCGGGACCACGAACATGACTGCCAGAACGGCAGTGGCTGGAAGCGGCCTTCCTGTCATATAAAGGATGATGACGGCAGCCAGGCTCAGGTAAAAGACGAAGCCCGCCAGGCCGTTGGTGTCGAACCAGGTTTTTTCCGTATCCCGGCATTTGAAGCTTACGGCCATGTTCACGATCATCGTAAGGAGGATCATACCCATGCCCAGGGCAATGGCGGTGACAAATACGGTGTTTAACCGTCCCACAAAGGGGAGAGCGGTCATGGCCTCCGCCGGACGCAGCCAGAGGGCTGGGATCACGTCTTCGAAGCCGAAGACGCTTCCAAAGAGGAAGCCGAAGATGGTGGAGCAGAATCCACAGCAGGAAATGATGGCCGCCAGGTCCAGCTTCTTAAACCGGTAAAGAAGGAAACCGCCGATAAGGAGCAAAAGCCCCTGTCCCACGTCTCCGAACATGAAGCCGAAAAAGAGGGAATAGGTGACGGCGATCAGAAGTGTCGGATCAAATTCATTGTAGGCCGGGAGGCCATACATCTTCACAAACATCTCAAAGGGCCGCAGGAGCGCCGGATTCTTCAGCCGGGTAGGCGGTGTGCTGGTTACATGCTCCCGGCTGTCCTCGATGACGAAGAAGGTGGAGGCATCCTCTTCCAGCTCCTTCTGGAGGGCCCTGGCGTCGGTCTCAGTGGTCCAGCCGCATAAAATATAGAAGGGATGCTCCTTTTTGTCAGTGACGGCCGCGCAGCGGCGCACGTTAAAGTTGGCGTTATAGGAGCCAAGGACCTCCACAGCCTGCAGGAGGGCGGGCTTCTGATCCTCCAGATACGTTTTTTCCCTGGCGTCCAGTTGGGTGATCTGGGACTTTATGTCCTCCAGCTCCTTTTCCAGCCGGCGGATCTCCTCTGTGGGAGTACCCGTATACTGGTCCGGGAGGATGATCCTTTCAAACTGCAGGGATGAAAATGCTGCATCGATCCGCTCTGATACGGGACCGGGGACAAAATAGATCAGTGTCACATAGTGGTCGGTCTCATGGCACTTATAAAGGATCGTATCCTCAGAGGATTCCGCAAAGGCCTCCAGCTGGGGATAGAGCTCCTTTAAGACTCTTCCGAACCGGTATTTGATGTGACGGAATTTCAAAAGCTCCGGAATACTGAAGTCCAGCTCCCGGTAGAGGTTCACCTGTTCATACAAGGCGTGAGTATCCTTCAGCTTTTGTTTCAGTGCTTCTTTTTCTGCGTCTGCTGCCTCCATGGCTTTTTTTGTCTCCTGGACAAAGGCAATGGCCTCCTCGGCCGTCATGGAAGCAGGCGACGGTGTTTGGGCAGCCTTCGTTCCTGCGGAACACAGGGCCGCCAGCTTTTCCGCCGCTTCATATGGCTCCCGGTATGGATTGGTCCCGGGACAGGGAATCAGCTTTGATACGGATTTCAGCTCCGTCAGGGCATTTTCCAGATGGATCTCATACCGGCATAGGACCTGGTTGACCATACGGTCCAGGTCGTCTCTGGGGCCGGAAATGCTGACGAACTTCATTGGTTCGATCATAAAGCCGCTCCTCCTTTCTTTTCCTTCCCTTTTTAGCTTTCGGCCAGACAGGACAGGATCTCATTCCCGTCCAGCTGGTAACGGATGCCCTCGATGGTGGTGATGAGCTTCCGTATTTCTTCTTCCTTGAAATAAAAATAAGTATTTAAGACTGCTGCTGAGTATGGGTTCTTCCGCCCAGAGGTCTGGTAGACAGCGTCCAGCAGTGAGCGGAACAAACGCTTCAGGCGGGGATTTTCCTGGCCGGAGGACGGATCCGGCTGTCCAAAGATCCGGTTCCCGTAGCGGGTGGTCCTTAAGATCCCCAGAAATTCTTCCCTGGAGACAGCCTGGGCCATGGCCCTGATCTGATCCTTCCTTAATTTATAGTATACCGGGATCAGGAAGTCCTCAATGGCGTGGTCGGAAAGCCGGTAATATTCCTTGGCTCTGGAGAGCCACTCCAGATTTAAAAGGTCGATCTTTTCCCCGATGCACTGGGAGACGGCCTCCAGCTCCTTCCGGCCCAGCTGTTTTTTCATATCCTTCCATAAATGGATGAAGTACAGGGAATCCAGGGCGGATTCGTAATCAAAAAGGGCGGTGACGCCCTGGTCCCGGAGCCTGCGGAGCGGTTCATAGTAGAAGGAGCCCCTGAGACCCTCCACAAAGCTGTCCAGGGAACTGCATTCGGCCAGTCCGGCCAGATCCAGATGGGAGTGCTTCTGGAAAAAATCCTCAAAAATACTCAGATCCAGGTCCGAGGACCGGCTGGAAGCGGCGTCCCGGAGACATTTTTTCAGAATATCGACCTCAAAGTGCATAAAATAAAGATCCAGGAATTTCCGCTGGCTTACGGCGGCGAACCGGTAAAGGCTGGAATAGTCCCGGTAAAGGGAGAGCCATAAAAGCTGCTCGATCCGGCTCCGGTCCAGTTCTCCGTCCCCCGCGGCCTCAAAGGCACAGCTGTAAGAGGGGCGGCTTTTCAGCGTTTCCACCGCCGCGGATACGCTGTCCGAAAAGGCCAGCTGGGAAAAATCTGTGTCTGTAAGAAACCGGCCCTGCATGGCGCGGATCTTGGCCGAAACGGCGCTGTATGTCATAAGATTTCCCATAGACTACACCCCGGTCATTTCCCGGAACAGCCGGTCCACATAGTCTTTGTGGAAGGCGTCATAGTGGCGTTCCAGCTGCTGGATGGACTGGGCCGCTTCTTTTTCCTGGGACTGGATGCGGGCGTTGGCGGCGGCATCCGCCTGTTCCCGGAGCTTCCGGATCCTTTCTTCTGTTTCCTGGTCCAGTTCCCTGTCAAACTGTCTGGTCCGTTCCTCATACTGCGCGGTCAGCTCTTTTTTCTTTTCCGTTCCCTCTGCGGCGGCGGCAACGGACCGCTCTTCGATCTGTGAAAGTCTTTCAATGATGGTGTTCATAATTACTGCCTCCTTGGCGGAGCCCCATCGGAACCTCCGCCACATTGAATAATACAACTTGTCTTTTATTCATGACAAATATATAATATTTATATTGTAATAACATTGATGTTATAAACAGACCAGAATGGTCGTTTTACAGGGAGGAAACAGAATGGAATTGCTCCAGTTCCGATATTTTTTAGAGGCGGCCCGGTATGAAAACCTGACCAGGGCGGCGGATGAGCTTCATATTGCCCAGCCTGCCCTGTCCCAGTCTATTATGCGGCTGGAAAATGAACTGGGAGTGAAGCTTTTTGACCGGAGAAATCATCACGTTTATCTTAATGACCAGGGAAAACTTTTAAGGAAGCGGCTGATCCCTTTAATGGAATCCATCGACAGCCTGAAGGACGAGCTGTGGGAATCAGTTTGTTCCTCAGAAAAGACGATCTCATTGAATTTTTTTGCCGCCTCACAGTTTATCACCAACTGTATCATCGCATATAAGGCGGAGCACCCGGATGTGAAGTTCCAGGTATCCCAGCTGGAGACCATGGGCGGCTGCGATATCCACATTGATTCCAGGGCCTCGGTCTACGGTCCTACGGCCATGGGGGAGATCCAGATGCCGGAGGGGGCAGTCCGCCAGGAGATCCTGGAGGAGGAGATTTATCTGGCTGTGCCCGCCAACTCGCCGCTGGCAGAGCGGGAGTCGGTGGACCTTAGGCAGCTCCGGGAGGAGGGGTATATCCGGCTGGGAAACGGCTGGCAGCTCCGGCAGATCTGCGATAACTTTTTCCATCAGGCCGGTGTCCGGCCCCAGATGATCTTCGAGAGCAACAGCCCGGAGTCGGTTCGGAACCTGATCGCCGCCGGCCTCGGCATCGGCTTCTGGCCCGAGCGGTCCTGGGACGAACAGCCGGGCCCACAGGTGAAGCTGATCCCCATCCGCTATCCCGTCTGCCGCCGGGACGTGGTGGTGACCATGTACAAGCAGGCACAGGAGAAGCCGGCGGTGGGAGAGTTTGTGGATTATCTGTGCGGGTATTTTAAGAGAGGGCTGAAGGACGAAGATAGATGAAAATACTTTTTCCGTCTTAAGACAGGTTTTCGCAAGATGCCTCCGCAGTCTGTCCAGAAACGGCAGAATGGCTTCCCAGAATGGAGAAAATGTATAGAAAAGACAGCCGCAGAATCATATGGCCCAGGTCCTGCGGCTGTCGTTGTTTGGTTATGTTTAGCTGCCCGGCGGTTTTTCGGATCATTCCCCGGCGGTCAGATACTGCTTCGCCACGTAGGCTTCCTGGTCGTTATAGAGGATAACGGCCCAGAAATCGTCGTGGTCCCGGATGTACTCCACAGACGCGCCGGGATCCAGCTTTCCGATCCGGTCGGCATCGGTGGACGGCTCCTTCCGGACGTTTAAGGTATCCGTAGTCTTATAGGAGACGGTCTCTGCGGAGGTCTCCTCAGTGGGAGCCTCGGCGGTGGTGGCTTCTGTGGTGGCTGCGGTGGTGGGGATGGAGGCCACGGTCTCATCGGTGGGATCCTTATCCGGCGTCAGCAGCCGGATCACCAGCACCAGAACGACGATCAGCACCACAGGCACAAGAAGCTTTACCATATCCGCAGGATTCAGTCCCAGCCCACCCCTGGAGGGCTGTTTTTTTCTGCTTCCGGCCTGGCGGCTCTGGGTCTGGGAGCGGCGCGGTCTGGGCGCAGCCTTGTCGGCGTCCGTAAAGGAGTAGATCTCCTGGGACAGGACGTGGTAGGCCTGGTTGGCGTTGTAGGCGCTGTTATCCCCTTCCCTGGCGGCCTTGTTGCCGATGGAAAGGATCTGGAGATAGTGCTCGGCTGTGGATTTGCTGATCCACTGGCCGTCGTAAAGCTCATGGATCATATGATCCAGGGAGCTTTCCACGATCCCCGCCTGATCGCATTTTAATTTTACCATATATTCCAGGGTCTGCCGGGCCTTGATCATGGACTGGTTGTATTTTTTCTGGCCCATGAGGCGTTCCGTTTCCTGGACATTTTTTTGTATTTTTTCCCAGATACCGGGATTATCTACTTTTGCCATAGATATTTCCTCCATATTGTCACTCTATAATCCTATTATAAATGAAAAATGAAAAATTTGCATTAACAATTTGTGAACATTCGTGGAAATATTCCAAAAAACGATAACAGCTTTTGAAGCCTCCATTCCAGAGCACACGCTTCTGTCCATGGCCGCTGTTGCAAATACAGGAACAGGATGGTAAAATAGCAGATACAAAAAACAGATGAAAACAGATCAGGAGGACATAAAAATATGAGATTACGCCATATTAAAGGCGCAGAAGAGCAGATCGCAGAAAGCCCCTATGTGATCCAGGATCCCCAGGGCTTAAAGGGAAAATGGCATGAATTTTTTGGAAACCAGAATCCGATCCGTATCGAGGTGGGTATGGGAAAGGGAAAATTCATCATGGAACTGGCGGAAAAGAATCCGGATGTGAATTACATTGGTATTGAACGGTATTCCAGCGTGCTGTTAAGGGGGCTCCAGAAGCGGTCCCAGCTGGAGCTGTCCAACATTTACTTCATGCGGATCGATGCCCTGGAGCTGGCGGACGTTTTTGATGCCGGAGAGGTGGACCGGATCTATCTGAATTTCTCGGATCCGTGGCCCAAGGACCGTCACGCCAAGAGACGGCTGACCTCTGACCGGTTTCTTCCTATTTATGATCAGATCCTTAAAAAAGACGGGATCATCGAATTTAAAACCGACAACCAGGACCTGTTCCGGTACTCCCTGGAGTCCATTCCGGAAGCCGGATGGACGGTGGATGCCCACACCTTCGATCTTCACAACAGCGAAATGGCGGAGGGGAATGTGATGACCGAGTACGAGACAAAGTTCTGCTCAGAGGGAAAGCCCATCTGCAAGCTGGTGGCGTCCAGAAAAAAATAAGAGTTCTCTTTTTAAAAGGATAGAAGGTGCCGGCCTGCATACAATATTACGAGAAAACAGCCATGGAGCGTTTATGGACATAAAGACCAGGATCCGGAGGAGCCTAGCCAGGGCAACCTGCGATAAGACGGAGCTGGACCGCACAGTGCTGCGGTTTAAAAAGTGTTTTGACGAGGCCAGCGCCGCGCTCTGCGGAAAGGGTAAAAAAACAAAAAAATAAAAATCATAAAGGAGAAATGCATATGGAAAAAATGTTTACAGCCGCTGATTTTGACACAGAGGTACTGGGTTCGGATAAACCTGTTCTTGTGGATTTTTTTGCCACCTGGTGCGGCCCCTGTAAAATGATGGCTCCGGCAGTGGAAAAGCTGGCGGAGGAGTATGAGGGAAGGGCTGTGATCGGAAAGCTGGATGTGGAGGAGAGCATGGATATCGCAGGCCGCTACGGCGTTATGAACGTTCCCACGCTGATCCTTTTTAAGGATGGCAGGGCTGTGGAGCGGAAGGTGGGCCTTCAGAGCGCCTCTGACCTCAGAAAGCTCCTGGATTCGGTTTTATAAGCGCGGGCCGTTCCACTGGCTTTTAAGGCCAGTGGAAGAAGCCTCGGAGGTAGTAATAAGGCAGAAAGAGCCTTCCGGCCTGTCCAAGCCCGGGAAGAAGCCGTTCTGCATCAAAAAATACGGGGCAGAAGACCAGGCTTCCGATGATGAAGAAGGGGATCGCAGCGCCCAGGGCCTCCGGCGTTTTAAGGATGGCTCCCAGGGCCATGGAGAAAACGGAAACGGCAAGGGCGTAAAGGGCCATGGCCGCCGCCTCCGGGAGGATGGCCGCCGCACCGCCGGATGAGATTCCCGGTCCTCCCGAGAGGAGCACCGCAGAAAGTCCGGACAGGGCCGCCAGGGCCACAGGAGCCGCCAGGGAGGCGAAGCGGCAGGAAAGGCGGAGACGGACCGGAAGAGGGGTAAAAAGCCCCCTGCGGCTGTCTTCTGCGGCTGTGACCGCGCTGTAAAGTCCAGTGATAAAAAGGAACACGGCCGTCAGCCCACGGACTGGAAAGAGGCCTGGGGAAGGGGCTGCGGTCCCGGTCTCCCCGGAGCCGTTTCCGGTCTGTCCCGGCGAATACGTGTATACATACTCAAAACGGAAGGTACTGCCGTCCTCCATCCGTTCCTTATAAAGGTCTCCGGCCTGTCCGGAGGCCTTTTTCCGTTCCGGGGATCCCGCAGCCCCCAGGGCGTCAAAGGCGGCGCCCTGCTCCACGTAATCCTCCAGGATATCCTTGTTCTGGATGGCGGCCAGCTCTGAGAATACCACCTCGGTGGAAAGGGAGGCCGTCATGGTGGAGGGAGCGGAAAAAACGGTGATGGAGCGTTTAAAGCGTCCGCTGTTTATTTTCTGTTCCAGGTTTTCGGGGATCAGATATCCGCACTCTGCCTTCCGGGCGGCCACATGGTCCCGTACCTGCTGTTCATTTTCGCATGGATAAAAAGAGAACAGTCCCGTATCCCGGGCCAGGAGATTCTCCTTTAACCGGTTTCCCAGGCTGGCCGGCTCTGGATCCAGACAGCAGACGGCGATCCGTACCGTACCGTCCTTCCCGTTTTCCATCCTGGATGCGGCGAGGGCGGTCAGAGGAAGGGCGGCCAGAAGGAGCAGAAACGGGATCCGCTTCAGATATCGCTTGCAGCATAAGAAAAACCATAGAATGACTTTTTTCATGGGCGTTTTACCTCAAATGCCAGGCTTATGAAAGTTCCCGCCAGGAAAACTGCCGGGAGCGCCGCAAAGATCCAGGGCTCCCAGTGGGCGGTGACAGCCATTTTTACAGTCTCAATGAAAATATAGGGCGGAAGGAACGGGGCCGCCTTCTGGAAGGCAGAGGGAAGGAACACCAGGGGCAGGATCCCGCCGGAAAAAAAGTGCAGCGCTGTGGCTCCCAGGAACAGAAAAAGTACGCCTCCCATCCGGTTCCCCGCCGCCTGGAAGGCGCATACAGCCAGGGATGCCGCAGAAACGCTTAAGAGCAGAAGCGCTGCGGGAAGTGCGGAGGAAAACGGAATGGCGCCTGTAAGGACAGCTGCGGAGGAGGCAGACAGGAGAAGGACCATGTAGAGAAGGGCCAGCCCCAGGATCCGGGAGAGGATCATGGAAACGGGACCGACGCCGGCCAGGAGGAGCTGTCTGCGCAGCACAGGATCCAGGGGCTGGAGAAAGCCCGAAACAGGGATGGCTGACAGCATAAGGGCCAGGATGAAAAGGCTGATGGCATAAAAGACCACCGGCTTTACATCCCCCGAGGCGCTCACCGCCGTTTTCCGGAACAGCTCACCGCGGGGGAGGCTGTATTCCAGATACAGGCGGTTCAGATCCCGCTCCAGCTGTGCTCTGGCCTCTGAGCAGTGAAAACGGTCCAGGACCTCGTCCCCGGCGTAGATCCCGGCCTGGGCGGCGCTTAAGGTCTGCGCCCCTGCATCGGCCAGCTCCTTAAAGATCCGGCTTTCCACTCCGGCGTTCTCCGGAAGAAGCACGGGGACCGGTGTGTTGACGCCGCTCATGATGTCCTGGACAAAGCCCTCCGGTATCAGCAGGGCGGCCAGGAGCTCTCCGTTTTCCATCCCTTCCAGACACTCCTCCCGGCTCATGTAGGAAAGATCACAGATACTTTTTACACTTTCCAGAGAGCTGAGCATGGAGGTCACCTGCTTCGCTAAAATATCGTTTTCAGGAAGAACTACGCCGACGGTGATCCGCCCCGCCGCCTGACCGCCGTACAGGGCCTTGCCTGCCAGAAGGGCAGCCGCACCCATGAAAAACATCAGTACGGCTGCCCCGGCTGCCATCAGAGGGAGGCATTTCAGCGCCCGTTTTAATTCCAGCTTCAGATAAAACAGACGTATCTTCATATTAGTATAAGGAAATACCCAGCCGGTCGGCTACTTCCATGAACCCGTAAGCGCCTTCCATGATCAGGGAATACCAGTCCTCTTCAGTGGCGGCCAGAACGTCCATGGGAGTTCCCTCCAGGGGAGCGATCTCGCCGGAAAGAGGTTTAAAATAGTAATTGCCGCTGAAGATCAGGGAAGAGTCAGCGGTGGAGATCTCCAGGGAGTCGATATCCGCCTGGATGCTCGTTCCCTTTTCCAGCTGGCTTACGATGCCGGAGGCGGAGATCTTAAAGAGCTGGGATCCGTTTTCCACGGCTTCCAGGGAAATATGGTAATCGCCGCTTTCTGTTATGTAGCTGCCGGAATACAGGATGGAAACAGACGGAGCGCTGTCTCCGGAGCCGGACACAAGATCCAGGGAAGCGTCACAGGTGAGCTTTTTATCGTCATAAACGCCCTGCTTTACCAGGTACAGAGCCATGGCATCGTCGCCGCTTCCGATGGTGAGCTGGCCGGTGAGATTCTGGAGCGGGTATGCGCCGCCTTCAAATACAGCTTCAAAGGCCACCTCAGTGGGAACGGTCTGGCTGTCGCCGTCGCTGCCTGTGATTCCGCCGTTTATTACAGTGGAGCCCAGGACTGAGGTGAGCACGCCGTCCTTATCCAGGTATACGGTCATCTGGATGTCCGTCAGGGACGCGTCCAGGGCCTGGATCATCTGGTCTGCGGCTGCCTTTGCTTCCTCGTAGGCGTCTGCCTGCAGCTCTTCGGCTGTGGCGGGAACAGAGCCGCCCATGAGACCGTTCAGCTTTACAGTCAGCTCCAGCTGGCGCAGGTACTGGTTTTTCAAGGCCTCATCCTGGAGGAAAAAGTCCGAGGAGGTCCGCAAGAAGTCGATCAGCGCCGCCTTGCTGACCAGCACAGAGTAGCCGCGGCATTCCTTTTCCTGTCCATTGACAGTAACGGTGCTTTTATCCGTCTTTTCCACGGTCAGCGCCGCCTTGAAATTTTCCTGGGCCTTGCAGCCCTCTCTGTAACGGTCCATAAGGGCGGGAAGATCCAGCGTATTTCCTCCCGCAGCGGCATTTTCTTCGGCCAGGGCAGTGACCTCCGTTAGATAAGCGGCTGCCGCGTCGGCAGAGATGCCGTTTTCATCCAGAAGGCGGCTCATGGCAGGAGAATTTTTGATCCGGTCTGCCAGGCCGTCTCCCAGATCCATGGTGAGGACCTTTTCCGACAGCTCCGGGATGGCGGCCATCAGCGTGTGGTCTCCATAATAAAGATCCAGGTTTACCACATCCATGCCATTGTAAACGACTCCAACGTTGGCATCGCTCTTCTTATTTGAAACATCATTCCGGCTGGAAATGCGGAGACCGCCGCCGGTAAGGGCGTTCAGCTCTTCCATGGAGCTGCTGTCCAGGCTTAAGGTCAGCCCTGCTTCTGCATCAGAGGAGACAGAAGCGCTGGAAAACTGGCTGAGTCCGAAAATATCCTCAGCTGGAGATACCTGTTCGTGGGAAAAGGCTGTTTTAAAAGCATCTACCACGGCTTCCTTGGGATCTTTGGCGTTCATCTGGGTGAAGGCAAAGGCCGCCGCCGCTCCTGCGGCTGCCACCACGCCTGCGGCGATCAAAATCTTCATCCCTTTCTTTCCGGGCTTTGGTTCCTCCGGTACAGAGGGGAGAGAACCGGAGGACGGGGCTGTTTCAGAGGCAGGGCTGCCGCCGCCGGAGACGGATCCGGTCTCCTGTGGATCTATCTGGGCAAACTCCAGGGTCAGATCTGCATGGCATACGGGACAAATGGTACTTCCTTCGGGAATTTCTGCTCCACATTTAAAACAAATCATATAGTTCCTCCATTTCTGTTTATTGAAACTGTTGGATCAGCTCTTCGGCTGAGAGACCGTTTCTGGTCTTAGTCAGAACTCCGTCCTTTAAGACGTACATACTGGTACACAGGGCCAGCTCCTCCATTTCATGGGAGGTAAGGATCACAGTCCCTCCGTCCGCCGTGTAGGCTTTCAGATAGGCCTGTATATCCCGTTTACATTCCAGGTCCAGGGCGGCTCCCGGTTCGTCCATAATGAGGACAGGGGCGCGGCCTGAAAGGGCGCAGGCGATGCTGAGGCGCTTTTTCATGCCTCCGGACAGGGTATCCACCCGCTTCTTCAGCATGGGGCCGATCCCCAGGACAGAGCTGCAGCCCTCTGTCAGATCCTTCTCCATCTCCTTCCGGCTTCCGCGGTGCCATAAAAGCAGGTTGTCTTTTACCGACAGCTCTCCGATCAGCGGGTTCTCCTGGGGAACATAGGCCGTAAGGTCTGCGGCAGCCCCGGACCTTCCCAGGATCTTGGTCCCATTGATGCGGATGCTCCCGCTGTCTGCCCGCAGGGCTCCCGCCAGGATCGACAGAAGCGTGGTCTTTCCGCAGCCATTGGTTCCGACGATTCCCACGCACTGGCCGGGCCCGGCTGAAAAGCTGACGCCGTTTAGGATCCTGTGTTTTCCATAGGACTTACAGATTCCGGAAACCTCCAGCATAAGCCGTCCTCCTTCCTGTTTTATGGCCCTTATTTTACCATATGAGAGGGGGGTGATGGAAGCGTTTTGGGAAAACGTAAAAAAGTTTAAAAAAAAAGTAAAAAAAGGTGTTGACTTTTTCGGAACCTTGTCATATAATAATGGACGTGTCAAGGAGATAACACAGAGACACAGAAAAACAAAATACCAAGCGCCTTTAGCTCAGTTGGTAGAGCAGTAGACTCTTAATCTATTTGTCCGGGGTTCGAGCCCCCGAAGGCGCACTGAAAGGTTCCGATTTTGCAGACTTAGGGCTGCGGGGTTGGGACTTTTTTTATGTCTGAAACAGGCAGAGAGCCTGCCGCGGAGCAGGGAAGCGGATCGATGTGTCTGGTCAATGAAATTCACGAATGATTTTTTCGATGATTTCTTTTTGCGATGGGGTCAGGTTTGCCCACTTATTAAACATTTCTTTTTGTTCCGGCGTTAAGGGTGCGGCATCGGTATCTTTTGAGAAAAATTGGCTCAGGGTGATCCCGAATGCGTCACAGAGGGCTTCCAGGGTTGAAAGTGATGGAACCGTGTTCCGGCGGTAGATATTGGCGATGGTGGATGCAGAAAGCCCGGACTTCTGGGCAAGCCTGTAAGTACTCCAACCACGTTCGCTGGTTAATTCTGTTATTCTTTTAATCACATCCATGTTATCAATCCCCTGTTGCATCCAATTCTATTCCTTATTTTAAGTTGTTATTGATTAAGAAAATAGAACTCAATTGTAATAGTTATACTGTTCAAATGAAAACCACTGTGCTATACTGGGCTTAAATAAAAAATTTGCAATACAGAAAGGAAGGAAAGTATGAAGAAAAGGCTTGTGGCATTGGGAATGGCGTTTCTGATGGCGATGTCCACCTGTATGACTGCTTTTGCGGGATACTGGTATCTTGAAGATGGAAGGTGGGAGTACCGGGACGATTCAGGTGCTCGGGTGAGGAACACTCTAAAGAAAAGCGGCAGCCATTACTGGTGGCTGGGACCAGATGGATATTTAAGAACAGGTCATGCTGGAGAGAAGGTCCTCATAGGAAATGCGGCATTTATGCTGCATAATGATGGAAGGATAGACCGGATCGGCGAGGATGCATCGGGCGGAAAGGTGGATCTGTTTGATTTAATAGGCGATAAGGAAACACCCAGAAGGTTTGATACATGGGATTTTTATGAGACTGCGAAGGATGGGTCTTCTTATGAAACCTGGTGCTACTGGGACGAGGATGGAAACAGGCTGGAAGGCTTACAGGAGATCCAGGGCTTTAAGTACTATTTTGATAAGGATAATGAGATCAAATTAGGGAAGAGGGGCACGATCGTTGACAAGCATTATATAATGGGAGATTACTCCGCAGCCATCGACCGCTGGATCCCCAGGAATGGAAAATGGTATTATTTCGATGAAAACGGGGAGCAGGTCTTTGGAAAGAAGACCATCCAGGGAACGGAATATGATTTCGGAACAGATGGATTTGTGGACGCTTCTCAGGTAGAGTTTCCGGAGATTGCGTCTGTGGAGATCGATAATTCCCAGAAAGAGGCTTTTGTAGGAGATGTGGTGGAGATCCCGTTTAAGATCGAGGTGAAGGAAGCTTCTCCCAGCAACGCAACGAAGGAAGCCGATTATGATATGTTCAAAAATGCATACGACGTATCCCATACGTATCGTGTGAACAGTGGCGTCATGGTTCCCAAATATGAGGTGGGGAGAAGCCAGTTAAAGTACGAGATCGAGACGAAGTATGAGATCGACTGGGAGGACCAGCTGATCCGGATCCCCATCGACTGTATGGGAGCCGTATTTGGAAATATGCGTATCGGAAATACTAAATCAGAGGACTTTGGGATCGTATGCAGATATCCGGAAAGTCAGTCCATGGAATCCAGGATCGAGGATCTGTTCAAGGACGAACAGGAAGGGGACGCTCTGGTTGCCGGATTAAAAACGCTGACGGAGGAAGAACCAGACAGCGTGAAAGAGAGCCTTGTGGGATCTGCGGAGGTCCAGACAAAGATCCAGGCCCTGGAACTGATGCATAATGGCTCAAAGAAGGTGGATACATACATTGATGTGGACGATTCCCTGGGGTTTGCGGATAAGGATACCTGCTCTGTGATCGGCCTGGGGCTTTCCATGGAGAAAGAAGGAAAGATCGGTCTGAAGATCGGAACCTCCAATGAAAAGCTTCCCGAGGAGCTTACAAAGGAAAAGACAGCCGTGGCGTTTGACCTGAAGGTATTAAAAAATGGAGCCAGCACGAAAAAGCTGGACGTTCCGGCACTCATCACGATCTCAAAGCCCGACAGCATCAAGACCGATGATTTCCAGTTATACCACATGAATGCCGGAGAGGCGGAAGAGGTCAATTATGTTGAAGAGGACGGTTTAGTCACATTTGCCGCTGAGCAGTTCAGTACCTTTGTGTTTGTAGAGGATGCGGAGGATACGGACAGCGGAAGCAGCGGAGGAGGTTCCACCAGCTCCTACGGACCGGGCCGCTGGGATACAGGAACAGCGGGAAATAAAGGACCGGAGGATACGAAGACCCAGAAGCCTGCTGGTACATGGGTACAGGATGAAAAGGGCTGGTGGCTGAAGTATGAGGACGGAACATGGCCCGCATCCCGGTGGATCGAGATGACCTGGAATCACGTTCCCAGCTGGTATTACTTTAATGCTGAGGGATATATGGCAACTGGCTGGATGAAGGACGGAGACCGGTGGTATTATCTGGATCCCAGTACTGATGGAAGCCAGGGACGTATGTTCACAGGCTGGCATGAGATCGGTGGTAAATGGTATTTCTTCCATGAAACAGCAGACGGCCCTATGGGTTCGCTGCTTGTAAACGGCAGAACGCCGGACGGCTATCAGACAGATATGGACGGAGTCTGGATCCAATAGATGGCCGGATGATAAAAGGCAGGGGAGATCTTCCCCTGCCTTTCGCATCTGCTTTTAAACCTGTTGGCCTGACCTGTCTTCATCCAGATACCGCTTTATAAGGAAGCGTACAAAAAGGACAAGAGCTGCGGCCAGTAAAAATGTGATCAGATACACAGGGCATAGCTCGCCCATTGCCGTGCGCCATGGAGAACAGTATACAATGCTGACCGTGTAGAAACGGAGCCGGGGTGATTCTTCTGAATCGGCGGTCTCCTGATAATAAGGGGTATAGTAAGCTTCGTTATTGCCGCTCAGGTAATAGTTGACGCTGGGGATCAGCAGATTTAAACCGTCATAAAAGACCAGTTCCTTTGTTCCGATTCCCGAAACCAGCGAGGCTCCCAGCCCGGCGGCCAGAGAAGACACGCCGCTATGCTCCTTTCCTTTATATGAAAAAGAAGGAGATGGCTGGTCATAGCAGACGTCAAACCAGTCGGAATAGAGGGTGACGGTTTCACTGGCAGAGGCCGCGGCGTCCGGATCCTCGTAAATGGACCGCCATTGAAGACCATGATCCTCCGTAATGCCGGAAACAGTATACGATCCGGCTCCCCTGGAATGTAAGACATCCTAAAATTCATCTCGGTCGATGGATTCGATCTTCTGCGGTATGAATGAAACGCCGTCAAAGGCGCCGGTAAAACGCATGGCAGCGGCATGCATAGACGGCGCGCTGCCGCTGACCAGCTCCTTTCCCGCTTCGGTCAGCTTTTCCCGATCAAAGAATGCCCTGGCATTATTTCCAGACCGCTCTTCGCGGTTTTTCCACTGCCCCTCGGTCAGATATTCAAAATAGAAGAAATCCGTCCAGCTGCATTCCAGAAGGCTGCCTTCGGCATCAAAAACTGCCGATGCAGAATATACCTCAGTCTTGTCTGGGCGGGGAAGAAAGCCGCCTCCCTCACCGACTATGAAACGGGCGCCGTAGAAGGAACCTGCCTTGCCTCCCGTATCCACAGCCTTCCAGAAAAGACTTTTTTCCAGGTTTTTATATTTGGAGGAACCGGCCTTTCCCAACCGGGACTCAAAGCAGCGCTGGGCAATGGTGGATGCAAAATCGCCATAACCGGCCAGATACCTTGATGCGGCATACTCGGCGGTGACCGATGTGAGACAGTACATCCCCATGCCCCAGACGGAAACCGCCACAAGGACAAGGAAGCCGGTGATGACAGTAAGCAGGGAAGCGGTACAATGGTTTTTAAAGAGTTTCTTCAAACGTATCCCTCCGATCCATAGCTGCATAAAAAGGTTTCTGGTGGTTTAATCATACCATATGCGCCCGGATATTACATTGGAAATCCGTTTTTGCGCTTTTTAATATATTTATAAAACCATATTCCAGATCTTTTCTGCGGAATCAGACAGCTTCGTCCCTTTTTTCTTTGCAAGAATCACATTGCGGCTCAACCTGTGACCTCGAATCGTACAATATGCAGGAACCAGATCTGGAGGCAGATAGCGTTCAACGGTGACTGGCATTAAAATAATTTCCGTGCCGCCCACCGCTTTATAAAAACCAGAATTTGTACTAGACATCCGAATGATTTTTCCCGGCTCAATATGAAACGTTTTTAAAAATAACTCCGTGGCTCTTGCCATTCCTTGTCTGGAATTCTGCATAATGAAGGTCCTTCCATTTAATTCCTCTGGATCCAGTTCGATTGGATTGAGACGACTATCTTTGCGGATAGTTTTTCCCTGTAAAACAGGATTATCCCTTGACATGGCCAGAAGGAGGGGAAGCTCTGCGATAGATATATATTCCAGTTCTTCGGATTGTATTGGCGTTGTAAATGCAGCCAGCTCAGTGATACCCTCAACAAGATATTCCTCGCAGGTCTGCGCATCTGTTTCCATAAGCTCAATTGTAAGTTTTGGATATTGTCTGCTGACTTTTGGAAGGTACTGACAAAAAATGCTCAATCCTCCAGTGGTTGCCGCTATCTTGATCATCTGTTCCTCGGAATCCATGGCAGATTCCAGTTTTACATGAAGCTCATCGTCGAGTGCAACGATATGCTCAGCATATTTAAGAAAAATCGTACCATAAGCAGTAAATTGTAGAGGCTTCGTAGTACGGTCCACCAATGTAACTCCCAGTTCCTCTTCCATACGCTTAATATAATTGGTTAGTGCGGGCTGAGTAATAAACAGCTTCCTGGCTGTTTTGGAGATAGTCTTATATTTGTCCAAGGCCACAAAATAGCGAAATGCGTTAATGTCCATGGTCTTCTCCTTTTCACATGTATTAAACCTATTTTATCATGTCTGGTTTCATTTTTGAATATAACAATCTATTATCATCCATAACTTCTTTCCCTGTATCCTATTTTTTAATGAAAAGTAAATCTGCACTCAACCAATTGAATCCAGGAGTCAACAAATTTATAATAATTACAACGTAAAGATATCTTGACGAAAGTAAATCATGAAATGAGGGAATATTTTATGAATGTGATTTCTTTTCTTGCTCAGATCAAGGCAGACAGCGATGTAAACACGATGCTTGCAGACTGCCAGAAGATGGAAGAGCAGACATTGAAATGGCAGAAGCAGCTCTGTGTTATAGAAGCCCCCAGTAATGAAGAGGAGGAGCGTGCTGTATATTTCGCAGATCTCATGAAGAGTATCGGTCTGAAAACAGAAATCGATAATGTCAATAGTGTAATCAGTATCTGGCCTGGAACAAAGAATGAGTTGGAACCTGTCGTAATCTCAGCCCATCTGGACACAGTATTTCCAAAGGGAACTGATTGTACAGTCCGGGAAAAAGACGGGCTCCTGTATGCTCCTGGCATTGGGGATGATACCAGGGGGTTAGCAGAACTTCTGACCCTGGCTGATATTCTGGTCCGGCATAACTTCCATTTCTCCCATCCTGTATGGTTTGTTGCAACTGCCGGTGAAGAGAACAAGGGTAATTTAAAGGGAAGCCGCAACTTTTTCGCCCACCATCCAAAGGTTCATGCATTTGTTTCTATTGATGGTTCAAAGTGCGAAACTTTACATTATAATGCAGTCGGCGGATGCCGAATGGAAATAACCTATACAGGAACCGGCGGACATGCCATGCGCATGTTTGGGTACCCAAACTGTAACAATGCCATGGGAAGAGCCATCTCAAAAATCGCAGAATTGAAGGTGCCGGACGAACCGTTGACAACTTTCAATATTGGAACAGTAAGAGGAGGAACCGTTACAACAGCAATTCCAACAGAGAGCACCATGTCGATTGATGTCCGAAGCCTTTCAGATGAAATCCTCCAGAAGGTAAAAAAGGAAATTGAAATGCTCTGTATTCGCGCCTGCGAAGAAGAAAATACTTACTGGAATCATCCGACTGAGCGGGTTCAGGTACGGGTAGAATGTCCCTCTGAACGCTTAGGCGGGATGCAGCCAGAGGATGCGGAGATTGTGATAATGGCAAAGGAAATCTACCATATGTTTGGGGTAACACCAATGATCTCCAAAGGGGCTAGCACCGACGCAAATATTCCAATCAGTATGGGAATTCCATCCATTGCAGTAGGCAGAGGCGGATTTATTGAACATGGACATACGTTAAATGAGGTTTACCATCCCAAAGACGCATATATCGGAGTACAGAGGAATTTCATGCTGATGGCAGCTTTGTCGTGGTAATACAAATACACCTTCGTAAAAGGAGAAGAAATGAAAAAGAATTGGATGGATTATAAAATTGGTTTTTTTCCATTGCCCATTTACATACTTCTGTTTGTATTGTTGTGTATAGCACAATATTTTGGGGCCATAAAAATTAATTTGTACACCGGGGCTCTGATCTGTGGACTATTTGGATGTGGTATGCGTTATATTGCAGATAATGTGAAAATTATTGATAAAACAATTGGCGGAGCATTTGTGGTGGTCGCATGTTCGGCACTCGTATACTGGAATCTGGTTCTGGAGCAATGGGTCGAAGCCTGTTCGGTATTTATTGAAGGAGATATTGATTTCTTGACCTGCTACGTGATTACACTGATCTGTGGAACAATTCTTACAATGGACAGAAGACTTTTGATCCAGGCAGGAATTCGGTATTTCTTTCCAGTCATAGCCGGCCTTATCTGTGCCTATGGTTTTTCCGCTGTTGTCGGTGAAATGATGGGAATCGGCTGGCAAGAGACAATTATGTTCATTTCTGGCCCTATCATGGGTGGTGGAAACGGTGCCGGAGCCGTTCCAATGTCTGAGATTTATTCCGAGGTTACAGGAATTGATAAAGGCATTCTTTATTCGCAACTCAATGCAGTAGTGGCTCTTGGAAACTGGATTTCTATTTTCTTTGCAATTATTCTTAATTATATTGGAAAGAAATTTCCAGATACTACCGGAAATGGTGTTTTAATGAAAGGAACGGGGATCAATACCAACGAGGCGAAATATGAATTTAAATTTATATATTCTGATCTTTTAGTAGGAATGAGCTTTGCTGCCGGTATTTTCATTTTAGGAAATATCTGTTCCAAAATTATCCCCAATGTCCATGCATACGCTTTCTCAATTCTGGCTGTTGCGCTTTGCAAGATCTTCGATTTGGTTCCAAAAAGAATTGAGTATGGATGTCATGAGCTTTATCAGTTTGCCGGAAAAAACTGCATGACGATTTTGATGGGAGGAATTGGTATTGCAATGTTCAATCTGGCTTCCCTTTTTGAGGTCTTGACAGTGCGTAACCTTATCATCTGTACAGTTGTTGTATTTGGAGGAGTCTTTGGCTCATGGCTCATGGGAAAGGTCGTAAAGTTCTATCCCGTAGAGTCAGCAATCACAGCCGGACTTTGCATGAGCAACGCAGGTGGAAATGGGGATATTTATGTATTAACCAGCGCAAACCGGATGGAACTGATGCCGTTTGCTCAAATCTCTTCCCGAATCGGGGGTGCGATTGTTCTATTTACACAGAGTGTCCTCGCTGGAATTTTGCTATGATAAAAATGTAAGATAAAAGTATTGGGGCTGTGAAAAATAGCATATTTTCACAGCCCCCTTTTCGAGTACACCGGGGAGAACATCTCTTCCTGCTTTTTTGCATACCGGGTGGGTAAAGTCTTACGGCTCCATTTTTCCAATGGAGAAGCCGCGGCCTCTGGCCTCGTTGACACGGGCAATGGTCATAAAGGCCTTGGGATCGATCTCCGTGACCAGATCGCTGAGCTCGTTTAACTCCCTGGAGGTGAGGATGGTCATGACCTCGCAGGATTCCTCTCCCGTATAGCCTCCGGCGATGTGATACAGGGTGACGCCGCGGTTGATCTGGGTCTTGATGGCATCGGTGATCTTCTGGTATTCCTTGCTGATGATCCGTACCTGCATCCGGCTTTTTCCCATGGTGGAGGCCTTATCGGCGATCATGGAATACAGGATGATGAGGATGATGCTGTACAGGGCCTTTTCCAGCTGGGAATAAGGGATCTGGAAAAGGAGGATCACGATATCAAAGCCGTACATGGACACAGACAGGGGGATCCCCAGCTTCTTTTTAAGAAGGAGTACAGGAACATCATTTCCTCCGGTGGAGGAACCGGCACGGATCACTAGGCCGATGCCTGCTCCGATCAGAAGGCCGCCTAAGACTGTGGCCAGCATGGGATCCGCAGTGAGCGGCTCAGTGACCACAAGCTGGATCTGGCTTAAAAGGAACGGGAACAGAAAGCTGCTGATCAGCGTCGTGACCGCAAAATGTTTTCCCAGGGTGAGTGCGCCCACCACGAACATAATGGCGTTGTAGCCGCCCAGGAACACGGCCACAGGAATGTGGAAATAGTGGGCGGCCAGCAGTCCCAGACCGGTGGCCCCGCCGCTCATCAGCTCCTCCGGGATCACGAAGGCGCCTACACCGATGGACATGAGGACGTTTCCGGCCAGCACCAGAAGCAGTTCCATGACCCGTTTCTTCATTTTTTCATTTGTCATATTCTTTCTCCCTTCAAATTGGCAAAGCAAAAAAGAAAGCGGGCTCTTCAAAGCCCGCTGCGTCTGTTGATTCCGTTTTCCTTTGCATTACCATAGCTCTACCCCATTTGTTTTCTAAAGCTGTCCTTTTATTATATCATCATTTGTGTGGGCTGCATAGGGGGAAATAGAGAAAATCTATAAGTGAATGTCAACTTGATAGATTTTTCAAAGTTGACAAACAGGTATGGCGTTGATATAGTGTCTGTGGTTCAATAACCAGAAAATATATACAAAACGTACAATTTTGGGGAGGAAGACATGAAGAAAAAGGTAGCAGTTCTGCTTGCCATGGCCATGGCAGCGGGCGTTCTGTCCGGCTGCGGCGGCAGCGGCGGAAAAGAAACAACAGCGGCAGCCACAGAAGCGGCTGATGCAAAGGAGACAACAGCGGCGGAGAAAGAGACCGAGAAAGAAACCGAAAAGGCAGACGAGGGAGAAAAGAAGCAGGCTTTAAGCGTATCCCTGGATGCAGAGCCGGATTCCCTGGATCTGGCAAAGGTTTCGGATATGTATTCTACCACCGTGGTATCCCAGATGATCGAGGGCCTTACAGCCATCCGTGTGGATGAAAACGGCGCTGAGACCGTAGAGCCTGGAATGGCGGAGTCCTGGGAGTCCAGCGAGGACCAGATGACCTGGACCTTCCATTTAAGAGATGCCAAGTGGGAGGACGGCGTGGATGTAAAGGCCGGGGATTTTGAGTACGCCATCAAGCGTATCCTGAATCCGGAGACCGCATCCCCCATTTCCGGAAATATCCTGTTTATTAAGAACGCAGAAGAGGCCGTTGCCGGCTCTGTTGGCATTGATGAGGTAGGCGTAAAGGCTCTGGATGATAAGACTCTGGAGATCCAGCTGGCATATCCGGCTCCTTACTTCTTAAGCAGCTGTGCAGGAAGCTCTATGCTGCCCATGAGACAGGACATCGTAGAGGCCAACGGCGACTCCTATGGAACCGAGGCAGATAAGATCGTTGGAAACGGACCGTTCTCCTTAAAGGAGTGGGTGCATAATTCCAAGATCAGCTATGTGAAGAATCCATCTTACTGGAATGCAGACGCTGTGAAGCTGGAAGAGCTGACCATGAAGATCATCAACGAGGAGACTGCAAGGATCGGTGAATTTGAGAACGGCGGCATTGACGTGGTTCCGGTTTCCACTGCCGAGTGGGTGGAGAAGCTGGATCAGAATAAGGATTATGTAAAGAAGGTGGTAAGCCTTCCGAGAACGGAGTACCTGTTCTTCAACCAGGAAGTGGAGCTGTTCTCCAACGAGAAGGTAAGGCAGGCATTCTCCATTGCTTTAAACAGAGAGGAGATCGCTTCCGAGGTCTACCAGGGAATGCAGGAGCCGGCATACGGCTGGATCCCCAACTCCATGCAGGTGGACGGCGTGAACTTCAGAGAGATGGCCGGCGAGCCCATCCAGGAGCTGATCGAAGAAAATCCGGATCCAAAGGCGCTTCTCATCGAAGGCTTAAAGGAGCTGGGCATGAGCGAGGATCCGTCCCAGGTGACCGTTCAGTTAATGAGCAGAAACACCTCCCAGGATATTGCAGAATACTTCCAGTATACCTTTAACACGGTTCTGGGCGTAAATGTAGAGATCGATCCCGTTGAGTGGCCGGTATTCCAGGAGAGAAACAGAGGACTGGATTATGAGATGGGCTTCAAGTCCTACGGCGCAGACTTTGACGATCCGTATTCCATGATGCAGCTCTGGATGACCGGCGTTAAGACAGTACCCACAGGCTGGTCCAACGAAGAATATGACAGACTGATGACAGAGGCAAGCCAGTCCCTGGATAAAGAGCTGAGAGCAAAGGATTACAAAGAGGCGGAAGCACTTGTTTTAAGAACAGCGACCATCTGCCCGTATGCATATTCCACAGATATTTCTTATTCTAAGAATTATGTAAAGAATATCATGGAGCCGGTATTCTCCTCCACTCTTTATAAGTACAGCTATATCGAGTAAGAAAAACAGGCTGCCGCAAAAGGTCCGGAAAGGATCCTGCGGCGGCCTTTTTTTACGCAGGCGGGGAGCGTTCCATGTCTGCGGGAAAGAGGTAAAAAATGGGAAAATATATTTTAAAGCGGATCCTGTATGCAGTGATCGCGCTGTTTGTGGTCTCCACCATTGCCTTTTTTGCGGTCCGCATGATCCCGGGAAACCCCATTGAGGCAATGACGGAGAAGCTGCCCGATGAGATCCGGCAGCAGGTGTTCGAGCAGTACGGCTTTGACAAGCCCATCCTGGAGCAGTATAAGCTGTTTTTTAAGGAGCTGTTCACAGAGGGAGACCTGGGAGAATCACTGAAATACAGAGGAAGAAAGGTAACGGACACCATCGCCTCCTACGCACCGGTATCGGGCCTTCTGGGAGCCGAGGCCATTGCCATCGGCGTGATCTCCGGTATCATCCTGGGGATCGTTGCGGCCTTAAACCGGGGGAAATGGCTGGACTATCTGGTCATGTTCATCGCAGTGGTCGGGATCGCGGTGCCGAACTTCGTGCTGGCGTCCTGTTTCCAGTATTTTCTGACCATCCGTTTCCATCTCTTCCCCACCACCGGCTGGGAGGGATTTTCCTATACGGTGCTGCCGGCCCTGGCTCTGTCCTTTAACTCTACGGCCAAATACGCCAGATATATGCGGGCCAACTGTCTGGACGTGCTGAACCAGGATTATATCATTACTGCAAAATCCAAGGGGATGTCGAAATTCCGCCTGATCCGGAAGCATGTGCTGAAAAACTCCATCCTTCCCATCATCACGCTCCTGGGGCCTCAGATCGCCCTGATGTTCGGCGGAGCCTTTGTGATCGAACGGATCTTTGCCATTCCGGGCCTGGGCTCTTATTTCGTTTCTTCCGTTACGGACCGGGACTACACCATGGTCATGGGACAGACGATCTTTATCGCAGCCCTTTATATCCTGTCCGTTCTGATCGTTGATATCCTGTATGGATTCATCGATCCGCGGATCCGTGTATCCCAGAGAGGAGGAAGAGATGGAAATTAAGACGATTGAAGAACTGGGCCGCATACCGGTTGAAAATGATGATTTTGCGGCGGCGTCCGACCAGGGCGAGGGGGACGTGATCCTGCGTCCGTCCTTAAACTACTGGCAGGATGCCTGGAGAAGGCTTAGAAAGAACCCGGTGGCCATCCTTGCCATCGTTATGCTGGCGGCGCTGGCGGCGATGTGCGTGGTGGGGCCTGGAATGACAGGCTATGACTACGACGCTGTCAGCCTTTCAGAGAAAAATGCGCTCCCCTCATCGGAGCACTGGTTTGGAACGGATAAGATGGGGAGGGATCTGTTTACCCGTGTATGGATCGGCGGACGGATCTCCATGATCCTGGGAATCGCAGGAGCTGCCATCGACATGCTCATTGGTGTGGTGTACGGCGGCGTAGCGGCGTATTTTGGAGGAAAGACCGACGCCATCATGATGCGGATCGTGGAGATCCTGGCCAGTATTCCGTATCTTCTCCTGGTGGTGCTGGTGTCCCTAATCGTAGGAAAGGGAGTCGGAAGCCTGCTGATCGCCATGTGTCTCACCGGCTGGTGCCATATGGCAAGGCTGGTCCGGGGACAGGTGCTCCAGCTGAAGGACCAGGAATATCTTCTGGCCGCGAAGGCTTTGGGAACACCCTGGTATAAGGTGATCTTCCGCCATCTGATCCCCAATACCCTGGGTGTGGTCATCGTGGCCGTGACCTTCGACGTGCCTTCCTTTATCTTTGGTGAGGCCTTCCTGTCCTATATCGGTCTGGGGGTACAGTCACCCATGACCAGCTGGGGCTCCCTGGCCTCCAATGCCCAGCAGACCATGGCTTTTTACCCGTACCAGCTGTTTTTCCCGGCATTTTTTATCGCGCTGACCATGCTGAGCTTCCAGCTTCTGGGAGACGGCCTGCGGGATGCGTTGGATCCGAAGCTGAGACAGTGATGATATAAGGGAAAAAGGTGAACAAAATGAATGAACAGAAAACGAATTTTGATACAGAGACAGCCAGGGACGATTCAGATGTGATCCTGGATGTGCGGAATCTGGACGTATACTTAAATACATATTCCGGCCGGATCCATGCCGTAAGGGATGTGAGCTTTACGCTGAAAAAGGGAGAGACCCTGGTGGTGGTCGGAGAATCCGGCTGCGGAAAATCCATGACGGCCCGGGCCATCATGCAGCTTCTGCCGGAAAAGATCTCAGAGGTGGGAGAACAGTCCCAGATCCTGTTTAATGGCACGGATATTTTGAAAATGCCGGAAAAGAAGAAAGAAACCGAATTAAGGGGAAAATATATCTCCATGATCTTCCAGGATCCCACCACATTTTTAAATCCCACCATGACCGTGGGAGAGCAGATCGCAGAGAGCCTTCTGCTCCACAGTAAGATGAAAAAGAAGGAAGCCATGGAACAGGCCCTTTCCCTTCTTAAGATGGTAAAGATCACCAATCCCGAGAAGAGGATCCGCCAGTATCCCCATGAGCTGTCCGGCGGAATGCGTCAAAGGGTCATGATCGCCATGGCCCTGGCATGCGAGCCGAAGATCCTAATCGCCGACGAGCCCACCACGGCTCTGGACGTGACTACCCAGGCAGACATCATGGAGCTGATCCGGGAGCTGCAGGAAAAGATGGGAACATCAGTGATCCTGGTGACCCACGATCTGGGCATCGCCGCAGAGGTAGGAGACCGGATCCAGGTCATGTATGCGGGGGAGATCATTGAGACGGGGACCAAGAGTGAGATCTTTAAAAAGGCGGTCCATCCATATACCTGGGCGCTGATGAAATCGGTTCCATCGGCCCAGAGCCAGACCGAGGAAAAGCTGTATTCCTTAAAGGGAACGCCGCCGGATCTCATCGCGCCGCCCAAGGCATGTGCCTTTGCCCCCAGATGTGAGTACTGTATGGGGATCTGCCGCCGGCTGCACCCGGTCATGGCAGCTGAATCCGAAAGCCACAGCGCCGGCTGCTGGCTGATGCATCCGGACGCTCCGAAGCCGGAACGGCTGGGGAAGGGAGGAACCATATAATGGAAGAAAAGCAGGTACTGGTAAGGATCGAGGATCTGTGTAAATATTTCAGACTCAGCTCTAAGGAAGAGCTGAAGGCCGTGGATCATGTGTCTTTTGATATTTTCCGCAATGAGACCGTGGGCATCGTGGGAGAATCGGGATGCGGAAAAACGACTCTGGGCCGGACAGTGCTGGGGCTGTATCCGGCCACGTCGGGCCGGGTCCTGTTTGACGGGATGGACGTCCACAGCGCCGGGAAACGGGAAATGCGCGAATTTAAAAAGCGCGCCCAGATCATGCTCCAGGATCCCTATGCATCCTTAAACCCCAGAATGACCGTGCGGGATATCATTGCCGAGGGGCTGGAGACACGGGGGAATTTTTCTAAAGCAGAAAAGGATGAAAGAGTCTGCGAGCTTCTTTCCCTGGTTGGCTTAAGACCGGAGTACCGTTCCCGGTATCCCCATGAATTTTCCGGCGGCCAGCGTCAGAGGATCGGAATTGCCAGGACTCTGGCTGTGGAGCCGGAGTTTATCGTCTGTGACGAGCCGATCTCTGCCCTGGACGTGTCCATCCAGGCCCAGATCGTCAACCTGTTTGGCGAGCTGAAGGAAAAGCTGGGTCTGACCTATCTTTTTATCGCCCATGACCTGTCCATGGTCCGCCATATTTCTGACCGGGTGGGCGTCATGTATCTGGGAATGATGGCGGAAATGGCAGACAGCCGGGAGCTGTATGAGAATCCGCGCCATCCCTATACAAAGGCCCTGCTTTCTGCGATCCCCAGTACGGATCCAGATCAGCCCATGAGCGGCAGACGGATCCGGATGGAGGGAGAAGTGGGAAGCCCTGTGAATCCTCCGGCCGGATGCCGGTTTGCCAGCCGCTGTCCGTGGGCCACTGACCGGTGCCGGAAGGAAATGCCCCTGCTGCGCCAGGTCGCCCCAGGACATTTCTGCGCCTGCCATCTGGAAGAGCGCCAGGGAACGTGATATAATCAAAGAAAAAAGGAGTATGCCATGAACATTTCAGAAGTCATTAAAAACAGGACGTCCTTAAGGGTATATGACGACCGGATGATCGAGGATCAGGATCTGGAGAAGATCCTGGAGGCGGCGTCCCTGGCTCCCACTGCCGGGAACCAGCAGTTATATTCGATCATCGTGATCAAAAGCCAGGAGACCAAGGATAAATTATCCGAAAGCTGTGATCACCAGCCATTTATCGCCAAGGCGCCGGTCCTTCTCCTGTTTGTTTCCGATCAGAAAAAATGGTTTGATTATTACCAGCTGGAGGGCTGCAAGGAGTTTTCTGAGCGGGAGCCCGGGCTTTTCTGGGAAGCTCCCAATGAATCGGATCTGATGCTCTCCATTGAGGATACCATGATCGCGGCACAGAATGCGGTGCTCATGGCTGAGTCCCTGGGGATCGGATCCTGCTATATCGGGGATATTCTGGAAAATTACGAGTTCCATAAGGAGCTGTTGGATCTGCCGGACTATGTGGTGCCCATCTCCCTGGTATGCCTGGGATATTATAAGGAAGGCCATAAGCGGGTCCACAGAAAACGGTTCGACCAGAAATATGTGGTATTTGAGGAAAAATATAGAGAGCTTTCCGATGAAGAGCTGAAGGAAATGTTTGCAGAAAGGGCTGCTGGGTTCGTAAAGACTCCGACCAGCTCTGCGGAAAACTTCGCCCAGGCCTTTTACCGGAGAAAAACAGGGGCGGCCTTCTCCAAGGAGATGAAGCGGTCGGTACGCGCCATGCTGGCCGATTATACAAAGGAGTCCTGCTAGGGAAAAATAGAGGGATTCCGGCGTCTTTCCTTGATTTCCCGTCCGGGGATGTGGTATCATGTCTGTGCATAGCTAACCCGCTTCAGACGGAAGCGTATGTAAACGGACGAAAAAGAAAGGATCTCCTGACAGTGGATAAGTACGGAATCTTAAACGAGGTACTGGTGCGCCTGTTCCGCGACATTATGGACATAGAGGAAAAGGCCATCATTACGCCGGAATTCAAGGATATCACCAATAACGACATGCATGTGATCGAGGCCATCGGCACCGGTGCGCCTAAAAATATGTCCTCCATCGCCAGAGAGCTGTCGGTGACCGTGGGTACTCTGACCATCGCCATGAACAGCCTGGTGAAAAAGGGATATGTGGTCCGGGAACGGGGCCAGGAGGACCGGAGGGTGGTCTATATTTCCTTGTCTGACCGGGGACGGAAGGCCTTTGAGCACCATGCCAGGTTCCACCGGGAGATGATCGACGGGGTGACCGGGGATCTGAGCGAGGAGGAGATGCAGGTCCTGGTGAAGGCCCTTTCCCGGCTGGATGACTGGTTCAGGGAAAAAGAGAGGCAAAATCAGTAAGTATATTGAAATATAACGATTGAAAAAAGCCCCTGGATATCGTATAGTAGAATCCAAGTAGCTTTCCAGCGGGCCGGAACAGATCCGGTCCCGATGGAGTGAGAGAGGGAAAGCTGCAAAGAAATAGTAAGGGGGATTTTAATTATGAAAGGAAATGTAATCGTCGGACAATCCGGCGGACCGACTTCTGCCATCAACTCCAGTCTGGCGGGAGTATACAGAACGGCCATTGACCGGGGAGCGAAAAAGGTATATGGAATGCGTCACGGGATCCAGGGCCTTCTGGAGGAAAAGTATATCGACCTGTCCGAGCATATCCGCAATGAGCTGGATGAGGAGCTTTTAAAGAGAACGCCGGCGGCGTACCTGGGTTCCTGCCGGTATAAATTACCGGAAATCCATGAAAATCCGGAAATTTTTGAAAAGATCTTTGGGATCCTGGACAAGCTGGAGATCGAGTGCTTTATTTACATCGGCGGCAACGACTCCATGGACACCATCAAAAAGCTTTCCGATTACGCCATTGTGAAGGGCTACACCACAAAGTTCATCGGCGTTCCCAAGACCATTGACAATGATCTGGCGCTGACCGACCACACACCGGGATACGGAAGTGCTGCCAAGTACATTGGAACCTCCACAAAGGAGATCATCCGCGACAGCAATGCCCTGGAATATGGAAAGGGACTTGTAACTGTCATTGAGATCATGGGACGGAATGCCGGATGGCTCACAGGTGCAGCCGCTCTTTCCAAGGGGGAGGACTGCGAAGGGCCGGATCTGATCTACCTGCCGGAGCTTGCCTTTGATGTGGAGAAGTTTGTGGAGAAGGTAAAGGGACTTCTGGAGAAAAAGCAGTCCGTTGTGGTTGCTGTTTCTGAGGGGATCCGCCTGGCAGACGGCCGCTATGTGTGCGAGCTGACCGACGGCGTGGATTATGTGGACGCCTTTGGCCACAAGCAGTTAAGCGGTACTGCCAATTACCTGGCCTGCCGGATCGCCAACGAGCTGGGGTGCAAGGCAAGGGGAATCGAGCTTTCCACACTTCAGCGAGCCGCTTCCCATCTGGTTTCCAGGATCGATATCATCGAGGCCTACCAGGTAGGCGGTGCGGCCGTAAAGGCAGCCGACGAAGGAGATACCGGAGAAATGGTGATCCTGGAGAGGATTTCCGACGATCCGTATCAGTGTACCACCAGCCTGAGGAATGTCCACAAGGTTTCCAACGTGGAAAAGGTAGTACCCAGAAAATGGATCAACGAGGATGGGGATTACGTGACGGAAGAATTTTTGAACTATGTAAAACCGCTGATCCAGGGAGATGTTCCGCCGATCATGGTGGACGGGATCCCGAGACATCTGTATCACAACGATAAGTGGTAAAGAAAAAAGAACAGCCACACCTTAACCGGTGCAGCTGTTCTTTTTTATGTAGATGAGACAGGATCGTCTTATTTCTTATGGTCTTCAGTCATGAACTTTCTGTAATTGGGATCGATGTTGTACTTCTTCATGTAGTACTTATGAAGAACGATCTGTAAGAAGTACAGGGCAACGATACCGATCGGGATCAGCACGAACGGTGAAACCCTTGTGAAGCCGAAGATCACGTACAGGACTGCGATCACAGAGATCACGGTTACAGCGTACGGAACCTGGGTTCCTACGTGTTCGATATGGTCAGCACCGGAGAAGATGGAGGCCATAACGGTGGTATCGGATACGGGTGAGCAGTGATCGCCGAAGATAGCGCCGGAAACAACTGCACCCGTCATACCGGTGGAGAATGTGATGTCGCCGGTGATGGCGTATCCAAGCTGGATCGCAAGAGGAGTCATGATAGCCATGGTTCCCCAGGAGGTACCAGTTGCGAAAGCAACCAGACAGGAGCAGACAAGCACCAGTAACGGAAGGAGACCGGTGGGGATGCTCTCGCCTACGTAGGTAGCTACGAAATCACCAAGGCCCATGCTCTTTGTTACAGAGCCCAGGGACCATGCCAGAACCAGGATCGCGCCGGTCATGGACATCAGCTTGAAACCGTCAACGATGGTGGTCATGGTCTCTTCAAAGGTCATGATCCTGGTAGCCAGTGCCAGCACGATACCGGTAACTGCCATACCAAAGGAGCCCCAGTACAGAGCCTTCTGGGCGTCGCAGGCGTCAAGAATGGCCATGATGCCTGTGCCGGAACGGTCCGGATTGGTGATACCGGTGTAAAGGATACCGGCGATGATGATGGCAAATGCAATTACGATGGGAAGAACGAAGCACATGATCATGGGTTTTGTCTTTTTCGCTTCGCCAAGCTCGCTTCCAACGTCTAACATCGGTTTTGCAGTGGGGCTGGTGAACTGACCGGTGGTCAGGGCACGTACCTCAGCCTTTAACATGGGGCCGTAGTCTCTTCCTGTGTACATCATCATGCCTACGAAGATCAGGGTGAAGATGGAGTACATATTGAAGGGAAGGCCGTTGATGTAGGCGCTTACAGGAGTAATGCCGGTGATCCCAGCCATGTCAAGACCCTGGCCGATCATGCTGATCTGGTATGCGATCCAGTCAGAAATGAAGAATGCTGCGGCCGGAGCTGCGGTGGAGTCAAGAACATAGGAGAATTTCTCGGAAGAAATCCGGTAATCCTTACAGATGTCACGGAACACGTTTCCGTCAACGGCTGCAACCAGACAGTCATTTACGGAGCAGACCATACCAAGGCCCCAGGTTCCCAGACATACGGAACGTCTCTTTTTGAAGCGTCTTTTGGCTGCTTCTGCCAGAGCGTAGCTGCCGCCCAGTCTCCAGATAAAGGCGATGCCAACGCCCATGAAGAGCGTGAAGAGGAGCAGAACAACGTTGTCCGCCATGTTTGTTGCCAGCGCATCCAGAGAATAGGACGCTGCTGCAAAGGGGTTCCAGTTGCTGATGACCAGAGCACCGGCGAAGAGTCCGGCAAACATGGAGATCAGTACCTGTTTGGTTGCGAAGCAAAGTCCGATTGCCACAACCGGGGGGATCAATGCCAAAATCCCATAGTTAGCTTCCATACAAATTCCTCCTTTTTAGCGGCTGTGCAGGAGGAGATTCTCCGGCTGCTCCTCCGTGCACCTGCCATTTAACTTTGTTACTGTGTATTTAAGCAATTTCTGTGCCGAAAGCGCACAAAAACTATAAAAAATGTACAAAAAAACAAGGGAGACAAAGAGAATATTGATAGAAACGCCGCATTTTATAGGAAAAACAAATGTCTGTGGAAGAGGGATAAAAGAGCGGAGAGTTTTTTGAAGGGGACTGACAGAGGTTGACAGAAGTGACAGAATAGATATTATTTGCCAGTTTAATGCCAAAAAAATGACTGGAGTGTGAAATCCAGTCAATTTTTTGACAATTCTTCTTTGAGATGGCTGATCCGCCGGTACAGGGTCCGAAGGCTGATATGCAGCTCGTCGGCGATCCGCTTTTTCCCCTCCAGAGTATAGCCGTATTTTTCAAAGAGCTCCAGGAGTTCCTGGTCCCGGGAATCCTGGGAGGGAGGAAAGGGGGAGACGGGCGGCAGAGAGGGAAGTCTTTCGGTATGCATGGTCTCCGGAAGGTCGCCTGGCATCAGCACATCGGTCTCACAGAGGTTGGCGGCGTATTCGATCACATTCTGGAGCTGGCGCACATTCCCGGGCCACTGGTAATCTAAAAGCAGCTGCCGGGCCTCTGGAGAAATGGAGGATAAAGGAGTGTCCATCTTCAGCTTCAGCTTCTTAATATAGTTTTCTGAAATAGGGATGATATCATCCTTCCTGGTCCTCAGGGGCGGCAGCTTCAGATTGATCACGTTGATCCGGTAATACAGGTCTCCGCGGAAGGTCTTTTCTGCCACCATTTCACCCAGGTCCCGGTTGGTGGCGGCAATGACCCGGATATCCAGATGGATCTTTTTATTGGAGCCCACCCGTTCCAGCTCATATTCCTGAAGGATCCGGAGGAGCTTTGGCTGGGCAAAGAGCGGCATTTCCCCGATCTCATCCAAAAACAGGGTTCCGCCCTGGGCCATCTCGATCTTTCCGATCTTTCCGCCCTTTTTCGCTCCAGTGAAGGAGCCCTCCTCGTAGCCAAACAGTTCACTTTCAAACAGATTATCCGGGATGCTGGAGCAGTTGATGGCCACAAAGGGGTATTTGCTCCGGCGGCTCTGCTCGTGGATGGCTCTGGCGATCAGCTCTTTTCCAGTGCCGGTCTCCCCGGTGATCAGCACCGGAGTGGGACTGTCGGCGATCCGACGGATCATCCTCTGGACCTCGGAAATGGCCGGGCTGGTGCCGATGATCCCTTCAAAATAGCTGGTGTCCTTGGAAAGCGCCCGGAGCTGGTCGGAGATCCGGATATAGAAACCGGTGACCTGGCCGTTGATCTTTACGGCTCTGGTGGAGATCTTGGTGGCCATGCCGCTGATGGTCACACTCTTTTCAAACAGGTCGTTGCCCTCCATGATCTGCTTTACGACGGAATTGGGGAAGATCTGCCAAAGGGATGCGGAGGTCAGTTCGCAGACCTTTAAAAGATCCTCGGCCAGCTGGTTATATTGAAGGATCACACCGTGGGCGTCAGTTAAGAGCAGCGGCTGATCACAGAGCTCCATAACCGGCAGGATGCTGGCATCCAGATTGGCCGGACTCTGTCCGTTTGTCATAGTCTCCAGCTGGTTGCCGAAGAGATTTGCCATTTCTGTGATGGCGTTCAGGTAAACGGCATCATTTTCGGTGATCCGTTTTTGACCTTCCTTAGTAAAGGAGGTGAAGGCCAGAACGCCTGCCACCTCGGTTCCTGCGTGGATGCAGCACAGGATCTCAATGGTGGAGGGGCAGTGGTCCCGGAACCGGCAGCCGATGCAGGAGGCCATTTCTCCGGGAGTATTGATTAAGATGCTTCCGTTTTCGATCACCTCCTGGAGGGAGGGAGTATGGACGGAGCGTCCTTTTTTCTTCGAGTAGGTAGGCGTACAGTAGAACAACTGGCAGCTGCCGTCAAAAATTGCCATTTCCAGCCTCAGGGAATTGCTGACGGCGGTGATAAAACGTTCAATGAACGGGCGGATCACTTCCAGGTTTGTCATAAGACAGACTCCTTTCCCAAAGGTCAGTGGAGAGAGTTCGTCGAAAATCTTTATAAATTATACCATGGAACCAGGGAAAAGACAAATACAAATGGCAAAAATGGCACAAGTTGACATTGAATGACATGATAGTGACAGGTGACATCGAAGAGACGTGATGGGATGACAATTTTCTTTGTGTCAATGACAGGCAGAGACAGATTGACAAACAGACCAGATAGAAAAAATCCCTGTAAATGCAGGGGACTATTGAGAAAATAAATAAAACAGGACGGAGATTTGAAAAGTTGGCATGGGAATTGCTTTTATAAAAGGGCAGTACAAAAAGGTCAGTACAGTCGGAAGTCATCGGTCTGGTCCTAGTGCCGGACGGATAAATGAAATGGAAACTTATTGTAACATCCAAATATCAATTTAGGAGGAAAATGTATGTTAGTTAAGAAAGATCCCTTAAATCTCACAGGAAAAGTTGCAGTCATCACCGGAGGCAGCTCCGGAATCGGTCTTGGCGTATGCGAATTATTATCCGCTTACGGCGCAAAGATCGCTATGGTAGATATCAGCCCCAAGGGTGAGGAGAAGGCGCAGGAGTTAAGAGACGCAGGCCGTGACGCAGCCTTCTTCCAGTGCGACGTTACCAATGAGGAGCAGGTGAAGGCTACGGTGGATGCCATCGTTGCAAAATTCGGAAAGATCGATATCTTACATAACAACGCAGGCGTTACTGTAAGGAAGAAGATCGCGGACCTTTCTGAGAAGGAATGGGATTTCGTCCTGGATGTAGGTCTGAAGGGCTTATTCCTCTTCTCCAAATATGTGATTCCGGTAATGGAAGCCAACGGCGGCGGAAGCATCGTAAACACTGGCTCCGGCTGGGGCTTAAAGGGCGGCGACCTGGCAGCTGCATACTGTGCAGTTAAGGGCGGTATCGTAAACGTAACAAGAGCCATGGCCATCGACTACGGCCCAATGAACATCCGTGTAAACAGCATCAACCCGGGCGATACCGATACTGCAATGCTCCGTGATGAAGGAAGACAGACCGGTATGGTTGAAAAGGGCGATGCTAAGATGGATGATTACCTGAAAGACTGCGGAACCAGCAGACCGCTTGCAAGAATCGGTATGCCGGAGGATATCGCCAACGGCGTTCTGTTCCTGTGCAGCGACCTGGCAAGCTGGGTAACAGGAGCAGCCTTAGTTGTAGACGGCGGCGGAATCGCATAATCGCTAAAAAAGAAGCCTAACCGGGAACCGGAAAATGCCGGTTCCCGGATCCCAAATATTAATTTCACCATTTTTAGGAGGAAAGTGACTCATGAGAGGATTTGAAAGCCATCCTTACATACCGAACTCTGTACCGGACGTCCAGGCAGAAATGCTGAAGGAAATCGGAATGAGTTCTTTAGAAGAGCTCCACAAAAACGTTCCGGAGCTGTTAAAATTAAAAGAAGAGATGAATCTGCCGGAGGCATTTGGTTCTGAGTATGAATTAAGAAGACACGTAGAGCGTCTCCTTTCCAAGGATACAGACTGCAAAAAGAACTTAAACTTCCTGGGCGCAGGCTGCTGGCAGCACTATGTTCCGGCCATCTGTGACGAGATCAACGGAAAGGGTGAGTTCTTAACCGCTTACGGCGGAGAGCCCTACAACGACGAGGGCCGTTTCCAGGCATTATTCGAGTACGAGAGCATGGTAGCTGAGCTGGTTGACATGGACGTTGTAAACGTTCCGACCATGGACTGGGCACAGGCTGCCGCTACAACTGCACGTATGGCACAGCGTATCACTGGCCGCAGCACTCTCCTTGTACCGGAGTACATGGACGCAGAGAAGAAGAAAGTAATTGAAAACTATGCAGAATGCTGCTTAAAGATGGTAAGTGTAAAATGCGACTGCATGGGCCACTTAGATCTGGAGGACTTAAAGTCCAAGATCAATGAAGATACCATCGGCGTATACTTTGAGAACCCGGGCTATCTGGGCGTAATCGAGCCCAATGGCCAGAAAATATCTGATATGGTACATGAAGCAGGAGGACTGAGCCTGGTTGGCGTGGATCCGATTTCTCTTGGCGTACTGGCAACACCACCCTCCTATGGTGCTGACATCGTGTGCGGAGATTTACAGCCCCTCGGAATCCACATGTATTACGGCGGAGGCCAGTCCGGCTTCATGGCGACCAGAGACGAAGAGAAATTCGTAATGGAGTTCCCGTCCCGTCTGTTTGGTCTTGCTCCCACATCCAAGCCGGGTGAGTACGGCTTCGGTGACGTAGCTTACGACAGAACTTCCTTCGGTCATCACAGAGAGCATGGTAAGGAGTATGTAGGAACCCAGTCCGCTCTCTGGGGCATCACAGCAGGCGTATACCTGGCTACCATGGGACCGCAGGGCATGGCTGAGGTTGGCAGGAAGATCATGGCCAACGCCCAGTACGCAGTTAAGAAATTAAATGAGGTTCCGGGCGTGAAAGCCAATGCATTCGGTTCCGCATTCTTCAAAGAGTTCGTTGTTGACTTCAACGGCACAGGAAAGACCGTTGCAGACATCAACAAGGCATTACTTGAAAAGGGCATCTTCGGTGGAAAAGACCTTTCCGCAGAGTTTGCAAACCTGGGCCAGTCCGCACTTTACTGTGTAACTGAGATCCACACCAAGGAAGATATTGATACTTTAGCGGCAGCCCTCAAAGAAGTGCTCCAGTAAGCTGCAGAAAGGAATGATATTGTGAAAAGAATAGACAGATCTTCTAAAGTAAGAACAGACTTCCACCAGGCAAAGTGGGATGAGCCGATCATTTATGAACTGAGCACTCCCGGCGAGCGCGGTATCCTTGTGGGACAGCCGGAGAAGGCCGTTGCAGAAGAAGTGGAAGGCGAGGCAGCCATCCCCGCAGGAATGGAAAGAAATACAAAATTAAATCTTCCGGAAATGTCTCAGGCTGCTGTTTTACGCCACTATTCCAGACTGGCACAGCAGACACTGGGCGCCGATGTAAATATCGAGATCGGCCAGGGTACATGTACCGTTAAGTACAGCCCCAAGGTAAACGATCAGCTGGCAAACCTGATCCGTGAGTACCATCCGCTCCAGGATGAGAGCACTGTACAGGGTATGCTCCAGATCTTCCATGAAACAGATAAATATATGTGTGAGATCTCCGGTATGGACCATTTCTCCTTCCAGCCCAGCGGCGGCTCCCAGGGTATCATGACCATGGCTTCCCTGATCCGCGCGTACTTTAAGGATAAGGGCGAGGACCGTGACGAGATCATCACGACCATTTACTCCCATCCGTCCGATGCAGCAGCTCCTCACGTTGCAGGCTTTAAGATCATCTTCTTACAGCCGGATCCCAAGACCGGTGTGCCGGATCTTGAGCAGTTAAAGGCAGTTGCAGGTCCGAAGACAGCTGGATACATCGTTGCAAACCCGGAGGATACCGGCGTTTACAACAGCCATGTAAAAGAATTCGTGGATTACATCCATTCCATCGGCGGCCTCTGCGCATATGACCAGGCAAACGCAAACGGTCTTCTGGGCGTTACAAGAGCCAGAGATGCAGGCTTTGATATGTGCTTCTTCAACCTGCACAAGACCTTCTCCACACCTCACGGCTGCGGCGGCCCGGCCTGCGGCGCTACCGGCGTACAGAAGGATCTGGTGAAGTATCTTCCGGCTCCCCTTGTGGGCTTTGACGGCCAGAAATACTTCTTCGATTATGAGACACCAAGCAATGCGTGTGCAGTTGGCAAGGTAAGAGAGTGGTACGGCGTTGCCCAGGTCGTATTAAAGGCATACTGCTGGATCCGTTCCTTAGGCCCCAACGGACTGTATCAGGTTGCAAAGACCGCAGTTCTCAACAACAACTACTTATTTAAGAAGTTAATGGAGCTTCCGGAGGTTTCCGCTTACTACGAGGACGGACACAACCAGAGGATCGAGCAGGCTCGTTACTCCTTAGAGAACCTGGAGAAGGAGACCGGCATCGGCACTCTTGATATCCAGAGAAGAATGATGGACTTCGGTATGCATTACTGGACCTCCCACCATCCGTTCTATCTGCCTGAGCCCATGACCTTAGAGCCCACAGAGACTCCGTCCAAGAAGGATATCGACGAGTACATCGAGACCTTAAAGTATGTATTCAAAGAGGCTCATGAGGATCCCGAGACCATTAAGACCGCTCCGCACAGAAGCGTTACCCACCAGGTTGACGAGTCTGAGATGGACGATCCGGCAAAGTGGGTTCTGAGCTGGAAGACTTACTTAAAGAAGTGCGAATAATGAAAAAATTAGGACTGATCATAAATCCGATCGCCGGAATGGGCGGAAGTGTCGGATTGAAAGGTACTGACAACACCGCGGCGGAAGCTTTTCGCCGCGGTGCTGTTCCAAGGGCCGGTGATCGGGCGAAGGCTGCCCTTTCGGAGCTCCTGCCTGCGCGGGAGGAGATCCTTGTATACACATGCCCGGGAGCCATGGGCGGAGATACAGCAAAAGAAATGGGATTTCAGACGGTGCTGCGGCCAGGTACGGCTGCCGCTGGGGGCGAAATGGAGTCTGATGGCGCTTCAATGGATGCGGGAGCGCTGCCGGAGTCACTTTCCGCCACATCGGCAGAGGACACCAGGAAGCTGGCAGAATGGTTTCTTTCGGAAAAGGTGGATCTGATCCTCTTTGCCGGAGGCGACGGTACTGCCAGGGATGTGTACCAGGCCGTGGAGCTGGCTTCCCCCTGTGTGGGGATCCCTGCCGGAGTGAAGATCCATTCTCCGGTCTATGCGAAAAATCCCAGAGCAGCAGGCCGTCTGGCGCTTTTATGGCTGACGGGAAAGCTCTCCATGACCCAGGAGGAGGAAGTCCTGGACATCGACGAGGAGCAGTACCGGAAGGAACATATCAACACCCGCCTGTACGGGTATTTGAGGGTTCCCAAGGAATGGACCCTGACCCAGAACAAAAAGGCCCCGTCCCCCTTATCGGATGCGGCGGCCATGGAATCCATTGCTTATGAGGCCATTAGGCAGATGGAACCGGATACCTATTATATCATTGGGGCCGGAACCACTACCCGGGGGATCATGGAGGTTCTGGGCCTTAAGAACACGCTGATCGGCGTGGATCTGATCCGGAATAAGGAGCTGGTGGCCAACGATCTCGGCGGTAAAGAGCTTCTTTCCTATATAAAGGGGAAGAGGGCAAAGATGATCGTTACCATCACCGGCGGCCAGGGATACCTCTTTGGCCGCGGAAACCAGCAGCTGACGCCGGAGGTGATCCGGGAAGTGGGAAAAGAGAATATCATCATTCTGGCCACAAAGACAAAGCTGGCTTCCCTTTCCGGAAGACCGCTTCTGGTGGATACCTATGATGAAGAACTGAATCATTCCCTGTGCGGATATTATAAAGCGATCTCCGCCTACGGGGAGGCCACCGTATGTAAGGTGGCAGAGGAATAAGAGAAAAAGCCGCCTCTGCGGAGGCCCCTGGGGGCCGTCCGGGAGGCGGTTTTTGGCGTGGGGCTTTTTAGAGCGTGTCGGCATATGACGCTTGATATTAAGCTGGGACAGAGCTATCATAAAGAGAGAAAAAGCTCTGTATATAAAAAGGAGGACTAGAGATGAAAAAGAGAAAAACAGCAGCATTTTTAGCGGCCCTGATGATCTGCGCCTGGGTTCCCCAGGCAGTTCCGGGAGACTCCGGCGTTCTTGTGGCAGAGGCCCACAGCGGCCGTACAGACCGGTACGGCGGCCACCGGGACAATAAAAATAAGAGCGGACTGGGCAGCTACCACTATCACTGCGGCGGCCATCCGGCCCATCTGCACGAAAACGGCGTCTGCCCCTATGCATCTTATGTAGAGGAGGCTGCTCCAGCGGTTTCCCCAGAGGAGACGGTTGCGGAGGCGCCGGAGAATCTTTACATGGTCTTTGATCCCATCTACTACGCGGATCACAATTCGGACCTTTACGAGGCCTTTGGATACGATACGGACCAGCTCCAGGAGCACTTCCTCACCTGCGGCATGAAGGAAGGCCGGCCCGGCTGCGCGGATTTCAATGTGGCAGTATATAAGGAACAGAATGCAGACCTGGCGGCGGCCTACGGAGATGATCTGGCGGCCTACTATACCCATTATATGGGCTGCGGCCACGGCGAGGGGCGCATCTGCCATTAAGGGGGGGAAGAAATGAAGCCTGCATGGATCCAACGGCCGGTTTTATTGATCCTGTTTTCTTTCCTTTTGTCGGGCTGTAAAGGCGATATGACGGATACAGGAAATGAAACGGATATTCCGGATAAGAACGCAGTGGTGACAGAGAGCATGTCAGAAGAGCTGCCTGTGGAGCAGACTGAAGAATCCACTTCTGTTCTGGTCCAGGATCTTGGGGAGCTTTTATGCGAGAGGGATTCTGTCCGGGATCTTATGCTGGTGGTGGACCGCCGGGGGCTGGATGATATCACGGTCATGACCAGCCAGGAGGAAAGAGATCAGATCCTGGACGAACTGTATGCGGCGGACCTCAGTGGATTTGAGAGCGCCGGCCCCAGGGAGGCGGGGGGAATCGTGGAAAAGTATAAAATCCAGACCGATGAAATGGAGGTTTCCCTTTCCATTTATCAGGACATGACTGGAAATTATCAGTATATCACGATTGCAGGCCCGGACAGACGTCCCATATCTGAGATCAAGGGGCCTGCGGGAGCATTCGATTTTTCCAGGCTGGGGAAACTGGCGGCTGAGGTAAGGACAAATACAGAGGATCCGCTGTATTCGGGAACTGCTTCTGTTCCAGAGTCTGGATATGAAACAAAAATGAACAAGCTGGCCTGTGGGTATGCCCTGTATTTTTTTGAGACGGCGCTGAGGGAAGAGGCAATGGAAGCCCCTGGTGAAGGAGAAAGCTTCGATGTCCAGATAAAAATAGGAGAGATGGTTTATCAGCTGCAAAGCGATACGGGATATTTTTCCAGAACAGACAGCCAGGGGACCAGCTATGGGAAACTGGCGGAGGACGCCCTTCTGGTCGTTCTCACTGAAGCACAGGTTGGACACAGTCTGAAGGAGCCGTGATGTTCTAGGACGGGAAAATGGCTGTGGGGTAAAACATAAAAACGCAGCGGATACTATGGGCCGTCTCCGGTGATATGCCGGGGGCGGCCTTTTTACGTTTTTTTCATAAAAACCGTTTCTTCATCCGCTTCTAATGCACATCCAGAACCTTCCCCCTGTTTTAAGATCCCCTGCGCTCCTGTCCCTGCCCGTCTTTATACAATATTAATACGGAGCCTTATATACTCATACCGGCTTAATGCGTTTAAAGATATAATAAGGATGCAATAAAGACCATATTAATAAGAAGATTTACAGGCAGGTGCGGAATATGTGGCAGAACCTCAGGTGGGAGATCAATGCAAAGTTTAAAGAAAAGATACACAGACACGTTTCCTCGTTCCAGGTGATCATCCTGGGCTTTATGCTGGTGATCCTTCTGGGCAGCCTTTGTCTGACGCTGCCCCTGGCCACCAGGGACGGACAGGGCGCGTCCTTTCTGGACGCTCTCTTTACATCCACCTCGGCGGTATGTGTGACCGGACTGGTGCTCCATGATACAGCCTCCTACTGGTCCATGTTCGGACAGGCGGTGATCCTGTTTCTGATCCAGATCGGAGGCATGGGCGTGGTGACAGTCTCTGTGGCAGTGGCTATTTTCTCGGGCCGGAAGATCAGTCTTATGCAGCGGAGCACCATGCGGGAGTCCATTTCCGCTCCCCAGGTGGGCGGCATCGTCCGTATGACGGAATTTATCCTGAAAACGGTATTTCTGGTGGAGCTTCTGGGAGCTGTGGCCATGGCTCCAGTGTTTGTACGGGATTTTGGCTTCCTTAAGGGAGTCTGGTATGCCATGTTCCACTCCATTTCCGCCTTCTGCAACGCGGGCTTCGATCTGATCGGGATCCGGTCTCCTTTTTCCTCCCTGACTACATACGCGTCCCAGCCAGTGATCAATCTGACGATCATGGCGCTCATCATCGTAGGAGGCATCGGCTTTCTGACCTGGGAGGATGTGAAGAGGAACCGGCTCCATTTCAGCCGGTACCGGATGCAGAGCAAGGTGATCCTGGTGACAACGGCAGTGCTGATCGCAGCTCCGGCCGCCTGGTTTTTCTTCTTTGAATTTTCGGAGCTGCCTCTGGGAACGCGGCTATTAAGCGCTCTGTTCCAGTCAGTGACGCCCAGGACTGCCGGCTTCAACACAGCAGATCTGACAAAAATGACCGAGGCAGGCCAGATGCTCATGATCGTTTTAATGCTCATCGGTGGCTCTCCCGGATCCACCGCCGGAGGAATGAAGACCACCACCATTGCCGTGATCTTCTCCTCTGCCAGGGCGGTGTTCCGGCAGAAGGAGAGCGCCCATTTCTTTCAGCGCAGGATCCCGGAGGAGGCCATCCGCAACGCCGGAGCCATTCTTCTGATGTATCTGGGGCTGTTTTTGGCAGGCGGCATGTTCATCAGCTATGAGGAGGGAATCCCTCTTCTGGACGCATTATTTGAGACTGCCTCGGCCATCGGCACCGTGGGGCTGTCCCTTGGCGTTACGCCGGAGCTGGGACGGATCTCCCAGCTGATCCTCATCGGTCTTATGTTTTTTGGCCGGGTGGGAGGACTTACGATCATTTACGCGGCTGTATCCAGCCGCTGTGTCAGCGGATCCGCGTTCCCGCAGGAACGGATCACAGTGGGATAAAGGAGGAATTAAATCATGAAATCTATACTACTGATCGGATTAGGAAGATTTGGAAGACATATCGCCATGAAGCTGGACGAGCTCCATCACCAGGTCATGGCCGTGGACACAGATGAAAAGCGGGTGGAGGCGGTGCTTCCCTATGTGACTAACGCCCAGATCGGAGACGCCACAGACGAGGAGTTTTTAAGCTCCCTGGGAGTGCGGAACTTTGACGTCTGCATCGTAGCCATTGGAGACAATTTCCAGAGCTCCCTGGAGACCACCTCCCTTTTAAAGGAGCTGGGAGCTGGCTATGTGGTATCCAGGGCCGCCAGGGACGTCCAGGCCAAATTCCTTTTGAGGAATGGAGCGGACGAGGTGGTGTATCCAGAAAAACAGCTGGCTGCCTGGACCGCCATCCGTTACAGCGCAGACCACATTTTTGATTATGTGGAGCTGGATGAGGAGCATGCGATCTTTGAGGTGGCAGTCCCGGAGGGCTGGGCGGAAAAGACCATCGGCCAGCTCAACGTGAGAAGAAAATACAACATAAACATCATGGCCCTGAAGCATGATGGAAAGATGAAGCTGAATATCTCGCCGGATACGGTCCTTCCGGCAGAGGATACCATGCTGGTTCTTGGGAATATCCGGGATATCCAAAGGTGTTTCCACATTTAAAAGAAAGAAGTGACCCGTATGAAGGAAGCGATCCTGCTCTGTCTGGTATTGGCGTCATTTTATGGAAGCTGGCGTTTTATGGGGAAGGCAGACGTTTTTTTTGACAGCCTTGAGTTCCCGGACCAGGATGATATATAATAGTGGTATATTCCGGGAAGGAGACTGGCAATGACAGAAGAAAGACAAAATGCAGGGGAAGGCGGAAAAAGCGGCCAGCTGAAGATCTTTTTTGGATACGCGGCAGGAGTCGGGAAAACGTATGCCATGCTCCAGGCGGCGCTGACGGCAGAGGAACGGGGCATGGACGTGGTCATCGGCTCCATTGCGCCGTACCGGTCGCTGGAGGACACAGCCCTGGCGGAGCGGCTTCGGGCCATGGAACGGCTGGAGGAATTTGACCTGGACCGGGCCATCCGGAGGAAACCGGATCTGATCATAATGGACGATCTGGCCTGCGAAAACCCTAAGGGGAGCCGGCATTCCAGGAGATACCAGGATATCCGGGAGCTCTTGAAGGCCGGGATCAGCGTTTATACCACAGTCAGCGCCCAGAACATAGAAAGCCTGAATGATATCGTGACGGCCATTACCAGGGTCCCTGTAAAGGACAGGATCCCGGATTCGGTCTTTGATCATGCAGATCAGGTGGAGCTGGTGGATCTGGAGCCGCGGGAACTTCTGGAGCGGCTCAGGAACGGGGCCCTGGCGGAAAAGGAGGGGGAGCATCCGCCGGGAACGGCATATTTTACGGTGGCAAATCTGACGGCCCTGCGTGAGGTGGCCTTAAGGCGGTGTGCCGACCGGATCAATATGCTGACCAGGGGAGACGGAGCTGCTCATGGAGATGAGCACGTTCTGGTCTGTCTGTCGGCATCCCCCTCCAACGCAAAGATCGTCCGAACTGCGGCCAGGATGGCAAATGCGTTCCGCGGGGCATTTACGGCCCTGTTCGTAAAGACGCCGGATCTGGCATACATGGACGAAGAGGACCGGAAACGTCTCCAGTCCCATATGCGGCTGGCAGAGCAGCTGGGAGCCAGGATCGAGATCCTGTACAGCGACGATATCCCATTCCAGATCGCTGAATTTGCCCGGATCTCTGGAGTCTCAAAAATCGTCATCGGACGCAGCGCCGCCACCAGGGATCATATATTCAGCAAGCCTGCCCTGACCGAAAAGCTGATCTCCAACGCGCCGGATCTGGACGTATATATCATTCCTGACGCTGATCCGGGCTCTTCCTTTTACAGAAAACGGCATTTTGGGACGCGCCGCCACCTGGTCTTTTCGGCCGGAGATATCCTAAAAAGCATTGGGATCCTTCTGGCGGCCAGCTGCATTGGATTTTTTTTCTATAACCTGGGGGTCAATGAGGCCAACATCATCACCATCTATGTGCTGGGGGTCCTGGTGACGGCCCTGGTGACAAAAAATCAGATTTACAGCCTGATCTCATCCGCCGTCAGTGTTCTGGTGTTCAATTTCCTGTTCACAGAGCCGCGCTATACACTCCAGGCATATGCTCCCGGGTATCCGCTGACCTTCAGCGTCATGTTCCTGTCGGCTTTCATCACAGGCTCTCTGGTGATGCGGCTGAAGAGCCATGCAAAGCAGTCGGCGGAGGTGGCCTTCCGTACCCGGATCCTGTTTGATACCAACCGGCTCCTGCAGCAGGCCAGGGGGCAGGAGGAGATCACTTCTGTATCTGCGGGCCAGCTGGTGAAGCTGTTAAAAAAGGACATTGTGGTCTATCCGGCGGAAAATGGAGTGCTGGGAGAGCCGCAGATCTTTCAGGCCGGGGAAACGGAGCCAGATGCCGGCTGTATCTCCGCCAGGGAGCGGGAGGTGGCCGTATGGACACTGAAAAATAATAAACACGCGGGAGCCACCACGGATACTTTTTCCGATGCCGGCTGTCTGTACCTGGCTATCCGCGTGGGCGAAAACGTTTATGGGGTCCTTGGGATCGTTATGGAAGGCGGAGAACTGGACGCCATGGAAAACAGCATCCTCTTATCTGTACTGGGAGAATGGGCCTTTGCTCTGGAAAATGAAAAGAGCACCAGAGAAAAGGAGGAAGCCGCCGTTCTGGCAAAGAACGAGCAGCTGAGAGCCAACCTTCTGAGGGCCATTTCCCATGATCTCCGAACGCCTCTGACCTCCATTTCCGGAAACGCCAGCAATCTTCTGGCCATGGGCCAGGACTTTGACGAGGAGACGAGGAAACAGCTTTATACGGATATTTATGAAAATTCCATGTGGCTCATCAATCTGGTGGAAAACCTGTTATCCATCACCCGGCTGGTGGAGGGCCGATTAAATTTAAATATCACCGAGGATCTGGTGGACGACGTGGTGGCCGAGGCATTGCGTCATGTGAATAAAAAAAGCGCAGAGCATACCATCGTTACAGAAAGCGGTGAGGAATTTCTCCTGGCCAGGATGGATCCCAGGCTGATCGTCCAGGTGATCATCAACATCGTCAATAACGCCATCGAATATACGCCCGCCGGCTCCCATATCACGATCCGGTCCGAAAAAAAGGATGGAACGATCATCCTTTCCATTGCCGACGATGGGCCTGGGATCCCAGATCAGGAAAAGCCCAGGGTATTCGATATGTTTTACAGCGGAGGGAATCCGATCGCCGACAGCCGGCGCAACTGCGGCATCGGTCTTTCCCTCTGCCGGTCCATCATAGACGCCCACGGGGGGGAGCTGACTGTTTCAGACAATGCACCCCATGGAGCAGTCTTTACATTTACATTGCCAGCGGGGGAGGTACAGCTTCATGAATAAACCTTTGATCCTTGTGGTGGAGGATGACAGATCTGTAAACAATCTGATCACGACGATCCTGAAGACCCATGACTACCGGTATCTGACGGCCTTGAACGGTGCGGAGGCGGTGCTGGAGGCATCGTCCCATAATCCGGACATCGTACTCCTGGATCTGGGACTGCCGGATACGGACGGAGTGGACATCATAAAAAAGATCCGTACCTGGTCCAATATGCCCATCATCGTCATCAGCGCCAGGAATGAGGATAAGGATAAGATCGAGGCCCTGGACGCAGGGGCTGACGATTATGTGACGAAGCCCTTTTCCGTGGAGGAGCTGTTAGCCCGTCTGCGGGCTACCACCAGGCGGCTTTCGGCCTCGGGACAGACTCAGGCGGAGGACGCGGTGTTTGAAAACGGGGAGCTTCGGATCGAATACGCCGCCGGATGCGCGTGGCTTGGGGATAAGGAGCTTCATTTAACGCCCATTGAATATAAGCTTCTATGCCTTCTGGCCAGGAATGTGGGAAAGGTCCTGACCCACACGTATATTATGCAGCAGATCTGGGGCAGCAGCGGAGCCAGTGATATCGCTTCCCTGCGGGTGTTCATGGCCACCTTGAGAAAAAAGATCGATTCCAGCGTGGACGGTCCCCAGTATATCCAGACCCATATCGGTGTGGGATACCGGATGATGAAGGTCGAATAGGCTTGAGATTTGCCGGCTTTTGTGCTATTTTGTAATTATGATAGCTGGGTCAAATAAACTTTTGTCCCGGCATCGGATATTGAACGGGACATACAGCCGCCGCGCCGTCTTCCTGGGATCCTGACAGGCCCCGCCTCCAGGCGGGAGGAGAAGGCTGGAGACTGAAACGAAAAAAGAGGAGGAACAGCCAGTGAACTTTAATGAGGAAGCTTTAAAGCTCCATGCAGAGCACAAAGGTAAGATCGAGATCAGGAGCAAGGTGCCTGTAAACACAAGGGACGATCTGAGCACCGCTTATACGCCGGGGGTTGCCGAGCCGTGCCGGAAGATCCATGCAGACAAAAAGGAAGTATATAAATATACGGCCAAGGGAAACCTGGTGGCCGTGGTCTCCGACGGAACCGCCGTTCTGGGGCTGGGAGACATCGGGCCGGAGGCCGCCATGCCGGTGATGGAGGGAAAGGCGATCCTGTTTAAGGAATTTGGAAACGTAGATGCCTTCCCCATCTGCCTGGATACCAAGGACACTGAAGAGATCATCCAGGCTGTAAAGGCCATCGCCCCCTGCTTCGGCGGCGTGAATCTGGAGGATATCGCTTCTCCCAAATGCTTTGAGGTAGAGGCCCGTCTGGAAAAGGAGCTGGATATTCCGGTGTTCCACGACGACCAGCACGGAACCGCCGTTGTGGTCACGGCTGCCCTTTTAAATGCCTTAAAGGTAGTGGGAAAGAAGATCGAAGAGATCCATGTGGTGTTAAACGGTCCTGGATCTGCCGGGACAGCCATTATTAAAATGCTCCTGGCGGCCGGAGTGAAGCACATCATCGCCTGCGATGAGAACGGCATTCTTTATAAGGACCGGGGCGTGGGCATCAAGGACCATAAAGAGATGCTGTGCGGGATCACGAACCTGGAGGATAAGAGGGGAGATCTGGCAGACGCCCTTGTGGGCGCGGACGTGTTTATCGGCGTTTCCGTGGGCGGAGCCTTAAAGCCGGAGATGATAAAGACCATGGCCAAGGATCCCATCGTTTTTGCCATGGCGAACCCGACGCCGGAGATCATGTACGATGAGGCCATGGCCGCAGGCGTGAAGGTCATGGGAACGGGCCGATCCGATTTCCCCAACCAGATCAACAACGTCCTGGCCTTCCCAGGGATCTTCCGGGGCGCGCTGGACTGCGGAGCCCGTGACATCAACTATGATATGAAGGTGGCCGCCGCCCATGCCATTGCAGAGCTGGTGACCGACGATAAGCTGTGCGCCGAATACATCATTCCCGGGGCCTTAGAGCCGGGAGTTGCCGCCCATGTGGCGGAGCGTGTGGCAGAAGCCGCCGTAAGATCCGGAGCCATCCGGAAATAAACTGGATATCCTGAGAATATTTCATCACCCCTCTGTCATATACTGTATAACAGAGGGGTGAAAATATGTCTGACTATCGCAGATTGATTTCCTATATTTATGAATATGAAGGAAAAGAAAAGGGAAAGAATGTAGGCTTTGTAAAGCTGGAGGCCAGGAACGGGCAGTGCCGTCTGAACCTGAGCGTAAAGAAGGTGTATATGGGAAGCAGCGCCATCGGCGTGTTTCTTCTGTCCAAGGCCGGGACGGAGGTTTTCCTGGGAAACATTTTTATCCGCAGCGGAGCCGGAGAGTTCCGGGCTGTGGTGGATGCGAAAAATGTGGAGGGAAACGGCGGGGGACTGGATACATATTACGGGCTGACCATCCATGACGTAAAGAATCCCTGGCGTTCCTACACGACGATCTGGGAGGATGCCGTGGAACCGGAGACGCTGCCGGGGTCCCTTCCGGGGGACCAGGGAAACGGGGACACTGTAAAAATGCTCCCGGCTGAGGAAATACTGCCGGGAAGTCCGGACCAGAGCGAAGAGGAGCCAGTGATGGCCGTGGCCAGCGTGGTGCGGGAGATCGAGGCGGAGATCGCCCGGGAGGAGGAGCGGAGGAGCCGGGAGGAAATGATCCTGCCTCAGGCATCTGAGCCGGAGACGATGCCGGTGGAACCAGCTGTGCCGCCGGTCACGGAGGAGCTGCCAAAGGAACCTTCCGAACCGCCAGCACCCGAGGAGCTGCCAGTGGGGACGCCGGCGCCGGAGGAGATACCACCCGAACCGGAAGCTCCGGTTTTCCCGGAAGAGCTGCCGCCCGCATCGGACCGGAAGCCTGGGACGAACCGGATATCTCCCGCTTCCAGGTCTGGAGACAGCCGGTCAGAAACTGAAACAGCTCCGTCTTCCGGCCAGGCTGCCCCGGAAAAGGATCCTTCCCTTTCCCGTTCTCCGGAGCTGGAAAATCCAGAGGTCCTCAGATACCTCCAGGAAACAGAGGATGTGACGGCAGATCCGGAAAAGCTGTGGCAGGAGCTGCGGAAATCCTACCCGAAGATCCAGCCCTTTGATTATGAGAGCGGCTGCGAGATCTTAACGATCCGTCCCCAGGATATCGGCCGCCTGCCCAGGGAAAGCTGGGTGTACGGAAACAACAGCTTTCTGCTCCATGGCTATTATAATTTCCGGTATATCATCCTGTTCCGCCTTGGGAACAAGGACGGCCGCGCCCGCTATCTCATCGGGGTCCCCGGCCATTATTACAGCAGCGAGAAATACATGGCATCCATGTTTGGATTCCCCAATTTTGTCCTGTCAAAAAAGCAGCCGCCCAACGATGGCCGCTTTGGATACTGGTATACGGATATCCGGGTGCGGTAAAAGGCTCTGGCTCCAGAGGATAAGAGAGGCCGGGTGTCTAGTAGTCGATGCCGCGGAGCTCTGCATGCCCCACAAAAGGCTTTACGATCTCCAGATAAGAGGTCAGCTCCGGGACGGTGCAGCTTGTGTATATGGGATTCAGTACACTGCCGGAATCAGAGAAGTTCTGGAGAAAATACAGGGGAGCCCCTGCGATCCATGGTCCGATCTTCTGGAAATCCTCCGCAGAGTGGAGCTCTCTGACCACGGTGGTACGGAATTCATAGGGGACGGCCCCACTTTTTAAAAATTCAATACTTTCACGAATGTTTTCCATCTGGAGGGACGATACTCCGGCCACCGCCGGGTACCGTTCCTCACATGCTTTTATGTCCATGGCCACATAATCGACGAGGCCTTTTTCACAGAGACGTTTCAGCACCTCCGGCCGGTAGCCGTTGGTATCCAGCTTGATCTGGTATCCCAGCGCCCGAACCTTCTGAATGAAATCCTCCAGATCCGGCTGGAGCGTGGGTTCTCCGCCAGTGATGGCAGCCCCCTCCAGGATCCCCCTGCGTTTTTTTAGGAAATCCAGCACCTCCTCGTCGGTAAAGGCCGCCGGGGCGTCGCTTCCCAAAAGGTCGCTGTTGTGACAGAAGGGGCAGCGGAAATTGCAGCCCCCGGTAAATATGGTTGCGGCCACATGGCCGGGAAAATCTAAAAGCGTCGTTTTCTGTAATCCGCAGATCTTCATAATATCCCATCCTTTCCACATGAATATACCACTCCTCCGGCTCCATGTAAAGCGGACGGCGGCTGCCGGTCTGGGCGGCTGGATGCGCCATTATTTTTGTGAGAAGGCCACCTGCGATGTATTTATAGAAAAAACAGAAGAAAAAACGACAGCTTTCTGCTATAATGGGAATATCGGAGGAAATGATGTACAGCTTTCCGGCTGGAAGGGAGGAATTTTCATGAAACATAAGGCAGTGAAAGAGCTCCTGCGGTTCGTCCTTGCCGTATTTCTGTCTGTATCAGCAGTGCTCGCCGTCAGCATTTTCATGAACGGCATGTACCTTCTGGGGATCCCCGATCCGGAGGACGTGCAGAGCGTTGTGGCGGAGTATCCCGGAGTCACGGATGAGAAGAAGGAATTCACGGACCGGGAGCATGTGGAGCAGGCGGTAAAGCTCACAGGATTTTTAAGATACGCCCTGTTTGAGGAGCCGGTCTCCGGCGGCAGCCCCATGATCACCATTACATACGTTCTGGATGACGGCAGGACGGTTTCCGTTTCAGCTGACCGGGAGACCGTATGGTGGAAGGGAAGGCCGCGTGCCATAAAGGACAGGGAAATGTTTATCAATCTGGCGGAGGGGATCTTTTTCCTCGAGGAGGTAAGCCGTCCGTAAGCGATGGTATGCGGTTTATTTTTGCCGGGGCTGTAAAACGAATTCCTTGACACCGCTTTCCGGCCCGGTTAAACTTATATTCAGAATCATGAATCTGGGAGACAGCGTATGACACAGGAAGAAAAATATATGCGGGAGGCGATGCGCCAGGCAAAAAAGGCGGCTGCCTTAAAGGAGGTCCCCATCGGCTGTGTGATCGTCCACGACGGAGCGATCATCGCCCGGGGCTATAACCGCCGCACCATTGATAAAAATGTCCTGGCCCATGCGGAGATCATTGCCATCCGCAAGGCATGCAGAAAGATCGGGGACTGGAGGCTGGAGGACTGCACCATGTACGTCACCCTGGAGCCGTGCCCCATGTGTGCCGGGGCCATCGTTCAGGCCAGGATCCCCCGGGTGGTCATCGGCTGCATGAATCCAAAGGCCGGATGCGCCGGTTCTGTTCTGGACATGCTCCACGAGGACGGCTTCAACCACCAGGCAGAGGTGGAGACCGGAGTGCTGGGAGAGGAGTGCTCCCGGATGATGAAGGACTTCTTCAAGGAGCTGAGAGAGGAAGGAAAGCGGAAAAAAGCGGAGAAAACCGAAGAAATAAAGGAGGACAGCCATGCTGGTAATTAAAAACGGAACCCTGATCTCCATGGCAGGCATTTATAAGGAAAAATACGATGTTGCTGTGGAAAACGGGAAAATTGCGAAAGTTGAAAAAGAGATCGTCCCAGGGCCGGAGGACACGGTCATCGACGCCGCAGGAAAGCTGGTAACGCCAGGCTTCATTGAGCCCCACTGCCATCTGGGCATCATTGACGCCGACGGTCAGGATGGCAATGAGATGACCGGACCCATCCACCCGGAGCTGCGGGCCATCGATGCCATTGACTTCCACTGCAGCCTGTTTGACCGGGCTCTGGAGGCCGGCGTCACCACCGTAGCTGTGGGACCTGGAAGCGGAAATATCATGGGAGGCACCTTTGCCTACCTGAAGACCGCCGGAGCTACCTTAAACGAAAGGATCATGAAGGAGGAGGCGGCCTTAAAGATGGCCCTGGGAGAAAATCCTAAGGTTTCTTACGGGAAAAAGGGCCAGACCCCGTCCACGAGAATGGGCTCTGCCGCCCTGATGCGCCAGGCGTTCTATAAGGCGAAGGCATACCGGGAAAAATGGCTGGCCCATGAAGAAAAGCTGAAAAACGGAGAAGAATCCACCTTTACATATGATCTGGCCATGCACTCTCTGATGCGTGCCTTCGATGGAATGCTGGTAAAGATCCATGCCCACCAGGCCAACGATATCCTAACGGCCCTGCGGGTCGGAAAGGTGTTCGGGCTGAATCTGAGCATTGAGCACTGTACCGAGGGCTGGAAGATGATCGACGACTTAAAGGAAGCAAAGGCCCATTACATCATCGGCCCCACCGTAGGCGGAAAGAGTAAGCTGGAGGTGGAGGATAAGCGCTATGACGCCCCGGCGATCCTGGAGAGGGCCGGCGTGGAGTTCACCCTGACCACCGATTCCCATGTGATCCCCATGGAGGGCTTCTTATCCCAGGTGGCCGTGCTGATGAAACACGGACTCACAGAGGAAACGGCCTATAAATGCGTGACCATCCGGGCGGCAAAGGCCCTGGATCTGGCCGACGAGCTGGGATCTATCGAGCCGGGCAAGGCGGCGGACGTGGTGATCTGGGAATCCGAGCCCTTTAAGGCCGGAGGAAGGCCGCGGACGGTACTCATCAACGGTAAGATCCAGTACCAGACGGAAAATTAAGGAGGTGGCAGCCATGCTGATAAAAAACTGTATGCTGATCGACGGTGCAGATATTTTTGAAGAGATGAAGGACATCCGTATCGTAAACGGAAAGATCAAAGAGGTGGCGGACTGCCTCATGCCGGAGGGAGACGAGGGGATCATCGATGCCGAAGGCGCTCTGGTGACTCCCGGTATCGTGGAGCCCAGCTGCCAGGTGGGCATAAGCAGCCAGATCCATAGATTCGAGGAAAACGATGCCAATGAGGAGGGCCCCATTGTTCCAGAGCTGCGGGCCTACGACGCCCTGAATTTTGAGGACGAGGGCTTTTCCATGGCCCTGCGGGCCGGAGTGACCACAGTGGTGACAGGGCCCGGAAATGGAAACCTCATTGGAGGCACCTGTGCGGCCTTAAAGACTGCCGGGGCTTCCAGGGAAAAACGGATCATAAAGCCCGAGGCGGCTTACCGCTTCGTGCTCACCAGCGGTCCCAGGAAACGGTACGGCGGGAAGAACCGGGCACCCCAGACGAGACTGGCTTCTGCGGCCATGATCCGGGATATCCTTTTTAAGGCGAAGGAGTACGCCAGAAAGGAAAAGGCGGGAGAGAGCCAGGAGTTCAGGCTGGAGCTGGCGGCCCTTTCCAGGGTATTCGACGGGATGCCGGTCCAGATGGCGGCCATGAAGGCCAACGATATGGAGACGGCGGTCCGCATCGGTGAGGAGTTCGGGCTGAACTATGTGCTGACCATGGCCTATGACGCCTCCCAGGTGATCCGGGACCTGGACAGAAAGGACCTCCGTTTTATCATCGGTCCCCTTTATGGGACCAGCTTTTCCGTGGAGGAAAATGGAAAATCCCTGTCTCTGGGAGCAGAGCTGGAGAAGGAAGGCGTCCATGCGGCCATTTCCACAGGCCATCCGGAGATGAATCTGGAGATCTTAAGCACCCAGCTGATCTTAATGACAGACCGGGGCTTAAGCCGGAAGGAAGCGATCAGGGGTGTGACGGCTTATCCGGCAGAGTATATGGGAATTTCCTCCCGAGTAGGCACTCTGGAGCCTGGAAAGGACGCAGACCTGGTGATCTGGGACGGAGATCCACTGGAGTATGACGGCGGCGTAAAGCGCCTGTTCATCGACGGGGAGGAGATCGCCCTTTCATAGGCTGTGCTTTGGCGGCCCTCTTCCTTCCGGATCGTGTTTTTACATCTTAGGCAGCAGATGCCTGAGGCTGCTGCGGACAGTAAAAGGGACTGCTCCGGAAGCAGGGAAAACGGCGGAAAACGGCGGGAATACTTGACAAAACCACGGCTTCCATGTATACTTAACTAATCCGCACAGCCGGGGAGTCAGCGGTGCCCTGTACCTGCAAGCCGCTAGAGCAGGGGTGATGTTCTGCCCCGGGTGTTTCACTGTGAAGCTGCCCCTGGTAAGAGGCGTTGACGTTTTGGTCTTACGCAATGGGAATCTCTGAACCGTGTCAGGGCAGGAATGCAGCAGCACTAAGGGGAACCTCTCATGTGCCGTGAGGGAGCCGGAACTGAGCAGGCTGCCAGGGTAACGTTTATGGTGGGCATTCAAAGCAGAACGTGCGGATAAAAGATATAATTAGGCCTGAAGGGGGTGCGGTGTTGAAAAACACCGTGCCCTCTTTCGCGTTGCGGGCAGGCTGAAATCTGTGAGTGTTCAGGTATGTGTCTTCTTGTCCGCGTGTGGCTAAAATTTTTCTTGCCCCTATGTTTCCTTTGTATTATAATGACATAATGGATGACGTATACCTGTTTGACTCGTAACCGTCAGAACGGAACAGAAAGGATGGACCATATGAAACGAGTTGGTTTTCTTACAAGCGGCGGCGACTGCCAGGCGTTAAATGCGACCATGCGCGGCGTGGCCAAGGGCCTGTACCAGATCTATCAGGATGAGGTAGAGATCATTGGATTTGAAGACGGCTATAAAGGGCTTATGTATGCCAATTACCGTATGATGAAACGCTCTGATTTCTCTGGGATCCTGACAAAGGGCGGAACTATGCTGGGAACCTCCAGACAGCCCTTTAAGATGATGCGGGTTCCGGACGAAAACGGGCTGGACAAGGTGGAGCTGATGAAGCACACTTACTATAAGCTGAAGCTGGACGCTCTGGTGGTCCTCGGGGGAAATGGAAGCCAGAAAACAGCCAATCTCTTAAGCAAAGAGGGCTTAAACGTAGTAGGCCTTCCAAAGACCATTGATAATGACCTCTGGGGAACGGATATGACCTTCGGCTTCCAGAGCGCTGTGGATATCGCCACCAATGCCATCGACTGTATCCATACCACTGCCTCTTCCCACGGACGGGTGTTTATCGTGGAGATCATGGGCCATAAGGTGGGCTGGCTGACGCTGCACGCCGGTATTGCGGGCGGAGCCGACATCATCCTGCTTCCGGAGATCCCCTATGATCTGGATGCTGTGGTGAAAAAGATCAAGGAGAGGACCAGGGGCGGCAGCCGTTTCTCGATCCTGGCTGTGGCAGAGGGAGCCATATCCAAAGAAGAGGCGGCCATGTCCAAAAAGGAATATAAGAAAAAGCTGGAGGAACGGGCGCAGAAATACCAGTCTGTGGCCTATGAGATCGGAGCGAAGATCCAGGAGATGACCGGACAGGAGATCCGGGTCACGGTTCCGGGCCATATGCAGAGAGGCGGTGCGCCGGTGCCCTTTGACCGGGTACTTTCTTCCAGGATCGGCGCTCATGCGGCAGCTATGATCGAACGGGGAGATTTTGGAAAGCTGGTGGTCGTGAAAAACAACGTGATCACAGATATTCCCCTGGAGGAAAGCGCCGGAAAACTGAAATATGTGGATCCCCAGTCGGATATTATTAAAGAGGCAAAGCTTCTGGGGATCAGCTTCGGAGATAAATAAGAGATGTCATATACAGCGCTTTACAGGAAATGGCGGCCCCGGGTCTTCGGGGATGTGAAGGGCCAGGACCATATCGTTACGACTTTACAGAATCAGATCCGGTCAGAGCGGATCGGCCACGCCTATCTGTTCTGCGGGACCAGGGGAACAGGAAAGACCTCTGTGGCCAAGATCTTTGCTAAGGCAGTCAACTGTGAGCATCCAGAGGACGGAAGCCCCTGCGGAGAGTGTCCCAGCTGTCAGCAGATCCAGGCAGGCACATCCTTAAATGTGGTGGAGATCGACGCGGCCTCTAATAACGGCGTGGAGAATATCCGGGAGATCCGGGACCAGGTCCAGTATCCGCCCACCGAAGGAAAGTACCGGGTCTATATCATCGATGAGGTGCACATGCTGTCCACTGGCGCCTTCAACGCCCTGCTTAAGACGCTGGAGGAGCCGCCGTCCTATGTGATCTTTATCCTGGCCACCACGGAGGTCCATAAGATCCCGATCACGGTGCTTTCCAGGTGTCAGAGATACGATTTCCGGCGGATCACGGTGGATACCATTGCGGACCGGTTAAAGGAACTGACCGATGCAGAGGGCATGGCGGTGGAGGACCGTGCCCTGCGGTATGTGGCGAAGGCCGGGGACGGCTCCATGCGTGATGCACTGAGCCTTCTGGACCAGTGCGCGGCCTTTCATTATGGGGAGACCCTTACCTATGAGAATGTACTGGACGTACTTGGAGCTGTGGACAACCGGGTGTTCCGGGAGCTGTTTGGCGCCCTGAGGAACGGGCAGACAAAGGAATGTATCTTAAGACTGGAAGAAATGGTGATCCAGGGCCGGGAGCTTTCCCAGTTTGTGGCAGATTTCATCTGGTTTTTGCGGAATCTCCTGATCTTAAAGACGGCGGATGAGGCGGAGGAGCTTCTGGATATGTCGGAGGACAATCTGAAGCAGCTCAGGGAGGATGCGGCTTTGGCCGATGAAAATGTGCTGATGCGGTATATCCGCGTGTTTTCCGAGGTCTTGAATCAGATCCGGTTTGCGGCCCAGAAGCGGGTCCTTGTGGAGCTGGCGTTTATCCGGCTGACGAAGCCCGAGATGGAGCAGTCCATGGATGCGGTGCTGGAGCGGCTGGAACGGCTGGAACGCCAGATGGAGGAAGGGATCCCGGCGGCCCCGTGGCCTGGAAACATGGCCGGGGACGGAAGCCAGCCAGCCCTGCCCCAGGCGGTACAGCCCCAGGCCCCGTCTCTGGAAAGCAGAGAGGCGGAGCCCAGGACGGTGACCCTTCCTAAAGCCCAGCTGGAGGATCTGAACCTGATCCGGAATGAGTGGGGAAAGATCGTCCGGGAGATGGGAATGTCCATACGGCCCAGCTTCCGGGAGACGGTGGTAGAGCCGGCGGGCGACAGCTGCCTGTGCATCGTATTCAGCGATGCCATGAACTTCAGCATGGGGAGCCGCCCCAGTATCCTTGGGGATCTGGAGCGCCATGTGGAGCAGGCCTACGGGAAATCCATCTATTTTAAGGCGCGCCTCAGGGAAAACGGCGAGCGTCTGGATACCAGGTATATTACAGATGAAGAGCTGAGGGAAAATATCCATATGGATATCACCATAGAGGATTAAGGACCGGGCCTCAGCCCGGCGCGCCTGGGGACAATAAAAAATCTCGGAAATAAGTAAAAATAGAAATAAACAGAAAAAACGAAAAGAATATGCAGGAGGAAAGAATCATGGCGAAACGCGGTGGTTTTCCGGGCGGTATGCCCGGTAATATGACAAATTTAATGAAACAGGCCCAGAGGATGCAGCGTCAGATGGAGGAGAAGACCAAGGAGCTGGAGGAAAAGCAGTATACGGCAGCAGCCGGCGGCGGTGCAGTGACGGTGACCGTTTCCGGTAAAAAAGAAGTGGTATCTGTGAAGATCTCTCCCGAGGCAGTGGATCCCGATGATGTGGAAATGCTGGAGGATATGATCGTGGCGGCTGCCAATGAGGCCTTCCATCAGATGGAAGAGGCGTCCAGTGCCGTTATGGCGGAGCTGACAGGCGGCCTTGGAGGTTTAGGAGGCCTTTCTTTCTAACATGGACTATTACAGCAGTCAGATCTCGAAGCTGATCGAGGAATTGTCAAAGCTTCCGGGGATCGGAAATAAGACGGCCCAGCGCCTGGCCTTCCATATCATCAATATGCCGGAGGAACAGGTGGACCGGCTTTCCGGAGCCATCCGGGACGCCAAGCACAACGTCCGGTACTGCCGGGAGTGCTATACCTTAACGGATCAGGAGCTCTGCCCCATCTGCAAGAGCCCGACCAGGGACCACAGCGTGATCATGGTGGTGGAGAACCCCAGGGACCTGGCGGCCTATGAAAAGACCGGGAAGTTTGAGGGGGTCTACCATGTGCTCCATGGAGCCATTTCCCCCATGCTGGGGATCGGTCCCGGGGACATTAAGCTGAAGGAACTGATGACCCGGCTCCAGAAGGATGTGAGGGAAGTGATCATTGCGACCAACTCAAGCCTGGAGGGGGAGACTACGGCCATGTACATCAGTAAGCTGATCAAGCCCACAGGGATCAAGGTCACCAGGATCGCCAGCGGCGTGCCGGTGGGCGGAGACCTGGAATATATCGACGAGGTGACGCTTTTACGTGCGCTGGAGGGCCGTGTGGAGCTTTAGGCGTAAGACGGCCGAGGAATTTAGGAGATGCAAAAGAAATGGATAAATATGAGTTTAACATAAAGGTGGAGCAGATCAAGAAAATGGTCAGCCGGGGAGACTACGAAACGGCCATGAAGATCGCGGATACCATCGACTGGCACCGCGTGCGGAATGCGAGCCTGCTTTCCATGATCGCTGAGATCTATGAAAAAAACAAGGAATACCAGGAGGCAAAGGATATTCTGCTGCTGGCCTTTGAGCGGGCCCCCATTGGCAAGCGCCTGCTTTACAAGCTGACGGACCTGGCCCTGAAGGAGGGGAACGTTGCCGAGGCCGAGGCCTATTACCGGGAGTTCTGCGACCTGGCCCAGGATGATTCCCGCCAGTACCTTCTCCGGTACCTGATCCTGAAGGCGAAAAAAGCGCCCCTGGACCAGCTGATCCGCGCCCTGGAAACGTATACGGCGGTGGAAGTGGACGAGAAATGGCTGTATGAGCTGGCAGAGCTGTACCACAAGGGCGGCATGGGCGACCAGTGCGTCAGGACCTGCGATAAGATCATGCTGCTGTTCGGACTGGGAAAATATGTGGAAAAGGCCATGGATCTGAAGCTGGAGTACGAGCCTCTCAACAAATATCAGATGGATCTGGTGGAGAACCGGGACAAATATGAAGCGAAGCTCCGGGCTGTGGAGGAGGAATTTGCCGGAAATCCCTCGTACCAGGATGATTATGAGGACGGGAGGGAGGCCGCAAAGCTGGAGGAACCTTCCTATGATGTGGAAAAGGAAGTGGTCATGCGCCTTCATGAGGACGCCCAGACCCAGAAACTGGCCCGGGAGATGTCCAAGCTTTCCGATACGGCTGCCCATACGGTAGAGGTGGAAGAGGACGACATGGACGCCACAAGGACCCTGGACGATCTGCGTTCCATTAAAGAGATCCGGCCCACAAGGCGGGTGCTGGATGTGGAGGCAGAGCGGGAGGGAGAAGAGTCTGACCGGGAGATCGAGCGGCAGAGAATGGCTATCCGCGCTGCCAAGGCCCGGGAGGAGATGGAGGAAGAGGCTCTGCGCCGTGCTGAAGAGGAGCGGGAGCTGGCCCGCAGAGAGGAAGAGGAGCGCCGCGCCAGAAAGCAGGCGGAGATCGACAGAGAGCGGGCCATGCGCCGCAGCGTGCGCACCATCCGTCCGGAAGAGGAAGAGGACGACAGCGACAGCCTGGAGCTGGAATCTCTGGACGAGGGTCTTGACCTGAATAATCTTATGATCGAAGCGGTCAACGATGAGGACGGCCTGGCAGCAGCTCTGGACGCCCTGAGAGAGATCCACCGGGAGTTAGGCCATAAGAATCCAGTGGCCAAGATCAGCAGCGAGAAGTTAAACAAGCGCGGCATCAGCGCTGTGGCCTCCAGACTGGCGGGAAAGGATCTGATCATCGAACATGCGGCAGGCCTCAGCAACGCAGTCCAGAACGAGCTGGATGAGCTGATGGAACGGGATAAGAGCGGCATGATCGTGGTGCTCATTGATACTCCGGAGAATCTGGAGGCTCTCCATGGGAATAATATGTCCCTGGCAAGCAAGTTCCAGTATATCGGAGCAGACAGCAGGGCCCAGGAAAAACAGCAGAATGAGGCGGCCCTGGAGGAGGCGCTGTTAAAGCAGACAGAGGTCCAGGAAAAGATCGCCCAGGAGGTGGTCCAGGGCCGGGAGCCAGAGCCGGAGGATGGCTTTGACGGAAGAACAGAGGATTTCCGGGATATGCCTGAAGCCAGGAGGGAGGAGCCGCCGCATCTGGAGCAGGAAGAGCCTGTCCGGGAAATGGCGGCAGCGGCCCCGAAGATGGCTGCCGGAGCTCCGAAAGAGGATGATCTGGATGACAGCACGGAAATGGAGCTGGAGGAGTTCGCGCAGTATGCGTGCAAGTATGCGGCGGATATTGACTGCAGCATTACGGGAAAAAGCATGCTGGCTCTCTATGAACGTATCGAGATGATGGAAGAGGATGGTGTCCGGCTGACGAGGAAGGCAGCGGTGGATCTTATTGAGGAAGCCGCAGATAAGGCGGAAAAACCGTCTCTTGGAAAGAAGATCACAGGGCTGTTTTCTTCAAAGTATGACAAGGAAGGCCATCTGATCTTGCGGGAAGATAACTTTTTTGATTAATAGACCGGGGGTGCTGTAAAAAGCGGATTCTGCGCTTTCTTTTTGCAGCAGCCCCTTCTGATTATGACCAGGGAGAGTGGAGAATGAAGATCAGGCTGATCGCAACCGATATGGACGGGACGTTCCTGGATGATGAGAAACAGATACCGGAGGCAAACTGGCAGGCTCTTCTGGCATGTGCGGCCAGAGGGATCCAGATCGTACCGGCCACTGGGCGCACGGTACGGGGGATCCCCGACAGGATCCGGACGCTTCCGGGAGTCCGCTATGCCATAACCACCAATGGAGCCGTGGTGGCGGATCTGAAAGAGGACCGGATCATTAGTACCTGCCGGATCCCGGTGGATACTGCTTTGCGGGTACTGGAAATGGCCAGAGACAGCGGGGATGACATCATGTATGATGCCTATATGGACGGCATAGGCTGTACGACCCAGTATTTTTATGATCACGCAGAACGGTATGCAGTTTCTGCCGGAGTGGCGGCGCTCATACGGAAGACCCGCCGGGTGGTTCCAGATAATATCCGGTATGTAAAGGAAATGGGGAAGGAGATCGATAAGATCAACATGTTTTTTACGGACATGGAAGCCAGAAAGAGGATGCGTGTTTCCCTTGGGCAGATTCCGGGGATCCTGGTGACATCCTCGATCCCCAATAACCTGGAGATCAATGCGGCAGGCGCGGATAAAGGGAGCGCTCTTCTCAGACTGGCGGAATTTCTCGGTATCGGCAGGGAGGAGACCATGGCCTTTGGGGACGGAGAAAATGATCTGTCCATGCTCCGGGCAGCCGGTCTGGGGGTTGCCATGGAAAATGGAGAGGAGCAGGTGAAGCAGGCGTCGGATTTTGTGACTGTTTCCAACAACGATGCAGGCGTAGCCAGTGCGATCCGAAAATTTGTGCTTGAGTGAGGAGATGGAAGATGATGGAAGGAGTCTCTGGATTCTCCGGCCACTGGCTGGAGATCCTGGCAGCGGTATATCTGGTGGGAATGGTGCTGTATGGCCATTACAGAGGGTTTATACGGCTGTGTGTGTCAGCGCTGGCCCTGGTGATCAGCCTTGTAACAGTGCGGGTGGCCCTGCCATACGTGACAGAGTGGCTTAAAAACGATACGCCGGTCTATGAGTCCATCCGTCAGGGGATGGCGGATGCAGTCGGCCTGGATGGGCTTTTGGACGGTGTGCTGGATATCGGAGAAGGAACCGGCGGGAATGGAGCCGGAATTGGAGAGAGAAGGACCATCGAAGAGCTGAAGCTGCCAGAGCAGATGAAGAGGATCCTGATCGAAAATAATAATAGAGAAGTGTATCAGATGCTGGGTGTGGAGCGGTTTGGAGATTACGTGGGCGGATACCTGGCTGATACGGTCATTAAAGCGGCGGCCTCGATCCTGCTGTTTGCAGTGGTATTTATATTGCTTCATATTGTGGCAGCCTGGCTGGATCTGATCGCAAGGCTTCCTATAATAAAAGGACTCAACCAGATCGCCGGAGCTGTACTGGGAGGCGTGGAGGGCCTTATGTTTTTATGGATCGTCTGCCTGGTACTTACTGCGCTGTCTGGGACGGATTTTGGAACGGCAGCCATGGGGCAGGTGGCGGCAAGCCCGTGGCTGTCCTGGCTGTACGACCATAACGTGATCTCATATTTTATTCTGGGCCTGGTAAAGGGCATGCTGTAAAAAATGATCCCAGGGCCGAAAATCTTTTCGGCCCTGGGATCAAATTGTATGACTGCAATACACAATTTTCATAGAACGACCATAGGAAAAGGTAAAAAAAGAAGAGATGACTTTTAGAAGATAACCACAAAATATAGATAAAACAAGGGAAAAAAGTCATATCTTGTGATTGGTAAAAAGTAGGAAAAATTGTTCTAAAAAATAACACAAATTTGCTTGACATTCCTGGAAGAACATGGTATATTAAAGCTCCGATGAGGGACAGACCTCACGGAACTGTTACTTTTTTCGTTCGATGTTGAGTGATATCGACAAAAATTCCTGAAAAAAAGGAAAAATAAAAAAATGAAAAAAGTTGTTGACAAACGGCGAACAACATGATATACTATCTAAGCTGTCGCTGAGAAAGACAAGAACAGCACAGAACCTTGAAAACTGAACAGTATGTAAAACCCTGAAAATTCTTATAAAATGGCCAAAAGGTTTCGGCCATGAATGAGAACATTCAGAACAAAAACCTAAACAACAGTAGAACGGTTTAAAGATTAGCCAAGCGAATTTTTGAACTGGACAAACACTTAAACATGAGAGTTTGATCCTGGCTCAGGATGAACGCTGGCGGCGTGCCTAACACATGCAAGTCGAGCGAAGCACTTTGCTTAGATTCTTCGGATGAAGAGGATTGTGACTGAGCGGCGGACGGGTGAGTAACGCGTGGGTAACCTGCCTCATACAGGGGGATAACAGTTAGAAATGACTGCTAATACCGCATAAGACCACAGCACCGCATGGTGCGGGGGTAAAAACTCCGGTGGTATGAGATGGACCCGCGTCTGATTAGCTAGTTGGTAAGGTAACGGCTTACCAAGGCGACGATCAGTAGCCGACCTGAGAGGGTGACCGGCCACATTGGGA